>OCVV012863058.1_pt1 | contig 418130 bp, 595 predicted proteins | sample 1539721 | NCBI WGS metagenome assembly OCVV01 (sample SAMN02144230, study PRJEB22623) | gut metagenome | biome: sheep rumen | host: Ovis aries | place: New Zealand | reverse complement strand
GCGTCCGATGCCAGACGCACAGGCATCAAACCAACTTCAACCTTGCAGGACTCGAACCCACCTCTCCCCCTTCAATCTAGGGGCGTACTGACCACTAATACGAAAGGTGTGGTTGGATGCTTGAAAAGAAAAGAATCTCGCTGTTGAAACCATTTGCATCGCTTTCCGGTCATGGCAACGCCTTTCTGACCAGGTTGGATTTGAACCAACAGCAACAGCAAGGAAATTGGTACTCCAACTCGGAACTGCCCCGAGATATAACCGGTAAGAGCGGTTGGTCTTCTAGTTGACTTATTGGAGCATTGAAATGGCTGTAGTGGGCGGACTCGGACCGCCAGTTGCTTTCGCCACGGATTACCTGCTACATTGGTTTCCCATTGTAGTCTGGACTATCTCATCATCCCATTTCTGGGAGCATCCTCTATAGTCTCTACGCATTTACGCATTTCTGCGATTTAGTTCTGTGATTAGCATGTTGCATACGCAATTTAGCCTATCCAGAGTTAGGGATGTGTTTCAATCAAGATTGCTCTTGAAAGCTGCCATTTAGGAGGACAGTCCGCTGCCTTACCATTCGGCTCACACTACATCAAATCGTTTCTCTCCCACATGGTCAACCGCGCGCCACCCATTGTTTCGTTTTTGCGAAACACCCAAGCCAAGTCCGTTGTTGTGGGAGAAATTGGTCGGAGTGGAGGGATTTGAACCCCCGAGGATTTCTCATCTGCTCCCAAAGCAGACCCGATACCAGGCTACGGTCTACACTCCGTCAAATCGAAAATCAACTTGAAATTCGCTGGGATGTGTTGGATAGATCGAACCAACATATCCCAATAATAGAGGAGAATTCATTGTTGAAAAAGATTCCCAGTGGGAATCGAACCCACAAGTCAAGGGGCTATATGCCAACCAGACATTTCAATCTCGAATCGAACGAGATTCACTTGCCTCAACGCCCCTCCGCGGGGCTACAGTCTCCAATGCTGTACTTGGGAAATTGAAAAGGATTCCCAGTGGGATTCAAACCCACACGCCAAGTATCCTCAAGTCCTCACTTCATGGGAGGAGTCGAACCTCCAGAGGTTGCGCAACTTGACACCCCCTACGGGGGGCGCGTCTATCTCTTTCGCCATGGGAAATTGAAAAGGTCGTTCTCAAAGGCAATCTATCATGTTCTGGACAACACGGGTCAATTACTCCCTAGTTGCTTCTTCCAGAGACATGAACGTGTTTTACTAATTTACGCGCGAACACAAGGTTGCTCCAGACCAATCGCAGGCCACTTGTGGGTTTTCTGCCCAATCCGTGCTTCTTACACCATAGAGCATTTCGCCTTGCCTTTGATTCAAATTGAAAATTTGGTTCAAATTGAAAATTTGGTTCAAATTGAAATTGAACAAGGCACTATTTGGATGACAAGTCCAAAAGATTCCTGGCTCCGAACCAGGCGTTTCAATAACTAAAACATAGACTCCAGTTTGTCATCGTGGTCATCTACATTCCAGCGGAGGCGTTCATCTCCTCAATCTTGTCGTGCCACATGAAATTGGTAGCGGGGGTGGGCTACGATCCCACGACCTCCGGGGTATGAACCCGACGAGCTGCCAACTGCTCCACCCCGCAATCTTGAAAATGGTGTTGCTGAGGGAGTGCGCTACGCTCCAATGTTGGGTATTCCTTCACACTTGGCGACATCTCCATCCCCTTCGGGCCCGATGAGATGGCTTCCTCCAAGATTCACTGTGAAGTTTAGTTGTATTTCCCAACTCCCTCATGCAAGAGGGTATGTTTGCTTTCCATCACTCGCAACGAAATTGAATAGTCATTCGCTCTAGACCCAAGGTTCCCGCAGGGTTTCCTCCAAGGGCTGACTCGCGTATGATGTTCCTTCCTCAGGAACAGTCTTTCCTACATCGTCATTCAATTGTCAAAGAACTTTACACATATTATACCACATTCACCCTGCATTTGTAAAGGGGGTCTGGAAAAGTTTTTCATTTTCTTGAAAGTGGTCGGTGTGACTGGTACTGCCCCAGCTTCCCCGATCTTAAAAGGATCGTGCCTAACTTTCCGGCCCCACACCGTGTTGAAATCGTAAAAACGCCTGACTCTAGACCTCTGGCTAATGACTTCCCCAGAGGAAGACTTGTCCAGACAAGCGCAGTCTTTCCTATATCGCATTTCGTGGTGATGTTTTTCTTCACCACAAAACCGTCTTCATTTTCAATTCTCAAAGAGCAAATCGTCTTGGCAACCTTTGGTCGCTTCAACGCCATATATTATATCATATTCCTTCTGGGATGTAAAGGGGGTTCAACAAAAAAAAATTTGGGATGACCTTTTCTTCTCTCTTCAGGTCATCCCATCGTCCTTCGTTTTGCTGAAATCTCAATTACATTGAGGAGGGGGATGACAATGACAACCATAGAGGGGATTCACCAATGGCTTGGCGAGACGGCGGCACTCTTCAATCAGATTGCTCTGATGGAAGAAATCTGCCTGCTCTTGTTTCACTGTGGAAGAAACCAACTCTATGTCTGCTTTGTTCATCACATTGTATTTACGCAAAACGAAATGGAAAGTTGGGTGAAGTTGATGAAAAACTTCATTTTTTTTTTCATGGATGCGTCAAGTCAAGGGATCTCTCAACGCCCAGAACACGAATCCATGCGAGAAAGTGCCATCGTGCGTTATCTTCTGCGCGAAGTCGGTGAAATTGATGTACGCATATGTTGGTGATTCGCTGTCCCTCTCCCAATTCGTGTTGATGAATGGGGTTATGTTGGCTATGTCTCGTTCATAGTTGCCCGTCTCCTGGGAATGTCCGGCGCCTGGGACATTGTTTTTCATCAGATACCAACATTTGAGAGTGTGCCCGGGGTATTGGTATATTGGAGCCTGCTGGGAACCATATTTCAGATTCTTGAATGAGGAGTCGTACAGCATGTTCCGCCATGGCAATATCCTGACCTTCCAGAAGATTTTCCCTGTGGGCACATGCCTATATGATGCAGAATCGTTCCATGTGAGATATTTGGAGCATGCGCATTGGTTGCCTGTCTCGCCCAGATAGTACAATCCAGCATCGCCACCTGTCGTGTACCAACTTGTCCATATGGCTTTTTTCACCCCTGTGGGGACGAGTTCAGACAGTTCTCTTGTGACTATGATGGGGGCGGGAGCTGGTGTTGAGCCAGATGAAGAGCCAGATGAAGAGCCAGGTTCCAATCCCTCTTCCATTGACTGTATGTAGTCCACACTGGTTATGATGTCGTCGGGATTAAATGGGGAGAAGTTCAATGTGAACCCATTTTCATCCATCGTCTGGTTGTCGCTGGCAGTCTACGATGTGTTCCATGGGTAGTTCTCCAGTTTGGATATGTCGTCGCGCCCTCTATCGGGGAAAAACATGTCCTTGATGGTTGGGCATCCATTCAAGATGTTCTTCGAGATGCTTTGAACTGTCTTGGGGATTGTCAGTGTCTTCACCTCGCAACCATTGAACGCATCTTCGCCGATTGCCAACACCCCATTTGGCACAACCACATTTGATTGGTTCCCAACATATTGATGGAGGGTGTTGCCCACCACGATGAAGCCATCTCTTGCGAGTCCAATGCATCCATAGAACGCCTTGGAGCCGATGTGCGTGGTGGATTCAGGGACGACGATTTCGTTGTGCAAGCATCGACAGTCCATGAACGCATTTTCCCCAATCCATGTCAGAGAATCTGGCAATGCGATGTCCTTCAACCTGACGCATCCAATGAACGCATTGTCCCCTATGCTCGTCACACTGGATGGAATGCCCACATGCTTGAGCGAAGTCCAAGATTCAAATGCGTTCGCGCCGATTGCCGTCACCTTGTTGCCAATCTGGACTGCTTGTGGAGAGGTCTTCAATCCACACAGCCCTGCTTCCTGCATGGTCTGCATGGACACTTCGCCACTCCAATCATATGTCCTCAATGTTCCATCTGCGAAATAGATTGTGGTGTTGCCATCTGGATCCTTGGGCGGATGCCCTCCGTTGCTCCTCATGGTGGATGGACTCACTTTGACTGTTGCCACGGCCAAATCGTCAAGTGGGGATTTCTGCCTTGAACTGACCAGAGGGATTGGCGCAAGTTTGACGAAGGTTCCTGTCCCTATGACAACATCATCATCCACATCTCCCTCGCCTTGATGTGGGGTTTCATCTGAATGTGGAGCTGGGATGTCTTTGTCGGTCAATTGCTCCGCCGTTCCAGGTCTGATTATGATGTCTATCTTCTGCACCCCCCATGGATAGTTGGACATGGCACTTATCTCGCTCTTCGTCCTCTCTTGGAAGAGGATGAGACGATTCACTCCCATGAACGCCCAAGCCCCAATCTCCTCCACCTGCTTGGGGATTCTCAATATTGGGTCGACGGATTCCGCAGAGCAGTCCATGAACGCAGAATCGCCAATCCTCCTCACCGACGATGGGATGTCGATTGGACCGAGAAGCGAAGAGCATCCTTGGAATGTCTGCTCCTGTATTTCCACCAGACCCGATGGCAATCTCACTGAATCCAGTTTTGTGCATCCACTGAACGCCCCCCTTCCAATGCTTGCCACCGAATCTGGGATGGAAATCTCCACCAGTCCTGAATCCTTGAACGCATAGTCGCCTATGCGGACTATCGAATCTGGCACGGTGATGCGCTGCAGATTGCTGAATCCACTGAATGCGCAGTCCCCAATCTCCGTCACCAATCCACCCAGTTGGATTGAAATGGGCTGGCGTTCCTTCAAATCAGATGTCGTGAAATGGTCTATCGCCCCTGAGAACACGAACTCCACCTGGCTTCCATCTTCAAGGGTGGCATATGTGGCGTCCTCGGAAACTGGCGCATCTTCTTCCTCCTCCTGCGTGTCCTTCCACTCTCCATCCACTGCGCACATCGTCCCATCTTTGCAGACCAATATGCAATCTTCTCCACCCAGACCCAGCTTGGTGGGGTCGACATCCTCCATCCTCATGGAACTCAGGCAGACATATTCAATCTTGCTGCATCCTCTGAACGCCCCATCTCCAACCATGATGGCATTGGGGAACTCGGCCCTTCTGAGATTGACGCATCCCGAGAACGATTTTGGCAGAATCTACTGCACCCTCGGCAGATATATCGTCTCCAGATTGGAATCCCCAGAGAACACATTCCCCAGAAACTGCGTGGCATACACCTCATAGATGTCAGATGGGACAGATTCGCCGGGCTTGAATCCCACTATGCAGGTCTTCTCAGAGGTCTCGCTGGGTGGTTCATCGTCGTCCGACTGCTCATAGTCCCACTCGAAGAATGGTTGCCCCTCATTGGTCAAAGTGAAGATGCCATCCATTCCAATCACATCGCAACTGTCCACCAGTCCATACGCCCACGATCCAAAACTGGATTGATATCTGGATAAGAGGCCAGTTCCCTTCAAATTGAGGCATTTGAGCGAAGTCATGTCCTTGAACAGATTGTCGGGGAGATTGGACGCAGACTGCAAGTTCATGAACCTCATCTGCAAGCATCCATCCATTGAATTCCCCTGGATGGTGGTGGCGAATGGAACATCCAGAATCTCCAGACTGGAACAGTTGTTGAATGTCCCATTGCGCACAGATTCCAATGACGGAAAGATCACCTCTTCAAGGGATGAACATCCAGAGAACACATCTTGTCCAATCGTCTTCAGAAAGGGAGCGCGAATCTTCTTCAACGAAGAGCATCCCCACAGAGCCTTGTCCCCCAGCTCCACCACCCTCGGCAAATCCAGTTCTTCAAGCATGGAGCATCCACTGAAGCCCTCATCGCCGATGTCCTTCACGAATGGAATGTTCGCCTGCTTCGCGGATGAGCATCCCATGAAGCCTTGCTCCGCCACATGAGCCAATTTGGGGAAGTCGATGGACTGCGCCATGGAACAGTCCTTGAACGACCCATTTCCCATGGACTGCACGTTTGGAAAGTCAAGTTCCTCCACATGATTGCACGATATGAAGGCATAGTCGCCTATGGAACGTGCGTCGGGAAACACCAGACTTGTGGCCGCGAATATGCCAGGGAACGCGCTGTTCCTTATGTTGATGGCGTCCTATCCATCTATTTCCTTGATGAATTGAAGCTTGATGTATGCGGCCATGAGTTCCCCTTTCACTTCCCATGTTCAAGAAGATCAACTTGGTTCGTCGTCTCCCTGAACACCTTGAGAATATTTACTATATCCTCAACGCGCACAACAACGCTGTTCGTGGAGGAATGCGAATGAAGACCACCAAGATTGAACATGACGGTTCTATTGGTGGTGATTTCCGCGGACATTGATTCTATGTCTGTGCTGAATCCAAACTTGAAGTATCTGACCTCGTATCCCTGGTCGATGATGGCGTAGTCAATTGGATTGGTTGAACAACTGGATTCAGAATATATTGGCATGACAAGGTTTGGCCGCTTGTCAACAGTCACCTTCGCCATGCAGCCTGTCATAATCACTGCAAGCAGTCCAATAAATGTCAATGTCCATTTCATGTTGTCATCAGTTTTGAATCAACGCACTTTCTATTATTCCCATGTCAGGGTAATCGTTGAAGATAGCAGCCAGTTTCAAATGTTGTCAATTTCGTCCTACCGTATTATAAGATCACCTTTGGTTGCCACAGTTCCATTTTCAATGTCTTCGTTGAGCTTATCTTGCAGTTTTCTTATCAACTTTCTTCTGGACTCCTCTCTACGTTTGATTCGCTCGATTTCAGTTTTCTCTGCTTCTTCTCTCAAAGTTTTGCTTATTGGATCATCCCAATAATCAGACTCATCGTCATCGTCCTCCCAAATTGGCCACCTCCAAGGCAGAATATAATCAACCCATGCGAACCTATTATAGGGATTTGGCAATGTTGGAACATCAGTATTTGGCAATACTGGAACATCAATATTTGGCAGCACCGGGATATCCCTGGAAACATCACCATCATAGTTGGACAAGAACACCAAATCATATACCAGAGCATATTTCAAATACTCTTTCAAGAGACATTGTGAACATCCAAGTCCAAAGTCATATAGTTTTTTGGCTTGTTCTGGAGTGGCAATCCATTCTCCCGACTATTTTATCTCATCCACCACAGAGAAGAATTGCCTCCACAACCACATGCCACGTTCAATTAGATTTTCGTCAAACCACTCTTCCCAATCTCCATCATTCGTATTTAGATCAATATCCTTGGACGATAAAGGGGAGTCAACTGCCCCCCTAATGCTTCCATTGTGGGTCAAAAAATCATAATAATTGTCCAAACAGCGCAAAAATGGATTGATGTATCTTTCTGCAACAACTTTTGGATAGAGCAATCCAACATTTAGTTCATTCACCTTCAATCTTTTCAAATAGAAAGCCATTTTCAATTCACCTCTTTATTTCTTCGCTTCTTGAATCAACTGGATTTCGGTCACCATCTTCACTTCGCCTGTGCCGTAAATCTTCGCCGTGAAATCGTCAAACCTCTCCTTCACATCGTGGTTGCCACCTATGGAAGTGTAGTAGTCGAACTAGTCCTTCAACCTCTTGAAATCCTTCGCCGATATTTTCTTCAGGGCTTCGTATTTGTCAATGTCCTTGATGATTTCGTGGCGCAATAGCCATATCGTCCCCTCATGAGCCTCCTTCCTCACAATCTCAGTCTGAGCCTTCGTCTCCTCTTTCATCAACTCGGTCTGCTTCTTGACCGCCTCTGTCTCGTCGTGCAGACACTGGTGCGCAGATTGGGAGTCCTTGATGGCCTATTTTAGTTCCCTGTTCGTGTCTGCTATCTGATGCGAGAGTGTCTACTGCTCCTACTTGGACTGATATCGTATCTCCAGCTGGTGGTTGTAGAGGATGAACCCAAGGCCACAATCGCAAAGGGCAGACAGGAGAATCATTATAATCATCGAGGTCTTTCTAGTCAGCTCCCCATGCTTGTTTCCAGAATTGTTGTTGATTGTGGCCCCATCGGAGGCGTTGATCACCACGCTCTCTTGCTTGATGGAATCGTCAACCTTGGACTGGTCGCTCAGACTCGCGTTCAACGCTGGGTTCGTCACTGGTATGTTGATGTCTGCCATTTTGTCATCACCTCTTGAAGGAAGAAGAAAAAGTTTTCTTTTACATGGTTGTTGTTGTATGTTCGCTTTTGCGATGTCAAGATATATTTACTATATCAATGCGTGAATCTTGGATCGTCACAGGCAAATCGTTGTGACAAGGTCATCAACAGATTCTGTTCATAAGTTGGTTCAAGGGACTTGATTTGGTTTGGCCGAAACACAATGTAGCAAGTTGGGTCAAATCCCTCCTGGGACTCGAAGTCGTTTGGGTATATTATCCCATCATGGGGGCTGTCAATGCACTTCTGGCGCAGGAACTCGGTGTATTCTGGATTCAGTTTGGGTTCTTTGTCCAGATTACGCTTCATTTCAAGCGCAGTTTCCTTGTCAATTCCAATGGATTTCAAGATGGCGTTGGATGCCTATGCCCATGCCCTTTGCTCATAGAGATACATTGTCGATTGAGATATGAATGGATTTCCAGTGTATTTGTATGACGCTGAATCCAATATGTCCTTTGCGTTCCATGAACCAATGTCAGCCTTCACGATGATTGGGTTGTGGATTGACAGAGCAACATGCAGAATCTTGCCTTGTCTATCGTTGTCCAGGATATCGAACTTGTCATCCACTCTGTTCTGCGCCACATAGATGCATTTGGCGAAATGGAAGCCGATGTCATGCTCCTTGAACTCGTCAAAGTCCTGGAACGTGCCATGATATGCTGGTATGTTGAAGCCTTGGGATTCGGCGCACTTCAATGCAAGCTGAATCCCAAGGCTCTCGTTTCCAGAACGAATTGCGTCTTCGTACTATTGATCAATTCTGTTCATCGTCTGCCCATGCGCAACGTATCTTCCATGTTGCGTCGTCCAGTTTCCCCTCCATGACGTCCTGAACAACAGAAAGCAACAGGCACGTTGAGGAGTTGTCCTTCATGAAGCCATTGAGGATGCAATACATCCTCAACCCAAACAGAAGTTCAGACGAGTACGAGTAGTTGCTTTCGCAGAGGTTGACGTAGTATTTGGCTCTGGTCAGATATTCAGTCTTCTTCTCCATGTGCCATTTCGTCAACCACTTGATGACGGACGCAAGGCAGAAATCCACCTTGAAGGCCCGTATCAAGTCTATTGGCTGGACAACCAAAGTTGAGTAGGTTTCGCCCATTACGCAATCTCCTTTCCTTCAAGTTCAAAGTTTCTGTTGTACACAGTGCATGTTGTGATTGTGAACTCCACACCCTCTTTCTCCTTCCAGCCAAAATTCACCACCAATTCAGTCTTGGTGTGCTTCATTATCACAAACTTGAAGTCGTATAGGTATCCTTCCTGCCAAGAAGAACGCAACATGCTGTTCAAGGTCTCAATTATCCTGTCGTGATTCTCCTTAGTTGGCTCGTCCCACACGCAAGTTTCAAGATATCCACCTATTGCAGCATATATTCCGGGCTTCAAGTCCTTCCATAGAGGTTTATCCTCGGTCTCGTTGCCAACTTCCTTTGCAGAAGACTTCATTGGGATTGAAGATGCTGCAACGCCAGCAACCAACGCCCCCATGAAGTCTCTTCTTGATGTGTTTTTCATTGTGGTTCTCCTTTCGTCAAGTCAATCATATTCTCACAGTCTCACGCAGAACCTTGATGTCGTTTTTGTCCTGCCACATTCCGCCATATATCCATTCAAGTTCAATGTCATAGACACCTTTTTGGTTTTCATGTGACTTCACATCCAATTTCTTGCCAACACCCTCCATGAATTGCTTGTTGGAAATTGGGATATATGAATTCTTGATGGCTCGGCAGCATTCCCTTTTCGTCCAGTTTGGGTCGAATTCAAGACCTTTTAGTGAATCAATCCATTTGTGGAAATTGCCAATCACCATTCCATCAATGTCATCATATGTTTTGCTGGACCAATATTTTGCGAAATCATACAACGCCAATATGTCAGTCATTCCTATTCTCGCATATTTGATTTCTGAGTTTGCAGTTCTCTTTGTTCCGCATATGACACCAATCATTCCAGGTGTGGGAGCTATCACCAAGAACCATATCCTGTACATTTTTCCACTTTCCACCAGGAACTTTGTGTCCTCGTACAGATCATTCTCAAGATGCCAAGCGTCATTCATGCAAAATCCCCATTTGTGGGCATTTTCTGCATTAATCACGCCATTGTTCCTTTTCAGATAATAGTAGCCTTGTGTCGCTTTGGGAATGTGCTTTTTAAGATGAGTCAGCACCAAGTCATAGATGGTTCTCTCAATATTGTCATCACACGACACAATGTCGGATAGACATGGAACTGCAGCAAGCGATGCAAGTCCAGATATGAAGTTTCTTCTTGATGTAGTGTTCATTTCAACTGCCCTCATTTCTTTCCGACTTTGCCAATGTACTCCGACCACAAGGAAATTGCCCTTTCCTCAAGCGATATGATGGCATGTGCGTTTCTGAACTTGTCCAAGGTGGTTATCATCTTCGTGACAACATCTATCTCGTACAAATCCACGATTCGCCCAAGGTCAACAAGGCAATTCGTCTTGATTGTTTCTGGCTCGTCTTTTGGTGCGGTGGGTTTTTCTGAATTGTCGTTTTCAGATTCAGAAGACTTCAATTCCTCTCTATGAATCAATTCAATCTCTTCTGGGGTCATGTGGTTGGACATCATGTTGTCCCAGAACTCGCACTGCTCATCCACCGAATCAAACTTGATTGTCTGCTTGCTTTGAGTGAAAAAGGAGTTTCCATGCTCGATGTGCATTTTTGATGGCGATTTTGTGTTTGGGAAGTTTCTATCCACGAACACATGGAAGCCTCTGCATTTTTCCAATTGGATTGATTTGCTGTCGGCCACCCAACAATCCAAATCACATTGATTTATGCCAATCGCATGCAACGAATCAGAGTCTTGGTCAGAGTCATCGACAAACCATTTGCAGGCGTTCATTTTCTTGATAATCTTTTCAGATTGTTCCTTTTCGACCTCAATCTCGTCAGTCTCCCCATTTTCGGGATTGAGCGCAGTTACTATCAATTTCATTGTTGTTCTTTCCTTTCGTTGTCATCAAGTCAGTCCATGTCCTCTCCAACGAGATTATCGAGGCTCTTGGCAGGCTTCTGTTCCTCAACTTCCCTCTCTGCATGCTCTTCTGGTTCTTCATCTTCCACTGTTCCACCAAGGGCTTCCGCAATGGCTTCTTCGCTTGGTTCTGCATTTTCACCATCTTTTCCAACAAGAATCAGCTCAGTGACAACCGCAAGCATCTCCTGGTTCTTGGAGTTCTCGTGGTGCTTGTCGCACTGCTTCTCAACCATGTCAGTGGCCTTCTCGGCGTCTCCATTCATGGACAATTCGTCGGTTTTCGCCTGAAGCTCCGCCAACGCCCCGAACTGCGCTTTCTTGATTCCCTTTGGATTGGATTCAGAATACTTCATGTTCTCGGGAATGCTCTCGAAGATGACATCCTCAATCTCGGCGTTCTTCTCGAAGATTTCGTTCTGGATGTTCGCGCCACGCTGGTAGTAGTCGATGATGGTCTTCTTGTCGTCATCGTTGTTCTCAAGGTCAAGCTGAGTGATTGGCTTTCTGAAGTGGATTTCAATTCCTGCAGTGTCCAACGCCCTCTGAACCTCTGGGACAAGCCTGCCTGCGTACAGGTTCGCAATCAAATCCATTGCGTAGGAATCGCACTTCGGTGGCGTTGTCTCCTTTGGCTTGCCACCCTTCTTCAGATACTCGAAGTCGGAGACCTTGCCGAACATCTTTCCAAAGAAGGACTTCAACGTGGATTCCATCTTCTTCTCCCGCTTCTTCTTGTCCTCGATGTCGGCGAAGCCATTGAACAGACCAAGGCGTTCCGCAGTCTGCTTGAAGTCCTCGTCCATGTTGTCGTACATGAATTGGGCAAAATCCTTCTTCATGTTCTTCAAAGTCTCCTTGCAGTTGGAGTTGATGTCCGTCTTAATGTTCGCCGCGTCGGATATGACCTTCTTCAATTCATCGTACTGGCTGTTGATTTGATTCTGCTCTGTTTCTTCTTCTGACATGTCTAGTTGCTTCCTTTCAAGTTAAAAATCCGTGTAGAGGGGACTTACCACATACTTGCCTCTCGGAAGGGAATCCCCATCCTTCTTCTTGAGTTCCTCGTTCTTGCCGTCCTTGAAGATGATTGCGATGTTCTCGTCTCGGAACAATCCCACGATTGTGCATGAGTTTGCCGCATAGTCAAGTATCTGAACTGAATAGAGTTTGTTCATCTGGTTCTCAATTCTTTCTTGTTCAATTATACTTCACGCGCACATCCCACCCAATTTGACAAGTTCGGAAATGGATGAGTTCGTCTCCTTCGCCAAGTCACTGAGCGTTGACATCGCTTGGGCAAGGGCCATTTCCTGTCCAACAGTGAGGGGAAGGTCTCCCGGACACTCGATTGTATCGTAAAGCCCATGTGCCTCGGCATAGTCGCGTTCGGCGAGAAGGGCTTCAAGTTCCTTGTTGGTGTATTCACTCATGATCTTGTTCTCCTTGCGCATATATTATACCACAAATATGCCTCAGTGGATAAGCCTGTTGTAATCTTCGTCCGAAAGATTGTTCAACCAATCGCTGGACTCGTCAAGCATCTTCTGAAGTTTCCTTGGTATTGGCTTTCCCTGCCTTGTCAATATTTCACATTCAATCGCGGAAGACATCCACTTGTCGAATCCACGGTCAAAATCATCGTTGGTTTTCTTCATCGGCATTCTCCTTTTTCAAATAGTCATAGTATTTCTCCACATCCAATGGGTCGTCAACCAATCCATATCTTGTATGGCAATCTTCCGGTGGTTTCCATCCAATTTCCTTTTTTACGAGACATACTGGAACATCTTCTGGCTTGATGTAGATGACCCACGGTGGGCTTGGTGTCCGCCATTCCTTGATTGTCCATTCATCTTCTTCCATCCATCATTCCTCCAGCCATTCGTTGTCAATTATGTAGAACATAATTATAGCCCCTACCGTGAGAATACTCCAAATCACCCAGAACATGACATACGGCCATGCGCAGTTCGCAAGCCTTTCCCTGTACTTCTCAATGTTAGCACTAACCATGTCGGCAGTTCCCTTGAATCCCTTGTCACGCAAGTCGGCGATAATGGTTCCAGTGAATCCGTCCTTCATGGTGTAGACCAAATCACGCTCGTTCTTGAACAGTCCACCACCAACAACGGTCTCCTCTTCTCTTGCGCAACCGTAGTTGAACTTGTTGTACTTGAACTCTTGGCCGCAGAACCTCACCATTGGGGAATTCGTGGTGGAAGTCCATTTCGTGTCCCATGACCAGTAGGTTTCTGTTCTGTGGCGGGTGTGTGGACGACCCTTTGAATCGTATGTGGTGTATGTCACAATCCTTGTGTGCTTCTGGTACTTCTGATGCTCAACATGGATTCGGAGATACTCGCCATCAACCAATTTGGATGTCACTGGGGTGACGGCTTCAAGTTTTCCCCTGACGAAAGCATGACCAACATCCGTGTCCATGGCATGTCTGAATTCAGATGGGGATTCAATGGCAACGGCCTGACGATACTTCAACGTTGAATCGTCAACCTTCTTGTCAATCCACGAATGCACAAGGAATCCCAGAAACGAGAAGATGCCAAGGATTAGAAGGGAGAACAGAACCTCCCGCAAGGTGATTTCAAAGTCAATGCTCTCGAACAGGACGACCTTACTGCCCTTCCTTCCCTCTGACGAAGTTGGATTCCGTTTCATTCCCATCTTGAACGCAGCTTCCTTGAACTCCTCAGAATAGCGGTTTCTTCTGCTCCCAACCTTGTAGTATCCTCCACAGTTCATTGTCATGCCCTTTCACTTGGAAGTCACGTCCGGAATCCCATCAAGTTCAATTTCTGAATCCAGTTTTAGATTGGAACTGCCCTTCTCAACCCAGGTGTTGCCAACATGATCAACCAAATCCTGGTGTTTCTTCCCAATGTAGAACTCATGCCTGATTTCAGCAAGTCTGTCCATGAACCTCCTCTTCACAAGGTTCATGTCCTTCGTCTTGACATGGAGGCTGAAGCAGTTGGTTCTCTGACCATCATCCCCAACAACAGATTCAAGCGCGATTGAGACAAGTTTCCTCGGGATGTTCCACGCAGAGGCAATCGTGTTGTGGTCTTCACGGCGCGTTTCATCCCGAAAGAATGGGTCAGCGTACCCCCAAAACCCATCATCGTCCAGAACAAGGTTGATGTACGAATTGACGAGTTGGGAGTACAATTCCTCAAGGGTGGATGCCGAAGTCCACCCAAACTCCTTGACAACCTCTGCGTCAAGCGCGGCTATGTCAATGGGATTTTCCATTGGTTGTTCGTCAGAACAGTTCAAGGGGCTTCGTGTCCCTCTGCTCAGGCTCTGCCTCGTACATATCGTACTTCTTGACCTCATATCCCGTGAAGGAGAGGAAAAGGGAAGTTGGGAACTTGCGGCAGTAGTAGCGGTAGTCACGCACGAACTCATTGTATGCCTTTTTGTGCTGAGCCAACGTGTTCTCCGTGATTGAAATATCGTTCATCAAATTTTGGTAATTTTTCTGAGACTTCAAGTCGGGATAACGCTCCTCGACCCTGGAGAACGCGGCTATGCACTGCTTCGCGTCGTTTCCGCTCATGTTCTTGCCACGCGCCTCGATGACCTTGACGAGCGTGTTGTACTCATGCTCATCGTACTTCTTCACGCAAGCGGCAAGTTCATGCAACTTGTTGAACCTGTTTGAGAGCTGGACGTCAATTCCAGACTTCGCCGCGTTGACATTCTCCTCAAGGGAAATTGCCCCATTCTTGCTGGACATGATCATGCAAAGTCCAACCAGACCAACGCCGACGATTGCGGCCAATGTTATCAATACTGCTTTCATTTTTGTTCTCTTTCTTGTTTTTGGTTATCGTTTTTCCATGCAGGGACATCCTGCATGATGAATCAGTGAAATCGCGTTTGAATGACGAACAAGAACCTGAAGGTACTCATGCCCATCCACCTCAAACAGGGTGTAGAGACATGTGTTCCATTCCCAACTTCTGATTATCCTCGGCGCAGTCCCATAGTTGGACAACTGCGCAGGTGAAAGCCCAGACGCAAGCGCGACCAAAGCAGCCATAATAAGTTTCTTCATGTGCATTTTCTCCTCTTTCTTGTCATATCTTCCCGAACATTTCAACTGCTGCATTCAAGAACACAACCAATTCAAACAATTCGTTCTTGTCCTTGAATGAGGATTTCATGAACTCGTAGAAGTCAAGAACATACTTCGCCCTCTCCCTGCTTATTTCAAGCTGCTTGAACCTTGAAAGGAGAAGAGTCCAGAACAGATGCTTGCACACCACCTCATTCTCATTCAGAATGTTGGGATCTTTGTGGAAAACCTCATACATGGCGTTGATGTTCTGTTGGATTCTGTCAACTTCCCACACCGATGGCTCGTCGATATTGAGCATCATGGTTGATGCCTGAAGCATGACAACCCACTCCCTCAATCTGACAAGGTTGAAGTAGTCAACCGGATGCCGTACTATGGCAATAAGTTTTCTCATTTCAGTTTCCCCTCTTGTAGTATTCCTTGACGATGCTTGAGATGTCCATCAGACGGTCAAGCAAGTCCGTACCTGGGTTGATTATGGTTGTTGAACTTCCATCCACATGAAAATGCGGACCTTCGGCAACGGTTACGTCCCTTGACAGAACCCTCGCTATCTTGTCAATGCACTCTTCTGCTGTCATGTCAATCCTCCCACTTCAATTCCATGTCCACCCGCATACATGTCATTTGGTGGCTCGTCCTTCAACTTGGCAATATTTTCCGCTTCCCTTTGCATCGCCGCTTCAAGGTGGTCAATGCAGTTCTCGCAAAGTTCCCAGGTCTTGATATTGTTCTTGTAGCCGTTCCAATCGCGGATTTCCTTGTAGCATTTGTGCAGATGGCAGATATCAACTTCCATTCCACAGCAGTCGCAAACATGTATCGTCTTCGTCATTTCAGTTCTCCTGGACATTTCCAACGAGAGAACCGAGTTTGGTTCTGTCAATTCCCTTTGCGTAGACTACATAGGTTTTGCTTAATGGATGCCAATTCACCTCCAGATGGACAGGAACGAAATCTCGTTTCTCCAAATCAGACACGACATTTGAAATGGCGTTCTCAATCTTGTCTGGCTTGTCAACAGAAATCTTGGTGGAATAATCGGATGTCACTCGGATGGGAGAGTAGCATATCACAAACCCTATCCCAAGCACAATGAGCAGGATGCCCACTATTGGCACAATACATTTCATCATTTCAGTTCTCCTTTACTTGCAGTCAAGCGCGTAAATGGGGCAACTTGTGGAACACTTGTTGCATTTTCGGAATCCATTGAGCATCTTGTCGGTTGCCCATACATCCATCAACTTCGTGTTCCCATTGAGCAAGTCAATCGCGGAATCCTCAAATACATGCTCCACGAAACTGCATGGGGTGATTTTCCCCTCAACGTTGCAGTATATCGAAATTCTTGCTGATTCACAAGGCTCGATTGAGGTGCATAGATGGGACTTCCCCATTTCAACCAGAATGTCCTGGACATTGTGCCCATTGCAGGAGTCAAACCCAAACGAAATGTCGTTGTCAAGGCAGAACTTCATCACCTTGGTCAGATTTTCCTTGGAGAGACTGCAATCAAGGTTCTTCGCTCGTCCAACCGGCTTTGCGTGGAGCATGACAACGGACTTAAGTCCAGGAACCTTGCCATCCTTGATGTCGTTCAGAACATCCATTATGTGCGTCATGGAGAAGTCGGCTATCACGATGTGCATGTTCACAGACATGTTTCGCTTGAACTTCTCCCTTGCTGTGTCATGGAGTTTCTTGATGGTGTTGTAGCAAAGGTCTTTCGCCTTGTCATAGCAACTGACTGCGCAAGCACCACAATACTGGCACAGGACATCCGTCATTTCATCGTCAAGGTCTGCTCCTGTCAAGGTGAGGTTTCCAACAATGCCATATTCACGGAGCCACTTCAACATGTCTGCGAGATATGGATTGGACTTGACCCCAGTGATGCCAAGCGCAACTTGGGACAGGTTTCTCGGAAATCCCATCACAATCTTCTTGAACTGCTCAAGGGTCATCACCTTGCCAGCGGCAGAGGTGTTGTTCTTGTAGCACCAACGGCAATTTTCTGAATTCACCTTGGGGCAAGAACCAGTCACCACTTCAATGTCCGCGATTTCCGGCCCGAGTGGACACCATGATGGGTCATCCTCAAAGGTCTTGCCCATTCGCACGTTGAACCCAGTTGTCTTGTTGAAAATCTGGAAGTAGTCAAGCTGGGACGTGTTGATGACGAACTTGTGCGTGTCGGTGTCCACCACAGCCCATTCGCTCACAACGCCATCCACTTCCCTTCTGTAAATCTGAATCCTCGCGTCCTTCACGGAAGCTGGCGTGAAGTTGGCATATGCCTTTGGGTCTGGCATGGACTTGGCGTCGAAACTCTGCCTCACGTATTCGTTGAAGCACCTTTCAACCACCAACCTGATTTCCTCAGACATCTTCTTGGATGCCTCTGTTGCCTCTTCTGCTGTCATCGTTCATGCTCCCTTCTTCTTGATGTTGCACAAAGTCTCGTCGGATTCCTCGTACCACTGGTCAATGGCGGGCTGCTCAACGCCAAGGTTCTGGAGAATCTGGTGGAATCTCCAATCAGGGTAAAGTTCAACCATGTCCTTGATGGTCTCAACTATCTGTCTGTTCGCCGCTTGCCTGTTCATTGTTTCATGCTCCTTTCACAGATTCTCACATCCAAGGTTCACAACATCGCAGACGAAATCCTGTGGGTTGACGCCGTTCTTGTGACACCAAGTGAGAATTGCGCAGTTGAAGTCAATGTACCTGTCAATGATGGGACACAAATCGTTCAGGAACGCCTCGCGCTTCTTCTCGCTGCCCTTGCAGTGGGACTTCACGAATGCGTTGAGGTCGCGCCACGACGCGGTGCTTTCCATGGCGAATCTCCGGGCGTTCTTGTCCCATGTCCGCTTTGTGACTCCAGTTTTCTTCATCGTTGTTTCTCCTTGTTTTCCTTCAACCCCTACAGTATACCACAATCTGGGTTGGATGTCAATGGGGTTGTTGATTTCATCAACAAAACCTTGATTGCATCAATGGGGTCAGCTTCAATTCTTCTTGTAATAACCCCAGTTGTCCCACCACGCGGTGCACTGGCAATACACGACCTCGGCTTCCCCCTTGTTGAACAGGTCTGAGAACAGCTTCTCCCAGTCCACGATGGTCTTGCCATGGTCACGTTCGTGTTCATGCGGCTCAAAGCATTTGATGCGTTTGCGAACCTCTCCAACAACATGCGCCCAGGCGGCTTCCTTCGTGGGAAACGCCCATATCCGCTCATCCTCAATGTCACCACGCCAGTAATAGGTAATGACGTGCTTGTTGCGCTTGGAATTTCGCTGACGATTGCTCATGGACACACTTCTCCTTGTTTTCCTTGTCAACATCAACAGTATATCATATAATGTCTCGGAAGTCAAGGGGTGTCTGGAAACTTTTCAGCGTTCCTCAACCGGAAGAAAAACCTTCAGAGGATACCAGTAGCTGCCAATCATGACATTCTCAACATCCCCCTTGCCATAGAGGACGATTGAGCAATCTTCCCTCTTGTCATCGTCAATGACCTCCAGACAATCCTTGGCGTTCTGGAGGTTGGTGAACATCATCGCGCCATCTTCAGGGCAATCAACCCAGTTCTCAATGCCCCAGAAGAAGGACTCGTCCTCTGTTCCAGGACATTCAACCTCGTTGGAGAACCCACCAAAGAACTTCTCGGTGTTCGTGTTGGAATCACGATGGACAATCATGAACCGACTGTTCTCGTTTTGCTTCACTTCAATCTTCTCGATCATATTTTCGCTTCCTTTCCTGGAACCTCTCCCAACCCAACAACCCTTATCCTTTCAGGTGGAATGTCACCCCATGCGCAAATTTCATCCGTGTTCTCAATGCAAGGCGTTGTCATTCTGCAATTCAGACCATCAACATCAACCTCAAGCAACACAAGCCCATCGTCAATCCAACTGTCCGGATCTTCTGAAAGAAACACGAACGCGGACTTGTGGTCTCCATGACAACGCAGAAGTCCATGTTCTAATATGGATTCCACATTCTCTGGCTTGGTGACATGGTAGAGTGGTTTCACTGCTTTCCCCTCAATCTTTCCTCAACCCCATCCCAATAGCCCTTGTTGAAGCCAAGATACTCGCCAGTGCATCCATCTTCAATGGAGATGCCACGTTCCTGCGCCAATTGGAACACCGCATCCTGAAGATTGTTCATGGTGTAGTTCATCGGCTTTGGGAGGTGGTAGTCGCCAGCCACTATGGAATGCGCGAAGTTGAACGCCCAAGCGATGACGTCCCTCTCGTTCTCAGTAAGCCTCTCGGCATCTGACAACTTGGTTTTCACGCCTTCGTCTCCTTCTTCGCCCGAGCCTTCGCAAGCCTTTCCTTCGCGGCCTGACGCTGCTCGTCTGTCATGTTCCGCGACCTGTTGGGGTTCTTGCCCAACCTGAATGGATATAGGGGGCATTCAGTGGCAGGACACAACTTGACTTCCTCCCTCTGCCCACAACAGCAATCCAGACACTTCGCCTTGATTGCCTTGATGGGGGAGGTGATTTCCTTTTTTGTGTTTTCCATTTTCTTCTACTCTCTTTCTCCTTGAACCATTATACAACAAATCCACGGTTCCGTAAAGCCACAATCACACCATGCCTTGGCAAGCTGAATCCAGATTGTTCCACAACTCGTCGTCAATCCAATGTCCACCTGGGTGAGCATCGTCACGGGTGTAGTTCTCCTTCGTGACGCAAAGAAGATCAGAGACTGGAATGAGGGTGTAGACCCTGCGACGCCGGTGGATGTCCTCGTAGATTGACTTCAAGTAGGAATAGACGGTGACAACCATCTGGGTATAATCAAGAAACTTCGAGTCCTGAATCCCGAACTCGTTGACGCACACATTGTCCTTCCATGTCGCGGAAATTGCCTGCCATGGAAGATTGCGCGTGAACGAAAGCCCAACAGGAGCCTTGAACTTGCGGTTCTTCAACTTCACCGTGGAATACTTCGTGAATGAAGTGACATAGCCAGACTCAACAACGTTCTTGACAGCCTTCCAAGATTCACGAGGAACATCAAGTGGAAACTTGCCCGGGGAAATCTCGTTGTTCACCACATCGCGGATTTTCTCATTGTATAGTGGAAGAAGTTCAAGAATCCATGCAGGAATCCTTGCATCACGATCTATCTCCGCAGCATCCTCAATCCTCTCGCTGTGGTCGTTCACATAGCCACACTTGACGAACAAGGGGACAAGTTTCCTGTTCCTCTGATAGACAATGTCCTTGTCCTCCCACCACTTCAACCCATATTCCCATGAACCATCACGATAGTGGATTTTCACTGGAAGCATGTTGGTGTCGGAAAAACCATCGTTGAATGCCTTGGTTGAAAACACCATCCCATTGAACGTCCTGCTTGCAAGTTCCCCATTTCTGCCAATATAGGAAAACTTGAGGTAATCCCCCTCGTACTTCGTCTTGCCATTCTCCACCCTCTTCCAGAGGTTGGCAAGAGACTGTATGATGTTCGCCTTGGGCAAGTCCTCAAGGGAAACCACCTCAATCCGCTTAATTCTTTTCATATGTGAGCCATTCTCCAGGTCTGTTTCCAATCGCAATCTTTTGAGTCCCAAACTCCACTGTCTGCATGACATCCTCGTTCACCAACTTCGTTCCCTTGTATGTCATGAGGACAATCTTGATTTCATCCAGACTCCAATTTGATGGGGCAGGGCAATTTGAACTCGTCTCAATGTTGTATCTGTCATGGGCGAGCTTGAAGTTGCCATAGTCCATGCGGTATTCCTTGCGCTTGATAGGATGCCCTGGTTGCACATAGGAAATCCGGACTGAGAAGATGTTGCGATATCCCCGCTTATGGCTTTTCTTCAATGCCCACAAACAGGCTGAATCGTCTGAATATGGAATGCCTTTGTTCATTTCACTTCATTCCGATAATCTCAACAACGTCAGAATTAATTTCAGCTTTCTTCGTAAAACGAATAACCAATGTCATCTTATGTTCCTTACCATCAGATAAGATAGAACTAATCTTTTTCCCCACAAATGAAGATTTCAAGACATAACCATGAAATGACTCCCAATCTTCACTATCTCTTGTATATGCGCGAATACTAACTGACCAATGAGTTTTTTCACATTCATCAAATTCATAGTTGTAATAGTCATCAATCTCACAATCACAAACATACTCCACTGGCTTCATTTTCGGCATAGAAGCCTTGAACATCTTTGGGGCAATGTATTTAGCCACACGCTTACTTTCTTGAATGGTATCTGCTCTTTCCGTATTTTCAAGGCACTGATTAAAAAAATTATCTATACATAGCACATAAACATTTTTTAACTTCACCGATATATCACTTATATGAGATGAATTTAGATAAACACCCCCATAATTATTTCGTTCAAAAGTACCATCTTCACAATCAACTTCCCGACCTTGAGCTGTCTGGGAGCCAATCTTAAATAACCACAAATCTGAAATATTTGTGTCCTTGTTATATCCATTAAATGCTTGCCTTTGTTGTGCAAGCCAGAACAATTTGATTGGTACTTCAGAAAATACAGCATATAAATATGAATCAGAAAAATCGGTTTGAAAATTTTTAGTGAAACTTCCTGGAGAACTTGTATAGTCAGATGTTCCTGTTTGAATTAGTCGAGGATTAGTCCATACTTTAGAATCAAACCAATTTGATGATGTAAGTCTCCATATTTTAATCCATTTTTTCATTTCAAAATCGTCTAAATCCAAATTTTCGGGAAGAATTTCTTTAGGAAATTTCAACCCAATTAAACCACGTCCAAATGGTCTGCTCTTAAATACAATTATCTTACAATGATAGTTATTTTTTAGCGTTCTCGCAAAATCCAATACGCCATCGTGTGTTCGCCGCATTGCAGTTCCAAAACCACCTTGCGCCCAACTACACATCATATAAAATATAATCACACAAGATATTGATAGCCTTTTCATTTTTGACTTCTCCTATTGGTTGTTTTCAACCCCTATAGTATACACTATTTTGGCGTGAATGTCAATGGGGGTCTCTGAAACATCCACGAAAATGCCATAACTTCCAAATCACTTGGAGAAATCAACTTCTTCAACAGTTATGCCGGTGTTCTTGGAAATCCAATCAGCAATCAAATGCCTATGGCAGAACTCACCTGGCTTCTCGTAGCATAGCATGACGGCATTGTCTCCCATGTCTGCCACAACCTTTTCTGGATTCAGCTTTGAAAGCACTGTCTCGTTGTACTTCCCAATGTACCAGTCATTGGAGAGATGCTTGTTCTTCCACTCCCAAAACCACTCTTTCCTTGGGGCAAGGTCTGGATAGAAGTGGGCTTCGTCCAGGTCAAAGAAGAACTTTGGGGCATAGCCTGCAACGCACACCAGATTGTTCAATCCACATTCTTGGAGATTCTTGACCTTTGCGAAATAGGAAGTGTACAAATTCATAGATATTTAGGTGAAGGAAACGCAACCATCTTCAGTGGTTGCGATGAATTCACCATCTCCTTTCAATATATTATACCACTTGAAAATATTTTTGTAAAGACGCTCATTTATAATGAAGTTTTTGGACAAATCTGTGTAAATAATATTGTTATGAGAACATACAAGGTCAAATTGGAATTCGAGAACCAGAATGTCAAGGACTTCTGGAGGAAACGCATTTGCCTTGTACGAGATTGCTATAACTACGCTTCCAACATCATATTCAACGAGAAATTGCCCCTTGGACTAAAGTCAGTTCACAATAGGTTGTACTATGAACTCAGGAACAAGTTCAAGGAACTTCCATCTCAAATGTGCATCCAAGTAGAACGCGCCTTGATTGCGAACTACAAGTCTATTCGTTCTAATGGACACAAGATTGACAAGCCAATTCAGATGAAGCACCCTTCAATCCAATTGGACAAGCGTTTGTTCTCAAATCTCACAAGAGAGTCTTTCAAGTTGAGCAATGGAGATGGGAACAACAGGTCGATTGTCAAGTTCGTCACATACCCCAAGTTCGACCAATTGGCTGAGATGTACAAGATGTGTGATCCAAAGCTGACATACAACGATGATACTGGTGTGTTCTATGCTTGTATTCCATTCTTGGACATCCCACCTACTCCGCACGAGGAAAGTTATATTGGAATGGATTTGGGAATGAAGAGGATTGCCACCTTGTCTGATGGAACAGCGTACTCTGACAAGAAGTACCTTGCGAATAGGAGAAGGATACGTCACAACAAGAGGATATTGCAATCCAAGAAGCACTCGCATTCTGCAAGAACCAAATTGAAGAAACTTCGCAGAAAGGAAGCCAATGTCTCAAAGAACATGTGCCATCATCTGGCAAACGAGATATTGAAACACGATGGTTCTGTTATAGTGATGGAGGATTTGACCAAGGTAAAGCAATCTACTTCCAAGACAAGGGATGGTTTCAAGAGAAATCGTCACAACAACGCAATCTCTCAGGTTCCGTTCTATTTGATAAGACAGATTTTGACCTACAAGGCACTACTCAAGGGAAAGCGAGTAGAAACAGTTTCGCCCGAATACACATCCAGACAGGATTGCAGAACGCAATCTGGAGTTGGATGCAAACGTCAAGGGTGTAGGTTCTATACGAAAGATGGTATGGTGTTCGATGCAGATTGGAATGCTGCAATCAATATCATGAATCGGTATAAACACTCCACTTCGTTTAGTTTGCCTATTGACGGCAAGTTGAACTTGGTGGACAGGCCACTTCAACAGGCCAATAGTTCTATGAGCAATCACAGAGCAATCTCAACGGCTAAAGACCGTTGAGTAAGTTGAATTATGAATTTCTCCAGTTCTTGTCAACCACAACCATCCCCGTTATTGGCTCATCACCATGCTCCTTGACCCACATGTTTACTGCTTCAACCACAGTGGGAGCATCATACTCCTCTATGCCCTCTTCATCATCGTCGTTGTATCTGAATCCAATTCTTCCATTCATGATATTGCATGTGCCTTTCGTTTCAGCATGAGAACGCCAAATCCAATTATACATAGAAGGGATGTGGATGGTTCTGGAACAGAATGATATGACATTGGCTTCCAATCAGTAACTGGTGGGTTCAGGTCAAATGTCGGATACATATGCGCCATAACTTGCTCATATGTGTATTTGTCGGATTCAGCCAAAACTTGAAATGCTCCAGACATATATGTATCGTCATCCCAGTCCATTCTGCCAAGTTCAATTGAGAACAAGGCTTCCATCCCAAGTTCGGTTGGAACATGAGATTGTTGATAATCTATGCCATAGTAACCACTTCCTGAATCTCCTACCCAAACACCTAAGTGTCCACCACCAACATCCAATTCATATGCGCTTGTATCTTCGTTGTACTAATAGTTGTCAAGATATATCGGAGAAGTCAATCCTCCCCCACTTATCTTCACCCTTGCTGCTGGATTATGCAAATCATCATCTGGAACAGGTGAAAGAAACGTATATACAGATGATTCTCCATCAACTGTGGCATCACCATCAACTGTCCACAACAAAACATCTCCGCTTCCATTCAAGAAAGCGAGGCATGCAATCAATATGGCAACAAGTCTCTTCTTCATCATAATCAACTATTTACAATTCCAACATCGGGAAAATCACAAATCTTGTCCCGAATATGGCAGAACACCATGTGGATCAGTTTCCTTCACACGATTGCCGCCATGCGTGGATATGTGCTGGACAGCAATGTCTGGAAGTCCATTGGTTATGACGATGCAGACATTTTGTGCCGGGATTCGACAGAACCCATTGGTATCAACATTCATCTTCACTTCCTGCCATTCTGAACTGGAAAGTTTCACGACAAAAACATCATCATGTCCACCAAAGGCAAATGCCAATCCAGACACCACACACAATGTCATAATAATCTTCTTCATAATGTTCCAATTATACAATAATCAATCGTCTCTGTACAGCTTGAACTTCTTGCTGATCTTGAATGCATCCTCGTCTGGCAATGGCTTGAACCATGCTCCAATCGTTGTAGTGCCATCTTCGTTCTCGGGCGTCAAGTCAGTAAGGCACTTGTCGTTGATGTAGCCCCAATCAGTTCCCTCAACAAGCCCCAATTCCTGCACAACTGGCTCAATCTTCGTCTTCAAGTTGTTCAGGTTCCTGGCTTCGCAGATGGTCTTCGTGAAGATGTCGTTCACATAATCTTCCCAAATGTCCTTTGGGATCTCCAATGTCACCGTAACGGAATGCCTTGGATTCTCCCTCAACGTGGTGAAGGTGGTCTCCCCCTTGTCATAAGCCTCCTTTGACAGCCTGAACAATTCAGGGTGCCTGTAAAGAGCGGGTCCAGACTTCCCATTCCCATAGTTCTCCCATGCTGGCAACGTCATGAACTCGTTGTCAATCACAGTGGACGACTTCATCAGATTCGTCCAATAAGCCTCGGCCAAATGTGCCAGCATCGCTCCCATCTTCCCTGGCTTCAGATGCAGGTCTTTCCTTATCACGAACACTCTTCTCATGTCTCAAATATCCTCAAATTGCCTTATCAACCTTGAACTGCCAATCTCCAGCATACGCCTTACATATGCTCTGTAATCCTCAAGTTCCAACATGCGTATTGTCCTTGCCGCTTTTGGATGCTTCTTCAACTGACGCTGGTATTCCCATCTTTGCTTGATGTACTTCTGCTCCGACGCCTTCTCCGGATTTTCACGCTCCCATTCCTCGTCCAAATGGCTTCCAAACAAGCCCCAGTAAAACAGATTCAGCATATCACATCCTCTCCAATTCGTCACCTGTCACTTCATGCAACTGATTCAACGCACGGGCGCGTTCCATCATCAAAACATCATGCGCCATCTTGTTAGCCTCATCTACAGGGTCTTCTACTTTCCTTGTTCCACACAACACATCAAGTGGCGTGGAAATGTGGATTCCCTTCAATCCTCTGTTCTTCTTCTCCCATTCAACAACCCTGTCCAACGCATCAACATAACTTGCAGAATCACCAATGGACTCGTCAATCACAGTCAACAACTCAAAGTCAATCTTCTTTTCCATGTCAGTTCTCCATTTCGTCAAGGTTCATCGGCGACATCGAATTGATGCGTCCATAGCAGTCCCAGATATGGTCGTCAGAGCCTGGGTTCTCAATCAATATACGAGATATTCCTGAGTTCTTGTTCTCCAATATGTCTTTGACGCAGTCCAATGCGGAATGGATGCTGTCAGTCTCGTAGGTGTTCGATGGAAAACCCTCGATACCAGTTGGCTCAAAGCAATGTATGCGTATCTTGTTGTTGTCCATGATAAGAATTATACGAGAAGATCACAAGTCATCCTTGCCAATGCAAAGATTGTCGTCAAATGCGCATTTGCCCTCGATGAAGTCATGATACTGCTTGTGGATGAAGTATATCTTCTTCTCAGGATGTTGTTCGACAACCAATCTCATCTTCTCTCTATCTGAATCTGGATATCCACCCTTGACTTCAACATAGATGTCTCTGTCTGGAATATATAGGTCAGGAATATAGTTGTGCCAATAGTCCTTGAAATACTTGATTGGAGCAGCTTTCACCCACAATATGCCAAGTGCGTTCAACCTCAATGCCACATTCTCCTCCCAATGTCCCCGAACAGAGAATTCCTTGCCCTCTATGTTCTTTACTTTGTACCACTTCACCTTCACATGCTCCTTATTGAGGTACTGGTTCATGACTTGTTCAGCACGTTTGGCAGAGATTTTTTGGCGGGTTTCAAGAGTGTGCTTGTGAGACACAACTGATATATGTATCTCTCCCCTTGCATATTTTTCTGAGAATTTTCTTCCTTGTCTCTTGTGCATTTCATCGTGTTCCGCCTTATTTGGATGATTAGGGCAATTAACCATATGTCCACCAGCTCCTCTACCACTATCAAATTCTTTCCCACAATAACGACAAACATATTTCCCATCATCTGTAATAATACATCCACTATGTACAACTCCATGTACATTAGCCATATGTTTTTTCAGTTGATTGCGTGTATCTAATATCATTCCACACAATTTACACTTCCAAGTTCCATACGGAGATTTTGCATGGACTTTACCTTCTGCCCTCAATTTGTCAAGATGAGCCTTGACTTTTGGATTATTTGCGCCTCTATTTTTACTCGCAATATATTCAATCTTACATTCCTTTGAGCAAAATCTTCCTGAGCCATAGGTGTGGTCATGTTCTTTTCCACAGTATTCACAAGGCTTGTCCTTGTTCGCAAGGCGTTTCTATGCCATTGCTTTACGATAACGTTCTTTGTTCATATTATTTTTACCTTTTTGTTAACGGAGTCACCCCACGTGACTTCGCATTATCTATTTACAATTATACGATTTTTTAGCAAAAGAAAGCCATATAGGCGTGGGGCCTATACGGCTTTACGGGCTGCCCGTGAAGGAGTCGAACCTTCCCCCCAGGTTTTAGAGACCTGTGCGCGAGACCGGCACGCAGACGGGCTGTTGAAACTTGTGTCTCGTTTCTCTCGTCACATTCAATTATACAAAAAATGGTTGGAACTTTCGCATGAACCAACCAATTATTCGTCGCCCAAATCTATGCTGTCGGGATCGGACACAACAACTGTGTCTCCTCCTCCACCACCACTCTGGTTGTTTATTGCAAGCACTGAACCCACTGGTATCTTGTTCACCTCGTCTACATATCCCCTCAGACTTCCATGCAATCCAATGGCTGTGGTCTTCACCTCCTCGAATGTCTTGGGCGACAACTTGTCTCCACGAATCAAGGACAATTTCAACTCCCTTTCCTCTCTTGGCAACTGGGCTATTCTGTTCTCGGCCTCCTGCTTCAGGTTCTTCACATCGTCTCCAAGCGACTTCAACTCCTCGTCAGTGACCTTTCCTGGATCAGCCACCATCTTCTCCAATATCGTCTCATATCTTTCCTCTTGCTTCCGTATTGCCTCCATCTGCTTGATCTTCGCCTATGCGATTGCCAGTTCCTCTCTGCGCTTGGCTTCCTCCTTCAACCTCTTCTCCTCTTCCTCTGCCTTGCGCTTCTTCTCCTCTTCTTCCTTTCTTCTGCGCTCTTCCTCCACCTTGCGCCGCTCTTCCTCAATCTCCTTTGAGGTCTTGGGTGGTGGTTCAAGAACCTTCGTGTTGGCAGATGGGTTCTTCACTATGGTGTCCCCTTGGTTTTTCTACTGTCTCTTCCTCAGAATGCGCTCGTCCTTCTCCTTCAAGAAGCCAGCGTAGAACTTCTCCAATTGCCGCTTGAATGTCAGACTGCCTGTGGCTTTCGCCTCCATCGTCACTGGCCCATGCAGTTTCCTCAGATATTCAAGGTTCTTGTCCAGTTCCTGGTCGGACATCTCCCCCATCTTCTTCCATAGAGCCTGTTGGCTCTTCAATATCTTCTGCCTTTGCTCTGGAGTGGGAATGCCCAGCTTGTGGCGATACATCCTCAATTTGGTGAGCTGTCCACCCACTGCGTTGGGGAAATCCACCAGCTTCACCTTCATATGGGGGAACCTGAGGTATTTGCGCATGAAATCCACTATGGCCGCGCCTTGCAGGGATATATGCAATTTGATGATTGCGGTCTTCAACGCCTTGTCGGTGTTCTCAGTCCTATATGTCATGTCGAGACCAAGAAACCTCTCCACCCTGTTCCACAATGGGATGACCTTCAACGCGAAATATTCAAGGAAGGATTGGGCAAATCCAGCGAGGGCATATTTGTCGTCCTTGAGCATGGACCATTTGTAGCCATGTGTGTTCGTCTGGAGGAAATAGTAGGAAATCAAGTCATGCAGGGAAGATGCGTCCCCATCCTTGTCCTTGGCTGTGTCCAGTGCATAATGATCCTTCAACCAGTCAAGAAGGGGGATTGCGGACAATGCGGTGTTCGCTATCTGCCCTTGCTTGAACAGACTCAGCACTCCACCATCAATCATCCAATTGCGCACATCGCCATATTTCAACCCAAAAGCCTCGAACTTCTTCAACCTATTGAGACGAGCCAGACCCTGGGCGAAACGCTTCGCCTTTCTTGCGGCATTCATCCCCTTGGTGAACCATCTCTTGCCGAACCAGGCGTTCTCGTCCACCTCCTCTGCGTCTTTGTTGGCGTTTCTGTCGTATTTCAGAACATCTTGGATTGGTCGAACGATCAATTTCTTCACCCCATGCACCGCAGCAGCTGCCACAGCCATGCCTACCGGGGAGAGAACAACACTGCCCAGCCCTATCGCCAAGCCCATCAATGCCCTCTTTCCCCATTTGCCCCAGTCTATTTTGTCAATCTTCTTGGCATGTTCAAGGTTGTTGTCTTTGCTGGCCACCTCCCCCTTTCTGAACTTCTCCAGGAAAATCTGGAACCTGTCCTTGTAGATGACATCATCAGGATTATCGTAGTAGCCAATGGACTGCTTCTTCGTGATGAAGTTCCATTGGTTCCAATACTCGGAGTATTTTTGGAATTTGCCCAGAGCCTCCTTGTCATCCTTTGCCGTGGACAACGATTCCATGATTTCAGCGTAGATGCTTCTGATTGCCTTCGCCCTTTGAAGTTCATATCCAAGGGGGTTCGCTATGACCCTGACTCCATTCTGAATCCATTGGAACGGCATGTAGCCAATTGAACCCTTTTCAGGCTCCGGATAGGGTTCGCCAATCTTGACGTCTAGGGCGTTGTGGATTGCCTCGAATGGCTTGGTTGGAATGATTGACATCAAGTCGCTTTGCAGAACACGATACCCTGGATTCCATCCTGCCACTGGATCATACAATTTGCCCTTGACGCCTGCGAATCTATTGGCCTTGCTGAGCTTGTCTATGTATGCGTCCAACTTCCCAATCTCTGGCATGATTGAATTGGCGAACGTCTGCTGTCTGATTTTCATGCCATATGCGCGACGGGAGGTGACGTATGCATCAACGCCATATTTCTCCTTAAGTTCCTGTCTGCGTTCCCAATAAGTCTTGCTATGTACGTATGTCCTGTCCCACCTGTCCATGTCGTATTGGTTCAGGGTGGCTATGTATTTGGTGGTGTCGCGCTATATTCTGGAAACGATGTCGTTCTCATTGTTCGCAATCCAGCGCTTCTCCTGCTCCTTCTTGACCTTCTCGTTGGAATTCTCCAAATCTTGTTTCTGCACATCCTTCGCTGAATCAAAGTTCTAATGCATCCTTGGTGGAACCTGGCGCATGATGGCCCCTTGTGGAGGACGTTGACCCTTCCCAGGCCAATTCGGCGTCTGAAGCCCTGGAATTACCGCCATCTGCCCCTTGAACGCCTTGACCCCAGATGACGCCTGGGCGATGTTGATCCTCAGACTCTTCAACGCTGCAGTGGTGTTCGCCATCTGACCACTCTTGCTCTGGGCGTATTGGAGTTCCTGGTTCTTCTAGTGCTTGGACCAGAGCAGCATCACCTCTGTGGCAATCATCGTCACAATGGAGGGGATCAACTTGACTATGAACATCGCCACAGTGCCTGCGCCTGGTGCGATGAAGTTCACCACCATGCATATGGCGTTGACAATCATCCCAAGTCCCTTCTTCGCCAACCCTATGAGATATGCGAAAACTATTCTCCGAAGAGTGTGCTTGACTGACGCCCAATCCTTGAAGATGCCATTCTTGCCAAACAACTTCTTCTTGATGCCAGAGAAGAACAACTTCAACCTGTCTATCCAGTTGCCTATCCCAGATTTGAAGAAGTTCTTGATTCCAATCGCAAACGCCTTTATGCCAGCCCAATTGGGGATCTCGAACCCAAGAATGGTCATCTTGGAGCCATCGGACTTGGGCATGTACGCAGATTTCCATTTTTGCCAGCCAACTCTGAACAACGCAATCAATATCAACGCGCCCAATGCGATGGTGGCAATCGCCTTGACTGGATTCAACAATATGCTGAGAAAACCACCTTTCCCTCCTCTACTGGCTTTTTTCTTGAGGTCGGATATGTTGCTCTCTGTCTTGTTGAGATCCTTGGACATGGTCTCTTCGTCGTCGTCCACCCCTTTCATCTGCTTTTGCACAGCCTTCTGGATTGGTGGATACGCCAGTTGGAACCCTGCCATGAACTTCTTGTCCTTGATTGTGCCACCGAGGTTTTCGTTGATTCTGCCCAATGTCTCCTGGACTTTCCTTGACGAGATGTCCTTCTTGTACTTCTGATCGTCTGGATTGGGCTGCTTCTCCTTTCCCTTCACTTTGTTCTGGGTCTTTTCCTTGATTGGCAGATTCTTGTTCTTCTTTTTCTTGTCCTTGATGTCCTTGCCATCATTCTGCTTCTTGGCAGATGGAGAAAGTGGCTTCATCTTGGAGAGGTTCTTGCCTGCAGTCTTGGGCAACTTTGGCATCTTCTTTCCAAGCCCCTTCATCTTCGTGGGGTTCAGCGTCTTTGACATGGACTTCATCTTGTCCACATTGCCAATAATCTTGGTGTTCTTGCCATCGGCGGAGACCATGGGATCGTATGTGGTTCTTCTTGGAAGAAATGCGTTGGACAATCTGCCGCCAAATCCCCTTGCGCCATCAATCTCGGCTCTCTATCCAGACCGCATCTTGAGTTTTGCCCCTGGAATGGACTTGACTCCTTCAACCAACCCATTCGTCTTTCCACCATCCTTCATTTTGTGCTGATGTTGCCCAGGAAGATGTTGATGTCCACATATGGGGCATACACACATGCCATTGGGTGAGACCTTCAGTCTGGTTCTTTGTTGGACTGCCTTGGCATTGGACTTGAATCTGGATGAAGATGGAATTGGAGCAGCAGAAGAAGCTTGTTTGGTGGCGTTCTTTGTGGTGGACAACTATGCCTTCACCTTCTTCATCTTCGCCAGTTGGATTTGCGCCTTGACATCATCTTGAACCAACCCATTCAACTTGTCGGCCAAAGTTTTGATGTTGAATTTGTATGGCTTGGCAAGGTTCTGAAGATTCTTGTCCCCCTTGACACTGGCATCCAGTTTCACAACATCCTTGTATGCGTTGTTGGAATCCAATTGGTTGAAGACGCCAATCGCATGGCGCAAGGACTCAAGGCTCTCGTCCTCCCATGTGGATTGCCCTTGATCCATGGTTTCCAGGCGGTTGGATGTGTCGTCGTTCTGCTGGACAAGTCCTTGGGTCAGGCGGTCTATGTCTTGTTGCTGACCCTCGTAGGACTGAAGACGAATCATCTTCCTTCGTTCATACTCCCGATTGAGGTTCATCCTCACCTGGAGAATGGAGGTCTGGAGTTCATCCACGAAATCCATGACCACGTCCATGATGTTGCAGTCATTGATGTCCAGCTCGCCCTTCACAACCTTCTTGGTCGTTTCTGGAACCAACGCCTTGTCCAGATTCTCAGGAGTCAGCTTGGACTGCTTGTCCCTCATGTTCTGGGCAATCTTGTTGACAGCATCCCCATCTTGTATTATCCGAAGGAAATCGTTGTTGAGGGAACGGTAGATCGTGCGCAGAAGGATCTCGGAATTCGCACCTTGTCCAATCAAAGCCCCTTTGGTGAAGGTCTCGAACAAGGTGGTCATGTTGTTGTACAATTCCTCCATGTGCGCCGTGGAGGACACCTTCTCCACAGCGCCTGCGAAGGGACTGAAATTCGACATCGCAGATTGAAACACCTTCTGCGTGTCCTATGTCTTTGGTTGAGCAGCCATTTAACGATCCATCAATGTGGTATTTACCATTTTCTCGCCCCACATCCGATGAAAAGAAGATGGTGGCCGAAAACCACCATCAATTGGAAGTTCAATGTGTAGATTCCCAATCAGGGAATGGTTGTCGCAGATGGATTGGACGAGTCAATGGAGACCCAATTCTCTCCATCGCCACCATCCTGTGGGTTGACGTGTTGGATTGAGAATGTATCTGGATCATAGTTGAACTTGTCGCAAATGTCAAGAATCATGCTTTTCGCATCATCCTCCGTATCAAATACATCGGCGTCTTTTTCATCATCAACAAATTCAACCTTTTCCGCAATGTCCCACTTCACAAATCCATGAATGTCAAGGTCGTCGTCGTCCATTCTCAGACAAACCTCGCCATCTGATTCATTGATTGACTCGCCAAGTTCCTCCTGCTTCATCGTGGCGGGCCATATGAACATGTAGTCTCCACCCAATTGCCTTATCTTTTCTGCCGCATCTTCCTTTGAGGGGAACTCATAGGCTCTCTGAATGTCAGTAGACCATTCCTTGTCGTTGACATAGAATGAATCACTGTCGGGATATTCCTTCTTTAAGATTGCCGGACCATCCCAATCCATCATGGAAGTGTCCGTGTTCAAACTTTCATTACTCTTCTTCTGCGCATCAAGCATCTTCTGAACGCCTGCCAATTGCTCTGGATTGTTCGAGATCTCATCCAGCGTCTTGTCATCAACATCAAGTCCAGCGTCTGAAACCGTGTCCGCCAGAACCTCCTTCTTCTGATCGTCAGTCAAGGAATCAGCATGCACCGAAACCATGTCATCGCCATCCGACTTCTCATTGTCCTCGTTCATCATGAACTTGATGCCCCTTGACTTGAGTTCCTTGTCCAGATTCTCGTTGATTTCAACCAACTTGTCAAAATACTTGCTCATTTTTTCCAATACCTTCCTAGATTGAATTATATGTGTATTTACCTCTCAACGGCATGAAACCATCATGGAGGACAGTTGCTTGAACAGCTTGTCTCTGGTGGCATCGTCCTGGAACTCAATCAGACCCTCCGACATCTTGTAGAACGGCTTTGACGCAATGATTATTGGAAGAAAATCAGATGCAGAAAGATTGTGCAGAGTGCAATCAAGTTCAAACGACTCAAATACGCCCTCGGCATTGTCAAGCCATTCCTTCAACTCCCCCTGATCATATCCACTCTTGACGAGATGTTCAATCAATGAGTTGACCAGCATGGAGATGGCATCTGAATCAAACAGTTTAACAGTAGTTGAGCTTCTTGCCCCCATTATATGGTCAATCTCCTTGTAGAGCTGCTTCCACGCAATCATCTTCACGCGCTTCGTGTATTCCACATCCCCTGACAGTATGTGTCTTATCAGGACTTGTGGAGGATTCACTTCATGTCCAGGAGAGTATGTTCCCCTGGTCAAGCCAGTCTTGTTGAACTTCTCCACATAGCGGAAATACTTGTCCATGTTTCCAAGTATGACTATGTGCTCCGCCTCAGACAAGTCCTTGAAGAACTTTGGGCTTAGAAGTTCTGGCAGAAACAAGGAATGGCTGAAATCCACCTCGTTCTTGTCGCCAGTTGAGAGGAACCCCCTTATCCTGTCCAAAAGAACCCTTCTCAAGTCAAGTTCTCCATTCAACATCTTGATGTCCCAGTCCTTCATGTTGTTGGAGAGCATGGTCAGGGGATTGAACATCACTATGTTGGAGTCGGGATGGCTTTCCATCTCATGCTGTTGAAGTTCATCCAAGAACACCTTCATCCGAGAGCTGTTCTCCAACTTGATGTGGAAGTACACCCGGTCAAGCCGACTGAACGAAGCCAAAGCCTGATATATCCTTTCCCTCATCTCCTTGCTGAATTGACTGAACATGTCCAAGTTCAACAGCCAACCGGCATACGTGGATGTCCCTATGGCGTCCCAGAATATGTCATCCCTCACATTCAAGTTCTCCTCCAAGAATTGAGGTGAGCAGTCCGACGACATTATCAACGAATCCAAATCCACAGGACATTGGATTGAGTTCACATATCTGGGCAGTTTCTTCTTCGCCATATACATCTAGTATACCACATTCGCAAATAATGGTAAATACCAACAAGGAGACTTCAATGGACGAAGAAGACGACAACAACATAGAGGAAGCAGGTTTGGACGAAGAACCATCTGCAAGAGGTGAATTGGGCAAGAAGGCTGGTGGCATGGCAGGCGCTGCCATAGGTGGATATTTCGGTGGTCCAATTGGATCCATGGTTGGAAAATACATCGGAGAAAAACTTGGCGACAAGGCAGAGGATAAGATATAGGAGGAAGTCAAGGAGTAGATGGGAGAATCGTCCGAGCAATCAGAGCCACCAAAAGAGGAGCAATAGAAGAAGAAAGGCGGATCATGTGGAGGAGATTCGGGTGGAGCTGGTGTTGGAGAATACTCGGCGTCTGATGGACAATGCCATTCAAATCCAAAGACCCCATTGTACAAGCTGGAGATTGAGGAGAACGACTACCCAGAAAACTGGTGGGACTAGCTGCCAGACTTCGACCCAAGGGTATATGACGCAATCTCAATGGAACAGGCAGCAGCATGCGTGGACTACATATTCGAGGGGCTTCCAGACATGCACGACTTGGAGAACAAACTGCAGGCGAAGGGATTCCCGAAGATTTGCCCAAGGCTCAAGACCCAGGTTCCCAGAACCAAGATAATCATGCCGAAGGAGATAATCTACGACACCACAATGGACAGCTTCATCAAGAAGGATCAGACCTACTAATCACTGCTCCTGTCCTTGAACTCGTCCATCGTCACCAACTGAATCAAATTGTCCCTGAATCTCTTCACCGAGAACGTTGTGTCATTGTAGGTGACATGCCGCGCAAGATTGTCAGACCGTGGAATGCTCTATTGGGTGAACACACTTTGATGATCAAATCTCTTCTATGGGTTCTTCAAGTTCAGCCAGTTGAACCAAAGGGACATTATTATGACATTCTTTTCGGCGCTGTAGTCTATCTGCTTGCACATCTCCTTGAAATACCGCTTGTTGATTGGAGCGAAAATGTGCGGCTCGTAGAAGTAGATATGCTCCCTATGCCCAACGAACCTGTCCAAAGTCTTGAGAAGAAGCATATCCCACTTGTTGTCCTTCGACTCCTTTTTCATCTCATCCCTGAACTTGTCGTCTTGTCTGTACTCGAACACATACCTTGGGGCGAAATCCTCCCAATTTGACTTCTTGGTGACAAGGATATCGTCCGAGCAGAAAAGGAAATTATCCGACAACTTTGGCACTTTCTCTATGGCAACAAGCAGCTTGTGTATGATGTTCGCGTCCTTGTTGTTCCTCGTTATGTCCGGCGCGTAGATGTGAGTCACCTTTGGATTCCTAATCCTCGGGTTTTCCCCAACAATGTATATGTTCCCTATCCAGTGGGAGCAGAACTTCAGCATGGATGTTATGGAAATCTTGATCTCAAGGTTGTTGAACTTGCTTCCCCTTCCAAGAACATACACAAGATCATGCTTCACCTTCTTCTTGGTGTTGTATTGGAATATCTTCGATATGTCAGGACTGACCTCTGGAACATGCACCTCATCAATCAATCCACTCCTTGGAAGCAAGGACAGTTGCTTGGCGTTGTCTTCAATTTTCTCGTCAGCCTTTGTCCTCTTCTTTCCCTTGTTTTCGTTGAACAGATTGAAGCACTCGTTGATGTCCCTTCCATCGGAAAGTTGCTTGACAACAGGAGCAACAATCTGGTCATACCTAGCCCCAACATCGTATCTGTACCCAGAACTTGGCATCACTTCAAGTTTCTCAACGTCCCCCTGGACGCACCACTTCGTGCAGGGCTTCAACAAGTATCCGTTCATGTGAATCAGATAGAGATACGTTCTGTCATCGTTGAAGGTGTTCAGAACTGTCTCGTTGAGGAACATATCGTAGTTGTTCAACATCTTCTTCTGGAAAAGGGAATAGCACTGGACAATTAAGTTGTCAAGGTTTATTGACTTGCAGTGATTGGACGTTATAGGGAACTTGCATCCATTGTCATTGAAGTCCTTCATCCTTGACTCTATGAAGTCCTTTGGAAGAAGCATGTCATCGTCTATGTCAATGATGATGTCATCGTCCTCAAGATATGGCAGAACAGGAAACACCTTCTTGAAAGACTTCCAGTTCGTGTCAACCCAATTGAGAACAACTCTGTCAGATGTCATTATCAGACGATAGAGTTCAACTGGAATATCCTGCTCGTATCTGGGGAATTCAATGGTGGAAAGGGTCAGATATATTCTGTCTGGAAGTACGGTGTTGTCAAGAACCGACTGTATCACCTTGGCGCAATTCGTTATGCGCCTTGGATATGATGTCATGCAAATGTTTATGGTTGACATGTAGATGCTCCTATATAAGAGTATTTACTATCCAATCATATTTTTATTACAACAATTCCCATTCATCTAAATGTGACAAAACCATCAATTTCATTTATTCAACACTCCAACAAATTTTTCTAAATCCAATCATATGTATTTGAATTCATGATATTTGACTATTTGGCATTGTTTTTTGAATATGCCACTTGTTGAGTATTTGGTATACTTTGCATATTGTTGAAATATTCATCGGTTGTTCTTTGATACCTATACCCATTAAAATTGGCAATATATGTGTATATTATGTCGGAAGAACTACAGTTCTCATAGTAAGTTAAATAATTCTCCAAAAACACATTATAGAACTTGTATTGTATCAAGCTGGCACAGCCACAATGACAATCCATATTGTATAATCGCACTCTATTTCCAGAAATTGGCTAATTTGGAAACTTCTAATATTGGTTGTAGAAATCAAATATCATGTTTGATGGATAGATAAAATCATCATCTATTTCCAAAATGAGGTCATTTTTATATTTCATCAAACACGGAACTGCTTTTTTCCATACTTTTGTGTCCTTTTCCACCCAATTTATTTCTATGTTATTACTATGAATATAGTTCAATATTTCACAGGGAATATCCTATTCCATGTTTGGAAACTCATCAGTTGACAAGGTTATTATTATTTTATCCGGAGGAAATGTTTGTGCCAAGATTGAATCCAACATCGTTGGCAGTGTTCCAATTCTCTTTCTCCATGTTGTACATGACACTATTATTTTCTTTGTTGAATCAAAATAGATGTTTCTCTTCAACTAATCCAAATTCTCAGGTTTTATGTTAGAGATTTCATCAGATACAACAAATTCATATTTGCTTCCGTAGTTTGAATATGTTTCTCTATTATTTGAAATAAAAAGCACAGCTTCCTTCCTGAGAAGTTTTTGATAATAATCCTCGTTTCCCTTCTACGATGAAGAACAATAATGTATTATTGGGGACGAATATACAAATATTGTTTTGGCGTTTGCCTTGCACACTCCATAGAACAAAATGGTATCCCCAACATATGTAGAAAACTCCTCTGGGATTTTCGTAAACAAATCTCTTTTTATGGTAAAATCCCATCCCTATCTATGCAATTTATCATGCTTGAATTGGTCATATACCTTATATATCAACTTATTGGAAATCATTTTATATTCCAATTTATTCGTGGCATGATTTATGATTCCCACATTTGGCTCTTTTTCCACAACTGAAATATTATCAGAAATAAAATTTTCGGGAATGGATAAATCGTTGTTCAAAAAACATAGCCACTCATTTTCTGCCATTTCATAAAATATATTCCATATGACATTAAGATGAATGGATTTCTTTAGACCCAATATATGCAAAGACCTATTCTTAAACGGCCAATGTGAATATAGAGAATTAAAATACTTTTGGTTTTTTTCAAGACCATCAGAACCATTATCAATGATAGTCAAATCAAAATCAGAAGTCTAAACCAACAAGTCGTTGATTATTGACTATGTAAAGATAAAAGTATCCCCAAAATTTATCACAAGGACATTAATCTTGTTTTTGTTTTCGGATTTGAACTAATAGTCATATATAACATTTGTTAGGTTAATAAAGTTTTTTCTTGGCTAAAGACAAATATTTTCATTATTTTTTGTGATACGAATTTCAATAACAGAACTCTGACTATTTTTCAATTCAAAAGTAGAATGGTCATCCCAGTCCAACTTAACCTTCGGATGCGTCATCACATACTTCTTGACATCCTCTGGAAAATCCAGTATCCTCCTTGGGAACTTTTTTGAATCCAGTTGTAGAAGCACAAGGTCAGAAGGATTGCTGCCATTCAAATACGAATCAACGATGTCAGGAATGTTCCTGACATCATCAACTTTCAATCTGATAGAAGTTTTCTCTGGTTCGGACATGGCTATATACACATCATATGGCATGTGTATTTACCATTATCTTTACCCAAACTGGAATTTTCTGTGAATTGTGTTGAAACAATCAGAATTGTCTGAACCACCTTGGCAATCTTTCACCAAAGTCTCAAGATAATCTAATGCCTCCTGTTGAGAATGGAACTTCACCTTTGAGTTTATCTTTGACTCCAACATTGCGCAAAACCTGCTGTAGTTCATGTGTTTTCTCCTTCATATTTCATCTATTTACCATTCCCCATATACAAACAATGGCTGACCCATTTTACAGGTCAGCCATCATCAATTCTGGATTCAGATTTCCCCTCACTTCTTCTGCTTGACGTAAATCTTGCAGATGCAGGGTTCGCCAATCTTCTTGTACTTCACGAAATCAACGCAGTGGCACTTCGTGTCCTTGTCCTTTGGCTGACATGGGCAGTATCCATCGTTCTTGTCAATGGCATCCAAAATCTTATTCACCTGCGCGGTGGTCAAAGACTCGTTGAGACGCACCTTGTATTCATCTTCCTCTGGTTCAGGGGTTGGTTCTGGCGTTGGCTCTGGAACGGGTGCAGGCTTATTTGCGAGATACTTGTCCAGCGTCTCCATCATGACCTTCGCCCCAGTGGCACCTGTCTTGTTGTTGCGCAAGGCATTGCCCTCGATTGCCTTGTCAAACACAACCTTGCCCTTTGCGTCATAGAGGGTGATTCTGAATCCAGGATAGTATTTCAACCCTGTCTTGTTGTAGATCCAGTTGTGGAGGGTCTGTCCCTTGTCCTTGTCGCCGGAATATTGGAACACGAAATATGCGTCCTGCTTTGCCATCCACTTCTTGAAGGTGGAGGTCAACATGCACTTCTCAGCAGCCACGCAATAGCCACATGCGTCTCCATTGGTCCATAACGCGACGATGAACTTGCCCTCCTTCTTCGCTTTGGAAAGAGTAGTGGCATAGTCCTTGTTCCACTCCCCCACCTTGGGGGTTTTCTTGGATCTAAGTTTCACGAAATCTGACGTTGTTCCCATTGTTTGTTACTCCTTGTAAGTAAATCAACCATCGTTCTTGCAGCACTCTTCCACCGGGTCATGTCCAGGGCAAACCTCTGTGTCGTCGCAATAGGATATGAATTCAATCTTTTCCAAAGACTGCTTTGAATCTTTCATCAACTTCTGCACGAAATCAACGCTGTCGAGAGCTTCTTTCAATAGAATGTCCTTGGATGTCTTTGACAATCCAATTGAACATCTGATGTCCCGAAGCATATCCCTCAACTTTTTGATGATGTTCTCCACGTGATCGTATGTATATGGAGCATAACTTCTCGCTCCAGTTGGCAAACTGCCCTGTTGTTCATTGTTCATGTTGTATGGTTCTCCTTTGGTTTCCATACAACAATTATACCTTTTTCAACTTGTCAAGTATCTGGGAAAACTGATGGACAACTGTGCATTCCCGCATCATGACTTCTTGAACTTAGTGTGCTTGAGGTTGTACAGAACATTGTCAATGCAATCAATGGAAGAGTTGCCTGGGTCGTTGAGGAGGACTTCAAAATCCCAGAGCCTAAACAATATTGACTCGTCCCAATTGGAAACAAGCCTGGTTTCAAACCTATCGAATCCTCCAGATTCCCCGACCTTCACCTGTATTTTCTCATAGAGATCCTTGTCCCTATTGGCTTGGTCCGCCAGCTTCATCCCTTTCTTGCCAAGTGCCTTGAGCCTCTTCAACAAGGGCTTCATCTGGGCGTAGATTTCGTTCCCCTCCTTCTGGAGGGCTTCGTACTTTTCCTTGAACTGTTCAACATTCATCTTCATCATCCTCATTATCATTCTCATTGGAGGAGTCAAACGCGCCAGCGAGATCAATGCTCAACCTCACAAGGCGAACCACGCCATAACCCACAATCACGGTCACAGCGCTTCCTACAACTACAACTCCGATTATCATTGTTGTTCTCCTTAGATGTCCTCAAACATACCAGTATTATACCACATCTGCCGGAGGATGTCAAGGGGGTGATTGTCCATGATTCATTTCACTTGAACACCAGCTTGCTGTGCTTTGTGGCCTCATGCGCCTTTTCAATCAGCTTGATATACTCAGGAACCGTGTACCCATGTATTCTCGGTTCCTCCTTGCTGTCGGATTTCTTGACTGACTTCTTCTTGTTTCCAGAGTAGTCCCTAATCGTGGTGGTCTGAACCTTGACCAGCTTCAGCCAGTCGGATGGGTGCTTCTCAATTTCCTGTTCCATGAGGCAAACTGCCTCATCCCAGCCAAGCTCCTGCCCAGAAGTGAGGTCTGACCAGAACTCTCCCCCATTCCTGCTTCGCAGAATCCGATAATATGAATAGTCCGTCCTCATGGTCAATCCTCCTCCCCATTTGGGTTCTTCTCCCACGCCGAAATGTCATGGATGTCCAACTTGACGCTTGGAACGATGAGCAGGTCGTTCATGTGCCAATCCATCCCACAAATTGCGGTCTTCACTCCAATTGCGCATCCATCAGGGCACATCCATCCAGCAGGGGTGTTGACGCACACCTTCACGTCCATGAATGGATCCAGATTGTCCAGGGCATCCCTCAATTCCTTCACTGTCATTTCAGTTCTCCCTTCTCGTCATATTCTTCAAAGTCCTCAAGCACCGCCTTTGGAAACCAAATCTTCGTGTAGCCAGTTGGATACAACACGCCAACCAAGGTGGAGAATCCGTTTTCGCTCACCCTGTTCACAGTTTCGATTTCAAGCAGACACTGTTCCTCCCCATTAAACACATAGGAGTCCCAAATGATTCCACGCTTTCCACGGCAATATGGGTCTGGATACTTGAACGAAACCCTGGCATAGGTCTTTCCTGCGCGTTTCATCCTCTCGCGCTTCTCCCATTCCTCTTCCGTCAAATTGACTGGAACATAGTTATGGTAGACTATTCCGCTGTTTTCTGATTTTGTCTCGTTGAACTTTCCAATGGCATACGCACTGTCCTTCACGAGCAGATATCCATCACTTTCCTTGATGTTCATGCCTCCAACGCCTCCTTCGCAACCTTGACTGCCTTGTGGAAATAATGTCCAGCCTCTCCACCAGTGGCATATCCAGCCTTGTTGATGCTTTCGTTCATTTCCTGTTCAAGGTGAATGATGTCCTTGAGTGCTTTCTTATAATTGGCACATTTGCTTTTCTCGGCCCTATCTTCGTCCTCAAGGTCGGATGCCAAGGCATCCGCAAACATCTTCGCCATTGGGGTCTGAAGTTTCATTTCCCTGATTTCCCTTGCCTCCCTCATCTTCGGAGACTCAAGTATCTCATCGCACCAATTCAAGATTGGCGCAAGTATGCCATCGCTGTGGTCTCCGTTCAAGATGTGGTTTCGGATTTTCTCCAATGCCTCTGTTGATGTCATTTCTTCTTCCATCCTTTCTCCATGTCCTTTGTGGAATCGTAGGTCTTTTCCTTCAACACGTTCAGGCGATAGTCCTTCTCAGTCAAGATTGCAGCAACGTCTTTCGCAACGTTTTTGCAGTAGGCAGACTTCTCCAGGAACTTCTTGATGTCTCCAATGGATTCTTCAGGCCACTTTCCTATCGTCCAAGGGTAATTAGGGTCGTCCATATCTGGGATCTGCTCCTTCGTGGGCTTTGGCAGAACCTTGAAAGCCTTCTCGTACTCGTCAAGCGCAGTCTGGTACACCCAATGGAGCCTTCTCCACTCATGGCAGGTATTTTTAGTTGGACGTTCAGTATGCAGACGATTGTACAGCCACTTGTACCACTTCCTCTGCTTGCCCCAGGATGCATATTCCCCTCCATATGCCACGAACGGATATCGTTTTCTGAATTCGTCAAAGTCCATTTTTTACCTGTCCTTTCTTCCAAGCATCTTGTCAAGCGCGTTCTTGGGGAAATGGAACCAGAATGGCTCTCCTTCATCGTCTTCAAGCATCACGCCATAGCAGTCTGAACGAGGTCTTACATACAACCTGCCACCATCGCAATAGCCAATGCTTCTGCTCTTGATTTCCCTTCGCATCAAATTGTAGTCGATGCTCTGGCTATAGTCAAGGTCAAGCCTTGCACCATAGTCAGATTCGTAGTTGTCCCACGTGAACAGTTCAGGATTCAGTTCTTCCATTCGGATCTCCCTTGTTGAAGTCAGTATGTCGAGCTACATATTGCGCAGCGCAAGCCATCACCATATCCAATTGAAACACAATCTGTGCAAATGCTTTTTTGGCTGCTGGATTGAACAACTCGTCAGCGTCCATCCTCAAGATATGCTGCACAAGTTCCTGTATGTTCAACAGGTCAGCATAGGCAATGGTCATCTTCCTTTCGTCAACTGTCATCAATGCGTTCCCCTACCAAAGTTGTCGTGTCCAGAAATCACCGCGTTAATCCCGATTGGTGCACTGTTGTGGAAATTGGTTATGAGACTCACTCCAAGTTTCTCAACGTTCTGCTTCTCCCAATCAAGGAATTCGTCTCTCGCAGCAAGGTACTTTTTCTGAATTGGCCAGTATTTCTCCGCCTTCGCGCCATTGATGAACAGATTCTGAGCTTCATCACTGAACTTGAGAACCTTTTCGTACCTCTTCTTCGCCTCTTCAAGCAACTTGTCGTAGTCAATTGTCATGTCAATGTTCATTTCCTGTATCTCCCATTTCAAGTATCTTGTCCCTTGTTCGATTATACACAATAATCCACCCAATGTCATCGAATATGCATCCAATCCCCCACAACAGGATTGCTGTGTTCAAGGATGGCATGGCGAGAATGGCAATGGCGAAGCCAATCATGGCAACCCCATTCCGAAATATGGAGGCAGTGTTGTCGTACATTTCCCTCTGCTTCCCATTCCACAACTTTGACTGGAACATCATTATGCACTTGCCAATGAAGGTGGTGACTATTGACGCATAGAACGCGGTCAGAATGGCAAACGCCCAGACGTTGTACTGGACAAAGACAAGGTAGGCTGAAATGAGAAAAGACCCAATTGACTCAAACATGGCAATCCAGGTAAAATACCTTATTGCTATTTCCCGCGCCTTGTTCTTCCATATCGCACCCATTATCAACGACGAAAGGCAAAACCAAGCAGCCTCCGCAGAAATGTACTCGGGTGGAAGCTTTGACATTATCTCCTTCATCACAGGGGCATGTGAGTAGGTGTAGATGAATCCAGAAATGGCAGACGAAAACAGGAGAATTCCCTGGTTCTCCTGCACCTGGATGTTCAATATCCTCTTGAAATATGTCCAGAACCTCGTCACTTTGACTCACTTCTGATCGCCAGTGAACTCCCACTGGGACTTGACTTCGTAATAACCATCCTTCTGGTTCATCAGCTTCAACTCGTAGCCAATGTCATTGTTGTTTCCCGTATACGACACCGCCTCGTCAAGCAGCCATTTCACCGCAGAGTCGGAGAACTTGATGCCATACTTCTTGTGGGCGTATTCCACCCCCAGCATCGTAATCCACAGCTCAAACTGGTACTGGCTCGTGTCGTTCCAGGCATATCCCTTCACGATGGACGGGACCTTCTTCGTGAACTTGATGTGGGAAAGCTCATGGAAGAACGTGATGAACTGGCACTCAAGTGGGTTATCGCAAGCATGTGGATAGACGATTCCATCCACCTCCTCTCCAGCTTTCACCTTGATGAATGGCGCAAGCATAATGGAATTTCCAGCTGAGCTACCATAGTTGTAGCCACCCATGCCCTCAGTCTTGGTGAGATACACAATCTCCACCTTCTCGTTCTTCGCAATCTCGGACATGACCTTCTTCACGGCCTTTTCCGTCCACTTGAAGACCTTCTGCACGGTTCCACGTTTTCTTATCGTCTTTGTCCTCATTTTGACTTCCTCTCTGCCTGTTCAATGGCTTCCTGGATTATCCTCTTCACGAGCATTGGACCTTCTCCGGGAGAAACATCCTCTGGTGGAGCGTCACCACACTTCATTGCCTCAATCCAACGTTCATGACACCAATTGGAAATATCGTCCAGAAGGTCATATACATCCTCAATCTTCTTGGGGTAAATCATCCATCCCATGCGCCAGATGTCGTCCGCGGACTTCTCCATCAAAGCCTTGCATGCATCCTCAAAGGCATCCTTGTCGGCGGCCTTGACTGCATCCCAAATCTTGTCCTTATATGGTTGAAAGTTGGTCATTGTCGCATCCTTTCTTGATAATCACGATTCATCGTCCCTGCAAAGGACGTCATAGACATTCTGCATCTGGGGGTTGTCGGGAAATGTCCCACCGTACTGCCCGAAATAATAGGTCATTCTGTTCTTGGCTTCCTGGATTGTCTCCTTGAGCCTGTTGATTTCGTCCATCAACTTCCTGTGTTCGCACTTTTCCATTCCACGGAAAGCGCAATCTTGGCAATCACATTCCATCACTTCAGCATTCCTTTCAACTCTTCATGGATTCTGTTCCTCAGATTCTCGTCTGGAATCTCATTCAACATCATGGATATTCGAGAGGCTGTTGCCAGATTCCGAGTCAACCGGCTTGAATAGTCCTTCAATTTCTCGGACATTGCCTTGCTCACCTCGTCGGCAGATGTGACCAATTGGATTTTTGGCTCCAAGATGAATTGCCCCATCGTCCAATCGAATCCCATGTACGCCCTTTCAACTGGAACAGTGGTGCTGCAAGACGCTTGCCACTTGTCGTGCTTCCTGACCACAAGTTCGCAGGTCTCATGCCCCTTCGCATGTTCAATGAATTCGCCAACTGTCATGTCGTCAATTTCTCTTCAGATTCTGTTGAACGCCCTTATTGCAATCCTTTGACCAGACTTGTCTATGAATTCCTTCGCATTATCAGGCAAAGTTCCATATATTGCGTCGGTCAAGATGTCAATGATGTTGTCTGGGTTGAAGTTGCCCTTGAGGGTAATGATTCTGCTTCCCTCCATCTTGCCTTGAAAGGTTTCAAGCCCAAAATGTACGAACCAAGAGCCAGTGAGATTGATTGTCTCTCCAGTCTGGTAGTCTGAACCAGCAATGTAAATGTCATTTGTTCCGTCTGTTGTTGCTTCCATGTTCATTTCTCCATGTATATTATACAACAAAAGACGGCGACTGTAAAGCCACCGTCTCTCGCATCCTCTTTCTTCTGGTGATGCAATCAATCATTCGTCATAGGGATAGATGCGCGATGCCGCATGGTTCCCCCAGAACTCCCTCTCGTTGGTGATGTCAAAATCATAAGGTTCAAAGTCAAGTCCAGGGTATTCATCGCTAATCAATCGGCAGACTTCGTCCCTCAGACCATTGTTTTCAATGTCATACTCGTTGTCTGGACCAACATTATCATAGTCAACAACGAATGATTCCGTGTTTCCAGACTCAATCCCAAACTCAGGATAGTCCACTGTCCACATTATCTCAATCTCACCCTCTGACGCAGACCACTCCCGTGGATCATCCATGTCCTCGTCAAAAATGTCCCCGTCCATCTTTGATGTTCCATCCGAATACTCCTCATCGTCAGCCGCAAGCCACTTGTCATAGAAATAGTCGTAGTCTTTCCCAGTGAGCTTGGAAAGTTCCTGAAACACCCTTTCACGCACCAGTGAATCGTCAGCGCCAATGACTTCATATACATTCTTCCCACTTTCAAGCGCATCAAGGACATCTTGGAAAGTTGAACGTCTTGACCCCATTTCATCTGCCATTTCCTTGTCCGAGGGGTATGCGTCCCTATACCAATCTGAGATCTAGTCGTCCATGTCCGAAAACGCAGAACCAATATGCCCGCCACTGCTCTCGTGCCAATGTCCATTGCCGTACATCAACATCAGCTCAGAATGAACATCGTCCCAAGCCTCTGACCAATCTGGATCGTCAGTATCAATCACATCCTCAATGCCCCATCTTTGGTTAAGGTTGCGCTTGACGAACTCCCTGTCCCTTGGGTTCAGGATTTCCTGGTCGTCCAAGAAATCCTCTATGTCCCAAAGAGCATCATCAGACTCGCTCACCTGGGCTTCAATGCCATTCACCCTCATTCCGAAATCATCCCTTGAGTGCTTGAGACGTTCAAGGTGATCCCTGTCTGCCTGGGTCAAGCCATCATCCCCCAATTCATGGTCATCCTTCTTTTTCTTTCCAAGGGCTTTCCACCTTTGGTGGAACTTCTCCACCTTGTCCATGAAGTCCTTGCTTGGCTTCCTCTTGCTGACAATCCTCGGCTTCTTGCCCTCGTTCGCGCTGAATCGAATCATGGAACAATTCTTGGTCTTGATGACATCCGGATCGTCGGATTTCTGAAGCGCATCCCATTTCACGGCAAACTCCTCAAAGCCCTGTCCAGAAGTTGGCTTCATGACTTGATCCCTGGCTTCCTTATCCACGAAGACATCATGGATTGAGTAGTCTGCGTTCATCAAGTCCTTGAGGGTACAGTACTGCTTGTTCTTCGGGTCGTAGAACAAGATTTCGTTGTTCTGGTTGTCCGCTATCGCTTGCATTCCATTCTGGTCGCAGCTTGAAATGACATCAGAGACATATTCCAGTCCCAGAGATTCATTGACAATTACCTTCATGTTGATTCTCCTATGTATGGTTGTCCATAGGTGTATTTACCAACATGAATCAGAAATTGGGAATGTCAACATTCATGGCTTTCAACGCATCCTGCCGCTTCTTCCAATCTGCCAGAATCAAGTCCTTGAAGGGGTTGAACTTGTCCCCAATTTCATGGAACTGGCAACCAGACTCGGCATGGAAATGGCAGATGAACTTGCGGAACTTGGCATCTGGCTCCACAAAGCCACCTTCCTTGAGGATATGCTCGTATAGGGACAACTGAAGACCATAGAGGTTGTATTCGCAATCAGGAAGGGTGTCAATGGGCGAGAGGAATGTGTCGCCCCACTCGTTGTCCATCCTGATTCGCTTGTTGGTCTTCCAGTCAATCAGTAGATAATCCCCAGTGTCCTTATGGCGTCCGATGAGGTCTATCGTGCCAGCCACATTGATTACTGGATCAAAGATGATTTTCTCCGACTCGTAATCGTAGGGACGTTCCTTCATCTTCTTGACAACTGCTTCAATCTGCTTGAACACAACCTGCTGCTCCGGGGTGAAGGTGGAATCGTCAACGAAATCCCCATTGAAGATGCGCTCGGCAACGCTGTGCATCCTTGTGCCGTGCTTGCAGGCAGTCTTGTTGATTTTCGCCCATCTGTCCTTGATTTCCTGCTGGGTCACGCCCTCCTTCTTGGCGCACAGCATGGACATTCCCTCAAGGTCAAAGGGCTTCTGGTACTTGTGGATTAGGGTTGTGACTGAAATGGGCTTGTACTTGAGCTGCTGCTCCTTATCGAACACCTTGTACACATGCCCACCCTCGTTGAACTGAACTGTCAAGCCATTGTGCTTGATTTCCGACTTCTTCTCTGAACTTACTGCCATTTTGTCATGCTGCCTTTCTTTTCTTGTATTTGATTCCATATCGCTCAAGGATTTCAACCGCTTCGGAGAACTGACGATGCGATTCCGAGGTTTCCTTGTCATCCTTCTCCATTTGCTCCTGGATGTTTCTTATCCTCTCTTTTACGTTCTCAATGCCACATGCATTGATTCCCACACCCCGCATTTCATCATCGAAGTCGATTATGTCGCGGACTTTTTCATCGAACTCGATGCCTTCGTTCAAGTCATGGATTGAATCTGGATATTTCAACGCAATGGACAACGCCACGCCATAGTCTCGGAAGAACTTCCATGCGTTGCTGTTGAAGTACATTTTGCAGGAAGGGCGAACGATATCCTCATTCACATCATGGGCAAATCCACTGATGAACGCATGTCCATTTCGGCCAACAACCTTGTCGTGGAAATTGGTTCCGACAGTCAACTTCTTGAGCGTTTCATAGGGAATTGGAACTACTGTTGAAGTCTTGTCCAACCACCCTCCATTGAGCAGTTGAAAGACCTCAACAAGAATGTCCTTCTTGTCTTCCATGTTCTGGTGCATCACAACGCCAAACTTGCTCACGTAGTTGAGGTTCTTGAAGGAAGTCCCATACGAAGTTGGAATCCCATACGCGCCTTTCCTGTATCCAGGAAAGGTTGTTGCGTTGAACTTTGAACATTTTACTCTCAAAAGAGACATGACTTCTTCTCCTGTATTGCAGTATACGTTTTTGTTCGGGATTCGTAAACAGCCAAATCAGATCTCAACCTCTATTCCATACTTGCTGGACATCAGATTCATGGCATCTGCCGCCTTGTCAAGAATCTCCTGATACTTCTTCTCGAAATCGGCGAGATCGCCGTGCGCCTTTTCGAGGCGTTCAAGCATGCGCTTCTTGCTGCTTGACATGTCAGCTTCATCCAAGGATATTGAAAATGAAACCTTGGCAATGGTGCGCAATGCATCACGAATGGCGTTGGTGTCTTCCATGGTGTATTCGTGGTTGGGATAATGGACGAGAGCAATTGCGATGTTGTATTTCATTTCATATACCATCTTCCCAAGGAAGGAGTAATTGATGGAATCCACTGAAATCGATCCAAGCATATTCCTCAGCCACCGAGTGTTGTACTTGAACATGAAATGCCCATCCACAACATCAATCTTGGTATTGCTCCTCCATGCAGGTTCTCTGGAAACCGTGTCGTAGAAGTTCCATTCCCCATCCTTGTTCTTGAACAACTTCTCAAGAACCTTGGGTGGAACAGGATGCCAACCATCTGTGGCATTGTCATCTCCTCTGATTCGATATATAAGTTCAAAGGTGGTTTCATCCTTGTTCGTGTTCATGGCATATATGTAATCCACCATGACTCTAGTGTCCTCATCCACGTTCACAGACACATTATTCTGAAACAAATATGACTTGAACCTGCTCTCATCAAGATGCAGGGCCATAGGTATATTGTGAAAATGGTTGATTCTCCACTGGTTATGGTAAGTGTAATATGACATTTCCTGTTGCCCTTCAAAGACTACACATATTATACCACATTTTCCTTCAGTTGTAAAGGGGGTTATGGAAATGGTATAATTAGGTCTAGGAAGGAAATCACGGATGGTTGTACTCACAATCTACACAAATGAATACGATTCAAGGGAAGACATAGTTGGGAATGGAATGTCAGGAAAGGTGTTTCTGGAAGGTTCTGGAACAGGCAGGGAATTCAAGACAGTTGATGAAGCATTGGATCATTGCGTTGAACATGGAATCAACATAGACCAATTGGCAATCATGTACCTTTCTGCTGATGGGGGGCAGAAGTTCATGCGTTTCGCCGCTTTGACCCACGAAATTGGTAAATAGGAGTTGCCATGAAGATACTGAACCAAAACATCTCAGATTCCACAGACCTCGCAATTGAGACCACTAAGGTTTCTGCATTGCCGGAGGCTGATACCCTTCCAGGAGACTCCTTCATCCACATTGTGTATGGGGGCAACACCTCCCGAAAGATGAAAATCGACACCTTCAACGACAAGGTATATGAAGCTGTCCAGAACAACTTCAAGGTGGATTACAACGATCTGCATGCACATGAAGATGAAGATGAAGATATATGGTCGTTCAAGAAATTGAGTGAATACATCAATGGGGACAGCAGGTTCGTGATTGATGATTTCAATCCCACAGACACAAAATCCACCTTCGTCGAACATGTCAACTATGACTTTGATATATTGAGAAGATACATGGTCAAGCGGGCAGAGGGTCTGGACAGCAGCTTCAACAATCTCCAGAATGAAATGCGTGAACTTGATTGCCGGTTCTCGTCCAACATGTCTCTTCATACAACAGACGAAAACAACAACGACACCACAGACTCTGTATGGCACAAAAAGACAGAAAACGACACTTATTGCCAGATGCAGATACAAGTGGGGAACAACATCTCCAACGAATGGACGACCAATGCTTCTGGAATGCTGGTTGTTGTTGGATGGCTGGATTCAACCAAGTCCTTGAACAACAAGGCAATACCATCATCCTTCTGCTGCATTGAGGGCAAGATAGATGGTGATTGGGAGGTTTTGGGGGTTCAGACCGTGATTCCAGCGAAAACGATGTCATATGTGGGATTCACCATCCCAGTGAATAGTGGGTTGACGATACGCGCAAGAACTGGCTTCTTCGTTGAGGCAAAGTCAGGTCAATTCTCCCAGGAGCAGGATGGATTCAACACCCTCTCCAACAGCACGCCCAATGGATTCAAGTGCATGATATACTCCAATCAAACAAGTAAAAGTGAAAGTGAAGGTGAACAATGACTTTGCTCGACAAGGTGACTGAATCATCAAACAAGCCAAACACGAAGAATAATGAGCATGAAGACAATCACCAGAAAAAGCAAGACAATGGTTTTGCCGATTCTGAATCCTCTGCCATTTTGAACACTGTCGAAAGCCAATTCCAGAAGATGATGTCTGAATTCAACGCGATTGGTGGATTCAGTGTCGATACAGGAGAGCAAGCAGTGGACACCATGATAGAGCTGCTTTCTGGAAAGGAAGTTGCCGTGTCAATAGCGGTTCTGCTTTCCTACATCAGATATTGCGTCAACCATGGAATCAAGAAGGACATCACCCTCAAGATTGGCTACAACAAGCCCCCGGCCATCCCAATGAACTTCGCCATCAACGAAGAACTTCTTGGGGACATATACCCAGGCGATGTCGTTGAAATAAATTGAACTGCGCATCATTCAACTGGCGCATTGACGTTCTGCACTTCCTCATTGTATGCCAAGGTGGATGACTGTGACATTTCTTCCATCTTCTGCGCCAACATGAATTCCTTCATGTACTGGACTTCATTGGAGAATGCGCCCAAGAATTGCTGCAAAGTGGGATTGCTTGCATCGACTCCACTTATCTTCAGTTCAATGATTGCGTCCTTCAACTGCTTGATGCTGGTTATGGGTTCACCCTTGTATTCCAGACCTGTGTCGCGCAACTTTCCATCATCGTTGTCCATCACCTGGGCATATGCTGCCTTTGTGAGATTGGATTCACTTTTCCAGAACCTGGCCACTATGTCTTGACGCACCTTCCTCTGCTCCTCTCTGTCCAACTCGGATTTCTGCTCTTGCGCCAATTCCTTCTTCTCATCTTCTCCTCCTCCTTCGGATGTGTTCTCCTTGGATACATCTGAATCCAGTCTGGTGAACTTCAACGACAACTGGCTTATGAACAGTTCATACAATGTGTTGCCATTCAACATGTTGTCCAACTTGGTGAAGTCGAATACATCATCGTCGGATAGATGGAAAAGGTTGGTCTTGTTGATGTTGAAGCTCTGGTTCTTGTCCCTTGCGGCGTCAACATCCATTTGAAGAAGGTTCAGCTTGCGCACAATCTTGTATATGGTGTCAAAGTCATCGCACGAACAATTCTTGAACCACATCATGAGCGTTTCCATCTCCTGCACAACAAAGTCCAGAACCACCACTCTGAAGAACCAGTCTGGATGGTTGAGGATGCCATACTCGTCAACCTTGCGGAGATCGCGTATCTTCTCCTCGAAGTATCTCTTCTTCTCCTGGGATGTGAGGAACTGCAATTTGTCCTTCTCATATGAGTTCATTATCTTCTCGTTCCACACTTGTTGGAAGATTCTAGGTGTCACTGTCCGTCTTTTCACGGACACCGCCTTGTCATGCTCGTCATAGGCGGATTGGAGAAGATCGGTGTCAATCTGAATGGCTTCGTCGGCCAATCCATCGCGCTCCTCCAACAAATCATGGATTTCGTCCTGAAGACGAACCTTCTTCACAAGAAGATCATCCCTCTGGGACAAGTTGGTCTCGTTGGACAACTGCTTGTCCAATTCAACCATGTTGGACACCTTGTTGTCGATGGCAGATTGAACCTTGCGCAAATCACGAAGATTGCGTCCATATTGCTTCACCAGAATCTGTCGGTAGTCTGGCTCTATGGTGGTGTACAGCTCGTCTGTGGCTGGGGTCTTGTACCACAGGTTGTTGCTTTCCGCGTTGTACAGTCTCTTCAACAACTTCTTCGTCTCGCGCACCGTCCTCTTGGACTTGCGCATGGTGTTGACAACACTGTCTGTGTTTACGGCCAAATCTCCAAATTGGGACTTGATGCGTTCAAGCCGCTTGTTGTATGTGGCTTCCAAGAAGTTCTCCTGTACGTTCTGCGTGTCATCCTCGTTGTCCATGTCGTCCATCAAGTCAGAGACTGCCTTGGAGAACATCCTGGTGGTTGGATTGGTTGGATTAGTGGTTGAATTGGTGGATGGAACGGTTGAAGCTGCGGATTGTTCATTTGTCCCAGAGCCAGGAGTTGCCACATCACCTGCAGTTGAATCTGCAGGATTCTTGAAAAGGTTTTTGTATGGTGTTAGATCCGGTTGAAGTCTGCTCTCCTTCCCACCTTCATCCTTCCCATATCCTTCATATCCCGTCATCTTGACATAGTATTGGAACACAGAGGAGTTCATGTTGTTGTCAAGACAGCTCTTGAAGGTGATGGAGAGCTTATATCCATCGGGGATGACCTCAGTCTTCTCATCATGTGGCTGCTGCATCTGCGCGACTCGGCCATCAGACGACCCTATCCTCCATGTGGCTCCTTGTACGCCCGCATCATCGAAGAACTTGCTTGGTGGATGTCTGTTCAAGCCAAGTGGAGACAACTCGAAGCTTCCAGTGCACATCAAATGCCGCTGACCTGTTGGAAGCCACAGTTCATACAACGCGCCGGGGAAGTTCATTATGGCCTTCTGCATGGAGCGGTTGTTGTGGATGATGGTGTTCACGCACATGTAGTTGTTCCTTGCCTTGAGCGCATTGTCGTTGATTAGCATCAAGTCCATCTTGAAAGAGGGCTTCTCTCCCTTTGGACCATTCCACGTTGGCGCTGGGAAAAGGTCTCCAACTGGCCGCGCCATGGACCCAGTGAGTCCTGATGCCATGCCACCAATCATCTCCACGACATGCCCCAGACTCTTCCGCAGACCTTGTAGAAATCCACCATTCTCATCTCCCCATTCTGGCTCGTTGGACGATTGGTTGATGACGGTTCCCTCATCCACTATGTATGGGAATATGTAGGTGTTGCCATATAGACGTTTCCTCAATCCCACATACAGAATGTATGGCAAATCTATGACTGCCGCCTGAGGAGTGGGGAATTCCTGGAACACCGACTTAATCTTGTTCATCAATGTGGTGGCCTTGTCCTTGAGGCTTGACGATGTGGTGGATTGCGCATCCACTTGCGTGTTCTCGGTGGTCGAATCCTCTGGCGAAGTGAATGCTTCCTTCACCAAACCACCAATCTTCTGCACGAAGTTCACCATGGTGTCCACCTGGTTCTTGAAGAAGAACTCCTTCACCACTATGTACGGCACTTTGTCCAACATGTCATCCATTGAATCCAAAGCCTGGAACGAAGCTGGTGTTATCGCTATCTGTGGATACTGTTGCTTTGCGTCAAATGGTCTGAACGAATATATGGTCCATTCTGAGTTGATGTGTCCATATGGATTGAAGAGCTGTTGGTCGCCATCGCGCATCAAGAACATCAGATTGTCCTTGGCGGATTTCTCCAATTTCGTGGCAGCAGGCCAGCCATTCCACCCCAAGTACGACTCGTTGGATTCCTTGATGTCCATCTTCGACGAGTACGCCATTGGACTCTCCCATCCCATTGGGGTTGAGACCTCCTCTTCTGGACGGGTGGGCTTGGCGTTTGGCGCTGTGGATGGAGCTGTGGATGGGGGTGGCTCGTCTGGTTCCTCATTTGTCTCATCTCCCCCTTCTCCTTTTCCTTCACCGCCATCATTATCATTATCTGGATCATCGACACCTTCTTGTGGGTTGAACACATTCTCCCAGAAGTTCAAATCTTCGGTGGGATCGTATGGCTCATCTTCATCATCTTCTGGAAGTTCCCAGTCCTCGTTCCAGTCCTCTCCATCTTCAGTCCAATCCTCGTCCCAATTCTCCTCGTCCAATTCGTTCTCTGCGTCATCAACCTCCTCCATCAATTCCTGCATGTCGTCGTCATACTCCTCTATGACCCCATCCACATCGTCCATTGTGTCGCCAAACAAATCCTCTGCGGAATCAGAAGCAGAATCCATCAATCCATCTGCGATGTTGGACATCATGTCCATTGCTCCTTCGGCGAGGCCAACCGCAGTGTCCATCACCGCACCTGCCAAATCTCCTGTGGCCGACAAGGCATCTCCTGCGAAATCAGCAAGTCCTTGCGCAACATCCCCCGCGCCCTCAACCGCACCTGACGCCAAATCCCCTATGGTGTCCATCAGAGAGCCACCAATGTCCGTGGCAGCATCAAGCACAGAGCCAGCCATGCCCGACGCGTTGTCAAGTATGCTGCTTCCAACAGAAGACGCACCATCCAACAACGAACCAACAGTGTTGAAGGTGGCATCTGCCATGCCAGACGCAACTTGAGAGGCTGAATCCAAAATGCCACTGGCAAGTGATCCACAGTTGTCCGCCAATCCTCCCAGAAGATTGGTTGCCGCGCCAACAGCGCTCTAGCCAGTGGCCAACGCAGACTTGCCTGCATCCACCGCCTGCCCAAACAACCCACCTGCGCCTGCTTCGCCTGTCCCAGTAGGAGCCTTTGAGCCGAATATCCCCTGCATCAAGCCGGATGCGGCATCTCCAACAAGGTTGGACGCGACATTCGCAGCCTGACCCACCAACCCCTTCGCCAAGCCAGTGGCTGTGGAAAGCAACCCACCTTGTCCATTGCTCCCATTCACAATCTGATTCACGCCAGAAAGAAGACTGGATGCCGTGGATTGCGCCCCTGACATCAAGGAGTTCGCGCATGAAGTTGCTTGGTTCAACATCCCTGAAATCCCCCCACTTGAGGAACCTTTGCCACCACCCAATATGTTGGAAGTCAGATTCTTGGCGATGGAGGTTCCTGCGCCACATATTGTGTTCATCGCGCCAGATACCGTGGATGTGAGGGAACTTGCCATGTTGGAGGCTTGCCCCAAGACAGAACTTGATGTGCTTTTCGTGGTGTCGATCAGATTCTTCGCAGTGTTGTTGGTGGTGTTCAACAAGGACTTCGATACCCCACTGGCAGTGGTCATCATTGTCTTCGCCACAGAAGATGTTGTCCCCAAAATGCTTGTGGTTATTGGAACTGCAGTTCCTGCGATTGAAGACACGCTGTTTGCCAGACCATGTCCAATGCTCCCCACAAGATTCCCCAATGAGCTTTTGGATGCGCTGGTGGTTCCATCCCTCTCAATTTCAGCCTTGGCGAGAAGAGAGTCCTTCCGCATCGCCATCAACCTTCCAGATGCTTCCTGGGCAGTGCGCATCATCTTGCTTGTCTGGCTCTCAACATTGGCAAGCATGTCCAATGCCCCCTTGATTCTGGAATCATCCACATCTGGACTGAAATTCCTGGACAAGATGCTCTCACGCAACGTCCTCAAGCTCTCAATCTTCTTCTTCGCCTCGTCAAATCTTCTCTGTGTATGCTCTTCTCTCATCTTGCACTCCATATCCATCAAATTCCCGAAACCTCCCCTTGCACAACTTGGACATCCCCAGCGTCGCGACCACGCACCTGATATGCCACCTTCACCTCTATGGCGTTGGAGAAGCCATCTTGTCCAGAACCCTCATCTTCGTCCTTGTTCCATGCATCCACCGACAATATCTCCACTCTGGGTTCATTCGTCTCAATCGCCCTCTTCACCTCTTGGCATATCTGCTCCTTGTTGAAGTCAGTGACCTGAGAATACATGGACTTCTTGAGATTGTGCCCAAATTCTGGACGTATGACGCTCTCCCCAACCCTCCACATCAATATGTTCCTTATCGCGGCCTTCACTGCGTCCACATCATACAACATGGGCAATTCATCTGAATATGACTGCATGGAATGTCCATTGATGACATCCACATCAGAATAGTGATGCCTGTTCTTGAGCCTCTCGTATGTAGGCGCGTCCAACTTTACCACCAAACTTCCCATTGTCTCCCATTTACCTCCATCATGCCACCATGCTTCCCCCACTGGTGTCCACCTTGTCCACCATGTTCACATAGCTTTCCACTGGGGATGGCTTGTTCCCAGATGGCTTTGCGATTCTCTCGACGACCTTGCCGAATCCACCCAACGCCTGACCACCCATGTTCGCCACTGTCCCAACAAGTCCACCAACTGCGCCAAGCGAGGACGATATTCCAGACGATGCTGTGTTGATGGCAGACGCAAGAAGCCCAGACTGCCTTACTTGGTTGGTGGCTTGCGTCATCTGGCGCGCAGCCCCAGACAATGTGTTCAACGATGTGGATGCCACATTGGAAATCTTGTTCATCGCACCACCCATCACATTTCCAGCTTGCCCCACCATGTTCCCCATGGCCGAGAAGGAAGCACCCAAGGCGTTGTTCAGAACGCCACCCACCAATGATGTGGATTTCTATGCCACATTGGAAACTGAATTCAGTGCGGAAGACGCCAAGCCACCAGTTGCCTGCAGTGCACTGCCAGCGACATTCGCCGCAGATTGGACAACGCCAAACGCAGTGTTCGTCGCAGACGACGCCAAGCTGCCAAGCGCAGACCCCATTGAGGAGAACAGACTGCCTATGCCACTTCCTCCTCCTCCTCCACCACCTTCATTCCCTCCAGATGATGTTCCACCAGATGCGCCACTTCCAGACGATGAAGTTGCAGATGAACCACCAAGCATGTTGGACAATCCCCCAAGCACACTGGATGCCGCCCCACTGACTGCGCCAAGGGCAGAAGATGCAATGCTTCCAGAAGTGTCAAGTGCAGCGCCCAACGTGGATGCTGCTAGAGACGCCGCAGGGCCGACAACATTCTGCCCCACCGACTGCGCAGCCCCCAATGCAGTGGACGCAAGACCACTTGCAGCGTCAAGGGTGGACGAAGCAACATCCCCAGCAACACCAAGGGCAGAAGAAGCCAGACCAGAAGTCGCGTTCGCCACATCAACGGCAGCACCCAAGGCAGATCCAGCCACATCAGACGCCAACCCCATTCCAGCGTCCATTCCATCGGCAACCCATCCCATTGCCGTGTCTGCTGCGGACGCAATTCCTGACCCAACTTCACCCATTGTATCCATCACAGAGTCAAAGAACCCCTTCTCCTCATCATCTTCTCCTTCATATCCATCCTCATCGCCCATGTAGTCTTCATCATGCTCGTTGCAATAATCGTCCATGTCTTGGTTGGAATAATCCTCATCGTCATAGTTGTCAGAACCTTCACCTTCATCTGGAGAATCCTGATAATCATCGAAATCCTCGTCATAGTCCTCTGGAGGTTCATCCCCATAGTCCTCACTGTCCATGTTCTCGGCTTCATGCTCCATGAGAAGATAATCATCCTCTGGATCATCCCCTGGCATCTCATCATCCCCCAATTCATCAGACAAGAAGAAATAGTCCTCTTCATCTTCGTCCGAGTCATAGTCCTCGTCATAGTCCTCCCCTGGCATGTCCCCTTGCTCCTGTTGCGCCATCTCGTTCTCCAATTCCTCAAGTTCCCTCAGAAGATTTTCATACAGTTCCTGATCCGCTTGCTCCTCTGGGGTGGGTTCATCTGGATTCTCAGGCTCTTGTTGTTCCTCTTGGCGTTCATCCTCCTCTGGAGGAGTTGGTTGGGGCATGGGCGCGAACAAGAAGGATTTTCGATTGCCCAAGTTCTCAGATGTGGATTTCAAGATGTGCGCATCTGAAGTCAGGTCAACCAAGCACATGTCGGCAACCAATGTCAAGCTCCTGAGGATTGTCGTGGGGCCTGCGCCGTTAATGGGAAACGAGTTGTATGATGTCGGCTTCACACCCAGGAACTTGTAGGAATAGTATGTATATTCAGCGTCCAGTCTGGACTCCTTCGTCTTCCCTCTGGACGTATATCTCATCCTCGGCCTCTATACCTCCAGTGTCGCCATTGGATATGGTGTCGCCCACTCAGTGAATGCCTTGTCTGGACGATACCACCAGGGGGAGTTGATGTCCTTCATCCACGGATAGAAGATTGCATCCAGAATTGAATACTCGGTGTCAATCATCTAAAGGGTTATGTTGTTGGAGCCGTCCGAAGCATAGGGCGAGAAGGAACCTGCAGTGGTCTCTCCGAACAGGGTCTTGATCTTCGTGCCATTCGCCGGTTTAATCTCAGGAAGCTGTCCTTCACGCACAAACGGAGTCAAATCCAAGCACCTTTCATCCAAGGAGGTGTCCTTCACCCCAGATTGAATGCCACCTTCCTCCCCCCAATAGTTGTAGTTCACAGAATGGAAGTCCACATAAGCCTTTGACAACTGTGGCTTGTATTCCTCGTCTATATATGGACACTTGATCAACGATCCCATGCTGTCGTGGAACCACAAGAAGACATAGTATTCAGGATCAGTTATGATTGTGTAGCTGGGCTTCCCCGGCTAATGGAACTTGTCCAAGAACTTGCGAAGACCATCATGGGCATCATCTCCCATGGGGTCTTGAAACGGGTTCAAGGTCATTCTTGCATTGTTGAATTCCTTTTCCATCTGAAATACCAATCTAAATCGTTATTGGTATTTACCATTTCGTGATGTCAAAGACTTTTGGACTCAAAGGCTTTTGGACTCAAAGGCTTTTGGATTCAACCACCACATACTTCGCGTTGAAGGTCTTGAGCAGGTCGCGGATGTTGCTGGACTCCTCCTTGGAGTTGGAGTAGATGTGGAACACATGGGAGCCAGAGTTGGAAATGGGCATCTCGGAGAACTTGATTTCATGTTCGTTCAGATAGTCAGTCGCATACTTGAGATTCTTCTCGTAAATCACGACATCCACCATCCACAACTTGTCCTTCCTGACCTTCATCTCAAGCCACTTGACGAAATAGGTTCCGACGAAATTGGCAATCGCGGTCACAGTTGCCTTAATCCAAAGGGGAAGGTCGCAGACTGTATATACTATTACAAGGACGTAGAAGCCAAATGCGATTGCAGATATGAACGATGACCAGAACAATCCACCCTTCACGGTTATGATTGTCCTTGCAGTGTTCAATATGACGTTGATTATTGTCAACACAACAAACAACGCCAGCAAAGCCATGTCCATTTCTTCCATCATTCCACTTCTCCTTCATTTTGATACATTATCAGTATACCACAAATGGAGGGAAATGTCAAGGGGATGCAAATGGCTGCCTGAAATCAGGCAGCCATCTTGTCATGTCAACAGTCAAAGGCTCTTTTTGAGAGAGAAAGCATTATCTCTTTCTATATCTTCATTCATATAATCTTCTATGAATACACAAAGATCGTCTGAGGTGGCGAAGAATTCATCGGGGTCTATGACATAGTTCCCTGTCAACTCATAGATCTTGTTATTGAACTTCTCAATCGTGGCAGTGGCATTAATGACATCTGCACCATCCTTCATGCACAGTTCCTTAACTGCATCTCCTGCTGATTCGTTGAACTTCTTCGTTATGTTAAGTTTCTTCATTGTCTTTTACCTCTTATCAATAGTTGTCTTCCTTGCGCTTGATTTCAAGGTTCTGGCTCCATGCTTCAGGGTCACATCCGAAGGTATCAAGCATGGACTCAAAGTCATAGGCGAATGCATCGTTGATGTTCGTCAGATTCCTGAGTTCCATTTCCTCAAGCATCTGCATTACATAATCTTCGCTCACAACGCCAGAACGCAGAAGTTCCTCAAGGTTCTCCTTACCCTGTCCCCAAAGCATCTCGGACAACTTCCAAGGGTCATCAACCTCCTGCTCAATCGTCATCTCGCAAACTGGCTTCTTGTTCTCTTCTCCAGTCACGAGCGTCTTGTTCTCGCCATCCTGGTTGAAGGTCTTGTCCTTGGATTTCACTTCATCTGGCTTCTGCTCTTCAGTTCCCTCTGCCATGCCAATGCCCTGCTTCCACTCCTTGCCATCCCATTCCATGTTGGGCTTGCCAAGCAGTTCCTCGGGAGCATGTCCAGGATAGCACTCATTCTCCCCAGCAAAACCATCGTCCACGATGTAGCCACCGTCAGTCAACTCGCGCACAACCTCATTGGACAGAGAACCGTTGTGATGTCTCCATGTGATTTCATCCCCAACATTGAATTTCTGGTCTGACTCAAGTTCCACGGAAGTTGGCTTGTCTGAATCCACGAACTCGCCAGTCTCCTTGAACTTTTCCACATCAAGTCCAAGTTCAGACACAATCTCGTCAAAGGAGTCGTTCATGTATGCGTTGAGTTCACCTTTTCCTATGCCATCGGGATAGCAACTGTCAATCGCATCCATTATCTCAGCCTCTGTGCGGACATGGGAGTTGATGAGGTCAGTGAGGTTCTTGTTCGCCTTTTCGTCAGACAGCAAATCAAGCACCGTCCAGACATCATGCGCGTCAACCATAATCTTGGCTTCGTTCATCAATTTTTCTGGTCTCAACTCGGAACCGCGTATGTTCATGACAGAAGATTTACCTCTGGATATGATGTACAAGTCATCTCCACTTGGATGTTTTCCAGGCGTAACATCTTCAATTGTCCAGCCATCAGAAGGATAGCCTTTATCTGGCTCAATCCAGTTCACCTTGTCCCCAACCTTGAACTTTCCAGACCAATAGCCCTTCTTCTCAAGGTCGTCCACATCGTCCATCGCTTTCCAGAACTCCTCGCCATTATCTGATTCACCAAACTCCTCTCCAACATAATCGTCAATGGAAACCCATTCATCTGAATCTCCACCAATTCTTTCGTCAATTTTCTTGAATTTCATAGTATTGTTTTCCTCGTTAAATGTTGTTTCGCAATATGGGTTGATGAAGTTCACCACAGCCTTCACCTTGTTGGCAACTTCGCCAATGTGCTGGATTGCGAACTCCATGTCGGCAAGCATCTTGTCCTCGTCGTCCTTTGTTGCCTGCTGATAGCCCAAATCCTCATCGTCGGATTCTTCCATCACAGGCTCTTCCTCGTCAGTTGCCTCAGCATCCCCAGCCCTCATTATCTCGGCCATCAAGTCGTCAATCTTCTGGTCGAATTCAGGAACCCTCTCCTTCGGAATCTTCTCGCAATTGCCCAAAACCTCAAAGAACGCCCTCCACCAATTGTAGAGCTTCTTCGTCACGTCCTCGTTATTGTCGTCCGACTTGCAAAGAACCTTGTTGAACACCTCTGTTGGTGGAACCTGCATCGTCTCGCCCAACGAGTTGAGCGCATCAACCAACTTGAGTTGGAAATCCCTTGGCGTGTCCTCCAATGCGTCAAACATCTGGGAATACTCAAGGGAATTGTCCAGTGTCTTCAACTGGATTATGTCCTTGATTGAACCATCAATCGTCTCTGAAATTTGCTTCATGATGAAATAATGCCTTTGTTGTACTATTTACAATCTTTTAATTGAAATCCTTTCATGGAGTGAACTGACTTCTTTTGGTTTCCATGAACCCGTGAATGAAGTCCATGAACAAAGGCGTGATGTTTGTCGTCCCATCTTTGGATTCCTCAACGTAGATTACGATATCGTAGAACATTTTTGATCCCACGAACTCCACCCCACGGATGCTGTTTCCAAAACTCAAGTCAAAGAGGCTGGAAACAATGTCCTCTGTTTTGACCAGATATGGCGTGTCCCCAGGATTGATCTGGGTTCTGGTTGTGGTTATCATCCCACTCCACTTGTAAATCAAAATGGTGCCGAACTTCATCTTCGTTCTCTTCGCCATCTTTGTGAAATCCGCAACAAGTTCTTCGTCAGTTGGAAGTCTTTTCAATCCTGTAAGGAACTTCCACTCCTTGAACGAGAGGTATTCACCATTTACCCACAGCGCAGGAACCCCATGTATGGGAAATTCCTTGCAGAACCCATGGTTGGGCTTGAACAAACCAAATATGAAATCAAGCAGTTTCATGTTCTTCTTCTTCCAGCTTCTCGCCAAATCTCTTGATTGCGTCCATGAATTCTGGCGTGATGTTGGTGCTTCCATTCTCGGATTCAGACACGATGAACATGTACCCTCTGAGCGGCCTCATTTCAGATGTGTAGCTGTATCTGGCTCTGTACGCCACATCAATCGTCTTGCCAAGGGAAATGTCAAAGAGAAACGTGACAAGCCCCTCCATGTCAGCTGGAATCCTGAACTGCCTCCATGGTCCTTCATCTGGCATCTGAAAGTCAAAATCCACGGTTGGAAGGAGCTTTGAGCCATTCTTCATGTCTCGTTCCAGCACCTTTTCCAAACCTCGCCTTATGTTCAACTTTTCCAGCATATGTCAACCATTCTCCCTCTCTCAATCTTCATTCTCAAACTGCTCCCAAGGATTGTAGTGTGTCACCGGAGCGAAATTAGATTCTCCCCAGATAGATGGACTGTACTGAGAAACCCACCCTTCCCGAAAGGGCTTCTTCAGATAGTCAAGGGCAAAAGGATTGACAAGCACCTGGAAGAAGTCAATCAACTTTGGGGTTATGTTGGTCTGACCATCCCTTGACGGAACAACAGACATGTCAAATGCGCCATACTCCCTACGCCACGGCATGGTGGGAAACACATAACTTATCTTGCTCGTAAGGGACAAGTCAAACAACTTCACCACCATGTCGTCCACATTGTTCTGCGCATACTTGAACACTTTTAGTGGATCAAACCCTTCATTCCTGTCAAGTTTGCTCACGCTGAAGAACAGAATAAGCGACGATGCAATCCTGTCATGGGCAAACAGGTTCTTCACAAAGGCTATTATGTCCTTGTCCGTGTCAAACTTGTTGTTCATCTTTAACCTCCTTGTCTGTCAACCACCATCCCCATTTAGTCAGAAGACCACCAAAGTCAAACAACGATGCCAAAACTTCAATGAGTTCTGGGGTCAGGTTGCTTTCGTTCTCGTTCTTCCTGCATTTCATGACATGAAGCTCATATCCAACAACAGCATCGTCATATCCATTCACCGAAATCTCGCTAAACTTCCTGACCCGTTCAAATGCCAGTATCTTCTTTGAAAGCGACAAGTCGAACAAGAAGGAGACAAACCCATCTGTGTCTGAAGTGAACCTGTGAATCTCATATGGTCCATAGTTGTCGCGCATGACTGCAACATCAATGAACAAGGGGACAGTCACGCAACCAATCCTCAAGTCGTCTTCAATCTGATCGATTATGTCCTGTGGGTCAAGCATGGTTTTCCTTCTTCATTTCATCGTTCCACTTTGAGATTGCATCCATGAACTCGGGAGTTATGTTCGTCTGGTGGTTGGTTGAAGTCACAAGGTGAAACTCATATGCCGTCAAGTAGGTTTGACCATTGAAGACCTGCGTATGACCGAAAGCATGGTCTATTGCATGGGTCATGGAAATGTCAAAAAGAAACGGAACCAATTCGCAATAATGATCCGGCAGAAGGAAAGCATTTGAGGCAACTGTCCCTTCAGCGCACCTGAACTCAAAGCAGAGGAGTGAACCATGGAGCCTGCACTTCAAGTCATGCTTCAACTCCACCTCAACGCCATTGTCTATGTTCAACGTGTACATCATGTTTCAAACACCGTGAGTTTCATCAACCAGCTTTCAATGTACAACACTTGGACATGAAATCCACAAACTCTGGCGTGATGTTTGTGCAGCCATCCTTGGAATCCACCAAGTAGAAGTTGTATCCATACAATCCCCCATTACAGGACATTCTGTACTCGAATGCGTGGTCTATCGTCTTGGACATGGATATATCGAACAAATATCCCACCAAATCTTCCGTGTCAGATGGCAAGAAGAACTTCTTGTTGGGCATCCCACATCCACCAACCTCCACGACCAAATTGGTGGAACTTGGCTTGTCCGAGGCGACGAAAAGCTCACCAATCTTGTCTATGTCCAATGTGTGCATCATTTTCCAAACACCTCAATCACGAACCAAATAATCCAGACACGCCTGAATGAAATCGCAGTCAATGTTCGTTCTTCCATTAGAAGACCTGGAAATGTTTATGTAGATTGTGTCGGAGTTTGGCATGTCATCTATTCCATGAACCTTGTGCGTCAACGAAAGGTCGTGAAGTTTTTCCGCCATTTCTTCACGTTCATGGTCAGAATATGAATACACTTCACTGTCAGAATATGAATACGATTTACCTTGCCAGACATCAAGGTAAATGAGTCTGTTCAACCTCACAAGATGCTTGTCAAGCCATTTAACTTTTTTCGTGAAATTCTTCATGGTGCGTAGAGAATGGTCGGGTTGTCCTTCTTGATGTCAACTTCGCTCACAATTGGTGGATTCATCTGCGAGAGCGTTCGATTGAAGATTTCATGGTTGAATGGTCTGGTTATCAAATGGACGCCTGACTTGGTTGGGATGACAGCCACAATCTTCTCAACGTCAAATGGGGCGCATTTGGACAAGATTATGTCCTTGATTCCCTTCACAAGCTGAGAATCAACCGTGGTGTTGTCAATGTCCACAATCCAGGTCTTGTTTCCCTTGCCAGGTTCAGGATAACGCCCAATCACAGAGTTGATTTCGTTGAAGGTGTTGCCAAACTCCTGATTGGTTCTGGCTTTCATCAAAGTCTCCTCTGCGAACGCCATTGACACCGTGCGGTAGTTGCGCTTGTTCAGACGAATGTAGGCGCGGGCTCCAGTCTCGTTGCAGATTGCGATAATCTCGTCCCTCAGCGAGTCCAACTTCAAAAGTGAAGTGATGTGGTAGTCCCTGACCAGACGCCGCTGGTTGTCTGAGCCATTGGGAACATCACAACCATCCTTCTTGCGTTGAAGCAGTTGAAGGAAGTAGAAGTCGCCATGCTTGTCAAATGTCAGAAGTGGCTTAATCAATTCAAAGTTGTCTACCATTGGTTTTCTCCTTAATGATGATTGATGTGGTTGACATTGAGAGGATGCCACTTATGCACAGGGTTTACCATGTACTGCAGGACATTGGACCTTCCAACATGCGTTTCATTGGTGGAATAATCTTTTGGATAGTCACCACAATTGCACAAACCATAACGATGACCAAGTTTGCAGATTCCAATAATGATTGCAGAAAGAATTATGCCTGCAAGCCATGTTCCAATTGTCTTCATCTTGTTTCTTCTCCTTTGCCTAGATTATACCAAATCTACTTGAGTTTGTCAAGCACCTCTGCGAAATCTTCTGGATTGCACTTATCAACCTTCACAAAATGCCCATCTACGAAACCCTTGTATAGGATGTTATGCACGACATTGTCCCCCAGTACGAGCAGAAGTGAATATCTTTCGGTATGCGCGTCCTTCACCACATATGATGCTTTTCCATCTATGCGGACAATGACATCGCCTTTTCTGAACTCAGCTTTCATATGTCCTCCACATTCTTCATCCGATTGTTTTCATCGTCCCACTCGTCAACCTTTACCAACCTATTGTGCGCATCCTTGAAACTCATCCATACGCCTCGAACATGAACCTTGCCATCCCAAAAAGAAGCGACAACATATCCATCACCCAGAACCTCATCAACAATCCAAAGCATTCCCTTCTCGTTCCCAATCTCAACGAGAACATCGTTTTTCACGAACTCGTTCATTCCAATCACCTCTTGAATGGCACATGCCCGTAAAGCATCAGTTCGTCAGCGCTTCCTGGCACAATGACCACCACCTTGATGTAGTGGCGGTCAGTCTCCTCCACCCACAGCATAGAGTCACCTCCACCCACCCAGCGGACGAAGTAATGCCTGTTGTCGGTTGAAAGCACATGCGCCATATGCTCTGACATTGGAATCTGAATCAAATCGTTTTTCTTGAACTTCACTTCGCATTTCCCTTCTTCTTGGACTGCTTGCCCTCTGCCTCGTCCATCATGGCTTCAATGTTCCGGGCGCGTTCCATGTATGTATCCACATTCTTGGCAATGTCCTCAATCGTCTTGTCAAGAAGCTCCCTGCACTTCAGCGCGTTCTCATGGTCTGCATTGATTTGCACAAGGAACTGCTCGTAGTCGGAGAGAATTTCCAACTTGACATTCGGAAAATACGTCTCAACCGTAGGAGTCTGAACCAGACTCTCAATGCCATGGGAATAGGTGTCATCGCCCTTGACCGGTTCAACATGGTTGAAAGATTTCCACTTGTAGGAGATGCGATGCTCGTCGTCGTTGATTGAGTCACGATGCGCAACAAACAAGCACTTGTCCGCATTCAGATTGAATAAGAACTGGATTCCACCTCTGACCCACACCCACGCAACGCGCTTGCTCATGTCCACCCATGAGAGATATACCCCGGTAAACGGGTTCTGGCATTTGTTGTCGCCGAGGGAATGCCATGTTATGTCACTGGGGAACCAGATTGAATTCAACTTCTCAATGTCCTCGGCGACATCCATGAGGATTTTCAGCGTGTCCTCATGCCGATTGACGGCGAACTGGCGCATTCTGGCATAGTCCACATCACATGCCAACTGGCGCATTGACCTGATTCTGGAAATGAGATTCTTGTTCACTGTTTTCCAACTCCTTTACATGTAGACAACGCCAGTCTCCCAACTGCCCCACAGACCTGCTGGAGGACGAATCAACTTGTAGCCCTTGCCGCACTTGTAGACGAAATCGGACGCGAACTTCTCTCCCTCCCACGAGCCGGTACCTGCCTTGGTGTGGCGGACAATCGTGCGCTGGGCAGTTTCCTTGTCAATGTCACGCAACGTCTTCGGAATAGCCATTGTTTTTCTCCTTTGCTTTTTACATGATGGCGAACCAGTCAAGAACATCCATAGTCCAGTCACCGCGCGTAAGCGGCTTCTCGAAATCGTTCTCATCACCCCACAGCTCAGCCTCTCCACGCCCATTGTTGGGGACAACAGTGTAAAGCACATCCCCCGTCTCCATGTCGCAGATGCGAAGGTCGTCATACAACTTGCCCACTCCAGGGCAGTTGTTCTTGAAAAACACATAACACTTAGTGGGGTCAAACTTGGTGGTCTTGGTGCGGAGAATGCTCTTCAGACGGGAAAACAAGATCTTCGCCTTGTTCCTCAAAGACTCATCCTTGCAGAACCAGTCAAAGAAGCCATAGCAGTTGCCCTTGTTGAAAGCCTCGTCAAAGTCCATCTTGACGAGTTCAGAGATTGCGATTTCCTTTTCCATTTCACTTCTCCTTGTTTGGTTGTTTGAATACAGTATACCATTTTCCATCTGGATTGTCAATGGGGTTCAGCACACAGACTTGTAGTCCGGAATGTATTGGGGAAGGTACTTGTCCATGTACTTGTTCAGACCACGAAGGGTGAGGGTGATGTCAAGGGCAGGGATGAACGCCTCGTTGGACATGACCCCCTTCTTGTTGAGAGCCTTGAACGCGATGCGGATGCACTTGGCAGGCGAGTAGCCAAGGTTCAACGCCCAGTTGATCGTGGATTCAACCACGCCAACCACATCAACCCCACCATGGCGGGCGTTGAACTCGGCAAGCATCTCAGGGTGCTGCTTGCGAATGACATTGCGGGCGAAGTCAAGGACTTCCTTCTCGGTGGAATTGATGCAGCGGGAGCGGCACCATGCGATGGTGCAATTGATGGTGTAATCGACATACTTGGCGTAGTCGACCTTCACCTCTCCCTCCGGCTTGTCTGTGACATCCTCGATGTAGTTGGGGTTGCACCACACGAAGCCCTTGTCAGGAGACCAGAGTTTGATGGTGGTGGAGGAAATCCAACCACCACGGCCACTCCAGCCAGGGAGCTGGTAGCTGGTGGTACGCTCAGTGTTGCCAATCCAATAGGCAAACCCACGGAACTTGCGACCCTTGTTGATCACCACAGGCTTAAACTTCTCCATATCATCTTCTCCTTATGAAGGACTCGAAGGGGGGGGAGGATTCCCACCATGGGAATCAGGCTTCTTCCCTCGCAACACCTATATTATACCACAATTCTGGATTCAGCGCAAGGGGGATCAAACAAAAAGATGACCAAAAGATAATTGGTCATCTTGTTCATGATTATGTGGTTTTTTGCGATTATGCCGGATTTGCCCACGAAATCGTGAAGTTGTATTGGATGGTGCCGGCATTGCGCCCATAAGGAGGCGTTGATTGCTCAAACCCCAAGATCTGGAATCCATGTGCGCGATACCAATCAAGGATATGCTGGATGTTCACCCAATCATTCTGAATCACAGTGAATGTGACGTTCGTGGAAAAACCACCCCTCATTGCTTCAGTCTTGATTCTGTTGTTGAGAGCCCTGATGTGGTCGCGAATCTTCACGTCTGGGTTCTGGCTTGAAACAAGGAAGACCTCGTTTGCGTTCATTTCAATGTCATCAGATGTGTCCTCCTTTTCTGGAACACCATTCGTGGATGCATCTTTGACCTCTTCGGTGGTCTTCAAGTTGACCTTTGGCTCTTCAACCACCATCTGCCTGGGGGCATGTGGATGCGAACCATCTGCATTTGTGACTGCGCCAGCAAGCGCAGCCTCAATCTTGTCCTTGTCTTGTTCCATCGCCCTGCGGATTCCCTCAGGCGTGATCTTCTCTTCTTTCTTCTTAGCCATTTCTGTTTTCCTTGTCCTTTGCCTTAATCAAGTCTGGGTCATAGATGAAGTCGTCTTCCATTGGGTCATCGTTGTGCGCAGGCTTTCCATATAGCATGTTCCATGATTCAATTGCGAACCTCGGCTCGTATTCTGTTGGACCACGCGCACCACAGCACTTGCATTCCATCTGCCATAGATCACGAATCTCAGTCTCGCCATCTTCATAGCGGACCTTCACCGTGTCATGGAGAAGTCCATGCCCATGATGCCCACAGAAGGGACATATCCTGACCTTTGCCTTGTTTTCCATATCAACAATTATACAAAAAGACGCACCCTAAATGGATGCGTCATCTTTGTTGGACATTTCAATGTTGTAATCATTTTCACTCGTCTTGCTTCACTGTTATTGTGTAATGTGATTTGTCTACCTGGTCTGTAAGGTATATCTCATACCCATTGTCAGCGAAGTCAACAACATAACCTGCAATCTTCGAGAGGGCGTCGAATATGTCCTCTGTCACCATTGCCTCGCCATTGGTGGCTTCAAACCTTCCATCGTTCATTTTCATTTTGCTTTCGCTCCTGTGTTTTAGTTGAAAATCTTCGCGTTCAAGTCAAATGCCCCAATCTTCGTGCAGATTGGAACCTGCTTCACCTTCTTGAAGGAACTGTCCTGTCTGAACTTGTTCCACCATTCCCTGTATGTCAAGCACTTGTTGAAGCACTTCTTCATTGATGATGTCAACACTCCCCCATTCACAGAATCACCCCAAGAGATCGTCTCCTCTCCACATCCAGACACCACGAGCATCCTTCTCGCAACATCGCGGACATTCTCGAATTTCGCAAAGAAGGGCTTTTCAAGTGGAAGTCTGTCCTCTTCCTCTATCCCCTCCTCTTGCTCGTTTGGAAGGCGGAAGATTGTTCCAGAGTGGCAGCAATCAGCCACAAAGAATATCCTGCCCTTGCATTCCCCAAACATCGTCCACAGATCGTTGTCAATCAACGCACCATCATAGAGGCACAGGAACTCGTCCTTGCCATCAGTCTCGTCCTTCGCGTTGGAGGACTTATTGTACTGCCCGCCATGCCCAGAATATGTGAAAATCAACAAACAGTCTTCATCAACCTTTTTGATTTGATCCTCAAGTGCCTTTTTCACGGCCGCCACTGTCGCGGCCTTGTTGTTGAGCTTCACTATGTGGGTGTCGTCAGTGTATTTCTGCACCAGGTCAAGCATCGTGTTGGAGTCCTTGTCAGCCCCTGGACATGCTCCCCACTTGCTGGATTCGACCCCTACAATCAAAGCATACTTTTTACTTCTATCTACCGTTTGGCAAATATCCTTTTCGGAACAATTTCCACATTCACCATTTGCTGTGTCTTTACTGAACAACGTCTTAAAAAACTCAATTAGTTTGTTTATGAACTTCATTTGCATTATCCTCGTTTATGAAAATATTTACCAATTCTTGTTCATTTATATGTTTGCCTCTCAATATGATAACATTATTTGCAAGCATACATTGATGTTTAGCCTCCTGTGTTCTGCATTTAGCCAAATACTCTTCATCCGTAATTCCACGTTGGCGATTTGGACAAAACATCTCTTCTTTTCCAGTAGTTTCATTCATTCTGAAAAATTGGTCGCCTTTCACCTCAACGATTTTGTTTCCAACTTTGAAGTCAGGATGATACGTGTGTTTCTTCCCATCACATTCATAATGAAATACCGTATCAGGCTGGTACTCGAATTCAATATGATGCTCAGTCAAAAAATCATATACCTTAAATTCCCACGATGAACCAAATGATAATTCTGGATATTTCGGATGCTTGTATTTCTTTCTTGCAATTTTATGAAACTCTGACGTTTGGGCATAATATTCCACTTTATAACGTTTAATCATTGTTTCTGATATTTGTTTGCGAACTTCATTTGCCAATAGGGAACAACCGACACCATATTTCTTCATATTTGTGTTCACCAATTTTGACATTATCTTTTTGGATTGCAACGGATGTTTGACCGAATATCGTTCAATACAAGTCTACTCGGCTAGCTTTTGAACTTCTTTCAATTGGGATGGAAATTCAACATCATATTTCAGTTTATTTGTTCTTCTTGCTTTATCTTGAAACTCTTTCAGTTTCATGGGTTGGTCAATGCCATATATTCTTTCACATGTTTCCCTCGCCTTGTCCCGATTATTGTAATTTTCATCACCATATTTTTGTCTCTTCGTATTCCTGCTTTTGTCTCGCATATTTGGGTCGGACATACAATGCTTTCTGCAACAATACTTCCTATATGAACGATTGTCATTATTCCATTCAACAATGTTGTTGCAATCTGGATGTGCGCATATTGGCATAGAATGAATTTCATTCAATAAACAATATATTCGTTCATAAATGGAAACACTTCTTTCAGCATAATGTTCATCAAGAAACGAAGTTCTTTTCATCAGTTCTTTCATGACGGTAGGATAATTTAACCGTATAAAAGTATTTAATGCCGAAGGCTGATTATGTAGACTCTATACCAGTTCAACAAGTTGTTGGTTTGACAATAGACTTAATTCATTTTCACTGTATTGTATAATTTCTCTAGTCATCTTGGATACCTCCATATCCTTGGTGATTTGGTGGTTGAAGCTGGAACTTTAACCACCATTTCTATTTACCAATTATATTGACATTTATAACATATTTCAAATGAAGGTATAATTGTATCATACAAACAAAAATAGAGGATAACTCATGTTCATGAAAAAAGTTTTAATAATTATTGACGGTAGCTTTTTAAGCTTCGTATGCTGTTATAGGGCGTTCAAGCAGTGGTCTGAGCAGTACCAGTCAATTGACACATGCACCATACGCCCACCTGAGGAAACAGACCAAGACAACCTGCCAGATTTGGTCAACGAAAGCCAGTGGTTCAAGAAGTGCCTGTACAACGCCGCAGTGGACAAGCTGAATGGAATTGCGAACATCGTTGAGAACGCCACCGGGCTTCTCTATCCAAACTCTTCTTTGGTTGACACCATCATAGCGAAGGACAGTAGGCTCACCAAGTCCTTCAGGTACTCGCTCTACCCAGAATACAAGCTGGTCAGGAAGATTCAGAAGGCCAAGAGAAGCCAGTACAAGATTGGACCAGTCTTCGATGAACTCTATGCCAACGTGTTCCCATCCATCTTCGGCGATCATTGTGTCCAGTTGGCAGTGAATGGGGCCGAAGGCGACGACATCATCGCATCCATAGCACGAAGCCAGAGGATTGAGGATGAATACGAAAGAATCATCCTGATCTCGTCCGACAGGGACTTCCTCCAACTTCAGATTGACAGACCAGTGACGCAATACGATGCGAAGGGCGAAATGGTTGTTCCAAAGATTAAGCATGGGAACGAAATCATCAACATCACTCCCAAACAGGCTCTGATGGTGAAGATCATCTCTGGCGACACCTCTGACAACATCAAGCCCATTCGCCCGAAGATTGGGGAAATCAGAGCGTTGAAGTACATCACAGAGAAGTCAGACGAGTTCAGAAAGATGCTCAAAGAGGATCCCGAAACGGCGGAGCATTTCATCCTCAATTCAAAATTGATTGACTTCAACAACATCCCTGTGGAACTTTCCCAGAAGATTGTTGACGAGTTCTACGCCCTCAAGAATTGGTGATGGTCAAATCAACCTCGAACGCATAGCACACTTCATATGCAGGAAGGTTGTCATGGGTCAAAACAGGCTTGTTGGACGATGCTTCTGTCTCGTCTGAGCCCGTTTCCTCGACTTCATATGATGTCCCCACGCCATCCAGTTCATTGTTCGTCAACCCCACGCCCACAGAATCCCCCTGGAAGATGTCATACCGTGTGGCAGAAGCCACATCTGCCATCTGCCCACCATCATCAACATTCAATGTTCTGACGATTGATCCAGATGTGACTGCACTATGATGCATGTGGGGTGGCATGTTCGTTTCGTCCAGAACCACTGTTTGATTGCCGTGTGCGATGGTTGGTTCTTGGTTGATGAAGCACACTCCACGCAGCATGCAGTCCCCAATGCGCTTCAAGTTCGCATTGCTGGGTATGTCCCAATTCTCCCTTATGTACTGCTCCGGGGTGGTGTCCAATGGAACTTCGCTCTTCTTCACCACAATCACCTGCCCATCAACAACTTTCAACTTTCTTCTGGATGTGTCCAGAATGGAAACCTCACTATGCATCATGTCCAGATTCTCCTTGGTTTCGTCCAAGATGTTCTTGTAGATATCCCACCTATTGGTGTTGAGATATCTATCCATGATTGACAAGTGGCTGGTGAACAGATTGCTCTGCGCCAAATCGCACAGAACATCCCATGTCATCTTCTTGGAATCCATCTGTTGGTTGATTTCATTGGAATCTGAAACCAATAGAGCTGAATTTTCACATGTTGTTGTAGTAGTTCCCATCACATTGTCTATTTACCATCGTCTTGCCAAAATGGTAAATACTTCCACCATGTAGACATCCACAGAAAGAAATCCCAAACATGCTCTTTCCATGATTGGCAAGTCCAGATTCACCAATGACAAGATGGATTCCTCCCATGTCATGACAAGATGGCACAGAAGAAAACCCAATGTTGTCCAGAAAATGGCGACATCGAGAAGAGGAATTGGTGGTGGCAAACCATCGTCTTCTGACGACAATTTCCTGAAGAAGATGGATGAAATGTTGACGAAGAATGGACTTCCCAGCGCCCTTTCCAGAATGGGGAGGCAGATGGATGTGACATAGGGGATGCTGATGGGGGAAATGCCCATGTCTCTGGCGCAGTCGCTGGGAATTCAACTTCCTGACGAATTGAATCTGCTTGATGGGATGTCGGAATCTGCGGTTGGAAGATTGAACAGTCCATTGGGGGAAAATTCCATGGACATGTTGAAGGGCGTGGCGTCTGGGAAGAGCCAAGACGACATATCCACTGGGATATTGGGGGAGGTTCCACAGGCGAGGGCATCTGGCTCCGCCACAGCAGCAAGCGCGTTGGGCGCAGTGGGGAGCGCGGCTGGAGCTGGCGTGGATGCAATGGCGGCATTGAAATCTGCTGTTGGATTGGCGAATGGAGCGCAAACCCTTCTGAACGCCACCATCCAGAACGCCATCGACAAGAAACTGGCTATGATGATGGGCAAGATAATGACTTCGATAAGGAAAGCACATGGCGTCACCCACCCACTGTTTCTCACCATATTCCCAATGACATAGAAGGAAAATGGGGAATGGAAGCCTGATTGGCCGGTATCCACTGGTGGTTATCTTGAGATTGTGAAGGGAATCCCTGAATACTTCGACTTCATACAGAAGGTCATGGGTGGGGCAATAGGCGAAATATGCGGTGGAATGGACAAGATGTTCCAGACTGTGTGCAGCATGGGAAAGCAGATCGCCAATGGACAAGTGAATGTGGATGTGAATGCGTCGGTCAATGTGTATTTCCCAACGCCACCACTCAGCGTTCCATTGATGTCGATATCCAAGCAGATTGAGGATGTGTTGAACAAGATAATGGTCATCAAGGAGATTGTCCGTCAGATGGCAAGGCAGATAATAGAGAAGATCAAGTCTCTGGAGGCTCCCCAACTTTTCATAAACATGCCGGGCGACTTCTTCGAGATATTGGAGGTTCTTGTGGAGGCGTATTTCATCTACGCCAATCTTCCGATAGTTCTGGACAAGATTCTCATATTCTTCATCAACATGTTCGTGGAGAAATTCGCAGGGCGGGCGAGTGAAATCATTGACCAGTTGTTCGGCATATGGGAGAAGGTCGTCGAGATTGTGCCTCCGTTGGACGATCTTCTGAAGTTGGCATGGGCAATCCCCAACTCGGCGGACTTCTGCGTGAATGTCGCGTTGAACATAGCCCTTCCAGACATATGGGGGATGGTGAAGCCATATGTTATGCTTCCATTCCAGGCAATAGACATGATTGAACAGGCATGCGATGAAGCCATAGATGTGGCATATGCCATTCCTCCACCTTGATGAAAAGAAGAAGATGCGCGGAAAAAAATCCACGCATCTTGCGTCAGTTCTGTTTGATTGTCTCTGTCTATGGGTTCAATCAGGGAACCTTGATGAACTTGCCACCACGGCACTTCATGTTGCGCGTGTCATAGACAGCCTTCGCCCTCTGGCACTCAGGGCAATCATTCGGCATGGAAAGCACAGACATGCATCCCTTGCCAAACGCGGCAACCACCTTGTTGACGAGTTCAACATTCGCCTTGACCTTCTCGTTCGTGGCAAGATAGGTGTCTATTCCGTTGAGGATGACAACTGCGCCAGCGTTGATGAGGGTCTTCTGGTAGTCGTTCAACTTCTCCTGCTTGAGGGCAATCTCCTGAACCACAGGAAGAATGCTGTCAAGATAGGTCTTTCCAGAGGCGACATCCACGCTTGCCGTGGTGATGTTGCCCACAACCTCCTTGAGGACAGTCTTGACCTGTGCATCTGGATTGTCTATGCTGAACCAAGTCAGCATTGCGATGGAGCCTGCAGTGTTCGCCGCAGAAACCAGGGTGGTCTCGTTTGGATCGCAGCCTGCGAACATAAGTGTCGCCGCTGCCATGATTGTCATGATGATTTTCTTCATTTTTCTTTTACCTTTCCTATAGTTCAATTATACAAAAACAGCCACCAACCTTTCGGCCAGTGGCTATTGTTGCACATCACATTGTGAGTCTCCATCAATCTTCGTCAAAACCCTCGCAATCCTCAACAATGAACTCAAGCCCCAGATAGAAGTCGTCATCCACATCCCATGATCCATCAGCTTCGTAGATTGCCTTGAATCCACCAGTTGAGATTGTGGTCTTCTCTTCGCAAGCATCAACCAGAAGCCTATGTGCCTCCTTCTTCAGCTCCTCAACGGATGGGGTTCCATTCTTGGAGAACGCCCATTTCCAGTCAAGGAACTTCATGATGTTGTGAACCTTCTCGAAGTCAAAATGGTTCATTATGCTCTCAATCTTCTGCTTCTCAACCTCAGTGAGATTGTCCTCTGATGTCTCTGGGGCAGGCTCTGCTTCGTGCTTCTCCTTGAGAGCGGCCTTGATTTCGTCCAAAGCAGACTCCAGAAGGTGCATCTTGGACTCAAGTTCCTCCAGTTTCTTGGAATTGTCAATCATGTCTCATTGTCTCCTTTTCTTGTCTTCCTAATCATATTATACATCATTTTGACGAAATGGTAAATAGATAAAATAAAGAATTTTTAACGCAACAAACCATGACACTGACAAATTCAAACAGCCACATCGTGGCCCCCTCCGATCCCACCCCAATAATGCGCGAAGGGGTGGATGAAGAATCAACCACAACCAACCTGCCATTCCACAGACATTGCCAGAAGACCATATGCTCGGCACATGGCTTGTCTGGAGATGGCGCGACATGGGGTGTCATAGACACTCTGATATTGAATAATCTTTAGGATGGATGGAAAGGCAAGTTCACGAACAACGACAACATCACCTGGGATTTACGCGCCATATTGGAGATGCTGGACGACAATGTAGGGAAATTGAAGAACCAGCAGCAATTCATCATGAATTTCCAGATGGCAAATCAAAGCATTGGAACTGCAAACATTGATCTGAATGACCAGAACAAATATAATGTGGAATTCAATGTTGATCCGATGAAGTAGAAACTGGGAAGAGATCTGGAGTTGAAGATAAACAATGTCACGGCATTCAAGTTCAACACATTGGTTGAGGATGAAGAAAACGACATCACAGAATGCAGTCTTGACATTGGAACAACAACACCACCATCAACTTCAGCAACATTGACGCAAGAGATGTTCAATCAATTGTATCCTGTTGGTTCAATATACATCAGCGTGAACAAGGAAGAACCTTTTCAAGGCATATCTGGAATAACATGTTCCTGGGAGCGTCTTTCAGAAGGAACCACTGTGTGGAATGCCACTAATGAAGACATAGAGAATTTGGGATTGGGACAAAAAATAGACGGTGAACTTCCCAACATCAGAGGCTTTATGTCTGGTCCTGGAAACACTGCCATAGCAGATAATAATTAGGATATCGAGAAGCCCCACAATGCGTTACATGCAACGGATATAAATGGGCGTAAGGCAATAACTTTTAGAGCTGAAATCTAGGAAGGAGTGCAATTTAATCCACCGGATGGGGTTCCAGCAGCCATTGGGGGTTGCAAAATCTCAACTACTGACGGAAATGTGACGCTGAGTGCAGTAGTGTAGAATTGTGAAAATCCGGCATGCACAGACTTCAACGATTTCGAGTTTGACGCCAGTAGATGCAGTAGCATATACAAGGACAGCAATGGCGGGCTCGTCAGACCAACATCAATCCTCACAACTATGTGGAAGCGGATTAGTTGATGCAACGGAGACACTAGCATGATTTCAAACAGCCAGAACCCACACGGACTTGAGACCAGAACGCTGACCTTCTACAAGAACGGCGTTATGGTGGGGAAATCGACCAATCCACTGTATCATTGGGCGAAGATCCCAAATCTTTTCCAATAGATGAATGGCTAGGAATGGGCTATTGAACCCTCCTATTCAAGCGAAGAATGGGAGACTTTGTAGAAGTATGTGTCGGTTGAAAATGGGAATGGCAACAAGTTGATGGTGGTTGGTGACGCATCTTTGTATAGCGGACCCAACATGGTCATAGTTAGATGGAATTTCAACAATGGAAAACTTAAGGATGGTGGTGAATCAACCATTGCTGACTGGGTGGTTCCATATGGGACAACAGTTGGATTGTTCAATGGGCACTTTCCTGACATTGAATATGACAGAAACAGATACCTGGAATCTTGGTTCCGAGACTTCGGCGAGATTGACCTTGATGGGTGGTTTGACGAGACGACGGGCACTGAATATAGTCTGGACACGGCCATAACGCACGATGTCACATTGACTGCCCATTGAGACGCATATGAGAAGTACATCAAGAAGCAGGGGACCGTCTATGTTGACGAAACCACAGGGTGGTCTAATATGTTTTCGTCCAACGCCTTTCTTGAGACCATTGATTCGATAAATTTGAATAGGAAGGAATTTGACTTGGTGATGAAGGTCAAGACTCCATTTGTGTTGGATTTGTTTCCCAACCAGGAGATTGTCAAATTGGCGAACACTGATTTGGAGATAGCAACAAGGGGCAAGTGGAACGATGATGTCAATCCCCCCAAATGGAAAGAATATGGCACTGAAGGAGGCAAGAATTTTGTGTTTCCATGCTGGGAGGCTTTGAATCTTGGTGCAGGATTGGACGAAGAGCCCGCCAAGGGGCAGACGATGATATTCTCCAGTACAGACTATTGGTTCAGATTCAAAGCATATGTGGCGGAAGACAATACATGGAAAGCCACATGCTATGTTGCATAGGGTGAACATGAACCTGCTTCATGGGACGACACTTTGAATTACTTTGACCGTGAAGGAATATTGGATTCCAGCAATGTTGTTGAATCACCCATTCAATTCGGCAACGACCGTGATATTATCGGCACTGACATCAGCCAAGAGAATTGGCGTGGTGTGATATACATGGGCGAATCCTATATCAAGTTGGGTGGAATCAAATACAGGTTCGTATATGACAATAGAATGTGCAATGTCACACTTGATCCAAATGGTGGAACCTTCACCGAAGCGCAGATTTCCAGTGCCACAGCAAATGGGTGGACTTACGCCAATCAAATGCTGTCCAAGAAAGTGAGCGTTTCAAGTTCAATGGAGTTCATGTCTGGAATTGAAGCAAGTTTGAATGGATTCAATTTCTCCGGATGGTATGACGCCATGGGCGATGGAGTGAAGGTTGGTGAACCAGGAAGGACGGAAATAACCGAAGACATCACCTTCTACGCGCATTGGACTTCAGCAATTGCGTCAATGGTTGTCACAACATTCAATGTCAATGGTGGAAAGAACATAACTTGGGGCGACGAGTCCAGGGGGACTATCTGGAGGTTTTAGCATTCTGACATTTTCACCTTCACCACATCTGGGCTACCCACTGCAATCAAGGAAAAAACAACCAACAAGAAATCCACACCAACCTCCACATGCACATATTCTTTGAATAGTTGGCGCGATTTAACCAACGCTAAATTGGCAAAAGACACTGTGTTGTCAGTGGACAATACATACTACGCTAGATGGCAGTACAAGACGACATGGGTGGAGTCGTTCTAGCGTTACAATGGCAATATGTCTTGCCAGAGACAGACATGCTTGTTCAAGGGCTGGAAAAACGATCGAGGAACATATAGAAACGATCATGTGCTGACATTACACAGCATCAAATTAGGATGGGAAAGCAATGGCAATCCCGCAGTTCTCCAAATCTATGTTGAGAACGCCGATAAGCCTTCTGAGAATCAATATATAACCCTCAAAGCGGATGGGGTTGTGTTGGCAGAGGCGAAATACAGACATTATACCACAAACAACTGGACTAACATATCCAGCAAAGACTGTGGATTTGGGTAGTTCACCAACGATAAGACCACATATTTGTTCTGCAATGATAGGACAAATCTACTTCACTTCAAAATCACAGGGTTGAAGTTCCCATACGATAAGAACGACATCTATCTTGATGTGCATGGCAAATACAACGATGGCAGCGAAGTGTCCTATAGTTTCGGCTAGGCTGGATCCCTATATGGCGCATATGCTTAGTTGATATGATGAAAAAGGCATCCCTTTTGGGATGCCTTTCGTCCAAGTTTGAATCTCAACTTGCTTATTTCTGCTCGTTTGGCGTCTGGTTGTAGACCTGGTTTACCGCTTCCTGAGCCGCCTTTTCCGAGACTTCGTTTGCGAGATTGGCTTTTGCGTCTGCCTCCTTCTGGGCGGCTTCCTTCGCGGCCTTCTTCGCCTTGCGCTCTGCGCGTCTCTCAGCCTCGGCCTTCTTCTGGTCGTAGGCGTTGTTGATGACCTTGTTGATCTTCTCCCCAAGACCCTTGGACTTGAGATAGCCATTCTCATCGACATCGTTGGCATATAGCCGCTTGATGATGGCATAGATGAGTCCAGTCTCCTTGCAGAACTTGTCCTTCTCGCAAGCCTTGACGCATACCTTGGTTCCATCCTTGAATGTCACGATTGTGGCGGGATCGTTGAAGATTACGTTGTCGATGTCATCAACGATGTTCCTGAACTTCAGGGAGTTGGACTTGCATGCGCATGGCTTCTTTGCAAGGACAAGTTCGCGTGAATCGTCAACTGGGTTGATGGTGAATCCAACGCAGCCTTTGCCATTGTTGTCCATCTTCGTTCTGGCGAGATTTGCAAGTTCATCGAGCAGTTCTTCGAACAATGCGCTCACGTCGTTTGTGTTTTCTATGTACATTTCATTTTCCTCTTCTTTAGTTATGTGGATTTTTCAAACCATCCATCGTTATGCGATATTATACAACATCTTTTCAACATCGTAAAGCCATCAATTGCTTTCCTCCTCAACAACCTCTTGGTTTTCTTCATCATCCATTTCTTCAAGCAGCTTCAACATGTCAATGGTTCCACTTTCAACCATTCCATTTGGAATCTGTCCAGAGCCATTTGGAATCTCCTGTGCCTCTGCAGGAGTGGAGTTCTTCCTGTCCATCTTCTCAAGGTCGTATTTCTGCTTGAGGTCAAGAAGTTCCTTCCTATGCTCCTGCTTCAGCATCTCCATCTTCACGTTATCGAAGAACTTAATCCTCTGCTTGTAGAGGGATGTGTATTCGGCTATGAGCTGCCGCGTCTCGCCAATGAGGGAGGCCGCAGCGGAGACAGTCTCGGAATCAAGTACGTCGCAGCTTGATATTATGCCATAGACTGTTCCAATCATCTGCTTCGTGGTGTCCACCAAATCCTCAATGGACTTGAATGCGTTTTCCACATTCACCATGTTGTCGATTCTGGCAGACGCAGAGCCATTCTCGTCCGTGTTGGACGATTGAACTTGAGTCTGCGCCTTGTCTATGATTGAAAAGTTTTCTTGAAACTTCTCGTCAATCTCATCAACCTTGGACTTGGTTTCCTCAATCAGCTTCGCCGTCTGGTCAATCACCGACTGGGCGTCGTCCATTGGCTTCGTCGCCTCGTCCATGTAGTCCTCGAACGTCTGACCTTCCTGGATTCCAAGAAGCTCGTTGAGCCTGTTCTTGTTGATTTGCTCCGCCATCAATCAATTTCCTTGTCGCTGTCCTCTTTGATTTCCTGGATGATGCTGTCCTTCTGGCGTTTCAAGAACTTGGCGTCATCCTCGGTTATCTGCTCAGACCCAATCATCATCTTCAGGAAGTTCATGTAGGACTTGTCAAGGTTGATGGATGGCATTTCCTCCTTGGCGCGTTCAAGGCTGTCGCGCATCAACTTCCGCTTGAAGTTCAACAAGTCATAGTATTCCTTCAAGTAGGTCATCGCACAAGACCAACATATCTGGGTGAAGTACGCGAATGGATTGTTGAAGTTGAAGTTGTATTTGAATATGCCTGTCTTGAATATCCTCTCGCATGAGCGCGAGATGATTTCCTCCTTCACATGCTTGGGATACCTGACATAGTCTGGATGTCCCATGTAGTGCGTTGCAATGTCCAGAATCATCTTGCCCAACTTCTCGGACGGCACCCGCTTCTTCTCGTCCTTGCTCTGGTCGCGCCACTTCTTCAACTCTTCAAGCAGCTCGGCGTTGCTGACATATGACTTTCTCTTGGGCCGAGGATTATGTCTCTCCTGTTCGGCCAACTGCTATTGTCTCTTTCTGGACTTCTCCAGATTCTTCTTCTGGAATTCCTCCAGACTCTCGCTCTTTCTTCTTGGCATGGTTATGTTGTTCCTGTGTTGTCTTCCAGGAGAGAACCACATTTGACACCTTCAAACTTGGTAAATACTCCTTTCAACACCTTATCTTCAACAACAATTATACGCAAACTCGTCAAAAAATGCCACGGACCCTATGAGTCTTCCCATCTTCTCGTTCAATCGTTGAATCTTCCATAGGTTCCTCGCATGGGGTGTCCAATTCAACCTCGGTTGTTTTTGGCATGTCCATCTGGGTCTTGTACATGCCAAATCTGTGGGGAAGGGAAAGTCTTACTATTCTGGACTCATATTTTTCAAGTTGATTATCCATGTTGCATATCACCTTGAAATTTCCAGATTTTTGGGCGTTGAAATTGATTATGTCAATATGATGTTTGACGGCTTTCGCACGTTCTTCTTGAATAATGTTCATTGTAAATTCCTCCCCACATGTCATCCTGCTTCAAGGTGTGCTTTTGCGTCTGCATAGTTCTACACTGTGTTTTGTATTTGACTTTTGTGTTTTTGGATTGCCGCATTATATGCGTCTTTCTATGCTTGAGATTTCAGTGTCACTTCCGCATTCACCATGTTCGTCACTCTATCGCCAGTATATCTTTGCCTATTTCCATTTTCAATGCTTTGCATTTCCTGTTCATCGGTTATCATTTCCTGGTCTGGTTTGGGAAGTTTAGTGTCTGAAAATGTGTCGTTTTGGACATCTGGTGTTTCTGGCGTGAATTTTTCGTCTGGCGGCATATTTGCGATTTCTGCCAAAGTCTGTTTGAGTTCCTGGTTTGCACTGATCATTTCGTCCGAACATTGTTGTGCCAATTCCATTCCTTCTACAGAAGTTTCTCCATGCAATTCAACTTCAGATATTGTTTCAGCTAACTACTATGAACCATCTGGACTTTGTGTGAGTTCAGAACTGGCTGCAATCGCAGTTCCACCATTTTTCAGCCAGTTGGGTGGGTTTTCTGGATCTAATTGTCCATCTCCTCCAGCATTTTCTCCATCGTCTTCTATGTTCTCCCAAAAACGTTCCCCTGGGTCTATATCTTCTTCCTCCTCGTCATCGTCGAAATTGACCTCCACATCAGTGTCTTCGTCTGACTGGGGGGCGTCATCGAACAAATCGTCCTGGTCAGTTGGAGTCTGCTGCATCTAATCTGGATCTATCACTATGTCGTCAGATGGTGGCTCTGGCTCGGAGGTGGATGTCAATGTCTTGCCACAATCATATGTGATGTAGGTGAATGTGCCAGACAACTCGAACTCAACGAACGAGCTGCCATCTTGCGTGAGTTCAATGTCCCCCAGTTTGGTAGGATGGAAATCGTGGAATATCCAGTGATGGTGCGTTTCGTCCTCTGGTGTGTTCCGCAATCTGACCGTGATTATGTCCTCGTCCTTTGAAATGTTGTTGTTGCTTCCAATCGTCGCCTTGGGATCTCCAGCCACCAATGGATGTCCAGTCTGGAGAACCATGTTCCTGATGTCATAGTAGTGGAAGCCCTCCTTGTCGGCGAGAATGGTCATGGACACCTCGTTCGAACCATACTTGACATGGGTGGGGATTGAAATCGTGAATCCAGCATGGTTGATTTCCACTGTGTTCACCTCTGGACCAGGGATTCGGATGTTCTTGGCGAAGAATATGGTCCGGGGCCATCTGCTCCACACCAGCTCGAATTGGCATTGGATTATCGGACTGGAGAGATTCAGGGCGGCAAGATAGGTCTGAAGATTGGGTTTGGCATCCACCCACTCTGGATATTTGGCATATGGAGCAACACCATTCCTCTCCACCACATTGTACATTTTGTTCGCCATTTCAAATCATTTCTCCCTGTCGTCAAAATCAAAGGGTGGTGTCATCAGGCTTCATCAGCCCATCCACCACCCTCCTTCATTGCTCTATGAACCGCAACAAGCAAAGAATCAAATCAAGGAAGATTGTATGCCTCCACTGGATCCTCTGTTGCTCTGTTGCCATCGCCATCTTCGTTGGCGTTGCCCAAGTTGGTGTTTCTCATGTTGTCGGCGTTGTACTTGCCAATCTGCTCGCCAGCGATCTGCTCCCAATACACAGACTTGAAGTCAACACCAAATGTGGAAATGCTGCCAGATGTGTTGGACAACTCCAATCCATTGACCTTCGTCACCCTGGAGCCATATATCATCGTCTTCTCCACAATGGTCTGCTGGTCAGGAGCCAGAAGATTGATTGTGATGGAAGGAGTCTGACCCTCTCCGGGACCCAACTTGGTTGGACGCCTGTTCGCCTCGAAGAACGAACCACCAGTGATGTCTGGGTTCAAGCATGCTGCCTGCCAGTCAAGCAACGCCCTTCTCAAGTCGCCACGGACGTCAGCATATACTGTGACAGAGTGGTCTTGCCCCATTTCAAGCGTTGTTGGAACCGGAATGTTGAATGCCCTATACTGCAAATTGTCAAAGTTCACCGTCCTGTCTGGAAGGGTGAAGTTCTGTCCATAGACCTGCATTCTCTCCAATGTTGCGTCAATCTGCGGAAATCCACTGAAGAACTCAATGGAATACATCGTCTGAATGCGAACCTAATCTTGGTTGAACAAGTCAATCGCTTGAACTAGATTGTAGTTTGCCATGTTGTTTTATACCTCTTTAATTGTGTCAAGATGGGTTTTTCAATTATTATTTACAAAAAATCATCTTCAAACATTTACTAGATGGTATTTACAATATATTGATGTGAAATGGTAAATAGTGGCAAGATGAGCAACGAACTAGAAAATCCAGAAGACTCCATAATCAACCGAGGTCTGAACATCAGGAACATCAACTTGGATTTGTCCAATGCGTTCCACGAATATACCATAGTCCTCAATAGGATAATGGGGGGAGAAATGTACAATGCGTCTTCCCAGACACTCAAGTTGAAGTAGGTGGATGGTCTGTCAAACCCCGAGTTCAAAGGCGCGATCAAGGTGAAGAATGGCGTGGACAAGTTCCAATATCTCATGCGCCACACACAGAAAGTGGCATCTGATCTGGGGTTGGACGCCAATGGCATATACAACAACAGACGTGATTTCGGAAAGATCAGTGAAGTTCTGCGGAAGATGGATGTGATGTTTGACTTGGGGGATGTCAAAAGACAGATGCAGTTGTACATCTCCAAGCAGGACAACAATGTGTCCAGTCTTGACAATGAAGACATGTGGGTTGACTACATCATGACACCTGATTGGCTGAATCGTCTTTCTGAATCCACATTGGACAATGTGAATGTGTCCACCGATCATCGTCTGGCGTATCTTTCTGACATAGTGCAGGGGATGATGAAGGATCACGAAATCGACTTCCACGCCAGTCTGGACGACATCAACTTCTCATAGTACATGGACAAGGGAGATGAGAGCGACAATGGATATCAGAACACCGTGAACAAACTGGTGCTGTTCAACAAGTTGAGCCATCCAATGTACGAGTTGTTCAAGCCGATTGGTGGAACCACTGAAAAGTACATCAAGGTCACGGTTGAGTCCAATGGAATGGTCGAGGTGTCTGGCGTGGTGGGGCTTTCAGACTGCGACCATGTCGAATGGGAGTATGGTTCCAAGGAATATCTCCGATCGTTGAACACAGGGAACCAGATGTATGAATTCAAGCTGTCCAGACCATTCAACGATTTGGATTCAGTTCTCTGGTGGAAGCCAGACGACAAGGAGGAACTTCCAGACCAAGAGGAGGATGTGGACGAGGAGAGCAAGAAGTACAGATACTACAAGCCCTACGAGACGGAAAGATTCTTGCGCTGGTTCGGCTCAACGCATGTTCCATATCTGGATGTTGAACATGTTGTCAAGAAGACCATCTGCTCAATCCCAGTCATCTCCAACGACACATAGAGAAGGAACTTCTTCGCAGACGCGAACAACCTCATGGTTCCCGACCTCCAGGGGAAGAACGTGGATGAACGAACCTCGCTCTCCCTTCTGTCTCTCTGCCAGAAATCAACATTGGACATAGTGGAGAAGGAAGATGGGCAGTATCTGAGATTCGTGGTGTCTGGAAACCAAGGGACATCCAATCTGGCGTTCAAGTTGCGGGCGAAGATGCTTCCTGAAATCGAGGAAATCAACCACTATCACCACACATTGAATGTGATCTTCTCAGGATACTGCACATTGTCCAAGCGCATCATGTTCCTCCAGGAGACAAGCAGACAGAACCCCCCATTGGAGGAATATGCTTGGAGCAGACTGTACCCACAAAAGGAGTATCTTCCCCAAGAATGGATTGATGTGCATGGGGCGTTGAAGAGAATCGTGGAACTTCCCACATCCATTGATTTAGTCAGATTCAGAATGCTTGACTATGAAGCCATGTTCAGGGGTCTGGATGAGCAATATGATGAAAGGTTGAAGTTCATACATGATTTGGCAAATGGAGAATATGCGTAGGACAAGGACATGGAACGAGAAATGCGCGGATACAAGTTCTATGACGAGAACCTGGAGAGATGCATCTTTCGATGGGAAGAGCAGACTTCAGACGTGGTGGCGGCATTCAACTCGCTGAACATGTCAAAGGCGTAGAAGGAGGATATCGCGGAGAGATTGAACGCATTGAAGGACGCGATGCTTGAACTGGAGGCTGCAATCCCATGGGAGACCACAGTTGACATCATCCGCGAGAGAATCCAGACATTCAACAACCTCATAGTGAGGCTTCCAGCAGACCCAACCACCAACAAGTTCACCTTGAGATCGAAGCACATATGGCAAGACTGGAAGGAGTTCGTGGATGGCTCTTTGGAATGGCTGGTGAAGGAAGGGAAGTTGTATGTCCTCCATGAGCCATCTTCCGAGTTCACATCGACATTCGGGAATCAAAAACTGTTTGATGGTGTTGGCACAGACGGAAAGGAGTACCAATTCGTGGAACACTATGTGGACGAGGGAACAAAAACTCCACTCATAGACTACTCGTATTGCATGGATAAGGTCAGCGAGACGAAGTATGTCGCCAAGAAGGACGAGAAGGGCAATTACATCGGGGACAGATGGGAGGCATGGAACGAAAGCGACTTCATGTGATCAACTGTGATCACAAAAGCTGCTCCAAATCCCCACGGACATCATCTTTGCATTTTTCCATGAACCTTTTCATGTCTGAAGATGGGGAATGTGTTCCATCAACCATCAGTTTCAAGGAGATGTCCATCATCATATCGTTCGTGGAGACCACCTTGACGCATGGCTGGACTGCATGTTCATCTTGAACAATCGGCAGAAGGGACTTGCGTGGAATAATCTCCTTCGCCAAATCCACCACTGAATCCAGATCGAAAGACGATGATGAATAGAAGCTGCAACCTTCCCCACTGTTCAGATTCAACTTCTCCAGAACGCGCCAAATCCCATCCAACAACTCGTCAAGATGCTTGAGGTTGGAGAAGCACACCAATTCCGAGGATGGAACATACCTTCTGTTGGAGAGATGAAGCAATTTGGTTCTGGTTGCATCTGCGACAAAGGGACATGATTCAAGATGGCTCAAGAATGGATGAAGGGCGATGTTGTTCACTGGCTTTGGCTCTCGGACGACTATGCATTTCGCCCCATGCTTGCGCGAGATGTCCATCCCTTTGTCCAGCAAGAACCGCACAGAATCCTTCAATCCACAATCCAAACTGGTTGAATCCAAATACAATATCCCCACTTGATCCACGGACTTGAACTTGTCAGGAAATCTCACTGGAAGGAACTCGTTGAACCAAGCCCCAACAAGGTTCTTGAAGTCGGAAATGACGTAGTTCATCACTTGCCCTTCGCGGCACATTCAAGTTCATCAATAATCTCAGACCGCCATGTGGGATTGCCGTTATCCTTGTAGAACTTGAACATCCTCAGTCCATCCATGGAAACGCCATCCCTCTTCATGTTGTCCAGCAAAGTTCCATCGCCAACTTCATAGTAGTCAGAACCATCAGCGTTGAAATCCAAAGGTGTATGGAGATAGCCACCTTCCGTCATGTAGAACTTCGCCTTGTAGATGTCCAGCTTGGAGAAGTCAATCTGATGCATGTCGCAATCCATCATGAGATCTGGGGTCAGCTTGAAGATGTAGTCTCCTTCGCTTCCCCTGTTTTTCAGAACGATGAAATACGCTTCGTCCTCCTTGAGGTTGTCGAACGCAGAGACGTCAAACGCATGTTCAACCTGCTTCTTGGTCTTTTTCTTGTCCTTGACCACAATGATTGTGTCGGGTCCAGTCTTCACCTTCTCGCCAAAGATGATGAAAGATGACGAACTTGAGTTGCTGACGAAATCTGACCTAATCTTCATGTGGTTTTCCTCTACCTATCCAAGCACATTATACACCATATCCGAGATGGTGTAAAGGGGTCATGAAACTATCAAAAGTCTGTTGTTCGAGCGCGTCACCGCAGTGTAGAGCCATTTCCTTCTATAATCCTCGTCCCAATAGCCAGAAGTCTCCTCGAACAACATGACATTTCCCCACTCCGAGCCCTGGGACTTGTGGACAGTGAGGCAATAGCCGAAATCGAATGCATCGAAATACAGCTTCCGCCTTCCCCGCTTTCCACGCATCATCTTCCTCTCCTTGATGGTCAGATTTGACTTCATCTGCATGAGTTCCTTGAGGGTGATGAACTCCTTGCCATCAGACGAATACTTCAGCTCTCCGAAATGATGCTTGTTCACCAACCCTCTGTACTGAAAACCATCATCAACATCCACAACCATGGTCCAAGCTTCATTCAGCATCTCGCAGCCTGGGTTGGAGATGTCAGATATGGATTCAATCTTGCCAAGCATGCCATTGTAGATTGGATCAACATATGCTCGGTTGTTCCTCAGACACACAACCCTGTCCCCAACCCTCGGAACCTTGTCGTCAATGTCGTCAATCACGCCATAGTTCAATCGTATCAACTGGTTCACATCAGCCCTTGTGTTGTTCGTCCCACAAAGACATATGCCATCAGAGAAATCCTTGAGGTGGTTCAGGATGAAATCATTCACCATTGGGTCGTTCTCGTTCACCTTCGCCACCTTGTCGTCGAACTGCTTGAATGGAATCCTTGTCCCCTCACGCGCCATCACTGACAAGTCAAGAAGGGCAGTGTTGGCTCCGAACCTATGAACTTCCTCCAGTCTTATCACAGGGTCGGTCATCAGGTTGAAGTCATCCGAGGAAATGGGAGGAAGTTGGCCATGGTCTCCTACAAATAGAATCGGAATTCCATACATCCTCAAGTCTTGGAACAGCTCCTGGTTCACCATTGAAGCCTCGTCAACTATGATGAGATTGTAGTCGATGTGCCATTTCCGCTCAAAGACGTTCATGTTGGTGTCTGGATCAACCCTCACATGATAGCAAAGCCCATGGATGGTGCCGACATAATCGTTGTCGTTCACTGCGTTCGCGTCAATCAGCTTGTTCTTCATCACACCAGACGCCTTGCCTGTGTATGCCGCAAACGCCACCCTCCAACTGGGAGGAAGGGACTTGCGAACCTCTGCAATCAAAGAGGACTTGCCAGTTCCAGCATATCCCCCCAGAGTCAAATAGGATGAACGCCTTGGAGAATGAATCCAGTCAAGGATTGTCTTCTTCGCTTCAAGTTGGTCTTTGCTCAAATTCATTGCATATACATTATACAACTTTGCATCAAAATAGTAAATAACCAAAAGAAACAAACAATGTTTTCAACACAATTTGTGTAAATATAATTGACAATGAAAAACATTGTCTCCAACAGAAAAAACATGAAACTGGAAGAACTATACGCCAAGTACGATGAAGTTGCTGGGAAGATGAATGTCAGCCCCATAGATCATTTCATCTTCGACTTGACAGATGAGAATTCCCAACGATCGCTCAAAGAGACTTTCCCTGGGATTGAGGCTGTTTTGATGCCTGAATCTGGGAAATACCTTGTCATCTCGCCGATTGTTGAAAACCAAGACTGCTTGTTGCTCATGTTCCCACAACAGACAGATGGAAGTGTGGGTCTATGGGCATACAACACAAGCACCAAAGGCAGGATTGACCTCATTGACAGTGTGGAATCCCAGCAGAAAGCCACTCTTGACAATTTCACAGACTTTGCAGACATGGAGAAGATCACCAGAAGATTCAATGAATTCGCTTTCATGGGATCAAGTGGCGATATCTCTCCCACTGAAGTCAAAGACATTGGTTCATTTGACATTTCAAACGATGAACCTGTGGAGATAAACAATACAACTACGGACAACGAGGATAATGAAATGACATTCAAACCAATCCAAAAAGAAAGCCTTGACAGCGAACTCAAGGACACAAAGTGGGTTGAGATTCCCAACACCACGGCGCACGGGGTGACTGTGACTGAGGACGATGGTGACGCAGGCGAAGGGACCGATCCATTCGCAGATGGTTCATTGGAGGGTGATGCACCTGCTGATGCACCAGCTGATGGTGATGAAGCCCCTGCGACAACAGACACCGCCGCCGCGGCAGAGCCAGCACCAGAGGCACCAGCAGAGGAAGCACCTGCTGAAACCATTGACGACCCCAAGGCGAAGATGCGCGAACTTCTTGCCTACTACACCAACTACATGAACGAGCTGGTTCAGGATCCAAACACCTCAACCGACCTCATTTCCGCAACACAGGAAATGATTGACTCTCTCATCAAGAACATGGAGAGCGCAGATGGAATAGAGGAAGTCAAGGCTGATCAAGAGGAAGCAGCCAAGGAGGAAGTGAGCGCAGAGGAAGCACCCCCAGAAGAATCTTCCACTGAAGAGGCTCCTGCAGAAGAAGCACCTGCGGACAACAATGCTGCTCCATCAGAGGGCGAAACAGCCCCAGCAGAGGAGCCAGTCGCGGAGACCACGCAAGAAAATCCAATCACAGACATTCCAATCCAGGAAGATGTTGACGAAGAGCAGAAAGCCATCGACGACAAGATTGACGCAGAGGTTGATGATCTCCACAAGGACGATTGGGAGGACATCCAGCCCGCAACTTCCGACAACATCCTCACGCCTGGCGACATCCAGAACAGCGTTGTGAACGATGTTGACATCAGCAATGTGATGCCAACTCCCGATGAGGAACTTGCGACTGCAACACCTGACGATACAGTTCCTGCTCCAACGAGCGATGTTCTTGACGACACGGCCCTTCCAACCCCAGATGAAGAGGATGCGTTGTTTGACGATGGCGCAAACGACTTCTCCGTTGGGGCAGATGGGCTTCCACTTGACACATTCGATGGAGACCTTGACAACCTTGGTCTGGCAACCCCAGCATCCAAGAAGATTCAGTGGTCAAGCGACTACGCAACAAATGGCGTTGCCACAACAGACGACAACAATGTGGTTGTTCCAGAAGTCCTCACAGAACTCCAGGACTACTACAAGAAGGTCGCAGACGAGGTGAGCAAGGTTCCTGGCAAGGAAGATGTTGCCATGAAGCTGCAGAAGATTCAGATCCTCTCCCAGACAATCCAGACAGAGTGGAACAACCTTGTGTCCCAGATTGGGGATGTGAGCGCAGATTCCTTCGACCGCAGCATCATGGGAGACCTTGAGAAGGACGAACTTGACCAAGCCCCTGCACTAGACCAAGTTGGCGCAGATGTGATGGCCGACCAGGAGGCTGAGGAAGAGGACGACCTCAAGATCAACAACGACATCGCAGCATTCTGCGAATCCTTCAAGCACCTTCTCTAATCAAGAAGCGCACTTGAAGATGAACGAAAGGTTCTGGTTTTCACCAGAACCTTTTGCTTTTGTTGGATCTTCTTCATCACTTGGGGTTCACAATCTGCCACACCCCAAACAAGTTGTTCGTCTTTGTCTGGAACTCCACTCCAACTTTCTGGGAAATCTCTGAGGTGGCTTTTGTCAACCGTGTGACAACAACCTTGTCAATCCCTCCTATGAAGCCCATCAATCCAAGCGCAATCACCAGAATGATGTTCATTCTCAGGTTGTCCCTCTTCAATTTCTTGATTTCATTTTCAATGTTCATTGTCTGTTGTCTCCTTCTTCCTAGTCACGAACTATGTGCGAAATGTTGTCCTGTTTCCTGATGACAAGCGTCTGGGTGTCGGGCATTGTCTTGAACATCTGCTCAACCTCTCCTCTATGGGAAATGATGTAGATGTTTGTGTTCTCCTTCTGGGACAATTGGAGAAGAAGCCCAAGCAGCTTCTGGATTGAAACTGAATCCAGCGCCCTGTCCACAACTTCGTCGATAATCATGACGTTCATGCTCACATTGAACCTTGACATGAGGAACTTGCGGAACGCCAACTGGCTTGAAATCAACAGCTTCATTCTCTCGCCGGCAGAACGTAAATCAAGATCAACCTCGTTGTCCCCAGCCATGATGACGTAGTCGTTCATGTCAGACGAAAGGGTGCATGTGAAGTTCACGCACAGTTCCGAGAGGTTCTGGTTAATCATGGCGTTGATTGACGCGACAACCTTGGATATGATGTTCTTCCTTATGGATTCAGGGGAGACAATGGTCGAACCAACAGTCAAGAGGCATAGCCTCATTGACTCGTCCTTCAATTCCTTCTCAACCTCGGCAATCTCGTCAAGTGTCTTCTTGTACACAGAATATGATGGAATCTTGTTCTCGTTCTCAATGGATTCAAGAAGATCGGCAGCCTTGCGTTCAAGATCCTTGATTGACTTCACAAGCTGAACCTTCTGGAACTGTAGATTGCGTTCCTCAACCTGATTGTCAGACAGTTCGTTCATCTTGGACATTTCCTCAGACTTCAACTTGTCGTCATATGCCTTGACCTTCCCAATCTGACTGGTGCTGTTCTCAATCTTCGCCTCCTCCTCGGAAATCCTTGTCTGAAGGCTTTCAATCTCCGAGCGGTATACATCCAGAGAATAGAACTTGTCCACAACCTTCTTGCAGTCGTCGCAAATCATGCCCAGCACTTCCTTGTGCTTGTTCAGCTCTCGGTTGTGATGCGAAATCGTTGTGTTGTGGTTGTTGATTTCAATGCGGGAATTCGTGATGGCATCGTTGCACTGGGATATGACCTCATCCAGTTTCGCCTTGTTCTCCCTTATCTTCGCAAGGGTGGACTCAATCACCTCCCTCTGTTGCTGAAGTTCAGTGAACCTTGGTTCAAGCCCATTCACCTTCTCCTGAAGCCCCGCCTTCTCTTGGTTGGTCTCAGATATCTGGTCGTTCACACTCGCCTTGTACCGTTCAATTTCGTCCTCGCATATCTCCTTTGTCTTGCCAAGTTTCACCTGATTCACCTTCAGATTCTGGAGAATGATGTTCCTTGACTTCAAGTCCTCGGACATCATCTTGTACATGTTCGAGTAGACGGTCGTGTCGAACAGCGTCTCTACGAAATCCCTCTTCTGGGAGGCGTTTAATTTGAAGAAATTGTACTTGTCCTCGATTGAGAGCATGACAAGGCGCTGGTACATCTCGAAGTTCATGAACAGAACATTCTCCTCAATGAACTTCTGGGTGTTCGCCGTGCTTGACTTGGATATGTCCTTCCACACTCCATCTTCAAGTATGTAGAGCTGAAGGACAACTGCCGCCTTCCCCTTCTGAAGACCACGCACAATCTGCCAGTGCCTTATGTCAGTCTTGGACATGACAACATCAACCTCGACCGTCACCGACATCTTGAACCCATCAAGAATGGTGTTCGCATAATCGTTCTTGATGTTCTCGTTGTGGAACTTGCCGTTCAACTGCCCAAACAAAGCATACATCAGAGCATGGGACCACGCCGACTTTCCCGAACCATTGGATGTGTTCCCAAGTGGGGATTCAGTGTCCTTGTTCTCGCCCTTTATCAGAACCAAAGGGGAAGTGTTCTCAAAGTCCCATTCCTCGTCCTGGAACGAAAGGAAATTGTGTATGTTTACCTTCTTTATCTTTATCCTAGTCATGTCAATTCAATTATACAACTAGATGAAATTATTGTAAATACTTGTCGATATGAAATGGCACAGAATATACAATGAATCACAAGGTGGTGGAGAAAGCAAGTCAATACCGATTGAAGTCTCAACTCGGGAAGTGAAGCTCATCCAGAACTACCTGAACAAGGGAAAGCCATTGAACGACCCATCGAACAAGGAATGCCAAGAGACCGTGATGAGGATTCTGAACAACATAGTGGAGAACTCGCAGATTGAGAACCTTGACACCTATGTTTCCAATTTCTTCTTCGACAACCTTGGGATTGAAGTTGAACTTGACCCCTATGGGGAGAACTCAGCCATTGAACTTGCGAAGAATGGGTTGGTGTCGATAACCAATTGCAAACTTCCCGAACTTCGCCAAGATGGTGAATATCAAGATCTTGTACAAGGTGGGTTCTGGGATATGGACACTGGAATATTGGAAGAGGGCTTCATCGCAGTTGAAGACTTGAATTCTGTGCTTGCAGAAATGAACGTGGGAAATGGCATCAAGTCAATCCAGTTGAAGAAAGATGGGAACATTGCCAAGATAATGCTTGATTTTGAATGAGACAACAAGAAGAAGGGGAAACTTGAAAATGAAATGGAAGAAATACACTGAGAGCGTGAACGACGCAGCAGACGAATTGGCAGAGGTTGAGGAACCTGTGAAGAACATCAAGCTTTGGGAAATAACCCCAGACAGCGATGGATATGGTTCACTTGGCTCTGACGCGCAATTTCTCATTGACGAGTACATTGGAGATTTGGCAAGAAGATACTACACAAACGGCCACATTCCAGAGGATGAAGAACAAGAAATAAGGGATTCGCTCTATGCTGTATATGCCGAGTTTGAATATTGGCTACCAGCAGACGAGGAGTACGATGCAGGATATGAAGATGGAAAGATTATGTTCATCATATGCAAGGACGATGGATGCCTATGTGGACTTGACAAGTTCAGTGAAACATATCCAGATGAAGTATATGACAAGGTTGAGGAAGAAGCATACAGCTTTGCCGGAGTGACACACGACAAATACTACTGGTGCGTTCCATCAAAAGACTAAACAATCTAAATCAAACAAGGAAGGTAAACTAAAATGACTTCAGAACTATACGCAAACTTCATGGACAATGGGCAGGAAAAAGCCACAAAGTTCATCATATCGGACGAATGGTCCCAGGTTGAGGAGATGCTGAGAAGGGACGCAGTGTTCTCCAATCCAAAGTACATCAAGATTGAGGACGTGCCGAAGCAGCTCCCCAACTTGACGCGGTTTTTGAGGGACAGAGCATGTCTCTCGGTCAGAGTGTTCGATTACGACAAGGCAACCAAGAAGGTTGGAAATGGACTTGCATCCATGATCATCCTAATCCAGGGAACCTCCAACCAGATAATCACGATGAAGAAGTTGTCCGGTGGATACAAGGACGAAGACTTCATGGCTCAACTCAATCCAGTTCTGGCAAAGGTCAACTGATATTGAATGTTGATTTAAGGTTCAATTCAAGGGAATCCATCTGATTCCAGTGGGCTTGGAAACATCATAATCCAAGTCCTCAACCTATTCCTCGACAACAGAACCATGAATCGCCGGCGGCATGGGGTCTCCACATCCACCTGACATTCCAGAAGTTGCAGTCGCCAGTGGATTGACTGGAACAACCACCCCAGTTGTTCTCTTTGTTCTCCTCTTCATTTTCAGAACTCCATCTTTGTGATGCAGTTGATGAAATCCCCAAATGGTTCAGAATTCTCCAACGCCACAGCTATTGGCTTCTTCCAGAACTAGTACCATTTCCTCTTCATGGCATATCCTGGATATTTGGCAGACGCAACAAGCCTGTCAAACTTCTTCACCTTGCCAATGACCTTCACAGGAACTGTTCCAGTCAACGCAATCCCAACCATTATGCAGTTCTTTGATGGTTCATCGCCATTCAAGACAAGTCCAGGCTTCGTGGTGACAATGGCATTGGCAACTCCATTCCTTGACAATGTTATCTCCTTCTCCCCACCGAACATCACCAATGTCCCAGGTTCGTATTCCCTGTCAGCCTCCCTGAACTCGGCAAGATCGGCCCAACGAGAACGTATGGCAGTGCCGTTGATTTCCTTGTCGAATGTGGCCTGCCCAAGGAACCTGGCATTGTGGAAGAACCTGCACTCGCCAATGAAGGAGTTGTGCGTCCAGAACCATGCCCTCTCGCCATAATGCCACTCATTGCCACGAACCTTCAGAACGCCATTTTCATTGGGATTCGCCGCACGCTGCCTTGTCTGGACTTGGCAGCATCCACCCTTCTAGTCCAGGCTCTCCGGATCGTCATACGTGATGTTGCAATCAGATAACTCCCCAGCATCCAGAAAACGCTCATTATGTTGATCGATGTCAAGGGGATGGATGTCTCTGTCGGCATATCTGTTCTGGTTGTTCATCTTCCAGTTAATCAACGCCCTCACCGCGCAGAACAACCATCTCAGACTCATCTTCCTCGACACATAGCCGTTGTGGGAGCCATATTGGATCGCGCCATCCCCCAGCCATTCAGACACTTCAAGATACGAATGCATGATGTTGTGGCGCAAAGTCTTCGCAGTCAAATTGAGGAATTCGTCGTCATCCCTCTCAATGTTGGTGTGTTCATCATCAGAAGAAGCATCATAGTCAGTGGGCATCTCCTCTCCATCACCCACCTGGTTGTCAGCATTGGTGTATCCCACAATCTCCTTGAACTTGAACGTCCTGTCGATGTCCCTGTTCTTGTTGTACGCATATTCCTCCCACATCTCCATGCGCCATTTTGGATCCACCCCAGATGGACACCAATCCCACCAGAAATATGCATCGTCAATGTTGCTGCGTCCATACGACCATATCAATTGCTTCTGGTATATATCATCCAGATTGGCTATGCGCCTCTATGTGATTGCCTCTTGACTTCCACAATATTGCCCCTTGTTCTGCTCATAGTAGTCGTCTTTCTCCTCGTCTGTCATGTCATCTGAATTCGGGGCGGTTGAAATCACCGACTCCTTGAACATCGTCTGCTTTTCCTGCTTAGACAACTCCTTCCAACCAGGCTGCTCCACATCTGGATTCTGCTTGAAGAAATTCTCCAACGCGAAATCCACTATGTCGTTGCCATCGTTCTTGGCGATGAACTTCCTTATCTGTTCCTCTGGTCCCCACAAGGGAATCTCTGAAATTCGATTAATCATGTCTAATTGCTCTCGTTGAACTGTTTCTCTTCTTCACCCTCTATTTACCATTCGCGTGGAGGATTCTGTAAATAGATTATGCGAAACAACCTCAAAAAGGTAAATGAAAATGAAATGGAAAAAATGCAATGAAGTCTCAGGTTGGAAACTTGAGGACGAGGACTTGACGCTTGTGAACACTGAACGCGATGGCGACAAGCTGTACATCGTGAAACTGTGGTGGGGTTCAGGCTATGTGATGGATTGCTACAACGCATACGCATTCAACGAAGAGGAGGCTCTGAACTACGTGGTGGCGTACATTGAGAAGGAAGATCCGGGAATCCTTGAAAGGTCAGATGAAGCCGCAGCCACATTGAGAACAGAACTTGCCGACGAAAATGGACTTGAAAACTCGTTGGAGGCAGAAGACATTCCCGAATTCCAGGAAACCTTCATGTATGTTGACGCCACAATGGAAGGTGCTTCTGACACGCACTACATCTGGGCAGAGAACCTTAAGATTGCCGAATATCCAAAGGAACACGACTATCCAATGGCAAAGGGAATCAAGAGGGAAAGCAGAAGGAGAAGAACAAGGAGAGTCAATGAATCCAGCAAGCAAATAATGTTGACATGGGACGAGTACAACAAACTGTGCGACATGATTGACATGGACTGGAAAAGATGGAACAAGAGAAGAGCTGAAAACATTGAGATTGTGGCTGACCGTGCCTTGGAGCATCTTGGATGGATAACCTCAAAGGACTTCACTGGACAATCTCCAAAGGACGTGGAAATTTCGTTCACCATTCCAAGCGCATTGCCTGACGATGAGTTCTCCACAGGAATCCAAAAGAGCATGACCATATACGATTTGATTGATGGCATGTTCTGGAACGAAAGCACCAAAATGGATGAAAGCATGAACTGGAATGGCGTATCCGACAAGTTCATAGACAACGACAACATACAGTTCACCAGAAAATGCCCATCTTGTGGAAAACCCTACTCCATCACAGTACCCATACGCGATGTGGAGGATGGATGTTCCGCATACGGCAAGGGCGCGAGTATTCAGGACGCATTCCCCAACTTCAGCCCGGACGAACGAGAGTTCTTCATGTCAGGCATTTGCCCTGATTGTTGGGAGAACATGTGATTTGGCACAACAATCCAACAACGAAAGAGATGGACACACAACAAAACGTGTCCATCTTTTTGTTATCTTGAAAACTCAGAAAGGGCTATTGCCAATCCAGCCAGATATGCGCTGACAATCCCATCCGGGAACATGATTGCATATGCACATCCAACCACGCAAGCAGACATGGCGAGGCATGGGCAATCTTCTTTGTCAATCTGAACATCATATCCATACGCATCAATTATACAAAAAGACGCACCCAATGGATGCGTCATCTTTGCCCTTCTATCTCCTATCTGTCACATATCAAGGGGAGCCAAATCGTATTGAATATCCTCCCAAACAGAATGGATTTTCTTTTTTGCAGATGTCAACTGTTTGAAATAAAACTCAAATAGTGAATTCATGTCATCAGAACTAATCAATTCTTCTTTCCACTCGTCAATAAGATTTTGCAACTGTTCATCTATGGCTTCAATCTTGTCCCCAAAATACGCCAGGTCCTTTTCCTAATCATTCATCAAATCAGATTCGCTGAACTTTCTGCCGAACTTCTTGGTGGATTCCTAGAGATTTTTACCTGATTTTTTGGCTGACTTGCGTTCAACCAATGCTGATGCAGACACTTCCACTTTCAGTTTAGGGTTTCTAATGTTTACAATAGTGTAACAATATCCATCACAGTCATCATAGTTTTCATCACGTTCAACATTTACGATTTTCCATCCCTTCTCCGGAAGTCTCTCGTCATCGTCATATTCCCACATCACTTGCCATGCGTCAATATCTACAATTTCACCCACTTTCCATTCAGCCAATGGTTCTTCATCGTCATCGTAAGATGGATTATATTTCCCCCCACCCATAATTGCTTCGCTGAACTTTCTGCCGAACTTCTTGGTGGATTCCTTGACCGAACCTTTAGCTGGCCTTATCCAATCTTCGTACACCCATATACCATTGATGGAATCGTCATCATAATCATCGTCCATGTCTAAATTTGTTATGTAGTATCTATGACCTGGACGAATCTTACCAGATGCTTCTCTTCCCTCAACTGACTTAGCTTGCTCAATTATCCATCCATCTTCTGGAATGTCATCCAGAGAATATGCGCCTTTCGTGAATTTCTCCGGTACGTCATTGTAGTAATTGTAGAACTCCTCGTAGAATTCCTTGGTGAGACTGACCTTCTCGCCAATGTCGAACTTTGGACGCCATTTCTTTTCAATGGCATCAAAATCGTCCTTCATCCAGGACTCCCTGAACATCAGCACCTTGCCTTTGTTCGTCTTGAAAAGTCTGCCGGATTCAGAGACATATTCCAGTTCACCGTATTTGTTCTTGAAGTACCTGGACTTGTTGAACTGCTCTTTAGTTATGTTTAGTTTTTTCATAGTCAAATTCCTCATTGTATTTCTATTTACAAAAATCCACATCAAAACTCGGTCAAGACATTGTAATCTTCTTCCCCTTCTTCCCAATCTGTTCCATTCATGAAGTCAAATGACTGGTTCACAGTGAAGAACTGCCTGTTCATTCCATGCCCCCATTGTCTGTTGCCGTAGAACAGCTCATCGTCTGGGATGTCCCTTTCAGAATGCCCAATCTTCACAGGCTTGTATTCCTCAAGGTTTCCCAACTGGGACACGATGCTCTTGTGCGCCTCTGAATTCAGTATTTCGTCAGCCATGCTCTTGTCAAGGGGCGTGCTGTACTGGACTACATCTGGCAAAACCCTGTCCATCTTCGTCTTGAACGCCTTGACAACGGCGTAGTGTTGCTGGATTGTGTCAGGGAACAGAAGGTACATGCCCCAAATCCAGGAAAGCATGTAGTCGTCATGGCACTTGTCCTTCGCCGAGAACGTTATGGAATTGCTTGTGTTCTTCCTGACGAAAGTTCCCATCTCGTTCACCAACAACTCGTCTGGGATTGATATGTTGATTTCCTCTGTGGTTATCAACTCGTTCGTGAACATGCAGGCCTCAAGTTTCGTCTTGTTCTTGGACTTCACGCCATAGGTTATCTCACCATATTTTCCTGTAGGTGAGATAGCCTGCTCGTAGAACATCCTGTACTTGGGGTACTGGTAGGTGTCAAGCATGATGTCAACGAATCCTGCGCCCACGCCGTTGTTCTCGAATATCAATGGGGGAAAGCCATACAGTTTCATGAACTCGTATGTGGCATAGCCAAAATCAACCAAGGTCGCCTTTGAACATGACATGCGCGCAACAAGCTGAATGTTCCTCACCTCGGTGACATCCCATATGAACATCACGGAAGAGTCGTTTCCAGTTCCCTCAGAGATGTCCCCAGAGCCAGCGTAGACACGAGATGGATCAAACGGCTTCCAGAAATACGCGAAGATGTCCTTCTCAGGGTTCTTTGACAGATTCAGCTTTGCTGGCTCTGGATAGTTCTTCAAGTTCATTCTGAAATGCTCGATGTCGTCGGATGGGACAAGGGAAGCATCCCCCGCGGACTTGAACTCGCACTCGAATTCCTGCATCCACTTGTCCATTCCAATCGTGGCTATTTGCTGCTCCTTCCATTGCTGGTCCCTTCCTGGAACATCATACCACAGGAATCGAAACGCTTTCCAGTTCTCGTCTGACTTCACGTTGGGGTCTGTTGCCTATTGCCATGTGTCGTAGAACAGGTTGTTGTATGTCCCATTTGGCGTTGACACCATGATTGCCTTTGAGTCCTTTGAGGACGAAAGCACTGGGAACACAGAAGCCATGAACTCGTCGGCAACATGCTTGGGGATGAAGGCTGCCTCATCCAATACGAGCAAACTGGCAGAGAATCCACGTGTGCCACTTGAACCTGTGGCGAAGCATCTGATCGTGGAATTGTTCTCAAACTCAATGCACTGCTTGTTGTATGTGACCACACCTATCTTGATTGCGGATGGACAGTATTCATATCCCAATCTAATTCTGTCCATGATTTCAATTGCGATATTCAACTGGTTTCCACATATCATAACCCGCTTATGCGCGTGATACATCGCATACCACAGAATGAACACTGTGTAGATGGTGGTGTTGTGGGAGAGAATACCGTTGGTATAGTATCTATGGTTCGTTGTCTCGGGAAGTTCAACATCATACATGTTCTCGCTTCTATCAGTCTTGACAACATCCACAACCTTATCCAGACCATCTTCAGTCCATATCATCTATCCTGGATTCAGATTCTTGACAAACACCTCGTTCCAATCCTAGTCAAACACTATGTGGTCGTCAGCACATTCAAGCACATGATTCTATGTTCTGAGAATCCAAACATCATACTAGATTGTCTTGTGTATTGCCTTGACATCATCAAAAACTGTGTCTGTCAAAACCTGATACTTCCCATCAACATCTACAGAATCCACGAACTTTCCACTTGAATCTTCTATGTCATAATGCGGAAAGCCATAGTTGTCAAAGAAATCTCCAACTGAAATTGTTTCAATCCATCCAGTAGATACTTCACGAATCGTTATTGTGCTGTTGGCACATTGGCACTTACCAACCTAACGTGACGCGCAAACTATGGCCCTATTGTTGTCCTATATGAACTTCAGAAGTTCCGCCTGCTTTGGGTATGGGTCAAGTGTGATTAGACCATCCCTTTGAGACACAATCTTGAAATACTTGCGGCAGAAATACAGAACATCGTTCTTGCATCTCTTTATCTCCTTTGCCCGCTCCTTGAACTGCTATGGAGTCAGAATCTCCTTCTCGCCAGCTTTCTTGATTGATGCCAGCTCCTCCTAGCCGTTCTACTTGTCCTTTGGTATGTTTGCAGACGCCAGCTATGGTCCATTGCTCTATCCATCCAGACCAAGGTTCTCGAACCTGTCTATCGTCGGCTTGTCAAATCCCTTCTCTCCCATGACACATCATGCTTTAAGTCCCCTCGTTGGACTTGGAAGAACCAATCTCCTGCCATCATCAACACTTGACATCAACGTTGAGAAAAAGCCACATGGAGAACAATATGACGAAATCACTATCATGTGCGCCTTGAACTTCTCAAACTGCTCTGGCGAAAGTTCCCTTGCGTAAACTGAATTCAGCAAAAACCTGTCCAGATGACTCTTGCTCAACCCATTAAGGCTGTAGTTGTCCCAGAAATCGAACTCGTCAAGAATGTATGTATAGTTCTCGTTGGTCAAGTCATTTGCCATCATGGTGCTTGGAGATATGAAATGCACATTGTTTGGAGAATGAATGAACAAACCAGTGTCAGATATATTTCCATACAGCTCCTTCATGCGTTCCTTCATTCTCAAGTTTGGCTCGACGATGAACACATAATGGTCTGGACCGAAGAATGTGGTTTTCCAATATGCGAACACGTTGTTTGCGGTTGATATTCCAATCTGACGTCCCTTTGCGCAGAAGAAAAAGTCTGGCGTTGTTGAAATGCGCTTGAGATATTCCCTTTGCTGATGTGACATCTTCAACTTGCCGTAGAAATCATCGTCCACAACAAGGTAGTTGTCCACGAAGTAGAGAATGTCGTTCTTGCACTTCTCTAACTCAGTTGGCTCGGATTTGACCAACTTGCTGATTGCAAATGCTGGCATGCAACTGCAGGTTGCTCCAGCAAGCAACGAACCCAAAAATTGTTTTCTGTTGATGTTCATAATATGTAATTATACAAAAATGCGCCTGGTGTATTTCAACCAGACGCATCCCCTTTGTTGTTGTGAGGAAGGGAGATCAGACCTCATGGGATTCGTTGAGGTTCTTGCCGAACTTCTCGCGCCACTCCTTGTAGGACGGATGGCGCATCATCGTCATAACGGCCACGGACTTGGAAACGCTCTCGGTTCCGGCACGCGCAGCCTGCATCGCCATCGTGGCGAAGGCGGGCGGGAGGAACATGGAAATGCGCAGGAAGCCATCCACCAGCTTCTTGGTCTCGGCATCGTCCTTGCCACGCCAGACATGATACACCATCGCGGAGCAAAGGGCATACTTGAGGTCGTCGCGAGACGGGACAACCACCTTCTTCTTGGGGTCGGTCATCATCTCAAGCACATTGTCCATCTGGGCAGACAACTTGTAGAACTCCATGAACTGCTGTCCGGCAGGGACGCCAACCAGACCATAGACGGCCTTGCGGAGAAGGGTCTCGTTCTTGAGAACCTTGCACATCTCGGAGACGCGCTCCCACGAACGAGGGGTCGGGAACCCACGCTCCAGATTCTGGTCATCCACATCCAGAAGCATCTTCGGCTTGAAATTGATGAAGCCAACCACTGCCGGATGGACGCCATGCGAAACAGCCCACTCAGCCCAATCCTGGGCATTCGCCTCAATCTCAAGGTGCATCATGCGGTTGGCAAGCGCACTGGACATCGTGGTGGAGACTGCGCGGTCGCAAGAGCGGTTGCCGGCAGCCACAATCACCCACTTGGACGGCACCTTGTAGATGTCGCCCCCACCAAGCTGGCGGTCAAGGATCAACTCGTAGGACGCAACCTGGACATCCTTCGGCGCAGCGCTCAGCTCGTCGAGGAAGATGATGCCACCCTTGGAGTTGTCGGTGGGGAAGATGGACGAAGGAAGCCACTGGACGCAATGCTTCTCCTTGTCGGGAAGGGGAAGACCACGGATGTCGATGGACTCCATCTGAGCCAATCTGACATCCACGAAGCCAAGACCCATTTCCTTGGCGAGGGACTTGACGATGGTGGACTTGCCCACTCCGGGCGCGCCCCAGACCATCACAGGGGGGAGGCTTGCCGACATGGTGTCGTCGGCCTGAACAGCCTCAATGGACGAGCGCAGGATGTCCTGCAACTCACTCGCGTGAACCACATTATGCGTATTAATCGCCATAACCAACTATCTCCTTCTAGGGAACTCGTGGGCATCCCAATCTCCCATAGGAGAGAACCCTTCTCTCCCTCACAACGCCTATATTATATCATATTTCAGAGAGGAGCACAAGGGGGTTTGCGAAAATAATTTCATTTTCATAATTGAAAAATCAAGGCAATTTCTCATAGACATTGTTGATTTGTTCAATATCTTTGGATATGCCAAAGAGCATTTTGGAGATTCGCCATGCGCAGAACTCCTCAGGCTCTGGCAATACGCCAATCACCTTGTATTTGTACCACGCAATGAGATCCAGATTTGGCTCCTGTTCCTCGAAGTTCAACCCAAGATTTCCAGAAGGTGGATATGCAGATGTTGTGCCAGCTCTGCAGCAATATTCCCATTGGGCCTCTGTTGGAAGGTCGAAGTTGATGCCACCCTCCTTCCCAGAACACCATTCCTTCTTGCGTTTGGACTTTGTAAGTCCTAGGCAGTTGTCACGCGCTTCCATCAAATATGGCATCAATGGGCTTTCCCCGAACTAGTCATATTCCCCATCAGCAATTTGGGCAACAGCCTGTTCTATTGTTTTACCCTATCCAACCAAAGTATCAATTTTCTGTTCATACCACTTAACTTGACCTTTGAATGTTTCTGTCTCCCATTCTGAATCCGGTGGAGGTTCAGAGTTTCCATATATTCTCCTCTGGGTCTGGAACACCACATTGCGGTTGAGGATGTCCATGAAGGATTCTGTTCCAGATCGAGTGTTCATCTGGAACTCATCGCCTTTGTTGGAATCTATGATGTAGTCGTTTCCAGATGGTACACCACGATTCACATAAGTCTGACCGGTTCCTCTGACATCTTTGTATGTGGCGTAGTAGTATGGGCGGGTGTCTTCAAGTGGATTGTATATACCATCTGCAATCAATTCCCCAATGAAGATGTCGTCATCGTCAACAGTATATCCCACTTGTTCTGAGGTTCTAGTCTTGCTTCGATATTCCTCCTTCAATTGCGCCCATTCCTCCTTCTCCCACACAGACAGGTACTTCCAATAGGACTTCTGCATCTCAGGCAATTTGTCGGCAAGATAAGTTCTTGCAGAAGATTGGGCATTCTATCCATGCACATAGCACCACTGGGCAATCGTCAACGCGAACGGGTCAATGAAGAAATGCTTGTTCTTGAAATACTTCTTCACCATCTTTGGCGTTCGCACATATCCAGTTTCATCTGGATTTTTGCCATTTTTATCCTGGAGTAAAATGACTTCACCATTCTTATCCCTTGCTTCAACCTCAATGTTGTTGTACAAATCCTTGTCTTTATCATACCCATCTGGATCTGTGGAATCATCGTCCAAGTTCTTGTTGACATACTGTTTTTGATATGAACCACCATTGCCGAGAACCACCTTGGCGTGGTCGTTCTTGGCTTGAATGAGGACAGAATCATCGTCGGCATATCTGATTTTGGACTCCTTGCGAATCTAGTCATAGTCGCTGGCGTGGCTCCCCATGCTGAATTCAACGAACTTGTCCCCGGAGATGGCATCCACTCTGCTGAGAACCATCTTGCTCGTCTTGTATTCGTTCTGGTTGACAGATATGTTGGATGCGAACTTCATTGGGAATTTGCCAGTGATGTCGTCAGAAGATGCCGTTGGGTTCAAGTCCACGATGCAATGGGTGAATTGGAACTGCTTCCCAGCCTGGAACTGGCCATTCTTGAATGAATTACTGAATATCACATTTGAACCTTCAAAATCCATTATGGGCAGAACCTTCATCGCCAATGTGTTCTCCTCGTCCTCGTAGTCAGTGACAAGTCTCCCCTTGGAGTCAGTGAGATTGGAAAGTATCTGGGAATGCCAACGATACGCCATCATCAATGGCATTGCTTTCTTCAGATTGACATAGAAATCATATATCTTCCCATAGTTGTTCTGCCAATACTGATCATTTCCAGACTTCCTGCTAACGGATGAGTCGAGGGCTTTGGCTATGATTGCGTCTCGCCAATAGTCTGGATATTTTTTGTTTTTGGTTGGATACAGAAGCTCAGCAAGCACACTTTCATCATCAATTTTCTTGCCGCTGGCCATCGCTACTCTGGATGAAGTCAAGGTTTCTTTTGTCGTGTTGATTGGCTTGTTCCTCGCGTCCAACGTCACAATCTTCAAAACACCCCCTGATTCATCATATCCATAACCATTATAATCCACAGTGACATAATCCACTGGTTGATATATGTCTTTTGAATCGCCATTCAAGTTGAAGGACAGCGAACTGTATATGTAGTCCAAGAGACCAGAAAATGTTGTGTCTGTTCCTTTTGGGGCTTGATTATAGTCCCATTTGAATGCACCCTTCCAAGTCCAATCTGCGTAGAACACAACGTAGTCCACTGTGTCAGCATCAAGAAGTTTGCGCTGTGTTGTCCAATCTGAAATTGTATAGATGTGGACATTTGCAATCTACAACTATCCCAAGACATTTTCATTTAATAATTCCGCCAATTTGTCATCTTGATCAGTTCCAGTATAATCATACCCACGCCCCAATTGGGTGAACAAATATTGGCAGACATATCTGGAGTTGCCGAAGATGTCAGAAACAGACAATGGTTTGTTTGTAGAGGTTTTTGATTTGTTGAACCCTTCTTGTTTTTTTGTTCTCCATTTCCATGGAACACACAACACAAACACAATATCCTTCTTATTGGTATCATTGATCAATTTCTATATTGTATCCCATTTGATGTTCTTCCTTCTTCCGAAGACTATTGTGTTGGTGTCATATGGATTGGCCATCGTGTTTCCAAACACTGCTCTAAACGTGGTGTAATGTGACGATTTGACTTTATTGTTGGCTTGGCTTTGCTTTTTCCACCACTTTATGCAGGAATTCGTCACATCCGTCCAAGAAGTGACATTGTTGCTGGGATCTTGCAAATCTGGAGGGAGCATTCTGTTCTTCAAGTCATCAGTGAACAAGTCATCGTTTGGCAAGAACATGCTCTCTGGATCAGACTTGAAGTTTTTCAGTGGCGCAGGCGCATTCGAGTCAGACACCATGATATATGTGTTGGTTGGTGGTATCTATTGCGCAGTGGCCAAGTATTGGCGCAGAGCATGGAAGCCGAGCGTGTTCGCGCCATTGTAGTGCATTTTCTTGGACTTTCCATCTGATTCATAGACATATCCTGGAAATGCGCCTTTGCCAAGACCATTCCATTGACTCAACCCAAACACCTGTCGGACAAACTGGCTTGTGGACAGTCCATACCATCCATCCATGCTCTGGGTTGCTGCTATCTTGGATGACAACTTTGAATCATTTGGCAAAGAACGTGGTTTCAAAGTGGTGACTGTGTGATCCCAAGTTCTTTTGCCATTGCCTCCATCCTCAAACAGAATCCTTCTGATTTCTGCCGCAGAATCCAGCATGCCCGTTGTTCCACTATCATTCACATCTATGTTGACCAGAAAATCATTCAACGCCGAGCGATCAGCATCCCGCAGGACATCCAGACAATATGGGTCAAGCACATCAGATTTGGTCTCGCCAGACTGCACCAAGCACCCCTTCTTGTCTTTGGTGATGTCTGGAATGTACTTTTTCCAGGATTCTTTTGATCCTGAATATTTATCATATGTTCGGGACATTTCATTGTCGAACTCGTTGGAATACACGAACACCAACCTGGGGACATTCTTTCTGAACACATAGCCAAAGGGGTTTCCAGCATCTCCCGTCTTGGGTGCGCACCACCCACCGTTCAGCAGACGATATATCGTATGGGTTATGTCTTCGCATCCGGCCCACCAATTGGACAATGTTCCCTTTCCATCGCCATGCTTCCCAAACGGCCACTCAAATGTGTTCTTGCCCCCTGGGGTTGGGTCATATGTGTAGAATTGTTGTGAGGTGTAGAATGGATTGTCGTCCACCTCCCCATCGCCATCATTTGTTTTAATGTTGTATTTCTTCCAGAACTCGTTTTCTTCTTCCCCTTTTGCTATCCCACCAAAGTGAAGGATGGCTGTATCATCATCTCCAGGGGTCAGATATTCCTTCCACGCTGGAACACCACAGAAGATGTTCATGCTGAAATCTTTGCCAGAAAACGAAGGAGATACTAGCCATTGTTTAACATATGTTCCAGTTAAATCTATGTCAATTCCTCCTCCACCACCGCCTGGACCAGGCACTGGATTTGGAGGAGTCTATCCCCCAACTCCACTGACGTCACCTCTGGCAGTCATCATCAACTTCGCTCTGTTGGATGATGGTGGTGTATAGTTCATCCATTCATCGTTCTGGAATTCTCTGAACTTGAACAGAAGTCCTCCTTTTGTCTTCAAACCGTCCCTCTCTTCGAACACCGCTTTCCAATTCAAGTTGTCTGGACTAACACTAAGCCAATCATATGCCCCCTGTTTGACTGGGCCTTGAACCCAACCTGTGTGGGCAGAATTGGGGACAAATGAACTATATGGACATGAACTGTAAACACCCATATTGTCACAATTATAATACTTGTATGGATCACTATATGTGGCTGAACCCCATATTGGTAGTGGAACACCAAAGACCTTCACCACTCCCAGACGGGGTCTTTGTCCCCATACTCTGACACTTTCGCTTTCCTCAAAGCTCCAAGCATGTTGTGTAACCTTCTTCACTTTCTTGGCGCACATCAAGCGCAATCTTGGTCCGAGGAACAACGCTGAACCCACATGGCATATGTCTTGTTGTTCCAGATCATTATTGTTTGATGGCGAGCCGGCGAAGAACTTGACAATCTTCTTCGCAGAATCAACCATGTCAGTCACCTGGTGATCCTGTGAACCAGAGGCATCGAACAAGAAGAACAAATCCACCGGCTGTCCACGCGACCATCCACCCTCGTTCTCGGATGTGAACACCATTGATGGTCTGAATCCAACATTCCCCCCATTGCCATCAACATGATGCTTCGAGCAGAACTGATCCCACTTCAGCCCCTCTCTGCTTGGCGATATCGTCTTGCGGCAGAATTCGTCATATGCTCCACCCTTGATGACCTTCTTTGGCGATTCTTCACCACTCTATGTTCCCACAATTGGATTCACCTTGCCATTCAACTTGGAAATAGGATTGTCAGATTCATCCCAATCGTCTCTCACCCATTCCCAGACATTTCCAAGCATGTCGTACATCTCAATCTCCTGCGAGGGAGACTGCAACTTTCCCACTCTATGGATCATCAAATCGTTGAACGTCCACTCGTATCTCCAATACAACTGTGGTATCACTTGGAAGGTTATGCCCTTGAGTTGCTCCACGGTGACGTCATGCACATCATCTGTCATCGTCTCCATGCTTGTGTACAACGGAATTATCTGTCTGTTCATCACCACTTGTTGGATGTGCCTAATCCACTTCTTGGTTGGGTCGTCCTTCTGCCTTTCAGACTGTGGATACTCGACATCCAGGTTCAAGGGGGAAATCATGTTCACATCCACATCCCCCAGATTCTTGGCATATGTCGCGTGGTCGCCAATCGTGTAGCTGGTTGGGAGATCCCCATTCTGATGTCCCTTGTATATGTGATACTCTGAAGATTCTTCTGAAGATGGTCTTATGCCAGTTTCTTCTGAATCCACTCCATCAAGGGTGGACACCACGAAATTATGCCTATGCTGGCGTATCTTCTCGAAACTCCAAGTGTCCTCGTTCTCATCTGAATCTGGTTTTTTCCTCACATCCCCAGTGAACATCACCAACGATGACTCATGCTCCCTTGCGTTCCTCTCCAAGATGGACGAGATTTGGACAAATGAGTTCGTCCACTGCACAACACAAGGATTTCCTTCATATGTGTTGGACTTGTCTATGCTCCCAAATGTGAAGTCATCTTTTACTGGATGTGCTGCCTATGTCTGCTTGTATGTGCGGTAGATGCCCTTGACAATCTTGTGGGTTCTGGCTTCAAGTTCACTCCACGAAGATTGATCGTTCCCGAGGGGGCGGTGCTTGTTCTTGAACCACTTGATGAAGACATAGTGCCTCACCACATTCCACAGATTCCATGTCATTGGTCTGTCCTTGATGGATTCCAGGATGTCTTCATTCAATTCATCTGGGACGAATCCATTGAATGCTCCATCGCCATGCGCATTCTCCCCCAGCCAATACTTGTCCTCGGTTGGGTCTTCATGCTGGTTGGTTCCGAATGGCGAGTCCTGATGCACCTTCCACTTCTCGTTGGAGCCTGCGCAATTTGGGTCGAACGCCCCCTTGTAGACGTTTCCTGAATTGTCCCCCTGCAGGACTGTGCCACCAAGATTGTTGCGCGAGAAATCAGCGCCCAATGTGTGCTGGACAGCATGCCATCTCTGCTCGGAGACCACCTTGTCCACAGTCTTCCTTATGGGATTTCCTGTGGTGGGATCGATCGTGACCTGCTCATCGTTCCTCAACTGTGGTCCAGAATAGCACCAACCACCTTTCTCGTAGTTCAACTTGGCGTTGCTTTCAAGCCCATAGCAATCCACTGTCGGACCATTGTTGTCGGCGCCCCTGTTGCGCCACCAGAAGACGAATGGCATTATGTCCTCAATCTCAACAACCTCTTCCTGCCCCTCCAATGGCTCAACCATCGTTATGTAGAACCACACGGAATCCTCATCGAAGTCGTCTATGGCATGGGCTTGTCCAAGGTTGTGATTGTACTTGAAAGCACCATCGTCCTTCAGAAGATACGAGCCTGTCTTGTCGTAATCGTCAACCCAATCGTGTTCCGGGAATCTGAATGTGTCTGGATCAAGGTTGGGGCATTCAGAACCATATACAGCGTTGAAATCGTTGTCGATTGCAGTCAGTTCCTTCAACTGCGAGAACGAGAGCATGCTTCTGGGCTTCATGGCGAGGACTTCAAGGGCGTTCTTCCCATGATGATGCCTTGCCAGAAATTCGCATGTTTTGACAACATCGCCAAACTCTGAATCCAGATTTCTCCCCTGATTGCTGGTCTCGAATATGACGCCGTTGATGTGGTCGGAATTGGATGGGCGTTCCTTTGGCCCATATGTGTCCAACATGAACGAAAACAACTCGTTGTTCCGCCTCTTGTTGAAGAATGGCTGGATGAAGTATGTCCAGTCCCTTCTGCCGTAGAGATAGCACCATGTGTCCTTGGCATTGTCTTCGAGACGGCCATCAATCTTGTCGCCAATCCACTTCTTGTAGATGTTGGCAAGATCGCTGTCCAATTGGAGGAAGTTGTTCCCCCCAATCCTGTTGTGGTGGTCGTAGGAGGACGGAACATACAACGCCTGTTCGTTGTACTGCATGTCCACCATCGTCTTGGATGGGATTGTACACCACCCAAACACGCCATAGTCGTTGTTCACATCTGCCTCGTACTTGGTCTCCGCTCCTTGGCACTCGTCGAATATGTCTCTGACGTTTGGCATCACCAATGGGCGATACTTCTTCACCACTGATGTGAATGTCTGAACCTGCTTGTTGTTGCGCTGTATCTCCGGGCCCCTTGTGGGCACAAAGTCGTTCATGTCGGTGGGGGACTGGATTGCCGAATTTCCATGCAGATGCAATGGCTCCACGGCATAGTATTCCTGCCACACATCCACAAGCACTGGCAAGGGGTTTCCATTTCTGTCCTGCACTTGCACAAGACCCCTCTTGTAGTCGTAGCAGAGCCAGTCCTCGGAATAGTGACAGCCATCGTGCATCAAATCTCTGTTCACTGGGGATATTGGAGTCTTGACCGACCCATTGGATGTGCAAATCAACTTTCCATCCACCACCTGGTTCGCGGCGTGGAGATTGGAGAACTTCAACTCCACAGTTGGCTCGAACGAAATCCAATGGCTTCCACAGATGATTGGAGAGGTGGCTTCTTCTTCCCCTTCACACACTATATCGTCAGTGTCTGGATTGCACACCAGGGAATTGGGCACAGTCCAACCATACCACCAGTTGGTCTCATCCTCAATCCATTCCTTGAAGAAGAACTCTGTCTCGGCTATGTGGATGTTGATTTTGAACAATGCGTTCAGAAGGTTCTTGACGTCCTCTATTTGGATCAGAGACCCGGGCTGGAAATCCACATTGGCGTTCCACACCCCCTCAATCATCTTCAGATATGGGCAACCAGGTTCAGTCTTCCAATTGTAGTCCCGAGGATGCATGCCACCAAATGTGCATACATTCCTTTCCGCGGCATAGTATTCGCATTCAAGATCATCTGGGTCGCTTCGTCCATCCATCATTGGGCATATCACCAATGGCGTCTGACTGACCACGATTTCCTCGTCTGGGAAGGTCTGCATCTTGTCATATACTGCTTCGAACACGCAATCGGAAAGCACTGTATATGAAGACGAAATGTTCCCCGACTTCAATTTCCAATATCTGAACACGCATCCATTAGGAACATCTGCTTCTGGGACCACATGTCCCTTGAGGGGAGAGTTTTCCTGCACTAGATATGACTGTGTCTTTTCAGGTTCATCATCATCGGTTCCCCATTTGAATGTCACATTGAAATACTGGGAAGTGTCTTTGCCCAATCGGGCGTTCACCACGAAGTTCCATGTGGAGACATTGGTCGGATGGCACATCACACTTCCATCTTGACCATCGCACACAATTGGAGAGGTATCTTTGCACACGATGTCGCCTGATGTTGCTCCACCACACACAATGTAGTCAGGTGGTGGATTGAGTGGGTTGAGGCACACGATGTCGTCATTGTCGCACACAACAAACGATTGCGAGTTGTCCAACTCCCCATCCAATATCCTGCCTTCTGGCTGATCCCACCCCAAGAACACCCAGTCGTTCTTCATGCCTGGAGGACATGTTGGGTAGACCAATTTCCCATCAGTGGTGGAGACCAGCACTTCACAATATACCTTGCCATTCACCTCGAAATCCACCCTGCTCCAAGTGGCGTCCTCCCATTGGGCGGAGAACACAACCACAGGAGAAGAGGATCCCACATTGCCTTGTATCCGAACCCTGTTGCCTGGACTGAATCTATTGTCCAAATCGAATTGGGAAGTCATGCATCTCCAATTGGCGAATCTGCGCAAATCCACCTTGTCCTGTGAATCCTCCACGGATTTCCATTCATCATCATCATGGTATGTGAATCTGGATATCTTCTGCGAATCATCCAATGTGAAACCACATTCAGGAAGGGAGAACATCTGGTTGGATGCCACCACAATGTCGGGCATCGTCCCCTGGACAACAGATGTCTTCTCCCCCGGACTGAACTTGACTATGAAGGACTTGGGCTTCCATCTGGCATACAACGCAATCCCACGCATTCCGTCGAAGTTGGCCAGATCAAGAAAACCATCCAATCCCAGAATGTCATCCCCATTGGGGGTGGTTGAGAATCCCACCAGTTCATAGTCCACCTGATTTTCGCCATCTGTGTATCTGGGGGAGGACGAAATCATGCCACCAAGACTTGACATGGCAAGGGGGAACATGGATGATTCTGCGTGAAGATATACATACTTGGGACGTCCCTCGGCGTCAAACTCCACATCATCATGTTCAATGTTGACAAGTCCATCAAAATCCACATCAGATTCGATCATCTCCATCCCATTGCCCAGATTGAACCTGACAACAAGGAACACATGTCCATCTGGGAGGTAGGTCTGGACGCTGGGAGCGGCCCTCATCTTCATGCGCAAATCCCATGGCAGTCCTGAGACCCCCTCCACATCATCACGATTCTCCTTGCACAATGGACATAGGTTCCAAGCACGATCCCTGTCTTTTATGTAGCTGGCAATCTTCTTCTCAAGAACCTTCTGGAAATTGCGCAGCGTGGAAATCTCGTCGGAAGAAAGCCCAATCTCACCATTTAGCTGATCGTCAGTGTATGCAGCCAATTTCCTCAGATATCTGACATACGGAACCTCATCACCCTCATAGAAGTACACCTGCCTGTTTTTGTCAGAGTTGAAGATGGATTCTGAATCCAGATATTTGAAGCCCATGTCAACATTGAAATGCCGATTGAACGTCTCCTTGGTCGTGGACTTGAACTTCAAGTATCTGTACAACCTGGAGAACACGCGCTCAATCACGATTGCGCACTGACCCTGGGAATACTAGATGATGTGTTCAGGATTGAATTCCTCTATTGCATTGGTCGATGAATTGTAGATGTTGAAGATTTTTTCGTTCTTGATCACGCTGAATGCATCCTCAAGCGCGTCAAATCCAAGTTCAAGCATCCTCTGCTTCTTGCCAATTCCAAGATCAACGCCAGATGGCTTGACTGTGGCATCTGTGTCTATGAACTCCTTGTAGTCTTGTGGAGACATCACCTCATATGCCCTTCCAAGATGAAGATTGGTGTATTTGGTGAAATCAGACTTGTTTGCCTCCGAATATACCTTGCCATTCTGGTGGAACCAATCGAAGTCTCCATTCGAGTAATCGCACACAACATCTTTGGCATCATGCTTATATACAATGTCATGAATCTTGCCCAGCACTCCCCTTGGAGTCACATAGTCAGAACGTTGGTCATGTATGGACTTCGCGTTCCTCTTCAGCTCATCCCAAAGATCATCGTCCCAGATATATGATGTCCCATTTTCGTCCTTCGTCACGGACATTGGATTCATGTCCAGATATTCATCGTTGAAGGGATACTGCTCGTCTATGGCACGATACAGAAATTGATACCAGATGTCAAGGGCAAGAATGCCCTCCCATTCAGTGTGTGGCTGCTTGAATCCATACACAACATAGCTCATGCGGATGTTGGACATCTTGGCGAACAACTCGGCGATGTGTTCGCAGAAGGTGTAGATGTACGCCTTTGCGTCAGTTTCCTCAGATATCGTTCGTCTGAACGAGTCCTTGACATCCTCAATGTCCTTTTGGAGGTTCCTCAGTCTGTATAGATTGGTGGAGATGGGGTGTCTGTTTTCGTCCACCTGGTCATTCTATGCATTGTATTTCCCACAGTTGTAGTCGTTGAGGAACTGGTCAGAGTAGATTCCAGTCCTTGCCATGTCAGGATTTTCTTCAACTTCATATCTGGTCTGAGAATAGTCTATGAACGGCGTGTAGGTGAATGAATCAAGGAAGAACCTTCTGTTGTCCCTGTATTTCTGAAGCAAATCATTGTTCTCATACTGGGACTGGAACCAGTTATTGCCATTGCCCATCATCTGCTCCATGAAATCCTGGAGCATGATTCTGTCAATATGGTCGAATGGCGTGTTCAGCCTGTCCATGATGTTGGCCCAATATAGAGGGTCGTTGCTGCCAGCCTCTAGAGTCATGTTGGACGCAAATTCCCTTGGACCCTTTCCCTGAAGCATGCCAAATCTATTCGTGCCAGATTCTTGCCCATGTGGAGGAGTTCCGTTGTCAACCTTCTCAGGCCTCATCACATCCTCTATGAACCCTTCCACTTGTCCCTCAATCAATGTTTTGATGGCATCGTACATCGTAAATTCTCTCTATGTTTCTTTCTGTTCGTCTTCCACATGGCTATTTACCATTGTTATGCGAAAATAGGTAAATAGAAAAGCACAACCATAGAGAACAACAAAATGAAGAAACTGAGCATAACGAAGGAGCGGTTCGAGAAGTCAAGGTACTTCAAGAGAAAATATGGGACTTTGAAGTTCGTGTCAGAAAGTGGAAAGACCTTCAAGACAGACAAGGGAGAGGTCATACGGTTCGTCTCCGAGGCGAGGGAATATGTGGACGACGACAGCATTGAAGAGGACAGTGCAGAGGAGTTCATCATATTCGATGACCCTGACATATTCAACAAGATTGCCAATGTCCACAAGAAGGAGGAGAAGAAGGTTGAGAAGGAAATCGAACAGCAAGACATCACCAAGCAGGATGTTGTGCAGACTGCATAGAATGGACCTTCCATTGGCGGACAAGTGGCTTCATCTGCAATATCTGCCACAGGAAGCATAATCTCCAATCCCACAGTGGTCACGCTCGCGGCGAGCGCATATGGAGCATCCAAGGCGAAGGAAACCGTGGACACCCTCAAGCAGGCCCTACAAGACTACAAAGACCTCCAGAAATACCAGCAAGTCCAGCAAGTGGCGCGGAATTCTGTAGACGCATATACCAATAGAGTGTCCCAGAAATTGGGGGTGGATGTCAAGTTGTTAAACAAAGGACAGGAGTGGGTCAACAACCTCAGTGATTCTGAATTCAAGAGGCTGGGTCTGGACAAGGTTCCAGACCGCAGCATGGAATACTACAAGATTGTGTCTCAGGGACTGCCAGAGGGGGAGAGGGCTGCATTCTTGAAAAACGCAGAGAAGGTGGCAACCACTGCCGCATCTGCTGGCGCAGGTGCCGCCGGAGCAGGAGCAGCATCTGGAACAACCATATTTGGAATGAGCCTCGCAACAATTGGATGGATCGCGGCAGGAGTTGCTGCTGCAGCCATCATAACGCCGTACATCTACGACAAAGTGAGAGCCTGCACCAAGACTTGGCTTGCCGACATCATAGCAGAAGTCAAGTTCAAGGCAGATGGAAAGGACTACAGATGCTTCTACGACCTTGACGAGAACAAGTGGATTCTCACATACGCGAACGTGAAGTGGACAAGCTACATGGACAACAAGCTGGACAAGGAGACAACAGACGAGTTCTTCAACTCCCAGTTCTTCAAGAAGTTCCTTGACAAGTGCAAGCAGACGTTCGCGTTCCTGTTCTCAACAGGAAAGAACGAAGTCGTGTTCAAGACCCTCCCTGAAATCAAGGACGCGCCAAAGGAACTCAAGGACATCCTGGAGAAGATTTACGACAACAAGGGCGCAATCACGAAGAATCTGTTCACAGGCAGACACGATTGAACCAATTGCTCCCAAGAAGGTAGAAAAGGCTGGGAAATCAACTTCCCAGCCTTTTGCCTGCAATGTAAATGCATCAAGTCATGCATCAACGCATGTGTGCTTGACCCTCTGTTCAGTCTCCTTCTGCTTGCCATAGTTGAACGCAGTCTTGTAGTCGCCGGTCAAGTAGCCTGTCACGCGGCGGAGACGCTGGATGTTCGTGGAGCCGCACTGTGGACATTTCTTCCCAATCTCGTCCGTGTACCCACAATCGTTGCAGATGTCGTTCGGGACGTTGATTGCGAAATAGGGGATATCGTGATCCATGGCATAGTTCACAAGTTCCTCAACAGCCTGGATGTTGTTCTTCGCCGTCCCATCAAGTTCAACATAGGTGATGCAACCTGCCGATGAATATCCCGTCAACTGACTTTCAAGGTCAATCTTCTCAAACGGCGTCATCTTCTCCCACACAGGAACATGCATGGAATTGGTGAAGTAGTCGTGGTCGGAGACATGTTCAATCTCGCCATACTTCGCCTTGAACTTCTTCATCGCAGTGTAACACAGGTTCTCAGCCGGAGTGAAATACACGCCAAAGTTCAGCTTGTGTTCCTTCTTGAACTCCGCGCACCTGTCCTTGAACAACTGCTCAATGTGTTTCGCCAACTCCATTCCCTTCTTCGTGGTGTGGTTGCATCCAATGAGGATATGAAGTGTCTCCGCCAATCCCAACTGACCAATAGCCAAAGTGCCATGCTTCAACGCGGACTTGATTCCCTCTTCGGGCTTGTAGCCATACATTGTCCCATTTTCGTACATGAACTTCGCGGACGCTGCCGGCTGAGAGCTTATCCAATCGAACCTTTCAAGCAAGGAATCCTTCGCCTCATGTATCTTCTTGTCCAAGAGCTTCATGAACTCCTCCACGACGTCAGTTCCAGCCTTCTCAGCCTTCTTCTTGGCCTGCATCGCCAATGTCGGCATAATGATTGTCGTCGGACATATGTTTCCGCGGCCGTCCTTCAACTGAACCAACTTGGGGTCTTCCGCGTTGATATCGGCAAGGTTGGCGGTTCTGCATCCCATCGTGCTGAAATAGGTGCATGGGTTGTTGGGGTCATAGCCAGCTGCATTAGACCAATCCACGTTCGCATAGTTCGGATACAATCTCAATGCAGTTGACTTGCAAGCCAACTTGAACAAGTCGTAGTTGGGATCGCCCTTTTTTCTGTTCACGCCCTTCATGCACTGGAAGATGCCACATGGGAATATGCTCGTCTTGTGGAATTTGCCAATTCCCTTGATAGAACCCTCAATCAGGGCTTTCGTCACCATGCGTCCCTCTGGCAACGTGCATGTGCCATAGTTGATGGATGTGAACGGAAGCTGATTTCCACTTCTGCTCTGAAGGGTGTTGAGGTTGTGGTACATTCCCTCAACTGCCTGCTCAAGTTCCTGAACGGTCTTGTCCATTGCGTACTTGTATGCTTCAGTGTCCTTATTGTAGATGTTTGCATCTATTGAAAGTTCACGCACCTGTTCCTTCGTATGTCCAGAAATCTCGTTCTCCTTCTCAATGTACTTCATTCCATCCAAATAGTGCTTCCAGAAGCTCAAACGCACGTACGGAACCATCGTCCAGTCTAGGTGCGTAGCAGCTACTCCACCAAACTGCTGAAGGGATTGAAGTTGGAATATCACAGCCACCAACTGAAATGCCGTGCTGATTGAACCTGCTGGTCTTATATCACCCTGCCTTGTGTTGAAGCCCTCTTTCAGCAACTTGTCAAATGGTATCGACAAGCAATTATGGGAGCCAACCGCGTAGGCATCAAGGTCGTGGATGTATACCTCGTTGTTGTTGTGGTTGTGCCTTGTCTTCTTCGACACCAGATGCTCAAGGGCGTAGTTTTTCATCACATAGGAAGCGGTCTCGCCCATTCTCCCACCAAATGAATACTCATCAACGTTGGCGTTCTGGTTCTGGACATTGGATGCGGTCAGCTTCTCAGTGAGGTATTTGGTGTTCCTGACCCTCTCCTTCTCGTAGCGGTATGTGATGTACTTCTTCGCCACCTCGTATCCCGCGGCCTCCATTATCTTCTTCTCAATGACATCTTCCAGTATGTCTATGTCAATAGGCTCTTCCAATGTCTCGCAGAACGCAACAACTGAATCTGTTATGCGCTTCAACTGCTTTGAGGTCAGCTTCTCGTCTGCCTTTACGTTCTCGTTTGCCTTGATTATTGAATTCAGAATCTTCTTCGGCTCCAGGTCTTCAACCTTGCCATCTCGTTTAATCACTGTCATTTCCGTTTACCCTTCAATTTCTAAAATTCACTTCAACTATCTTTCCAGACTTCAATGTCTTCTTGACGTCAATCACCCTCTGGTTGGATGAACCTCTGAATGGGCATGAAAGATCCTTCTTCTCCTGGATGAACTCGCCATCGACAATGACATCAACACAGTCGAGAATGCCCTTCATGCTGTTGTCTGTTGAAATGTCCTCGAACCTGTATCCTGTCCAAAGCCAAATGTCCTTGGTTGGAAACTGTTTCTTGACCTCACTGCATAGATTGATAATCTGAGTTCTATTGTCGGAGCATACACTAAGTGGCTCGCCACCCATCAGGCTCAAGCCATCACATGTTGGTTTTTCAAGTTCACCGAAAATCTTCTGTTTCGCTTCTTCGTCAAATGGCTTTCCAAACTCAGGTTCCTGAGCCTCAGGGTTGAAGCATCCTGGACATTTGCGCAAACAACCAGTGACCCACAATGTGCATCTAAACCCCAGTCCATTGGAAATGTCGGCCTTCAAAATCTTTGTGTAATTCATGCTTTGTATCACCTTAAAATTTCAACTTGTCCAAGCTATATTTACGCCACACCACCCTTCAATTATACCCTTGTTCAACAACAATAATTCGACAAAATTTTCCATCAACCCCAATGTTTTCATTCGATTTTTTGTATATATGGGGAAAGAAAAAGGACGCCCATCAGAGAGCATCCTTGGCAACAACAGAAAGTCATTGTTGTATTTCATCAGTTCCTGCGGAACACATACCCATCTTCCTCGAAATAATCGTTGATGAGAAGGTCTCTTCCGAAGGAATCGTAGTCGAAGTAATTACGTACTGTGTCTGGAGCCAACTGGTCAACGCCACCAAGACTATCAACATAGTCATAGGCAACCTGCTGGTCCGATTCGTACTCGCCCTGGTCATAGCCATCGTTGTCGTAGTAGTGATCTGGATCTTCAGGCTCTCCTTCGGAGTCCGTGTTGTCGGGATCTCCACGGTGGAAATCATACATCAAGTCGCGTCCAAAGGAATCGTAGTCGAAGTATGTGTCAAGGTTCTCCTGACCAACACTGTCCCAGCCCATGTCGTCAACAATATGGTAGGCGAAATCCTCTGGGGAGTCAAACTGTCCTTCGTATGCGTCCTCAAAGTCCTCAATGCTGTCGTTGTCGGTGTAGCTGACATATGCTGCGTAGGCATCCTTCTGGGAATCGTCCATCAAGTAGTATTCGTTGATCTTGTCAAACTCCTCCTCGGTTGGCAGACCACCTTCGTGATACCACTTCTCTGGGAAGTTCTCGTAGTCCTGAACCATGAACTCCGGATCATCCTCGTCCTCATGCAGCTTGTAGCAGGCTTCAAGGAACTCCTCGTATGTGTTGTACTTGGACAGGTCAATCCACTTGCCATCAATGCTGCCATTGTTGTACTTGGCGTATGTACCAACGTAGATTTTTGGGGTATCGCCAATGTAGTTGTCCCCATCGTCGGCTTCCTTCAACATTTTTATCTTATTCACAACAACCATTGGAGTTGAATTGTCATAGTTTCTTCCCATTTTTACCTGCACAGATATGTTGTCATATCTTTGTTCAAGTAGTTCAGCAAACTCTTTAGCATCTTTGATGCTATAATCATCGTCAAATAAAATAAAAGATGTATTATCATCACCTCTTACATTTTTAACACCAACAACATTTTCGTCGCCAAGGTCGCTTATCAACTTGAGAAAGTTACGTCCATTCGCCATGAACGGAAACTTTGCATTTTCCTTCACAATCTTTCTGGATTTCATCTTCTGCTTCCCAGTGGATTCGTTGTACACATCAATGCTTGTTCTATTGACAATCCTGTAAATGGTATCATCGTCCTCAATGCCCTCATATCCTCCAGGGAGGTCAACGATGTCGCGGTAGTTGAATTCCTCAATCGTCTGAATTTCAGGATATCTGTTGAAGAGGTCTTCCATCAGAAAGAAATAGTCGTCAGCCTCAGCTCCATCGCCAGACATATCATTGATGTCTTCAAGTTCCTGCGCGAACTTCTGGACTTTCCTCTTGTCCTGTCCATAATACAATCCATGAATCGCCGTGTGCATGTTCCTGAAATTGACTGCCCACATTATCTGCTTTCTGGATTCGTTCACCATATCCTAATCCTCATCGCTGAAATCTTCGTCTTCTTCTTCATGATAGCCGACATCCTTGAATCCCTTTGCGTCAATCGCTGCAAGAAACTCTGGAATCTGGTCCTTTGAAATGAAATCCTCATCGTACAGCTCGTACTCTCTGTCTCCATAGTCCACCCTTCCAATTGGCGCACCTCTGTAGTAGATTTCATATCCATGGTCATAGCCACCAAGACCCATTTCCCAATTGCCGCAACGTCCATGCTTGCCGTTGTCGTCAATCTGATCCATGACCTTCCTCAATGGGGCGAAATTCAATTTCCTTGTCTTCATTTGCAAATCTCTATGTTGATTGTTTTCAAAGACTATTTACAAAAAAGGCGATTATTTCACGACAACGCGGTCATGTCCATCCCAATCAGTGAATTCAATGTTGGAGATGTCCTTGTACCAATCCTTGTCCTCGTCAATCAGAAAAACCTCGACGTTTCCACGCTGTCTCTCCAATTCAGAAAGGCGTTCAATCATTTCAAGCAATCGCATCATTTCTCCTTCAGTTGATCTTGTTCCATGTTTGAAAGCATGGTGTTGACGAACCTGCCATAGTCAAGGTATCGAATTCTCGTTCCAGCCTTGATTTGCTCAAAGATGTTCTGGTCTCTGATTCCATTCAACTTCATCAAAAACCACGCCAATCTGGTTGAGCCATACACCTTCCATGATATCGAGGGCCAATGCATGTCTGTTGGGCAGATGTACCATTGGCAAACCTCGTCTGGAATGTCAATCAAGTAGAAGGTTGAATTCAAATTGTACTGCCATCGCCCTTCCTTGTCTATGAACAAAGAGAACATCTTGTCAAGGTCGAAGAAGTCAGGGGAGGCATCATTGGATGAATGGACATATTGATCTATTTCATCAACATACACCCCATCCATCGAATATGGCTTTCCAACCACCTTGTTGTTCTGCAATCCTCTGCTCTCGGACATGATATGCTCTCCTCATCATGTATTTACCATCATGCACTCAATCTTGACTTGATTTTCCGCCAATATGGCTTGGTTCTGCTCTTGCGATGCCCCTTTGGACCACCATTCCAGATTCTTGCGTACTTCTCGTTCGTGGCATTGACTCCCCCATGCAGAAGAAGGTATTTGCGGCAGATCTCCCTTGATTTCTCAATGGATTTTCTGTCGGCGTAGGTGTAGGAGGTTCCATACGCCTTGTTCACGTCGTCAACAACTTCCTTGTGGATTTGCAAGGGTCCGATGGCTTTTCCATTGTCCCCAACAGCATGAGCCTCACCATTTGACTCAACATGAACAAGCGCGTCAATCAACCTCTCGGAAGGAGAGGCGAACGCTGAAAGACATGTCATGAGCAATATGAACGGCAGAAAACGCATAGGCTTCTATTTACCATTCTCGAACAGCCCAATGTAGAGGAACTTGGCGCACACGCTGAACGCGAAATTCCCTACATGGTAGTTGAACACGGTGATTTTGTCGAACAAGAAGGATATTGCGTCTTCATGGTCTGAAAACCTAATCTCGTCTCCTCCTGGCATCACCACCACTATCGTCCAATAGGATGGCATTGAGTCACTGGAGCAGGTTCCAATCAACCCCTCCATGAACTCTTCCTGCGTGTAGGGGGTGGTTCTCTTGCAGATGTCAACGAGGGTCATGTTTCAATTTTCCTTCCATTTCAACTTGCTGAACGCCTCAATAACATCAGCGTCGATGTTCGTCCTTCCATCCTTGGAATCCTCAACCCAAACAGTGATACCGCAATGGCTGTCGGTCACCCAAGAAGTGATGGAAACCTCCCGTATGGTTTTTGACAAGGAGGCGTTGAACAAATCACCAAGAAACTCCCCGACTCCATCTTTACTGTAGCACCTAAACTTTTGTTCAAAACTGTTCTTGTAGGTGCATACGATGATTGACTTGATTGGGAGATTGCCCTTGCTCTTGAGGACAGCCCCCAATTCCCAAACTATTTCGCAACTGCTTCTCATTGATCAGAACTCCGCGTTGCGCATGTTCCTGAACAATTCCTCGGGACGATTGATGTAGTGGATTGCGAACCAAGTGGCCGAGAACGCCATCCAAAGCAGATAGATTGGGAAGATGACGATGGTGGCGACAACCCCCAGAATCCAAGCAGGTATCATCACCAGAAGGACATAGGGGAGCGACTTCCTGTTTGTCCTCTTGCGATATTCCTCAACCTGCCCACCAAACAATTGATAATCTGTCATGTCTATTCTCCTCGTTTCAATCAACACCAATATTATAGCATATCAACATGCCCAATGTCAAGGGGCTTTGCAAATCCAAATGCCATAGAAGAACCTCGTATGTCCTGCAACACCCGCGCTTCCTTCCTCAGTGAGACGAAACACCTCATATCCTTGACACCCACACAAGTCGAACAAGTAATGTAGGACTTGGTACTTGTCAGCAGTCTTGTGGGACTTGAGCGTTGTCTTGTTGCCTTTCCTTGAGCAAAGGAACAAGTCGAAATATGGATACTTACCCTGATTCTTGTCGTCCGTGAGAATTTCACAAATTCGGGTCATGAACTCACCTGTGTTTATGTGGTTCTCGTATGAACACAAGAACAGTTGCGCAAGTTCCGAAATGTATTGTGGCTTCTCGTAGCAGTCCATCGTCATGTCTCCAATCATTCATGCCCAACTGTGGAAAAATCACATCGACATTCCAGACAATATGTCGTCAATCTTAAAATCCAAATCTGAGTATCCATAATATCCACTAGCTGGATTGAACGACACATTGGTTGACGAATTGGAATCCATGACATTCCCAATCATTTCGATGAGGTCGGCATTTATGTTACTGATAGTATTTCCTGTAAGCACGACTCCAATTCCAAGAATCCCCTTGGTGCGCTTGTAGCTTGGGGTGAAGTTGAACTCGCAAATGTCGTATGAAAGCGACAAACCCATCAAGGTGTCATATACCTCGTCCTTATCGAAGCAATACTTGATTCTATTGTTGTGCTGAGACAAGCCACCGTTTTCGTTCAGAAACTCGTCCACGCCAAGTTTGCCATTGCCAATTTCCCAAATGTCAACTCCCCTAATGGGGCATCCACTTGCAGAAGCAAGGACATTTCTCAGCTTCCCCATGATGTCGGAATTGGCACATATTGGCTGGACAAGAACATGAGTCTCCTTCTTGGTTTCCTTCGCTACAGGGACAATGGAAATTTCAGATTCCTCACTGCCACCCTCATCGAGAACAGCACTTGCCTTTGGTGCAAGCGTCTCTTTCTGACATACGCGCTTGGTTCGCTTGAACTCAATTATCTTCGTCGCAATGACATAGACCAGATATGACGGCACGGAGATTGCCGAACCAAACACGAACAAGGTAATAAGTGTTTCCATGTTTATGCCTCCAATTTCATCAGACATACTCAATGGTTGAGCGGATGTCAACAATGTCAATGTCAACGCCATACTTGAAGGAAATCGTCTTGCGCAACTCGTTGATTTTGGTCTGGAGGGCAACATCCGCAAAGTCCTTCTTGGATGCTTTCATGTGGACGGCGAAGCAAAGACGCGCCTTGCCATCCTTGGTCAGCTTCACCTTCACAGTGTCTGCGTCCACGCTGAACTCCTGGGGGATGCCGGTTCCAGACAAGTCCTTGGCGAAGGTTGCCTTGACATTGCCAACGAGTTCGGCATTGAAGTGGCTCACGGTCTTGCGCTTGTCGCCGAAGGTGAAAATCTTCGTTGACTTGGAAGCCTCGTTGAAGTCGTATAGGCAGGCAACGCCATACTTCTGCCCCAGACGTTCAACCAACATCTTCTTCCACGCCTTGTGGAAGACTCCACCACTCTTTCCCTTTCCGAATGTCCCATCTGATATTCTGGCACGATATGACTCAACCACCTTGTACCAACCAAGGTGGTCATATACGCGCATCACCTCGTCTGCGTCACTCGCTGCCAACTCCACGATTCCAACCATGCGTCCTGCGGCCTTTTCGCCATCCCAACACTCACCTTTCACAGCAAGCCCATAGTAGAGGATGCGCACCTTGGTGGCATTTTGGTGCTTCGCCCAGCTATGCAGGTCCTTCTCGGTGGGAAGTCCACCCTGGGGGTTGCCATAGATGATGATGTCGTGCCATGTCTTCATTGTCAAACTCCCTTCTTCACAAGAACCCTTGCGTGGAACTTGCCCCAGAATCCATCGTTGACATCCTGGCAGGAGTACATGTTGTCCGGCAGGACATCCACAACCACAAGGTTGCGCGGAACTGCAGGATGGGAATAATGCACCTTGTCCCCAACTTTGAACTTTCTATAGACGAACCTGTTCTTGAAGATGCCGACCCTCTTCACAGAAATGCCATAAGGTTCGTTTCTAAATGGGTCAAACAGACCCTTGAACCAGTCAACAATGGTTTTCATTGTCTTTACTCCTTCTTCACATTTCACTTTTTGGCGTAAATCGGCTCCCAATGCGTAACAACCATCCTGTCGGGCCACTTTCGCGCCAATCCGTACATTCGCATCTTTGCCTCGGCTTCTGCGGCATTCCTGTCGGTTCCCTGCACCACAACCCGGTCAATCTGAAAGTCCTTGCCGTCCCTATCTACAAGTTTGATGATGAAACTGAATCCTATGGTGTTCTCAGCCATTTTGGGACACTCCTTTCAATCACGCAACCTTGTTCGCCTTGACATAGGCGGCTTCCAACTTCTCCATCGAGAAGTAGTCCATCTCCATGAGCTGGCGGGTGTATTTGCCCATCTTGGCGAACACCCACTTCATCTGCTTGGGGCTGAGCCAACCATGGGTCTTGTACCACTCGGCGAAGCGAGTCAGGAGGGTGGCGTCCCCTACCGTGAAGCCAACGCCATTGAGCGCGTGGGTGCACTCGCCATTCTGCTCCGAGTCGGTCTGGTTGTCGTATATGCGAAGCAAGGCAGCCTTCGCCCACTTCTCGTTCGTGGTGAGCATCTTGCGGAGGAACTCCACCAGAGCGGCTTTCGTAATCTTCTTCTCCATGACTTCTTCTCCTAATGGGGAACTCGTGGGCATCCCCTTCTCCCTCACAACACCTACAGTATACCATAATTCTGGATTCAGCGCAAGGGGGTTTCATCAAGTTTTTTGTAAATATTCATTGGACAGCACAATAAGCATATAATGAAGAAAAACACCCCCAAAATGAACGAATCTAAACAAGAATCACTCTTCGCCCAACAGGACAAGTGGAAGTTGTTCAAATGGATATGGGATGAATTGGACACATGCCCATATGTGGCAGGCGTAGAGGACGCAGACGCATAGCATGGAACACTTGAAGTTGCCACCAAAAACGGCGACACATTTGTTCTGATTCTCAAAAAGGGGAGTTGGAGGGAAGTATGATAGAATGGATGATTAAACTTGGATTGAAGATGGTTCCGTATTCAACATTGGTGGAGGTCATAGCCACTGCGATTGCCTACATCATGGACTACGCCAGAAAGAACTCCACAAAGGACGGATGGGAAAAGGCGAAGAAGACCATACACGAAGTGCGCAATTGGACAACATTGTTCGATGAAGTCTATGAGGACGATACCTTGACTCCTGAAGAGGAGAAGAAAATCCAGAACGCAATAGCCAACTGCACCGTGACAACCTCAATCTACAATCTCATCAAGGGCAAGAAAGCCCCGAAGAAGGAGACCTGGAGGAACAGTCGCAGGAAAACAACAACATCTTCATCAACGAAAAGAAAAACCAAAAAACAGAAAGAGGCATGAAGGAAATGAAATTCAGAAGAATCGTGAAAGAATCCAACAAGGACATCCTGAAGGAAATAGAGAGGATGTACGGCGTCAAGACCGCAAGGGCACTGGAAAAATATTGCGCAAAGAAGGGCATAGATCCAGAGAGGGTCGTCAACGACACAAGCACCGACAGAAATGGGATGTGCGAATGGGACAAGTTCGATGTCTGGGCGCAGAAGCAGGGAGTTGACTTCGCCGCCAACTTTGGAGATGTGGACATGGACAGTCTGTTGGGAGTTGATGACAAGAAGAAGACCAAGAAGCCCAAAGGTCGCGCCACGAAAATCTACGATAGACCTTCTGATGCAGACGTCTATGGAGAGTCTGGCGATCAGGACGAGAACGACGTCCTGGACTTCATCACTGACGAACTCAACGAATGCGAATGGGTGAAATGGGTTGACTTTGACGACTACGATGCCACTTGCACGATTGGAACTTCCAGCGGAAAGGCGTATGACATTTCCGTGAAGGAGAACACCACGGTGCAGATTGACGACGAGGACTGAAAAATGGGCGAGTCCAGACTGACAAAGCGGGACAAGGGGAAAATCCTTGACCTTGCGATGAACTACGCATGGAACTGCTGGCATTTGGGGGATCAGATGTTTGAATGGGAGGATGCGGAGAACGATGATTCGCGCTTCCAACTTGAAGAATATCTGGATTCAATCTGAACAACAAACAACAAAAACGAGGTAAAACAAAAATGGTATACATCAACAAACTAAATGGTGGAGACATCACGATTGGAGCGGGTGGTTCAGCTCCAGCAGGACATCCAGAGACAAGATTCACTCTCCAAGATGGAACTGTTGAGACCTATAACATAACAGGACCACTTGACCAACAATGGCTGAGTAATAATGGGTATTATATCCCATGGGATGATGAAACGAGTGAAGGTGATGTGTGGTTAAAGACCATAACTCAAGTAGACATTGGAAATACTGTGACAAGCATTGGGGAGGGTACGTTCACAAATTGCTTAAACCTTACGATCGTAACAGCTCCTGACAGCGTGACGAGCATTGAGGAGGGTTATACGTTCAACGGTTGCAGCAACCTTACGAGCGTGACGTTACCAGGCGTTGTGGGGACAATTGGGGACGAGGCATTCTATGGATGCAGCAACCTCACAGAGTTGACGATATCGGATGGAGTGACGAGCATAGCGTCTTCTGCATTCTACGATTGTGGAAGTCTTACTGGTGTTACAATAACTGCAAATGGTGGAAATGCTGAAAATGTCAAGCAAATGATGATTGAAGCTGGTGTTGATGAGAACATCACCTGGAACATGCCAAGCTGAAACAATGTGTCACACAAAAACAATCAAGGTTGGTTCTTCACTGAACCAACCTTCTTCTTTTCGCCTCATCTTCAAGTTCCATCATCTGATCCCACAGCTCGAAATGCTGGTTCTCTGACAGACACTCCACACCTGGCTTATAATGGTTGTCCACGTCCTGCTTCAACTTCAGAAGCAATTCCTCGATTCCGCCCTCGATGTCATTGATGCCGTCCATCATGCTGTCGCCGCCCTGTCGTAGTATTCCTTCATCAGTTCAAGCAATTTCGCGTTGTCAATGGCTTCGTGGTGGATTTTCTCAATCTGCTTCTTGATGTAGTCGAACTTGTCAACCACTATGCCCATGTCGTCATCAGAACCTTCTGGCTGCTCCCCATCTTCCGATATTCCAAGCACGAACACTGAACTGTCCTCTTCATACACACCTGCGTCAGCAACCAGATTGTCCATCTTCCCCTTCTGTTCGTCCGTGAGGACAACATCATAGCATCTTCTCACTATTGCGCCCTTCAGCTTCGTCTCGTCCACAGTCCCATTCACAACGTCGGACGCATACAATGTCACGAACTTTGGTATGGATGCGGTCTGGTGGAATGTCTCGTTGTTGCTCTCGTCCAATATGAAATAGCCATGCTGCTTCTTCTCGTCGGGAAGTCTCTGCATGTCATGCACCTGATATTGAGGGGAGCCGACTATGTTCCATGTTCTGTTCTCGAACGTCACTGTTTCGTGATCGTGTATGTGCCCCATGTAGATGGTGGAGAAATCGTGCGTGTGGTGGAGGATCTCGGATATGATGTTCCCAGTCTCAACCTCGGAGAAGTTCCTTCCACCAGCCTTGTACGCCTCGGCATAGTGCTGTCCCTTGCTCTTGATGTCTCCAGCATAGGATATATCGAAATGCCCCATCATGATGTCGTAGATGTCGGAAAGGTGGTTTCTTCTGATGTTGTCGTTCAAAGTGGTTCCACACAACCAAGGTACAAGCAGAACCTTCTGCCCGTTCAACTTGAGTTCAGTGGGAACCGATATGATGTTCACGTTGTTCAATTCAAATATGTTCAGGGAAGTGATGACGCTGTTGTACTTCTCGTACAGGTCATGGTTTCCCTGGAGAAGGAACACCTCGCAGGTGGACGCCAACTTTCTGACGAGATCGTTCGCCACATTCAGCGATGTCACCTCAATGGCGGTTCTTTGGTGGAAGAGATCCCCCAGGAAGAACACCTGCTTGATGCCCTCTGTCTCTATGCGTCCAATCATCTCGTCGATGACCTTCTCCGCTATCTTCTGCCGAGAGGGCTTGTCGTTGGAGATTCCAACATGGAGGTCCGTGAATACAAGGGACTTCCCAGTGCGCTCAATGTTCTTTGTTGTCATTTTCCTATTGCTTCCTCTGCTGTTCAAGCATTTTCTTGTAGTATGTGTCTGTGTATATCCTGTCGAAGTAGTCCGAGAAGTTGGGTATGGATCTGTTGAACGCGGACTTAATCTCAACTGCCAAGGTTGAATACTCGTCCTTGTGGTTGAAGTACCTTCCCCTGAACACCTCCCATGCATCCTGAAGTTCTGAGTTCTCATAGCACTTCCTTATCGCAACCTCAACCTCTGGGAGAAATGGGAGGAGAATCACGGAGAAATCGCCCGACATCACATACTTGTCCAGCGTGTGCCTCTCGGCAAGCGTCTTCACGCAAGCAGATGGCTCGTTGAAGCCAAGGGTGTATGTCAGATGAAGATACTTCTTCACCGCCTTTGAGAATCGGTCAACCAACGCCCGACGGGCATTCACAAGCCTTTGCTTCTTCTTCAGGCTCCGCGTTTCCTCAACCACGATCCCAATAAGGCGTTGCATCCCCCTTACTGTGGTTGGCACTTTGGATATTCTGTCCGCGACCTTCCTGAACACAATCTGCCTGTCCTCCACCGTCACCGCGTTCTTCAGAAACATCTCGTAGATCTGGTCGAAGTGCCGCTTGAACTTCCTGTACATCGACTTGCCATCGTAGTTGTCCATGTATGCCACCGAAATGTTCCTCACGGGACCATTGTCGTTGAACAGTTTAATGTAGAGGGGAAGAACCCTTGCGACATCAGACGGGGAAAGAAGCTGGTAGCTCTTCAGCCTCCTCTCCATGTTGTCAATGTACCGGTTGTCTCTGATATCCATCCAATATCTTTCTGATTGCGTTCGCCGTGCGCTTCCCAGTGAAGAAATAGTACCCATACACGGCATACAGGGTCTCTATCACCTTGTCCACGCCAAAACCCCACCTGTCATGGAGTTGATGGACAAACTCCTCGTCCATGAACATGGACTTGATGTTGAAGAACAAATCCTCCACAAGTTCCTTCAGTCCTGGAACCTGCCTTTTTTCATCCAATTCGCCAAGCCCCACCAACTTTGAATAGAAGTCCTCCGCCCTGAGATTGGGATGCCTCTCGATGATCTTCCCATACACGAAATCCAATTCCTGCAACCCCTCGGGGTCGTCAAAGCACACAGATACAGATGTCTCCTTCGTGTGGAAGGGGAATCTGTTGTTCTTGGGGTCATATTCAATCTTGTTCATCATATCATGCCAAAAAACAATAATCCTCAAGTTCAATTATACGCTGAATGCGAAGGAAATGGTAAATACTCCAAAAGAAAACAGCAGAAAGGCATAGACAATGGGTCAGAAGGACAAGACAAACCAGCATCTCAACGCGCAGGGACAAGGACTTGACGGATTGTATCGTGGCGTGGTGCGCAAGCAGATGTCAGATGGAAGAGTCAAGGTGTTCGTGCCGTCGGTGTACGATCCACAATTCGAGGCAGATGGAAACGAAGACTTCCTCCCAAACGCAGAGATTATGTTTCCAGTGTCGGCGAAATGCATAGACCAATCTGGATTCTTCGGGATTCCAGATGTGGGTTCCATAGTGTTCGTCAAGTTCCTCAATGGGGATGCAAACTATCCTCTTGTGGTTGGAGTGCAGGCGAACGCAGTTCCAGGATTCGGAAAGGCGACATTCAACAAGATGATGCGCAAGAAGAAGTATGTCAAGCAGATATTGAAGAATGGCGTCGCCGAGGTCGCTCTGGACGAAAACGGCTCAATAGAGATGACAGTGCAATCTCATGAGGGGGCTGCGCAGGACAATGGCTCAATGAAGGAGTGCAGAATCCTCATGGACAGAACCAACGTCAACAACAGAATCATATTGGATGCCGACGACATCATCTTGAACTGCAGGAACCTGCTTCTCAAGACCTTCAACACCCAGATTGACGCCGGCAACAAGGTCATAATACATGGACGAGGTGGAAGGGTTGCCATCATGTCCCCATCCATCTTCATCAACTCCAACTATGGACAGGGAACCAACGCCACAGTAATCAAGGGATCAAGTGGGACCATTGTTGTCTAATCAAGCCAACTTCAACTTCATCTGCATCTTGAACGAAGACGAAATCATGCTCCTGACGATTCTATCGTCCATGAACACATCTGCCCTTCCAGTCGCTTTCACGAAGTCGTTCAGATCCTTGACCTTCGCCACACCAAGCAAATCGTACATGTCAAGGTACATGGCATCTGGATATCGTTCCATGTGCTTGAGCGCAGACTGAATTCCGGCAGCATCGTTATCGAACGCAAGCACTATCTTGTGGCGTGGGTAGAATGTTGAGATCATCTTCATCTGGTACTCGGTCAGATTCCTTCCACCAAGGGCAACGCCATTCTTCACGAAAAGAGAGTCGAATACGCCCTCTGTGCAGATGATGTATGGAAAACTCACATCAATCCCCGAAAGATTGAACACAGGCTTTGGCTGGAAGTTGATGTTCTCGTCCTTGGGAAAGATGTACTTGACCGAACCCTGACCCTTGATGTCGTACTTGTTGTAGTTCGCCATCTGATGGTATATTGCTGAATCGTCCCAGATGTACTGAATCAGAATGAACTCCCTTCCTGCCGGATCCAGGATTGAGAGCATCATGTCCCGTTTGTCCAGTGGGATTCTCCGCGAATCCAAATAGCCTTTTGCCGATGATGTCAATGGCTGTGTCTTCCACCCCATCTCAAGAAGATATCTGTATGATGGGCTTGGAGACAGAATCTCGATGTCCGAGCCACCTGCCATGACAGATTCAACGATTCCAGAACCACCACCACCCTTGACAATGTTGTTGAAGTTGAGAACCTTGTACTCGTCTATGATGGAACTGAACACATCATGAGGGCATATTGCCTTGAGAAAGGCGTAGCCTGTCATTGATGTTCCACAGTTGAAGCAATAATATGTCCCGGTCTTGCGGTAGAAATACCCACGCTTCTTCTGCTTGTTCTTCTTCGAGTCCCCACATATGGGGCATCTAAATGTGATCTCGGAGTTGTTGCGCGACTTGAGCGAAGAGTCTGGCAGGTTTTGCCAGACTTTCTCATCAACATAGCTTATCCAAGATCTGTCCTTCCAATCAATCATCTTCCCTTGAAGTCACGGCGAACACGAAACCAAGCCTGTCCTCGCCATTGAGGACCATGATGTGTGGGGCACAGAAGATGCTCTCCCAATCAGTGCCCTCAAGGTATTCCTCAATCTCGTCCTGGATGTCCTTGTCCATGTTCACGGCATGGGCAATCTTCGCAGCACGCCGCATGTCCAACTGGGGGTTCTTGTGCTGGTTGAACGCGATGAAGATACAGTCCTTGGAGGGGGTGGCAATCGTGGAGGTGTCCCAGACTATTGGCTGGCTTGTCTTGATGAGGAATGTCAACCGGTTCGCAATGAAGACAAACGGGTTCTTCACATTCTCGTCCCTTTCGTCTTCTTCCTCTTCCTCATCGTCAAGGATTTCAGTGCGCTTGGGTTGCTTAAGGGAGACAAGATCCTTGAACTCCTTTCCAGACGAAAGCATGTCGAAGATGGAGGGTGGAACCCTTTCAATCTCTTCATCTTCTTCGTCCTCGGCACACATCACATCCTGCTCGTGGATATATGGAGGTTCATCGTCCTCATAGGCATCCCCTTCGTCAAAACCCTCCTCGTCTTCGTCATCTTCAATATCGTCAATCTTCCAATGGAAATCGTCCTTCGGCTTCTTGACTTGGGCAACACCATTCCCATCTTCAAGCCTACCAAACAACTTCGAGAAAATCTCATCGAGCTCTGGCGAACAGATGATTTCAAAGTTCCGACCAATCCTTCTTGCTCGGCCCAGGTTGTTTTCGTTCTTCTCAAAGTATCTGTGCGGTTCAAACATGCGTTGTCATTCCTTTCAATCAATTATACCACAATCAGATGAATCAGTAAATCACAGTCTGATGTCCCTTGGAGTCTGTGAACTGAATCTCCTTCGCCTCAGAGCCATACCACTCGGTCTCGTACTCTTCGCCCCGACGCCTGTCCTCAAGGTCATCGCAATTGACGAACTCGTATGCCAGCTTCTTCTTGCCCTTGAGATAGTCGAGAACCTTGGCGCACTTCTTCTCGGATTCCGCATACCAATGGTAGTCGCGGGAGAAGATGGATGAACGCTTGCCCCCAACCTCGCAGTGATACCAGTCCTTGAAGTTGATTTCAGAAAGTCCCAACGCCTTCAACTTCTTGTTGATTGCGAAGAAGCCCTTGCACGGCTTGATGAGGTAGATGCCTTTGCAAGTGATGTATTCGCGTGGACGGGAATACCAACCCCCAGACCATTTCGTGCCAGTCTCGTTGTTGCGAGAGAGGATTTCGCTCTTCTTCGGCTTCAGCTTGGAGCAGATTGCGTCGGCGATTCTGCAAGTGATTTCACCAAAGGACTCGTCGGACAGCTCCCCAAAATCCACCTCCTCCTTGTAGCCAGAACGAAACACAAGATGCGTCCCATTGAACTTGTTGGAACAGCAGACATTGGTGAAGTTCCCAACGATGCGCAGGTAGTTCTCACCTTCCTTCACAGACTTGAACTCCTTCACCAGAACCTTGGCAACGAATGCCACCTTCTCTTCAGTTGTCGCGTTCTTCTTCATGCTCGTTTTCTCTTTCCTATTGGCAATCAAAGATCAATCACAATCCCATCATTTTCCTGATGGAGAACCTTCTTGTCGGCAACATATTCAATCCTGACCATCCCCTCGTCCTTGAACATGCCCTCGGAAATCTCCCAACTCTTCACATGCTCAGTGGATCCAATCCTGTTGATGATGTATGGGGCGTCGCACTTCTTGACATAGAAGTAGTATGTCCGCCACTTGCGGTTCTCCTTCTCCTCGTTGAACCTCTTCTCAACCAATTCGGCAACATAGTTCTCCACGCTGGAGAACCCATTGTCCAGAAGATACTTGAGAAGGTCACTGGAGAGACCGAAGTCATGCGCCTCCCCACGCAGGTTGTCAACCAAAGTCAACCTCTTGTCGTTCTTGCAATTCTTCGTGCAATCGACCTTCACATCCTTGTTGAACCACATGAATCCCATTTTTGTTTTCTCCTTGTTTTTTGTTGTTATCAATGAATTTCGTTGTAGGTCTTGCCATCGGCATTGACAGCTATTCCAAGTTTGTCTGCGGAAACGCCAGCAATCCTCTCGTCGCCATAGGCGGCTATGATTTCATACAGCCCGTCGTTCTCATCCACAACCCAATATGGTCTCCACTCATGGGCAGAATCGTCATACTTGAAGACCAACTGCCCAACAGACACCTTGCCCGGAAACCCCAATGTGTACCTGCTGCCCATTGACCATTGAAGTTCATCCCATGCTTTAGAATGTGGCATTGTCATTTCAGCGTATCCTTCTTTGGTTCAAGACCACATTCCAACAACCTTGTAGTTGTGTTCCATGGCATACGCTTTGACTTCGTCCTTCGTCTTGAAGGACTTTCCCATTGGATTGCAGTAGTCATCGTAGTAATACAAATTCCACTTGCCGTTTTCCAACAGACCCATCACTTCAATTTCCTCGTCCATGTCATCTTCTCCTTTCAACGCTTCTTGCCACGCAGACGCAGGAACTTGTCCCGCTTCTTGTAGAATTCACGAACCTTCTTGGCGTTCGGAGCCTTGCCGGCGACTATGCGCCCATTCACATGGACATACTCGCAATTGGCAAGTACAACCTCGGAAGCCTTGCGCTCCAGTTTCTTCATCATCGTGTTTTTCATTTCACTCTTCCTCTCCTGTTCCACGACAAAGGGCAACGAACATCTCGTTGTCGCACTTGCTCCAAAGTCTACGATATGTCAAACCATACTTCTCGCAGAGATGACAAGCTGTCTTGAAAAGGTATGTCTCCGCAATCTCTGGAAACTTGGCGAGGGTGTCCTGGCACTGCCCAAACTGCTCATATCCCTGACCATTTGCGCCTGTTATTCGGAAAATTATTCCACCATACTCTTCGCCGGCCTTGCGATGGTCGCTTGTGTCGTCAAATGTGACGAACACGCGATTGCCCTTGCGACCCCTGTTGTGAAGGTCAATGTTTCCCAGATGATAAGTTGTTCTCATTTTCAACTCTCCAATCACCTCACAGATAGATGGCGTTGCAGGGACGAATCTCAAGTTCAGAACGAACCCAATGGGTCTTCTTCATGGGAAAGGGAAGAAGAATGCGCATGGACTTGTACATTGCCCAGATAGACGCTGTCCAACGGTTCCACGAATAGTGGGTATATACCCTTTTCACCCCAAGGGGGTAATTGACCGTAAGGATTGCCTTTTCGCAATTTGGCTTGTAGTTGCTGTTCATGTTGTTCTCCTTGTTTCTCACAACACCTATATTATAGCATAACCCAAGGTCAGAAGTCAAGGGGGGTCTACGAGAAATCCTCAACTTTTGACCTCGGAATCCAACTACCCTCACTTTGCGAACTTCAGAATCCACTTGCAAAAGCAATCGTCCCGAGTAGGCTTCACTTCGCTGCTCTTCACATTGTGGCTGGCTGCAATGTCCCCATCAACATCAATGAGATCCATCTTGCCATTCATCTTTTCAGTCACGCCCACCCTGACCACGGCAACTCCATCCAGAAGGTCAGAAGGGACGCATGCCTCGATTCGCTCTGCGATTAAGCCGCATGACAGACCTTCATCGTCAGTCTGCCCAAGGTTCAAAACCCCATTCTCGAACCAGATGTCTTCTATCCCCCAATATGGGTTCTCCGCGCCCTTCGCATGAGGCATCACGGAGGCGTATTGGTCGCCAAAGTCCCTGAGAGACTGAATTAGCTGCCTGAAGGTCAATGGGGCTTCACCACCATTTCCTGAGCCAGCTTTTCCTGCGCCAGCATCGCCCTTCACCGAGATTCTGTCAAGAACAGCCTTCTTCATCTTGCCATAATTGAACCACCATTCTCCATCATGATCCGCGCAAAACGGCATGTTCTCATGCGAATATGTCCCCTTTTCACGGCTATGGCCGCCGGAAATGTTGTTTCCATCAACTGGGATGTATGCGCGAAGTTTTCCCTCCTGTCCGATGTAGAGGACAAATGCAATCGCCCACTCGCCCTCTGCATGGGAATAGCACCAAGCAACAGGGAACTTGCCATTTCCAGAACCAAGCATCTCATAGCCGGGAATCCCTTGTGCTGACTTCCACTTCGCCTCGGCCAAAAGCCCTGCGAAGTCATGCCCCATGTCAACCTTGAGCAAGTCCTTGTGGACTTTCAGCTTGTCGTTGTAGATGGTTTCCTTGACGCCACCATTGTCCTCAATCATGCGCTTGAGGTCTTCAATGGTCTGGTTTGGTTTCGCATATCTGCCCATGATTTTCTCCTTGTTTTTTTTTTCTTGTCAACACCTATAGTATACCACATTTAGGTTTGGAACGCAAGGGGGTTCAGAAGAAAAATCAAGGTTTCATGAATACGTATATCTTCTCATCATTGTCGGAAAACATGATTTTCTTGCCATTATCGTACTCCCCACCACCTGCGGCACCATGGCATCTCTTCTTGTTCACAAGAGCCTCCCTTGCCACGAACCTGAATCCACTTTCCTTTGAAGCCTTGGCAAAATCAAGTTCAAGGGGATATATCTCGTTCGTCTTGTAGTCCAGGAAATTCTTGACGTTCACGATGAAATGCCCACCATGAACCAGATACCTTGCGCAGTTCTCAACAGTTGGATATACGAACCCATTGACCCATTCACTGTACTCCATGCCCTTCTTGTACGATTGACCTTCACCAATGCCATAGTCCTCAAGCGAGAAGTATGGAGGAGAGGAAAAGCACAAGCCCATCTTGTTCTCCCATTCTGGAACGAATTCCTGACTTCCTTGGCATCTGATGTCGCAGGTTGAACCATTCGCTGGATTCACGCACTTGTAGTCGTTGAACAACGCCTTGAGTTGTGGCACAAGTTCAGTGTTTGGGTCTGTCCCAAAGTAGTTGATGTTGTTCTGAAGTGCAGCGAGCAACCGGGATCCCCAACCACAACTGTAGTCGTAGTAGTTGCCATTCACATTGTACTTCTTCACTATATCAGAAGCCGTCTTCAATGGGAAGTTGGGCAGCTTCACGCAGTACCTGATTCCACAAAGCCTGAATGCAGTCGCTATTTTCTGGGCAAGGGTCATGGTGTCTGGAAACACCTTCTTGTTGGAATCGACCTTTCCGGCGAAATACTCCATTATCTGCCTGTGGTGGATGCCATCCCAAATCGACCAGGATGCCCTTGTTCCAACGCACTTGGACATCACTTCCTTGAAGTAATGGTCGTATATGACATTGGTCTTGGTCTTTCCATCGGCGACCGACCTGAGCTGCTTCTTCACCAGATCAAAGTCTGGCTTGGCATAGTATTCCCTCGCAATGGACTCGAACTCCTCGTCTGTCAATGGCTTTGAGATTGAGGAGTTCTGCTGTATTCCCTTGTAATCAATCAACATACATGATCATTATACAACATTCCACATGAAAAGTAAATGGCTGGACATTCCACATGTCCAACCATTTGTCTGAACCAATCTGGATTCAATTTCACTTGGCTTCAGGAGCAGGCGTCTCGGTGCCAGTCTCGCCAGGTGCAGGATCACGCGCACCAACATCCTTCTTCTCGCCTGTCTGGGCGATGCTCTCGCTCAACTTGTACATGCTGAGACGCTTGGTGAGGTTCATTATGGCCAGGTCGTTCTGAACGGATTTGACGAGAATGCTCGAATATGCGTCCAGGAACTTGGTGAAGTCCAAGAACTCCTCTGGGATGTCGGAAAGCCCAATCAGCTCGTAGAACTTCTTCACAAAGTCCTTTTCAAACTTCTCGAACTTCGTCTTGTCGTCAGCAAGCCCAGCAGCCTTGGCCAGGTCAAACGCAATCGCGCTCATGTCAACTTTGTTGTTTGTATTGTCAGCCATTTTGCCTATCTCTCTTTCTGTTTTGTTTGTTGTTTTCTTCTTCTTCTTCTTCCCACAGTCAATTTGTTGTCTTATCTGTGCGAAATCTTGTTCTCGTTTCGATGCCAATCCACGATTTCGTAGTTTGCCATCAAATGCCTATGATCTATCACATCCACATAGAAGTCTCCACCAATGTCGGTTTTCATCACCACCCAATCCCTTGGATGGATGACCAGCTTCTCTGGGGGATATGACTCCTTGTTCAACTTCCCCGGTAGGGTGAACACGGAATCCCTTGTGCAGAACTTCTCAAGGATTTCGTCCGAGAACTTGCCATGCTCGTTCCAATAAGCCATAAGGGGCTTGGGGAAGTCAAGGTTCTCAATTCCAATCATCCCTATCATGTCGATGATGTCGTTGTAGGAACCTGTGAACTGGATTGCAGGATATGGCTCCGTGTAGCCAATCTTGTCCTTGTCTCTGTGCTGAATCGCCTTTACCTTGCCCATGTCAATTCTCCTCTGGAATGTCGTCGTTGTTCTCAACAATCAACTGCTTCTGCTTCTTGCCTGCCTTGATTTCCTCAATCTCGGACTCAATCTCGGCAAGAGCGTCATCAGACTTGGAGCGATACGCCATCTTCTTGGCGGACTCTTCGTTGAACTTGTCCAGGAAGGTGTCCCAGATTTCGTCCTTGGAGACGAGTTCCTTGTAGGTCACGCGGGTGTCCTTGTAGGACGGGACGATATAGCCGCCACGGACCTCCTGGATGAAGCCATACGCAACAGCGTCCTTGATGATGCCATCGTACTTGGAGATGCCATAGTCGAAGTCAATGTAGACGTCAGCCTCAAAGCATGGCTTGATGACCCTGTTCTTCGTGCAGAAGAAGCGCATTCTGTTGCCCTTGTAGAAGCCAACATGGTTCCCATCGGTCTCCTTGCCTGTGGCGAACTCGGTGTCGCCATCCTTGACGAGCAACTTGCTTGCCTGGAGGATCACATGCGAAGCGTACTCGATTCCCATTCCACCAGCCATGTTGTGAACCTTGGAGGCGTACATCTGGCCCGGATTGGAATACTCGTGGTTGATGACGATGAGCGAGCAGTTGGAAACCACAACTCGCATCATGAGGGTGCGGATGAGGGAGTTTCTTGTCTTCGCAGCCATGCCCTGATCGGCAACCATCTTGTCCTTGTCAACTGCATCAGAGACAACCTTTGACGAGGCAAGTCCACCAAACGAGTCAAGAACCACGATGTAGCGCGGCTCGTCGTTGTTGTCTGGATCCTTCTCCCACTCGTTGTGCGCTTGAACCAGCGTCTCGTAGATGTTCACCAACTTCACGCAAGCGTCCTCGGCGTCAAGCGCAGGGACATACTCGACCTTTTCCAGGTCAGCCCCAAAGTTCTTGAGCAACTGGACGCCACCACCTTCTGAATCCACCCAGAAGCAACCATCAATCTTGTTGTCCCTGAACGCATTGGCGACAACCTGCGCCGCGATGAGGGACTTGCCTGATTGGGAAGGCCCGTATATTGTAGTGATTCTTCCACGCGGAACGCCATTGTGGACGTTGCCTGTGATTACCCTGTTCAACGCGAAGGAGCCAGTATCGTAGAAGTCTGTGACAATCGTGTCTGACTCGGCGGCGCTCTTCGTGTCGTTCTTCTTTCTCAATCCCTTGAGAAGGTCTTTTGTCTTCATCTGTAAACTTTCTATTTTGAAAGTTCTGCATGTATCGCAACATGCGAATTGGCCGTCAATGGCACTGTGCCATCAACCAAGCATCTTCAATTATACAAGAATTGCGTCAAGATAGATGTGAGGTCTTTAGCCTCGCATAGAATTCACAGAATTCGCGTGTCAAGAAGCCTGTGAGGGCGTTGCCGCAGCCCCATTGTCGAATTGGAGATTGGTGTAGTTCCCCCCTTGCTCCTGCGTCTGAATCATCTGAATTGGAGTGCCCTCCTCCCTCTGCTTCTTCAGTTTCTGCGTCTCTGAATCCAAGCCCTGCTTCATCAACTCCAATCCATCTCTCACTGAATGGATTGTCTTCGCTCCTTGGAGCAAATCTGCGGCTGCCGCCATGACCTTGTCAAGTGGTATCATCACTGGGCCATCCTGCGAGAACTCTATGCCATACTTCTTCAATTCGTCTGTGGAGAGGGCATATCTGGCGTTCCAATCTATTTTCCTCTCCTTCTTCTTCCCCTCGAATGGAATTCGCTTGATTCCGTCCTCTGGAAGTCCATGCATCTTGCGGTAGTATCTCTTCCACTAATCCCAAGTATAGTCCTTCAACCCCATTTCATCCACCTGTGTCTATGATATGCCACGATGTATGGCTTCTTGCCGCTTGGTCTGATGCGCGTACCACGCATCTTGCATGGCTTGGACATCTTCACCAATCTTCACCTCTATGAACCCACCCGACACTTTGGCGCTGTAGTCAAGAATCTCCTGCTCCCGCTTCTTCCTCATCTCCTCCTCCTTCTTCTTCGCCTCCTCGGCTTCCTTCGCCTTTCTCAACCTCTCCATCGCTTCCTTGTCCTGTGCATCCACAGCCAAGGCCAACTCATCATCCGACACCTTGGACGAGCCATTCACTGCAAGCCATTCTGGGGAGAACATCAACATCACCTGTCTGAGGTCGTCGGTTTTAATCTGGAGAATGGATGGCTTCTTCCCAATGTTGAATCCATCAATGTTCGCCTGCGATCCCTGGTTGTGGTACGCCTGCAAATCGCGTGAAAACCTCATCATGGCAACTCTCTTCGCCTTGTTCTCCTCCAGCATCTGCTTCTGCATTTCATCTTCCACAACATTGCCTGACACGCCAGATGCTTTCTTCGCTGCGCCAAACTTCTGCTTGTATTGGTCGAATGTATAGTCCTGAAGACCCATTTCATCCACCTTGGTCTGGGAAATGCCGTTATGTATGGCTGATCTCCTCTTCTCCTGATGTTCAAGCCATTCGTCAAACAACGACTTCTCCTTGGAGACATTCTCGTCCAGCTTCTGCTTGGGGGGTGGTGGATTCAAGGATGGGGGGACAATGAGGTTTCCACCCACCAGTTCACCATCCTCCTTCTTGTTCAGACCAACCCGTTTCTTGACCTTGCCGGTGGTGTCGTTCGCCACGAAATCACTGAGGCGCAGATCGTCTATGTTTGGCTTTCTGCCATTGGCATCGTTCCTGTTCTTGTCCACCTGCAGGAAAATGTTGTCCGATCCAAACTCGTCGCCGGTCACGCTCTTCACATATGAAGTCTTCGCCTTCCCGGTGGTCATGTTGACATGCGAACTCTCCACCTTGATGTTATCGAACAGATTGCCCTTGTTGAACTTGTACAGATACTCCCTTATCTCAACCAGACCATTTGTCGCCACGTCGTTGTTGTTCTAATCGTACTTCTTAATCCTCTCGGCGAAATCAGCTATTATGTCTCCCTGGTTGTTGATGATGACATTGCGCTCCTTGTTCAATTGATCGAACGACTGTATGAATTGCTTGAAAATCTCCGACGCTGGCGTGTCTGTGGAGTTGGCAAGCACATTTCGGATGTTGTCCAGAAACTGACCTATGTAGCCTGCTGGGCGGAGCATCATGGTCTGCTTCGTCTGGGGGTTGAAGTAGAAGAACGCCGACAGAAGCTTCTGCGACAGTTCAGGTGATTCAACCAATGTAGTGAGGACATTCCACGCCAAATCATCATTGCCCTTGCCCATTTCCCAAATCTTCCCCATGAATTCGTCGTATGATTTCGTCTGCTGGACATTCTGCTGATACACCAGATTCATCTCCTAAAGGCGGGTGTATAGGTTGCGGGCGACATAGTACCCACCTGCCTTGGACAACCTCTCCAGGAAGTCCATGTTCTCCATGCCCATTGATGTGTTGAGGCTTCTTATCGCAATATTCGCCCTGGTGGACTTCTGCTCGGTGAATTCTGCTGGGTCGTCCTCTATGAAGTCCGTGGCCTCGCCTGGATTTCCAACATCCTGCTTCAAGCCTGCGAATATGGACTTGATATCGTTCCACCAGTTCAACCAGGGTTGCGCGAATCCCTTGCCGATATCCTTCAGATTTCCAAATCCAAGCAGGAACTTGCCAACGGCCTTGGAGGCTTTCCATATGGAGTCTGCGAACGTCAACGGGAGCTTGTAGATCATCAACATGCCCTTGATATACCCCTTCACCAAGCCAAACACCATTCTGACGAATTTGAGTTTCTTCACCCAATTCCACAACTTGACCACAAGCCCAGCAATCGCGCGGATGGCAAGTCCAAGGAAGTCTCCAGCAAGGAACATGCAGAAAGCATCAACTGAATCATACCCAGATTTCTTGACCAATTCAGTTATCTTCGACTTCACCCACATCACGGCCTTCACAATCGTCCACACAGTTTTCACCACGAATCCATCTGGGTCCGTCAGCCATTTCACGACACTGTACAGCGCCCCACCAATCCATTTCAAGAAACTCCACAGACCCTTGAGGAATTCCCATCCCTTTGTGGCAATATATGTCACTGTGGACACCACGCCGTTCTTCAGCATGGAGAAGAACTTCGTTATCCATCCGAATATCGTGTCTTTGAACAGGAAGAATATTCCACCCAGGACAATGAACAATGTGATGGGGTTGAACAAAATCCTCTTCCACAGAGGCTGTGATTCATTGTATACCCTTCTCACCGCCTGCTTGAGGTTGGACATTGTGTTCCTCACCTTGTCGAATATGGTCGGGATCAGATTCTGCATGAACTTCACAGGAGCCATCAACACGCTCTTGGTGAATCCAAACGCGGTGCGCATCATGTTGGCTATTGGCTTCACAAGGAACCTGTACGCCTTGTCCTTGATTCCATGCCCCAGTTTGGCAATCCAGAAAGCGGCCTTGTTCGCGAAATTCCCCATCATCTTGAACAGATTCTTGAACACATTCGCGGTCTTGAACACGAGTTTCTTCAACCCCTGCCACAGTTTCCTGAACACAAACCCAATCGCCCTGAACCCGAGTTTGGTCAATGCCCATGCTGGAGACCATCCACCGTGGAATATCGCAAGTGGAGCAAGGAATATCGCGGCAATCTTTGCCTTGCCGGGAAGAGCCTTGATCAAGTCCTTGGCCGCAGTGACAACACGTTTTCCAGCATTCCACACAGCCTTCGCCACGAACACACCAGCCTTCGCAGTCATCACGGCAATCTTCCCCACAATCTTGGACGCCTTGTAGAAGGTCTTGACCGCGAACACTGCAGTCTTGTACGCGAACTTCACTGTCTTCCATGCCACCTTGACGACTCCAGTCACAACCTTGTACGCGAACACCACACCCTTCTTGACCGCCCGATATGACTTGCCCACGATGGAATTGGAAATCGCCCGCTTGACCTTCTTCACCCCCATCTTCGCCTTGAACTTGATTCTCCTTCCAATCATCTTGACCCTCGCCCCCATCCTCTGGAAGATGGTGGGCTTTCTGGGCGCAGGTGGCTTCTTCCGAAAGATGTTGCCAATGGCGAAAACCTTGTTGCGTGGTGAAGAAGATGAAGATTGGGATTGGATTCTTCCACCTCGAACCATTGTCTTGCCAAGAGGGGTTGAAGACTTCGTGGATGCAATGGCAGCTCCCACCCCAGCGCCAATCAACGCCAATGGAACCAACTTGGACGATCCTCCACCTTTTTTGGACATCTCCTTGAACAGAGTCTTCTTGTCCTTCAGCACATTGTTCCATTCCTTCTCGGAAATCCTCAATCCACCCTTTTCTACGATGTTGTTCTTCCCTATGGTCTTAATGGTGGTCCCTATTCTGAGGATGCTGCCCTTAATCAACTGGTTCTTGCGCTTCTCCTGCTTGGACACCTTGTCGGACAACTCCTTCAACTCGCCCAGCTTCTGGGTCAAGTGGGCATGGACTTCCTAGGATGCCACCACATGGCTGTCCACCTTCTCCTGGTTGCCATTCAACTTGGACACCAGTTTGGATATGAGTTCATTCCTTTGAATCAACTGCTCTTGAGTGGCTTCCACATGTTCAGATGTCTGCTCCAGTCTCTTGTGGAGTTCCTTGACGCCTGAATCCAGTTCCTGCACCCTCTTCAACAAGGTTGGCTTGTTCGCCTGGAGAATCTTGACAACCGCATCAAGATGGACTTTGAGTTCATCCAACTGCGCCTTGTCCAATTTCTGGGCAACCACATCTTCAACCTCTTGTTTTGTCTCGGAAGCAGGAGAAGTTGAAGTCTGGAGTATCGCCCCCTTGTCAAGCAACTGCTGCGCAAGCCAATCTATGAACTCGTCCTCCTGGAACTTCTCACCCAACAACTTGTAGATGTTGTCGTAGAGGACATTCGTAAGCACCTTGGAGTTGAATCTGAGGTTCTCGGAGAACTGCTCTCCAGCATATTCGACATTGTTCTCAACAAGCTGATACAACAACTTGTCAATTTGCCACACATGGTTCGAACCACCACCCTTCATGGCGTTCGCCGCTGTCTGCTCAGCAGGGCTTGCGCCCGTGCTTGGAAACCTCTGTGTTATTTTCTTGTCTGCTGTCATGTTGGCTTGAACTTGAATCAAGGGTATTTACCATTTTCGCGACAACCCCATTTGTTTTCATCCATAATTATTGTAAATAATGATGGACAATTTTCAAGACAGGTGAAATTGAGATGGTTAAAGGATTTCTTGGAATAGAATACTCCACAGACGAGATAAGGAATGGAAGGTTCGTAGATGGAACTCTGGAAAGGGACTTCATCTCCACAAGATACGATATGTTGAGAAGAGCCGACAAGAGGTTCTTCAACGAAAGCGAATGGAGGAAAAACACGGTCGAGGCAAGACAAGAGTTCCTGAAGATGATGGAACAAGCCGAGGAAAGGAACAGAATTGACCTTGACCATGGCGATGATGAAAACGATGCGATTGAAGCAGACACATTCACATACGATGGTTCAGAGAAGCCACCAAAGAAGGTGAAGACCCTCATCATCTCCTCCGAAGTGCAGGAAATCCCAGATGGCGAGTTCAAGGACTTGTCGGAACTGATTTCAATAGTGTTCCCAGAAGATGCGACAGACCTCAAGATTGGAAAGAACGCATTCGAGAATTGCCCGAAGCTGACCTCAATCAGATTGAATGGTGTGACGTTCATCGGAGACGAAGCTTTCCTCAACTGCTCTGAACTTGTGGCAGTTGAACTTGGCTCGTCCATCCAGCACATTGGCATGGGCGCGTTCAAGAACTGCTCCTCTTTGGCATCCACGTCAATCCCACCAAACGTCACCTTCATCGGGGACTATGCGTTCGCAAACTGCCCTGATTTGAAGACTGCGACAATCATGGATGGCGTAGTTGAGATTCCAGCATATTGCTTCCAGAACGACACCTCGTTGGAGCAAGTTATCCTTCCAACCTCAATAGAGAAGGTTGGCGAGAAAGCCTTTGAGAACTGCCCCAACGTGGAGGTTTACGTCCCAACCATGGACAGAGACGAGGCAGAGGAACTTCTGGGCGTGAAGATGGTGGCAAAGGCAGAGGACGATGACACAATCCTCAAATGCGACCAAGACTACATCGTGAGACTTTACAAAGACCTTTACTGAGGAGACATTGAAGATGAAATGGTACAGACTTTACAAAGAATCATCTGATTCAGACTTCGTGATAAAAAATGGAGTTCTTAAAAAGTATACAGGCAGGGGTGGAAATGTTGTCATTCCAGATGGCGTGACGAGCATCGGGGATTATGCGTTCAACCGTTGCGCCAATCTGACGAGCATTACTATCCCTGACAGCGTAACGAGCATCGGGCAGTAGGCGTTCAACCTTTGCATTAGTCTGACGGGTGTGACAATTAAAGGTGACTTGAAAAGCATCGGGAAATGGGCGTTCTACCTTTGCACAGAACTCAAATCCATCCAGTTTACAAATAAAACAACTAAAGAGGCAAAAGACCTACTTAAAAACGCAGTTGAAGACATTTCAATCGCAAAGGGATTAAAGAACAGAGCATTTATTGTACTGTTCAAGTATTCCCACAGAACGGAAGATGAACAAGAATTCTCTGCAAATTCTCCTGAAGAAGCAAGGAGGAAATTTGAGAAATGGGCATCCGACATGGAATGTTCAGAGGACTTTGACTTTGAGTTCATTGACGCAAAGGAGGCATAACATTTATGAAATTCTCAATATCATTCAAGTACAGCAACGTCACCTTCAAGAACAAGGAGACGAAGGAGACAATAGCCTACGACACAAAGGCTTCCGAGGGAAACATCTTCACGTTCGACAACGTTGACGAGGACGTTGTGATTGGAATGCTGAAGGGACTCAAGGACAGAAAGGCAAGCCAGTTGTTCGCATATGACGATCTCCGCACCAACTTCATCAACGTGATGGCAAGGAACAAGTGCAAGGAACTCTACGACAAGCTGGACAAGGCCGAGTGGAAGATTGAGGATATTGCAATCTCCAACATCACAATCAAGGATGTTGAATTCACAAAACCAACAATGAACGCAAGAGAGGCAATAACCGTGGAAAGCATTTCCAAGAAAAACTACACGAAAGGGCATTATCCAACATATGTTGTGAAGGAACGCCTGGTTGATCTGATTGAAGGATGTCCAAGAGAAAACCCAATGTGGGCAGACCTTGTTGAGATATTGGAGAAATACTATGGTGAAGCAGCACTTGAACAGGTGATGGAGAGCAGAAAAATGAAAAAACTAAACATAACGAAGGAGGCTTTTGAGAAAAGCCAATATTTCAAGAGGAAATACGGCAGACTTGAATATGTGTCAGAAAGTGGCAGAGTGTTCAAGACATCAAAGGGCAAGTTGCTCAAGTTCAAGGAATCTTTTGAAGATGATGACCCCGACTACTTCGGGGATGGTCAACTCCATGTCTTTGACTATGGAGAAGATTGTCCGTTCAGTGAGCAATACATTGTCATGTACCCATCTGGAACAGTTCTTTACACAAATGCAAGCGGCTCTGTTTCCTATTGGGACGAAGGCGACACAATGTCCTATTCAACCAGAAGCGAAATGGAGGACAACTTCGCCACTGGAGAAGATGTGGGCACAGGAAATGAATATGTGCCAACTGAAGTAAGTGACTTGACCTCGCTTCCAAACAAGTTGAAGAAAATGATTATACGAGCTGCCGGCAGCACAGGATATGACATAGACAAAGATGTTGAAACTTACCTGTAAGGATTTTCAGCCATAAGTTCATTGTAGCCCCTCTTGCAATCATGTAGGAGGGGTTGAATTTTTGTTTTGTCCTTCATAAATGGTAAATACCCTTGACAAACATAGGAATCTACAATGGCTACATCAACAGACAGACTCGCTCCCAGGATATTGATAGAGGAACACGATCTCACGCCACCTGAACTGAAAATCAGAAAGCCACCAGTGACCCTTCTATTTGGTTTCGCACCCAAAGGCAGGACATGCGAAATGGTGGTGTGCAACACAGTGGCGCAAATCACTCAAGAGTTTGGAACTCCCACAACAGCGCCCGAGAAGTATTTTGTGGATTCTGCGATTAGACTTGTCCAGAACAACGCCACGGCGATAATGACGCGGCTTCCATATGACAACGATCAATCGCATACGGTGAAGTATGTGGACTACAAGATTGAGCAGCCAATCGCGATGAAGGACATAGCCACAGTTCCACAAGAAAGCCGAATGAGGGAAAAAGACAACTCGGCGGTGACTGTCCTCAAGGAGATGCATGACCTTGACCCATTGATGACCCAATTGCAGAGGATAGTTCAAGTGGCGGACGTAAACGAAACAAGAATCCATTCCATGTCCAACGAGGAACTTGTGGAGCTGGAGTTGGATCCCAAGAACAATCTGGATTCAAACACATTCAGAATAGTTGACATAGTGGGAGAACAATATGGGGTTGGAGCTGGGAAGGTGGAATATGCTGGGATATTCCCAGTAATCACCACTGCGCCAATGGCGTTGTATTATCAAGGAAGATTGCAGAACAGCAAGGAATTGGATCCCCACTTCAATCTTCTATACATAGACAATGGATTCGAGATGTCTGGACCATGGTATAGAAAGTCAGACCCAATGGACGACATCTACAAGGCGAAACAGAGCCAAATCCTCTCCACAATACACCAGACACTGAACTTCGACACAACGACAAATCGGTTCCACAGAGCGGAATCGTTCCAAGACCAATGCGTCAAGAGATTCCCTCTGATGAACATGTTGCAGAAGAACAAGCTGGACAAGACTTTTCTGAACAACATAGGGTTGTTGGTATGCAAAATGGCATGGGACGCAGACCAGCAGACCACGAGGTTGGAGATAGTGGAATCCTTCGTTGGAAAATTGGGAAATGGGAGGAACGCCATCGACAGAGTTGTGAATTCTGAATCCAAATTGGTGCGGATGTACAAGAACCTCTCCATACCTGGGGAGACTGACTTCTTCGTGATGAACGATTAGACGATAACCTCCATCGGAATGACACATCAGGAATGCTTGAAGTACATCAACTACAAGACATCAATAATCGATCCAATACAATACATGCTTGACAGCGCATATTCAGATGTGGATTCTCTGTATCTGGACGCCATTCTGGATGCCGGACTGTCATCAACCGCCTTCATGGCACATGCCGCGAAACGCGCAGATGGACAATCGTTCAACGAAGACGAGACCGTGACCACCATGGTGAATTGGGGGAAGATGGAGTTCCCACCAGAGGACAATGCCCAAGAATATGCGCAGGTGTGGAATCAAATCACGCGGATGTTCGGGGACTTCTGCCAGAATGTCCGTGGAGATTGCGTCTACATCGCAGATGGTCCAAGGATTCTCAACCTTGAGCGTAACTACCCAATCGCCAACTACACAGACATGGACAACCAAGAGATGTTCAACAAGTTCCTTCCTCTGTTCAACGGCTACACGAACAACTATGTCGCGAGATACTGGAACTGGGTGTTCATAGAGGACATGCAATGGCAGAACAGTGGCATATGGGTTCCTGGCTCTGTGGTGATGGGAAGCCAACTCGCAATCAATGACGCCAATGGAGAGGTATGGTACGCCCCAGCAGGACAGCAGAGGGGACTGGTTCCAAATGCGTTCGATGTGAGCGTCAAGACCAAATCCTACAACCAAGAGAACGATTTACTGTATTCCAACCATTGGAACTTCTTCAACATATACCAGAACGAGGGTGTTGTGGTTGAAGGGCAGAAGACCATGCAGACAAGGAAGACCTCTCTGGACAGATTGAATGTAAGGAGAATGGTGTGCTGGATCAAGCAACAGGCAAGGATGATTGCCAACAGATACAAATACGAGCCTCACACCAAATCCACAAGAGATGGATTCAGAAACGACATGGAAGACATGCTTCGCAGAATCCAAAGAACAAATGGAATAAGCGACTATAGAATTCTGTGCGACGAAAGCAACAACCCCACGAGGACAATAGACATGCATGAGCTTCACTGCAAGATGGCGATAAGGCCGATAAAGGCTGTGGAGTACATTCTGATTGACTTGAACCTTGTCAATGGAAATGTGACAATGGACGAAGCCATGAGATGACAAATGCGAAAATGCCGAGATCAATCAGATCTCGGCATTCATTGTCTAGAGGTTGAAGGTTTTTGCGTCACTCAACTTCAATGTTGGTGATTTGCTTTGGCTCGATTTTAATCTCATCAGGTTTACATTTAAGTCCATATACATATCCAATTTTAATATATTTATCAATGTCTCCTCTTTTAGCATATACTCTATCTTCTTTTCTTGATGAACCCTTAAGATGCAACCATTTTCTGCCAAGAATAGCCTTTCTTACTTTTTCATTTCTTTCTTTTAGTTTTTCTGGATATGACTCATAAAATCTTTTTCTTGACTCGTTTCTTTTCTATTTAGTCTTTAGTTTTTCTTCTTGAGATTTTTTATTAATGGTTTCATTTATTTTTCTTCTTGTTTCCTACTTTTCATCAAGAGTTCTATTTCTTAAGCCAACTGATGTTTTTATACGATGCTATAAAAGTTCTTCTTCGGTTTTTCCTTCTTTCCAGCTTCTTTTGAACATTGGATTATTGCTTCCAGACGAGTTTATCTTCCTTTTTTCTCGTAACTTGTCCATCTTTTCCTTTGGATAATTTTTCCAAGCATTTTTTAATATCTCACTAATGTTTTCACGATATTTTAATTTCAATGTTTCATATTGATTTGCAGATAGCATTTTTCCATATCGTTTATACCCAGCCATTATGAATAAAGCATTAACCATTTTGACATATTCACTTGAATTTTCTCCAAATTTTTCTGCATAAATCCTAACAAGTAGTTGATGACAAATAAAATGCTCCTTTAGTGTCAATCTAACTATGTTTGATGGTTCAGATATTAAATCTGGTCTAATACTTCGTGGAATTATATGATGTTTTTCATAAATGGCATCATCGGAAAGAGGTTCAACCTTCTTTCTCTTGTATACAATATCATTATATATTTTTTCGTAGTTCATCTTTAGTTTCCTTTATTTTTACAACGTTGATACCAACAACGTTGTATCTCTATTTACAATATTTCTTTTAGAAAACAGTTAGGGGTCTGGAAGATGAAAACCAGACCCCAAATTGCTTGGTATACAATCTGTCCTGTTAAACTATCACTTCACCTCAATTGTAATTGGAAGTGCTTTCTTTTCATCAAGTTTCTTAACCGGCAACTCAATGTAAAGAACACCATCTTCAGCTTTAGCTTCAATGGCATTTACATCTATCTATTCTGCTAAAGGAATAGAGAACGAATATGATTGATGTGAAATACCACAATAGTCCATGTCCTCATCCTTTATCTTGTTTTCAGAACCACAGTCAACCTTCAACACGCCATCAAGGATTTCTACTTTTACCTCATCTTTCTTGAATGGTGTGTATACCATTTCAAGTTGATAACTTTCAATCTTTCCATCTTTATCTTTCTTGGTGATTAGATTGTGAGGTCGTTTTATCCAGTGTTTCAACCCGCGTGATTCCTTGTTGAAATCGAAGTCCATAACTGCTTCGAGATTCTTAAACATGTTCCTAAATGGAAACCATGCATCATTTAGCATTAGTTCATTCATTTTTTATCCTCCTTGACTGTCTTTGTGATCAGTCTTGTCAGGTTTTTGGACTTGGTTGGATGGATGTCTTCCTATCTTCCCTTGCCCAATAAGTATTTACAAAAATTCATTCAAAATGTCATGACGCATTCTCATGATTTTGGGCAAAGGCATTGTCGTCAAACTTCGTGAATTTCCTGGACGAGCAATAGTCCGCAAGATGAACCATGAACTGCATTGGGGTTCTTGGCTTTGGCAACACAACCTCAGAGTGCTTGCTGGTGTTCCACTTCCCCATGTGCGTCTGAATGCAAGATGCTGCAACTGCGATGTCTTGCTTGAAGGACTCTTCGTCGTCAGAAGTTGATTCAATGAACTCCTTGTTCTCCTTCAAGAACCTCTCAGACTCGTCCATGACGAACTTGGCTGCAAGAATTGGATGCTCGAACAAAGTGTGCTCAGATATCCCATCTGCCGTCGGACCCCTTTTCCTGCAATCGTGGAACAAGGCTGCTAGGTACATTCCAGGCATGAACTCCGACATATCCTGCTCGTTCGCCTCCATCAGAATCTTCAACCAACGATACACCATGAGGGAGTGGCGAGCCAGTCCACCTTCGCCAAGACTGAACTCAGGGTGGTGCTTTCCTGTAGAGGAGGCAGGCTCCGTCCAGAAATAGACAGGCACAGAATCCACAAGTTCAAGCGCGAACTTGCAAAGCACTGGCTTCATCGGGCCAAATTCGGACTTGATTGTGTCTCTGAACAATCCCTTCAATCCATCAACTGTTGTTTCCATGCGTTTTCCCTCATCATCTGAAGAATGTCACCAACGCTGAATTGGTCCGCGTCATGATTGACGATTCCACTTCCTTCAAGTCATGCCCTCTGGACAAGGCGCAGAACTCGTCGAACAATATTGGCACATCGAACTTCATCTTGTCAGTGCCTATTATGCCAGAATAGGTCTTGCCCGACAAGCAACCAAAGACATCACCAAGGTAGGGAATGCTCTTGCCACACAAAGAGCGGACAATCCCAATCAAAGGTGTCTTCTCCACAACCTTTGAGATTTGTCCATCAATCCATGCCATCATATCCACCAGAAAATCGGTGTTCTCGTTGAATGTGAAATGTGGTATATCGTTGTCGAATATCGTCTCATATCCCCCTCCACCACCAAAATTGTCTGTTGTTGTCTGCTTCTGTCCATTCGTCTTTGAAATGTCTATGATTATGAAGTTCATCGCCTGTAGCAACTTCTTCATGTAGATTCGCTCCATGTTGGTCTTGCCACCCTCGTTCCAATTCTTGAATGCACTGGACACCACTATGTTGTTGTAGTTCACAATTGAAGTCAAATCAAATATGAACTCGTTGAACCAACTGTTCTCAGATGGAACTTCATCCACTATGTTGAACTCCATGATGTTCTTCACACCATTCCCATTCAAGAAGATGGAATGGATGTTGTCTGCAATTGAAATGGCGTGTGGGTTCTCGCCTATCAACATGATGTTGAACATCCCTATGCCATCCATCAATCTTTTTGCTGTGTTCTTTCGTCTCATGTCTCTCTTCTCAATCTCCTTTCTCTTCTCAAATAACCATGTTGGATGAAAGTATCTGCTTGATGTAGTTCACCAGCGTCACTTCGCTCACAGGCTGGTAGTCCCACAAATCAACGCACACGTTTATGTTCAATACTTTGTTCACCTTGTCCACCAGATACTTCTCTCCATTCCACAATTCATGGCAATGTCCACATATGTTTATGTCTCCAGGCTTCAAGTGCAATCTGCTTCTTGGATCAGTGGATGGATAGTGGCACAAAACCACGTTGAACACCTTTCCAAGCACAAGGCGCATTGAAGATGCCATGCTTTTGACCCCATTCTGGGGGTCATGGTTTCCCTGGATGTTCACCACCGTGGAGTGGAAACGTTTTTGCGTCTCCTTCCACGGAAGCAACATCCCAGGTCTGCCATTATCGTCCTTGAGGCAGTACAAATCCCCTATATGGTACAAGATGTCGTCTGAATTGCTTGCAATCTCGTTGCAATTGTTTATCAACTTGTCGGTCATCTCTATATTGTCCAAAAAGGGTCTTTTGCACAGCTCAAGGACTCTGCTTGACCCAAGATGCAAATCTGCTGTGAAGTATCTTCGCATTTGGATTCGCCATCTTGGTTTTTTCTTTCTTCGCCTCCGCCATCAATTCAGCATTCCAGCAAGAATGTTCTCAATCTTGGAGTTGATGTCATCGTCTGCGGCTGGCGCAGGCTTCTCCACTTTCTTCTTCTCCTCCTGCTCCTTCTCCTTCTTCGGAGCAGGAGTGGTCTTCTTGGTGGGCGCAGGAGCTGGAATGTCGTCCGAATCCTCATCCACATCCTTCGCCACTGGGTCTTCAACCACTGGCGCAACAGGCTTCACCGCCTCATCGTATGTGACAGGAGCCTTTGGCGCAGGAGCAATCAGATCCATCGGGATGTCGTCGTTCATGGAGGCCTGTGCCGAGAAATGCTCAACATAGAACTGCTCCAGTTCCTCCTTCGTGGGAACAGTGTACCAGTTCGCGTCAAACTGGACATCATCAACCAGCTCGTCCGTAAGCGAATCAAGGTGCTTCGGAGAGGTCGTGAAGCCAATGCGCGTGAAGCCGTTCTTCATGAAGCGGTACTCGTTGGGCTTGCCCTCGTTCTTGACCTTCTCGACCTTCCCCCAAGTGAAGAACAGGTCGCAAGCATCGTTGTTCCAGATTGGGGTGTTGTTCGCCTGTGACGCCTGAATCTGGGTGAGAAGAGCCTTGTAGCCATCCTCATCCAAGGTCATCACCTTCACAGAGCCGTTGCTTGCCTCATAGTTGGGGTCGTTCACCACATACACAAGGATCCGCGCGGCGAAGGTGTTGTGAAGAGCCTTCATCTTCGCCTTTGCCTCCTGGTTCTTGTAGTGGGAATCAGAGAAAGCCTTCCACGCGGCCCCATATGCGGCGCACATTGGACACTGGGTCTTGCTCAGCGTGCTGTTCGCCTTGACATAGTCAGTCTGAGGGCATACAATGGTATGCGACTTGCGGCGAGGCTTCTCGGGATCGTCCGGATTAGGAACATCCTCCCACACCTGATGGATGTGCTGGATGATGAACGGGAAGTCCCTGTAGTGGGCGAAATTGGAAGAGGAAACGAAGTTGGAGTTGGGCTGCGTGTTGAGCAACCGAACACGATAGAACTTTCCTTCTTCCGTGGGGCGCAGGAACAACTGGCTTGTGTTCTTTGCGAATTCACGGGCTTTCCTCTGAGTGAGGAGTCCCGTCATGATTGAACTGGTCGGCATGCCGACATGTGCATTTGTCATCATTTTTACTTTACCTCTGTTTTTCTTGTTTCTGTTTTTACTTTCATCGGTTTCAGTGGCAACAACCATCTGAACATGATTATTTACACTTTCCCAATGAATAATTATACAAAAATCCTCATCCATTCAACTTGATAACCTCAATTGCGTTCTTGATGTTGTAGCCGAACTCGGACAACGATGAAATCGCTTGCGCTATGACCTCAAGGGACAGTTCAATGTTCTTCCTTGTCGCGTCAATCTTCTTCAATGTCTCGTCCTCTTGGTTGGCCGTCTTCAACTTGTCGAATGCGTTGCCCTTCGCCTTTGCCACCAGACTCTTCTGATATTCAGAGCGGATTGAGTTCAGCTTCTGCAAAGCCTCCTTCTCCTTCGCCATGTACCCAACCCATTTCGCCTTCATGGAGCTGGTTGTAAGGGACTTCTCCCTCAAGTTGGCGAGAGTCAGGTTCAAATCGTCCTTCAGTTCCCTTGAATACTGAATCGCAGGGCTTTCCTTTGCTTCAATGTCTTTGTTGCTGTCCATAAAAATCCTCAACATCATTATACACCAGATGAAACATATTGTAAAGATGTAAATATATTTTCAGTGCGACTTATGTATAATTGAACCAAACGAGGAAGATTGTCGAAAAATGTCGAAAACGAAGAAAAACATATTTTCACGCAAGATGGGCGGAAAGAACGCCCATGCCGACATTGTTTCGTACCAGTTGCACAATCTTTCCCTTTCTGATTCAGAAAACCTCCCTGAAATCGAAGCATTGGTGAAGACCTACAACTCAGCGTCCAGATGCGCATTCAAGCGGTTCAAGGAACTGGGTCTGAATGGGATGTTGAAGGGAAACCACGGCAAGAAGAACTTCTGGCAGGTTGACAAGGAAATTGGCTCCCCAATCCAAGGCACCATAATGGCGCTGAGGGAATGGCTTGTGAAGAATGGCTATGTCCTTGACTCAACCCTTCTCCAGAACGCCGTGATGACTGGATTCAAGACCTACAAGTCGTTCGAGAGGAAACTGTCCAAGTGGCAGACCACGAAGGAAAACCCCTCGTTCGGAGACATGGATGCAAGGTCAAGGCAGAAACTCAACAAGGAGGAGTTCCAGTTGACGAGAAACGCATCCATCACAGTGATTGGAAAGGCGAAGGGTGGAAACCAGAAGTTCAAACTGGATTCAGAAGACTGCACATTGTCCCTTGTCTGGAGAAGAAAACGAATGGACTTCTCCTTCCGTTCAAGCAGATTCTCCAAGAAGGGATTGAAAACCCTGAACCTAATCGCCAAGGGAATGGAAGATGGGACTCTGCCAGTGACAGTGACCCTGACAAGGATTGGGAATGGAAGGTTCAACGCAACCTTGACCTTCTCGGCAGAGGAGCTGAACAAGTTGAAGGAGAAGGGGGTGGAGAAGGAAGAGAAAGTCAAATCATCCCACCAGTCCTCCAACATGGTCGCTGGAATATGGGTCAACGATGAAGTTGTGCATCATCAGGTGATGGACACGACAAGGCATAACAAGGTAATCCACTCAAGGACATGGAAGGTCGAGGATTTTTCAGGAGAAAAAACAACAAGGAAATACCTGAACGAGAGGATTGCCAAGCATGACTGGAAGACGGTGAACGCAATCAAGAGGAGGATTGCGAACAGGACAATCTCGGAGACAAGCAGAATCCTCAACAAGATTTTCAGCACAAACAAGGGATATGGGGTGAAGATTGTGGTGGTGGAAAGCGCAAGAAGCAAGGGAAACCGCCAGTTCAACAACTCCCTGATATCCTTCAGCAAGGAGAAGATAATGAACGGGTCGGCGAAGACCTGCTTCATGACATACTCAAGGCTGGTGAAGATGGTTCAGAAAAAATGCTCAGAGTTCGGAATGGAACTTGGCAAGGTAGATGGAACCTTCATCCAGATGAAAGCGATTTTGGAATCCCCATCCATGACAGACGCAATCAAGAACGCCTGCACATGCATGGTTGGGAGATTCGTCAGAAAAGAAAAACCAGACGTGGACTTGACCGGTTGGCGCAAGTGGATGTCTGACCCTTCCATGCTTGATTGGGTCGGGCATCTGCTCCACAACAAACGCTCCCGGCAGGCAAGGTCTGAGACAAGAAGGGCGTTCAAAGCAAGGGCTGTGGAGAAAGCAGCCCGCCTGGTTGACAACAGGAACAGACTCGGCGACAGAGTTTTTCAGGCACATCACGTCTGAAACATCCCTGATGGGAATGCCACCTGAAGAGTCCATTTCGCAATATCCACACATGGTCCAACCAACCATCTTCTACCATGGGATTTTGTCGTTTCAGCCCATATGTACATAATATGCCATTAAAGATTCTTGGACATCAACTTGACAATCCTTGACCTCCCAATGTTGAAGGCAATATGAAATATTGAAGGCAATATATTGAAAAACAATGAAAGAAAATACTGAAGAAAAATATTGAAGATAGAAAGAATATTGAAGACAATATAATGAAAATACTGTGAAAAGAAAATATTGAAGATAATATGTTGAAGATAGAAGATTATGGAATCAAAAGCATTGAAGATGAAGAACATGTTGAAAAACACTTCATGTCAGAACTTCTCATGCTGAAATCCACGAAGCTTTGATTGAAAGTCGATGGGGGAGTTGATGCCGGCTTCGCCAGCATCACCCCCGAATGTCTGACGACATTCTCCCCCCAAGATTCAGCAATTCATTGGGAAATGCTTGGGAATTGTTCGATGTTCTTTGACGAAAGCTGTTGAACCAGACGAATGTACTTGTCAAAGCTTTCAACTTGAAAACCATGGGGAGATGTTTTTAATATAGGACCTATGCAGATATATATGTTGAAAGATGGAAAGAAAGATAGATTGATTTTCCACGCGCAAGGGGGTGGCGATTTTTTTTGTCGTTTTGCTGTCTCAAAGCCCAATCTTCATCCATTTTTCGTTCACGGGATTTCCATCATCGTCAGTTATCTGGACTTCATCGGTGTCTGGCTTTGCCAAGGCTTCATCAGGATCATCGGTGACTCGAACTTCGTCTTCTTCATCTGGGACATTGACCTCTGGCTTGGATTGCCTTGGCTCTTCTTCATCCACCTTCCCATCTTCAGGTTCATCTGGTGGGGGCAGTGGCTTCTTTGGTTGTTCTGGTTCCTCTGGTTCATCTGGCTTTTCGGAGGTCTTGACGACATCAACATCCTTCTGTTGTTCAGGCTCTTTCTTCTTTTGTTGCTGCTGTCCATCGTCCTTCTTCGACTATGGCTTTGGTTTTGGTTTTTCTGGAGTGTTCTTGTAGTTCTCCATGTCGGCCTTTGTCTTCATCTTCGCGTCCTGCTCCTTCTCTCTGTTCTGACGATGAGCCTTCATCTTCTGCTCCTCCTTCTCCTTCTCTTGCTCCTCTTTCCTCCTCTGATCTTCCAATCTGTCGATTTCCTGCTTGATTTCAATGGTGAACTTGGGGGAGAACGAAGTTGGGGACCTCTTCGCCTGGAGACAGTTGTCAACAAGGAAGCACTTGATTGTGTTGTCCTCGCCTGGGGTGAAGTCCTGCCCATAGAAGTAGGTCGCCTGTCCACGTATCTTCGTCCGTCTGGTTCTGTATGAATATGGCGCAACCCTTCTGGAGATAGTCTCTCCATCCACAGTCTCGTACTTCAACCAGACCATCTTGTGGTTCTCCGCGCACCATGCTATAGTGTCCCACATGTCCTCTGTGCGTTCAAGGAAGATCCATCTGCCATCTTCGTCTGCGCTTTCCTTCATCACTGTCCTTCTTGTCTTCCTTCTCCTCTTGCGCCTTTTCCTCTTCGGTGGCTCGTCCCCAGTGACATAGTGTCTGCCGTTTGGCAAGGGCGCGTTGATTCCAGGAACAACAACGCCATCCACTATCCACTTGCCCTCCTTTGACGCTACCGACACTCCACAGAATATCAGGGTGAACGCGCTGTTCTTGATCTTCCACTTGGTGTAGATTGGGAAGTTTTCGATGATGTCTGTGTCCTGCTTCTCTATTATCCTCTCAATCTTCTGGGTTCCACTTGACATCCCCTCGAAGTTCCCAATGAACACCGCACCATTCGTTATGTCTGTACCGAACCAACAGAGGTTGAGGAGTTCCTTGTTCGTGATTCTGACGTCCATGTAGTCCCCAGATCCAAGTCCATTTTCCCTTGCGTATCTTCTCAGAATCCTTGCGCATCCAGCCAGGATTTCGCGGAACATCTTCTTCACCTTGCAGACGTATGTCGCGTTAGTCTTCTTGTGGGAGATGCCATATGTTGAACCATCTGCCAACTTCACTGTGGTGTCCGTCCTGCACACCTTTCCATCCTTGCCATGGATTTGGGCCGAGTCAATGACCTCCACTATGTCAAGCACGACACGTTTTCCATAATTGTCTGAAATGTCAAGGTGGCACACGCCATTCTTCTGTATCTCGTTGAATATGAACTTCTGGAAGTCAAGTTCGTTCTGCCTCCCCGCCCTGTGCGTCCCACCCTTCATTATCTTCACGATAATCACTTCGTCGGTTCCATCTTGGACAGCCTGCAGCATGAACCCTGTTGCCTTTGTCTTCCGTGGCTGAATGAACTCAACGCCAATGTCTGGACCCACCTCGAACCTCAACTTCTTCCTTGTCTCGGATGGGTCGGAGCAGTGGACGTGGATGACCTTCACGCCCTTTTTCCTCTCCACGACCTCGACTTCAAGTCCTTCCTCTTGCCTCAGAATCTCGGCAAGTTCGTCAACGGAGAAAGCCTCGTAGTTCTCCTCATCGTCATCGAAATCCTCAATGTCATCATCGTCAAAGTCCTTCATGTTCCCGATTCTCCATTCATCTTGTCTGCTTCATCCTCTGGTTGAACTTTCCTGCAAGCGAAGGGTCGTTCATTGGTGGGTATTTGCCACCTTCTGGGTTCATCAACTTGAACACCTCCTCGAACTGCTGGTTGTCAAGTTCATCTGGAAGGACTTTCCTCAACGCCTTTTTGTCGTCTATGTGGTCTCGCACATAGGTTGCCGAGATGTTCTCGTTCCCACTTGTTGTGGCAGGCGCTGCGTTCTTGGCAACGTCAAGTATCTCAACATTCTGGAGGGTGTCGACGAACTTGGGGTTGGTGAACTGGTCAAATCTCTTTGGGTCGTCCTTGTCGGAAAGCCCAAGCATCACCTTGCAGTTGCTGATGTGATGCAGCATGGAGTTCACCCAGTTCATTGGGTTCAACGTCATGGATATGCTCACCTTGTCTTCAATTCCTGCAGCTTGACAGTAAATCTCCATTATCTGTCCAGCCACGAAGTTTGGCATTGTCCTTCCAAACTTGTCCTTTCTCTGGGAAGCCACGTTTGTCTGCCCTGATATGGCAACTATGACCTCATCGCACTTTTTGGCGTAGAACTTCACCATGTCGAAATGCCCCTTGTGTGGTGGCTTGAACGAACCTGGAATCAAGGCGATTGTCTTGCCCTGCTTGTCCGTGATCTTTCCACCAACGAAGTCCACAAGCGACATGACATCGTTCGTCAACTGCGCTGGGTCGAATTTCTGTGGGAGCATGTTCGCCCTGCTCTTTGATATGTCGTCAATGAACTTTGGCAAGTCAGTCCTTGTCTGCGCGTTGTCGATGAGTTCTGCGCTCCTTGTGGCGAACTTGGGGAGAAGTTCCTCGTATTTCGCCTGGTACTTCTCTGGATTCTTCCTTATGGCGTTCACCATCTGCGAGAACCCAGCCTTCTCTGGCATTCCTGTTATCTGGCTCAAGAACTTCTTGGTGAAGTTAGCCATTTCGTCAATCTCGCCAAAGTAGCCATTTCTTATGTCCTTCCATGACTGGTAGTGGATGCCGTACAGCCTTCCACCCAACTCGAACGCAACTCCCTCAAGAGAGCCATCGTCTTCTGGCATTATGTCGGGGTTCTTGAACTTGCGCTTCATGATGTCGGTCATGGCTGCGTTGATGCTGTCGCGCACTCTCTCCGCCTCTTCCTTCTTCATGTCCATTGGGTCTGTCTTTGACAGTGGCTCAATGACCTCTTTCGGGAAATCGTCCTTGCTGATGTCAATCTCCTGCGCGAACTGGTTGATGTCAAAGTAAGATGCGTTCGCGTCAGAAAGTTCCGAACATGCGAAATGGACAATCTTCTTCTTGGTCTCATCGTCCAGATTGTATGCCTTTTCGCTGTTGAGTCCCTTCACGTCAATTATGACAAGAGACCCGTTCTTTCCAAGTTTTGTCGCGTCATATGTTGTGCCGACATAGGTGATGGTTCCATCTGCGTCCGCGAACTCGTCTCCATTTGCCAGAAGCTCTCCGACGAGTTTCACTCCATCAAGACCCAGTTTCTTGGCGAACTGAGCCATCTTCTTGTTCTGGTGAGATTCAACGTAATCGTAGAACTTCCTTTCGTGTGGGAACACGCCCTTTCCAGTTATCGCCTCAACTCCTTCCTTGTCAAGAAGTCCAGAGTAGGACAGTTCCATCATGACCTTTCCATCAAGCCACGCCACCCTGAATGGATATCCATCAATCTTCGGCGTTGTCTTCACAAGAAGCGACGAGTTGTTGACCCCATCTATGAAGTTTTGGAGAAACACGCGCAAGTCCTTTCCAGTCAACTGGTGTATCTTCGTCATTGCCTCCCTTGGCGTGTCAAGGGCTGACATGTTCTTGGTTGACTTGATGGATTCGTCAAATACTTTTTTTTTAGTGGTTGATTCGGCGGCAGCGAGTCGTTCTGCTTTCTTTTTCTTCGCCAGTCCAAACATTCCCTTCAAGTTGTCAATTCCAAGGTACTTCTCCAGCTCTGGTGGAAGATAGGGCAGGTTTCCACCCTTGATTGCCTGCTCTATTCCAAGTTTCAACGCCTCTCTGAAAATAGGCTCCTTCTTGGGGTCTTTGAGAATGCCAACCTTCTTGACGGCCTTCCATGCGTCTTTCCAGGTCAGCATGTTCTGGGAATCAACGCCAAACAGGATTTCGCATATCTCGTCTGGGTCGTCCGTCACCAGTTCCATTCCAGTCTTCTCCTCGGAACCCTTGTGGAAACCCTCTTCGCCTTTCTTCCCCTTCATCAATGGACGTTCAAAGGTCTTCTTGTACAGTCCTCCAATCTGGTGGCTGTACGAATACCTTTCCCATTTTGTGGCATTGTCCTCTCCATCCCTCTTGTTCACCTTGCCCTTGTCAAGAACCTTGTAGCCACTTACCTTCGCTGCTGCGCTGATTATCTGGTTCCTCACAAGACCCTTCACATAGTCCTCGCCCTCCTTCTCTGCTGGAGCATATTGAGACCAATCCCTGAACTTCAGGTTCTTGTCTGGGATGAGGTCAAGTTGGACATATTGATCATCCTGCTTTCCATCCGAGTTCACTATTGGATAGGCAAACGCAATTCCCTCGAATCCATATTGTGGCAACTCGTCAATGCCAATGCTGTATTTCTCGGCGAAATCCCTGCATATGTCAAACCATTCCTCTGGGGTCTCAATTCCAAACTTGTCCTGTAGGGCAGACATTGAGATTGCGCAGTCAACGTCTCCACTTGAACCTGAATCCAGTTTCTTACCTGTTGAGCCAGTGAATATGATTTCATCGTCCTTCAATCCAAAGAACTCCTTCAACTTGCCACGTATTTCGTCCATGGTTGGCTTTGCGTTCTTCTGGTTGATTCTGGTGACGTAATCGAATCTGTTTCCACCTTCCTTGACAATCATGGTTGATTCGTTCGCCTGAATTGGCTCAAGTCCAGTCGCGTCAAGTATCTCTGGTGGAATCTCAACTCCAGCCTTCATCTTGTCAATCATTTTCTCCCTTAGAGACTATATGAACTTGTCCCAGTTGTCCTTCGCCCAATAAGCCTTCTTCGCGGCGTTCCATGTGCTTTCCCAGTCCATCAAGTCCTTTCCCTTGACATTCGGCCCAAACATCTTCTTGGCTATTGTGTCTGGGTCGTTCGTGACGAGAGTTCTGGAGTCCTTTGTCCCAGTGGTGTATACAGTGTCTGGCGCGCCCTTTGGCTGAATCTTCATTGGTTGTCTGACGCATTTCTTCATGTTGAGACCTTCCTGTATGAAGTAGGAGTATTCCTCCCATTCAACCATGTCCTTCCTTATTCCATCCTTGAACTTGACAAGTCCAGTCTTCAGAACCTTCACCTTGTCCATGGCATGGGCAACGGCCTCTATTATGGAATTGCGCACTGCTCCCTTGAAGAACTTCTTTCCCTGCACTTCCGAAGGAGAGTACAGAGACCAGTTCTGGAACTTCATGTGCCTTGTCGCCATCATGTCAAGTTGGACGAACTCCCCCTCCTGTTTTCCATCGAAGTTCTGTATCGGGCACTTGATTGAATACAGAGTGGGTATCATTCTGGATTCAATTCCCATGTCGTCCATCACTGGCTTGCAGTGGTCGGCAAGTGCCCTGACAATCTCCTTGGTGTCTGTTATCCCTTCAAGGAAATCGCATTTTGTCGCGTCAATGCCCAGATCAATGTCCCCACTTGTTCCACCAGCCAGTTTCTTCCCAGTGCTTCCAAGTGGCTGTACCCATTTTCTGTCAATGTCCAACGCTGGGAGGATGATCTGGTAGATGTACTTCAACGTCGCCGCGACATTCTCCTGATGGATTCTGGTTGCGTCAGGAAACATCTTTCCCCCTTCCATCACCAGTTCATTCTGTTCGCCAACAAGAACTGTCCTCAAATCTTCAGCGCTCATTCTACCAACCGTGTCTTTAATTCTGTTCATGGTCAAGTTGCCTTAAGGTGTCTGTTGTTTCTATTTACCAAAAGAGAACCAGAAAGGTAAATAGTCATACCATGAAAATACCACAGCCATTCACTGAGGGTGGACATATGCCCTTCAAGAACGATGCTGGGGAGCAGCTTGAAGTTTCCCCGATAGACCAGGAAAACGTTGCCGCGACCCTTGACGATATACATGACAGGTTCATTTCGGGATACCTTCATCTTGATCCAGACAAGGACACATCCACTCTTGGTTCCACGGGAAAGAGGTTGAATGGAGAGCAGAGTTCTGACATAGACATAGCCATTGACTATTCAAGGCTGCAGGAGGAATGGGATTTGCCAGAATGGACTGGGAAGCGCATTGAGGAATGGGTGGATTTGGCAAAGTCTGGCGCAGAGGAATGTGGGGTTGAGTTTTCCATGGCCGCTACGGTGTGTTCATTGCGTTGGCCGATTGTGAACGATGATGGAAAACAGAAGGACGAGTACGTTCAAGTTGACTTGATGCCCACAACCAACATGAAGATGACCAAGTTTGGAAGGTTCTCCCAGCAGCAGAAGGATGGGGAGACTTTCTTCAAGGGTTCTGTGAGGAACATAATGTTGGCAATCATGGCTCGCTGTTCATACCACAAGGACTTGACTGACGAGACCCACATCAAGGTTTTGGACGATGGCACTGAGAAGGAAGTCCACAACGAATACGAGGGATGGACATACGACCAGAACACTGGTTTGCATCTTTGCCACAAGAAGTACATGCAGTATTCCAGAAATGGAAATGGGTTCAAGAAGGGCGATTGGAAGCCCCATGCCACGGTTGTTGACTCTCCTGTGATTTCATCTGACCCAGACGAGATAGTTGAAATGATATTTGGCAAGGGAGTGACTCCAGATGACGTTGATTCGGTGCAGAAGATGTGGAGGGCGTGGTTGACTGCTCCCGCAGTCAAGGAGAACCCAGATCTTGTTGAAGAGGTGAAGACGCAAGTTCAGAGATCCGCGTAGAACAATTCAGACTTGACCTTCCCAGATTTTGATGGAGAGGAGTTCGTGAACGAGGCAAGAGTGAAGAAAGACCCTAGGCAACAGGTTAAGGAATACCTTGATTCGCTTCCAGATGATTTGGTTGAGAAGTTGAACACAAGATGCGCCGAGTTGCTGGACAAATGGGGAGTGGAAGTTGACGACACCCCAATAGAAATGATGAACCGCGAAATGGGCGACGAGAGGTTCATGCAGTTTCTGAGAAAGACAGTTCCATTGACCGAGCCAAAGGTCAGGGACATGGGCGCAAACAACTTCGTATAGAAGTTCTTCGATCCACCATTTGACTTGGAGGCTTTCATTGGGAAGATGGCAAGGGAGAAGGGCATTTCATTCGCGCAGGCTGAACAGGAATGGAACAGATCAATAATGGACAGTACCCATGTTGGAAGATACGCCCATATGCTCGCTGACGATGCCGTGAATGGCAGACCTCCATCCAAGGAAGGAGAGAATCCAAAGGAGGTGGCCGTTTACACAGCCATTTACGACTACGCAAAGAAGTTGGTTGAGGGGGCGACTGACGTTGAAAGCGAAGTTTCCCTTCACGCAAGTTCGGCAACAGTTGGTGGCAAGTTCGATTTGCTGATGAAGAAGAATGGCGTGTGGACATTGGTTGATTGGAAGACCAATGGCGAGGAACTTGAGGACATACCCAATGGGAAGGTTGGGTTGGATGAATTGACCAAGAACATCAACAACAACTCCTACAACAAGTATGCGCTCCAATTGAACGTATATGAATGGGCTGCGAAGGACTCTGGCAAGATTCCAAGGAACGCAAAGGTCAGCAAGGAACTCCACCATTTCCAGTACCTTGAGGATGGAAAGCCAGTGAAGATAACCGTTGTGAAGGTTCCAGATTTGCAGGAACTTGTGCAGGCAATGGTGGAACGGGCAATTGAACTTGGCGTTGTCAAAAGGAAATAAGTAAATAGAATGTGAATCAACATTGAGGAAACAGAAAATGAAGTTCAAGAAAATTGTGAAAGAGGCGAAGAAGCCAATGAAGAAATCGCAGAGGAAGCAACAGTGGTGGTTTGACATTCCTGGGGCGAAGCACATCTATCATGGCGATTGGTCAGACCCAGAAATCCAGTACAAGGGTTTCTCTCTGAACTATTGGGATGTGATTGACGGAATGTCGGATGTATACAGGGATGAACATCCTGAGGACAAGGACGAGAAGGGGTTTGACGCATGGCTATAGGAACAGGGTGGTCCAGGTGGATACCTTCAGGGCGATCTCGACAACTTGACCTACGCTTGCCTTGGAGATGATGGATTGGAAGACAAAGAGTGGCTTGGAATTCCAGATGCATACAAGGTGAAGGAGATCTATGGTCAGGGTGATGGAGACTTTGTTCTGTACAAGGACTGCCTCGTGGACATCTCCGAGTTTGAGTATTACGACAAGGACTATGACGATTACTTCACATACGAGCATGACCCACAAGGATTCGAGGCGTATTACATTGACAAGGCCAATCGTGGCGAGTTGATTGACCAATTGAATTCAGCAATAAGGGGACTTGTCCCAGACTCTGAACTCATGGAAGAAGGTTTCAAGGACGCGATGAAGTCGGGTTGGGAGAAGGTGAAGTCTGGCGTGAAGAAGGTTGGCAAGGCGATTGGGGACAAGTTCAATGGTCCATTCCGCAAGGGAGACCACATCATGATGAAGGGTGAAGATGGAGAGGAGTTCAAGGGCACAATCAAGGGTTTCGATCTTGGCGACAGAACCTATGAGGTTCTTCTTGGAAATCCCGTGAACGAGGACTGGGATGGCCGTGGAACGCAAGAGCAGGTTCTTGACATGCCAGACAGAGCCGAGGAACTTGAATCTGAGATTGAAAAACTGTGGGATGAACTTGGAGACATTGGTGGAAAGAATGAAATCGTTCTTGACCTGATATCGAACTATGTTGAACTTGAGAAGATTGATCCTGGCAGGGTGGATTTCTAACAGAGCATTTCAATGGACGAAAAATGAAACTGGCGTGGATTTCTCCACGCCATTTCTTTTCCCATGAATGTGTCTGTTGATGTCAATGTGTATATCTTTCTGTGAATTGCCTGAACAGAAGGTTTCCCTTCAAGAACGCCTCGCTTTCTATCTTTTTCAACCTTGGTGCTTGGGCAAGTGGCATGTCCCCCTCTGACATTGCGAATTGCCTTGGATTCACTATGTTCTGGTTCCTGTGAACCATTTCGTGGCAGAATGTCCTGAGAATGTCCTTGATGTGCCTGTTGTCTATGAACAGAACCAACTTGTTGTCGGTTGGGTCATAGTATCCCGTCTTGATGAAAAGTTCGTCCTCTGGATTTGGGGTCTGGTCAAGAACAACCTATGGCATTGGTTCATGTTCAAAACCAATCTCCTGGAAATACTTGACGATTTCCTCAATCCAGAAGTTGAGCATGTCTATCTTGTTTTCGTTGTCCATGATAGATGTATTTACCACACAATGAATGAAATGGTAAATAGCACTGTATGAAAAAGTATGTGTTGAACATAGAGAGACTTTACAGTGGACAGACCGCCAACGCATTGGTTCTGAACCAGGTTGACGAGGAGTTTCCTGTTCTTCTTCCGTCAGTTCCAGAAGATGTGGAAGATCTTCTCGGATGGATTGAAAAATGCAGAGAAATCCATCCATCATTCACGCCACCAAGTCTCAGATTGACAAGGGAACGTCTCAATGAGTGCATCATTGACTTCAACCTTGACCTTCAGACAAAGTTCAAGGACAAGGGGCATTCGGAATTGTACATGATGGATGATACTTTGTCTGGGATGAAAAATTCATAGTTGGACAATCTTCCTTCCAATGGAAAGAGGTACATGCATTGTCTGAACGGATTGAAGGAGCAAGGGACGAATGATGATGATGAAAATGTCTATCTGACATAGTTGAATGTTCTGTTCCCATTCAAGAAGATGTCCAACAAGTCCTTGTATGCGTCCAATTTGAAGATAAGACCTTATGTGGAGATTGACGATGATCTTGAGCGTTCCAGAAACATCACCCTCCAGGGGAGGATAAGCTACAAGGATTGTCTGCGCGATGTGGAGCAGGTGGGCAACAACATATATGCCATGTCGCCTTTGATGGAGGTGGGTGAATCTGCATCCAACGCTGTGTTTGGCAATGGATTGACATTGGTGAATGGACATGACGCGCCATATCACTTTCCAAACACGATGACGCTTTTCCAGCAGAGCCAAGACAGATACGAGAACTCCACAGTCAAGGACTTCGTGAAATGGTGCGAAACGCATTCAAGGAAGACTGTTGTGTCTTTCAAGGAAGTCTATGGCTAGAACGTCTCTGAACTCAAATGCCTTGGAAATGGATCCTTTGAGATTGAACTTGCCACATATTCCCCAACAGATCTTGTTCTATATGGTGAGGACGACAAGCCGGTTCCTATTGGCTTGAACTCCACCACCTGGAGATCCATCAGGATGGGCAGTTCCTCATTGGGCAGGTACAAGTCTGGAAGGTATGTTCTAAACAATGGAAACGCCAAGCAAGTTGGGTTTCTGTTCAATCTATACGACACATTCATCAGTGGAAAGGACAGGATAATCCACATCAAAGTGCCAAGAAATCCCGACTACAATCAAATGGAGTTGAAGTTCGATTATGGATGCTAGAAGCCCAAAGACTTCAACTATCCAATGGAAGCCACGATCATGTTGGACGACAAGGTTGTATTTGATGATGAATCCGATAATCTAGTCAACGAGTTCAAGCCATTCATTGAACCCATATCCAACACCACATTGAAGGACAATGATTTCAATCTGATTGTGAGAATCCACTTTGATGTTGATTTTGGAAGAAGGAACTCGGATTCCACATACCAGGATCAGTTGAGGAACACAGGTGTTGTGATTAGGAACATCAGAGTTGTGGGCAAGGGGACTGACGATTCATATCTTTCACGCCGTCATTTGACATTTGGCGATTATGTGAACGAGGATGGCATATCTGAAGATGAGAGAATTGAACGATTGAAGACTTTCTGGAAGGTGTGCAGATATCATAGGGACATCGCCTATCAGACGATAGTGGAATCTTCATTGAAGAACATGATTGGCTCTGGAATTGCATGCCCCAACAACTATTCCACTGGGGATTTGTATGGCGATGCATTCGTGGCAAAATCTGTTCTGGATCCCAGATATGACATGAATCTTTCTGAATGCAGCGACGACATGTTGTGTGGCGTGGGCAGGGAGTATTTGGGCATGGGAAGTTGTTCTGATCAATTGTCATTGGTCTACAAGCCCCTGATGATGAAAGTGTCTTGCGATGAAAATGGCAATGTGGCAACCGAGAGGGTGAACCCAGAGCCAGCGTTGAAGTATCAGATGGTTGAGGTGGTCAAGAACATCAACAGGTTCGAGTCCTCAATCAAGCACAAGTCCAACGTTTTCTCGGTTGTGGTTGAGAATTCCAACCTCGCAAAGTCAAGCAAGGACGAAAAGGACATGACCGAAGAAGAAAGGACATTGGAGAAGTACAAGGAACAGTTGAGGGATTCAGTGACGCAGTTCGTGAGGAACATATGTGAAGGAACAACCCCAGTCCACACTCAATTGTTCGATGTCCAGTTCACATGATGTGAAGAAGACGCCACTTTTTCATGTGGCGTCTTCTTGTTTTCTGTCCAATGCGATGTCTCGTCTTACTTGCGTCTGTACACTATCCGTCCCTTTGTCAGGTCATACAAGGACATTTCAAATTCAACCTTGTCCCCAAGTGTCAGCTTGATGGAGTTCATCTTCATCTTGCCATTCAACTTGCACAGCACCTTCCTCTGCGTTTCGTCGTCCTCAACTTCGTATGCGCCACCATGAACCTTGGTGATTGTCCCAGTGCGCCTTATAGTATCCTCTTTTTCCTTCATATGACCTTTCAAGAATTGCGTTTGATTGAATCCAGAACAAACTGCATGATGATGTTCTTGAGGGAATCGTGGTATTTCACACCATCGCCATTCCCCCAATTCTCGTCAGGCTTGTCGTTCACCAATCTAATCACATTGAAATTATACAACTTCTCGCTTGGATTGTAAAGGTCTTTCTTCAAGTCCTGTGAAACACAATACTCAAGCACATTGAGTATGTCGGCGTGGTTCCTCAGAAAGTGCTTTTTCGCGCTGTGGAACTCGTACTCGTAGTTCCTATCGTTGTAATGCACGGCGTATCGCACATGCGTCTTCTTGTCAGGTTCTTTTTCCATTTCAGTTTTCTCTCTGTTCAGTTTATGGGCGATCTGGACAAGCTGCTAGGAACCAACTCGTCCAGACCACCCAAAATGGTTTTTACGCAACCTTCTGGCCGGTCACGGCCTCAAGTTTCTTCAGAAACCCACCAAAGGTGGACTTGCCAATCGTGGTATCCATGAAGCGGCGCTCGAAGGTCTTGGTTTTCGTGCCAGACACGGTGTGCGTGGTGTAGTCGGCGTAGGCGCGAATCAGACCCCAGGCGTCACCATGGTGCGCCTTGTTTCCGGCGTCGTTGAAGCAGGCGATGAACTCCTGACGCTTCTTCAGGATGCCAGCCTTGGTCGTCTCGCTCATGTTCTCCTTGATGGGGAACAGGATTTCCACAAACAGCGCAATCTGCTCCTTGTCCATCTTGATGGAGGCGTACTTCTCTGCCGCCTTGCGCAGACCATCCATGTACTCGCGTACAGTCACCAGAGCGGCCTGACCCTGCTTCATGCGCGCGGGGAGCGAGGACTTGTGGAGAATGGAGATCGTGTTCGTGATCCCATTGAAGCCAATGTTGAACTGGGCGTAGTTCGCGGAGGACACAGCCACGATGTTGGCGCGGACCTTGTACTTGCCATTGAAGGAATTCTGGAGGACAATGCAGGGCGTGTAGTCCTCTCCAAGAATCTTGATGGAAGGAAGCTGACCCACAACCCAGCAGAGACCAGAATAGGTCAGACCACCACGGGTGAAGGTCAGGTTCGGGTCAATGTAGTCGGCGAAGCCAAAGGCGGTCTCGTTCTGGCAAATCTCGTACCCCTTGCCAACGATGCCCATGTACCCCTCCTTGTCGGTGCGCACTGTTGCCAGCTTGTCGGAAATCTTCTTCATGTCTGGCCCAAAGTAAAGAGGACGCTTCTCAACCTCAAAGTTCAGACCACACTTCTTGAGCGCATCGTTGATCTTCTTCGTGTTCGCGCTCTTGCCGACCATTTCCCAGGTCGCGCCATTGGTCTTCGTGGTTTTCGTGGACTTCGCCATAACTATCTGCTCCTATCAGGGAACTCAAGGGCATCCCAATCTCCCATCTTTCAGGATTTGGCTCTCACACAAGAACCTTTGTCCCTCAAGAACACCTATATTATCTCATATTCCTGTCAGAAAGTCAATAGGGTTAAATAGAATTTCTGAAAATTATAATTGGTCAAATATGCAGAATATATGGATATTTTGCAATATAACGAAAGATGGCTGGGTTATTCGCCCAACCACCTTGCTCATTGATGTGTTTCAACGTCCCTATTACAGGTCATCGTCCTCAAGTTCTGAACCAGGGAGTTCAATATCAAGGTTCTCCAAATCTTCGTTTGGATAGACATCCTTCACATTCAACTCAACAGTGACATTGTAGGGCTTGTTGCAATCGTTGCACCAGCATTCCACGTTGAACGTCTCGCCTTGCAGTCTGTCAAGGTTGGTGAAATTCAAGTCGTCCGAGCCAATGGAAACCTCGCAGTTGTTGCCACCACAATAGGGACATATCAACGCTGGGTCTGCACCTTCGATTTCCTTGCCGAATTTCCTGGATTCAGAATAGTTGTATTCTTCAAGTGGCGTTCCATCCCAGACATAGAGCCTGTTGCTGCCTATCTTGAAGCCACGCTTGCCATATCTCACGGTAATGGGCTTGCAGTCTGGATCAATCCTGTCCGAGGGTTCTGCAGCACCATCTGACTGTGAACCGGTGTAGTTCTTCTTAAGGCGCTGAAGGACAAGTGTTGACTTTCCACGCTTCTCAATGACCTTGTAGAAAGTGGAAATCATGAAATCGTAGTAGGACGTGCAGTAAAGAATGTCGTCAACCTGAACATTGTCCGGGTTGGCAACTTCTCCAGAACTCTCTTTTGCCAATTTTCTTGATTCCTTGAACTTTAAGATTTTTCCCTTGTTTGTCTTGAACAGTTTTCCAGACTCGGAGACATACTCCAATTTTCCGTATTTCCTTTTGAAGTAGTTTGACTTCTCAAACCTTTCCTTCGTTATGTTCAGTTTTTTCATTGTTGTTTTCCTCTTACTGGATTCAGAAATCTTTGTGTTCTCTGACACTTCCTCTGCCCTTGGGCTTATGAACTCGCCATCAACTTGGTCTGTCTATGGCATGTCCTCCCTTCCATGTGCGTTTGGGGTTGGTTCTGCTTCTTTCCTCATTGTCTCCACATTCTGCCACATGTACTCTATTGGATCCTTTCCAGAAAGCAGCTTGTCGAAAATCCTCTTGGCATCGTCCGACATCGTGTTCTGACACCACTTCTTGAAAGAGTCCTCGTCGATGGTGTAGAGGTTGTAGCCAGATTCAACCTTGCTCTGTGGCAGTTCCTTTCCATCCTTTGCAACGAAAATCTCCATCTGCACCAGTTTCAACGCATCATCTGGATGCTTGAGCATGTCCGACTTCAACACTCTCACAACCATCTTCGCGTCTGGATTCAGGCAATAGACCTATGACCATCTGTGATGTCCATCAATGATGTAGTTGGTTCCCTCAATTTCGGCAACCACAAGGGGAAGACCCGCAAGTTTGACTGGCTTTCCAGAGAGGATGTCAACTATCCCTGCTGGCTTCTTCGCCAGTGGATATGACAGGGACTTCTCCATATCAACCTCGAACTGTGTTGGATGGATGTTCCTGATTGGCATCTCCGTCTCGTTTGAGAAGAACACCTGGACGCCATCCTTGCTGTTGAAGTTGTCAACGATTGCGTCACGAAGGTTCTTCACCTTTGGATCATTCGCCAACGTGTTCAAATCTTCAATGAACGCCTCGTAGTTGTCGTCCCTCAACACCACCATCGCCTTGTTGAAGTCATGTTCCTTGTCGCCTGTAGGCTCTATCTCCCCTATGCGCTCTCCACCAAAGTCTGGCTGATGTCTTCCTTTTTTCAATGTGGTTTTCATGATGTTTAATCTCTCCATATGTTCATGCGAAGAAAACCTCTTGACCAAATGAAGTCTCCGCCCTCAGATTCTCCAACACCTTGTCAAGTTCCTCCTTGCCCTCGGCTCCAATCTCCTTTGAGACTGAACCTCCTCCCGGCAGGTTGATTCCTTCAAATTTCCCCCTGATGGACCCACATATGATTTTGCAGAACGCCAATGTCAGTTTCTTCACATGTTCGTTGCAATATAGTTCGTCCAAAGGCGGCTCCACCTCAATCTCCAGAACCATTGGAACTCCCCATCTTGGGTCGGGGATTCTCCCAAGTTCAGGATAGGGCCATAGTTCAGAATGATAGGGTGGTGGGGTGTTTCCACAATATCTGGGTTCTGGGATTATGATTAGTTTCTTGGACACCCTGTCGAACTGCCAATCTGGTTGGGTAGCCAGAACCCTCTGCGCCATCTTCTTGAACTCGACGAAATTGTGGTAGGTGACGAACGAACCAGCGAGATTGCCACTTCCAAAGTTCCCAGTTGAAGTTCTGTTGATCATCCAAGGAAGGACAACCCCCCATCCAGAGAAATCCACTCCGTACTGCAAATCGGTCACCTGGGTCGCATTCTCTCTCGTCAGGTCAAGACCAACTCCAGGAATGTACTGCCTTGAGGACTTCAAGACATATTTTCTCGGAAAGGTCGCATATTTCGTGTATAGCATCAATGCGTTCTGGATTGCTGTGTTGAAGTGGTTTTCCCTAAGTTCAACAGTCACAAGTGGATAGCCAAGCATGGAAAGAACCCAGTCAATCAACTCCTGCTTGCTCTTTATGGCAGGGTGAAGGAAAGTGGACTTATCGTCCACATGGGCTTCCTCGTACTTGGGATAGTCCTTCAATGGCGTCTCCTGCTCTGGCTTGAGGTAGGTGATGTGTTCGTCCTTCCTGGCTTCGTGGATTGCCTTGTGGGTTTCGTCGGAGACATCAGGCTTGATTTGCAAGATTCTGTTCAATCCTGCAATGTTGATGTCTGGAAGCCTGTCTGTCGTTGTTATCTTCATCGCATATCACATGTCGCTGTAAAGTCCAACGAAGGAGTCAACAATTTCTGCGAACTCCCTTGTTGAGATTTCCTCTTCATTGTCCTGATACATGTTCCTCCTCACAGAGACAATCTTCAAATACCCATCTTCATCGTTGCCCCAGCCAATTCCATCGAATTCCTCGCCAGATGGGAAATAGCATGTTCCATCCACTGTGTTGATGTTGCCCCAATCGCTTTCGTCTGCAAGGTCAATCATGAAGTCGTCAAAGTGTCCATCTTCGTCCACGACCTCAATCGAGAACCTTGTGTTGTCCTGGTCTTCTCCATCTTCTTCCATGCACTTGAACCTTGGATTGGATTCAGTACTTTCCTTGGAGAACTTCTTGCCAAATTTCTTGGAAGATTCATTTACATCATAATTTTCATTGGATTTCCCAAATACAACAACAACTCTTCCATTTTCGTGTTTGATGTCCTTTATTTTGTCATAGCCAGAAAGTGCGCCTATTACCTTATAGCCTGAGAACTTTTTCAAGTTCTTCTTGAAGAAACGACAAAGTTCCCACACAGTTGATGCAGACATGTGTTTGGAGTGTTTGCTTCCCTCATATGCACCTGAAGGCCAACATATATTGTTTCCATAGGCAGATTGCAATGAATACCAGGTGATAAATGGTGTATATCCTTTTTTATCAATATACTCCTGCTGTTCTTCATCAAGGGGATCATATGTAAAATATACTTCAGTGTCAAGCGCAGCATCTTCCCCAATTTTGTCTTGAATTTCCTCAAACTTCATCAAGAGATCTTCATATGACATCCTTTCCGAAGATTCCTTGAACATCAATATCTTGCCTTTGCTGGTCTTGAACAACTTCCCCGATTCGGAAACATATTCCAGTTTCCCATACTTGTTCTTGAAGTATTTGGACTTCTCAAATGCCTCTTTCGTTATGTTCAGTCTTTTCATCTTGATTTCCCCATAGATTGGTTATGTCATTTGTTATTTACCAATCTTGGAGCGAATCAAGTCCTTGCATCTTTCTTGATCGTCAGCCCAATCTTGTTCAGAAATTGAAATCAGGGAAATGCCTTTGGATTCGCATTGCAGTTTCTTGAAGTGGTCTATTATCTTTCTATCCTCCAACGAATGCCAATATGTGCCGTTGTATTCGATGGCAACCTTGATGTCAGGTAGCCAGATGTCAAGTTCGTGATAAGACTTCCATCCATTCTCAGAATTCGGCTCCATTTGGGTTCTGTCGTTCTCAATTATCGTTCCGTTGTATATGGACTTGACATATTCCAATACTTCCTTCTCGCCTTTGGAGAATGTCTGTCCTTTTGGCATGGAGTAATACGGGTCGTTGTATCTCTCCATCTTTGTCTGCATTATCTTCTTCACAGCTTGCTCAGAACCACCACCATTTTTTACACCATATAGTTCCATGCATTTGTCTTCGTATTTTTGGTGGATTTCCTCTGACGCAAAACCAATTCCACCCCAGCGTTCTTCTGTTGTTTCTCGTACCTTGTCCTTAATTTCTTGGCAGTGCATTGGGTGGTCGCAACCATATGTCTCAATCAATGATTTTCTGTATGCTTTCTTGTAGTGGTCTGTCTTTTTCGCGCATTTGCAAGAACAAGCAGTTCTATCGTAGCCAGTGAATATATTGGCAACATTTTTTGTGATGGGATTGTTGCAGTCAGGAGCATCGCATATTGGAAAATCGTGGATGTCGTTTAATAGCCAATACAGATGGGTCTACATGTTGTTATTCTTTAGTTTCTCGTTCTCATATGACATTATGAAATCGAGAAGATGCTTGTTTTCTGGTCTGCGCAAGAATTTCCCATACTGAGTGTGATGGGCATCTACAATGCTCTTGATTTGCTGTATAATATCTATAGTCATGTTCAATAGTCTCCTTATTGGATGTGATTAGAGGTTGATTGAAAGTAACGATTTCTTTCAACCTCGTTTCTATTTACAATTATACATCAAAAAACAGAATAGGGGTTTGGTTTTCATTTCGGTTTGTGTAAATATAGATGAACTACAAAGTTTTGGACTAGTGTTCATTATAGAGTAGTCAAACAACTATAACTAACAAAAAAGAGGTAAAAAATGGCAAATCGTACAATTTCCAGCCCTGGGGTTGAGATAATCGAACATGACTTGTCTGGTTATACGACCACCAATCTGGGAACCAACTGCCTCGTCACTGGTTTTGCTCAGAAGGGCGAAGACCTTGAGCCTATTCACATCACGAACCGCTCAAGTTGGCTTCTGAACTTCGGTGCGCCAACCAATGAGGCCGAGGAATACTTCTACAATGCTGGCATGGAGGTCTTGAATCAACAGGGCTTTCTCTATGCTGCGAAGATTCCCTATTCAAACGACATCGCTGGCATCTATGCTGCGGCGAAATACACAATCAGTTCTCCACGCGATTTGTATGAACTTGATGAAGAGGAGGGGTTGTATTATTCTTGGACGACCAATGAACTTGGAGAGCCAGTGAAGAAGTACAGAGATGCTGAGGACGAGCTTCCTGGACATCCACTTGGGCGTTTCTACAAGAACTACCGTGGACTCAAGGATCTTGGCGTAAACAGTCTTCAGTTGATTGCTCCTACTGGACAGGACTTCATTTCCAAGGATTTGGTTGAGGAGTATGAGACAGGTGAATCCGCTCCAGGCTCCAACGTCATCTATCTCGTTGACAAGACAAGGGCTGTGTACACTCGCGCCCCCGAGATTGCAGACAAGCAGAGCAACCGCGATTCAAGGTATTGCATTGGCATTGTGCCTGTGATAACCACCCTCTGCAACACTGCATGGTTCCAGAAGAACATAACGGGGCTTGAGTCTGATGTGGATGAACTCTATCAGCCGGTGCGTTCTTTGAGGACGATTGAGTTCCCAGCAGGAGCTGCTTCCGCAGCGGAGTACAAGCCAACTAAGTTCGTTGCTGACGATCTCCACACCCAGTTGCTCAAGGGGCAGGGCGTGTTCCAGGCATCCCTTTCAGAGCAGGCCGCGACGATTGCGCAGTCATGCCTCTCCAATGGAAACCTTGTTGATGGCAAGTTCAAGCCATTCGTCTGCAACGATGTGTGCGTTGTTGTGTTCAAGGCGTTCGTCTCCACTGAGGATGGTAAGATTGACTTCACCCCTGTTGAGACTTGGGTTGGCTCTCTTGATCCAAATGGACGCAACGAGAAGGGTCTGACAACGTTCATCGACACCATCATCAACAACAACTCCGAGTACATCTACTGCTTCTCCAACCTTCAGGATCCACAGAAGGTTCTGAATCCAGACCATGGCTTCGTGGCTGGCTCCGATGTGGAGTATGAGACTGCGAAGGAGGATCATCAGAACGACACCGAGTATCAGGCGGCGACATTGTTCTCCGCCTACGCGGCTGCGATGCTTGGCTTCAACAAGGGCGAGAGCAACAATGAATTGCCATCGCTTGCCGCGCCAAGGGACTTCACCGACGAGGTCTATGGTGAATCCTGGCCTGACGGAGACTTGGACGAGAATCAGGAGAAGATGAAGGAATTGTCCATCAAGACGATGGGCAACCTCCGCAAGTTCTACAACGAAGACGCCAAGCAGCCAATCTGCACATTGGATCCTCTTGTGATGGGCAATAAGTTCTCGTTCGATGATCTCAAGGACATCGTTGAAGAGGCTACTGACGATGGCGTTGACAGCACAGGCGTCAAGCCAAACAATCCAAACTACCTTGATGGATATGCGGGCGATTATCTGAATGGACTCAGCGATCAGTTCAAGGAGTATCTGGATGTCTCCGACAAGTTCATCACCAAGTTGCCATCAATCACCTACAAGATCACCAGAAAGGGGACTGAGTACAAGGATGGAGAAGAGGTGCCTGTGGATGAGGAGAATGGTGAAATCGTATTTGACCTGCATAGGGCGGAGAATGTGGAGAATCCTGAGAACTTTGAACTGGACTCCTATGACTACACATTCACCATGGGATCTTCCTCTGTGGATGAGAATGGAAACGGCGGCCAGGTGGACTACTACAAGAAAGACAACATGGGCAACAAGATTGCCGAGATGAAGTTGTCTGAATTGTCCATCTTCAACTCCACCGACTACTTGAGGGCAATCTACGACTTCGATGAGCTGGTGATACCGCAGACGCTCATGGGCAGCAATGAGGTTGACTTCGACAGCGTTGAGTGGGCGCAAGTCCGCCAGGCGGCAATCCAGGCGTTGATTATCAACTCAATCCAGAAGTCTGGCAGGTTCAAGGCGAAGCTCCGCTACCTCAAGAAGGCGAAAATCAACCTTGACAGACTTGACATGAACTTCGATTGGGCTTGCATTGACGTTCCACAGACAAGCGAGCAGAAGGCGAACAAAGCAGTGGGCAAGAAGTACATTGAGGACATCTTCAAGTCCTACAACGATGTTGGTCTGCTTGGTGGAATCCAGTTCGTGGCCATTCCAGAGGAATCCTCAACGGACTCAACCAGCAAGAACTCCGACCTTCTCTCCAAGAAGGATGCCCTTGAGGCGAAACTTGACGCAATCGTGAACATCGACACCTCCAAGAAGGAGAAGATGAAGCCAAGACAGGGGACGCAGGATCCAAAGAAGAAGTCTGAGGAATTGATCTTCGCGGAGAAGTATCTCAGGGTTCGCCAGTATCTCCAGTCCCAGTACTACGCAAAGTTGGCCGACATGCTCAAGACAATCGCCAAGATAATGGAGGATTGCACATATGCCCAGCAGCGCTATGTTGAGTCCCAGAGGAACATCGACGACTCCAACATCATGCTTGGCTTCTATCCCGAGATGGCAGAGCCAATCATCACCTACACCACAATCGCGCAGTCCTTGAACAAGATTCTGGACAGCATGAACAACATCAACGAGTGCGATGTGGATGTGGTGTGCGATGCAGGCATCTCCAACATCGCCCAGTTCGTGAAGCAGGTCTACGACCCAAGCGCAGACGATGGCGAGGATGTTGGTGGTCTCTACCAGCCTGTCAAGTACAGCGCCTACTTCAAGTTCAACAAGAACACCGACTTGGCGTATTGGAAGACAATCGTGTACAAGTTCGATACCTTCTGCAAGTATCGTGGAGATTGCATGTTCTGCACCGAGGGTCCGCGTGGCATGGTTCTGATTGGCAACAAGCAGGTCGTGCGCAAGACCAAGAAGGACACGAGCGTGGATCTCAACATCCTGCCATACCTCAACAAGATCACTGGATTCAACACATCCTATGGCGCAGGCTACCTCAACTGGTACCGCACAATCAGCGACTACACGGGAGACACCCTCTGGGTTCCTCCGTCAATCAAGGCAATGGGCACATACATCCTCACCGACAAGCAGTACAACTGGTGGGATGCCCCCGCTGGAATGCGCCGTGGCGTGATCAACATGGTGGAGACCTCCTTCAATCCAAACAAGGATCAGGCAGGAGACATCTACGATGCCAACTGGAACTACGCAATACACTATCTCAACGATGGCATCATCCAGGAAGGGCAGAAGACCTTCCAGACGAGGCAGAGTGCGCTTGACCGCGTGAATGTCCGCCGTCTGATTGGCCGCATCAAGAGGTATGTGTATCATGCGTCAAGGCAGTTCCTCTACGAGCCACATACGCAGGCAGTCCGCGAGAAGTACGTGAAGACAATCACGCCATTCTTCCAGGATCTGATGAACAGAGGTGGCTTGTATGGATACAAGATTATCTGCGACAGCACCAACAATGGGCCGGAAGTCATTGACAGAAATGAACTCAGAGTGAAGATAGGGATTAAGCCCTGCAAGACCATCGAGTTCATCATCATCGACCTCTGTGTTCTCAACACTGGTGCATCCTGGACTGAAATGGATAGCATCTGACATAAAGATCATTGAAGTCAAAAACAAAACTCCCACTCACAAGAGTGGGAGTTTTGTTTTTATGTGATTTTATTATTGTGTTAGAAGAACATATCAATTGAAAGATCCTCAACTTCTTGTTTTCTGAATATATTCACATTATTGGCAAGCATGCATTGGTGCTTGGCTTCGTAGAGACCGCACATCCAATCATACTTCTCGTCAGACCATTCTGGTTCCCGATATGGGCAATACATTTCTTCCTTTCCTGAACTTTCGTTTATTCTGAAGAAGTGTTCTCCCTTGACTTCGTAGATTCTGCCATTCACCAAAAAGTCAGGATGGTATGTGTGTTCTGCGCCATCATACATATATTGAAAGCATATTTCTGGTTGATACTCAAAGTCGATGTGATTCTCCAACAGGAAGTCATAGACCAGAAATTCCCAAGAAGAACCAAATGTCATATCGGGGTACTTGGGATTTGTGTATCGCTTGTGTGCCTTTTTGTGGTATTCTGAAGTTTGAGCATAATTGTCATATCCATATGTGTTTCGCATTGTTTGTCGTAGTTTTTCTTTCACAACTTCACTTTGCATTGGATTATCTGTTCCATAATTCTTCCTGCTAGTCTCTCTTACTTTTATTCTCCATTCTTCTGTTCTGGAATACTCCTCGTCTCCATATCTTTCCTTGCTAGTGGCATGTGATTTCAGTTTCTTGTCCTCTGAACTGAAATATGTTGGGGCATTGAACTTCTTTATACATGTTTCCCTAACTTTGTCTTTGACTTCTTGTGCTTGGGATGGATTGGTTATTCCCTTTCCATAGTGTTTCTCCCATTTTTCAATAGATTTTCTCTTCATTTCATCCCATTCTTCTTGGGTGCGCTTGGATATGGTCTCTCTGTACTTGTTCTTGGTTTCCTCCAACGACGACGAATGGATACCACCATGTCTTCTTTTGTTGGAGTCTATTGCTCGTTGTATCAATTCTTGTTTCTCGTTTTCTGAAAGGGAAGTCCATCTATCAGAAATCAACTTTCGACCTTCTTTTGTTTGGTTGAATAACACACCTCCATGATTTCTCCTGTCGGTTTCTTGTATCTTGTCTCTGAACTCCTTCACTTGCATAGGATTTGTAATTCCCTTGCCATATCTTGATTCCATGGTGGTTTTATGCTTGTCCTTGTATTCTTTCGTGAGATGGGCGCATGATGGACAACAAGTGGTATATATCTTTGCGTGGTTGCCGTGGATTTGCTTCATTACGATGTTTCCACACACTTCACAACAAACAGGTTCATTGAACTCACGGAGTATGTATTGTATTCTCGTATTGTAGTCGAAGAATTCAGGTAAAAACGATGTATTGACCATTATCAAGGTATGCATGTACTTGTCGTTTTTTATCTTGCGTAGGAAGCAATTTGAGTTCTTGTTTACGAACTTTTCAACAATATCCCTAACAGGATTTCTTTCGTCGTCAATTTCATGTATAATTTCATTAGTCATTTGTGATACCTCTCATATCATAAGTGATTTGGTTGGTTGGGAATTGCAGTCTCAATCAACCTTTTCTATTTACAATTATACATATAATAACGAGAAACACCACCTTGTCTTGCGAGGGTGGTGTTCTTGTCTTTGGACAAGGGTTCTTGTCTTTGGACAAGGGTTCTTGTATTCCCATGATTCTTGTTTGTTGGATTACGCCCCAAGCATTTCCTCAACCACTTCGGGTGGGTATTTGCGTTCGCAATCCCTGTCCTTCAGAATCTCATATGCGAAATAGACTTCCTGGAATGTGATTGGTTTGTCGTAGGAGAGATAGCCTGTCTCCTCAACATTGCCTCTATCCCAATCCCCAAGATCTGGATCGTCCTTCAACTCCTGCTTCGCAACTGCCTTGAGTTTCTCGGCCATCCACATCTTGATTGCCTTTTCGTCAAAGTTAACCTTTGCAAACCAGTTGTCCGCGCCATAGTTCCTTCTCCATGGCTCCGTACTCACGGCGAAATGCACCCTCTGGCCCTTCATTTCAACATCTATGAACGGCCAATAATGCTCCATCTTAGGCGAGTTCTCCCACATACCATCTGACATCTGACCAATCACCGAGTCAAGGATGTCCTTGGCTTTGTCACCCACGAGTCCAGTGTCAATCAACTTGACTGACTCGTCTGATTCATTGTAGACTTTCTTCCACATTGTCAAATTCCTCCACCCCACAACACCTGGTTCGTCGTCCAGTTGTTGGTATAGGTATTTACCAATTCAACGCCTATGTTTGGGAACTGGATGTCCTGGTTCTGTTCAATGACGAACACCATCCTCTTGTTGAGGCATGGACATTTGGGAGAATGAGTCAATCCACTTCTGTGGCATCCTGTCATCAATAGATATTCATGTCCATCAACCATGATGTACCGGAATGTCCATTCTCCGGTTCCTGGGCACAGAACCATATTGAATTCGTTTGTTCCACTTCTTTCGGCAACATGTCTGCCACTTTCGTCAACTAGGGATTCAGAACATCCAATGAGAAGGATGCTCATTCCCAATGCAAGCAGTTTCTTCATGGTTGTTCTCTCCTTTAGTTGAGTTCTATTAGCTGAGATTCTGTAAACTCAATGTTTCTGAAAACCTCGATTGGGTTAGGTTTGGTCTTGAACCTCACAGCATCCAGCCTTTCTTGAATCTTTTTCAGTGTCTCTACAGGAAGCACATCAAGCGGATTGGGGCATCCCTTGACATTTCCCCGAAGCAATGTGTCCAGAGCATCATAGCTGAACCCAATCTTGTCCTCGTCTGTCTTTCCAGTCAATCCATCAGATGGAGCCTTTTCCACAAGGTCGCGTGGAATCTCGTCCATCGTCAGACCAATGGCAACCACCTCGTTTTTGGTGAGATCTATAAGGGGCTTGAGGTCTCCACATTCGTCTCCCCAACGAGTGAAATAGCCAGTGATGTATTCGGACAGATTGCTGGTGTTGATAACCCTTCCACCAACCGTCTGGCTCACTGCATACAATGTGGTCATGCGAAGTCGTGGAGCAAGGTTGATGAGTGTCTGTTCGGACAGCTCAACCACCATGTCACCCAATGCGTCAATCGCTGCATTTCCAATTGCGTCATACGCGCCCTTGATGTTCACTGTGACGTTGGGGATGCCAAGGGCTTCGCATACTCTGATGGAGTCCGAGATGTCCTTCTGCTCACCATTCGGCATGAGAACGCCAAGAACTCTGTCTGTTCCCAACGCCCTTGCGCAAAGCGCGGCAACAATCGTGGAGTCCTTTCCTCCAGAAATTCCCAGGACAGCCTTGCTTGTGGGACCGTTCTTCTCAAACCAGTCCCTAATCCACTGAACGAGATTGTCTCTCGTCTTCTCTGCGTTGAAATATGTCATGTCCATTTTAGTTTTTCCTTTGCTTAGATTTCCTTGATATGAACCACAAACTCGAATTCCTCGCCGACATGGAGGAAATACTTGTCACGGTTCTCTTGGGTTTCTCTCCTATAGGTTGTGAATGGGATGTCCTTGTCTCCCAAGAACACGAGTTGGATGTAGTATTCGCCCATCTTGAACTCGTACAATCCATCCGTATCGTATTCCAAAGCCTCCTTGGGGAAGGTCTCGTCCATCTTCACCAATTCAGCATGGATTAACCTCCCACTTCTCTGACCATGCATCTTGGAAAAGTCGTGCCTGAACATCACTACGTGGTCGTCGTTCATTTCAATTTCTCCTTCTTCTTTCTACTGGTGCTTCCATTTTCCTTCCACATCCAGGGCAATACCTGTAGGTTTCATGGAAGGTCTTGATTTTCTCCTTCGCCTCGTTGGTGGAATTCCAATCCGCGTATTCCATGAACCCGCAATTGGAGCAGGTGGCATACTCGTATTCAAGGACATACCAATGCGCTGTTAGGGTGTAGTTGTCGTTGTCCATTTCAGTTCCCCTTCCTCAGTCAAACTCACCAGAAACGCCATCAAAGCAAGTGCTAAATGTGCAGTCTTTGCGTGAATGGCAATCGCATGGGCAATCTGTGTACCTGCACACCTCTTCCCCATATTCGTTTTCATGTAGGTTTGGACATTTGAATTCCATTATTTCAGCTCTCCTTATCAATCACAGATAGAAATCCGATGATGAAATTTGCTTGTTTTTCAAATACAACTTAACCGTGATGCGTTTGTCGTCGCAGCAATAGTCATCAACTACAGATATACTGAGGTTTTCCTTGATGTAGTTTTCAATGAACTTCTTCAATTCCTTTTCCGTCTTTGGCATGTCAATTGCCCTCCTTGTTGATTCTGTCCCTGATTTCAGCGAACGTGGTCTTGTTGAGCATCACGCCATCCTTGAACACGGTCTTGAGTTCCGAGGCGTTCTCGTTGAGCATGGTGTCATGTTCATCCGTCTCAAAGAGGTTGCCATCGCTGTCCCTCTGAACCCAGACGATTCCCTTGTGGCTCTTCTTCAACTTGCCGGTGTCCGTCTTCGGATCCTTGTAGATGAAGTGGAACTTGCCATTCACCACGCCAGCGCAGGACTTCATGGCCAATCCAAATGTGTCTCGCGTGTTCACAATCAGCTTTTCGTTGTCAAAGATTCCCGTGAAGCAGAAGGCCCCCACGCCCAGAACCAAATTGTTTGCAGCATACTTGTGTTCTTCCATCCATTCCCAGATTCTGCGCACTGTGAACAATGTGCATCCATCTCCAAGGATGATTCGGATGTGATCGTTGAGGACACTATATCCCTTCGCGTTGTCATATCCACCAAAGGTTGCCCAAAGGTGATCCAACGTCTTGGTCACGGTCTCAAACTGGTCTCCAGAATCAGGGCGGATTAGCAAAGTCCCATTGTGCTTGAGGATTTCACCCTTGAGCGAAGGGATGATGTTGTCCACCAGATTCCAATAGTCATAGGTGTCGCTCACCATGCTGAACGAGGTGTTGGGGTAGATTTCCGTCAGCATCCTCTTGATGAAGGTCACTTCGTCGCCGTCAATGGCGTAGTTGCTTGCCATCACACTGTGTTCGGTGCTTACTGCGCCAACACCAATCTTGGTGTTGGAGACATCTGCATCATAATACTTGTCAATGTAGGGAAGGGCAGGGATTGTGCTTGTCTTGTTGAAGCAGGTGAGCCATGCAGCGGAGCATCTTGCCGCTTCGTTCGTGCAGCTCATTCCACGCATTCCAAAGTCCGACATTGCGTTCTTGGGGTCGCCATTGTCCACGGTCTTGTCGTAGAACTCCTTTGCCAGTTCCAGATACATCTTGGAGATTGTGGCATGGTTGCAGGTCTTCCAAAGTTCAGCCTGAAGGATGCATTCAATCCACTGGACGAGCCAAGCGAAGTTGTCGTTGGTGTTCGTGACCTCAATGCAGGGGATGCCCATGTTCACCGAAGTGCCCTCTGGGATTGCGCGAATCTGAAGGGGAAGGTATCCAAGCCTGTGAAGGTCAATCACGCCCGACACGTCATACCCTCCTTGGGGCAACTGAACCTTCATGTACTTCTCGTACTCCTTCACCACATCGTTGATTTCGCGGTCAAAGAAGTTCTTCTTGAAGTAGTCAACAAGGAATTCCTGGATGAAAGCCTGAAGCCCAAAGAACACCATCTTGTCGCAGGTCTTCAACATGGACTTTCTCGGAGTCCAATACGAATAGAGTTTGGTCAATCCAGCGTTGTACTGGAGCCTGTGCGTTTGCTTATACGTGTCGCACAACAACATTGCGTTTGTGTCTATCATGATTTTCCTCTCTTGCCAATTCCGGCTAGGTTTAGGGTTTAGTGTTTTCCACCAAGAATCCCCTTGGTGGCAACAATTTAATTATACCATATTTGGTGTTGGATGTAAAGGGGGTCTGATGAGTTTCCTCAATTCCCAATGGCGGAAACAATGTCCTTCTTCATCTTCGCCACATCAAAGACGTATCTGGTATCGTCCTTGTCTCCATACACAGGGTCGCCCTCGTTGTTTCCATAGGCAGCTTTCTCTTCGTGGTTGTAGGCGTTGCCATCTTCTGGAACATGGGCGTGGATTTCTCCATCCTCCCCAATGTAGAGGACGAACACAAGTGGCAGCTCCCAATCTCCTCCAGCAGCAACCCAAAGCACAGGGAACGCAGAATCCCCTTCTCCCCCAAGCATCTCATATCCGTCAAGTTCCTCAAGTCCAGGAAGGTGGTTGAAGGAATCTTCTGTGCCAAACTCCTCCAGGTTCTCGGTGTCAAATCTCACAACGGAAATATCATCGTCAGCAGGTGTCTCATACACTGCATAATAGATGTCATCATGCTTGCCAATGGCATTCTTCAAGTCCTCAATCGTCAAGTTCTTCTTCGCTTTCATGTTCATGCCCTCCTTAGAATTCGTGGATGATCTTGATTTTCTCGTTTGCCTCTCCACGGAAGATGGAGTTGGTGGTATAGATGGTCTTGATGAGATCTCCCTGAATCAGCTTGCCCTTCTCCTTGTCAAGAACCGAGTTCTCAAGGTGGGTGACATAGCAGTTAATGTCGTTTGCCCCCTTGTCCTTCAACGCGCAGGCCGAGTGGTAGAATGTTCCACCATAGGCGCAAATGTCGTCAATCATCATAACGTTCTTGCCCTTGAGGTCGTCGTAGCCGGCGATGTCGATTCCCAGAATCTTTCCGGTCTTCCAATCGCGCTTCTTGATGCCAAATGCAACCGGAAGTCCCAATGGGGCGAGGAGGTCGCTGTACCTCTTGCAAGCACCTTCGTCAGGGAAGTAGAGAACCACATCCCTATCAGTTGCAGCGAAGTGAAGAGCCATCTGGACATCCTCGGCCACGCAGTTGAAGTCCACATCTACGCGGTCGAACAACGCCTCGCTTACAGTGCTGTGGGGGTTGCAAATGGTGACGCCCTCGAATCCAAGCCAGTTGATTGTGTCAGCGAATGCCTTGAGGGTGAATACCTCGTCCGAGTTCTTCACCCTGTCCATTCGTGCGTTGGGGACATAGGGAAGGTTCAGCCAAATTCTGCACCTTGCCTTGCTCTTGAGGTGCTTTACGAGCGCGATGAGCTGAAACAACTCGGCGTCGTTGTCGTATAGCCAGGTGATTCTGTATGCCCCATCCACGAAAGTGGGGTTGTACTTGATGAGCTTCGTGCCATCAGGGAACATTGTGGGGGTGATTTCCACGGTGTTCTGGTTGTTCAAGTCTTCTACTTTAATCATAGAGATTTCCTCGTTTCATTGATTTGCCTATATTATATCATATTTTGGTTGATGTTGTCAATGTGGTTCGTTGGTTTTTATCACAATGGTTTTGAACGAACTAGAATATGGTGGTTATTGCATCGTCCGTGATGTTTGTTGTATGATCGTTGTCCTTTTGTACCACAAAATTTAATGTTTGGTTTAGTGTATTGAGTTTTGTGATGCGACAGCCATTGTCCATCAAATCCTGCAACACTTCAAATACCAATCCCGCATCAGTGGTTCCTTTTTGGTATATGACGAATTTGACGCAGAAGTTTTTTGTTATTCTGTTCACGCACATGTATTCACACCCCTTGAAATGCCTTTTGAATTTTTTAATCATTTTGGGCATGTCAAAGCCGCAATCCTCGTAGTCTTCAGGATACAACCAAAACTCCTTGCTAGTATCTATGTCAATCTCATTGGGATTTGTGAATTTTGGCAAGAAGTCAGTATACCAGTTCATGGTTTGTGCTACAGAAGTCATGTTGCATTTCCTTTCTGTTAGTTCAAACCACTTCAATCTGGCACATACCCATCGTCTTTAATGCGGCTTCGTGGGTCTCTGGCGTGACCCCGGCAGTGCAATCCCTCAATACCTTGATGGTGCTGTTGGGGAAATGGGCGCGTAGCATGAGCGCGTTGCTGACCACGCAAATGTCCGTGCAAAAGCCAACAATCGTGAATTCGTAGTCGGTCTCAAAGGTTGTTATGCCATTCCATCTCAGGGTTGCAGCAAGGTGGTTCACCATCCAAGTCGAACCAAATGTGGGTTTTTCGTAGATTTCGGCATTCTGGATTGCCTTTGTTTTGCTCACCTCTTCAGGCATGTGCCATCCCCAAGTTCCCCTTATGCAGTGTTCAACAGGAAGTTTGCTCCCCTCAAGGGTATTCAGGTAGTTCTTATCGTGGGTGTCCATGGTCACATGGATTTCGTCATACTTTTCATTCTTGAGCAGTTTGACGATGTTGGGCAATGCCTTGATTGCCTCTTCGTTGCGCAACGCGCCTGTGATGAAGTCGTTCTGGACATCAATCACAATCAGTATCTTTTTCGTAGCCATTTTGGAAATTCCTCCAATGTTCTGGTTTTGCAGTTTCCCACCACAATCCCATGGTGGGCGTTTACAGATAATTATACAACATCTTGGTGGAAATGTAAAGGGGGTTTTCCATTCAACTACTTAACGGCTGAAGACCGTTGAGATTGAGGGTGATTAAGTTTTCCTCAAATTTTCTTGCTTCAATGTCGATGGTTTCATCTTGGATGTTTGACATTCAAAATCAGAGCCTTCAACTCCACAAGCGTTAATTCCCGATGTTGCATCGGTACTCAAAGTCTTGATGATGTCTCGTAGAGCGAAAGACTTGATGTTCTTCGCCGCATTGACATCTCTATCCAAAGTCATCCCACATTCAGGACATGCATATGTTCTATCGGTCAACTTCATATGTTGCCTATGACCACAATTGGAGCAAATTTGCGTAGAGGGTTGGAATCGACCTATCTTCAATAGTCGTTTTCCTCTTCTTTTCAACTTGTAGCCCAACATGGACGTGAATGTGTAGTATGACAGGTCTGACACTTTCCTTCCCCATCGCTTCATCATTGCCTTTAAGTTCAAATCCTCTATGCAAATCGCCTTGACTTGGCTCTCGTCAGACAATTTGGTGGAGAGATTGTGCAGGAAATTATTGCGTTGGTTGGAAATGTGGTTGTGGCATTTCGCCACTTTCAGTCTTTGCTTTCCTCTATTATTGCTTCCTTTTTGCTTTCTTGAAAGTTTTCGTTGTTCCTTTGCAAGTTTGTCCAATGCCTACTTGAAATATTCTGGCGAGTCTATTTGTGTTCCATTGTCTAATGTCAAGAAGTGCTTCAAACCGAAATCAATGCCAATGGAGTTGTTTCTTGATATTTCAGAATCAGATACTATTGGCTTTTCAACTTCTGAAGTATGGACGATGAAACTGACGAAATATTGACCACAGGCGTTCTTGGAAATGGTTGCTGTTCCAATTTTGCCCTGTTTCACTTTCCTTGAAAAGACGCATTTCAACCTGTTGTCTTCGTTCTTCTTGTTGAGGAACTTGGGTATTTGAATCTTCTTGTGCTTGAAGTCCAATTTCAATCCAGATGGAACTTCAAAAGATTGCTGATTATCATATTTTGACTTATATTTTGGGAATCCACCTTGATGTCTGAAGAACTTCTGATATGCCTTGTCAAGATGCCCAATTGTATTCTGTAACGTAGTTGCTCCAACTTCATACAGCCAAGGATTGTCCAACTTGAGCTGCTTGAAGTCATTTGAAGATGCTATGGACATCCAACCAAGATGTTTCTTGGATTGAGCATATTGTCTGGTGTTGTAGTCCAAAGCCCAGTTATAGACGAAACGTACAGAACCAAAGTGCTTTGCAAGAAGCACTTTTTGTTCTTCGTTTGGATATAATCTGAACTTGTAACTCTCAATCATGATAATATTATTTACACAATTTCATAAGAAAATTTTGCTCTTATGAGAATATTTTACAAAAATATTTTCAAGTGGTATAATTACTTTGAAAGGAGATGGCGAATTCATCGCAAGGGCTAAAAAGAACCTTGCGTTTCCTTCGCCAAATATATATGAAAAACGACCACCAATCACTTGGTGGTCGTCTCTGGATTCAGTCTGTCCTGGCAATCGTCAGACCAGCTATGTGTTGATCTTCAAGAATTGCTTGACATTCTGCTGGAAGTTGTTGTTCATCAAGGTCACATTGGAGTATGTGTTGGTTGCGTAGTCCTCATATGATGGTTCGTATTGATCCACGTCATCCTTGTTGAAATCCACCCATGACTCGGATGGGCAGTCCACATCATCGTTGAACAAATCATCTTCCTCGATTGGGTCGTCATCGAACAAGTCTGGAGACAGGGTTTCCGGCCTTATGGGTCTCCCTGGGTGGCATCCACAATCACAGTCTGGTCTGAGGAATGGGGGCATGACATTGTTGTGGGAGTAGTCGTCAATCGCGGTGGAACTTGGAAGTGCCACGAACATCGCTTTTTCCTCAGGGTTGTCAATCTTCCTGAAGCATGGCATGTTGATTGTGAGAATCCTTGTGGGCGAACCATCTATCTGTGGAATGGAAATCGTGTCCAAGTGGTTTCCACTTTCGTCAAGCACCTCCAGATCGACAATTCTCCTTGTCCTTGGGCACTTCACGAGGATTGGACGATCCGCAGCCAGAACCTCCTTGCCATCAGCGGAGCAGAGCCTTGGACATTCAATGTCTTCAAGAACGTCAGTCTCGTTGCTCTCGAATGGGATGAAGTTGAGGTATGTTTCATATGGGGTGAGTCCGATGAAGTTGCGCATGATGTTGGCGTCTGGGAACCTATACACATACTTGAGGGGCGAGAGGTCTCCTGGATACAGGAACACATCCCTGAAGTCGTAGTCTACATCCAGAATCCCATTTTTCAAGGTTATCACCGCTGGTCGGCAGTCATCGTCAAGCAGTATGAACCTATGGGCGTACAGATCGTTCGTCTCCAATTCGCTTGTCTTGACCCTTCCAGAGTTGATGGAGCCAGCAACCTTCAGTTGCTCGGTGGCGAAGAACCTCGTCCAGTCCCAGAACCTCTTGAGGACGTTCACCACCCAAGATTGCGTTGCCACGACATTTGAAGAACTGCATGCTGTGGCAGATGAAGTTCCGCTTCCACCCTCGTCTTGGGTGGCAAGTCTTTTCTGTGCTTTGAATGCCATTGTATTTTCCTCTTTGCTTAAGGATTGTGCGTTTCACATTGTATTTACCAAGAAGAGATGAGAAAGGTAAATACCCAATGTCATGAAGAAGCCTGTTGAAATGGTGGGAAAATGGGAGCTGGCAAAGGCGAAGAATGTCCTTGCCAGAACACTCTACATGGAGGCAAGGGGTGAAGGTTCAACTGGATTGAACATGGTGATGACCGTGATTTGGAACAGAGCAGGAAAGGGAATCATAGACCAGTTGGTTCCAGAATGCCTCATGCCATCGCAGTTTTCGTGCTGGAACGACAAGAAGGCTGTGGAGAAGAATCCCGCCACGTATCAGATACAGTTTCCAGATTGCGTACAAGTGGGCAAGGGGGCTGACTTCAAGATGTGGAACGAGTGCGTCAGAATCGCAGAAAGCGCGTTCAATGGGACGTTCAAGCCAGTGAACGACAATTGGAACGCATACTACAACCCGAAGAAGTGCAGCCCATCATGGGCAAGCAAGTTGATTGGCGCGGAGATCGTTGGGCATCACATAGTTGGCAGACTGAAGGATAGAACCCAACATGCGCTCAATCTTCTCCAAAAACAACAATAGAAGATTCCTGTTTGAACTCATTTGATTCCATTTTCATTCTTGGGTGGATGATTTGGCGGCTCTGGTATCACGCTTGGTGTTTTTGGGGGTTCTGGCTTTGCATTGTTGGGCTTATTGTTCCCATTTTCCAGTTCCGAACCACTTGGATCCACCTCTGGTTTTGGCGGTTTTGGTGGTGGCTTCACAGGAACTGGTGGAGGTTCAGGTGGCACGACTATTGGAGGTGGTGGCATTGGACGCAGTGGCATTCTCTGTGGGTAGAGGTGGTTCGGCTTCACATCAATTGGAATCTGCCCCTTTGGTGGCTTTGGTGGCTTTTCATCGTCATCCACGTTCTCCAGCGAGTCCAGAGACTTGTTCAACTCGTCAATCTCGTATTCCAGAAAGTCCTTCTTGTCCTTCTTGAACCTGTTCTTGACAATCTGGCCAATCGCCCCATTCGGCTTTCTCTCTACCTTGATTCCCAGATAGGCGCATATCTTGAGAACCTTGCCAATGCCGAGGTTCAGAATGTCCACGGTCTTGCCCAACGACTCCTTCAACTTGGGGTCGTCGATCTTCACCGCGACAAGGGGCAGAACCCTTGTGAGCGAGGTCATCATGTCCAACATGCCCTGGACAAGTCCAGTGACCTTTGGCATCTTGGCGAAAAACGCTATTATCTTGTTCATTTCCTTTTCGTCCTCCTCGAAGTCCAATGTTGAATCCAGCATTCCAATGCCAGTGCTGTCAATATCGAAATCGTCGTCGCCATCAAGGTCCGAGTCCGAGGATATTATCTCAGTGTCCTCATCGTCCTCGGTCTCCTTTGGCTCGAATATCTTGAAGTAGAATTCCCTTGCAGTCTTCGCGTACAAGTCCTTTTTGTCTTCTGGGTACTTCGACACATCCACCTGCTCTGGGTAGAACACGCATTCGTCCATGAGGTAGTATTTCTTGCACAGGAAGTTCAAATCGTCCTGGAACCACAATGTCCTTCGGCAAAGGTCTATTCCACCTTCCGGTGGAATATCTGGATTCAACTTGTCGGTGTTCCATGATGTTTCAGGCAACGTGTTTCCCTCTGGCGAAGCAGGCAACCTTGGAAATTGCGCCCCAACCGGGGGAAGTATCACCTTTGGTGGGACATGGATTCTGTCTTCCCCCTTCAGCGCAGACAGGTCAACATCCCACAGCATGTTGTAGAGCTGCTGCGTTCCACCATCTATGGGGTTCTCTATGTGGAACCGCTTCTCCACAAGAAGCATTATCCTCTCCCCCTTCTTCAGGCACATGTCAAGGCACTTGAAGAAGTATTGGTGTATGGTGTCCATCCAGTTCCTGAGATGCAACCTGTCGCGGTAGAACATGCATGTTGGAGAGACTGGGATGGCGAAGTGTGGCAGCTTGTGCTGGCGGGTGAACTTGTAGCAATTGATGAGGAACGGAAGGAAGTAGAACTTCGCCCTGTCCTACATTATGTCACTTGGCGTAAGGGTGTCCACACAGGGTCTTTCGGCGAAGGTCTTCTTCTTGCGCTTGACCTCCTTCTCCCAAATCTCGCGGTCTTTCTTGGAAAGTTTCGGCTCCCCCTCGAAGAACTCGTTGTAGTATATGTCGGTGATGTCTGCCATGTTGATGCTATTTACCATAATGCGCGTGGATTTTGTAAATAGATATATCATTTCCATATATTGAACATGGAGGTTAAAACAATCATGGCAGACACTTCTCAAGCGAAGAAATACATTTCAAACGCCGACCAGTATGTTGATACTGTGGTGCTTAATGGAGCGGATGGCAGCAAGATAACATCAGAATACGACAACCACACCGCCAATTTGACATTGGAGGAACTGGAGGTTGGCGACTTCCAAGTGGACAAGTTGAATGTAGGCGGCAGAGACGTGTGGAAGCTTCTATGTGGTCTGGACAAGATATTCATTGATTTGCAGGGGGGTCTGGATGTGGAGAACCATCAATTCGATATCCAAGAGGTTGCAGTCAGGCTTGAGAAGTTGATACAGGTTCTCAAGAATGCGATATTGTACTCCATGCAAGCAGACGATGAAGAATCTTCGGGTGAAGGATCTTCTGGCGAAGATGTTGCAGATGAAGAGGAAGACGCCTCCATTTCGGATTGAGAAGATTGAACCAGAGCAAGGCAAACAACATGGAGGCACAACAATGAGATTGAATGATATATTTTCAACCACGATGGCGATGATCACCCTTTTCGGCGTTATGTGTGCACATGGGCAGTCGGCCCCATTGTGGAAAATCGTCGCAAGTGAAAACGTGGTGACTAACGAAGTGGATCCCACATTCAGAACCTGGACGAATGGCAATGAGGTCGTGTTCAACGCCGGCCCCAACAATTTCATCATTGGTGGCAAGTCCATGTCCCAGCTTCTTTCAGATCGCGTGGACGAAGTGGATCCAGTGTTCTCTGCTTTCAAGAATTCCAAGTACAACATATCAATTGGCCATGGAGCTTCAGCATCGTATTCACAGGGTCTTGCAATTGGCATGCCATCAATAATCAACAGAGGGGAAAATGGGATGACGATTCTATATGCCAAAGATGGAACACGTTCATATTGGAGAAACGACTACATTGGGGATGTGTATGCCGACAGAGAGTCTGTTGCGATTGGCGACTCGGCCTTTGCTGGAAATCCAGTGACGGTGGCGATTGGCGACCAGGCAAGGGTTGGAACCCTTCATACTGACTCTGGAAACATGTTTGGCATTTCCTTTGACAAGATGGAAGTGACAACCACCATTTCGGGAGAAACAACAACAGTCACAACCAACATCATCAAAAACGCCTACACCAATCACTACGACATCGCCAAGTATGAAAGGCTTCCTGTCGGTGGCGGTTGGAAGAAAATTGCTTCTGGAGCTCCAATAGTGGGAGGTGGAACAACGAACATCACTGATGTCTATGAGCAAAAGGAATCTGGAGCATTGCAAGACATTTCCTATGTTGCCCCTGAGGACTGGAGCATGTATAATAGAATCATCAGTGGTGGACAAGGTGATGTTCCTCTCACCATCGCCTACTATGGCGTTGCTGTTGGCTCACGCTCATATGTGTTTGGCTATCATGGGACTGCCTTCGGGCACTATTCGCACGTTTCAAGACCTTGGGGCATGGCGATGGGATCTGAATCGCATGTCTATTCAGAGGGTGGACATGGATTTGGATATGACACCGACATCGCATCTGGTTCGCCATATTCAATGGCTGTTGGACCGAACTGCACCATTCCTTCCGGCATGACGAACGCAATTGTGGTTGGCGTCCCCCGCGTGGTGGATTTCACGAACATGGCTTATCGTTCCTCCGAGGGCATGATAAGGGACAGACCCACGGCCATGAAGTCAAACTCCATCAACTTCGTGTTCCATGGGGATGGCTTGAAGGACTTCTTCGTGGATGGGGTCTCCATCAAGGACAGACTTTCAAGCGAGGCCAATGTGATAGGAAATGGAAAACTCCATGTGTCCGAAGAAAGCGTGAAGGACGCGCTTGGGATAACCGGCGACAACATCGTGTTCGCGTCAGGTGATGGAAAGATTATGCTTTTCACGAAGTCCTACATTGAGGAACAGGACGACAGCAACATCCATCTTGACGAGATTGTGATCAACAACAAGCCACTTTCCCAGATTCTCGCCGAACAGGCTCCATCTGGTGGGGCAGACACAGAGTTCAGGGCGAAGGTTCAGAACGCGGCGGATGTTGCCCAGAACGAACTGGCAACCAATGCAACAACCATGGTGCAGGTCAAGGCAATCCTGACGAACTTCTTCAACAGCATCAAACAATAACGAGGAAAACAATGAAATCAATCAAGACAGCAATGGCGGCAATCGCAACGATGGCAACCACCATGGGGTTTGGTGGGGGACTGTACATAGTGTCTGGTGGGGACTTCAGAAGATGTGACGCATACTGGAAAGTTGTCACGACATAGGACAACCAGACAGTGTACGCCACGCCTAAGTTCAACTAGCAGATGAGAGCGAGCATATACGATTACTCCGCGTCAATCAAGATAGACAACTCGGTTGAGTTTCAACTTGGCAAGGAGGAGTTGCCTCGCGACAACTCTTCCATCATACAGCGCATGCAATACACATTTCCCAAGGCTGGCATACACACCATAAAGCTCTACGACCCAAATACCACCGTGAAACGCCTTATCATAGGGGAATCCCAAAGCGACCCACAGGAGACAACAATCAAGGAGTTGAAGTTCTTGGGATATTCAGTGAAGGGAGCAACCACCAACACCATAGAGAACTACACATGCTTCAACCATGTGGCTTTGGAGAAGATTGTCATCCCAGAGGGCGTGATGGGGATTGGATATCTGGCGTTTGGAAGATGCACAGGTTTGACGAAAGTGCATCTTCCCGATTCAATACGCACCATCGGCACCGCGTTCTGGAACTGCTCCAACTTGCAGGAGATAAACATTCCATTGGGAACGACCTCTATTTCGGGCTATTTCTGCCAGGGGGCTGCAATCAAGGAGATTGAGTTCCATTCAGAATTCACCAACCTCACGGGTGGTGCGTTCACGGGTTGCTCCAGCCTCAAGAAGGTGACTTTCTTGAACAAGAACATCTATGTCCAACCCTTGACAGGAAGTGTTGCTGCGTTCAAGAACTGCCCCAACATAGAGGTGATAAACTACGCAGGTACATTGTCTGACTGGAACGCCAACGAGTCCCTGGTGGGAAGATTCGGGGAAGCAACGCAGATAGCAGGAGACGACACGGCGTCCATACCAGCGAAAGGTGGAACATCTGGAGATCAAGGCGTCCAGAAGATTCTGCATTTCAGCTATGTCAAATGACTTTTCAGATGAGAGGAGAAGGATACAATGGATACAACAACCAAAAAGACATTCTTGGCAACCTTGACAGCAACCATGGCGTTATTGACGTGGGCTGTCCCCCTTCAATTGTTCAACTTGCAGCAGGAAATCAACACCAACGGAATCCAGGTGGTGAACAACAAGATGGTGTACGATGACACCAACGATGTGATCATCATACATTCAGGCAAGGACGCGGGAATAAACCTACCCACCAATGGCATAACCTTCCTCACTGACGAAAGCATCAAGATGGGCGCAGGAAAGACCATAGAGTTGTTCACTGACGAGTTCGACACAGATTGCGAACACATCTACATCAATGGAAAGGCTCTTGACCAGATAATTGCTGAAAGGGCAACAACTGCATCGATTAACGCATTGAACCAAGCCAATCCTTTGTGGGGCAAGAAACTCGCAGTGGTGGGGGACAGCGAAGCCCAACCCAGCACCAGCTATCCTGAACGCCTCGCCGCAAGGAACAACATGGTTCTGGTCAACAAGGCAAAGGGAGGAAGTGGTCTTGTGGGAGGGCCAGAAAGCGAAACTGCCCTTCTTCCAAACCACCTTGATTGGATTCCCAAGGATTCTGACTACATCATAGTACACATTGGCTACAACGATGGTTGGGACGCTTCAGTTGACGACGACTCCACGGCCACCAACACGTTCAAGGGCGCGTGGAACACATTTCTTGGCAGTATCAAGGTCAACTACCCCCTTGCGAAGAAGCTCATAATGATCCCCTATCATTGGAATCCCACACGGGAGGAAAGGGCAATTTGGATGATGTCAAGATGCGACAAATACAGTCTAGAGTACTTCGACGGAACCGTTGAATATGGTTTCAACCCAACCAACAACCCGCACTACTTCGGCAAGGAAAGTGGAGATGTGACAAGCCTTGTCCACTTCTCGGGTCTTGGACATGAGCGGGCTTCATACGATGTGGAGCGCATGCTCAAGACAAGAGCGCAATTCTCAAAATGATCAATGAGGTAAAACAACAATGAAAACAATAATGACAATGGCAATGACCATGATTGCTCTGGCAATGAACGCCGGAGGCCTGTACTTCGTCTCTGGGGGCGACTTCAGAAAGTGTGATTCATATTGGAAGATTCTCACTACGGTGGACAACCAGTTGGTGGTTTCAGCAATTCCCCAAATGACACAAGGATACAAATACAGGGACGACGGAAAGGCTAACAAGGCATCCATCAAGATTGAGCCAAATGTGGAGATTCCACTTGGCTACAGCATAGTCACAAACGTTGGAAACAACAACTACTAGATAAACTCCACCAACTATGTGTTCGCCAAAGCCGGCATACACACCATAAAGCTCTACGACCCGAACAAAACAGTGCATTAGATGCGTTTTGCAGGCGACAACAACATAGTTGCATCTTCAAACCTGGTGGAGTACAAGATGCTATCGTACACATATATTCAAGCAAACAGTTGCTACAACTGTCCATTGCTCGAAAAGGTGATAATCCCAGAAGGAGTTGAAAAAGTCAACTATGGCGTTTTGTGCAAATGCCCGAAATTGGTGGAGGTGACGCTTCCTGACTCAATCACCAACATGGATGGCACTGTGTTGTGGCAATGCACTGGCTTGAAGAGCGTGAACATCCCCAACAAGCTGAAAAGCATTGGATAGAATTTTTGCCATAATACGGCAGTGACCAATGTTGTGTTTCCAGCAGCATGTGAAAACATCTTGGGCTTTGGTTCTTGCCGCAACTTGACTGAAATCACATTGCTGAACAAGAATGTGCAAGTGAATGCAAGCTGGGGCTTCAAGGACGCAACGCGCCTGAGGGTCATCAACTACGCTGGCACTCTGGAAGAGTGGAACGCCAACGAATCTCTTGTGACTAGATGGGGTGAAGGAACAGACACAGAAGTTGAGAATCGCGCCACGATTGGCAGTGGTTCATCCGCAATCACATTGAACTACAACTACACGAGGTAAAACAACAATGAAAACGATAAAGAACACAATAATGGCAAGTGTGGTGTTCATGATGGGCATCGCTTCGGCAGATGTTCTCACATTCGAGAACATCCCATTTGGAACCCAGGCTGGAACCACGGAAGACCCATTGGGCATCGTGGCCGCGACCAACGCAGAAGCCAAAGCCAACTCGGCCATTTCTTCTGCAAGCAACGCAGCAGAGGCTGTTGCGACAGCATTGACGAAAGCCAACGAAGCTGACGTGAAAGCCACTTCGGCGACCAACAAGGCAGAGACTCTTGCAATGCAAATGAGCGACTTCAAGGACAGCGTGACAAACGCCATCGTTTCGTCCAATGGAGTCACGGTTGTTGGCTCCATGAAGGGAACGCCCAAGGACGTTGGAATGATTGCTGGAACAAACTCCATCGTGTTTGCGATAGACAGGGACAGCGACGACCTTGAACCAGAGAATGGGCAAATCCTCTTCTCAGCAGACAACATAAAGTTCGACGCAACCACAGCGAGCATATTCATAGGGGACTCCACGCTTGCTTCCTTGCTTGGAGGAGGTGGTGGCTCTGGAGAGTCCAACAAGATTGAGGTGGTGCAGACGAATGGTGTTGCCCTCCCCATCGTGGACAAGACCGTGAACATCGTGATTCCTGCTCCTGGTGACGCAAATGTGATTGAGACTGTGAAGGTGAATGGAACTGCGCTCACACCAAATAACAAGGAAGTTGACATAACGGTTCCATCTGTTGATGGAAAACTGGACGAGACAAATGGCGTTGCCTTTGGAGACTTCAAGGTGTATCCAATGCCATCTGGAACTGTTGGACAAACACACACCATCATCACGCACGAATCCATGAGCATTGGAGATGTTGAATACAAGGAGAATGGAATAGCCTACAATGGCGAGACGTATGAATTCAGCTCCGACACCAATGGCATTGCGAGGTTGAAGGACATCCCAACAATCAAGACGAATGGCGTTGCCGTGGCTATTTCCAACAAGGAAGTTGACATTGCGATTCCAACTGTCCCTGACATCTCAGGATTGGCAACGAAGCAAGAGGTTTCTGAATTGACAATCACGACAGCAAAGGTCACTGACTTGGATTCCTACAAGAACCCAGCAATCAGTGCCGCCGCCTTGGTTGCGATTGATGGAATCAACAACGCACAAGACATCGCAACAATCAAGTCAACCTTGACGAATTTCCTGCATCAGTTCGTGATTCAGAATCCTTGATTCTGGGAAACTGAATCCATTGAAAAGATTCAAGCCACATCCGAAAGGGTGTGGCTATTTTGTTGTCAGTAGTTGTTCTTGGAGAGGATGTTGATGTTCTTGTTCACAATTCTGATTCTGCTCTTCATCTCCTCTTCTGTGTTGGTGTAGAGAACAGGATACATGAATGGTTGAAGCCCCATGTGCCCAGTCTTGATGAAGAGATCGTCGCCTAGATCCACAAGGGTGGTGTTGGTGGTGAAGCATGCCATTGAGATTCCGTGCGTGTAGATGGGGTTCTCTCCTGCGCCTGGCTGATACACAGTGTATATGTCTGACACAGCAGGCACCTTCTCCATAATCATGTTCACTATGTCGTTGGTGTTGAATGGACCGAATCCCACCATTCCATTCCTCACATCGAAGAAGTAGGTCATCAGAGAGCATATGCGCTCCATGACTTCGTATGACGATATGGAGTAGTCGTCGTTTATCCTCACTTCAAGCCACGAAGCGTCATATCTGCTGTCCCCATCTTCTATTGTTGGAACCGTGGTCTTCTTGCTTTGGCGCAGAATCTGCCTGCCTTGCTCCTCTGGCACGCTGGAAATCTCGCATCTTATGGGGAGTGCTGGCATGAACACAGGTTCGTGGCACATGTCCTTCACATCCACCATCATGGACTTGCATCTTTGAACCAGTTGGTCGTAGTTGATGTCGTCTACGTCCCCGAAGTTGGTTATGTACCAGATGTAGACGTTGTTTGAATCCACTGCGTCTGAAAGGGAAGCCCCACCATATTTTGTGAACCTTGCTGGGTTGAGGTAGTATCTGGGGTTTTGTCCATGCCGTTCTGACATTCCCATCTGGACAAGCCATCTGTAGAATGTGGCGGTGTATTCCCAGTTGTTCATCACCTTCACAGAGTTGAACATCCCAGATATGGAGGGTTCGTTCATGATGAAGAACTCATAGTCCTCTTTTGTCACCAATCTGTTGTTCATTTTGAACCAGTGGGGGGCCCTCTCCCTCACTTGCTCCACCCCTTCCTCCTTCAAGGCCGATGTGGATGATGTCAAGACCCGACATTCAATCTCCTCCACCTTCTGCGCATCCGCACCGAACATTCTGGCATATAGTTCTGTTGAGACGCCGAACATCGCCGGCCCATGCACGAACGCCAATTTCTCCTCGCTTGGCTGGACACCTCCCTGCATCCCTTGCGTTTCAAGGTAGAACACATACAACTGCGAATTGGGCGTCAGCTTCCTCGTGGTGATGCCATCCCCGAACTTGATTACCAGTTGCTTAATCTCATTCAGCTCCACATTGAACACATTGCAGTCGGTTTCACCACGCCCATTGTAGAGGAAATTGTGTATCTGGTCAGTGTCGTTGACATTTGGAAGCCCCTTGAACAGACCCATGTTCGTGGGGTGGAAGAAGTTCACGTCGGTGGATGTCCAATCCACTTCGTCTGGGTTGTCGGCCTTCATCTTCTCGACAACTTCAATTGCGAACACATGGGCTGTGCTGGCGTACTTCTGCTCGTCCATTTCGCTTCTCACCATTGGAAGGACAAAAGTCTCGAAGTCGGAGCCATTGGGGGTGAACACTGTCTGGTATCTCTTCCACACCCCATTGTGAAGAACCAAATCATACGGCTTTCCCCGTTCCAGGTTCTTGGGGATGATGCAATCGCGCCATGTGTAGGGCGAGTACGAGTAGTATTTCCCATTGCTCGTCTGCACCATCGCGAAAGGGGGTATTTTGACGTCTGAATCCAAGTCCTCGTTGACCAAATCCCCAGCATCGTCTATTCTGAACATGGCCGTGGATGGGGTTATGCCCTATGCGTTATACCCCAGAAGTTTCGCTATCCGCACTATGTTCTCATAGTATTGCGACTGCGAGAACATGGATTCCGACGCAGCATGGTTCAACTGGTATGTCAATGTCTGGTACATGGTCGCAACCAGATCAACAAGAATCGCTATGTTGGAGCCAGGATACACCTGGTCTCTCACAGCAGGATCTTCAATCAACTTGCGTATAATCAAATCCCTCATCTGGTATGCGTTGAATGTCGCATACTTTATGGGAAAGTCCTGTGACAATGAAACATTTTCCTTGGAAAACCTCTTCTCGTCGTTGTAGTTGGATGATGCCATTTCTCTATTTCCTCTTGTGGTATTTACCATGATTTTTCCAAAGAAAAATCGCAAAAACCTCTCAGTTTTTGTCTTGTTTTTCGTAAATATATGTAGTGTTCAAGAAAAGAAAGTTGGTTCAAAGATGAAGGTTTCGGAGACAACGCAGAAGATTTACGATGGAGTATCAAGCATTCTCCAGACGCATGGGCAGAGTCTGACAAAGGCTCAGGTCTATGCAATAGAGAGCATGGTTGAAACCATTGAAGAGTCTGTAGAGAAAAGATGCCTTGAGACAACGCAGAAGATTCTCGCCAAGAAGGAAAGGTTGGTTGAAGAGGCTAGAATGGATGTGGGAGAAGATCAGCATGGTGTCTCCGAGGACATGTTGAAGAAGGTCGATTAGCTGGTGGAGAGCAGGATACAGAAGTTGAAGAAGGAGATGCCCCAGGTGATGGATTATGCGAGGATGAAGAAGCTGGAGAGTTGCGTTGAATCCATCAAGGAGTGCGTGGGCTACAACGCCGACGAACAGGTGGATCGCGTGGCGAAGGAGAGCGCGAAGATGCTCAAGACCACCAAGGCTCTGGTTGAGACCCAGGCAAAGCAGATTTCTGAGAAGAGTGCTTCCCTTGTGGAGAGCAGAAAGTCCATAACGGAACTTAAGCAGCAGGTGAAGCAGATGCAGGCAAAGATAGAAGCGAAGGAAAAACAGATAGTTGAAAGCACGAAGAAGAATTCAGAACTTGTGAACCAGGTTCAGAACCTTCAGAAGAAAGTTGAAGAGAGCAGGAAGATTAACGAGACGATTGAGGAAAAACGGAAAAGCGAATCATTGAGATATTACTTGGAACAGAAGATAGCGAGCTATCCCAAGTACGAAGCATCTCTTCTCAGAAAGCATTTCCAGAACGCGAAGAGCAAGGCGGAGATTGACGAGAACTTCCAAAAGGCGTTGTCCATGGTGGCGGAGAAGAGGGACGCGATGAGGACAGTCCAGGCAATTCCAGTGGCGAAGGTGAACGAGGTTCCGGAGAAGAGCAAGACGATTTCAGGTGAAACTATTGTCAAAGAGAATGGTGGTTTCAAGCAGATGCAGACCAAGGAGGTTGACGATTCGTTTGTTGAGGTTGACTTCGACAACGATACCATAAGCCCCTTGGACATGCAGAAGTGGATGGACCGGCTTTGACATACTTCACACCAAACAAACAACAAACAGGTAAACTAACATGTTTAGAACAAATTCAGATTACCAGAAGAAGCTGCTCAAGCGCTGGGCGCCGATTCTGGAGAAGGGCACGCCAATTGACAGCGTCGAGAAGAAGCTGATCGTTGCGCAGTGCCTTGAGAACACCCGCAAGGAGTTCTGCAAGAAGGGTCTCTTCACAGAGGCTGCTCCTACGGCTGTTGGCAACACGGTTGAACTCCGCAAGGACATGCCCGCCTATCAGAACCCAGTCGCCGGCAATGGCGTGTTGACGGCAAACGACTACATTCTCCCGAACGTGGTCATGCCTATGCTTCGCCGTATTTTCCCAACCCTCATGGCTCATGAGCTGGTTGGCGTCCAGGCGATGACCGGTCCTACGGGTCTTGTGATGGCTCTCCGCGCAGTTGCTGCCAACCCAGAGCGCGTGGGTCTTCCACAGAACTACGAATTCGGCTATGGCGAGAATGGCCGCATGAACCAGTCAAGGTTCACTGGCGAGTATGCCAAGAACACCAATGTTGATGTTGGAAGCGATGATTCCAAGCTGTTGAACAAGCTCTATGGCAAGGATCCTGATCTTGACAACATTGGCGCGTTCTTGAACGGCACCTATGGTTCCTACTCTGGCCGTGGCGTTCCTACAGGCGCTGGCGAGGGCTATGCCACAGGTGGTGGCTATGCTCAGGGTTGGGCTGACAATGGATATGCTGGTGGCAAGCCAGGTCCTTATGCCGAGGCGACACAGACGCCTCATCACTATGGTGAAGGTACTCCTGATCCAACCTTCGGCCACTGGAGGAACAACACGTATCCTCAGGCTACGCTGAAGTTCGAGAAGCGTTTCGTGGTTGCCGAGACCCGCAAGCTGGGTTCCGAGTGGACGCCAGAGGACGCTGAAGACCTTGAGGCAATGCAGGGCATCGACCTTGAGACCGAGTTGACGAACGTGATTTCCTATCAGTTGGGCGCAGAAATCGACCAGCAGATCAAGGAGAGCATGATTTACGCCGCTTGGGCTGATTCCAAGGTCATTGACGTGAGCCGCCTTGATGGTCTTGACCAGATGGGCCGTATCGCCGCGATGTTGACCTTCGTGACCCGCGAGGCGAACGAGATCGCAATCAAGACCCGTCGTGGCGCAGGCAACTTCGTCCTCGCTTCCACGACAGTCTGCTCCTGCCTCCAGCAGCTTGGCACGTCCAAGCTCGTCAGCGATGGCAAGACGATGCCTTCTGTCCCTGCTTCTGCAATTGGCGCAATGACGAAGGAAGGTCTCATCAACGATGGCCGTCAGCTCCTCGTCCGCGACACCAACACCTTCGGTTCCTATGCTCTTGTTGGCTACAAGGGAACGCAGGCTGGTGACGCCGGCATCGTGTACTGCCCATACATCCCTGTGACCCTCTACAAGGCTGTCAAGCCCGAGAATGGTCTCAATGTGATTGGTGCCCGTACGCGCTATGGTCTGGTTGACAACCCATTCGATTCCAAGAACTACTACCAGCTCATCAAGTTCACTGGATTTGACACTGGTTACACACTTGGCACTGACAAGCGCACCTTCTTTGGTGATCCTATCAACTCTGATGGTTCTGAGTTCGCCGACAGCGCGTTCCAGCATCGTAGTGGTCTCATTGGCTAATCCAAAAGATTGGCACAATGCTGATGATGAAGATGGTTGGAGAAATCCAACCATCTTTTGTTTTACCCAATCTTCGGCGCAATTGCCTTGTTGTTCTTCAACCATTTCTTCAGGTTGTCTGGATTGACTTCCTCAACCCTTCCCTTGAACAGCAAGACGCAATGCCACCCTGGAATTGACTTGTGGGTGAAATGATACACCATTCCATTTCGTCTGTCGAGCCACATGACATGAAAATGCCACATGCCATGCCAAATTGGTATCAACTTGATTTCATCCCAATTTGAAAACTTCCGTTTCAAAGCCTCTATGACGCAATTTGAGATTGTCATATCGTCAGCTCCACAACCTTGTCGAACTTGCTTTTGTCGTAGAACTCCTTGTAGAGCCTCTTTCTCTCCGCTGCATGTCTCTTGCTGTACTTCATTGAATACACGGCGTCTATGACTTCGCACTGCTTTCCATCCTTCAATCTGAGGATTCGTCCAATTGACTGGATTGTCCTTGCCATGGACTTTCCACCAACGAACATGACCAGCTTTGAGAGGGACTTGATGTTGATTCCTGTTGAGAGGATTGCTGACTGACCAACAAGCAGACATCCTGTGTTGTCCTCAACATACTTTCTCACCCTTTCGCGCTCTGCCACTGGAATTGAGCCGTCTATGAACAATGGCGTTCTGTCAATAGTGCCACGTTCCTTCAATATGTCAAGGAAGTTGAAGATGCGTTCGCCCATTTCGGTTCTGTCGAAGAGGATGATGGCGTTGTCTTCTGATGTGGTTTCGGTGAGGATGTAGTTCAGAACTGGCTTGAACAGCTTTTCGCAGTTGTCCACCATGTACTTCTGCTCCGCCCTGAATGGGTCTCCTGAACCAACCAAGGACATTCCAGTTTCGTCAACTGAATTCACCTTGTAGATGGAGTTGGGGTGGAACAGAAGTTCTCTGTTGGAGATGACCTCTTTCACCTCTATGTTCAACCTCGTTATGTCGCAATGGGAAATGAAGCCCTGGTCTTGCAGTTCAGTGACGGATGTGTCAAAGACCTTTGGTCCGGTCAATCCAACCATCTGCCAGAACTTGAATCCCTTTGGCAATGTGCCAGACAATCCAACCCTCAACTTTGTTTCAATGAGAAAGTTCTCAAGTACGCTGAACCCAGCCGTTCCATGGTTGAATGTCTTATGCGCCTCGTCCCCAATCACCATGTCAATCTTCCCAATCTCGGCTATGTGCTGGAGGCAATATGTGGAGTTGGCGATGACAATGCTTGCAGTCAGCAGGTTTTTCTTGTCCTTTTTCTTGGTTGCACCCGAGAACCTGCACACCTCGTCGTCCGTGTATCCGTATTCCAATAGGTCAGTGTAGAATTGCTCCACCAACTGGATGTTTGGGACGTAGATTAGTGTTCTGAATGTCTCTCCCTTGAAGAATTGTTGCTGAAGGGTGTATATGAGATTTGCTATGATGAACGACTTGCCGGAACCGGTCGGGGACTGAATCAAGCACCTTCCATTTCCCTTCAATATGATTGCCCTTATCGCATCCTCCTGGTATGGACGCATCACCCTCACATTTGGGTCTTCTGGGTCTTCTGCTCTGTCCAACGATATGTTGACAACCTCGAAATTGTCCTTGTCAATCTTCAACTCGGACATCTTCTTGGCAAGTGGAACAAGGTATTCGTAGATGTATGACTTCGCCCTTGGTCCGATGAGAACCATCTGGCTTGAAGTGAGGTGGTTTGGGTTCAACTCGAAGTCAGTGGCAATGAAGTTCAATACCTCAAAGAGAAGTCCAGTTGGGAAATATCCAAATGGGGATACTGCATAGAGATATACTGGATCACGGCGGCCAGTGAAGAAACTTGACTGGTCAATCTCCCTGAAATGTCGGACAATCCTGTCAAGATGCATGGCGTTTCGCACGAACATTCTGAACATCATCTGCTGGTTGTCGAAGCCAATATAATACTTGAAGTTGGGATTCGTGTACATCAAGTCATCCACGTCATCCACATACTTCAGGTACTTGGATTGGATTGTCTGAGATATCTTGTTTGTCACTGCCATTTTAATGTCAATCATCCAGGAAATTCCTTTCGTCTACAAATCCTCTTTATAGTATACAAGTTTTGGTGGAAGCGGTAAAGGTTATTTTATCTTCTCAGAATAGAAACCCGCTTTGAAGCCACATTCTCCTCCTGTGCCTGCTCCGGTTCTTGCTCCTACTGAGACCGAAATACCATTTGCTTGACATGAATCAAGAAGTCTTTTTCCTGCGATATATTTATCTCCCTTAATTTGGGACAATATAGCCATTCTGCCCGAATCTCCACTATCAACCATAATTATTTTTTGATGGTTGTCTTTTACATAATAGTCAATGTAATATTTTGCAAAGAGATATACGAATATAACTGCCCTTTCCCTATTCATTGATTCCAAATCGTTGTCTAGATTGACATTCATTTCGTCATCTTCAATTTTGTTCCTTGATGTTTTTGACATGGGTTTTGGCATGGTTCTTTCGTCCATTCCAATATACTTGCTTATTATTCTTTCAATCTCTTCCGTCTTTTTGCTTCCCTCTGGAAGAAATTGCATAAGTTGCTGGTATGTTTTTGGATATGCCTTACCATTATCTCCACGCTTCATCAGCAATTGCTCAGCTTCCCCACAATTTTGTGGAATGAACCTTGATGTTATCACTCCACCACTGCTTTTCACCTCAATGGAAGATTTGCCACTTTGGATGTCTCCCGCTTCGTCGGCAAGTTTGCAATCAGAAAATGTGAGAGCCAATGCCAATTCACCTTTTCCAACTGGTGCATTGTTCTTATAAAAGTTATTAAGTTTAGTGATTGCGTTGAATGCCCTAAATAGCTGATCCTTGTTGATTTTATTTTTTCCAACCTTGATGTCATTGAATACTGTGTTAATTCTCATCAAATATACAACTTCCTTTGCTGGAATAATATCCATCAACTTTCTTGACTCACGAGAACCTATAAGAGCAGAAAAAGTCATGAGACTGCTACCTTCGTTTTTTGAAACAAGTTCAAGGAACAAGTCAGATGTCAGTTCAGGGGTAAGGTCGGTCCCGTTTTTGGATTTTTGTCCAAAGTCAATTTCTTTTAACTGTTGTGCAATTCGATCAAGATATTTCAGTCCCCCATCTTCCGACCCACCCAATTGCGTCAGTTGCTCTCCTAGTTCTTCAAGTTTCTTTGAGACATCTCCCTCAGGAACTCCAAGCAGTTTTCCAATTACCTATCCCTTGTTTTGAAAGTCCTTCCATGAATTAGTGTTTTTCAAGTTCTCAAATTTTCCTGATGTGTTATTCAATTTGGATTCATGAATGAATCCATTTCTATAAATTTGAACTAACTTGCATAAATCCCTATTGAATAGTTCTATTTTTGGTGTTGTTTTCTCATTGACAATGTTAAGTGGATAGAATTTCACTTCTTGTTTCTTCTTATCGTCTATGTCAACCCATTTTATGTCCTTGGTCATTTTGCATTCTCCATATCAAATGTTGCTAGACTATTTACCATTGAGCATTGCAAATGTATAATTGAATATTGAATCATGAACAAAGACTACTACAAGATATTGGGCGTTGAGAAGACTGCAACGGAGGATGAAATCAAAAAGGCCTACCGCAAGTTGGCCTTGAGATACCATCCAGATCACCAGCAAGGCAAGTCTGATGCTGAGAAGAAGGAAGCTGAAGACAAGTTCAAGGACATCAACGAGGCATACGAGGTCTTGTCCAATCCAGAGAAGAGGCAGCAGTACGACAATCCAAGTCCATTCAGTGACTTTGGTGGTGGAGGAATGGGTGGTGGAACTGCACGGCAGTGGACCGACGAGAATGGCAACATGCATTTTGAGTTCAGTGGTGGGGAAATGCCGGGTGGATTTGGTTTTGGCAATCCCTTCATGGATCCTTTTGGCATGGGTGGTTTCGGCCCATTTGGGCGCAGAAGAAGAATGGATCCAAACGCCCCAAGACCTGGCGAGTCAATGGCATTCACCTTGTCTGTTGGATTCAGGGAAGCCATAGATGGTTGCTCCAAGAAGGTGAAGTTGAACATAGAGGACAACTGTGGATGCTTGAATGGATGCGACAAGTGCAACCATACTGGAAGGATCACCAAAACGATAACTCTGGAGGTGAGGGTTCCGAGTGGGTGTCCAGATGGTCAGAGGTTGAGGGTTGCTGGTCAGGGGAATCGTGGCTACAATGGCGGTCCGAATGGCGACATCTACTTCCAGATTGCCGTGGGCAACGACCCAGATGGGATTTTCGTCAGAGATGGCTTTGACTTGTTGGAGCAGATTGATGTTCCCTTCGAGATCTTCATATTGGGTGGAGAGATTGAATACCATACATTGACGGGGGTTGAAAAATACACTGTCCAGCCATTCACGAAGCCTGGGAAGTGGCTTGTGTTCAAGAACAAGGGAGTGCATGTGATGAACTCCATCAACTCAAATGGGGACTTGAAGGTGCTGCTTGAACCGAAAATCCCAGAAAGCCTTTCAAGCAAGGAACGTGAAATCCTTGAACAGTATCGGGAAGAACGTGCGAGAAATGGTAAATAATTCCATAAGACACACGAGGATTATTATACCATGAAATGGCGAATCTACAAAGAAGATGTTGAAGAAGTGGACATCAAGAAGCTGCTCAAGATGAATGGCGTGACGAAATTTCCATCTGGAATGAAGTTTTCTGACACCAAGGCAGAGTGGGAAAAGCATCGGGGACATGCTGGAAAGAAGACCATCTACAATATGTGCGTTCAACTTGAGCATGCGGGTTGGAAGAGAGGTGATTGGACCACTGGTGGCATTCCAGATGGTTCCGCCGTGTCCAATTCTGAGAAATATACTTCTCCCGATGGCTAGATAGTGATGTCATATTATGAATACTATGGGGCCACTGCCTATGACAACAGCTACTACATCACGTTCAAGTTGGCAGAAAGCCCAATGAAAGAGTCAAGCAGATTTGGCTTCAATGCTGGGGACGAAGTAAATCCAAAGGCTGAAGATAAGGCAATGGAAGTTCTTGCCAAGATGGAGCATGGAACTCCAACAGATGAAGAGTTTTACAAGACACCGTGCTTCAAGTTCCTTGATGTGAGATATGTTGAAAGCTGGGTTGAGTTTGACACTGTTGAGGGTTTGTGGTCAAGCAAGAATTGTGACTCCCGACTTGACGATGTTACTGACGAATTGCAACTCGCCAGCATGATGGTATTCCACAAGGACAATCTTCACATGGTGAACATTCCAACAAGATGGGTGTGGATATTCGGCGAAAATGCCGCTTGGGAAGATGTGTGCGAAGCCAGGATGCACTTCACTGGGGATGTTCCATTTGGCTACGGAGAAGAGGTCAAGAATGAAATTCTTCAGGCTTTGCGTGGAAATGCCATTACCCACAGATGCTTGGAGAACATCATAACAAGTACGAAGAACAAATGGTACACGACTTGATAGACAACTTGATTGACGCTGGGGTTCAGACGACCCAACAGATGATTGAGAAGAAGGGTAAGAACAAGAACGCGAAGGAAATCCCCTTTGAGATTGATGGCCACACCTACATGCTGGATTCACAGGAGGAGTGGTGCATGTTCAACTGGATCAAGGAAATGAAGGAACATGGTCTGCTCTTGGATTATGTCTACCAACCCGAGCATTGGGAACTGACACCAAGGTTTGAGTACACGCCATATCCGGCGGTTGTGGACAAGAGGAAACGCCCCGTTGACGAGAAGTACGCGAATGTCCCAAAGCCGTTCAAGACAAAGTTCCTCATGCATCCCCACATCTACACAGCGGACTTCACATTGAAGTTTGACGCGAACAACCTGAAGTTGATGGAGTATCTGTCTCAGGCGTTCAAGTTGAGATTGGACGATGTTCACGATGGCGTTCTGACATTGGTTGTGGATGTGAAGGGTACGTTCATGAGCAACGATGGTGGGCGTAGTTTCTCAATCAACCAGAAGTTGATGATGGCAGTACACAACATCTATGTCAACAAGTTCGTGCCGAAGGTGGCGTTCAAGAAACTGGGAGTTCCAAAACGTTGCCTCACCACGATGAAGTCAGGCAAGGCAAGCAAAGTGTTCAAGGGCATGGACTTTCTGGAAACAACTTTACAGAAGTTCGGTCTTGTTGTATAATGTGTTGAAAGGAAAATCCATTATGGCATCTGAAAAAGAAGCAACGAACATCATTGAGAAGTGGAAAATCATTCTTGAGAAATGTGGCCACCTTGAAACTCTTGAGGAGAAATTTCTTTTTGCGAACACACTTGAGACTTTGAGGAACAAGGCTGCTGGGGTAAATGGTGGTGACTACATTCTCCCAGATGGGGAAACTGTGAACATCGTTGACCCAACCGAGACCAATAGGCTTGTGGTTTCCCATGATGGAAAGGGCAACTTCAACGTGATTCCCCAGCACAAGGATTGGGTGAACAATATCTCCTGATCCCATTGATGCAATCAAGATGGTTCTGAAAACAATTTTCTGAACCACCTTGACATTCAACAAGGAGTATGATATACTATAGGTGTTGTTTTGACACCAAAAAGGAGTAGATAAGAAAATGAAGAAGATTGTTCTGGTGGCTGTGGTTGCCTTGACGGGCATGCTTGTTCATGCAAAGCCTGTTTCTACAAAATGGGAAACACACCCCAAATCCTACACAACAGGCGTTCTTGTCAGGTGCCCACATTGCTCTCATTATCTTCCAAAACCAACCGGCAATCTGACTGCGAAGGAATGGGCTATGTTTGAACGCGAAGCGAAGAAACACATGAAGAGCCATGTGGATAGGGTACATGGATCTCGCCGGGCAGAGCTTAAGGCTTCTCGTGACAGGGTTGCCGCTCTTGTGGCGAAATCCTCTCGCAAGGGACAATAGAAAATGGAATATATTGTTGGCATATCCCCCTTGACATTATACTAGGAGTGAACCATGTTCTGGGAACCAATCTACAACCCTGAGGAGAATGAGGACAGGCGTTTGGTGGAAGAGTATGAAAACTATCTTCAAGCCGAGTATGAAGCCTATTTTCAAGTTGAGTACGAGAACTATATCTACAATTCTCTAATCATTCCACAATATTTCGCAGATTTGGACGCTGAGGAAAAATCAAGAAATCCTTGAAACCCCCTTGCGCTGAATCCAGAATTGTGGTATAATATAGGTGTTCTAAGGGCAATAGGGATTCGCCCATGAGAAATCCCACAGGAGAAGTTGAGAAATGGCATATTGCGCAGAAAAGGACATCTACGAGGCCGAGGTTGAGTACGCCCGGTGGGTAGAGGATGATGCGTACAACACAGTCATCTGTCCTGCGTATTTCAACGACCTTGACAAGGAGGGCAAGTGACATGAACAAGAACGGTATGGTTGCGGACTACGAAGACCATCTGCGCAACGCAGAGAGGGAAGTGGAGAAGGCTTGTCAGGCAATATGCTCGTTGCGCGGGCCCTTCCCCCACATGGAATTGAACGACATCCTTGTGGGAATTGATGAGCTGATTCGTGGGGCATGGAGATTCTACGACAACCCAGAAGTTGAGATTGCCCGATAAGGCGAACAAGGAGTTGAGTCATGATTGACGAAAGCAAAATCTTCAGGAACGAGAACACTGTTCGCACCACGAATATCATGGAGTTGCTTTTGGCTCTGGTTGACCCAAACAACTCCTTGTCTGAAAAACGCATTATATGGCACAAGTGGCGGTATGACTACTACAATCCTGATGAACTGATGGTGTTCTTCTCTGATTCCCTTTTCGCAGATGGTGGGTTCCAGTACCTTGACATCGTTTGCCACAACGACTACAAGAACTTCTACGAGATGGCCATGTCCCTTGATCTTGCCAACTTTGACCCCAAGGCGTACTATCTCTATTGGATTTTGGGATATGGGCACAAGGAGAAGACCCAGCTTGTGAAGGATGCCTTTGACTATGACCCCGACACCATCCTCTCCATCTTCCCTGACATTGAGAAAGTGGTTTTTGAATGAAAGGAGAATGACAAATGAATGGTTTTTTAACTGTTGCAATCGCACATGATTCAACCTGCAAACCGGGTGAAGAGTGGGTGTTTCATGGTCTGGCGAAGCCCTATGATGTACATGGTAGTTTAGAATCCCCTATTGACCAAAAGGACAAAAACATGGAAGAACTTCGGAAGCACTATGCGAAGGAAGATGAAACCAATGATGTTGAACATGCGAAATGGGGATGTGCATTGGTCATAGTGGCTGCATTCATCTTCCTTTTAGGTTTGCCAATTGGGATTTCTTATTTGATTGAAAGGTTAATGCCATGATTAAGTGGTTCAACAACTATGTGATGGAAAGGCAGGTGTAGAATGAGATTCCGCAAGGTGAAGATTGTCCGTGGACGTGAAGTTGTGGAGTATGACCATAATCTGGTTGACTGGAAGAAACACATCATCCGCTCAATCTGGGACCAGGAGTACAATTGGCGGGAAGACAACAGGCGAATGAAAACGTTGAAGAAGCCTGGGAAGAGACTGAAGTTGGAAAACACGAGTTGGTTCGTGCTTGATGCCGAAACAGGCGAGAAAATCACGCGATGCGATAGCATTGATCAGGCGAAAAGGTTCTGCATCAAGAACAGCTACGATTTCGGGATGTACTGATATGAACCCCTTGATGAAGGAGAACCAGATTCTCAGGATGATTTCAGAATCCTCTCGCAATCTGGACGATGACAACAATCTGTACTGGATTGATTTCAAATATCCCATCAGAAAGTCATTTAACCTTCCCATCCCATACAGGAAGTCCCTTTTGCGTCATCCAGATGACGGTTGGAGCATCTTCAGGAATAATGACGCAGAAGAAGTTGTGGACAGGGCAACGCAGATGATGTTTGACCTCTCCATGCACCATTACATTTCCAATGTCCTGCGTTATGGCTCGACCCTTGAAGTCAGGTTCAAGGAATGCCGTGGTGGAAGGATGCCGAACTTTGGAATAAGGACCGTGAGGAAAATATCCAAAATCATCGAGAAAGGTTCAATTCCAACGCATCCCTGGTAAATACTTGAAATAAGAGGCAAATGAAATGACTATCTATACAACAACCATATTGAACACATCTGCGAAACCAACAGATCCAGGGAGAATAGAATGCATGTCGTTCAAGACATTCGACGCCGCAATTGAATATCTGGTGGATTTCCTTATTGACGAGGGCATCATCGAGACATCAGGTGTCTCGGATGCCAAGAAGTTTTTGCGTGACTATCATGCCATGCATGCTTATAGCGCTGACTTGGAACTTCATATAGACGAGAACGAGCTTTGTGATTGGTGATTGTAGAAATCAAAGTTTGTGGATGAACGCCATTGTCTGGCTTTTGCCGAACTGGCGTTCAATTTTTTCCGACATCATGTCCCAATCCCCACCAGCCAATCCACATCCAATCATGTAGGGGAAATTGATGTCCAAGGCGAAGTAGTTGCTCAAGTCCTGAAGTTTCGCCAATATGGTGTCCCATGCTTCATAGTCAGTTTGTCTTCCAACATTGGAAGGGAAAACCTGTCCAAAGCAGTTCGCAACAACCAACGATGGCTCAACCGACACGTCAAGTACATGTCCAAGCATCTTGTCTGGATGCGCCATGAACTGCTTGCAATCGTCCTTGTATTGGTTGAACACCATTGGCCATTTGTTGCGAATCTGCAACGCAAGTCCTGCACCCATTACGCCAATGCAGTTGACTTGATGGCATATTATCCCAGACTTGACTTCAAGAAGGTTTGAATGCTCAAGAATCTCAACCATGTTTCATCAGTCAATTTCGTTCATGAGTATTGGAGCATGTTCGCCCATGTATGGAAGGGATCGTGCCGTATTATAGCTGATCCAATCCTCTGCCTCTTCGTGGCTCATTCCCTCTTTCACAAGGCATTCCGCGAACTTCTCAACTGAATATATGACATGGTTCCCATCATAGGTGATTCCGACTATGGCATCGGCATATTGTTCTGGCTTGTCGCCAAGGTAAATCAGTTCTTCGTTGATGCTCTTCAACTCGTCAATTTTGGATGCTCGTTCCAGATTTTCCTCATGCTTCAACAATGCCTTTGCTTCAGAAACAGGATCAATTCCTAGTTCCTTCAATCCTTCAGGATTTTCGATAATGGCATGTATCTTTCCATTGTCTGAAGTCAATTCTATTTTGCTCATTTCATTTGTCCTTTCAAGCCAACTTTGACACGATGAAGTCTGTGTCGAATGCCTTGTACTTCTTCCCTTCAAGTTCAATGTCAATCCCCAACGCCTCTGTCATGACGATATCGCCAGGTTGAAGGGAAATCTTCTTGAAGTTCCCATCCCCATAGACCCACTTGACCTTGTAGAACTTGAGGTTGTCCTTTGACAATCTGTTGTCAATCTTCGTGGATGCAAGGAACAGACCAGCATCTCCATCTGCATTCCCACATTCCTCGCAGATGATTCTGTTCTCTCTGGTTATTGTCAAGTCCATGTTCAACCATTCACCTTCGCCAGTATTGCGTCCGTCTTGTAGATGAGAATTGGCTTTGATGGGTCAAGGCTTGAATCCCCCTTGAAGCCATGCAGGGTGTCGTGTTCGTCCTTCGTCAGGAGAATCTTGTCCCCAACCTTGAAGTTGGACGCATTGTCCTCCCCTTCATAGGGTGGGGTGATGGACTTGATTACGCCAATCTTCATTTCGTCGGAGGTTGGGATGATGAAACCTACAGATTCTTTTTCTGCATCAACTTCCTGGACGATGCATCTTCCACCCAATGCCCTGTACTTGGTCTTCTCTTCATTGGATTCCATTATCAAGGCGTTGTATCTTAGAAGGGCGATTGGCTCGGTGTGGTAGAATGTTGCCAACTTGTCGTAGAACGCCCATGAACCAACATCAAGTCCAGTTTTTTCCTTCGCAAGAGAGCCAATCTTCTCAATTCTGGCGAAGCCGACACGAAGATTCCTCAATGACTCGTCTCCAATCACGAACCCTTTGCTTTTTGAGGACAGGGTGTCGTTGTCCATTATCCTCAGAACAACAATGTCGTTTGCTGGCTCGCATTCCTTGTCAAAATGTATCATGTTTCAAGTTCCTTCTGTACAGTCCAATTATACATGAATGGCGCATCCAAATGGATGCGCCTTCGTTCTATGTGTGTCTTCAGTTTACATCACCTTGAACCAACGCTCACGATGTATGTCTTGCCGTCGGCTTCAAGTTCCCATTCCCCGGAAATGCCAGAATAGTTGGGTTCAGAATACGCCAGTTGATGTCCATCCGGATCAAACAGCACAACTTCTGCCCAAAGAGTGCCATCCTCCCTATCGTTGGTGTTCACCTTCAAGTCGGCGAAGCAACCATCCTCGAACTGCGCAGTCTCCTTGAACACAGTGGATTCCTCGTCAAAGTCGTATTCGTCATAGTCAATCTCTTCGTTCAGAAGTTCATCCCACATCTGGAGGTCGTCGGGCCATAGGTTGATTTCAGCGTAGAGTTCTTCACCAGACTCCTTGAACATCAATATCTTGCCCTTGTTGGTCTTGAACAATCTGCCTGACTCGGATACATACGCCAATTTCCCATACTTGTTCTTGAAGTATGGGCTTTTCTCAAAAGCCTCCTTCGTTATGTTTAGTCTTTTCATTTAGTGTTTCCTCATTATAAGTTAGATTCCAAGCGTCTTCAACTTCTTGTCAAGTTCCTTTGCGTCAAGTGCCGTCCTCTGTGTGGTCTGTGTTGAAGTTTCATCCTCAACAACCTCCTGGAAGTCCATCACGACCCCATCGCCCTCGCATCCATGTGCGTCTCTGAAGGAAATCTTGAACCTTCTGTTGGTTTTGGGGTCAAGGAACACCAGTCTGTCCAGTGAAATCTCCACATCACCACCCATCTTCACTGTGGTCTATGAACCCATCTCGAACATCGCGCCATTCTTCAACTTCAAAGAGGCCCCATCTTGGAATGTCACTTCCGCCCCAGAAGCGACATTCACCTTGGAATCGTCCTGGATGAAGATGTCTGCGGACGAGCTTATCGACCCCTCGAATTCTGCGATTCCCCTTGACTTCAAAAGATTGTCCGTATCGACGACATTGGAGGCAACGCTTGTGAGAACCAGCTTGTCGGTGTTCAGTTGATTCACCCTCAACTTCCACGCATCCAATTCCGAGAATCTGCCTTTCTCCGAAACCACATTTCTGAACAAGGCGTTTCCACTTGCGTCCATTCTATATACGCCTTGCTTCACATTGAACCTGCTTGGCACATTGGGGTTCGATTTTTCCATCATGTATGTGATTGGATCGGTCAAGGACTTCACAGTCGCGTCTATGCTTTCATAGTTCCTTGCGTTCCTCTCCATCGCAGATTCAACCTCGGCATATGGATCATAGGAATCTTCGTCGGAGAATTGATCCTCAACGTCAATCTCGTCGATCATGGCATCCTGATACGATTCCCAATTCCCATTGGTGGTCAAACGGATTCCAGATGTCGGCTCGTCCTTCTTGATTGAATTCAATGGCGTGACGACGATTTCATCTGTGGCAAGCCTTGAATTGTCCAAAATGAGGTTGGAATCCTGGATTGTCACATTGCCCTCTATCAGGGAGTCCACATTCTTGTCTATCCTGAAGCAGGTGTCATGCTCGGTTCCACTTCCCATTATCTCAAGACACTGGAACTGGTTGTTCCTTGTGTGGGAGACGATGCCCTTGTTGGCTATTATCTGCCCACCATTCACGGTCAATGCTGGACCATTCACAGATCCTTTGCCCATTATGATCACATCGTTCTGGACTTTCGCCGTGCCTCCCACTATGATGTCCTTCACCTTGAGGGACGAAGAGGCCGTTATGTTCAACCCAGTGAAGTTCTCCATGAAGATGTTGTTGGTCTTTATGGTATCTGCGAATATCTTGTTGCCCACCAGTTCGTCCGTGACTGCCAGCTTCTTGGTGGTTATCTGGTCCGAAACCTCTTTCTTGGAGAAAACCTTGTCTGCTTGAAGGGTGTCGAGCGTCTGCTTGAATCTGTCGGCGATGATGGTGGATGTCTACACGTCAATCTTCATCATGGAATCCCCAACCACCAGCCTTTGGCCAGCCTTGATTGTTGAAGAGTTGACGCATGCGCTGTTGTATGTGGTTTCGATTCCAATCAGCGTCTGCCCATTGTTGAATTGGACTGGCTTCAAGAACTCCACCACCTTCTTGAATGAAATCCCGTCATCCCCAGATGTGGAAAGCACATCTTTGCCATTTTCCACCACTTTGAGGCAACTGGTTGTCATCTGCCCAGTGGATTCCAGGTTTCCGTTCACCTTCATGCTGCCATTGAACACATGGATTCCACCATCTTCACTGAAAATCGTCTCTTCTTCTTCTGATTCTGCCATTGTATCACCTTTTTGAACTTGGTTGCGCATATACTATTTACAAAAACACCATTGGGAAACCGAAATGGTAAATAATGTCTGACAATTTCTATCAAGGTGGACATCAAAAAATGGCACAGCAGATTCAATTCATCTATCTGGCTCAAAGCGAGTTCGACAACATCACACCAGACAATGGCAAAATATACTTCACTTCCGACACGCATAGGATATACAAGGGAGATGTTCTATATGCCGCCACCACATTCGACCAATTGAACTTCTCTACAATAGAGGCAAGTGGAATCACAGTCAATGGCAGCGCAGTGGCATTGGAGGGGCATGTCCATTCTGCGTCTGAAATAGAGGGTTTGGACGCGATTGTCTCTGCAGCCACGTCCAATTTCGCCACTTGGGGACATGCGCATGTGATAGCCGACATCACCAACCTTCCTGGGATAACATCTGGAATCACCAACGACACCATAACCAAGGTAAATGGCAATTTCACCAACCTCACGGTGTCCCAGGCGACAATAGACGCGACAACAGTGTCTGCCCAATAGATGACTGTGGGTGGTTCGAATGTCTCGGTTGAGGGGCATACGCACTCCTTTGCCGATGTGGGTGGACTTTCAAGCCATGTGTCCCAGGTGACGGCTTCCATTTCAGCATTTGGCGAACAACTTCAAGGAATAACCTCTTTGGGGATATCCAAGTCCACTGCAACATTTGGAGATTTGACCATAACTGGCGAATTGACATGCTCGCTCGACCAAGTTCAATTTGGAAGCATAGTTGCCTCTGATATATCAGTGAATGGAAGTTCAGTGGCCCTTGTGGGGCACACGCATACTGTTTCAGACATAGTGGATTTGGACACAACATCTTTCGCTTCGTCCACCCACACGCATCCCGAACTGGTGGGCATCACTTCAAGCACAATAGAGAAGCAAGTGGCGGTGTTCCAGAGTCTGAGCGTCTCCGCGGCCACGTTCGACGCGACCACGATTGTTGTGGACACCACAGTGCAGGCGCATTCTGGATCGTTCGCCTCCACATTGACTGTGGGTGGTTCAAATGTGGCTCTTGAAGGACATCTCCATTCAATCTCAGATGTGTCTGGTCTTGAATCTGTGGTGTCTGCGACCTCAACATACGAGTCCAGAATAGCCTATTTGGAGGGAATTGTAAGTGCGTTGTCCACCACATATGTGACAAGAAGCGAATTTGAGGATTTGTCTGCAAGCATTGAGTCCATTTTGGACGACATAATCAGTGGATAGGCTTCGGTTGAAAGCCAGATAAACCAGATTTAACAGGGAGTTTCATGACCCATGGGAATATATGAAAAATTGAACATCATAAGGTCTGCAAAGACTGACATTTGCCAAGCCATCTTGGACAAGAATCCTTCTGTCCAGCCAACTGACGACATCAGACAATGGCCAACGGCCATTGCTTCCATATCAGGAGGTTCTTCACCTTCAGCGTCTCAGAACGATGTTGTGTTCATTGACTGTGATGGAAACATTCTCCACTCGTATTCTGCCGAGGAAGTGGCAAGCATGACAGAACTTCCATCTCTGCCCATACGGGAAGGATTGACATGCCAAGGATGGAACAGAACACTACAGGAATTGAAATCCTATGTCGCTACCTATGGACAGTGCGATGTGGGTCCGACATATATTACTGACGATGACCTTACGAAAATAACCATCACAATTCCAGACGCAAAGTACACAAGTGTAAGCATATTGTTTTCCCAAACTACAGCAAATGGAGTTCGAGTCAGATTTGGTGACGAAACCGGAACAGAATGGCAGACCACTTCCGGTACGGGGTAGAAGACATTCTCACATACATACGCACCTTCTCAATATCCGGCGACATATGTCATAACACTTCAGGTAGCAGATGGAACCATGACGCTTTCTGGGAACCTGTTTGCGCATAGTGGCACCCACAACGCAACCAACCCTCTTGGCGCGTGGAACAGTATGGTGAAAAAAGTCAACATAGGAAACAAGGTCACAAGCATTGGGCAGTATGCCTTTCAGAACTTCTATTCCCTGGAGGAACTGACGATTCCAAACAGTGTGACAAGCATCGGAAACACAGTGCTTCAGAACTGCTATTCCATCAAGTCTGTGGCAATCCCAAGTGGGGTCACAAGCATGGGGAACTATGTATTCTCGTGCTGCTCGTCTCTTTCCAGTGTCCAATTTCCCCAAAGTGTGACAAGCGTTGGAACGAACTTCCTGGAATATTGCAGTTCACTGAAAAGGGTTTCCTTGCCAGAAACCATCACATCTCTCGGAACCAACGTCTTCTATACGTGTTATTCGTTGAAGAAGGTTATCGTGCCAAATGGTGTCACAAGCATGGGAGCAAGCCTATTCTACCAGTGCAGAAGCTTGGAAGAGGTGATATTGCCCAGCAATCTGACCACAATAGGCAACACGATGTTCTCCTACTGCCAAACTCTTCAAAAGGCATATCTTCCAGATTCACTGACCACGATTGGTTCTTCAATGTTCAACTCTTGCTACTCGTTGAAGGAGATTCGTATGCCACAAGGAGTTTAGACTATAGGAGAACACGCATTCGTCAATTGCTATGGACTCAAGACATTGGACTTCAGGAGAAGCACATCAGTTCCAACGCTTGTCAATGTAAACGCATTCCAGAACACCTCAACGGCGAAGGAGATTGTCGTGCCTGACGACCTATATGACGATTGGATAGCAGCGACGAACTGGAATTCGACATCGTATTAGATAAGCACAAGCATCGTAAAGGCGTCTGAATCGTCGCTTGGACCACTATAATTGAACAATGGAGGATTTGACAAATGGCAGTAATATATGAAGAACAAGAAGATGGAATAGTGAAAGCCTATTCCGACCAACACAAGAAGATATTTGGTGGATTTCCTGAAGCTGAATATGATGTGGTCTATGACCCGAAGGATGCACATAGAACCTATGTCGAGACAGACAAGTACATTTCGTCACAAGAATCCACTTCAACAACAAGAAGGTTCTCCAAATTGTCTCTTGAATCAGCATTATTCCAAATGGGGCTTCTTGACAAGGTGGATGCATTCATAGATGCGCAATTGGTTGAGAATGAGCATGGGCAGCAAGTTCCGTTGAGGAGATTCTACAATACTGCCAACGAGTTCAGAGAAGACCATCCATTGTTCGAGAAGTATCTTGGACTTTTGAAGCCTGTTGTCGGTCTGACGGATGCCCAAATAGAGCAACTTCTTGATTCTTGCCAAGCATGACTGGGGAGGGAGTGAATTGAAATGAGCGTACAATCAGCGATAGACAACTTGAAGGGTAGAGTTTCTGATGCATACGACGCACTTGAAGCAAAGGGCGCGACGATGCCTTCAACCAAAAATACGGCAAACCTTCCAACTTCAATTGGAAGCATTGTTGAGTTGAAAGGAGAGACAAAAACCATCATCCCAACAACTTCACAACAAACAATCAATCCATCTTCTGGCAAGAATGGCATAACTCAAATAACCGTCAATCCAGTGACTTCAAGCATTGATGCGAATATAGTTGCATCAAACATCAAGAAGAATGTTTCAATATTGGGCGTCACAGGAACATATGAAGGATCTGGCGGAGGCGGAGGCGAGCTGCAGGGTTATACCGTGACAGTCAGTCAATATAATAGCGACTATCCAACTGCACTTACTTGTTTCAAGACTGATGGCACGTCATAGGTTGTTTATAGTGGCACAGTCAACGATGTGGTGTATGTTGGATTTGAGGTTGGTGGCAGTTCTGGAGATGGCGTGGGTGCATGGGAGTCAAGCAACGTTGCACACGATGTAGTACATGGTATAGCTGATTCGTACACGAGTAGTGGTTCTGGTACCACATATGTTCATCTAACATAGGATACGTCGTTTTTAATGAACGGTTTGTGCTTGTTAAAAGGGACGATGATTAATCTCCCAAATGGGAAATCCAAACCTATAGAAGAAATAGACTATGACGATGAACTTCTTTGTTGGGACTTCGACAACGGCAAGTACGAGAAAGCGAAGCCATTCTGGATAAAGAAAGCCCAGAAGAACACCTTCTATTGGATAAACAAGTTCAAGTCAGGGAAGATCATAAAGACCACTGGGACGGTTGCTGGACATCGTTTCTTCGACATGGAGGAGAACAAGTTCCTCTACAACATAGAATGCAAAGGTCATCTTTGCTACACCATGAATGGACCAGACGTTCTTCTTGATTGCGAGTATGTGGAAGAGGATTGCGAGTTCTACAACATCTACACCAACTACCACATGAACCTCTTCGCAAATGGAATTCTCACTGGATTCAGATACAACAACCTCTATCCAATAAAGGACATGAAGTTCGTGAAGGGTGGAAGAGCCAAGAGAAGCAGAGAAGAGTTCAAGTCTATTCCTGACAGTTGGTTCTACGGCATGAGGTGTTCCGAGCAAACTGATTCTGCTGAAGAGATAACGTCATATGCTTTGTCAAGGGAAATCATAAAGAAATGAACGAATGCGACATATATCTGTTCTGCCTTTGGCGCAGGTCGATGGAGTTTTGGAGGCGAATGCTTGAAGAGTTGAAGGGAAGTTATGAGATTCGCCTTTAGATGAGGAGTTTCTTCCCGAGGTCAATCTCAACTTTGAGGAGATTCTACAATCAGGAGAAGCTCGTGGGAGGATATCAGAGGAAGCTTGATGATGTTGAAGGGGAGTTCTTGTTTTGCGTTTGCAAGGACGAGAACATGAACGATTTCAAGAAGTTGTTTGATATGAAGAGGAAACTGAGGTCTTTGAGTGGAATAAAGCGCGACTACAACTTCATCCACTCAAGCAACACGCTTGAAGAATTTGTGAGACAACTAGAAATAGTGGAGAGAATGCCATGGCAGTAGGTGACATATACATAAAGTTGAAAAGCGATAACAAGACAAGGAAGGAGATGTGTTGCTTGGCGACACATCTATTCAACTACATTGAGGAATACAGGATAAACGTTGATGCAGATGAACTTGTCATCCCCAAGGGTTTCTATCTTCTTCAGAGGGTGTATCCAAAGCCGGAGATACCTGAGGGGAAGATGAAGGGATACCATTTCAAGATTGAAGATGGTGTCATGAAGAGATATTATCTTGTGTGCTCCGGCGTGGACGACATGCAACTTCTCACTGTCGAGGACTACGAGGAAGCTGTTCAAGAATATCTCGATTCTACGGTTCAGCAGAAGGGCTACGACAATGTCTACACTTGCCTTTCCTACAAGGGAGATCCTGACCCCATATTCTCAGCAGAGGCCGATGCAGTTCTTGCTTGGAGAAGCCAAGTTTGGAGGACAGCACAGGGCGTATTGAACCAATGGCAGCAAGGTCAGATTGAGCAACCTACCATCCCCCAGGTCATATCCCAATTGCCGACATTGACCTGGCCAGATGTTGCATCATCAAGCAGGAAGGTCAAGACCAGAAAAAGGTCATCTTCCAAAAGTCACGCTGTCTGACGCAGTGCTTCCCAACAACCTTGTATTTGACACCAGTTGTGGTAAATAGTCATATTATGGCTACGATACCAAAGAATCCATATAACAAGATGAAGAACACCTCAGTTCAGATGGATAATTTCATCTTCACCGAACTGAAGTCCAACAGAAAGTCCTTCTACGTCTATTGTGGGAAGTCCAAGAAACGCATATACCAAGGCAATTGCTCCAAGGAGATAAAGAACATCTACTTCGACGGGACTTGCGTGGTGTGCATTTGCGACAACAAGACGTACATATTCGGGCCGCAGGACATGAGGTATCCATTGAAGAATTGGCGGCAGATAAGGGAGTTTTGATTATGAAACGCACTATGAAGATAAATGAGAGCTGGGATCCAGACTATGACGATCAGCCATGCAACCAATTTGGGGAGAAGTGGCAAATCGTCAAGGACACCTATTTGGATCAGGTGATTAAGGACATAATGGAAGACATCCAGATAGACCCCTACCATGATGGTCCGAAGATGGAGCGGCTTGCGCTTGGAAATCTTCACTTGTGCGAAGATGGGCATCTTATTGCCACAATCTACGGTGGCGCGAATGGTGGAGGGTTTCGTGGGATTGAGAGCAACTGGCCGTTCTACATGTCCCTTGTCCGAAAGTTCCTGGGGAAATTGCTTGACTATGACAATAGGCAGTTCTTCAAGGATGTGTGGATGATTGACTGGAGCAACGATTGCTGCGATGATTGCTGGACATTGGTTCTCGGGCTTGAACTGACGGACAAAGAGAAACTTCAGATGATTGAATGTGATTTCCCAGTTCTGAATCCAGAAAAACTCCACATCAGTCTGGACGCTGCGGCAGACTTGTTCACCCCAATGCCGGTTGCCCAGAACGTACAGGCTTCAATTCCGCAGGCGAATGAACCATGCAACGAGGCTTCGTAGAAGAAGAACAACATTCCAAAGAACCCATACAACAGCCTCAAGAACTCAAAGACCTCCCAAGTGGACAACTTCGTGTTCGCGGAAATCCAATCCAACAGAAGGTCGTTCAACGTCTACTGTGGGAAGAACAGAAAGCGCATATATCAAGGTTCTTGTGGGAAGGACATACAGAGCATCTACTTCGATGGGACATGCGTTGTTGCCATGTGCCAGAACAAGACATACATATTCGGCCCAAACGACATGAGATATCCATTGAAGAACTGGCGCAAGATCCGTGAATTTTGACAGACTTCATGTGTATAATTCCATATATGGAAGAATGGATTAAACAGCGAAGCGATGAGGAATGGAAGTGGGTTGTTGGCGAGATATTCAAGAAGCCTGACTTCGATGATGTTGCCAAGGAGATGAAGGGGCTGCACGATGGAACCAAGAACAGGTTCACGAAGGTCGCCATGTCAAAGACCTCCCAATACTACTTCTTCGAGGAGCGGACAAAGGTCAAGATTGGGAAGTTCCCATTCCACCAGATAGTTGAAAACAAGCAGGCATATGAAGATGTCGCCGAATTGGCGCACAGATACTTCAACAAGAATCCTGTCGGCTACACTTTCGACAACTGGCTCAAAAGATATGTGCGGGATGTTGGAAGGTTGTTCAAGACCTATGGCATCCCCTCGCAGTTCCCATTCTCCGAGGCGTTCAGCCTATATCAGCAGCACAATGTGAATGGGAAGGTCTTCGACTATTGCTGTGGCTGGGGGAACAGACTTCTCGCGGCGATGTGCAACGACCTTGACTACACGGGCGTTGACACGAACCCAGCCCTTGTGGAGAAATTGAGGGAAATGGCAGTCGACTTCAACGCAGTGAACAACCTGGATTTGAATGTTGACGTCCGTTGCCAAGGGAGCGAAGAACACAATCCAGAATGGGACAACAAGTTCGGTCTGTGCTTCTCAAGCCCACCATATTTCGATCTTGAACTCTACAATGGGGAGAACACCTCAACCACGAAGTTCCCAGAGTACACACAGTGGCTTGAAGGGTACTTGAAGCCAACGATATTGAATTGCCGCGACTATCTCATCCAAGGTGGGCGTTTCATCATGTCAATCAAGAACATGGGAAGCAGGAAGATGTACGATGAGGCGATGAAGATGTGCCTGGATTCAGGAATGCAGCTTCTTGACGAACAAAGTCTCTCTGTCACAAGAAGGACCGGGACAAAGAGTCAGCAGGAAAAAGGTCTGCAAGCCAGCAACGAGAAGATGCTTGTCTTCCAGAAGATCTGACAGTTTACCAGAGCCAAGTCTTGTTGTATAATTCAATGGGTAATTGGATATGGTGAAGATTGACTACACAGTTGAAACATTTGACGTACAGAAGATACGCGACATAATTGAGCCAAACGATGGCTATTGCTGGGTCTACTATGATCCCCTGGGGATGAACCCAAAGCTTGACGAGAATGGCAAGATATTCTTCAAGTGCTATGAACGGAACACGCACAACCCAATCGTGGTTGAGGTGAAGAACTTCCCATCAACCCTCTGGCACAGGATTGACAAGTCTGACGAAATGGCGAAGACTGGCATGGTGGACGCATATGGCTTTCCAATCAAGCAGGAGGTTTTCGATAATGGGGCGCAGAGAAGGAAATGGGTCACTGCTTGGAAGAAACGCCCAGACTATTGTGAGAAGCAGATTGTCCAGAACCAGGATCCATGCGACGAGTTCATGCAGCAGATCTTCTGGCAGGAGGCTCAGGAGGAGACATTCAACAAGGGATTCCAGCGCGTGTTCTTCATCGACATCGAGACCGAGGTTTCGGCAACATCGCTCATGCCACACAAGGCGGTCGACAAGATTCTGATGATTACTGTTCTGGACTCAAAGGACTGGAAGTTCCACACATGGTCGTTGAAGCCATGCAAGAAACTGGATTCAGACCACATCTTGTACGACAACTTCAATGGCAACGAAGCCGAGATGCTCAAGCATTTCCTCTGTTTCTGGGCAACCAACTATCCTGACGTTGTGTGTGGATGGAACAGCAGATGGTACGATATGCCATACATAGTCAGGCGCATTGAGAACGTGCTTGGCAAGGCTAAAGCCAGATTCCTCTCGCCACTTGAAGACTACAGGATTGTGCATGAGAAGTCAGATAAGAAGGACGAAAACGGCAAGCGGATTGAGAAGGAGGAGATAGAATGGGTGAACATAGCCGGGATGTTCCAGGCTGACGATTTGGTTCTGTACTCAAAGAAGTTCAAGGTGAAGGAGGCGTTGGATGGTGGATATGGCTTGTCAAACGTTGGAATGGCAGAGGGTCTTGGCTCAAAGGTTGCGTATGAGACAACGCTCAAGGACTTGTATCTCACTGATTGGCAGAAGTTCTACGAGTACAACGTCCGAGATGTTGACCTGCTTGCCGCCATTGAGAAGAAGTGCAAGTTGATTCCATTGGCGCGGACGGTTTCTGGCTTTGGATTGACGAACTACGACTTCATCTACCAGTCGGCACCATATCTCGTTCCAACAATCACCATCTTCTGCAAGAAGCATCGGGAGAACATGATATTCAACTCCTATGCCAACAACTTCCGCGAGAAGGTGAAGTTCGAGGGCGCATGGGTGATCCCCCCAGTTGTTGGACGATACATGTATGGAACTGCTACTGTGGACTTCAACTCCTTGTATCCATCCTGCATGCGCATGATGAACCTCTCCATTGAGACATATGTTGGACGCATTGACGATGGGTATTCTGGCGAAGGTGGACTTGACAACGATTGGATGACAAGGGGTGGCATAGACGGCTATCCTGACGATTATGTGTTCAAGCTGATAATTGACCGAGTTGACATGCAGCGCGAGGTTGTGAAGGAGATTGACGCGAAGACCTTGAGTCATCTTCTTGACACCAAACTCATCATCTGCCCAACGAATATGACATTGTTCCTGAAGCACGAAGTCAAGAGGGGCGTGATTGCAGACTGGGCAGAGGTGTTCTTCAACCGAAGGAAAGCCACAAAGGGAGAGATGTTCAAGTGCGACTTGGCGTCGTCCAAGTGTCAGGATTTGGTGGAGAAGGAGAATCTTCTTACCAGAGTGGAGAACCTCAAGAACCTCCAACAAGCCTTAAAGATTTGCTTAAATTCAATCTATGGGGCCTTGTCGACGACAGGATGTCCATTTCTCCATTCCATAGGGCTTGCGCAGTCAGTGACAAGGGCAGGAAGGTTCTGCAACTACAATGGACGTCTGTTCTACCAGAAGTGGCTCAAGGAGAACTACAATGTTGACGATGACTATGTGATTACAGCCTCGGGCGACACAGACTCGTACTTCATGAACCTTGAGGCGGTGACAAAGGACTTCATCAAGAAGAATGGCTGGGACAAGAACATCAACAACTGGACCGACGAGCAGAAGTTGACCCTCTGGAACCACATGCAGAAGTTCACAGACGAATACCTTGTTCCACATGTTCAGGAACTCGTAACGAAGGAATTCCACACATCAAATGCAGCCCCAATGAAGTATGGATTGGAGTACATGACAAGTGGTGGAATTTTCGAGTCGCCGAAACACTACATCGTACACAAAATCGTGGACGAGGGTCCGAAGATTGTTGACAAGTTCAAATATACTGGAATCGAGTTGAAGAAGGCTGTCGTGCCACCTGAAATCAAGAAGTTCATGAAGGACATCTATTTCACGGCAGTCCTTGACCCCAACTTCAATCTTGAAGCCGCAAGGAAGAAGATGGACGAGGTGTATCAGGAGCTGTTGAAGATGTCCCCGAACCAGCTCGCCAAATGGCAGGGATATGGAACCGAGTCCCAGATGGATGGATTCTTGGTTGAGGCAAAGGGGGCAACAGGCATTGGCAAGTGCGCGAACTACTACAACCAGATTGTGAAGAAGTTGAAGTTGGACAAAAAGTACGCGCTGATCAACGTGAAGGACAAGGTTCAGACAATCTACATCAAGCCCTCAAACAAGTATGGAATCTCGCAGATTGGATTCCCACCAAAGCAGTGGCCGAAGGAGTTTGACGACATATTCGAGATTGACTACCCGAAGATGATGGAGAAGGTTGTCATATCCCCATTGAAGGGAATGCTCAAGGCGTTGAACATGGACAGCCTAATCAAGTACAATCCGTCAACAGTTGCCAATCTTGAATACTCAATTGATGACATTTGATGCCATTGTTGTAAATACTTCTATACAACCATTAAAGAGGTATATGGCAACATGAAATGGAATAGACTTTACAGGGAATCGTTGGATGTTGACACGCGATTGAGAGATGCAATCAAGGCCGACCCAACTGGTGCGGCGTTGGCGATTTCGTCCTTGATGGATGGATTGGTTGCGGTGGGTGACGAGCGTAGAGCGCTGAACGCAATTGAATTTGTCTCTGACAGGAAATTCGCCCAGATTTTGCATGAAATGGAACGTGAAAAATGGGACAACTGGGCTAATGGTTATGTTGATGAGGATTGAACAATGAAGAGAATTGTAAAAGAGAGCTACGAGGTTTCTCCTGAACTTGAAAAACGTCTGAACTCCATCCTATCTGACGAGTTCTTGGCTGCTGAGGCGTATCGTCTGGCGATTGTCGCGATGAAGGGCAACAAGCAGCATAGGCTTGAGGAAATAGCTGAGAAGAATGGGGAGGACGAACTTGAAGACCACTTCAAGAACCTCTATGAGTGGATGCAGTCAAAGGGAATCAAGGTTGTGACTGACCGGGACGAAATGGCTCAAATCACGAACGGCTCGATTCTGAAGTTCAAGGATGGAATGTCCACGAAGGAGATTGTTGACCAGTTGATTCTTTCCGAGGAAGAAGCCATTGACATCTACGAAGACACGATTCCACACACTGAGCTTGACTTGAATGTGATGCTTTCTGGCTTCTTGAAGGACGAGAGGGAGCATCTCAAGGAACTTGTGGATTGCCGCGACGAAATGGGTGGAAAAGCCCCCATTGAGGACAAGGTAATTGATTTGGACGATGAACCAGACGAAGAAGAAAATGAAATGGAACAAATTAACGAGGATGCAAAAATGATTCACAAGGATAAACCCTTCAAAGTAAGGAATATTGATTGGGATGCTGACCTCCCAACAGGACCAATAAAAGTGGAGTTTGGCGCACCACTGGAGTCCAGATCTGGTGACGAGAAATATAACATCACTTTGTGGCTTGAAGAAAAATATGAAGCAAAAGTTCTGGATTTTGACTTCAAGCGCGTTCGCAACTTTGACGAATATTCTCCTGACTATGTGGTGAGCAACATAGAATGGGATGTCAATCTTCCAAAGTCAACAGTGGTTAATGTGCCTTATGATGTGGTCAAGGCTGGCTACGATGAAGTTGAGGAATACATTTCCGACTATCTGTCTGACACATATGAGTTCACCCATTATGGGTTTGACTGCCCACAGCTTGATAGAATGTATAATTCATGAACTGGTTAAGACAGATATTTGGAGCGGTTTTGGTGGTTGGACTTCTTTCTGGTTGCATGAACCTCTATACACGTTGCCCATTCACCGACAAGAAGATTGAGGACACATATCAATCCACACAGGAGACATTTGCGTTGTCCTATGTGGTGATGTTCCCACAGGTTCTTCCAATGAACGAATCTGATGGATTGGTGTGGCAGAACATCTTCACCATCCCAGTTGGATGCCTTTGCTTCGTGGATGTGGCGTTGGAAGGGGTTGTTGACACCATTTGCTGGCCATATGATTCGCATGTTTCAAAGAAGCACAAAAAGGATTTTGAATGAATTTGTGTAAATAATATTCGAGTTGAACATTCAATGACTAGTCACATGAGGGTGTTCACAAGAGACAACTAAACTCTATAGAGGAAATCAAAATGAAGAAATTGAACATTACGAAGGAACAGTACGATGAGAGCAAGTATTTCAACCAGAAGTACGGTGCCCTCAAGTTTGTTTCTGAGAGCGGCAAGCTCTACAAGACCGACAAGGGCGTTGTGATTGCCCTTGAGTCCGCGAAGGACGACGATGATGAAGAGCCAAAGGGCGACGATGAGGAGCCAAAAGGTGATGATGAGCCGAAGGGTTCTGATTCCACTGAAGGCGCTGACGAGGTGAAGGATGTTGTGAAGGACGTTCTCGTTGGTGTCATTGACACGGTGAAGGACATCGCTGCTGACAAGGGCATTGAACTCCCTGGCGAAGACGAGGGTGATGCTTCTGACGATGATGACGAGGAAGATGAAGTTGACTTTGACGACCTTGACGACGATGAACTTGACGATCTTCGCGATGGTGAGCTGGAGATTGGCGAGGGTGATGAGTGCAAGGATGGCGAGTGCAAGGGTGGCAAGTGCCTTGACAGGGAGTGTGGTGGCAAGAAGCCAGCATTCCGCGAGAGCGCAGCCCGCAAGGCTCGTCTGGCAAAGGTGCGCGAGTCCCTTCGCCGTCGGATCCGTGCAAGGAAGGTTCTTGAATCCATCCGTCGTCGTCGCATGGTGAAGAAAATGATGGAGGCTCGCAAGGCTCGCATTGCCAAGAAGGTTCTTGAGTCTGCCCGCGAGCGCCGCCTTGCCAAGAAGGTGATGGAATCCAGGAAGCTCCGCGCAAGGAAGGTTCTTGAGTCCATTCGCAGACGCAGACTTGCCAAGAAGGTCATGGAGTCTCGCAGACTTCGCGCACGCCGAGCAAGGCTTGCGAAATAATTAGGTTGCAAAATCTAATTGAAAGCAGAAAGATGCTTCCTTTACAGGAGGCATCTTTTGTTGTATAATATATGTGATGGAAAACAACGAAGACAAGATCATTGCAGAATTTCTTCTTGACAAGAAGCCCTTGATTCTGAAGGGGCTTGACTACATTGACCAGAATGTGTTCAAGCCCAACTTCTTAAATGCGCTTTCTGACATGAAGTGGAAATGTGTCATTGTGCCTGATTCGGAATGGACGCCGAGCAAGTGGTTTCCAACAGAGACTTCAAACTACTATAGGGAAACAAGAATCATCAATTCATATATTTCCAGAAATCCAAACATGCTTGGCTATGGAGACAAGTGTGGTTGGGCGTACCATGAACTCGTCCATGCAGCCATATTCAGTGGCCATTTTCCAAGTGTGTTTCTGGGAATTGATTCCCCGTTCGAGTATCCATTGAACACGGATGAAATCTACTGCTATGGCTATCAGATGAAGCATCTTATCCAAGACAAGAAGAATGGAAATCTGATGAGGTTCGCAATTGGGAAAATTCCCGGACTTAAACCCAAACTCTGCGTATTGGCAAATGCTTTGTTCAAATGAGAAAGGAATAACATGACAAGTTCATCAGAATTCGTATCGCAAGGACATCCCGACAGAACATGCGACAGTATTGCGTCCTACATATTGGACGAATACTTGAGGCATGATCCCAAGACAAGGTTTGCGTTGGAGGTGCAGATGAAAGATCATGTGTGCAACTTGGCTGGCGAGGTGGCATCAAAGTGGAATCCAGGGAAGTCTGGAGTGAAGCGCATGGTGAAGGAGGCTGTTGCGAAAGTTGGCTACACTGCTGAATATGCCTCCAAGTGGCCAGATGGCGCGACATTGAATGCTGAACATGTTGTGGTCAACAACTTCATTGGGCAACAGTCACCCGATATTGCGCAGGGTGTTGACAGGGAAGGTTGGGGAGATCAGGGTTGCTTCATGGGCATGGCTACGGACGAGAAGGAATATGACCACATGCCCAGGGACAAGTATTTCGCCAATGCGATTGGAACGAGGCTATACAAGGCCGCATTGTCTGGAGAAGCACCCATTGGATTGGACATCAAGGTTCTTGTCTCCATCAAGGACGAGCATGTTGTGGAGCAGGTAATTGTTGCTGCACCAATGACTGCCATGAAATCTATTGTGGCAAAGGGCTTCATCAAGGGAGTGGTGGATTCAATTGCTGAACGCCATGACTACAAGGTGAATGAACTCATCGTGAATGGCACGGGCTCGTATGTCATCCATTCCACTGTTGGAGATGCGGGTGTTGTTGGCCGCAAATTGGCCGTTGACTTCTACGGCTTGAACTGCCCGATTGGTGGTGGAACTACTTGGGGCAAGGACGGAACGAAGGCCGATGTCACGTTGAACCTTGCAGCGAGGTACAACGCCATGCTTCAGATGCTTCAACATCCTGAGAGACCAGCAACCTTTTGCAAGATTTCCTGTTGCATTGGAAAGCCAGAGTGTTTGGTGTCGTTCTTCGAGAAGAACAAGGACGAGCCTTATCACGAAAGCAAAGTCACACTTCTTCCTTCAGAGTTGAAGCAGAAGTTCGGTCTTGATGGTTCTGTTCCGGGAATGTTCTGGTCAATGTGTGAGAATGGTCTGTTCCATTATGTTGACAAGATTGCTCAATTCAATGAATAATGGTAAATAGTCAATGTTATGAATTCATCTTTGACAAGACCATAGTCCCTTTAGGAACTCTACAAGACATACTTCTCCTTCGCCAATAGGTTCAAGTTCACCGACCTCCTTCGGAACTACATCCAGAACGAGGAGTGGAAGGACAAGTCGCAGGAGCCTGTTTGGGAGTTGCTTTCCAAGATCTCTGACGATATTGGGGCTGTCCTCACAGACGACATAGTGAACTACACAAGGAATGTGGTTGACATCAACACATGCAAGGTGTCGGCGCTGTTTGAGCATGGCAAGGCGATCATGTACAATCTGGAGCATCTGGTGAATTCCCTTGCGTTTCTCCCCAAGAGGATGCAATGCCTTGTCGACATCTTTTCGATAAACCCTGAATATCTGGTGGGCAACTTCAAGAACCACATCCTCTCTGACCAGGTTGTTCGCGAGATTCTAATCTATCTTCGGGAGAACTCCAAGAATGGGAGTCTTCTTGGGAACGACATCATGGACAAGTTGATGGAGGATCCGCATGGTCTTCTGGACATGGATGTGTATCGTAATTTCGTGGTTGAGCTGTTCTACACCACCATTGTGCAGGCTCTGTCTGCCGGTTACAACACAGGTCTGCATCCACAAGACGAGGACACATAGACGATAGCGTCCAACATGTTGTTCTTCGAGCGGGAGCATCAACAGGAGATTGTTGCCAAGTTGGATTAGTACAAGTCATGGGTGGACAAGTTCATCTCCAATGAACGCGACCACAAGTGGAATTCCCCAGACATGCAGATGTGGGATGTGGTGGAGACCATCAAGAACCAGAAGAGAATTTCCCCAAAGTTCAACCCATTCAAGATTGCCGACCACATCTTCCTCAATGGACTGAACCCCCAGAACAGTCTTTCCGAGGACGAAATGGATTTGGTGGAGAAGGTTCTTGAATGGAGATGGAAGACCAAATATGACTATGAAAAGGAGTCTTTTTCATCCGACTTGTCCACTCAGGGCGCGTATTGGAAGGAGTTGGAATTCTGTGAATGGGTGAAGATGGTGATGTATGTATGCAACAATCTGAACAACTTCAACCAGGCTGTCATGTCATATGATGCGCCATCCAACAGATTCCTGTGCGATACTGGGACACTTGATGACTCCAGCGTGAAAGTTGTCCAGATGTTCTGCGAGGATGGGAAGCATGTGGTGGAGAATCCTTCCACAGGAGAGGTGGCATTGAACCGAGACATGATATTGAAGGTGGCCAAGTTCATGTGCGACTACGCATTCCACATCATGGATGTCAGGGAGAACATGAAGACCATCGCCCAGAAGCATGCGATGCGTGGCTCTTCCGCATTGCTTGTGCATCTTGTCAACGATTATCTGATGAAGGAGTTGCCGTTTGTGCGCGATGCCTTGCAGGAAGGGGATGTCCAGGACAACAGAATCAGATTTGGATGGGAGGTTTCTCCTCAACAATACAAGAACCATGGAAATGTCCATGTGCTTGAATACATGGACGACAACGAATACTTCAACATAGACCCAACAGAGGATGTTCGGTTCACCAACACCACCAACGCCAGATATTGGGAGCAGTTGGAGGGGATGGAGTATGACGATTCACTGGGCGTGTTCACCAAGGGTCAGATAAGGAAATTCTACAGCGAGGTGCTGGGGGTGGGGAGGCTTCAGCCCAACAAGGCGAAGGACTACGATTACATACACGACTTCTTGGTGGATTTGTTCAAGATTGGCGCGAATCCCATCAAGAAGAACGATGATGAAGATGGACTGGTGAACCCAATAGATGTCCTTGCCAACAATCTTGAAGAGGAATATGGCTACACGAAGCAGGATAGATTGAACGTCCAGAACAATGTGGATTTGAGGAAAAGCCAGGAAATGCAGTTCATGGAGTATTTCGGTGGCAATCTGGACAATTTTTCAGGTCGGGGAATGTACGACTACATGAACAACAGATTGTTCTATTGGAAGAACGATACATATGCATCCCATGTCCTGCATCCATTCATGTACAACTTGAAGCTGTGGAATCGGCTCAACAACATCATTGTCAATGGCTACAAGGACTATGCCAACGATTTTCTCCAGGACTACATGTTGTCCTCCAAGGTCAAGTTCGATGAGTTGTTTGGGAAATTTGGCGAAAGCAGGAATTTCTGGAAGTACAATGTCATGGACTTGACTGGCTACACGACCAGATACGAGGCCGCGATCAAGGACGAACACAGGGACGATGATGCTGGCACAGTAAGCAGTCTGACAGGTTATGATGGTCTGTTCTATCCAGACGCCGCGAAGGAGTTCCTTGAGTTGATGACAAGTGTGGGCGATGGGAATTTTGAATTCAAAGACGAATTTTTCACTGGGGACGTGAGTGTATATGGGGAAGATGGAGACTGCTATTGGGATGATGGCGATGAAATTGAAAACAATGATGACGAAATTGAGCACTGCTTCATCAATGGACGGGACGATTTCATCGCGCAGATCTATTCCGTGTATTGGCAGGTTGAGCGAACAACCTTGGTGGAAAAAACGAGGGAGAGAAAAACTGGTGGTGGGTGGTATTTCAAAAAGGTTTCCGAGGACGATTCCTTCTACACCAAATGGTATTCCCACTTGAACTACACACGTTCTGAATACCAGAAGATTGCGATGCAGCTCTGGTATTGGAGGGACAGAATCAAGGAATTGATAACAACCGAGTATCCAATCAAGAAATATTGCCTTGACATACAGGGGAACTCGCTTGTTCTGGTATCAACCTTCACATCAGACGACAAGGACAGCAATCCATATCTGATAGACCTTCAGTTGACGCAGACAAGGGTTGTTGATGGCCTGGGCGTGGCTTCCACAAGAAATGCCAACAAGAATGTGTCGTTCTGCAGCAATGCCCTTCGCATGCCATCTGAGATGTGGGTGAGATGGAAGTCCAATCCCATTGCCATTCCTGCGTTCGACGTGTGGTACGATGTGAAGACTGGAGACATTGAGTTCGACAAGAGGTTCAGAAACGACTCATCCAACAACAAGGAGTTTGGGCAGTTGACCCATACAGACAACGATTGCAACGACAGCTTCAAGGTGGTGCTTTCAAGGTGGCGCGAGACATATGGAACTTTGCATGGCGAGTTGTTTGGACCCGGCCACAACAGATTCCCTGTGTTCTTCGATATGGAGCAGTCGGCGAATGTGTTGGCTCTTGCGTCGTGGTACATCATGCCTGAAGTGGATAATGATGGGATTGTCCTTCTGGATGGGTTTGGAAGATCCATGGGGGCAATGTGTGGCAAGAATCCACTGCATGTGGTGTCGGTGGAGCGTCCATATTCCTCCACATTGGAGTACAATTGGACGAAGTATGAATCTGAAGTCTTCCCCACATTGAATGATAGTTCGGAGTATTGCTTTGACGCATATCACATCTGCCCCGCAGATGGCTCAATTCTTCTGCCGATGTATGGCTTTGAATGCTCTGATTCAGAAGACAACTTCAAGCAGATTTTGAAGTGGAAGATGTATGTCATCCCAGCGAGAAGGTTGAAGAGAAAGGACTTTTCTGCCAATCCCAGAATGATCCTCTTGGATGGGAAAATGGACTTGAACAAGGAGATTCATCTGGATTCATCCAATTCGCCAAAGACGCTTTTCTTTGGGCACAACGTGAAGGTGTGCCGCAACACCAATGTGGTTTTCGCCCCATGCGACAACAATGGCGTGAACATGCTGAGGTTGGCGTTAATGGGCACTTTCGTGGATGGACAGGAACTTGATTCGTTCAAGTCCAGCTCTTGCCACGCCAAGACGAGATACGAGTTTGATTCGCGCAATGTGCAAGAGCTGTCCATGTTGAAGGGGAGGTATTTCGATCAGAGCGCGACACCTCAATATATTGATGATGGCATAAGGAGAAGGAAGTTCAACTCATATGATTCCCTTGACAAGTACGCATTGGTTGTGGATTTCAAGATTCCTTTGGATGAACATGAAGTTTTCAAGCAATTGGGTGGACAACCCACTGGCATGGCATACAACATATTGGGTGATGCGGGATGCATTCCACATTTCGCCAACCAGTCCTTGGTGAAGTATGCTGAATCTGATGGTGGCACCGCGTACACTTGGAAGAATGCCTTTTTGAATGGCAAAAACCACATGCAATTCGAGTTGTTGGGGCTTGATGATGTGAATGTCGCCAAGACCTATGACTTCATGCAGAGGATGGTGGTGGATGATTTGACCGACAACTGCCAGACATTGTTGTGTCCGGCCAAATTCATGGACGATATATACCGCATATGGTGTTGTTCAAGGACTCGAAAGACAAGGTTTGGGGATTTCCCATATGACATGTATTTCGAGAGCGAGTACAAGGACTATGCCAACCCCAGATTGGAGTTCTACCCCGGCGAGAATGCGATGACATGGACTCCATAGGGCGAGGATTTCGCATTGGACATTCCAGAGGGGCAGGATGTGCGCGCTGCGCTTGACAACACATATGTCTCAATCCTCAGAGCGTCTGATGGGATAATCCAGAACGAAAAGAGATACATCTTGAGACCTACGCCAATCTCCCAGTTCATCTTTGGTGGAACTGATGCATAGAGTGGTGGGTATGTCAAGTGCAACCTCTCCAAGTGGCAGTCTGCCAACATAGTGGGCAATCAAAGAAGACCCGCGCAGACAATATTCACCGGAACCCAACCTCCATTCAACTACGACAACGATGGCGAGAGGATGTATTCTCTTCCCGAGGAACTGCAATATGGCAATGGCATATGTGGGGTGTCCGAGATTGGCTTGTCTGTGGATGTTGTGGATGTTGTGGTGAACCATGTTGCGATGGAGGACGACTTCCAGCCAATCTACAACGAAGATGGAAGCAGAAAGACCATTTCCAAGACGGTAAAGGCGGTGAAGCCAACTGTGAGGTTCAAGAAGTTCACGATGCCTGAGAACCCATCATTGTCCGATGTGGTGCAGAACAATGTGAGCGTCATAGCCCCAGGGGAGATTCTGGTGGTGTTTTCGCGCAAGAATGTGGACGACATAGCGAAGTATCACATCCTCAGCAAATCGTCCAATCTGTTCTTCTATGGATCTCTTCCAAAGAGTCCAGCCCAGCATCCCAACGAGATTCAATATTCTGACTTCAAGGTTGACACCAGCCTTAGATTGGAGCAGACATCTGAGACATCATGGAGATCCATTTCGGTGGATTCAGATGGAAGACCGTTGTTGGAGTTCAATCTGGATGATGTCAAGTCCAAGCGCAACGACAATCTCCCACCATATCATGTGGAGGTTGGTGGACAGGAATGGATTCTTCAACAAGGTTCAGACTATCCTGTGAATGGCTACAAGAAATTGGAGATGGAGGACTTGCCAGAGATTCCGGCCCATAGGGGGAACACTGCGGCATACGCCATCCCAGACAAAGGTGGATTTGTGCTTGCTCACAAGGTCAAGGAAGTGCCCATGGGATATCTGGACTACCTCTATGTCAAGAATGGGGCGTTGGCGTTCAAGATAAGCGAGGAGTCTGAATCCTTCTCGGAGACATTCTCCATGACACCCCCATTCTATGTGGACGAGGTGTTGAAGAACAAGTTGGAGGACTTGAACGATGTTTAGATTCTCCAGGATTCTTCAACGTTCATCCACCAGAGCGAAGATCCCAGCAAGGTAAGTGGTTGCTCTGCGCTCAATCCAGTGGCGATGGACGCGGTGATTGACTATGGCATCGAGGAGGCGGATTTGGACGATTCCAGACAGATAATCTGCACTGAGGATGGAAAGGCGATCCAACTGGACAACATGGACATGAAGACCAGACTTCTTCTTCAGCTTGATGAGAACGAGATTGACGATTATCTCAAGATATACACCAACTATGTGAGGGTGGACGACAAGCATGGGGATTGGCACTATGATCTCTACTTCAACATCCAGAATCTGTTCAACCCACCATTTGAATACATCTCCTCCATCACACATCAACCAAATGTGCTTGTCCTCCCAGATTCTTATCTGCGTCTCAGTGGGGACAAGTTCAAGAAGGTGTATGACGAGAATGGGGTTTGGACGCACAATGAGATAGACCCAGAGAAGGTTGAGCAGTTGAAGAAGGGTGGCAAGCTGTCCCTGTATGGGCAAATCAAGGCATTCTCCAACGACAGGCTGGTGGGCGTCAGATTGGTCAAGTTGTTCACCTACACAATCCACAACATTTCGGACGACAAGCCAAAGTTCCTTATTGAGAAGACATTCGACATCACCAAGTCCTCCTTGACATCCTCGGAGGGGAATCCTCTGAAGATTGAGTTCTCTGATGTGATGTGGCAGATGAAGCCAGAATGGTACGAGGATGACCAGTTCAAGGTGTTGAAGGAAGATGTTGTTGTGGTGCAGCCTGTCAAGATACACTATGATTGGAGTGCCACAGACGATAATAGAATAAGTAGAATATCATTTGACATAGTCAACGACATGATTGACTTCGACAATTGCCCTGAGTTGTGTGGATATGACGAACATGTGCATGCGTTGAAGAGATGGGATGGCGAATCCACCCACACGCACTACGATAGATGGAGCGACAGATGCATGGAGCTGAAGGTGGATCCAACCACCAAAATCCCCAGGATGACCTTGACTTGGGATGAGGGTTGTGGGTACAACTTCGAGACTGTGTATTTGAAGTGGAGAGTTCCAAAGGGATTCAACGCGATGGACATCATGGACAGGCTTCAGGGATATGCGTTCTCATCCACTGCCGAGAATGTGGTGGTGGATTGCCACAACCCAAGTTCGCATCCAATGGAGATTGTTCCAGGAAGGATTGTGATGCGCGTTCCCAAAAAGGGCGAGATGTATCTTGGTCTGGAGCATTCCACCACGCATAGGAAGAATGGATTTGTCTTGAAGGGTCTAGCAAGCACTTTGAAAGAGGCGATAGGAAAGGTTGTCTCTGAATCTGAAATGAAAACAAACGCACAGAATAGAGAGGTGAAATGAAATGGGATATGCAGAAGTGAACAAGGAATTGGTTTCCAAATACAAGGTTGACGACACCATATTGGAATCCTACTTCAAGAATGCAAGCAACCAGAAGGTTGATGGGGTGGTGTTTCCATTGAGAATCGACAACAGGCAATATTGCTCCCCAACCGACTACCAGGGAAGCAAGCCGAGTTGCTGTGGCTACTCCACGGCGCAGATATTGGAATCCCTCAACTGGGCTAGAACAGGAAAGATTGTGCAGATGGATGCGGATCAGATATACGCAAAGTCCAAGGAGACGGACAAGTAGATGGGTCAGGGTGGAACATATCCAGACTTGGCCATGGTGAAGGGGCTTGAACTGGTTCCATGGGGGTGTCAATATGCGTTGAAGACTTCCAATTCAGACGATGTGGATGTGTTGAAGCGGGCAATCCACCAGAACATGCTCGTGTCAGTGAACATGAACGTCACCAGAGACATATACGATTTGGATGGGGACAACTTCGTGTACAATGGCAATGGCAACAAACTTGGTGGACATTCAATGGTGTGCTGTGGATATGACGAGGAATCGAAGATGCTCATCATGCAGAACCATTGGGGGACAATATGGGGGTTGAAGGGCTTCTTCCTGTGCCCATATGACGTGTGGAGAAAGCAAAACTCTTTGACTTGCTGGTATGAAAGGGTGGAAGCCACCACTTCACATGCGAAAAGGAGCAAGACCACCAAGGTTGATGTGTCAAAACCCGAGAAGCCAAATGCTGAAAAGCCAAATGCCGAGGAACATCTTCCTGGCAAGAAGGAATCCACCACTCCTCCAGATGTGGGTGTTTCAAGCAAGGAAATTGTAAATAGTATCACAACCAACATTCAACAAGGGTAAAGTAAAATGAGAATAGTCATAGACAAGGATGTTTCAGAGATTCAACTTCTTCAGGAGTCATATGAAAAGAGCAAGCCATCGTACAAGGTTCTTGCGGTGGAGAATGGCGAGAAGTTCGTGTATGGAACGAAGATTCGCAACATCAATGAAGCAGTTGACGCTGTGTATGACATTGCGTGGGACGAGAACTTCAACGATTGCCAATCTGAGATTGTGGAGGTGTTTGGCGAGAGCGAACATGTGATTTGGTCTTCTGACCCCAAGGTGCAGGTTTGCGAGTCAGTGTTGTTCGTTGAAGCTGGAGACAACAAGGACGGCAGCACGGCGAACAAGGACGCCAAGACTGGTCAGAACCAAAAGGGTTTCTTTGGCAAGTTGAAGGATGCCGCTGGAAAGGCTGCTGCAGGTGCCAAGAAGGCTCTTCAGGGACTTGCCAAGGGACTTAACATAGTTGGGGCGATGACGAAGCAGTTCTCAAAGGACGCTCTCAAGAAGTGGAGAGAGGGAGGATTGTTCAACAAAGAAGGACGCATCACTGGTCTTGGCTACAAGGTCATGACGGGACAGGTGAAGAACACCATTCCAGTGGACACTGGAAACAAGAACGACGACATCACACAGGCTTGGAAGGTTGCGCAGTCAAATGCCATGAATGCCCTCAAGAAGCAAGGATATACCGTGAATGGCGAAGTCAAGGCAATTGTCAAGACCGACAAGGATCCAATCACATTGTCTGCTGATGTGACTGACAAAGATGGCAACGCACAGACAATCGAGTTCAATCAGGATGGAACAATGGTTGATGGTGGTGCCCAGAATGCCCAGAATGGTGGCGAAGGTGCTAACGCCAATGGTGGTGGAAACAATGCTGCTGGAGCCAATGGAAAGGATGGTGGTGGAGCTGGTGGCGCAAACACCCAGCAGATAACTCCTGACCAGGCGCAGAAGAACCCCAAGGCAGCTCTTGGAAACCTCGCCACGCGCGTGGCGAACCTTGAAAGGGAGGTTGGAATTGCGGCAGAATCCAAGTGGAACTACAACAACGAGCAGAAGTTCGCCAAGAAGGATGGATATGAGAGGCAGACCATCAAGAGGTTCTTCAACGAGATGAACGATGAGTCTGTGAAGAACATCAAGTTCATCCGCCCAGATGGCACATTCAAGTTGTATGACATCTCCAATGGATCATAGGCGTATTCTGAATTCAAAAAAGACTTCAGGGAGTCCACATAGAAGGTTGAGAAGTCTGGTGACTTCAAGGAATGTCGGGTTGTCATTGAATCTTCTGGAAGCAGAAGCAAGTTGAATGGCTTCAAGTTCTCCGACTTTGGCGTGGCTGACGATTTCGATTCAGATTCCAAGACCATCATCATCAGGGAGAGCGTAATCAAGAATGTTCCTGAAAAGCCAGATGGTAAAAAAAAAGCAAATGAACCACAACATGAATCCATTGTGAATGAGTCCTCGATTGAGGGCATCTCCAAGAATCCTGAGCCAAATGGATTCACATTGGAGTTGGACAAGAAAGATCCACTTGAAGAGGTCAAGTCCCTTCTTGCAGCCATGAACAAGTACAATGGATTCGACAAGAAGAAGATTGATGACATCCAGGATGGTTCAATATCAGATGGCGTGACAACATATCCAGACGTTCCAACTTTTGAGACTCCAAAGAAGCAGGAACCACTGGAAACTCCAAAGCAGGAAACGCCAACAATTGAAACTCCAGATGTTGTGAAGGAAGCCGAGGGCGATGATGATGCTGGTGGTGGAGGAGACGACGCTGGTGGAGACGCTGACCCATTTGCTGGTGGAGGAGACGATGGTGGTGGTGATGATGCTGGTGGTGGCGACGATCCATTCGCTGGAGGAGGAGATGACGCAGGTGGGGGAGATGATGCTGGGGGAGATGCAGGCCCATTCGCTGGTGGTGGTGACGATGCAGGTGGTGGTGGAGACGCAGGCGCCGCAGACATGGGTGGTGGAGGAGATGCCGCAGTAGATGGAGCCACAGAAGACAATCCCACCTCAGGAGAACCTGCACCAGACGATGCAGTGAACACTGACGCCCAAGACAATCCCAAGTCCCAATACAACATCAATGTGACCAAGCCTTTCAACCAGGACGAGAATTTCTCCCTCAATGATGAGGAGCAGAAGGAGTTCTTTGGGAAGATTGACCAGTTGGTGAAGATCCCCGACATGGACAACTATTCGCTTTACCTCTACCAGATAACGCCAGAGAACATGAACCTTGACGATGTTCACTACATCGAGGCTCTTTACCAGTTGTCTGTGAAGTTGGGGCTGCTTGAGGACATCTACGCCGACTCCAACTTGCTTGACAAGTACAGCTCCTACAAGTATTCTGTTCTGAAGGATGGGGAGGATGACGCGACCCAGGGGGAGGACGCATTGACTGTGACCGAGGGGACGACCAAGGTTCAGGACGATAACGAAAAGAAGGCTGCTGAACTCAACAAGAAGATGAAGCAGAAGAACGACGACAGGCGTGGTTCAGCATGGACTAAACTTGACAAGGACAAGAATGGCGTTGACAAGCCTGTGATAATAGACACAAGGAAGGATGGCTGGACATTCGACGGAAAGGATAATGACAAGAAGTTGATTGACTCCACCGACGAAGGCAGTTTCCATGGACTTGGTTGGATTGCCACCTTCAAGGCAATGCAGTTCGGCTCCCCAAGGTATCTCTCCCTCTACATCAAGAGGAATGGGGATGCAAAGGCAGAGGAACAGTGCAGAAAATACCTTGAGAAGCTCTCCTATACGGAGATTGAGTTCGTGAACATCGACGAGGTTGACCCATACGAGTATGTCTACAGAATGGGTCAGGGAATGAAGACCCCAGAGACTGTGAGGACGGAGAAGTATGCGAACGAGGAGGTTCCAGTGACCTATTTCGAGAACAACGAAACCAAGGTTCCAGAGTCAATCCCAGGGGACATCAAGCGCGATGTCAAGAGGGTGATAACCAAGTTGAACGCGGAAATCCGTGGGACAAAGCAGTTCAACTTCTTGAAGGAATGTGGCGTTGAGAAGCCACAGCTTGACCATCTTGAGTTCTTGACGCACTACAAGACAGCGCAGGTCAACGAGACATTGAGCGAGACGACCTACAAGTTCGTGCTGAAGAAGAACGATAGCATGATGAGCAGGATGTTCTTCTCCAACATGAAGGAGAAATTGTTCAGGTATCTTGGGACATTCGCAACCAAGTACAACATGGAATGTGGATGCGAGGCAACGCCAACTGCAGTGACAATCAGCTTCATGAGAAGCGATCTTGGAAATCCTGGATACGATCTTGAGACAATGGTGGACGCAGACGTTGCGCTTCCAGAGACAACAGCGGACCAGATTTGACAGAGGATGACATGAAAATGAAAAGAAGAAGAACAATCAAGGAAAGTTCCAGCGAGGCGTTGATTAAGCAGGCGTTGGAAGCGGCAATCAAGGCAAAGAATCTGCTGGACGATGCCGCGAACTCAATACGGGACGCAGTTGGCGAGACATTCCTTTTCGCAAGGCTTGACTCCCATTCAATGGATCTTGACGACACCATTGACGATATCAAGGGGGTTCTGAATGGAACTGTTGACCCCACTGACGATACTGTTGATGCCACTGATGGTTTCGATAATCCCTTTCTTGAATCCAAAAACAAGTTCGTCAAGGAGGAATCCTCATATAACGACAAGGCATTGCAGAAGTTGATGGCGTTGGTTGAGTATTATGGAGACCTACGCCAGGGTTGGGGCCGCACACTGGCCACAGGACAAGACACTGAATACTACAAGAAAAAGGCGCAGCAGACTCTTGACGACATCAAGGAACATGCAACGCCATACATGGCATACACAGCATATGATGGCAAGGAGGAGTTCGAGGAAAGTGGCTCGGCGGAAGGTGAGACCGAGTGGTTTAACAATCATGGCGACATGAAGAAGAATCTTCCAATGGACTGCATTTTGGAGTGCTCGTCTGGTGGAAGTGTTGACGATTCTGTTGACTATTGGGTGAACAAGTTGAATTTCCATGCCCCAACCGAAAAGGGGTTGAGTTATGTTCGGGAGTATGGTCTTGACGACATTGAACCCGAGGATGTTGACAAGTACGTTCTTTGGATAATGTGCGGAAACATCAAGGAAGAGGCCTATGAGTTCTGCCGCGATGGTTCTGAATGGGATTATGTTGACAAGGACGCATATCCCGAGGACATGGATGATTGGGGAGAGGAAGATTGGGATAGATTCCAGGATGAAGTCGCAATCTGCCACCTTGGGATGTGATTTTAACCAATGAGGAAACTGAAATGAAGAAACTTAACATAACGAAAGAGAGATTTGAGAAGTCCAGGTACTTCACGAAGAAGTATGGCAAACTTGAATATGTGTCTGAATCTGGCAGACTTTTCAAGACGAACAAAGGCAAAGTGCTGATGTTCAAGGAATCTATCGTGGATGATGATGACGATTATGCTCGTTTTGCAATGAGTGACTTGACTGATAACATAGAGAAATACTTGAAGTCAAATAAAGACGAGCTTGATTTGGAGTCTGTTGAAAGAGTTATGGACTACAACACCGCCTTGCTTCTGACATTCAATACAGGGAACAAAATCAAGATTTTGTTTGACGATGAGTTAGACTGAATATAGTTAAAATCAATCCGTTATCATAATCCCCAGGTATGGGAAAACGAAGAAACCGTGGATGCCACCCAGCGACCACGGTTCTTCTTTTCTCTTTTAGGTGATTGTCGTGCTATTCACAAGTTCAATTATACCGGATTCTTCAGGTCAAGGGTCTTGATCTTGAGAAGAAATCCGAACAACATGGTTTCCTGGTCAATTGAATGTTCAATCTTGTAAAGTCGTTCAACCAAATCCATGAGGTCTTCTGCTGGAACGTTCTTGGTGTCAACTATGAAGTTGAACAGGCCTGAAGCGAGTCCGTATGGGGAGCAGAGGGATGCCAACGCCCCATTGTTCCCAAACGAAAGCACTGCGTTGTTGTACGCCTTTCTCATGTTCAATGGCGTGTCTGAGGTCTCCACGATTTCCAGGAAGTTGGCAAGCGCAAGCCTTATTGCCTCCTTGCTGTCAATGAGGACTTCATCTATATCCAATGTCCCCGACACGCATGCTGATTGCAGGAAGCCAACAACTGCCCTCATGTCAGGGTAGTATGACTTGATGAGGTTCCCGAGGAAATGCCTTGTCTTTGTGGGTTCACTGGTTATCTTCACATTCTCTTGTCCGAGGATGTAGAGCAGATTGGAAATCATGTCCGACACCGAGAACGAGAGGTTGAAGGGGATGAGCCTTGAGGGGCAGATTGGGGAGATTATGTTCTGTCCATAGTTCGCTGTGGCAATCCAACGGCAGTCCTTGTAAATCTCAATCGTGTTCCTCAAGGATTTCTGGAATGAGTTTGCCTGGGTTGACGATGCTGAATCCAGTTCGTCAAGTATGATTATCTTCTTGCCCTTTGACGCGCTCTGGCAGAATGGTATTATTTTGGATTGGATTGTCTCAATCTTGCCTTCGATGGCGCATGGGATGAACAAGATGTCGTTGTCCTTTGACGAGTTGGCGAGAATCAACGCCAAGGTTGTCTTGCCAATTCCGGGACCTCCAATCAAGCAACAGCTCTGGATGTCGTCCGCCTCAATCCATGATGTGAACTTCTTCTTCAACTGGGGTTCAAGGCAGAAATGGTCCAATGATCGAGGTCTGTACTTGTTCACCCAAAGCATGTCCTCCACATCAATGGGGTTTTGGCTCTCCTTGTTGTTGTCATCCAATATATCTTCTTCAAAGTCAATCATCTTGTTGTTCCATGCCCTTTTCAATCCAATTATACACCAATGTTCTCAAAATGTAAATTCAATCAACCCCCATTGACATTGAACGCGGAAAATGGTATAATAGTGGTTGTTGCGAAGGAAGAAAGCAAGATGAACTACAACAATTCCATATCTGACCAGGTGAAGTTGTCAAGTGTCCTTGACGAGTTGATACTTGACGGCACAGATTCCAACATCATTGTGGAGTTCTTGAAGCAACATGAGCAGGACATTCCCGACATATACAAGCATTCCGCGTTCGTGTTTGACTTGTATGATGTGTGCGCACACCCCAGAATGAAGATTGATGGGTTTTTGGTCAAGCAGATAAGGCATTTGCCCCCTATGAGCAGATATTTCGCAACCACTTCTCTGTTCATGTTGTGCCTCAACACTGGAACCAACGATCATGCCATGACGATGTTGAAGGACGAGTTCAAGGCGAACAGGGGGTTTTACAATGGCCTTGACAGGATGCGCAGATTCACGGTCCGAGGGGAAGAACCTGTCCTCCTGGGATGTGTCAATTTGGTGGAGTTCTTGGATGGGATGGATGATCTTCGCGACATGGAGATGTTTGTGTCCAATTCATATCTTGCGATGTCTGCGTTCCAGGCGTCTGCTTTCGTGCGATTGACCCCCGCCACGCAGTATTATCTATTGAAGGCTTGTATGTCGTTTACGCGCCAAAACCATGGGCATGAGGAGATGGATGTGGTCGGCCAGCTTGCGAAGAACCTTGTGAAGCAGTTGGCTGTGCTTGGGCATCTTGACTTGCTTGCGTGGGTCTTGAATGTCTTGGGAGGTGCTTCGCGGGAACTCGCTTCATCGTTCTTGCTTGATGTTCCAAAATCCATAGTGGATCTTCTCGGAACATCTTTTGAGGAGGTTGTCTTTGAATCCAACATGCAGGAGACGCAGTACGACCCAATGGACTTGTTCCTGTACATATACCTTGCGAGGGGAGATTTGTTCAAGGGCATGCAGGAGAACAAGGACTTGCTTGAGTTCTTCAACCTTCCATTCAACACAGACGAGTTGAAGTGGGGAGACGAGTGATGCGCCGGATTTTTCAACAACAGCAAAGGAGCAAACAGTAAGCATATGAAGAAGATAATGATGATTGCGGCCATCTGCGCCGTGGTGGTGGGCATGGCCATCTGCCTTGTTGTCCTCCACAAGCCAAGCAACCAGAAGACGACCAAGTTGTATGTCTATACATGGGCAGACTACATAGACCCCGACATAGTGGCGGAGTTCGAGAAACGACATTCTTGCGAGGTTGTCATAGACACCTTCGACTCCAACGAGTCCATGTACGCCAAGCTGAAGGCCGGCGCGATTGGCTATGACATAATCACCCCCACCGAATACATCATGCCCCTGCTTCTCGGCGACAACCACAACAACAATCTTCTTGAGAGCATGGACATGAGCCGTCTGCCAAATGTTGAGCGCAACATCGATCGCGACTTGACCTCCAAGTGGAGCTGCGAGTGGAATGTCCCCTATTGCTTCAGTTGCACCGGCATCCTCTGGAGGAAGGACAAGATTCCAGAGGGGTTGAAGTTCCTTGATTGGAGGGATTTGTTCGATCCCAGACTGAAGAAAAGCGTGTGCATCATGGACGACATTCGGGAGTTGCTGGGCATTGCGCTCAAGGTGAATGGGCATTCTGTGAACTCAAGGAGCAAAGATGAAATAGACAAGGCCGGCGCTCTGGCGAAGGAATGGCGCAATCGTTCGCGCAAGATGGACAACGAGGCATATAGGACAGGAGTGCCGGCGGGGGAGTTCGCCGCAGCGATGGCATACAATTCCGACGCAATCATGATTCTCGCGGCAGAGGGCGGCGAGAACTTTGGATACACAATCCCCACCAATGGCACAATCTCCAGCATGGATGTCATGTGCGTGATGAAGACCTCCCGCAACAAGGATTTGGCGTTCAAGTTCATAGACAACCTATATGACAAGACGAACGCTGTGCGCAACTCCGAATACAATTGCGCCCCAATGCCAGTGAAGGGGCTGTTTGAATCGCTGCCGGACAAATACAAGTCCCTCCCTCTGATGAAGATTGACAAGGCATTCAAGGCGCAATGCGAGGACATAGAGGATGTTGGGGAAGACTTGGAGAAGTATTCGTCCGCATGGGACAAGGTGAAGTCCGAAAATTGATCCGGGGGTATTGACATCCAACCCAGATTATGATATACTATTGGCGTTGAAGAACAACAAGAGTTGTTGAGAACAACAAGAGTTGTTGAGAACAACAAGGAGAAATGAATGTGGCAAATAATGTGAAAAGATGGTTCGTTGAAACCGTGGCAGCCGAAAGTTGGGAGGGCAAGCCCCTCGGCCCCAACATCACGCTGGACTCCCTGGAGATGACGTCCCTGGATGAGGCGCGTGGCTTCGTTCAGAAGAAGATTGGCGAGTTTGCGTCAAACCCCACTGTTAGGCTTGAGTGGATTGATTGGGCGGCTAAGAAGGTGCAAATCAATTTCAACTACAGCATCGGGGAAATTGACAAGGTTCAGCAGACCTATGTCATGTACATCGTGGAAGTTGACGAAGATGGCAAATTGACCCATGTTGACATTGGAGACTGAAATGACTGAATGCCGAGACAAGAACGACCCTGAGTTCAACTCCATCAAGGACGTTGACTACATGAAGTTCCTGGACTTCATGAAGGACAAGGATTTGGAGAACCTTCGTCTCCCCCTCAACAACCCGGAGGCGTATCAGTATCTTCGTTGGCTCAATAAGTTCTTTGTGGACGACAACAACCATCTGAACTACCTTCTCAACATCTGGGATGCGCAACTCTCTGACAAGCCCATCTGCCCCCCAACCCCCCGTGAACAAGCCATCTTCAACTCGCGTCGCATCGTGGAGATTGCCGACGACAAGGAGCTTGATCCCAAGGACAAGGGCATCTACATCGACTCCAACGCCGAGATGATTAGGGACGCATATCAGTATTGGTGCTACCCCATCTGGATTGCAACTGGTCTCGCGGGATGCGTCATGAAGTGGGGGACGTTCGAGGACAATCTGAAGCCGGGGGACGATTACATCACCTGGGAGGAGTGGAACTCCTGAGAGGATTGGTGGGAGGCAAAGTGGTTTTTGAACATGAAATGCGGAATGGTGGACTTGTGTTCAACCTCACTTGCGATGAACGCAACAAGGTTGAAAATGCAAGGTTCATGCAGAAGCCGGCCATAATCAAGGCGGTTGATCACATGAACTTCTCAAGAAGTCTTCTTCGGCTAAAGAACATTGTCTTTCTTGATGGGGATTTCTGCAAGGAAGAGATTGACTATGTTTTTCCCAACGACAAGGACAAGTTCGCGTCCGACATGATGGACATATCAATGTCCTATGCGATTCTGTGGCTTGGTTCTGACATTCTGGGGTTCAACGATATTGTGGTTGCGAAGACCGCGCACAACACCACGAACATCGACGCCGAAGTGATTGGGGCGTTTCTTGACAAGATTGGGGAGAACAACAATGGAAACTCTTGAAACAGGTGGATGGGACTCGTACATATGTTCTGATGGGCAACTGAATATTCTGGGGAACGACAACATGGACATGGAGGTTGTGCGCAGGAACATTGATCTTGCTGCGCTCAATTGCGAGCATTTGACGATAAGGGACATCATCTTCAAGGATGGATCTCCAACCATCTGCAAGACAATGTGCTTTTTCTACATAGATAGGAGAAAGATGGTTGAAAGTGTTGTGTCGACCCTTGCTGTGTTTTCCCTCACCCACAGGCTCATGTTCGCAACCTATAATGGAACGATTTACGTAACTGAATCCGAAGACCACCAAACGAACATCGACGCTGAGTTTTTGGACTACATCTTGAACCTGAAGTGGAGACGTTGAAATGGATGCCATGTCAAAACTGCAACTGAATGTTCCTTCCACAATGCTGCCAATGGTGAGGCGCGTTTTTCCAACAATGATTCCAGATTTTCCTCTGGAACTTCCATCAGATTTTGCGAGTCAAGTCGAAAAATGGACTTTCCTCTCAAGGAAACGGCTCAAGAGGCAAATCAAGAACTTTGGCACCCATTGGAAGCACAGCATTTCAATCAACAAACTTGTCTGCGAAGAGGGGAAGCCGATGAAGTTCACTTCGAGGACATTTACCCTTTTCCACGAGGACAGCATTGAGAAGTTCATGGTTGAACTCGCCAACCTTGCCGACCTGCATGGCATAGTGAAGCTGCGCCAGGGGGAGATATGGGTGAAGCAGATTTCAAGCCCAGACCAATTGAACATAGACGTCGGCATAATCGAGAGGTTCGTTGAGAGGATGAAGGAGCAGGTATATGTGAAATTCGCCAAAGCCGACTTCACATTGAAATTGGAGGTGGAATGACATGTGGAGAACCATGGAGATTGCGGGAAATGACAATGAAGTTTTCAGAACTTGACTTTAGTTTGTTCAAACAACCCCCAATGGAGAAGAAGGAACTGGTTGATTTTCTCAACCATACCACTGCGTTGGTTGGGTCCAGGTGTGTCGTGCTTGAGTGCCTTTGCGAAAATGAAACGAAGAACATTCTGGATTTCTACCTTCCGAGCGAATACGACAATCTATTGGAGGCACTTGCCTCCCTCTCGTTGTCATATTCAATAGTCTATTTTCGGGTCAACCTTGGGGATGGCACAATCAAGAACCACAAGGAGCCAGGTTTTGCCATAATCACCCTTGTGGAGCAGGACGACCATTCCACAAACATTGACGCTGATGTCATCCGGTCAATAATGGAACAGTATGACTGGCTTATGAAGTAAGGTAGCACATAATATGTTGAAAATCATGGAGAACATCAACAGGTTAACTTTTGTCCCCATCACTCTGTCCACCGAGATTCTTGACATTGAGAGCAAGAATGGAATGTCTGTGGAAGTCATGATGAGACGCATGTCAAAATGGTCGTATGACAAGTCTGTTCTCATGGTGTACGACATCCAGTTCAAGAATGGACATCCATTTGGCATACGTGTGTTTGGATTCACCGACTACCATAACAGGGACATGGACGAATTTCTGGAGTTCATGCATCAGATGTCATTCACGCACAAGGTCATGTATGTGGAGGAGAATGGCTATGTTTTCATCACCGAGTCAAACGATGGGCAGACCAACATAGATGCTGACTTGATAGATGCGATGTTGAATGCGTACCATTGCCATTGAAGAGATTGGGAGAATATGATGGAACACGAGTTTACCAAATGGAAAGCACTTACACCCTACGAAAAGAATGTGTTGGCGCGCAGAGATGGCATGTCCTACGATGAGATAATGGACATCGCATCCAATTGGAATTATTCACGCACAATACTCGTTGTATGCGACATACGATTCAAGGATTCTCGCCCAAGCTTTAGGCGATATATTGGATTTACTGATTATAGTCGAAGAAGCGAAGATGAGTTCGTGGAGTTCATGTCAGACATCTCGCTGACGCACAGAGTGATGTTTGTGGAGGGTAGTGGACGCTTGTGGCTCACTGAATCCAGAGATAATCAGACCAACATAGACGCAGATTTGATAACCGCCATGCTCAACGCATACAAGTGAGATTGAATTCGAGTTTACATGGCAACCCAAATGTGGTATAATATGTGGAAGATTGGCGTAAATAATCAACATACCCCCAAACTGGGTATAATAATTGGAATATGAAGACAAAACAGGAAAAAGATTTTGAGGCCCTGAGTGGAGTGCAACAGGTGTTGTTGCGTCCTGGGATGTGGGTCGGCTCAATGCAGCCATTGACTCAAAAGATGTTCATGATTGACAAGGACGGTGTGGAATACAAGGAGGTTTCGTACATTCCTGCGTTCCGAAAAATCATTGACGAGATATTGGATAACAGTGTAGATAGCCTTGTGAAGTACCAGAACGCCAAGGGCAAGGTCAAGGTTGTGATTGACGAAGGTTGGGTCTACATTGAGGACAATGGCCCAGGCATTCCAGTGATTCGCAAGGAATTGAAGGACATCACCGACAACAGAATGTCCAACGAGGAGAAGAAGAAGATTTCCGAAACATATCTTCCAGAGATTGCGTGGACTCGCCTGTTCTCTGGCTCCAACTTCAAGGACAGTGACGACAAGACAACTGTTGGTTCGCATGGACTTGGCTCAAAATGCACTTCAATCTTCTCAAAGAAGTTCGTTGGAATTTCCGACGATGGCAAGAAGTTGTGCAAGGTGGTGGCGAAGAACAACCTTGAGACCGTTGAGACAGAGGTTTCCGAATCAAAGGAACGTGGAGTCAGAATCAAGTTCGTGCCAGACTTTGCAAGGTTCGGCATTGAGAAAATAGATTCAGTATATGTTGAGTTGATGCGCCAGAGGTTGATTTGCCTTGGCATAACCTTCCCTGGCATCAAGTTCTCGCTCAACGGCAAGTTGGTGAACGTGAACGACAAGACGTTCCTCAATTTGTTCAGCGAACACATCACCTTCCAGGTTTTTGACCGGGGCTTCATTGGAATCTACCCCAACGAGTCAGACGAGTTCAACTTCTTCACCTACGTTGATGGACTTGCATTGACCCGTGGTGGCTCACACATCGACTACATCGTTGACAAGGTGGTTGTGCCAGTGAGGGAGAAGTTGTCAAGGAAGTACAAGACAATCAAGCCTGCTGACATCAAGAATCGGTTGAGCATGGTTGTGTTCCTGAGGGACTTCCCCAACTTGAAGTTCGATTCCCAGACAAAGGAGACATTGACCAATCTTCCATCCGAGATAACCAAGTATTTCGGGGATTCAGTTGATTGGGAGAAAATGGCTAAAGCCATTATCAAGAACGAGTTCATTCTTGACCCAATCGTTGAGACATTCAAGTTGAAGGAGGAGGTCAAGGAGCGCGTTGCGCTGAAGCAGGCTGGGAAGTCAAAGGTGAAGATTTCCGTTGACAAGTACATCAAGCCCATTGGCGGCAACGACTACCTCATGGTGTGCGAGGGATTGTCAGCGCGTGGTGGCGTGTCTGCTGCCTTGGGAAGAAACGGTTTTGGCTACTACGCATCCCGTGGAGTTGGCATTAACGCCTATGACGCGACATCTGCCCAGATTCTCAAGAACCAGGAGTTCAGCGACATCATCACTATTCTTGGACTGGACATAACCAATCCAAAGGAGCAGAACCTGAACTTCAAGAAGTTCGTCATCACATCAGACGCTGACGCTGATGGCATACATATCTCCAGCATATACCTTGGGTGGTTCATGAAGTTCGCCCCGTGGATGTTTGACAAGGGAATGGTTTGCCGACTGAGAACGCCGCTTGCAATCGTGTTCAAGGACAAGAGCATGACGAAGGTTCACAAGATGTTTTTCGACCTTCCCGACTTCAAGAAGTTCGAGTCTGAGAACGACATGTCCAAGTTCGCAATCCAATACTACAAGGGATTGGGTTCGTTCCCGAAGGACATGTTCATCAAGCTCTTCAAGGAGAATGGTGGCGTGGAACAGTTCATTCAGACGTTCAAGTTGGACAAGGAAGGGCAGGCGTACATTGACAACTGGCTCAATGGAGACAAGGCCGACGAGCGCAAGAAGCTGATTTCGGACTACACATTTGACATTGACATGGTATAATGGTAAATAGTTGAAAGCAACATGAGGTAAAATGACAATGAAATGGAAATTAATCAATGAGAGTACTGGGGCATGGGTTCCGCATTTTGAAGAGGGGCAGTATGTGATTTGCCGCAATTCGTCATTGGAGGGTTATGGGATTAGGGAAGGCGACAAATTAAAAGCTGAGAAGCTGAGGAAAAACAAATGGGGTTATTGGTTTGTTAAATTTCAAGGAATACGTAAATGGTGTCCCGGTTGTGATTTTGACCCAGTGGACGAGGAAACAATCGAGGCTGCAATTGCGTTTATTGAAAATGGGGGAAAGTGTGGATATCAATATGGGTTTACCTACAAAGGTGCTGAAATAAAACCAATGGACACAAAAGAGGCATTAAAAAAGATTCAAAGTGGTAATTGGACATTTGGAATTGGATTTTACAATCTGTATTGGTCAAGAGATAAGCGAACGCTGGTATTCAACGAACTTTCTGAAAATGACATGTTTTGATTGATGAAAGGCTGAAGTGAATGAACGAAAAGACTGTAACTGAGTTCTACAAGGAGGAGGTTCCGTCATATGCCTCCTACGACCTCATCCGCAAGTGCAGTTCGTACATAGACGGGTTCAAGAACGCGCACAGGAAAATCATCTGGACGATGTTGGAGAACTTCGGCAATCCAAACACGAGGACGAAAACTTCTCAGATGTCCGCAACAGTCTCACTGAAGTCCATGTACTTGCATGGCGAGACAAACCTTGACGGTTCTCTTTGCACATTGGCTCAGTCTTTTGTTGGGGCGAACAACTATCCATTGATTACCGGGCACGGCAACTTTGGCACAAGGTTTTCGCCAGAGCCAGCCGCTTCAAGATACACCTTCGTGTCAATCTCACCTTTGGTCAGCAAGTTGTACGACAAGGACAGACCATTGTGCAAGGGTCAGGAATTTGAGGGCAACACGATTGAGCCAGCATATTATGTTCCCGTGTTTCCCACGTTGTTCCTAAATGGCTCTGATGGCATCTCAACTGGCTACAAGCAGACAATCTTCCCACGCAATCCGAAGGAGATTGTGAAGTACATTGTCGCGGTGTTGAACAAATCCGAGCGCATTCCCCACATTGAGAACGCCTTGCCTTGGTTCAAGGGCTTTTTGGGCGAGACGAAACTTGTGAAGGAGAAGGACGCAGATGGCAAGGTAACGTCAAAGGTGATGAACTACGGCGTCATTGAGAAGGTCAATTCCAACACCCTGCACATTTCGGAAATTCCAATCACATATACCTATGCTTCCTACATCAAGGTTCTGGACAATCTTGTTGAGAAGGGGACTATTGAGGACTACGAGGATTTGTCTGACCCGAAGACTGACAAGTTCGAGTTCACCATCAAAGTCAAGCGCGTGTTCTTTGATGGAAACAAAGATGTTTCCGATTGGATTAAGGTGTTCAACCTTGCCAAACCCTTGAACGAGCAGTTGAATTGCATTGACGAGAACAACAGAATCAGGGAGTTCAAGGACATACGCGAGATTTTGGATGCGTTCATCAAGATCAGATTGGACTACTATAAGAAGCGCAAGGACTATCTCCTGAAGAAATACTTTGAGGAGATTCAACTTGACGTTTCCAGGTATGTCTGGTGCAAGGGCGTGATTGACGAGACAATCCACATCAAGAACAGGAAAAAGGACGACATCGTAAAGCAGCTTGAAAAGACCGACAAGATTGTACAGAAGGATGGCTCGTACAACTACTTGTTGAACATGCCAATGTCCTCAATCACCAAGGAGAAAATGGCTGAATTGACCGAGAAAATCAAGAACCTGAAGGAACTCATCAAGGAGACGCAGAAGCAGACCATTGAGGAAATGTGGCTTGCAGACCTGGAGGAGATTGAAAAGGAGTTTTAATGTAAATATTAAATATGAGGATATGGTAAATGGTTCATGGACAAGGCAAAAAGTTTCAAGAAATGGGGATTTGACATAGGAGAGAAAGATATGGACAAGAACATTGGAACGTCAGAAGACGACGAAGACATCAAGACGAGATACGAAAACTTTTTGTTCATAGGACTTGGAAGAAATCCAGTTTTTGACACCGAGATATTGGTGAAGGTGGCAAAGACAGACAAAGACAAGGCATTGCAGGCATTGAAGCAAATAGGCTGCAGATCTGTGAAGATTCTGAATACTGACAACCTCAATTCCGCCAGATTGTCCAGCCAGAGCATTCAGGACATATTGCAACGAAGGACACTTGAACTTGACGATGTTGAGTTTAATTCCAAATACGGCCCATTCGATGAAGTGGAGACGATTGACCTTGCGAATTTGAAAGTAAATGAAAGTGTGGTTCTTGAAAAAGCACATCGCCCGGCAATAACAGTGACAATTCTTCCAGATGGAAGACGCCGCTTCAGAACTTGAGGAGATTGAATATGAATTCTGAATCGCAAAAGGAATTCTGATGCTTGAACTTATGGAAACCATCTTGGCTTTTCCTACACAGGGACATTATGGATATCCCATCAGGGTAGACGCATTCAATGCCAAAAATGAATGGGAATGTGGAACTTGGTCTGACAAGGATTTCGCCATTGACTTTCTGTTCGACAAATGCGAATTGTTTGACTATGAGTTGAACAACTGGTATATTAAAGAAGATGAATTGTACATAGTGGTTGTGAAAAGGAGCTCCGATGTTTGAGCCGGCAATCAAGTGGAGTGGCAGCAAGCGCAAGCAAGCCGAGGAAATCATTAGAAGGATGCCAAGGGAGATTGGCACATACTACGAGCCTTTCTGCGGTGGGTGTTCGGTTCTTCGCAGGTTGCTGTCCTCAAAGGAGCATCATGTGAATGCCTTTGTTTGTTCTGACGCGAATCCAGACTTGATTGACTTGTGGAACGCCATACGCGATTGTCCAGTGTTCATTGTCCACAAATACACGCAAATGTGGAATGAACTGAACAAGGATAACGACCTTGAACGTAAGAAGGACTATTTCAACCAGGTTCGGGAGAGGTTCAACGCCATAAGGCAACCACATGACTTTCTGTTCATCATGCGCACCACCACAAATGGCATGCCAAGGTACAACAAGGACGGGAAGTTCAACAACAGTTTCCATGTCACCAGAAATGGAATTGAACCAGAACGGTTGAACAAGGTGATTCAGGAATGGAGCAATGTCCTGCGCGAAAGGTCTGTGGAATTCGTTTGCCAAGACTACATCAAGGTGAATCCGGACAAGGGGGATTTCATGTATCTTGACCCACCTTATGCTGGAACCAAGGGAATGTACCATGGTGGAATAGACCTGAATCAGTTGTGGGACTATCTTCGCAAGGTGAAGTGTGGCTATGCCCTTTCGTTTGATGGAAAGATTGAAAACGGAGACGACTTCACCTATTCGGTTCCCAAGGACATCTATACCAGACACGAATATCTGAATAACGGAAATTCATCGTTCAGACGCATTCTTGGGAAGAACAACCACGCAGAAGTCCTTGAGTCCCTTTACATGAAGGAGATTGGAAATGCCCAGAATTGAATTGTTCAATGGAGATTGCTTGAAAGTATTGCCAACCTTGCCAGATGGTTCGGTTGACATGATATTGACCGACTTGCCATATGGCGTGACGAACAAGGCAAGCGAGGCTGGGCGTTGGGATTGCCAACTACCAATGGAGCCGATGTGGGAGCAGTTCTGGCGTGTGTTGAAGCCAAATGGGGCATGTGTTCTTTTCTCCCAGGGCATGTTCACGGCGCAATTGATGATGTCCCAACCCAAATATTGGAGATACAACCTCATCTGGGACAAGTGCAGGGCTTCTGGTTTCCTGAATTCAAAAAGGATGCCATTGAGGAGGCACGAGGACATTTGCGTGTTCTACCGCTCCTTGCCAACCTACAATGTCCAGTTGGAGGACTTGAATGGAAGGGAGGCATCTCATCCACAAGGGAATGGAAAGCACAAGGAGACGAACAGATGCTATGGAAGCATGAACAGGCTCCCGACATGTGGTGTTGAGAACAAGAAGTTCCCTGGTTCAATCCTCAGTTTCCCACGACCACATTGCACTGGCAACCATCCAACAGAGAAGTCCGTTGATCTTTGCCGTTGGTTGATTCGCTCATATACCAACCCTGGGGAGACTGTGCTTGACGCGACAATGGGTTCTGGCACAACTGGGGTTGCTGCAATCCTTGAAGACCGTGATTTCATTGGTATTGAGAAGGAGCAGAAGTACATGGACGTGGCAATTGAGCGGACGAAGAAGGCTGAACAGGATTTCAGAAACCAACTCCAAACGTGTATAATTGAAGACAAGAGAAAGGATGACGCACAAGATGACAGTGAATGAACTCATTGAGAAACTCAAGGATTATGGGGACGAAAAGGCAAGGGACATGGCGCGAGTGCGCATTGTCAATGTCAAGGGGGAGGTTCTTGAAGACAACCTTGATTCATTTGATGTGAAGTATGGAATCAATAGCATTGACATTCCGGTTGACGCATGTCTGATTTACCCAAGTGATGATTCAGATGATGATATTTGGGATGACGATGATGATGACATTGACGATGAATGGGATGACGACGATGAAGACGATGATGATGCATCATGATCTCATCCATTTTTGTTGATTGTGGATTCGCCCAAAATGCCATAATCTCTCTTTTTGTGGAAATCATGCCATAAAATCCAAGTTATTGATATTTGGTTGGATGAGCATGAAGGGCATTGACAAACTCTTCGGGATATGATATAATACAATTTGTCTGGAGACAAAAGGAGAAATATCATGAAGAGTGTGATAGAGGTGTATGCTGAAATGGCGAAGCAGAATCCGCCATGGAAGGCTGATGAAGAGGCTGCGTTCATCCGCAGTTGCATGACACGCACTGGCAAGTGGAAGTCCAAGGCGATGAAGGATAGGTTTGTCAACGAGGCTGTGAAGCACAACCTCGCGATGGTGTTCAAGATGATGAGCCGGTATTCGTTCAAGAAGGACAATGAAGACACTTTCCAGAGGGCTGTTGTTGCTCTTGCCGAGGCGTTGAAGAAATACGACCCCTCTTCTGGGAACAAGATTTCAACTTGGATTCAGCAGCCCATCATCTGGGCAATCAGGCAGACCCAGCACACCTACTACAAGGGGAACGATATCCATGACCAGATTGCGGCGTTGAACCGCCGCTACAACCTCAAGATGAGCGTGGTGTCTGTGGATGCCACGATTGGGAACAATGACGACAACGAAAGCAATGACACCCTTGGCAGTCTGATTTCATCCAGGAACGTGAGTGCAGACTACATTACCATCCGTGGAATCAAAAGCGCTGAGGATGAGAGCCGCGAGAGGGAAATCAAATCTGGGGTGGATGACCTTGTTGTGGAACTTCCCAAGATTCTGAACAAGAAGGAGGTTCGTGTTGTCAAGTATCTTCTCAAGGGCTTGTCCATGTCTGATATTTCCGTGAAGTTGAAGGTGACGAAGATGCGCATCTCCCAGATTTCGGCAAAGGCGTTTGAGAAGATTCGCAATTCCAAGTATGGGAGCAGGTTGAAGGGACTTCTGGCATGAGCAAGAAGAAGTGGGGCTTCAAGAAACTCATTTCCCTCAAGGGGAAGCTGTCAAGGGGATATGACACTGTCCTTGACAACCTTCCCATTGATTGGTACGAGTTCAACCAACTCTACTTCAGTTCAAGACCTGTTGTGGTGGAGTGTCCGCAACCCATGTGGGAGGATGGCGACCATCTGATGGCTCTCTACTCGGCATTGAGGATGTCAAGGGGCAGAAGAAGGATTGGCATTGTCTCAGCAAGTGACGATGGAGCGTACATCAAGTCCGACGATTTCTACAACGTCCTTGCATTGGCGAAGGATTGGGAGTCGAGAAAGGACAGGATTGCCTTGTTCGATTCATTTCCGAAAATCAAGGACATTTCTGTTGCCGACGATTGGATTCTCTACGCCAATTGGACTTATGACAAGTTCCTCACTATGGACATCGTTGAATGGATGGAAAACACGAATGGATTCAGGGACGTCAAGGAGCCAGAACCTCCAAAATACTACGGTCAGACAGTGTTTCCACGCAAGTTCGTTTTGCTTTGGGATTCGTCCTTCAAGGGAACATATCTTGAAATGAAGGAGAAGTTCGGCAAGAAGGTTCTGTTCCTGGACTACACGCATGAGAAGCAAATGGTTGATGAATGGTTTTTGGAAAACCAAACCATGCTTGACCCGATGTTCGACATCAAGTTCATGGCACCTGGACTGAACATGAAGAAGGTGTATGCCTACATTGCCACGAACCACCTTCAGAATCTGAGGGAGTACGCGAAGTTGTTTCCCGAGACGATTGAGAAGCATTTCACGAAGGATGAGCTGTCGGAAATGGGATGCAAGTTTGGGCAGACGAAAGGGTGAATAACCATCATGAAAATTGAAGAAATTGATGTGAAAGGCCCCTTGACTTTTCAATTTTGATGTGCTATAATATGGGTATGTTTGATGTTCCTACATATCTCTATCACAGAACCACTGTGAAAGCCTATGTCCAGATAATGGCAGATGGCAAGATTCGCCATACCGGAACCCCCGCTTCCAACTGGAGGTTCAAGAGGCTGAAGTTTGGCAACATATTTGGGATTGGCGAGGACAAGTGGAAATGCGTGTTTCTTGCTGACGATCCAAAGCTCACTTCCGGTTTGGTGTGGGCAGGAGACATTGTTCTCAAGATTGACACGACCAAACTCAGAAAGACGAAGTTCGACTATGATGAAAACGTGTCCATTCGGGAATATGGGAGAAGCTACATCTACAAGGAAGACATCCCCGTCTCGGAGATAGTGAGTGTCATAACAGACAAATGGTCATATCCAGGAATTGGTAAATAACCATCATGAAGATTGAAGTATACAACTTGAACAAGGCGTTGAAGGTTGCCGAGAAGTGTCCTGGATGCAACCTTCTGTCCATTCGGGACTCCTACGCCGGAGACGATGACACTGACGAGAAACATGCTTGCCTTGACAGGCGCATTGCGAGGAACAACATCAACGCCAAGGTTGTCCACTTTGACGACATAGATCCATACCGCTTCTATCACGACATGGAGCATCCCATAATCAAGGCGAAGTTTGGTGATGGGACAAGGCAACCAATATTCTTCAACAAGGAGATTGCGTCCGAGATTGTGAATTGGGTCATGGAGATATGGAAGAAAGACCACAACGTCACCATCAAAATCCACTGCTGGGCTGGACGTTCAAGGTCTCAAGCTGTGGCATACTGGCTCAACATGTACTTCAATCTGATTCTGGACAGGAACATCGAGGACTATGTGGCGAACAACGCATTGAATGTCCATGAGAAAATCCACTTCAACTGCGAGGTTCTGAGGGTGTTCACCGAGATGTTTGGCTGATTATTCGATGTTCATCTGGCTCTCGAAGTTAGAAAGGGTTTGAACTATCTTGTCGAATTTGGGGCAGATGCATTTTGATGGTATTGGCTTTGGCTCAAGGTGGTTGTCCGACAGGTTCAGGTGGTTCCAAGGCTTCAGCTCGGTTATGTCTATTCCACCTTGGCATAGTTCTGCGCTCAATCCACTTTCATCTGTCTCTGATTGGACACTTGATGACATGTTCAACTGGTCTTCGTTGGAGTATTTGTTCGGCTGCAGTTCATGCAACGCTATTTCCTCGTCATATTCCTTCTTGTTCTTCATGTTCTCCACATCAGAGTAGATTCCATATGCGTCTTCCACCTTCTTGAGAAGGATGTGGTTTCTTTCCCGAAGTTTGTCTATCTTGTCCAGATGATTCACATTGTCGCAGTTTCCATTCAACGATGGGTCTGACATCACCGCCGAGATGGAGGCAAGTCTTATTCCAATCGCCTCAATCGCGCACACCATCCATTGGCACAGCGCCTTGACATCCGTTCTGAAGTTCCTTGCGAGGTGCGATATGTTGAACGCTCTGTATTGAATGCACACCGGCTTCATCAACTTCTCCAGATGTCCAGGACAAGTCAAGACGCCCTTCAATGGGGAAATGTGGCTCCATTTGGTGTCGCCACCAATTGATGCAAGCGTCATCATCGTCAATGGGACGAATGGGTGTTGGTGGTTGTGGATTGTGTTCACTGGGTGGGTCTGGGTCTTTTCGTGGTTGGATGAGTGGTGATCCACTGAAATGTTCCACAATCTTGTGATGAATTCCCTTTCCCAGCAGTCGAACACTTCGCTCCACGCATCCATCAACGCCCGCTCGAATCCATCTATGCTCTCTATTGCCTGTTGACACCAACTGGGGAGTTCAACTATGGGCCCCTTTTCCGAGTATTCCCACACTTGGTTGAACATGGAGTCCAATATGTCCTTTCCCTTCACTGGAAGGAGTGCTTGGTTGGTCATGACATCTATGACGCCCTGTTGTATGATGCATTTGAACGATGTTATCCTTTTCTTCAGCTCAGATGGACACAATTTCGCATGTGTGACGTTGCAATGCTTTCCAGGAGTTTCAAAGTCGTTGTACTTGTCCTCAATCAATTCGTTCATGATGTCCAAGTCTCTGTACAATGGCGTTGCGAGGACATCTATGTTGCCCCAGATATCAGGATAGGGGCCTGGTCCGGAGGATGTGGTGCATCTTGAGGCTTCCAATGTGTCCAGAGCCTGATCCCTCATCTGCCTGAACAGTTTCTTCACGCAACTGATTTTGTTCACCAAAACCACGTTTTCGACGTCATCTTCCTTTGGCGCGATGTGTGTTGTGCCCTCAATCTTCTGGTTCTCGACTCCGGTGTCGGTCACCCCCAGTTTCTTCCCCATCTGGGAGTCTATCACCTTGGACGTGAAAACCTTGTCCTTCTTCTGGTCGGCCTTCTTCTCCAATTTCTCCTTCAATCCCACAAAACTGGAGATGACTTTGCCCACAGTGCTCTTCGACACCAGTCTGTCTATCACCGACTCCAACAAGTCCAATTTTCTAATCATCCGCTCGTTGGCGATTGGCTTCATGTTGAACTCGCAATATGAACCCATCTTCATCCATTGAATCATCATTCCTGTGATGCCTGGAGTCCAGAAGTCCTTGTCCTCCAATGGGGTGCATGACCATTGGTTGCGCTTGATGAACCAGTTGTTGCCCCAATCCTTCAACGCCCTTGCAGTCCACCACACATTTGTCTGGAAACTGGATTTGCAGTCTTGGTTGGGTATGGAAATCAGCTTGTCGCAAGAGTTGTTGTCCACCAGATTGTAGAGATGTTCCATCCGAATGATGTTCGCTCTGTACTGGTCAAGGGCGGCAAGAACCACATTCTTGTCCTTCTCGTAGTGTTGAACCCAGTCCTCTGACGCGAAGAACCTTGGGTTGGTGGATTCTGGGTCGTAGATTTTCCCCTCCAGCTTCAAGAAGTCCCTTACCGTCTTCTCCATCGTGATGAGGTCGTCCTGTGGGGTGAATTGGTCCGCCACATTGTCTCGCTTTGCAGTTGGACATGACGAATCCTTGGGTATGGCTCGATATACAGTGTATACCTTCTTGCACATCTGGTTCACAGAATCGTCCACAGAATCCATGCCTATGTCGCCCAGTTCTTGTGGGGATGTGCCATCGCTTTGTCCTGGTGAATCGCTGCTGGACTGACCAGAATTGGAGCCACCTCCACATGATCCACCTTTCTTCTTGGGCTTCTCCTCTTTCTTGTCGTCTTCCTCTTCTTTTCCATCATCACCCGACATCTACTCCTTGACTTCCTCCTTTACCTTCTCCTCTGCCTTGTCGCCAAGTTTTTCCCCGATGTATTTTCCAACCATGGTGCCTATGGGGCCCCCGAAGTAAGCCCCGAGAGCGGCAGCAGCCATGCCACCCACCTTCTTCCCCAATTCACCTCGGCTTGTCATCTCGTTGGTGGAGGCCACATCATCTATATTGTCTTTCTTCTCTTCCATCTTGTCTATTTACCATTGTGCGTGGGAAATGGTAAATACCATCCATAGAGAGATACATAGGAAAATCGACAATGGTTAGCATCAACAACATAGCGGATCTCAAGAACAGAACATTGATGGAAAGCAACACGTTCAAATCGTTTGTGTTGTCTTCACAGTCCAACGACTTCACAAATCCTCCATCATTGAACGACATTCTGATACATGAATTCCAGACGGCGAACTCCATCACCTTGAATTCCATCTTGTCGAACTTCATAGTGAATCTGAAATATGCGTGGACAAAGTGGCTTGATCCACAGTCCATGCAGCATACATCGTATTTTCAAGTTCGGAGGGAGGGCGAATCCTACTCCAAGCTGGACGACGAGGTTCGGCTTCTTCTGGACATCATGGACGATGGGACAGGGACGTTCAAGTCCAGATATCTGGAGATGGATGCAGTGACCATGACCCCCTCGGAGGGGATTTCCAGATACATCTCCCTTGGTGGATTGTGGTATGGTGTGCAGAAGGTTGCGTTGAGGGACAATGAGGATGACGACAAGTTGGTTCTGGATTCAGAAAACAACTATATCAGCACAGAGAACCTTGTGCTTGCTCCTGAGCCGTTGAACGACTTCACGATGCACGCCAATCCTTATGGTACGAATCCATTTGATGCGCCTGGTTGGGCATGGGACGATGAAGGGAATGCTCCAGATGAACCCAATCGGGGTTCGTTCAACGAGTTCATGAAGGTGCGTGCTGGAAGCGTCTTGAAAACATCCATCCAGATAGACTGCATTGTTGAAAACCTCTTCAAGGGCAACCAGTTCGACTGCGCGAAGGACGATCTTCTCGCCAAGTGGATATTTCCCGAATCAGAGTTCATCGTGTGCGCGGGTCATGGGATTTACGCCTTGGAGATGCAATATGACAATGGCAAGTTCGTGGGGATGATGATGTGGGACATAGGCAAGTTGATTCCCAATCTTGATTAGAGCAAATACGAGAATTTTGAGTACGACTTCAAGTGGTGTGGGTTCATCTCCATGGACGAAATAAGCACATTGGTGGTGATGTTCAGTGACAAGAATGGCAAGTATCACTACGCATATGTCAATGAGAAGTCCTATGACGCGGCATATGGATTCACCCCCATACGCGATTTGGTGGACAACACATTGACGACCAATCCCCAGTTGGTGTTCAACAGAGTTGATTCAATCAAGCAGCTTGGCGATGTCAACATTGCGATGACCGACTATGGCTTCTGGGACTTGGAGTTGAACCAGACGGACAACATCACATATTCATTCAGACACACGGGCAAGTCATACAAAGCATGCACATGGAATGGACATCTCATGACCAATACCAAGATAATACTTCCTGACAATCACCAGATGATGCCTGGGTCAAAGATATGCGAGTACGACAAGCAGTGGACATTGGATGATTCAACGAACACCCATTGGGTCATGGATGATTCCACAAAAAGCCAATTCGTTGATGTTGTGAGGGTTGATGGCGAGAAGCATAAGTTCGTGGGTGGACTTCCTGGAAACTTCGCATTGTATGATGTCAGCGAAAGCAGTCCGGCGCAGTTGCTTGTTGACATGGATGAAAACGAGTTCAAAAGAGCCATCTTCGCGGATTCGGAGTTGGCATATAGGTTCACTGAATGGCTGTATGGTCAAGTGGTCTATCCAAACAAGGGGCAGAAGTACATAGACGACATAAAAACAGATGCATGGTGGACTGGAGATTTCCAGACAAAAGCAGAAACCAAGTCCATATCTGATGTGATATACCCACTTTCTTCCAGTTCGTTCTTGGTTGGCAAGTTCGAGGACATACGACATATGATTGGCGATGAAGCCACCTCCCTTCAAGATTACTGCAAAGCATTGGCAGACATCAATGCCACGCCACCATCTTCTGATTTGAATTGGCTTGTCTCTGATCAATCATCCTTGGAAGAAGCAATCAAGACTTGGTTCCGCGACACTGACAATGAAAATGGATTCAGTCAAAGGCACAAAGATGGTTTCGTTTAGGAGTTGATGCCTCTCATTCAGGGGGAATATCCTCTTCTCTTCACGCACTTCAAGCAGTATTTGAACGATTGGTTGAACGAGACCATTGAGATTCAGGAAGGAGATTCGCAGACACTGACTTTCACCAATGTGGAGGAGATTTCCAGGAAGGTGAAGGACTACATCATGAGTCTGGTTCCAGTATGTCTGGAGATGGTTGGTTCCGATCAATCTGATCTTTTGAGGAAGAACCGTCTTCATCAGAACCAGTTCATGCTTGGGAAGTCCCAGGCATTGGACATATACTCTCCCATGAACGCCAGCAACGAGATGCTGAAGGCAGTGAAATCTACACCATTCTTCATGAACGCCAATTCCTATAGTGGAATCATCCAGACCAATGGTTCGCCGTTCAAGATTGAATAGAATGTGGAATACGCCAAAAAGTCTGGAATGGTGGATGGCGATGGGAATATACAGTTGAATTGGAATGGCATCAAAGAATGGTTGCTTGGTGATGAAGTCAAGCAGGATGTGAACGTCCTTAAGGCTTTGGTCAAGACCCAGCTATATCGTCCATTGTTCTTCAAGCATGATGACTACGAGCATTTCACTTCTGATGCAAGCAAGTATTGGTGCGAGACGCAAAAGTCCTTCAACGACCATAATGGGGTTCTTCATCTTGTCAAATGGGAAAAAGATGGTGACGATGGGGAGAAGTGGGGGGATTTGGATCCATCTGGATCAGGATTGACGAGTGATGCTTCAAACATGGAATATACTGAGCAGAAATACAACAAAATCTCCAATGTGATATCATACAATGTTGTTGTCAAGGACGTGCCCATTGTTGATGGCAAGTTCGTCTACAACGATGTTGAGTTCTATGTCGTCAAGGATAAGGACAACAACCCCACATCTGTGTATTTCAACGAGTTCCAGAAGGAAATGGAGCAGTACACCCAGAAGATTGAGATTGAGGACAATAAGTTCAAAATCCAGATCAAATTCATTGACCCACGTGGACAATTGGCCGTCAAGGATGTTGAATGCGAATTGATTGATGGTGGCACGAAGGTCAAATTGAATGGGCATGAACAGGAAGTCCATGATGGCATGTTCAATGTTGATGGCGTGTGGTATGTACTCAACAATGAAGAAAACATTGTGAAGTTCTTCAAGGTGGATGACAGTCTTTTGAGGAAATTGGTGGTTTCCCAGGATGGGCATGTCATGTTCGATAGGTGGAGTCTTGACATGGAGTTTGGTGGCAATGGTGGAAGTAGCGCAACAGTTGACATCACGCGCCACTATGACATGCCTGTTGTGGATGTCCTGGTCAAGGAATGGTGTGAATATGACAATTAGCCCATAGTCATTGATGAATTGCGCACATTTGAATGGTGGCTGGCGACCAAAATCAACGACATGCGCATAATGCCACAATATCAATCCAGTGTGGATGCTCTGGGGAATGGAAATCTATATGATGGTGGGTTGATGGGTTCCCACTGCGTGTTCTCAGTGGAGAATGTGGTGGTGGATGGATATGTCCAGAGCCGAGGGGTGTTGACGAAGGGCGAGGGCGATTCCGCAGTGCGCATTGATTTGGGCGTTCTCTACAACGACCAGATGGAATTGATTTCCACTAGAACGTTCAGGGGGACTGTCAATGATGCTGGCGAGATAGAAGAAGACCCAACTGGTGGATTCAGGTTCATATTGGATTCTGAGGATTCCCCACGCAACATCTGCCATTGCTTCTGGTTGGAGGAGTCCAGGTACAAAAGCACACATTCCCACCAGGATGCTGTCGCGGATGTTGAATTCATCTTGGACTACGACCAAGACGACAATGGGACGCCAATGGAGCCAGACCTGTCATAGACTGATTGGCAGATTGCTGTTGATTTTGGTGGACGTCCAGGCTTCCCCGAGTATCTGCATCTCACCCCAATCGAGGTGGTGACGCTCTCTGCAAACAAGCGCACGATACGGTTCAATGTGGATGTCAATGAGAATCGGGTGGGGAGCTACATTGTGAATTCCAGGGACGATAAGGTGGATGTTGTTGTGGATGGAAGGAGATATCGTCTGGATTTGAATGCGAGGACAGTGGAATCGTGGACTCTCCAGAATGTTGAGGTTAGCACGATGGACTTCTCCACCCAATACACCCCCCAGACCCTTCGCGATGCGATGGTCAAGAACATTCAGCAGTGGATGCTGGGCGAGATTGTCCATGCCATGTCCCACAACAACGATGAAAATCCAACCATCATGAAACTGGAGTTGACGGACAAGATGAAGTTGTGGCTGGACATGTTCGCGGACGACGAGAGTGTTCAGATGCACCTTTTGGCTCAACCCAATGCTGACACCCAGTCCGAGGTGAAGTTCAGAGAGATCTTCAAGAACGATTGGGTGGAGGAGCGCAACGATTCTGGTCAAGGTCTGGCGTGGAAACATCTAAAGGAAACGATAGATGGGGTGTATGGCGATCAGGTGTCCTTGTCGTTGAACACCGAACCTGCAATGGAGGTTGGATACGACGAGAATGGCGTGGCAAAGACATTCACCCTCAAGGTGCATGTTGATGTCCATGTCATGCAGAACAGAGACTTGGTGAAAAACACACCAAATTTCAACGACAAATGGATGGCTTCTTCCGCGACCCTGCACGATGTTGTGTTCTATGTGGAATTCACGCCCAAGTTCTCGTATCAGTCCAACCCCCTTTCATATGATGTGGAATATGGGATTGAATCTTCAGACAGCATTCTCGCCACCATTGATGGCATCATATTCAACAGTCTTGGAAAGACCAGAACAAAGACATTGGAAGTTCCAATTAGGATAGAGAGATTCAGTTTAGATGGGATGGAATCTGGACAATCTTCGATGTCCGATCTCAATGGTTTGCTGCCTGACCAGTTGCTTCCGAAATTTCTGGATTCAACAAAGAGCAGAGCTTTGCTTGAATCTGTCAACGAAAAGATTGATTCGTCGGCATCCTCCTTGGTTGTTGGAAGTCAAGTCGTCGTCAATGCCCAGATGAAGGATGATGGCGATATCCAGACTGGACATGCGTGGGAGATTGGCTCGCCCATACCATCTGAATCATCTCTGGGTGGTCTTCAATTCATGGAGGAGAGCCGAGGAAGAACCCAGATATCGGGCGAGGAGTATCAATTGGTTTCATCTGACTCGCGGTTGGTTTCTTTGGACGACAACAAAGTCTACTTTGATGTGGAGGAGATAGACCGTGGAATCATTGGCGAACAAGGGAAAGTCCATGTCGCATTGACTGATGAGGAAGTCCCCGACTCAACCTATTTGAATGGTTGGTTTTCGCTGGAGAACATCAACGACACAATGTATCTCAAAATCAATGCCAAGAATGGTGGTGATTCCATCTCCTTGCCAGAGAACAAGGGGGAACTGGTTCTTCATGCCAGTGATTTCCCTGAATTCAAGCAAGAGTACAAGTGGACGATGGGGGATTCCACCACTAGTTCCTTGTGGCAATACACATCTGAATTGACTGTCCAAGATGAAAACTGGAACTTCAAGGTGGAGAAGATGCGGTTGGAGAATGATGGAACGGGGTCCGAAACATCCTCAACAGAATCTGAATTGGTTGGTTCAGCCACGAGAAGCAGTTTAAGTTTCTTGCTGCTGGAGGATGACCAACCAAAGCTGGACGAGCAAGACGACAAATGGGTTGGTTTTCTGTCTGAAGACGAAGCAGATTCCTCCCAGTCTGGTGTTTTCATGGGACCGAGCCTTACAAACCAAGACGATTTCCATGTCAAGTTGATGTGGGAAGTTGGTGAAAATGTCGAACCAAAATACTATTTGGTGAACGACAATGCACCAGAAGTCTGTGATGTTTCATCAGAGGATGGCGCATTGTTGTTTGATTATGAGTTGCCAATCCAAGTTTCCCCATCAAGTGATGAACCATCATCAAGTGATGAACCATCATCAAGTGATGAACCATCATCAAGTGATGAACCCAAGAAGTATGGAGTGGATGGCAAATAGAAGATCAGATTCAAGTTCAACATTGATTCCGACACGAATGAAATAACCTTGTCATAGGCGCAATTGGTGAGCGACACCAACAACCGCGATGTGCGTGTTCTTCTTGGTGGCATTCCTGACGCGAAGTTGTGGGATGATGCATTGAATTAGAATGAGAATGAGGATGCTTTGGTGGCGAAGAACAGCATGAAATCCACTGTGGACAGATGCATGATATACCATACTGTGGGCTTGTTGGGAACCAATGCCGAGTATATTCCAACAGACACTTTCACTGTTGAGTCATAGGAGACCGTGATGGATGGTGGAATTGAGTTTTCGTTCAAGTTGAAAGTCCAGACCATCGTACAGATGCTCTATGTTGATTAGACCACGGACCAGAATCCACAATAGGTCATATTTGATCAATATCTGCTGGCAAAGACCTCATCAACAGATATCCCATCGGTGGACAGATTGTTCGCGCTCAAGACATTCTCCGGCGACAACATCATCATCATAGACTCGACATCTTCATCAATAGACAAAATAGACAATGCGTTTGCGTGGATTCCCACGAACCTGAAAAACGGCATCAAGCGGGATGAGTATGACTTGAAGATGTTCTATTTGAATGATTTCGTGCCGTCAAATTCATCGTTGCCCAGCTTGAGATATTGTCCGTGCGATATTGTCTCACTGCCCCCAGACCAGGCTCCATCGCGCGATGGCGAAGTATATGGCAGACAATACACTCACAAGAAGGACATTGTGGTTGAACACACAGACATTGATCAGAATGACGCAAATGGGAAGTTCTGGTTGAATCTTGCAGATACCCTCAAGTCAATCACAATCATCCCATCCAATGACCAGTATCCTGATTTGATGCCTGAAAGTGACATCAGCATTCCTGATGCGCTGCGCCAGAAGATGATGGAGCTTGTGGACAACATCATGAAGTTGGACAATGGCTACTTCAGCATGGTGTATCAACAGTTCAAGCAATTCATGGATGTCCTTGTGGGTGAGTTGTCCAGGAGCATTGACATGGAACACATCAAGGATTTGTGTCGATTCAAGTTCAACAACACAGTGACTTTCAATGGAAGGACATGGAAAATGTTGAATCCCATCCCACCACCATTGAACAGTACATACAAATCCTGCTTGGACGCATTCGATCTCCATCTATGGAAGCAATTTTGCGACGACTTCATGCGGGTTGATGATTTGACAGTATACGATGATCGCGACTACAAGCATATTCTCTTACCTGACTACTATGATCAGTATCAATCAAAGATATAGGCCATGAAGAATGCCAAACTTGGCGACTTGTTCCAGCAACTGGATGAGATGGATGGCATCTATGATGAAGTGTTTAGGGATCTCGCCGACAAGGTCAGGTTCATCAATCTTGTTCCCACCACCATCAAGGGTGGAATCAAGGGCATGTTCAACGCAGATGATCAGTGCAATGTGTTCCATTCGCAGGGAGAGACCATTGTTTGGCGCAGATTCTTCTCGTCTGAACCACAGATGAAGACCATACTGCACAACAAGATTTCCAATCCTGTGGGGAACCATGTGTTCGACCCATAGTTCCAGATATTGGACTTTGGCATTGATGATGATGGTTGGTTGTTCAAGTTCGCCAACAGGGATTTGACGCATGACGACACGATGGCGATATCGGATGCGTTCTGCGTCCATTGCGAGGGGGATTTGTGGCATCTGAATGTACTTGACACATATTTCAGATCCCCCACATCATATCGCATCAAGGACATCGCCTATGAGCAGAACGAAGATTGCATCTATGTTCTGTTCTCCGACGACAACCATCTATACAGGTTCGATCATCCATCCATTGGGCAGGATTCCAGGAAATGCGTTCTTCTTGTGAAGGAGTCTGCAAGCATGAAGATTGAGACGTTCTCCACTGTCCAATTGCAGGATGGCAGTCCATAGTTGGAATCCGTCTATCTGGACTATGAAGGGTCGGACAATTGGACGATTAGGTTGTACGCCAACGAGTCTGTGGAGACATGGCCCGGAAGTCCATCGTTCTCCATGTTCCAGACCTACAACAACATTTTGTTCGGGAACTCCTTGTTCAACTCAGGGCAGATGCAGTTCCACAACATATCGAAGAACAAGTAGATGGTGGACATGTTGGATGTCAATGAGGTGGATGACCTCTACTATGGATTGTTCAAGAGCAATGTCAAAGGTGATGATGGTGGGTACACGGTGTTCAAGTCATCTGGAGATGGGCAGGGGGTCGTGAAGCGTCTTCCTTGGAAGGTCGTTGTCCCCAGCATGTTCAGGACTTGCGATCCCTTGTATTCGCTCTATGTCGTGGTCAAGGGGGATGATGGCAAGGTTCAACTGCGCGAGATTTCATGTCCTGACCAAGACATCTACGCCGACAGAGTGATTGAGGTGCAGCGGATTCTGGAGGAGAAGGATGGCGAGGAGGTGGGCGACTTGAACATCAGCTGGCTGATGATGGACGATTTCATCTTGCGCTCTCCCCAATCTTCGTTCTTGATGCTCTCCAACAAGGGGTTGTCCAGAATCCACTATGTCTCCCGCATGAAGCAGTTGTCCATAGATGGGCTTCCTGAGTTCAAGGATCTTCTGGCGAAGACATTGAAGGATGGCATTCTCCATAGGCACATGGAGGAGAAGCATGTCGAGGATTTGTTCAAGCAGATTGAACGCAAGGTCAATCAGCGTGAAACTGGATTCAGCGTGTTCGATTTGCTTCCGACAGAATTCCAACAGACCCAGGACATTGGCGTGATTCCAGACTCCAAGATTGACGATGACGACGATTTCACCGATCATAGATCAGACTCCATACAAGTGTCCACCGACTTGACGATGGCAGATGGCATGTTCGCGTCAGTCGACACCAATCCTGGGATTGTCTCTGGGGCAGTGGCCAATCCAGCCACAACATATGACAGCGACTATGTGTTCTTGAAGTCCCAGCGCAACCCCTCCATAGTGGGAACGGAGTTCTATGACTACATCACCGACACTGATGGGAACATCTTGATGGATTTGTATCAGATTCCCTTCATATACCAGGTCAACACCAACAACACATATGACCTCTACATCAACCTCCCCACAACCAGAACCAAGTATCTGAACAGAATCGCGGGGACTTTGAAGGATGACTTGACAAGCCAGGTGTTGAAGGATGATGTCCGCGCCAGATTGAACTTCAACAACGAGATGATGCCGAACAACCTTGACGAATCCACAACAAGGTTGAGGGTGTACATCGACAGAAAATACATCTCAATAGGCAATGTCGAGTTGGTTGAGATTTCGGGCAACTCAATCCCACTTCAGATATACAGGGACAGTGGCGCGAACAATGATCTCTACGATTCAATAGCCCTTGAAAGCAGATGGGATGGAGAGGTTGTTGAAATCAACGAGCCAAGCAAGGACATCAACAAGGTCATGTTGGAGTTCGAGTGCTATGGAACCGACTCTCAGTCAATCCACATCCAGGGCAAGACCTTGATTAACAGGGCGTTGGACGACAAGAAATACATCTTTGGCTGATACATGAGTCCAATTTTGTTGTATAATAATATATGATGAATGGAGAGACAAACATGGATTCAGTCGACAACGAGGTCATGGAGAGATTTGTCCCGGCTTTGCTGGAGTACAACAATCTGCGGGATGCAGAATGGGATTTCGAGGATGCACATGGTCCGCGCGATCTATGGGATGTGGATGTGTGCGAGAAGCATGATCGTCTTCTTGACGACATCATTGAGAGGCGCAAGGAGGTGCAGAACCTTCTGCGCGTCATCACTGGCAATCCCAATCTTGTTTTTTGATTTTTTTTTTTCATGAAAAACCACAATCTCCCAATTTTTCAATGGGGTTTGCGTATAATTGAAGGTGTTGTGTGAATGTCAGGGTTTCATCGGGTTGGATGACTGAAAAGCGAAAACTCGATTGGAAGTGGTTCGTCCATAGAAAGAGCGCATGTTTTGACTGTGGCAGTGTGTGTATGTATGTGTGTGTTCTGTTTGGCAGAGGGAAGATGCGCTTTGAACCAAATCTTGCTTGTATGATGTATATGGGTTCTTCTTTTTCACCTTCTCCCATCAAAATATTCTTCAAAAGAAGGTGATTTTCGTCTCTTTACAATTGCGCGTTGCTGTGGTATAATTATCTTGAAGGAGAGATACAACAAGATGTTCCACAGATACTATGGCGTTCCAGACGACGCGAAATACGGCGAGAAGTTCATGTCTCGTTTTCCAATCTTGTTCCAGGACAGGAAGAAGTCCATGCAGGAGACCTGCATGTGTTGGGGAATTGAATGCCCCAGGGGCTGGTGGTATATTCTGGATCAACTATGCACGGTGCTTGAATTCCACAACATGGAGTTCGTCAAGAACCATGGAATAGCCGTAATCGCAGCACAGGTGAAGGAAAAGTTTGGAACTCTCAGGTTCTATTATGATGTACGTCCTGTTGACGAAAATGGAATTGTGAAGTATGAGCCTGATGAATTGCCTACTGACAAAGATAGAAACCGTATGATTGCGATGGACTATCTGGGGATGCTTGCCGACCAGTACATCAGGGAAGCCGAGGACATGACTGAGAACACTTGCGCAAAGTGTGGAATTCCATTGGATAAGGACAACAAGGTTGAGACAAAGGGTTGGATTACCTATGTCTGCAAAGAGTGCGATGGAAAGCCCTATGATGACGAGGAGGATGCAGATGAAGAACCTGCAAGAGAAGCTGGCGAAGCTGAGAGAGTTTCTTGACCTTGACGTGGAACTCAAGGAAGCCCTTGTGCCCATCATCAAAGACACCTATGACTACCATTGTGATGGGGTTGAGGGATACGATTTCTCTGAAGATGGTAAGAGCATTGAGTGCCATTATTCCTACAGATGTCGTGGCGAGTCTGACACGGATTGGTGCAAAATTCCAATCAAGTGGCTTGAAGATGGCTATGACTACAAGGCAGACTATGAGGAAATGAGAAGGAAGTCCGAAGAGGAGAGGAAGCGCTGGGAGGAAGAGGAGAAGAAAAAGGCGCAGGAGCGAAAGGAGAAGGCTGAGTACGAAACCTACCTCAAATTGAAGGAGAAGTATGAAAATGCTGGGGACAACCACATTACGTCTGTATGGATGGAACCAGACCCCAACATGCCTAAACCCCTAATCATAGACATCGAAACTGGGAAGGAACTTTCGTGATGGCAAAGCATGAGACTACAATATCATTGAGCGCAGCTTCCAAGAACCTAAGAATTGCGTCTGTGTTTTGCGCCATTGGTCTTGTGTTGATGGTGTGCCATGTGCCTTGGTGGGTGTGCACTGCTTTCTTCGCATTGTCTGGTGGATTTCTCTTGTCCATGCTCATGTGCGTATTGGATGTGCAAGAGTTCAAGATGAAGCAGAACCAGAAGATAATCGAATTGCTGTCTAGGATTGTAAATAAGAATAACAACAATTGACAACAAGAGGCTTATTATGATGAAAGAAAGAACGATGAAAAGCAAGAGAATGATGCGAAATGTGTATGTTCTGGTGATTGATTCTAACAGCAGTGGTTCTGCCGAGGACATTTCCACAATCGTTTCAACCAGTGTTGATTCATTGATTGACTATGTCATCAACGAGGAACTGCCTGAGCAAGGTTATTCTCCTGAGGACATTGAGGAGATGGGCGCTGAGCTGGAACTTTCTGAACATTTGTATTGGGAAGATCCAGAGGGCATTAGGTATATCATCAACGAATCGAAGATGATTTGACGACATTCATCAGAGTTCAAGATTCAGGTTCGGACTTCGGTTCGGACCTTTTCTTTTGTCGTTGAATAATGGTAAATACGCATACAAAGACGAAAGGTGATTTGCCATGAAGAACGAACTTGATTGCATATTGAAGAACGAGATTCTGGAGGGATGCATGGATTCCCTGTTGGAATTCTCCGAATCTGGCGATGGCTCTGCGGTGAAGGTGTATGGTAAGATTGCGGGATTGCCTTGCATTGGCAGGACATATTTCACCACGCAGAAGGAGTTGGATGTGACGAACGAGGATGCCCAGACATAGATGATGCAGAAATATGGGGCGGAGACCTATGGCTCCTCTGCGCAATTGAGGCAATAGAGCGCAGATAGATAGAAGGGGACAGGAACTGAGACGGGGATTGGGTCTGTCGTGGACAGCAAAGACTCCTTGATAGATTGCTCGTTCAAGCCATTGATGAAGCTTCCTGTGAAGTTCCGCGAATCCATCTGGGGTGGGAATCCAGGCAAGGATTTTCAGGACAAGTGGCAGAAACTGGTTGAGTTGATACAGGGGAAAAGCAAAGACGAAAACTGGGCGAAGAGCAACCCCAAGATGAAGGAATTGGTTGGGAAGAGGTTTTCGCCTGGTTCTGGGGTTGATAGTCTGGACAACACCAAGCCGTGGAGCGAAGTGCAGACCATATTCAACGACAAGGATGTCCAGGCGATGTTGAATCGGGAAAAAGATTTGAACAAGAAGTGGACTGAAGTCCGCAATGCGTGGAATGAGTGGAGTGAATCTTCGGGTGGTGGCTCATCTGGCTCTTCTTCTGGTGGAAAGGGAGGTGGTTCTGATTCATCGAAATCGGGTTCTTCTGAATGGGATCCCAGATAGACATACAGGATAGACATCACCACGAAATTCGACAAGAACTGGTTTCAGCGAAAGTTCAAGAGTGGCATGCTCAACAAGATGATAATGGGTTTGAAGACGATGGCCATGGCGAATCTGGCAAGCGACAGCAAGAACGATAAGAAGGGTTACAAGTACACCGGAAACGAGATGCTTTCCCAGGACGAGCGGAAATTGGACAAAATCCAGTGGAATATGACGAACAAGGTGGCGAAGGACTACATCACTTATCTTCTTGGGTGGAGCAGAAAGAAGGAGTATTACATGGACGGTTCCCAGCCCAAGGCTGCATCCACTGCGGATCTTCGAGTTGATGCTGGCGTGGGGAAGAAGTTCGCAGACAAGGCGTTGAGCAATAGAGGCATATTGGGAAGGTTGAGATAGAAGCTGTTTTCTGGTGGTCAGTCCAACAATGTGGTTTCTGTGGCGTTTCAGTTGGCTGATTGGCGCGATGGATGGAAACTGGTGGAGGAGGATAAGAAGAAGGGTGGTGAGGAAGGATCTTCTGGTAGGGAGGATGGCGGAAAAGAGGGAGGTGGCTCTGCTGGCTCCGGTGGAAAAGATGGTGGTTCGTCTGGCTCAGGATCAACTGGAGTGGGTGGAGGTGGATCGTCTGGGGCTGCAGGCTTGGGCGAGAAGGACATGGACAGTCTAATGACGCTTCTTCAACGGGTCAGGAATGTGGAGAAGGAGGTATATGGAAAGCAGATGGATGAATCCACATCCAAGGACAACAATGTGGACGGACTTGTGGATGAAGTTCTAATGGCGTACATAGGAGAGAGCAATGGCTAAAAGCGAAACCACAGAGCGCACAGGATATGTGTGCGTCCTCAAGGACTTGGACATGCTCCTGCCAGACGAATTGGTGAAGGAGTTCAAGGGGTTGTTCTATCAAGAGGATGGACATCCACAGGACGAGGCGTGGAGGATGTTCTGCTCCCGTAGTGGTCAGAGTGAAAGGACGCCAGAATCGTTCTTCGCCAGATTTGGAGTTGATTGGAACAACCTCAGAGTGCGTGATGCTGTCGCCATGGATTTGATCAAATTGGACGATGGAACTGTGTCCAACGACTATTTCTGCACGGTGAAGGAGCAGGTGAAGTATTCCCCGAACGAAATGCAGAGATTCCTCCTCAACAAGAACTTCCGCGTGAATCTGGTGAATCTGGAGAGGGAGTGGAGCAACATATCATACACGATCAAGGACGGTGGAGACGAAGATGGCCGCATTCAGAAGCTGAAGAGGAATGTGGAGAGGATGCATCAGGGGATTAGGATGTCCAATGCCTTTTTGGAGATGTTCAATCAAGTGTTCAAGTTGGGGTTTGATGAATCACATAAGCCAATTCGGGACTTCAACGAGCAGGACATATACATTCCATTCACCAACGCCAATGATTTCCACCAAGAGGTCGCTCTGATACCAAACACCCATCCTGACTTCAAGGCGGTCACTTCAAGGGCGTATTATGACTTGAAGCATAGACAGTATGTGAAGAGGCTGAGGGCGCATGGCATTCATGCCGTGGCGTCATTCGCTTTGATAGACAAGGACTTGGACAAGAGCCATAATGGTGATGTCCTCGTGAAGATTCAACGCAAGGTTGGCGATGGCACATGGCAGTACATAGTGGCGAAGGTGGATTCGGATGGACAGTTGAAGCCAGTCGATGGAAATGGCGGCACTTTGTTCAGAAGATGGACTTCCAACAAGAACGAGATTCTGTCGGTGTGCGAACAGGACTTTCTTCCCAGAAAAACCAATGTGGTGGTCTCCAGAGAATGGCAACCAGTGGTCAGGGAGGTTCCTGTGGCGAAATCCACGACATCCTCCCATTGGTCTGTGTTCATGCAGCGAATCCCCAATCATGACTTCAAGAATGTGCGCAACTATGTCCAGTTCAAGACTCGTTTGAAGGGGATGGAGTTGTGCCTTGTCCAGCTAAAGAGGGATGTATATGGAAAGGAGGTTCAATGCTCCGAGTGCTTCAACAAGATGACAATCAGTCTGTGGAGGATGATGCAGGAGTTGGTTGGGAACAAAGAACGATTGGCGTTGGTTGAGGAATGGTACAGGCTCGTGGCTGAATATGACGAGTTGTTCATGAAGCGCACAAGGTTGGTGGATTTGATTTCCACCAAGAAAGTGGAATTGGATGAATTGCTTGAACAATACAACAAATTGGGTCCGAAGCAGATGGACGAGAAGTTTCAGCTTGGGGCGAAGATTAAGTCAATGCGGTTGGAGATTGACAAGAACCATTCCACCATGTTGGAGTCCTTGAAGGGCAGATTGGAGGAAATCGAGAGGAGGGTGGATGCCATCAAGGAGAAGATGGATGAAGACGATGGGCAGCAGTCCCCACCAGAGATTATATGGGATTCAGAAGAATGGGAGAGGCGGAAGCAGCAGGTGATTGACCAGCGGCAAGATGCGCCAACACCCCCAGACCCAAGCGAATATAGGCAAGATGTGGATGCATCCAAGCAGCAGTCCCAACAGCATGTGCAGGACACGGCGTCATCCCAGCATGCAGACCCAACCATGTATCCCAGAGCTGGAATGGATGGGAAGTTGAAGGAATTGGATTTCAACGCGAACGCCACCAAGAGATTGCGCCGTCTCGTCAGAATAGTGGAGAGATGGAGGGGCTACATGTTCAATCTGGGCTATGAACTTTCCCAGATGAAGCAGATGCTTGTGAAGTGCGAGGACGCGACAATCAAGGTCAAAAGATTGCTGCGGAACTTCGAGGACAAGATTCGCACGACCCAGAAGCAGGTGTGGAACAAGAAGCATCAATTGAGAAAGAACTTCGATTTCAAGGGGGTGGCTCTTGCGGGAATCCACGACATAATCCTTCTCCATGATTGGTATGCCGCCAATGCAGGCAACAACACATTCTCCGACATGGGCTTCAAGGACGAGGACGAGTTCATGGAGTTCAGAAGAAGATGCAACAAAATCTCCTACAATCTGAGGAAGAACCAGTACATGCAGATGCTTCAAATCAGAAAGACATAGTTGGAGGACAGCATCTCCGAAGCCAGAATTGCGCGTGGGCAGAAGGGGGATTTGAAGTGGCATGACAAGTATGGGCGGGATGGGCAGACTGATGCCTCGGACGATCAATGGAATGTCAAGAATGCATCCAAGGACAGCATGAGAAGGATTGCCGAGATTGTCCAGGTGGAGGAATAGATTGCGGAAAGGTTGAACGAGAACGCCCGCGCCCGGAAGACATATGCCAAAGACTTGGAGATGCTTGAGTCCAGAACAATGGATTACCTCAAGGACATTGGATTGGCGAACAATGTCCAGGACTTGGAGGGTCTTGTGGTTCGGGGAAGGGCGTTGCGATCTGAGGTGGATGTTCCATCGGAAATCGCCAAGTTGGAGTCCTTGAAGAATAGATTGGACGATTCCAAGGAGTTGATGTTCAAGCAGAGGGATTCGCTCAAGGGAATATTGGAATCGGTGGAGAAGATGGAGGGGGAGATTGAGAGATTGCACGATGAAAACACCAACATCCTCAACCAATGCATGTCGTTGAAGGGAAAGAGGAAGCAACGAAACAATCTGCTGTTGAGGAAGCTGGAGAACGAGCGTAGAATTCAGGACTTGAACCATGACATCAAGAAGTACAAGTCCAGGCATTTGGATGATTTGTCCTCGTTGGAGAGGATGCGCGAGGAGGTTGATTCCTGCCAGATGGAATATGACAACGCGGTGGAGGCTTTCAAGCGCGACATAGGGTTCAACAAGGACGACATAGCCAACTTGATGGTTGGAATCTACAACAATTTCCAGGACGAAATCCTGGATCATGACAGCAAAAAATGAGGAAACTTGAACATGGCAATGAGGAACAGAAGGTTCTACCAGGGACAGGCGACGAAGGGCAAGTACAAGTCCGCCCTTCGTGGGAAGTATTATCTGTCCCATCCTGAGAAGAACCTTCGTGGCTCCAAGTACATTCTCTTCAAGTCCAAGCTGGAAGCCATGTTCATCCGCTACCTTGACAACAACCCTGACATAGTGAAATGGGACTACGAGAACCCCATGAACACAATCCCCTATTTCGACCCAGTGCAGCAGAGGCAGAGGCACTACATGGTGGATTTCGTGATGTGGGTGAAGTCTGGACCCATCTTGCAGGAGATATGGGTTGAGATTAAGCATTCTGGTGAGACTGTTCCACCAAAGAAGGGAAGGAACACAATCCAGTACAACGAGGCTGTGAGGACATACGCCACCAACATGGCGAAATGGAGGATGGCCGCGAAAATCTGCCAAGCCAAGGGGAAGTTGTTCAGAGTGATAACCGAGAAGGACTTGATCAAGAAGATTTGACGAGACATGAAGGGAACTGAAGCACATGGGAACCAACAGCACAACGCCACATCCATATCTCTCCACAGGCCATTGGATAATAGATGGCACAGGATGGAGTTTTTCGGCGATTGTCTACGACACCACCAACATAGACCACAAGAACATAATCTTGGATCCGGCGAACATCAAGCTGTTCGAGTACACGAACCAATGGAACGCACTGGTTCTCACTGGGCAATTGATCTACAAGGATTCTGAGCGCAATCTGGGCAAGTTGTTCAGAATCCCCCATCTTCTCGTCAGGGTGGAATGGGCCGAGAACAAAGCCAAGAAGAAGAACAGACCCACAACACATGGCGATGGGGGAGGGGACTATTGGGTTGAGAAGCCAATCAAGAAGGAGGACTACTTCAGCCATGTGTTTCTGGTGAACAAGATGGAGATAATAGAGCATGACACCAAAATCGACGTGACCACCTATCGTCTGGAGCTGGTGTCCGCCGCCTGGTACAAGTTGTCTCAGGTGTGCCAATACTCCAACTACAATCTGAAGAAGCCACAGCCAATAACCGAGATAATATGCCAATTGCTTGTGGATGCCGTGGGTCTGGAGAATGTGGGGACAAAGACATTCCTTGAAGCCCCCTGCAAGACAGACATCTGCATCTACTACACCACCACGCAGAAGGACAACTACTTCACCGCCATCAACTACCTCCTGAACAGAATGTACATGGAGCCGAGTTCGTTCGATGTCGACAACCACCCTCGCATAATCCTGTGGGAGGAGAAGGAGCGGAAGTACAAGATGGCGAAACTGAACGATGATTCCACATGCAACACAGTGAAGCATGCCACAATCCAACTGAACAGGTTCTACGAGATAGCCGAGTCCGAAATCAATCCATACATGCCTGGGATGGGCGAAGCGCAAGCAATCAAGCCCACAATCACATCCCTCTCCAAGATGTCATATACAAGGTTCATCAAGGACTTCTACACGCATCATTATTGGGACATGAACATAACGAAGGACAAGTTCGTGAGAAGGATAATCATGAACGAAAAACTGCAAAACACATTCAAATCGCCATCTGCCTGCCCAAAGCGGGACGCGACCTTCTATCCCAATCCAGACATCACATCCGAGGAATCAGTCCCAGGACTGCAATCCTATCTGGGGGACAAGACCAACTATCTCATCGATGAGGCGAAATGGAGCAATCAAAGGCATCTCTACAATGATTGCATCAACGCCATAGCCAATAGAGACACATTCATCCTCACAAGAAGCAACAAGGTCTGCCATCAGCCTTGGCAATGCTTCTATGTCCTGCGCAGGGAGGAGGAGATGAAGGATAAGCAGGTTCTCAACACCGACGATTTGAAGATAGATGAACCTGTCCAACAGAATGATGGAAAGGAGCAGACGCCAAAGACAGAGCCAAACAAGTTCGCCGACAACCAGTTCTTTGGTGCATGGTACTCCTACAAGACAACCCATACCATAGTGATAAGCGGAACACCCAAGCACGATGTGCCATAGATGGTGGAGAGAATCCAGTTGGTGAAGCCATTCGAGATTGCCCCAATTCCACAGGTGTTGAGGAAGTGATGTAGCATATAATTGGATATCATGAAAGGCACATATCAATGAAACGCATAGCATTGTTCATGGCACTTGCAGTCCTACCTGCATTCTCGAACGATTTTGGGACATGGAACACAATCCAGATTCAGAAGTCCCTTCTTCCACATGACTTGTCCATTGGGGCGTCTGAGGAAAGCAGAATTGGGACAGTTGACAAGGCAGACAAGAAACTTGACGAGTTCCACACAACCTTGTTCATGGACTGGAGGGTCTTTGATTGGATGTCAATTGGAATCCAGGACGATTTCGTTCTGTTGAGAAGACCAAACTGCTCTTCAAGGTATCGCCATGACAACAGACCTGGAATCAACTTGGCTTTCCATCATTCCTGGAAGGGTTTTGACTTCATGAACAGGTCAAGGTTCATCATGAGGGACTTGGAGAATGAACGCCCATATTTCCGATACAGGAACTTGAGCAAGATAACGATGCCAGAGGTTGTTCAGGCATGGGGATGTCCAATCCGACCCTATGTCTCCTACGAGTGGTACTTTGACGAGGGTTCAAAGGACAGATGCATCCACAAGAACGACAAGTTTGGGCAGTTCTGGACTGACTTTGGGTTGCAGGCAAAACTGAATCTAAATTGCTCCATTTGCCTCTTCTACCGCCTTGTGGAGTTGAAATCAACATCAGACCACGATTGGCAACCCTCACATGTTGTAGGAACTGCGTTGAACTTCAACTTCTGATGTGGTTTTTGTAAATAGAAATACAATGAGGAATTTGACTATGAAGAAACTAAATATCACAAAAGAGCAGTTCAACAAGTCCAGGTACTTCACGAAGAAGTATGGCAAACTAGAATATGTCTCCGAATCAGGCAGACTTTTCAAGACAAACAAGGGCAAGGTGCTGATGTTCAAGGAATCTGCCAGTTCGTTGGATAACGAAGATGGTGAGTCATTATATGCAGAAATTGTTGGAGAACATGCAGATGCTCTATTGGACGCAATTATGGAATTGCGCTCCGTCGACGAAGAGTTAATGGAAAAAACAGGAAAACCACTTATAGAAGAAGAATATTTTAGAAATATTCATAGTTGCAGAGATTTATATATGGAGTTGGCTCCGTATCTTGAAGATGTTCAAGCTTTATCATATGAAGATTGACAACATAGTTGAAATTGATTGGCTCTCATAAGCCAATTATCAACCTCCCCTGTCCGCAGGAGAGGTTTTGTTTTTGACCCCCTTTACATCCCATCCCAAATGTGGTATACTATAGGTGACAGGAAGGAATACAACGATGACAAATGGACGAATTGGAATCTTGAAGGATAATGGACAGGTTGAGTCAATCTACGTCCATTGCGATGCTGACCTCATTGGCAAGGTGTTGAAGAAGCACTATCTTGACAAGGCGAAGGTTGAGAAGCTGATTTCCCTTGGGGACTGCTCTTCCATTGGACCCGAGGTTGAACCCCCAAAGGGAGCAGAGCATTCCTATGACAATCCCATTGAGAACGTCACGGTTGCATATGTCCGGGACAGGGGAGAGGATTGGGAAGATTGCCAACCAATTCTCCATCTGGACGAAGACGCATTCTGGAAGTCCGACTTTGGCTATTATGGCTATCTCTACAAGGATGGCGCGTGGTGGACGATGAAGAAACATGGTTCAACGCCAAAGAAGGTATGAAATATCTGACGACGCCCTTGACTTCATGGCGAGGATATGATATACTATAGGCATCAACTGAATTGATGAAGAAAGAAGGATAAGAAACATGACGATTGAATATCATTCTGAGGAAGATGACTATGGGATCTCTGACCACATGTCGGTGTTCGACGACACTGGCAAGAAGATTGAGCAGGAATCAGTCTACCCTCTGTGCGAACGTCCTGAGGATGCGATCATTGGACGTGGACTGATATCATGCGACAGAATCATCGACCTCATGCAACTTGCCTACAATGCTGGCAAAAATGGTGAAGAATTCGTCCTTAAAGTAAAGAGTATTGAATGAGAGGGGCATTAAGATACCATGGACATTGGAGAATACAGACTTGAGAAGTCAACCGACCTCTATGACATCAAGGTGTCAAGGTGGGTGTGTTGGTGTCCAGTGTTCACAATCAAGGGTCAGAATGCTGAAGTCAAGGACTTTGGAGATTGGGATGACATTGAACCTCATCGCGAGGACAAGCCAGAACATGGTTGTGGGAACATGACCTTCACACCAAAGCCTGCAACCCAGAAGGTTCTTGACAAGTATGGCATAACGGTTGATGAGTATAACGAGATTGCGTCTGTGCTTGAAGATGGGCTTTCGTTTGGATATTGTGGTTTGTGTTCATGATGGATTGTTGTATAATTGATGTGTGTGGCAGAGAAGTAAAGACTGTTGTCCTGGAGGAAATGGGTTGGTTTGCGATGGACAATGACCGCGGCGAGTCTTCCAATGGGGTAATTAATGGCGTTGATGAGACGCAAGAACCATTGGTCTAGAGCCTTGCGGTGAGGATTTAAGATGGGGCTGTAGCTCAGTGAACAGAGTCGGCGGTTTCTACCCGCTTGGTCGGGGGTTTGAATCCCTCCAGCCCTACCATTTGAGAGGTTGAATTGTTATGTGGAGCAAAACCAGACAAATCCTAGAAAGCAGACTTCCCGAGGACTTGAAGGGAAGGGTGAAGTACCATTATGATGTGTATCGTGACGGCAGCAGCGAGATACAGGCAATGTCCATTCGTGTCGATGGGGAAGTTTGGTTCTGCACCAATCCAAAGATGTACAACATCATGTATCCTGTTTCATGGGGAGGACCTGGTTCTCTTACGGTAGAAGAAGCAATCAAGAAGTCAGGATATGTGGATAATACTTGGGGAGAAGCCATGGAGTACGTCCATCAGTTCCTCAATGTGCTTTCAATTGACGAAGCCATTGCAAGCGAGAACTACTTCATTCGGATGCTTGCCCTTCTGGATTCAAGGTTGGGGAAGCGGAGGATAAGGAAACTCGCCGAGCATGTTGAGGAAGAGCCTGAGTGGTTCAGAAAGTGGATTATGCTCAGGTTGAAGAACAGAGTGTAATTGAAACATCGTTGCAACGAGAAAGCATTTTCTTCGGAGAAGAAAGCACTCTCATCATTCCCCTCTCCACTTCCCATTATGGTAAATAATATCATCATGGAAGATAACACACAACACACAAATCCAGATGATGTTCTGCTGAAGAATCGTCATGATCACCACCCAAATGCCGAAGATTGGGAAAGACTTCTTCGCGATCACCCTGACATGCCAAGGCATTTCAAGGACTATATAGAGCAATAGATGTCCAATCCTTTGAGGGGGGCAGATTCCTCAATATTGAAGTCCATACAATATTGGCTTGAACATCCAGAACTGTCGTCCACATACAGGGATCAATGGTTCTTCAATTCAATATGCCATGCAGGTTCAGACGAAGACTATGCCTTGTCGGATGGAGATGGGTGGAAAATCAGCATCCCATTGATTTCTATTGATTTTTGACAGTTGCTCTTCTTATTGTTCTTCTTCCACCCACAAGTTGAATTCAGTGTTCCCGAAATCGCAGTTTGCGTGGCTGTCTTCATTCATTATCTTCTTGATCGCGTCTGTGACAACAATCTTTGACTGCTCAGGATCCAAGGACTCATAGTATTTGGAATACTCTCCTGTAAGATGAGTTCTATTCCCCCCATACAAATCGTCCAAGATGCGCATCATTATCTCTGTGGTCGTGTCCATGTTGTAAAATCTCCTTGTTTCAATTATACATTTTACTTGCCCATGATATTGATGTATAATTCAATTGAAAGGGAGACCCAAACATGACCAAGACAGAATCCAGTAAAACCGACAAGAAGATTTACTACAAGGAACTTACGAACCTCCATGCTCTGGTGGCAACGAAGTTCGATGAGTGCGAAGAGAAGATATTTGAGGCACAGGACGCAGTTGGGTTCTCCGGATTGCCCCAGACAACGAAGACGAAGATTCTCAAGATGTTCCAAGAAGTGTGGGCAGACATGAACGAAATCGTCAACACCATTGGCAAGGCCGGCAAGGTGAAGTGAGGGGATTGGGCACATGGAACTTTGGTTGATTCCCATTGTATCGTTCGCAACTGTGATTGTTGGTACTGTGGTAGTTGCGATTATCGCCCAACTTGTTGTGTAAGATTTTAGATATGGACATGTCTGAAATGCCATGACCCCCTTTACAAGTGGGGGATTTTGTGGTATAATATAGGTGTTGTTGGAAAAACAAGGAGCAACAGATATGTTGAAGGTTCAAGAGTTCATCAAGGGCAACTCGGATTGGGAGTGCTTGCTTTCGTCCGAGCCTTATTGCATCTCAATATCGCACGATACGATGTATGGGCGCGATTTGGTCATGTTCAAGTACGACCAGATTCGCTCTGACTTGTCCATTCCTCTTGTTCAGGAGTGTCGTGGTCTGATTCTGGATTCAAACACCTTCGAGGTCGTGTCCCATCCCTTCCACAAGTTCTTCAACTATGGAGAGGAACTGGCTGTGGACATTGACTGGAAAACAGCCTGGACATCCAGTAAGATCGACGGATCCATCATCAAGGTCGTGAATCTGGATGATGACAATTTCCTGATTTCAACGAATGGCATGATTGACGCATTCAAGTGTTCTCTGCCTGAGAACTATGGCCGTCCGTTTGAGACCTTTGGCGAGCTGTTTCTGGAGGGAATGAAGTTCTATGGTCTGACGATGGATGATTTTCCCCGGCTGTTCAAGCCTGGATTCACCTACATGTTCGAGTTGACTTCTCCTTGGAACCAGGTTGTGGTGAATTGGAATGAAACCAAGGTGTGGTTCATTGGGGTGAGGGACAACAGGACTGGCGAGGAGATTAGGTTCTCTGACCACGAACTGTCCAAGATCTTCGACACTCCCAGGGTGTTTCCGATGAGGTCGTTCGATGATGTGGTGAAGGCTGCGAAGGAACTTCCTGACGACGAGGAGGGATATGTGGTGTGTGATTCTGGATTCAGAAGGGTGAAAGTCAAGTCCCCCCGATACGTCCAGCTCCACTACATGGCCGGCAACCAGATTTGGTCTCCAACGAGGGTCATGGAGATAATCCGGGACAACGAGGTGTCGGAGTATGTGGCATACTTCCCCAAGTTCAAGGTGGCGTTCGACGAAATCAAGGCGAAGTACGATGCCTATGTGGATGAACTGGAGGATGTGAAGGAGGCCATTGACAATCTGATGGTGGTGGAATGGAACATCACCAAGAAGGACTTCGCCAAGTGGGTGTTCACCATCAACACCATCCGCCCTTACTCTGGGTTCGCGTTCTCCTACTTTGATTCAGTATACGCGAAAGTCAAGAAGGACGATGCCCTGGTCAGGAACGTTGACGAGTACCTTGCCAAGATGCCCACTGCGAAGTTGGTGGAGGCTCTTGGATTGTAAATACTTTCAATAAGGAGAAACCGAAATGAAGATTGTCAACGAGATTGGGTTGAACAGGTTGTTCAACAAGCATACCGAGAATGGCTATGTCATGGTGTCTGCTTGCCGCCATGACTGGAGCGATGACGATGAGGTTGAGAATCGCGAAATCAACAACATCAAGACGAAGGAGCTGAAGGAGGACATCCAGAAGGCCGGCTACCAGTACATCCCTGTCCAAGGTGGATTCGTTGAAGACGATGGCACCGAGGTTGTTGAGAGGTCGTTTCTCATCGTCAACTTCAGAAACAAGTCCGGCAAAGGGGAGCCAGCCGGCGACTTCTCCAAGTTGAAGGATCTCGCAATCAGTCTGTGTGGCAAGTACAACCAGGATTCAGTTCTTGTGGTTGAGCCCGGTGGCAAGCCAACCTACTACACCCGAGAGGGCGAGGTTGATGGTCAGTTCAATTCTGTTTCTGCAAGAGACGCGGCCCAGCAGTATTTCACCAGGATTGGTGGTGGAAGGAAGTTCTCGTTCATCGAGGGGGCTTCCCAACCAGGAACAATCAATGGAGTGCGTTCAAGGCGCATGACTGGCGAGATTTGCGAGTTGGCCGGCTATGACAGGCGCAGGAAGGGAAAGTGAGATTTCTTCCCTGACCCCCTTGACTTTCAGACCGAAATATGAGATAATATAGGTGTCAAGAGGAGAAGGGGATGCCTTTGAGTTCCCCACTAGGAGCAGAAGAGATGACGAAGACTGTTATTGATGGAGTGGAGATCAAGGTGGGTAGCGTGATCGCCTGGACGCAGTGGTTGACGTTCGAGTATGTGGTGGTTGACATCCCCACCAAGAATGTCCTCAAGATCGCCGGAGCGATGTGCGATCCCCGCTATGCTTCCACCCTCAAGAAGGGTCGCAAGTATTGGAGTCTGGATGGGCGCAGGGGCGTGGAAGTGAACCTTCGCCCCAACCATGAGAAGATTGAGGCGCACAATGACGCCATTCGTTCCAGTGAGCGCTGGATGTGCATGTGAGATTTAGAAAGGAGAAATCAAGATGAGCAAGGAAATCAAGGTTCGCAAGTTGCCCAAGGGGTTCAAGATCAACCGGAGGTTCCTGCAGTATGGACTTGAGTACAACCATGCCGTCAGGGACGAGATTTGGGAAAAGCATAGAGAGCTTATCGCTGAAGACGTTGTTGATTATAAGGATTATGGCAGCTATACCATTCTTGAGACGAAGCTGAAGATGTTGACTTTAGTACGGGAGTATCTCAAGGGCGAGGGCATTGACATGGACGAGTTCAATGGTCTGGCTCCGACCAGAATCAATGCGTACAAGGCATATGAGTTCACAGCGATTTGGATTTGGTCCGAGATAATCTCCTTCACGGAGGATGGGGAGCAGCCGAGCGAGTCTTGGTACAAGAAGTTTGGGCCTTGCGTTGCCTCTGTCATGCGCAAGTATCCCAAAATCACCGGCGTCCTCATTTCCTGCGCAGACCTCCACATCCCCGGCAACAAGCTGCTTGATGTGTCCAAGATGGAGGACGCGGACTTCGACGCAGACCACACTGACGAAGGGTTGGTTGACGACAAGGCAGCAGAGTTCAAGGCGTGGATTATGACATGGTGCGACAAGGCAACCGAGAAGGACAAGATGCGAGTCCGCAACTGGTTCCAGACGAAGAAATCCCACAAGCAGATTTTCGCCGAGATCAACAAGGTGGCCGGCAACACATGGAAGTTCAATGCCCGCCTTGCCCTGTTCGTGGAACGCCTCTTCAACCAGGAGGGTCTGGACTACTTCTTTGAGAAGGCTGGATTTGCCTCCAAGGAGGATTTGTTCATGGCGTACTTCGAGAAGCTGACCCAGTTCGACGAGGAGACCAAGAAGTCCTTCATCAAAAAGTATCTTCTGGGTTAAAGGAGGTTGACAATATGAGAAGTCTAAATGGGACAAAATGGGCAAGGAAGCACAACCCATTCAGCTGCACACAACTGAGCGCTGACGTGAAAGGGGATGTCGTGACCTTGTGCATGGAAAATCCAAACGCAGTGACCATACGGGATTCAGAATCCAACATCCACCATCTTGGGCGATTTGAATTTGGGGAGAACTTTGAACTGCTTTCTGACGATGGTTCTGAATCCCCGATTGAATTCGACACAAGCATTGGGAAGATGCTCTTATAGTCAAGGACGCAAAAGAAAGGATGCTGAGATATGACAGACAAAACCAACGATTGCAGCAGCAACCGGGCAAAGAAATTCTTGCTGATGCTCTTGTACTATCCGTTTCAGCTGGTTATTCTCATATGCCTCTCTCCCCTTATCATATGCTTCATGGCTGCGATGAGGGCAGAAAGCCAAGCGTTTGAGGATGTATACATGACGAAGGACAACCCCTGGCTGAACCCGGAAGGTCCGACGATGAAGCGCAAGCAAAAGCACTGGTGGATCACAAGGTTCATAGGGCTTGACTGTCTGTTTGACGATTGATGAAAGGAGATTGAAAATGGAAGTCTACAAGGTGACATACGAGGTTGTTGGGACAGTGACTGTGTCAGTCATGGCGAGTTCCCCAGAACTTGCGTTGAAGGAGGCGGCAAGGGAATATCCCGAGTCCGACATCAACTTCAACCACATGTTGAATGTGCTTGACATGGAGCCGACAGCGGTTGAATGTCCTGATGGAACGGTTGTTGGGATCTGATTGCGATGGGATATGATCTCACAATGACTGTTGGATGCAGGGCAGAAAGGAATTCCAAGCCCCTCCAGAGGATTGACATGTTCCGTGGGTTGAGAGAATTGACCAAGTGCTTCTCGCATGGGTACAAGATTGCCTCGGTTTTCATGCAATCTTGCGACAGGCGTGGGGAGAAGAAGTGCGCCCACATACTTGATTACGAATCCCTTGTTGTGAAGTTGTTTGACCTGTCCTTGTCCTACAGCGTGTGTGGAGTCCACCATAGCAACGCGCTTCCATTCGTGTATCTGCATCTGATTGAGAACAAGGACAACTCCACCACGAACATTGACTCGCATTTCATTGAGGCGTTGTCCAAACTGTATTTCCAAAAGGAGATTGCGAAGTGAAGCGTCCAACCAGAAAGAAGTTGCTTGAAGCGTTGACTGGTCTGATATGGGAAAGTTCGTATCGTCCAGTGACCATGGTGAAGATTTACCATGTCAACTCCTGGGGAGACCCCAACTTTGAAAGTCAGGAGCTGTTCTCCAACCTTGACGATGTTATTGGCAGGTTGATGGACTTGTCCCTTTCCCATAGGATTGTCAAGGTGTCCAGTGCAGAGTTCAAGTATGGCGGTGGAACGTTGGTTGTCTTTCGCGTCATGCAAGACCCAAACTTCAGGACGAACATTGACGCCGAGATTCTTGACGCAATAAGTAGAGTTGAATTTGGGAAGGAAGGTTGATGAATGGCGTATAGTTCTGACATGGATGGCATTAAGGCAAATGCCGTAGTGAAAACACTCAATGGGGAAAAGGTGGCGAAAGTGATAGTTGAGGAGGTGTTCAATGGGGAGTCATGCCACAGGACTTCAATCCAGAGCATGGACGCTTTGCTCTCCATCATGTTCGACAAGTCAATTGAATTCAGAATAATTGGAATACAGGTGTACAGGTTTGAGGGTGGCAACTATGTGTATTTCACGTTGAAGAGGAGCGAGGACTTCACAACGAACATCGACGAAGAGATGCTGAAGGCGATAAGCAAAATCAAATTTGGGAGTGAAATTGAATTTCATGAAGGAGCACAAAAATGACTGACGCATTCAATCAAGAAGTAAAAGTTGGCGACAAGGTTGTGTACATCAAGAAGGTTGCTGGATGCAGCAGCAACATTCTTCTGGCGAAAGGCACAATCACGGAAATCAAGGGACGCATCATCAAGGTGACAGGCCACAACTATGGTGTGATGTCCCAGTCCGTGATGAAACTGGAGGCATGATGGCATGGGCAAGCGGTCTCAGACATGGAACAAGCCACTTTCACGAAGGATGCTGGAAAAGCAGCTCAATGAACTGGTTGGCATGAGCGTGAACAAGCCAGTGGCAAAGATTACCGTGTATCTTGTGTTCGGCTTTGACGACCCCAACGCCCTCCGCGCGGAGGAATTCAATGGTTCGGACATGAAAAACAACCTCTTTGGCTATCTGATGGACAAGTCCTTGACGAGTAGAATCTTGGACATACATTGGTGCAGTATGCTTGACGTGATGACGATTGGCATAACCATTCAGACATTTGCCGATGGCAGGGTGTTGAGCGAGACCAATATTGACTCCAGGACGATGGAGTGGTTTGAGAAAATGAGGATGAAGTGACATGGACAACAAGAACATTCTGATTCACGTCCTATGCCAATTGGCCGGCTTCCTGATTGGAATGGCTCTCGGACTTGGCTTGGTTGCGTTAATCTGCAAGATGGGCTGGCTGGAGAAGTTTCTATGAGGAAAACAATCACCAGAAAGGAACTGGATTCCAAGTTGAGGCATTTGGTGCAGGAAAGCAAGACCTGTGATGTTGTTTGTGTGGATGTGTATTCCAACAGCAACAACCTTGATACATTGGACTGCGCTTGGGTCAATGGCTTCTATGGAAAGAAGATGAAGGACGATTTGTTTTGCTTCTTGATGGACAAGTCCCTTACAAGCAGGATAGTGGATGTCCATATGGGGACAATAATGGGATTGTTGGCTTTGCGCATAACCTTGTTTTCCCAGGACGAAAGACCGTTGAAGAGAACCAACATTGATGGAAAGACAATGAGGATGCTTGAAAGAGTGAGGTTTGTGTCATGAAGACGTCTGATGAGATAATAGAATTGCTCAAGAAGCACATGTCTTTGTTCAACAATATGTTTTCAGAAGTGGTTTTGCGTCTGGATTTTGACACGAAGATACAAGTCAGAAACACAGATTCCCTATTGGAGAAGATGCATGAATTGTCCTTGTCGTATGTCGTTGTGGACATGATGTCGTATTCTTCGTTTGACCAACCTCCCATTGTGGAAATCCTCATTCAGCATTCAATTGATGGGCAGACGAACATTGATGCCGACTTCATGGAGGAATTGGCGAAATTGAACATATTGCAAGGAGGTTGGAGCAATGACTACAGAAGAAACTAAATGCGAACTGTGTGGGAACGAATGCAAGCCAGACAAGCATCATTTAATCCCACAGGCCCAGTCACGCCACAAGAACAAGTACCTCAAGACTGACGAGGGCAATTTCCTCTGGATATGCACCGAGTGCCATTCGCAGATACATGCCCTGTTCTCCAACTACGAATTGAAGACCCTCTACAACACCAAGGAGGCTCTGCTTGCCGAGCCGAGGATGCACAAGTTCGTTGAATGGCGCAGGAAGCATCCAGACTTCAAGGGCAGTTCCAAGATGGCGAAGGAACGGAGACCAAAACGATGACAGTCGCGTAGATGGCAAACGTCCTTGGTATACTCTAACAAATAGAAAGGAAAACAACAATGAAAACAGCAAAACTAGCAACCACAATCATGTTAACCACAGTCAGCTTCCTCGTTGGATGCTCACAGATTGATTCCGACCAGGCGGGCTTCAAGACCCAGTTCGGAAAGCCAGACGAGACCGTACTTGGTCCTGGTCTCTATGGCATCAACCCCATTGGTGGCTCAATGGTGAAATATTCCATAAGGGATACGAGGTTTGACCTGACAACCCAGGCGTTTACGAAGGACATGCAGGAGGCTACCTTCAATGTTTCAGTGGTTATCGCGCCTGACAGGAGCCGTCTTGTGGAAATCCACACGAAGTACGGCGCTGAGTACGCGAAAGTCCTGCTTGAACCTGCCCTTGAGGACACGCTCAAGAACATCGTCGGTAATTGGGAGGCTGAGCAGCTTGTCAACAACCGAACCAAGGTGGTTGCAGCGATTAGCGAGGGGCTTCAGAACGAGTTGAAGGGACTTCCCATCCAGTTCAAGAACTTCAAGGTGCTGAACATAGACTTCTCCGACGCATTCGAGAAGAGCATTGAGGAAAAGGTGGTTCAGCAGCAGGCCGCGCTCAAGGCGAAGAACAAGACCTCCCAAGTCAAGGAAGAGGCTGAGCAGAAACTGATCCAGGCAAAGGCCGAGGCGGAGGCAATCACCATTCGCGCAAAGGCTTTGAACGAGAACAAGGACATCGTGTTCCTGAACCTCATTGAGAAGTGGGATGGCAAGGCTCCGTCCACAATCTCGTTTGGGGGGAGTTCTGGACTGTTCCTTCCCACAAAGTGAAGTTCCAAGATGTCCAACAAGAGGAAGGGGAGGTGAAATGACGATGATGACCAAGGAAGACCTCATTCAGAATTACGGTTGTGTGGATTGTGATGCAACCGACAAAGCAGCTGAGAAGTACAAGAAGGTGGAAGATGACTTCCGAGAAGCATTGGACAAAAGGCGAGAAGAACTCGGATTGCAGCCAATTGGCGATTAAACCCCCTTGACTTTGAGGCGGCGATGTGATATACTATAGAGGTATACAAGTTTCAAGAGGAGATAGAAAGATGACATCCTACAAGGCAATGCCAAAGGTGGAGAGAAAGGCTTTCAGAGCCAAATTGGAAAAGGGGTTCAACGACCTCGGATACTGGTTTGGTGTTGGCAGCATTGGAAAATGGTACGCAACTCCCTTTTCCGGTGGAAAGGATATTGTGTTCAAGGATATCTTTGACGCAGAGAGGTTCTTGGATGATGTAAAGAAGGACGAGGATTAAACCCAGACCAAAACGATAACCACAAAAAGGAGAATACGATATGTGCAGATGGAAAAATGAATTCCACACGGATGACTATTATGGTGGAGACGATTATGATTGCCCCGCAGATGATCCCAACTACAGTGAATCTGGGGAACATGGCTTCCATACAGACGATTATTGGGGTGGGAACGATTATGATTGTCCAGACGATGTTCCAAGTCAATTCAGATTTCCCTGAATCCAAAAAGGAACGGAGACCGAAGAGGTGATACTTGACGGCAACAATGGTTGGTTTTGGACATTGACTGAACTTCCCGAGATGGCCAAGGGGAAGTTGGTGAAGTTCAATGTGATTGAGCGCAAGATTGAACCTGAATTCGGTTCAAGTTCGTTGGGTTTCGTTTTCGTTGACGAATTTGACCTTGCATATGATGTCTCCGATTCGGACACTTTGCTTGGAATCCTTTTCGATGAATCCCTCAAGTCAAAGTGCATTGCGGAAATTGATGTGCAACAGGCATATGGACATTTCGCTTCGGATGGGGTGATTGGACTTGCCATCAACATTGTTCTGGTTCAAGGCGCTGACAACCATACCAACATCGACTCAAATGTTCTGGACTGCTTTTCAAGGATCATGAATAGGTAAGATGAAGTATTGTGTTCCAGATTTGCTTGACAAAATCAAGGCGAAGTACGAAGACTCTGACAGCAAGTCAATCAGTATGTACAGGTTGATGCTTCAGTCGCACTCTGGAGATCCACCTGTATTCAGCATTGCGTCGGAAGAGATACTGGAATACGATGACCTCTGCGTGAGAATGTTTGACCTTGATGTGCATGGATGGGAGGTCATGGATGTTGAGGATTCCTCTAGGAACTTCACTTCCCCCATTGACATGTACGATACCGTTGAATTCATTTTGGTTACGATAACCCTGTTCAGAAAACTATGACAAGAAAGGAAACAAAAGAAATGAGACATGTAGTCAGCAAGAACCGCGAAAATGTCCCCTATCAAGGATGCTGGGGATACCACAGCTACAACTTCACCTGCCCCACGAAGGACAGAATCTACATCAAGGTTCTGAGGTTCGTTGAATCTCATCCGGGATGCAAGCGTTCTGACATTCAGTTTGGCGTATGGGGAAACCACAACAAGAGCAATTCCACCCTGTTCGCCCAGATGCTCTACCACGACATCCTTGACTACAACAGGAAGTTCGAGTACAAGGTCACTCGCAAGGGAAAGAACCTTCTGCGCAAGGTCGGAAAGATGGGATGACCCCCTTGACTTCCGAGAAGCAATGTGATATACTGTAGGGGTTGTTGATTTCTTAAACCAAAAAAGGAGAAAGGCAGAAATGTCTGAAGACAGATCCTGGGAACTTGCCCCAGTCTTGTGCAAGTTGAAGAGGAGCGAAGTTCCTCTTGTGTCGAAAGTGCCACTTGACAAGGCAACTGACCTTGTTGACAAGTGCTTTGACTACAAGTTCACCGGCGAGTCCAAGGTATATCCCTATGAGATTCCCGAGAAGATTCTGAACCTGGATGTGAACATCATCCAGATTGTCGGACCTTCTGGCTCTGGCAAGTCCACATTCCTCAAGGCGTTCAAGAAGGCTGGTTGGAACTACCCCACGAAGTCCTACGACAACACGAAGGCTGTGATTTCCAACTTCATTGACGATCCTGATGATGGTCTCTCCGCCCTCCAGTCTGTTGGGTTGAGTTCTATGCCTGTCATCTGCCGTCCTCGCAATGTTCTCTCAACCGGCGAGGGCTTCCGAGCAGACATGGCTCTGAACCTGGGCGATAGGGTCATGGTTGACGAGTACACAAGCGTGATTGACCGAAACGTGGCCATGGCCGCTTCCAATGGCATTCAGAAGTACATCCGCAGGAAGGGCTTCAAGAACGTCATTCTCTGTGGTTGCCACTATGATGTCATTCCCTATGTCAAGCCTGACATCCTCATTGACCTCCAGACAGGCGTGGTATATGATTTCAGGGACAAGGACACAAGGGAACGATTGCTAAAAAAAGCATCGACCTCTCCTTCCGCCAAATCGAAGGAGCCGGGAAGCGAGAGGTCTGGAAAAAGGTATTCGCTCCACATCACTATCTGACTGGCAAGCTTGCCGACAACGCCGACTGCTGGCTCCTTGAATGGGGCGAAACCCTTGTTGGGTTCTGCGCAGTCATGCCCCAGCCATCTGGGACAATGGGTGGAGGATGGCGGGTCACTCGTCTCGTAATCCTCCCAGACTTCCAGGGTCTTGGGGTTGGAAGCAGGTTCCTTGACACGATAGCCGAGATGTATGTCAAGCGTGGTCTGAAGTTGTACATCCGCACAGCCCACATCAAGCTGGGACACTACCTCTCCAAGAACGCCAAGTGGCGCACAACCGCAAGGAATGGCAAGAAGGGCGCGTTCTCGAATGGGCGCATCAACTGCGTCAAGACCGAGGAGAGCCGACACTCTGTGAATCGGGATTGCTACTCGTTCGAGTATGTTGGCGAAGAGTTCAGGACGAAGCCCCACAAGGAGATTGTGGTTGACAGCCTCAAGCGCATTGACATGGACGCGATGAAGCGGTATCTTGCTGGGTTGAAGCAGTTGAACTACCTGACGGTTGTCCACAATGGCGTGCATTCGGCATCTGCCTTGAACGTCCTCTGTAGGGAAATGGGCATCCGCACAGAACTCCTCTACATCAGGGGAGAGGTGTCCAAGAAGCACCTTGGGGACATGAAGATTGTCTCGTTCGACAAGAATGGCAAGCCCAGGTTCAGAAAGGTGAGTTGATATGACAGTCGCTGAAATGAAAAAGGTTCTTGACGAACTGCCAGATGATTATGAAATCCCCGTGCTCACTTGGCTCTTCAAGGAGAATCACCCCTATCTTGTTTCTGAGGACTTCCACCACTTCATTGAGAAGATGGATGAGAAGGACTTGGACATCAAGGACATATGCTGGGAATTGTCCCTGCTTGGGGATTCGCAGGAGGATCTTGGCAAGGGTCATCTTGTGAACAACATCTGGGAGATTGTGAATTATTTACAGAGGTTCATGAAATGAAAGTTCTGTTCCTTGACATTGATGGGGTTCTCAACTGCATGTGTCCAACGCCCATGCAGGACAACGATTGGATTGACCTTGACGAGTGGCGTTACGGCTTCAATCCAGACCTTGTTGCGCGCCTTCGCTATGTCATTGGGAACACAGATTGCAAAATCGTGTTCTCCTCCTCATGGCGGCACCACAAGACATACGCCCCCTACCAACCAGACAGGAACTGGAGGGATGTCCTTGCCGAGAAGTTGAGAAGAGAACGGGACGAGTTGTTCGTCGGGGAGACTCCATCCGACCCAAAGGGCATCCGTGGTCTTGAAATCAACCAATGGCTTTCAGAGCATCCGGGGGTTGAATCGTTCTGCGTTGTTGACGACGAGGTTGTTGACATTTTCCCATACATGGACAATTCAAGGGTTGTCAAGACTGACATGACTGTTGGATTGACCATTGAGAGCGCAAGGCGTATAATAGACGTATTGAACAAGGAAGGAAGGTAAAACAATGTTTGACATATTCAAGAAGCATAAGAAGATGAAGACCATCAAGGACATGTTCAGACCAGTACTTGACGAAATGTGGATGTGCATGTTCGACTTCTGCCCATGGGATGGTTCTAGGTTCAAGGTTCTGGTCAAGAAGGTGCGTATCACAGAGGCTATGGCTGACGAAGATGGAATCTGGGTGAAGAGCGACTACTGGAAGGATGGATGGATAAGTGGATACATTGACAAGATAATTGGATTGGTACATGGCTGGGTGGGCTTCTTCGAGACGGAGCAATCCGCGAAAAAGGCGTTTGATGACATGATGTCAAAGTGGATGGTTGAAATGAAGGGAAAGATGTTCAACTGATGGACGAGGAACAATCGTATAATTAAGGTGTTGAACTTTGTAAAATCTTGAAGGAAGTTTTGACCACCAGGAAGGGAAGAAGACATATGGACAATGACGAGGAGATGAAAAAGCAGTTGTTCCAAGCCATTGTTGAATCGTTCAACAAGATTGGAACGATGGCGATGAACCAGTTGGCCAATGGGAACGATGGGTTCACCTTGACAAGTGGGCCGTGGACGGTGACTCTTGACCTTGAGCGTTTCCTTGAGGATGTCAAGGAACAGAGGGGTGGAGAAGATGGGGAGACTGAATCCATCCCACTTGACAAGATGGGCGAAATCATAGCCAGACTGGTGAAGCCCTGGCACGAGAACTTGAAAAAGAAAAGAGGTAAAAATGAATTGGAAGGAAATCAAGAACAAGACATACACTGAAATCTCAAATGCTCTTCAGATGGTTGTGGCATACGAGCCAAACAACTTCGAGACGCAGGCAAAGGCAATAGAGGCTGTTGGGAAGATTGTCAAGCCACTTGTTGATGATGGGACATTGAACGACTACCAGATAATCTGCGATGACGAGACGAACGATTGGGAAATCAAGAGTCTGAACATGTTCGTCCTCAAGTTCGGATGGAAGGAGCATGAGGGGGACGAATGGACAATCTGCGATTTCACCATTTCCCCAAAGGGAAGCGAAATCTGCGATTCAAGTTCAAGGATTGACTGAATCCAATGTGGAAAGGAAACAACGGCAAAATGATTGAAGTGGAGTCAAAGGCAAGCAGGGTCTCAATTCCAGTATCCAGAGCAGTGTTCTCGGATTCTGCGATAAGCCTCTACGACATCTTCAACAAGGAGGTGTTTGACGATACTGTTTCTGTCCAAGATGGCTTCCAGAAGTTTGTTGAATTGGTGTATTCTGGATTCAGTTTCCAGCCACCAACGATGAACACGGTTCCAGTCAAGTTCCCAGAGAATGTCCCAGATGTTGACCCCAACATGGTCCTTGTGGCAGTGAGTGGTGGACTTGACTCCATAGCGCAGATGCTTTTCCTCAAGGAAAGTGGGCGTTCAATCGTTGCATACACGATGGCTAACATGAACCGAAGTTGTGGTGGTCAGGAACTCAAGGCGATGAAGGCTGTATGCGAGAAGGTTGGTGTTCCGATTGTTGAGGCGAGATACGTTGGCAACTTCAAGAAGGACAATCCATACAGAAAGCACTGGGCAGAGAACCCAATCAAGAACCAGATGATAATGGCAACGATGGTGGATTGGTGCATCGAGAATGGGTGCAGGACGATTAGCCTTGGAGAGAAGGACAACTTCTTCCTCAAGGACTGCGTTCCAGGAACAAACTTCACCGACGCATCCGAGGTGTCGAGGACTTTCATTGAGTGCGTGAACAGACATGTTGGGATTGACTATCTGACGATGGATTTGTCCATCACAAAGCTGGACGAGTTGAAGATTGCCATGAAGTATGGGGTTGAGGATCTTCTGTTCAGTTGCTTCTCGGCCCAATCCTCCAACAAGTGCCATGAAATGAACCAACGGAAGTATGGCATCACGTTGTGGAGGAACAACTGTGGATGCTCTTGCAGGAAGTGCGCACACTACAACCTTCTTCTCCATTATGGTGGGATCAAGGCGTTCCCACAGGATTTCGTGGACGCCTGTTGGAGAAAACTCTACTCCACGAAGGAATTGAAAAACACGTTCAACCCAAGCATGGACGAAAAGACGAGGATGGAGAACTTGTTCAACTTTTCCGCGTGAGGTGAATCATGATTGGCGAAGACCTTGACATATTGCAGATACCAGAGAATGCCGGAATCCAATGGTTGAAGGACAATACCTTCAAGATTGGAGCTGATTGCCAGGAATTGTTCGAGTCGTTTTTCCTTGTGAACGAGGTTCCTATATGCGAGATGCCAGACTACATGTGTCTTCCAGTCCAGTGCGAGATTCTGAGGAACTACAGATTCAGATACAGGGTTGTGGTTGATGGGAATGGGACAAGGTTCCTGTGCATTTTCAAGATGGTTGAGCCTCTTGTCGCGGTGAATGGGAAGAAGCATGTCCATTTCATCTTCACATACAGGATTCTGCCATCCACGAAGGGTGCTGACGTGTCGGAGGTTCGTGGAAAATGGATAGGAGCCGGAGTTGACGAGGAGATTGTGGTCTCCAGCGAAAAGCCAATCAACTGGAACTTTTACAACCTCAAGGAGGACGTTCCGAATCTGTTTGACCACAGATGGATGCAGCATCACAGGATTCCAAGGATGGAGGGACTTGTTGAGGTTCGCACGTCCCTTGAAGGGATTGTTGATGGGGTTGGAAACTTGGTTCGGGCGTGGTACTTGTCACATGGTGAAAGTGGAATGAGGAACGATTTGAGGTGCGTCTCGATGCCAACTACGCCATTTCACTACCACAGGGCGTATCTTTTTGATGGAAATGTCGTTGGGTACGTCTCTGGGACAAGGTTCTGTGGTCAGTTGTTCTCCATGATACGGAAGAACACGGCGCAGTGTGGATTGATTGGGGACAAGTTCGTTGCTCACAACCTCGGTCACTTCATGATGTACGATACGCACAGAATGCTGCTTGACGATGGGAAAGCAGACGCGATGTTCGTGTTTGGGAAGAGCCAGTCAAATCCAAACCTCACGAAGCACAAGATGGAGCTGTTCAGACATTCCGTGCCATATTCAAAGAACCGACTTTTACTTTCTTGACCGTTTGTGGTGAACTACCACGATGCTAAAGACATCGTGGCTTCACGGATGTTCTGCTTCGCAGAACGACCCGCGCTGTATTCGCCTTGGCGAATCACCCCTACGTTCCATAGGTACTTTAAGATTTTTCTCGACAAGGTCCTTGATGTTCAACATGTTCTGTGCGGCATGGATGTCTCTGTCTTGTTCGTATCCACACTAACACTTGTATGTCCTATCATTCAAGGATAGTTCGTTCATCTTATGGCAATGAGGACACCACTTCGTTGTTGGGATGTACTTGTCCAATATGATGACATTATCAAGTTTCATCAACTTGGATTTGATTGTTCCCATGCAACTGTGTTGAATAACTTTTGACATTCCTTTTTGCTTGTGCCATTCTGCCAGTTGCTCGTCTTGTATCACGATTGTGTCATATTGCTTTAGCATATGAACTATCTTGTTTGCCTTGTCTTTTTTCTTATTCGTCAGCTTCTGGTACTGACGACGGATTCTCTTGATTGTCTTGTATCTCCTGTTTGAACCTTTCTTTTGACGTTGCAGTTTCTTCTGCAACATCTTGAGTCGTTCACTTTCTTCAACAGATACGTCAAGTTTCTCACCTTCTGAAGTCGTTATGTTCGTTTTGATGCCAAAATCCAGACCTATTTCCTTGTCGTTGGTTTTGGTTTTTGGCATCTTGTTCTTGTCTATGTAGCATGTCACCTTAAGATAATAGCCATCTGGTTTCTTCAACAAATTTGCATTGGCATATTCATCTACATTCGATAATTGATGTGTTCCACGAACTAATATCTTGCCATGTATTCCTTGTATCTTGATCTTGTTTTCTGACTTGAAACTATATGTCTATCCATATTGCTTGAGTGGAATGCAATTCAATTCAGACTTGAACTGCAAGTTGCCAAATTTCTAATGTCCCCTTTTGACAAGTTGTATTATGGCCATTTGATTGGAGACCATTCTTGCCAAGATTGCCTGCTTCTATGCTGCCGACAAGTATTTCAATTCAGATTGAATCAAGTTCTTGTCCTTGTCGTAGTGGTTTACTGTTTTGATGTTTGTGGAGTTGATGTCGGATAATCTCAATCCAGATTGTTGATGCAGATTGAGGACATGATTGTAGAACCACTTTCCCTCAACAAAGAGCATGTCAAGTTCTTCGTGTTGGCGTTTGTTCAATCGTTTCTCTACAATCTTTAGTTCATATGACTTGACGACTTGGTTCTACCTGCGAAGTCTTGTTTGGCTTCGGGTTGCAATAATCTTGTTCTTCTTTTCGTCAGAACAGACCAATCTATTGTCAATATCCTTCATCACATATATTATTTACACAAATCTATACTAAAACTCACTATAATTCTTTACAAAAATTCAAGAAAGTTGTATAATATTGATAGCGATTTACATGCGATACTAAAGATATCGCATCTATCTCGCCAGGTTCAATGTATAATTGAACTGTGAAGCAATAGGACAGGACGGATACATGTACACAGTAAAGGCAAACATTCCACAGTACGAGCCAAAGAACGCGCCACCAAAGAGCCTCATGGACACCTTGAAGATGGACAAGTTCAAGGAGTTGATGTCGGGTATCGAGAAGTCTGGCGTGTCACCAGAGGAGAAGCAGTTTCTCAAGATAGCCGCGTTCAGGCATGTTGTGTTCAACTATGGGAAGATTGCCGACTATTATGCCTGCGCCTCTCCCGAGATGCAGAAGCTGATGGAGGACTCCGCCCTTGTGATAATCGACATGGACGATGCGATTGCGAAGGGCTATGTGCGCCTTTCCGAGTCAATCAAGAAGATAGTGGCGAAAAGGCTCGCTGACGAGGGGAAGACGGATGCGAAATGACTTCTGCATATTCTGTCTGACCTACAAGAGGCCGGACAACATGTACACGGACAAGACTCTGCGCGAGGCTGGGTATACTGGCGACATCCAGTACATTGTTGGGGACGATGATCCAACCGTTGGAAGGTACATCGAGAAGTATGGGGCCGACAAGGTTCACGTTTTCAACAAGGAAGAGGTTGGAAAGACATTTGACACCTGCGACATAGAGGGTTCAAACAAGGTCATAGTGTACGCAAGGAACTATTGCTTCACCGTCGCCAAACAACTTGGGTTGAAGTATTTCGCCCAATTCGACGATGACTACGATAGGTTCGAGTACAGATTTCCAGTTGGGGAGAAGTTGAAGACAATCAACGTGAGGGAGTTCGATCAGATAGTTGACCTCATGATTCAGCTTCTTGACGACACCGGCGCCCTGACTTGCGCCTTTGCCCAGAATGGGGATTTCCTCGGAGGGGTTCAAGGGGACGTGACACACAACAGAATGAAGAGAAAGGCGATGAACTCGTTTTTCTGCCGAACTGACAAGCCATTCAAGTTCTTTGGAAGGATCAACGAGGACGTGAACGCCTACTGCACCCTTGGTTCAAGGGGAGAGCTGTTCTTCAGCGTTGTTGACGTTGCGCTCCACCAGAAGACAACCCAATCCAACAAGGGTGGGATGTCGGATGTCTATGTTGATGATGGCACGTACCTCAAATCGTTCTACACGGTGATGAACTGTCCATCTTTCGTGAAGATAGCTGCCATGGGGAACACCCCCGAGACAAGGCGCATACACCACAGGGTGTCGTGGGAGACTGGAGTTCCAAAGATAATCAGCGACAAGTACAGAAAGCCAAGGGAAGGATTGGATTGACAAAATGACGTATCTTGAACAGCACAGAGACGAGATATTCAAGAAGTACAGCGATGAGGAGTTGTCAAAGGACGTTGACAACTACGTTTCGGGCAAGGGGAGGATGACCAAGTTCATCAACCACTTCTTTGAGGAGTGCATCTTCAACTGCAAGGACAACAGACTGAAGCTGACTCCAATGGAGGCGTTCCAGAGGGACGATATCCTTGACAAGGTGCGTTCCCTTTTCGCAAATTCCCCAAAGCTGTACACAGGCTCGGAGATTGAGAACATCAAGAAGCACTTCAGCCTTGGATGGATTGGGTCAAGGAAAGTTGCGAACTTCTGTCCAAAAAACGCAAGGACAATCTACCAGAGGTACTTCAACGACCTCAATGGTCTGAACATCCTTGACACCTCCTGTGGATTCGGCTCAAGGATGCTTGCCACGATACTGAATGGGGCCAACTACTATGGGTTCGATCCAAACAAAGAACTGTATGGATGCCTCAAGAAGAGCCACCAGTGGCTGATTGACCACAAGAAGGTTCCAGAGGAAAGAGTCTGCGACATACACTGTTGTGGAAGCGAGGAGCATGTTCCAGAACTTGATGGGAAGATGGATCTCTCGTTCACCTCCCCCCCATACTTCAACGTTGAGTCCTACTCGGACGATAATGGCGCATCAACGAGGAACCTTGACAACTACGAAGGATGGCTGTGCGAGTTTGTCGCTCCAACCCTTGTGAACACCTACAAGTACCTCAAGGTTGGTGGGATTGCGATGATCAACATCAAGAACCTGACAAGGGGACAGAAGAAGCCTCTGTACGATGACTTCATGCGTGGGTTCCAGGCAATTCCTGGGTTCGAGTACGTTGAGACTTTCTCCATGAAGCATCAGCACAAGAGGACGCTCAAGGAAGACATGACCTATGTTGGGTTCGAGGAGCCTGTGATGGTGTACAAGAAGGTGAAGGACGAAGACCCCGACCTTGAGAAGGTGAAAGCCGCGTTGACAAGTGGAATCGACACGTCAAAGCAAGCAAGGAAGTCAACAAGGAAATACGCCCCAGATTCATCCAACACCCAGATTGCCAAAACTGAATCCAGAAAGAAGCAGCCATTCCAGTTGATAATGGACGACATCTCGGGGATTGACCCAAGGACATTGGGCAAGTTGATGGTTGAGTTGAAGAAAAAGGACATTGGGGTTGAGGTTGTGCATGGCGATGAATGGCTCTACAAGAAGCCAGATGTTGTCTACAAGCTGTGCGAGGGACTTGATGTCAAGTTGAACAAGTTCAAGAATCTCGATGGATCCATTGTTGAGAAGTACATGGGCAGGAACAAGCTGGTCAGACTCCAACCCGGGGAGAAGCCAACCTTTGAGCAGATTCCCCCTTTACTGTTCGGTTGATTTGTTGTATACTGAACTATGGAAAAGAGCAGTTCAGAGTTTGTCCCAGGATCCAATTTTGGGCAGTGTTCAACCCTTCCACCCGACAGCGAGTTGGAGAGGTTGGATTCATCGGATTTCATTGGAAACTTCCTTGATGGGGAGTCAGTTGTCCAGAACAGAATCTGGATAATTTCAGATACACATTTTCATCATCGTCGGATTTTGGAGTACGAGGCTGAATTCAGACCATTCAAGGACAGGGACGAAATGGATGCTGAACTTGTGAAGAGATGGAACAAGGTTGTCGGTCCATCTGACGTTGTTTTCCATCTTGGGGATTTCGCCCTTGCTGGAAAGAACTACATATCCTCAATTGTCCACCAGTTGAATGGGCGCAAGATTCTCCTTCTTGGGAACCATGACAGGGAGAGCAGGATTGACTGGATTTCGTGTGGGTTCGACAGTGTGCATGAACGCCCTTTCCTTCTTGATGGCAGATTCATTCTGTCCCATGAGCCACTTGACAAGATTCCAGATGGAATGGTGAACATATACGGTCATGTTCATGCCAGTTCCTACTTCAACACGATTGATTCAAACAGAATTTGCGTGTGCGTTGAGAGGTGGAACTGCGCCCCAATAGAGTACGAGTTCGTCAAGCGGATGTTCGCAACCACCCCCGAGGGTGTATAATTGAATATATGGATTGATATAATCCAATGTGGGGACAACAAGGAAGCAGATTGAGGAAGAGGGAGTTGGACATGACGCTTGATGAATTGGATGATGTCTTGCGCAAAATGAATCTTGACTTGAGTGTTCCACAAGGACAAGCCATCAGGGATAGGATTTTGGCAGACTATGGCAAGGACATGTTGAAGGCGAATTCCGAGAGGTGCAGCAGATGTTGGTTGAAGGAGAACAACCAGTGCCACGACACATGTCCAGTGAAGACCACCAGCGACAATCCATTGATTGCAGCACGCGACTATCTGTCAAAGCCCAACAATGTCAATCTGATGTCATTCGTGTCGCTTTTCGTCATTCCCGTATATGAAGAGATCACTGGGGACAAGGATTTTCTGAACAGACTCCATAAGTCATATATGGCCATCTGGAGCAAAACCTATGGCAAGAAGAGAACGCCCACGGAATTTTGATGGAAAAACAATGTGCAGTTTTCAATGCATTTCTGTAAATAATAGTCAAGACAATCTAGTATAATTAAACAAATGTACACAGGGTGGTAAAACAAACATACACCCACAAACAAAGAGAAACAAGAGGAAAAACAAAATGAAGAAAATAATGACAATTACATGTGGCGCGATGCTGGCTCTGGCTGGTCTCGCTGCTCCAACGGCCACGCCTTGCTGTGGCTCCACTGGCGAGACTTCTTGCCAGATTTGGTTCAAGGGAACTGGAACTGGAAAGATCTCCACTGGTGTCAAGGATCAGACCTACAAGACCGTCAAGGGTCTCAAGATCAAGAGCTGCATCCTCGTGATTGGCGATGACAGTGAGTCCAACAGGACGGCTGTTGTCCGCATCACTGGCACGAAGACCAAGGTGGGTGATTTCACGCAGGAGCTGGTTTGCTCCGAGTTCACGTGGAACATCTTTGGCAAGAACATCGACAAGGCACTTGCAGGCTCCAAGAAGGAACTTTCGCTTGAGAGCGAGATTTACTTCAAGGCAGCTGACGAGGACGAGACCACGCAGGTCTGTGGTGTTCTGTTCGGCACGGTCAAGGCGAAGTCCACAGGCACAGGCTGCACTCCATGTGGCGATGTTGGTGGAATCAAGTACACGCCAGTCAAGTTCGTTGGCAAGTATGTTGGCTTCGCGCCAGCGACTGGTTGCCAGTGCGCCACTGAGTTGACCTACGAGCTGGGCGAGGGTTCTTGCTCTGACAAGAGCTGCCTTGAGTTCGTTGAGCCAGAGGGCGATCAGCAGGAGTATTTCTGTGGCGACATCGTTCTGAAGTACGACTCCAAGAATTCCGGATACAAGGCTCGTTGATTATATCATCGACGATCTTTGTCTGGGTGCATGAACATGAAGCTGGGTGGGGATTTCCCTGCCCAGCTTTACAATTCAATTGCTTTGTGGTATAATTGAAGCATGATGATTGCAGATACATTCTTGGTTGCGTTGCTTGACCACCCAGTCCTTTTTGTGGTGGTTGTGCTTGCATTCATGCTGTCCAGTGGATTATGGGTCTATCTGACGCACATGACCTATGACTTCTTGTTGAGGCTGTTTGGGAGATATCCCATGCCGAATTTCATGCAATATGCCAGTTCATCGCAGGTTGGTTCAGACAATGATGGCGATGGTGACGGGGGAGACCCACATGAACTTGAACCCACACCAGATCCACCCGATGATTCATGCGATGATTCATGTGATGACTCATGCGATGAGCATGACTCATGCGATGAGTATGAGTTCATACATGATGTGGAAGGTGAGGTCAACAAGGCTTGGTATTTGTCAAACAACGAAAAGGAGAGTTGAAGGAAATGGGCGTGAATGTTTCAGCATATGTTGAGAGGAAGAATCTCGCTGGGAAATGGGAACTTGTGACCTCTTCCCCTGTGTCAAGCAATCTCAAGCACATACTCAAGAACTACAACGAGTATGACAAACTCATCTGGGATGACTTGTCTGATGGACTCAAGGAATTGTACAAGAAGGACGAGAATGGGACATGCTACTGCAACTTCCATTCAGTCAGCATGTCTGAACTTGAGAATGAAATCGCCGTCAATCTGAAGGAGACTTTCACAAGGGTGAACACCATAGTCAAGGCATTGGGTTGTTCAAGGATTTACAATGACGATGGCGAGGAGATGTCATGGGGGGATGATGACGATGAGAAGGGGAAGGACAAGTTGACCTTCCCTGTAAACAAGCAACTTGTTGAGGAACTTCAGTATGCCTTTGATTCCATCAGGGACATTGGCCGAAGGGAGGCATTTGACCTCTTTGTTGATGAGCATATGGAATGGGGCAAGGAACACAGAATTGTGCTTGTTGTGGGCTGATTGGCATAATCTGAATCCAGAATATGTTCAAGACCTCCTCGAAGCAATCAAGGTTTTGTTGATGAAATCAATAACCCCCTTGACTCCTGAGGGGGTTTTGTGGTATACTGTAAGTGTTCTGAGGGCAGAAGGGAGACGCCCCTGAGTTCTCCCATTGGAGTTGACAGATATGTACAAGTTCATTCTTACCGCCAAGAATCGCGCCGACCTCATCAATCTCTTGGTGAATACTGCCAAGGTGGATGTCCAGAGGGTGAAGTGGGATGTCAATTCCATCACTCGGTCCGATGATGATGCCCACTGCGAGGACGAGTGGGATTTGTGCGACCTTGTGGATGCCGTCAAGTTCCATGAGGTTGACAACGCCATCATGGGTGGGGATGTGCCTGTTGGAGGTTTGGTGGTTGTCTGCGATGAGGAGACGAACCCATCCTGGGGTTTCGTGTGTGGGAATGGCAACTCCTGGTACAAGGTGTATCTTCGTCCTGAGGTTGTCCATGCAGTGCTTCTTGCCGTCCATCCCAATGCCAAGTATTTCATCGTTGGTGGCAAGCGTGCGCATGTGTTCACCAACAAGACAGATTGTGGCAAGTGGTTGGAGGAAGGTTTCGCTGCTTGCGAAGGTTCGGAACAGCGCCGTTATGCGTCCATGATGAACCAACTGGACTCTGGCAAGATGTTCATTGACTATGACGCATGAGGAGGATTTCATGAAGTGGCGCAAGCCGGGATATGATGGGAGAAACTGATGGGAATCACGCTTCCGAAACTTCCAAAAATCCGCTCGTTTTTGTCAGGTGCCAACTCCTCTGCATCTGGACTAGCCAGCATTCCTAGAAAACTCAAGGTCAAGAAACAGCCAATTGAGATTGTTCCACCTCCTGAATGGGTTGAGAAGATTGATGGGTATTTCGTGTCGTCCTTCATGTGGCATGAATCGGGAAGGTTCGGTGGTTGCTTTGTTGTCAAGTATGTCCCCTATGATGACTGCAGTGCTTCCAGGAATTGGGATTGGGGCTTTGTGAAAATCTACGCCTCTGACGATATGAATGGAATGCCATTTGTCCAGATGAAGGGGATATGGAAGGAAATCCACGATTGCGAGAGGACATATGACATCACGGAAGATGGAAGAATCTACAATGGCTTTGGTGGATTTCCATCGGACGACGACATAAGGGACGCAATCTACGACATAGGCTCAATGTACCATGATTGGAGGGATTTCCCAAATGCGCAAGATTGGGACACGGTGGATAGATTGCATGAGGCGAAGAACGCAGTTGACAGAATGCGAGTTGAGGCGAAATATGGCTGTGGGCAGAAGAACATTGACAACTTGCGCAAGAAGATAACGGAAATTCAGACCCAGATTGCCGATGCCGAGAAGGACCTCAACGAAATGTACGAGAAGGCTGCGGAGGGGATGAACCTCCTTGAGCAATATGGGATTGTGGTGAACCTTGACGATGAGCCAAAGGAATCAGAGAACGTGGTTGTGGATTATGACATTTCAAGCTTATATCCACACGACAGTCTAAGGTTCGTTGGAGAAGCCAACATAGTGCGGCTGGCCCATGGTTCATATAACGTGATCCCAAAGCCGTTAAACCAGCATCCAAATTCCGGAGACATGGTTCATGACCCTGGTAATGGATTGACTGCGTTGTATACAGATACAGGGAAGTGGGAGGTTTTGAATCCATGAGCAGTTCGTTTGCAAAACCCCCAGATGGAATGTCTCATCTGTTCTACCACGACATCCAACCACCAGATTGGATTGATCTGTTTTCAGGATATTCGATGAATTCATGCAAGTGGAGGAAGTGTGGAACCGCAGGGACAGTCATTGTCGCCAAATATGTCTCCATTGAGTCATTTGGCATGTTCGCAAAGGTGTATGCAGTTTCATCAGACCTTGCCACGCCATTCTCCAACATGAAGGGGATATGGAAGACACTGCATGGCCTTTCAGAGAAGAGGTCAATTGGATATTCCATTTCAGAGGATGGCAAGGTGGTTTCATCTGACGGATTCTCGCATCCAACCGACCTTGAGATTGACAAGGCTGTGTACGACACAGTTGCGTTGTACGAGAACTGGCGGAAGTTTCCACAAGCCCCAACCCTTGAAATCGTGAAGAAACTCATGGCCGCGATGGAGTCTGTTGACAAGATGAGGTACGAGGAATCGCACAAGTCAATCCATAACGGCATTGACTTGATGAGGGGGAAAATCAAGTCGCTTCAGAAGCGCATTGCGGATTCCGAGAAGGAACTGAACGAGATTTACGAAAATGCCGCCGACTCCATGAACCTCCTTGAGCAATATGGGGTCAAGGTGGACTTGGACAATATGCCAGAATTAAAGGAAGCTGACACATGAAACCACTTTACTTCCACCATGTGGGGTTGTATAATTGCTATTGTCATGAGCATAAGGAAACCAAGCATATGGGGATATGATACAGCCCCAAACAACATCGTTTCAAGATATGACTGGAACGTTGAGCGTCTCGGGCCTTTTCGGACATGGGTAGTCAACAAGCCAAAATTCATTCCAACTCCTGATTGGGTTGAGAGGATTGAGGGATATTCAGCCGAGGCGTTTGACATAAGCAATGATCCCTCCTATGACAAGGAGAAGATTGTGGTCGTGTGCTTCAAGCCCAATAGAACTTTGGGAGTTGGGTTCGCCAAGGTGTATGTGGCAGACAAGGGCATGAAGAATGCGTTTCCCCAGATGAGGGGCATATGGGGGGAAACCAAATCCAGAATGCCCTTCGCCGAACACGCACTTGATCACCATGACATCTCAAGATGCCAGATTGACGATGATGGTAGGATTTCAAGTTCGTTTGGAATCCCCGACATGCCATCCCTCATGGATGTTGTCCAGGAAATGTACACGGTGTGGCTTGACTGGCGCGAGTTTCCAAATGTGGGCGAGTATCAGATGGTGAAGAAGTTGATTCAGGCGAAACAAGATGTTGCCAAGATGCAGAGTGAGATGTCCACCAACCGAATCAATGGCAAGATTGAGGACATCCGCCAGGAAATCCAGGAATCTCAGTTGAAGATTGCCGAACTTGAGAAGGAATTGAATGTGATATGCGAGAGGGCTGCCGATGCCATGAACCTCCTTGAGGAGAATGGCGTGAAGGTTGACCTTGATGAGAAGCAGAAGGAGGAGGAGGAAGGCAAGAATGATTGGATTGTTGGAATGGATCATTCTGGCATAAGCCATGCGCGTCCCAGTCAAGGAGTCATAATAGACTGTGGAAACATGACGACAACCTTGTCACCAGACTTGTTTCAGTTGAGCAAAGAGGAGTTGGATGCAATCCAAACGGCATGGGGTGATTATTCGTCATGTCTTACGGTTGATGACAGTGTTTCCCCATTTACGACCACATCCGGCGCGTCATGTACATCTGCATCCAGCGCGTCATGATTTCAAAATGGAGTATAATTGAACTGCTATGAGCGAAGTGATTAACAACAAACTGACGTTTACCCCAACTTGTCCAAATTGCCAATGCGTTGTCGCAATTGAGAAGGACGATGCTGGTGGGTATTATGTCAAGTGCGAGAACTGCAACAACGATTGGGCAACATCCCCATTCTCCAACCAACATGACGAAGTTGAATGGCTTGAGAAGTTCCATTCAGAAACCCCATATCCACCTGCGCCAGAATATCCACCACCTCATTCAGATGTGAAGGTTCTGATGGAGATTGCCCATTCAAGCGAAACCTTGAAGAAAGCCTATGACCTTGTGAGTCAAGCGTATGACTTGATCAACAAAGACAAGGTTGCGAGGCAGTACATCAAGTTCAGCGCAAAGGTCGCGTGGCATCAGTTCGTCTGGGACATCCTCATGAAGCAGTACAACAGGGACAATCCTGACAGCAAGGGCACATACCACCTCAGGGCATTTGACTACTATGGCATCCAACCTGGAATGCTTGTTGGCGATGGTGATGAATGCGAAGGAAGTTCAGCGGGAAATTGAACCAAAGGAAAAATGAAAATGGGAACAGTGGAAATATTGGGAAACACGGAATCAAAGCCAATCACCATGATAGGTGAGATGGCGGGGATATGTTGGGGTGCAGATACATCTGACGATGGCAAGAACCACAAGAGGGGCGTGGATTGCATCAAGTCGAACCACGGAAGGGCTTTGGAATATCCTTCCATATATCTTGTGCTTGATGGCTATTCTGCCAAGGTGATACGCGAGTTCTACACACATATAATTGGGAATACACGTCTTCAAGCCTCCACCAGATACATAGACTATTCAAAGTGCTTTGATGTGGTTGTTCCAAAGTCGGTGGCTGTGAATGACGAGGCGTTGAAAACATGGAGGGAGTTCATGGCAAATGTTCCAGCCACAATCCGGAAGTTGAAGGAACTTGGCATTCCAACCGAAGATGCAACTAATGTATTGCCATTGGCATATGTCACCAAGATTGTTGTCAAGATGAATCTTCGTTCCTTGATGAACATGGCGGAAATGAGGTTGTGCAATCGAGCCTATTGGGAATTCAGGGAATTGATGAGTGATATCTTGACTGAACTTGCGAAGTATTCTGACGAATGGGAAGAACTCATATATGATCTGAAGGTGTTCAAGCCAAGGTGTGAATTGCTTGGCTACTGCCCCGAGACAAGGGGTTGTGGGAAGAAGAACAAGAAGGAGTGAGAGAAGAATGAATTGGGACATCAGTTGGGAAATGAAAAATGGGGATTCTGAGACTGTTCTTGGAACAACTAGAGTTTCCGCGAACAAAGTGATGGATGCCCTTGACAAGTTCTTCAAGGGGAAGGACAGTTGCACGAAGAAGATGACTGGAATCAGGGTTGTTCCAGAAGAGACAAATAAGCCCAAGAGAAGGAAGGTATTGGACAGATGAAAGTCATAATTGATGGAATAACATACGAGGGAACAGAAGAGGAGATTCGGAGAATCGTGGAGAATCCGCCACACAGACCTCCTGTGCAAATCAACAATTGGGACGAGTGGGGAAGGAAGATTCCGCCCATGCCACTATATGCTCCAACAGAAGAGCCATATAGAAGGGAATATCCGATTGTGCTGTGTTCAATCATGTAATGGGAGAGAGAAAAATGAGAGTTACTATCAATGGAATCACCTACGAGGGTACGCCAGAAGAGATTAGGGACATTGTGGAGAATCCACCCAAGGCGAATGACCAGCGCATTGATTGTCCCAACAACGATAGGTGGAACTATCCAAGAAGAGAACCACATTTCCCGAATCCAATTATGACTTGGTGGGAGGCACCCGAAATACAGAGGAACTGGGATGGTTCCCCGAGAGTCACCTGCACATGTCTATCTTGTTGAGAGAGGCGATTAAATGACCTGGCAGGTAATACTTGTTCTCATGCTCCTTGGGCATCTTGTTGCCGACTATACCCTTCAGGGATGGTTGGCAGACGGGAAGCAGAAGTCATGGTGGGACAAGATTTGTGGTGGAAAGGTGCTTGAGAAGTACAGGTTCGACTACATTGCCGCCCTTGTCTGCCATGCCCTCTATTGGAGCATCTTCATCTGCGCCCCATTCTTTGCGTCAAGTTGGTTTCTCGCTGCGGTCATATTGAACACGGTTGCACATGCAATCATTGACGACCTCAAGGCGAACAGGATGAAGCTGAATCTGATTCAAGATCAGCTTCTTCATATGGGTCAGATAATCTTGACATGGGGAATAATGATGGCGATTTAAGGAGAGAATACAATGGCAGATGACAATGAAAAACCCAGACTTCCGGACTACAACTTTGAAGCGCAGAAGCTGGTTGTGGACTATGTGAAGGAGCATCTTGACAAATCCGACCCATATGTGCAGTTTGTCGTATATGTTGTGTGGCAGTGTTGCATACTTGGAAATCGGAAATGGCTGATTTCAACAACGCTTCCTGATGGAATGTACTACGAGGTCACATACGATTTCAACAAAAGCTGCTACTACTTGGATGCTTACAAAAAGTTCGAGAACCGCTGCATTTGGTGCAATGAAATACGCAAATGAGTAACAGAGTTGTTGCTATATTTCTTGCAATCTTCTTGGGATGGTGTGGCATACACAAGTTCTACTGCCACAGGGTGTTTCAGGGAGTCTTGTATTTCTTCTTCTGCGAAACCGGAATCCCTTGGCTGTTTGCCATAGTTGATGCAATCAGGTATGCGTTCATGGACGATTCTGAATTCAATTGCAAATACTCTTGACCCCCCCCCCCCATTGATGCAATCAAGGTTTTGTTGATTTCATCAACAACCCCATTGACTTACCGACCAAATTATGGTATACTATAGATGTTGACAAGGAGAAAAGCCATGATGGTGTATGAAGTCAGAATGAAGAACACGGCAAGTGGCAGAACGAAGGTTCTGCGCGTGGATGCCATGGACTGCATGGATGCCCATAGGCAAGCCCTGATGAGCATGGGTTCGTTTGGGCATTGGACTATTGTGGACTCGAAGTTGGTCTCCGTGAAGTATTGAAAGGATAATGGACAATGAACCTTGGAATCCCAGATTGTTGCCCCGTGTGTGGGGGCAAACTTGAAATCATCACGTCAAAGGATGGCGTGAAGAACCTGTTTTGTGTGAACGAAAAATGCCCTTCGCGCTTCAACGAGCAAGTATCCGCGTTCTGCGAGAGGCTTGGCATCATGGGCGTTTCCAACACAACCCTTGAGAATTGGGGCATCAAGACCATACAAGACATAGTGGATTTCAAGCCCAATCCAGCGTACAAGAACGAGGTGAAATTTGCCGAGGAACTTGACAAGAAGATGTGGAACGCCAGCAAAGAAAGCATCTTCATCGCGTTGTCCGCGCTTGTGTATGGCGTTGGAAGAAGGGAAATGAAGAAGTTCTGGGACAACTGGGGTTCTGGTTGCCTTGACAGTCTGATTTCAATTGAGAACCCATCCGTGAAGGAGCAGATGATTATGGACTCGTTGAAGGTTGTCAAGGAGGCGTATTTCTCCATTGTTGACAATCCGAAGTACAACGAGCCGAAGGTGGTTGAAACCCCCAAAGTGGATTCAAGCAAAGGGAGCATCTGCTTCACCGGCAAACTTGAAACCATGACCCGTTCTGTTGCCCAGGACAAGGCGAGGAAGCTGGGCTACGAAATTGCGGAGTCCGTTGCGAAGGGGCTTGGCACATTGGTTGTTGCTGACGCCGGACTGAAGGGTGAACCATCGTCAAAGCTGAAGAAGGCGCAGAAGTTGGGAATTCGCATCATGAGCGAGACCGAGTTCAACGCGCTTTAAGGAGAAGAAGAGCAAAATGAAGATGATGGCGAGAGGAGAGGACACCCGCTACTGGTTAGCAGTGGTTCGAGTGGACGGCAAGGTCGTCCCACAGTTCGGTGGGAAGCCAGTAAATTGGCTAACAGCACATAGCCGAATGGAGAGGTTCAAGAATATGAAGAGATACTGGATTGGAGCGGGTGAGTTCCCAGTAAAGTCACTGAGGTTGGTTGAGATCACGACCAAGTGGAAGCGAGTAGTGGAGAGCGAGGACAAGACAACCACGAAGGAAGAGGATATTTAGGAAAGGAGAACGAGACATGTACGGAGACAAGAACACAATCAAGGACAAGTTGCCGAGCTGGTGGAAGTATGGCGACCCTCTCTACTACTGCGAAGAGGACGACACCCTTTGGACTTCCCAGGAAGAAGTGTCAATCCATTGGTATGACATCCGCATCAATAACATCGTGAATCTTCTCAACAAGGCGCGAAACGAAGCTGCGGAGCATCTGGCTGGAATGAGCAGATGCAAGAGCATGTATCCCATATACCAGAAGGAGATTGACAAAGCCAACGAACGGCTCAAGGTGCTTCTGGCTTCAAGGGATTGGCGCGAGACGAACAGCTCCCATGCCGACAAGAGGCGCGAGGTGGTGACTCTTCAGTACAAGAGGTACGAGTGGCTTGACAAACTCCACAAGGAGCAGCGGACGTTTGCTCAGCTGAAGGTGGCGTACAAGATGGCGAAGGAGGCTGTGGCTGACTTTGAGAAGATGCTCAAGGAGTATCAGACCAAAAGGGATGCCACAAGGGAACACTGGAACAAGGCGCAGGAAGCTGAGAAGAACAAGGAGAAATGAAAATGGAGAACTGGATTCCAATAGACGAGTCTACTCTTGTTTGCGAAATGGCGAACAAGAACAAGGCTCAGACCCATCTACCGATGAACATTTGGATTGACGAAAACCAGACCTACATCAATGGACATCATTCCAAGAGGGTGAAGTTTCAGCTTGACCATGGGAATCGAATGAACCTATCCAGATTTGGGACTATGGACTTGAATGGAAACCTTCACTGTGAGGACATTGGAGAATTGAGCCAAGAAGACATCAATGCGCTTCGCAATTTCGTTCTGAACAACAAAACAGCACTCGAACATGTTGCTGACAACGACATTTGGTTGGACGAAATCTGGCCGAGCATCATATTGGGTGGAGAACCGGCATCATTTGAGGAAATCCAAAAGTTGAACCTCAAAGTGGATGAACTGATAGAGTACAACAACTCGCTGGATTGATGCGAGAAGGAGCAGACAAAATGACACTCTACATGAAGAAGAGCCCGATTTACTACACCATCTTCATACAGGGCTTCAAGGACAAGAATGGGTGGTATCTCTCCAACGAGGATGAGATTGACGAGTTTGCGAAGAAGTTCAACTTGGACTGGCACTGGAACATGAGGAAGGGGGTTCTTTCATTCAAGGACAAGTCAGATGGGGAAAAGATCTATAGACCTGGATATGTCCAGATTGGGGATGTTGTTGCAGCCTATGACGATTGGGGGACATTGCGTGTTGAGGTCTGTACTTCCGAGGAATTCGAGAAGAAGTTCATCAAGGTTGACTAAATGGAGAAACTGACAATGGCAACTAAGAAACCTGCAATCACTGAGATCAAGGACTTCAATGGAACTCCCGTCCATGTTGGGGACAAGATTGTGTATATTGAAAAGACCTATTGCACCGCCGGTTTGGCATTTGGAACTGTAATTGGATTGTCAAAGGTGTTTGGCAGAGATTGTGTTGTGGTTGAAGACGGGTTCGGTTTCAAGTCAAAGCCAACATCGCAAAGCATCTACAAGGTGAATTGATTCATGGACACACCATCAATTGAGGAACGCATTGCCGATTTCCAGAGGCAATTGGATGTGGTGAGGGAGAAGATGAAGAGAGTGGAGGAATCGTCCCCCAAAATCTACATCAACCTCCGCCAGTACATGAATCGGCTCAGAGAACTCAAGGGCAAGGAACTTGACAGCAAGGATGAATTGGATTTCGTCCGCCACCAAGTCAAGGCTTTGCTTGCCGACAAGGAGCAGATTGAGAAGGAATATCAGGAGTTGAAGCAGAAGGAACGTGAGATTCTTCTGTACATTGAAGAACTCAAATAGAAAGGAAACTGACAATGGCTGCGAAATTCAAGATTGACAAGTTGAAGGGCTTCTTCAAGACCATGGCTGAAATCGAAAAGCGAATTGAGGAGATTGCACCGCTCTGCACGGACATCACTTCACGCGAGGACATCATTGGATTCAGCTACGACGATGACGGCAGCATTATCATAAGGGTGTATAGCAGCGACTGTGGCAACGATGCCTATTGGTTCCCGCTTGAATATCTCGCCATGGATGACGAGGAGATTCTGAAGTCCGAGAAGAAAAAGGACGAATTGGCAAGGAAACTTCGGGAGCAAGAGGAACTCAAGGAGAAAAAGGCAAAGGAGAGGGCTGAACGCAAGGAATACGAACGCCTCAAGAAGAAGTACGAGGGTAGTTGACAACCTGCCAGAAATGTGATATAATATAGGTGTTTCAAGCAAAGGAGAAACAAGATGAACGACATCAAGCAGAGAATTGTTGAAGCGAACAAGGCATACCGGGAAGGTCAGCCATTCCTATCGGACCAGGAGTATGACGACCTTTTGGAATCCCTCAAGGCATCCATGTCCGAGGAAGAGTACGAGGCTTTCGTTTCCACCTTGAACGAGGGCAGCATTGAAAAGAACCTTGATGGAAAGGTGAAGCATCCGTTCATTATGGGGAGCCTGACCAAGATTAAGGCAGAGGAACCAGAAGAGGTCAAAAAGTTCATCAAGGAGAACATCGTTGGAAAAATGTCAGTCTCCGCGAAGGTGGATGGCATTTCGTCAAGGGCCGAGTACCGAAATGGCAAGTTGGTTTCGCTCACCACCCGTGGGGATGGATATTTTGGTCAGGACATCACAAGCAAGGCGAAGTACATCAAGGGACTTCCTCAGACCATACCCCATGGTCCGTGGGACAACTTCACAGGTTCCATTCGTGGCGAGTTGGTTATCATGCGCTCGGACTTTGAGGGAATCAAGGACAAGTACGCCAACCCCCGCAATGCTGCCGCAGGAATCATGAACCGCAAGGATGGTGACAAGAAGTTCAACGAGGCTGAAGCAAGGCTTGTGTCTTTCGTCCCCTACACCATTCTGGGGAATCAGTATGCCAAGGAAGAGCAGTTTGGAATTCTCAAAGACATGGGCTTCATGGTAGCTGACAATGTTGTTGTCAATCCAAATGGGCAAGACTGGCGTGGGGATGACATCGTTGATTGGCTTTTCAAGACTGCCCAGGAAGAACTCCCCTATGAGACCGATGGGCTTGTGATTTGCGATTCTGAGTGGAGGAACGAGGACAAGTACCGCCCGGATGGCTGCAAAGCGTTCAAAATCAACTTGGGAGTTGGTGTGACCAAGCTGATTGGCATTGACTGGGGCACTCCCTCAGCAAATGGCAAGTTCACCCCGGTTGGCATCCTCGACCCCATTCAGCTTTGTGGCACTACTGTCAAGCGCGTGACACTCAACAATATATCGTATATCGAAAGACTCGGAATAGAAGTGGGGAAGAAACTTCGCATCAGGAAGTCCGGAGACATCATTCCTCAGGTTCTTGAAGTGCTTGATTGATGTATAATCCATTTAGGAGACATAACCAATGGCTGAAAAGAAATCCAAGAAGAAAGCACCAAAGAAGACCAAGGTATATGAGTGCTACCACTACGAGTTCGACTATGACGACCTTGGCAAATACTACTGGTGTCACAACCAGGACATTCCTTGTCAGGAATGCAATGTTGGAAAGGGTTTCTATTGCCAGCAGTTCTGCCCTGGCTACAAGAAAGGAAACCTCAAGGGTTCTTGGGTCATCTCTGATTGGGAGAAGGACGAAGCCAAGAAGTTCAAGGAAAAGTTGGTAAATGAAGCCAAGTCGAAGGAAGCTAAAGAACGCGCTTTGTTGAAATATCTCAAGGAGAAATACGAAAATTGACAAGCGCAAAAGGGGGAAGGTTATGACCACCAGTAAATTCATGAAAGCAAGCGACAAGCCCATGTTCATGCTTGAGTCGTTCAACTATTCCTCTCCACAGTTCTTGACAGAGGGGATAATCCGAACATACAATCCAGAATTCGTCATCAAGAGGCTTCAAGGGAAAATCAAGGATGACTTCGGCATAAACATGTTCGAGGTAAATTCCAACAACAATGTTGAATATGACGATTCCTACATCTTCATCAACTATCCCAACAGCAAATTGTCGGACAAGTTCTGTGGCAGCGTGTATTCCAAATTGGAATTGGGTATCTATAGGATAGGGATGTGCATCTATGTTGATGAACCAAATCTGGATGAATCGTCCAAGTTAGAGGAATTCAAGGATTCCATAGACAAGGTGTGCCAATGGGCGGGGATGTTCATTTCCATCGCCAAATCAAGACCATGCAGGGAAAGCAGAAACGCCAGGATATTCACCATTGTGGTCGAACCCATGTTCTCAGACAAGGACTTCGAGTTGAACAAGTGTCCAGGAATCAAGACCCTCTACCACTTGACGAAATCATCAAGGGTGGGCAAGATATTGACGGGTGGATTGAACCCAAAATCGTCCAATGCCAAGTTCAAATACCCGGACAGAATCTACCTTGGACTTGACCCATATGAACTTGAGCATGATTTACTGCCGAAGTTCAGGGAATTGGATGGTACAAGTTGTCGAGACGATTATTCCATATTGAAGATTGACATATCCAAGATTCCATCCAAGAACAAGTTCAAGGTTGATCCAAACTACCCAGATGGACTGTTTACATCAGACAACATCCCACCTTTTGCAATAGGGGTGTTCAAGGATGTCATCACATAACCAACTACACCACTTGATGTGGGCTTTACAGTCCCCTTGTTTTGGTGTATAATTCCCTTAAGGAGAAATACGAAGAGCCATGAAGGGAAGCAATTGGAGAGACAGCAGAATGGCATGCGAGTTGTTCTACTTGAACGACCCGACATGCGCCGAGAAGCCTTATCTGAATCCAGAGCCAGAAATCACCATGGTGAAGGAGTTCAAGGTCAAGGACTTCAAGGAGGCAATCCAGTTCACGAAGGAATGGAACGAGAAGCATCCAGAGCATGTCCATTATTGGAGGCATGTCCACAACAGGGGGGATTATGGTCTCTGGCACAAGGATGGGATTTGCAGTTGGGGGTTGTCTGATGTTGACAATCATTTCGTGGACAAGATTGCTGAACTCAGGTTGAAGCTGCGGCAGATTGACAAGGAGATTGCCAACACCGACCCCAATAGACATCCATTGCATCATTGGAGCTGCCGTCATGATCGCTTGAAGTTGGTGAAGAAGATTGCCAAGATTCGGAGGATTTCCACATGCTGTCTTGTCAGATTCCTTGTGGGGGTCAAGATTGCCGTTTCAGATTGGTGCAGTTGGTGGCTCAAAGACTTCTGGGTTGACAAGTTCAAGGACTGGAAGTGGGAAAGGAAGCGGCTCTCCACATGGAAGAAAACAGGACATTCGCCAGACGAGTGGTGGTCGCTTGAACTGCACCTGCTTGAGACGCTCAAGTTCAACCTCAAGAGGATAATCCAGGATGGAATGGGAATCAACAGTGTCTTCATTGAGGATGTTTTGAGGAAACGCCATGCCAACGAACCAGACTTTGACCTTGAGAAGGAGTTCATCAAGTTCCACATGGGCGAGAACACTGGAGTTGAAGAAGAGGTTGTTGAACTTCAGAAGCAGACATACGAGCGCATCTGCCACCTTGTTGACCTCTACACCTTCTACTTGAACCAAGAGGTTGACGACAAGGACATCTACGATCATCCCGAGTTGAGAACCCCAGACATGGTTGAGACCTACATTGACGGGACATACGACATGATTGACTACAAGGACATGCTGGAGAAGGGCAAGAAGTGCTGGAACGAAATCTGGGATCTTGTCAAGAAATACGGCCAGCAAATGGGTGATTGACCTTGTCCAATGTTGGTAAATACTGATATGATTGAGTACCAATATATACCTGACAGCAAGATATGCGTGTCCATGATGAAATTCTCCATAGACGAAACCACGGACACCATACATTAGGTTGCCATTCTGGGTGGATGCCATGGCAATTTCGCCGCCATAATGAAACTTCTCAAGGGCAGAAAGGTTCAGGACGTGATCCAGGAACTTGAAGGCATTCAATGCGGCAGGAGAGGCACATCCTGTCCAGACTAGATTGCCAAGGCGTTGAAGAAATATGTGGATGGTGAGATTTCGCATTGATTATTGTAAATAATACCACAAAGACCCCATGTCTTTTTCATTAGAGGTATATTACAATGGCAGAATTGACAGAGAAGAAATTTGGATATGTTGTGAATTCACCACATCATTGCCATCCACCATGTCCTCCACCACCCAGGCCAATTCCTCCATCCATGACCGTGAAGGATTGGATGGAGTACATCAATTCCTACATTGATGTCCGCGCCCGTCAGATTTACGACAAGTTGAAGAAGCTGATTCCTGGGGGTGGATCCAGTTCAGAGGTCTGGCCCAAGGATTTCATCTTGTTGAGGGATATAAGCACCAATCAGGTGTATGAAGTCTATATGGAGAATGGGTCTTTGTCTTCAAGACCACATCAGGGTTCTTGATTGCATCAAGATTCTTGATTGCATCAACCCATATTTGAACAACATGGCTGGAAAATTGTTTTGTTGAAGGACAATCCCAGCCATTTGTCATCTAATCTTCCATCCATCCCATATGTATTGGGAAGACTCTTGAAACCATTTCACGTTTTTCTGGGGGATTGGGTCCTTCCCTGCTCTGTCAAGTGAATTGGTTGATATTGGACCCACAGCTTCAATTTTGGGGGGTTCATTGATTGCTTCATGTTCATTCGGGTTGTTTTTCTCTTGATTGATGGCTATTGCAGTGAACAATCCTGTCAATATTGCCGCAACCACACCCAGTATTTTCGCCTTGTTGAACTTCATGATGAACCTCCTTTCATTGCTTGTTGTGTCATATTTACCATTTTCAACAGATTATTGTAAATATACCTTGGACAATCAAGTGAACTGCGAGGTTGATGCAACATGGTGAAAAGAACAGGAAAACAGAGAGTGCGAGATGCTTCTACACCGAGGAATTTGGATGTTTTCTTGAACCAGCCGAACATCAACATGGTGGTTCCGTGGATATATGACATATACAAGAACATGGCTAAACCTAAATCAAGAGATGGTGAAAGCGAGGATGATCCAATCGCAAAGGATCTTCAGTGCTTCCTCAATCAACCAAACATCAACATGACAATACCTTGGATATATGAGATAGCCAAGGCTGTGAAGTCAGGTGGTGGTGGAGGAGAAGGTTCTGACCTGAAATGGGATGACATAGATTTCAATGGGGGCAATAGTTAATCATGGCGAAAGTAACATTCAAGGTGGTCACTCCACAAAATTTCAAGAATCAACCTATTGTTGATGGTCAGTTGTTGTTTGTCCATGATGTTAGCACTGGTCTTGGAAAAATATATCTTGATTATGGGAAGACAAGAGTTTGTTATACACCAGAACCAGGAATGAACTATGTTGGCATTTCAACCACAGATCCAAAGACTGGAACTGTCACAATAGATGGTCAAGTGCTGCAACCCAGACCTAAAGATGTCGTTGTCTATGGCAAGAAGGAATATATGTGGCGAATAGACACTGACAACAACAACCAGCCCAGGTGGATGGAGATTGGAGACGAGGAATCCCCAGATTGGCTTGACTCCACTGGAAGTGAATGGAATACTTGAAATTCCACTTGAGTTTTATTGGTCTTTTTGGTAAATATACATCGAGATTGGATTTCCCATTGGGAGTTGTGTTCTCATTGGGATTTGCAAATCACAACAAAAACACAAAGAGGTAAACAATAATGGCACAAGTTAAATTCTACTCTGTGGCTTCCCTCCCAGAGTCACCAAATGCTGGTGGCGTGTATTTCGTCGATAATGGCGAACTCTACAAGGGTGGTCAGAGGTTCGGACTTGGTCGCGTGACAGTTGATGCCGATTTCGTTCCTTCCACATCCTCCAAGGATGGGCAGGCTCGTGGTGACATCGTGGTGACTGGTTCTGGCGCAGGCTGGGTCTTTGATGGTGAAAATTGGCAAAGCATTGGTGGAGACATTGCGTCTCTCCAGAGCATGTGGCAGGCCGATATCTCCACATGGACGGCAGGACTTGCCACCACAGGTGAAGACAAGTATATCACTGGCATCACCCAGGGTGCGGATGGCAAGGTGACAGCTGCAACCTCCACATTCTCCACGGATGTGAAGACGGCTATTGGCGATGGCGCTGCTTCAAGCACGGCAAATGGCATCACAGTGTCCGTGGTCACGACATCTGGTTCTGTGACAGGCGTTGAGGTGGCAGCTGCGAACATCAGCGCCACTTCTGGCACATTCGAGAACTTGACGGTCACTGACACAGCAACCTTCTCAGCAACCACAGTTTCCGCTGACACCCTTACGATTGGTGGAAGCACGGTTGAGCAGTTGGCTGACAAGCAAATTGCTGCAATCTCTGCAAGCACAGTTGTAAGCGCAAGCAATGGCATCACAGTGAGCGTGACGACCCAGGGTGGTTCTGTCACAGCAGTCTCTCTCAATGCTGAGGCATTTGGCAACACAATCCACTTCCGTGGCGTTGAGGCTTCTACTGGCGCTGTGAGCGATCCTGTGGCTGGCGATATCGTGGTGATTGGTTCTACACCTGGTGAGGGCTTCGTTGCCGGTCAAGAGTACATCTATGATGGCACGAAGTGGGAACTCATTGGCGACCAGAACACCTATGCTGTGAATGCATATTCTTCAACAGCTACAGTGTTCACGGGAGTTGAGACGGTTCCTGGTGCGTTGAATGCGGCAGGTGCTGCGATTGACGCGCTCAAGACCAAGACTGACGCATATGTTGGTGGTTCTGCTTCTGATGCTGACCAGGGCGTTGCTGTCACGGTGAGCGTTGATGCTACGACACTCGCTCCTTCTGTGGATGTGGTTGTCACTTCCGCGACATTGTTCGATGGATTGGATGCTACGGTGTCCTCTGCTGCCAAGGGCGTTGAAGTTGAAGTTGTTGAGGAGAATGGCAAGCTCACAAGCGCAACTGTTGCTGTGACGGCTTCTTCCGAGATGGCATTTGGTGCAACTGGTTCTGCAAATGACCTCGCAACCACGGCTGCCGTCAAGAGCTACTTCGAGAACAACCTTGTGTGGCTCGGAGCGGATGGCAATCCGGTTGATGGGGGCAGCACGCCTGATCCTGCAAAGACCAGGTTCACCATTCAAGGTGGACCGGTTAGGGAACATAACATAAGTGGATCGCTTGACAGGCAGTGGCTGGATAGCAATGAATATTATGATGGGGAAAACTCTGAGTGGTTAGTGAACATACTTCAGGTAGACATTGGAAATACAGTTACAAGCATCGGAAGTCAGACATTCGATATGTGCGGCGATCTTACGAGTGTGACGATCCCCGACACTGTGACCAACATTGACATGAATGCGTTCATGGGTTGCAATAACCTTACAAGTGTGACAATAACTGCAAATGGTGGAAATGCTGAATCTGTCAAGTAGATGATGATTGACGCTGGAGCGACAGAAGTAACTACTTGGAACATGCCAAGCTGATTGACTTGTCAAGCAAGCATTAGATTGGTACATTAAAAGAGATCTGGGAGTCAAATCCCAGATCTCTTCTATTTTGACCAGATGATAAGTTATTACAGGTCCTCATATGTGAGAGTTTCGCCTGCCGCGGTGATCTTGAAAGACCCATCTGTGCATTCCACCACAGGAACTTCATATTCTCCGGCACCAAGTTGCGAGACAGTAAGCATTGTCTTGGCATCAGCTTTAGTTTTCTCTATAACTATTTTACTAAAGCCGGTATACTCTAATGCCCCTTCCCCTATAGTCGTCACACTAGATGGAATATGCAATTCAATATTGGGGCCAAAGTAGCTACCAATTGCGCCTGCGCCAATACTTGTCACAGTATTTCCAATCTCAATCTTGGTGAATTCTTTCTGCCATTCGCCCACTCCATTTTGGAATCCGTTAGCCTTAAACCAATCGCTAGTTAGCGTTCCAGAGATGTCATATTCCTCAGTGTTGCCATTGCTCAAAGTGAACCTGGTCTTTGCAGGATCAGGCGTGCTGCCCCCATCAACCGGATTGCCATCCGCGTATAATTGTCTATGTAAATAATAGTTGTGCATCTTTCAAAGAAGGAAATCCACTCATCATGAAACTACAGATTCTGGTTCCACAGTACAAGGAGAAGAAGGGCACAATCAAGCCTCTTCTCGATTCCATAGCCCTTCAACAGGGCATTGACTTCAACGATGTTGGGGTCGTCATAGTCAACGATGGCTACCCCAAGTCAAAGCTGACTGACAAGTTCTTGAAGTCCTATCCATTCAAGATTGACTACTACATGGAGGAGCATAGAGGCGTTTCTGGAACCAGGAACTCCTGCCTTGACCACGCAACCGCGGAATATGTCATGTTCTGCGATGCTGACGACATGTTTTTTTCCATGGTGGGATTGAACATCATCTTCGCCGAGATGGACAAGCCAGGTGGGTTCAACTCCCTCACAACGAAGTTCTACGAGGAGGTTCATCGAGATGGCAAGGTCTGGTTCACCGAGCACAAGAAGGACAGGACATTCGTCCATGGCAAGTTCCACAGACGCCAGTATCTCATAGATCTTGGAATCAGGTTCAACGAAGCACTCACTGTCCACGAGGACTCCTATTTCAACTACATGGCGACAACCCTGGCGTCTGACCCGAACACAATCAAGTATTCTGATGTTCCAATCTACCTTTGGAAGTGGCGTGATGATTCTGTCTGCCGCCACGACCCACTCTACATGCAGAAGACCTACAAGAACTACCTTGATTCCATCACCGCGCTCATAGAGCAGATGATCAACCGTGGAAAGATTGACAACGCGAACATGCTCATCTGCAACCAGATGTTCGATACCTATTATCTGATGGACACGCCATCTTGGCTGAACCAGGACAATCAGGAGTACAGGCTTGACACGGAGAAGAGGTTCAAGGAGTTCTACGAGAAGTATGGCGATAGGTTCAACAAGCTGGACAATGCGTTCAAGTTGATGGTGTCGAACCAGGTCCGAGCCAGCAAGATTAAATCTGGCATGGAGATGGAGAAGCAGACCTTTGAGCAGTGGATTGACTACATCAAGGGGCTTTGATTGCATCAAGGGGTTGTGAAAGTATAATATAACGAAGGAGATAATAACATGTCTGAATCGAGCAAGTCCATAACGATTGGTGGAACAGGGTTCTTCAACCTTTTGTTCCTTGTGTTCCTTGTACTCAAGTTGACGAATGTCATCAACTGGAGCTGGTGGTGGGTTACCGCCCCATTGTGGGGGCCTGTTGCCGTGCTGCTTTTGTTGGTGGTTGTGACTGGGGTGATTTGTGCCATATTTGGAACATCACATCGGGGCATCTACTGATGGTCTGGCTTGCTGCTGCCTGACATCCTATCCAAGGCACAATCCAAAGAACTGAAAACACGAGGAGATTCAACATGAAAGACTTCATATACAACATATGGTCCAGATTCCTGACATGGTTTGGGAAAATCAAGGTGCTTACATTCAACTGCATCCCTGTCCTTGCACAGGACAAGCCATATTACATAACGGGCTACGACATATTCAGCATGCTCAAGTTCATATAGCCGGGTGATGTCCTCATACGGGGATATGACGACTATCTGGATGGAAGGTTCATTCCAGACGAGAAGGGCTATTCCCATGCTGGGATATATGTGGGGGACAACGAGGTGATTCACGCGGTGTCTCCATCTGTCGAGAGGATCCATCTGGTTGATTTCTGCGTCTCCGACAGGATAATGGTTCTTCGCCCACAAGATGGCGCGTTGGAGGCAATCAACATCGCAGCCAAGAAACTGGGGGTTCCATATGATTTCAGCTACGACACCGACATTGGGAAGCTCTATTGCTTCGAGTTGATTTCGGTGTGCTATCCACAGGCGCAGATGAAAACCCACACGGTCAAGCAGATGTTTGGGTTGATAAGGCGCGACTGCTTCATAGCGAAGTCCATATACGACAATCCGTTCTTCAAGAAAATCTATGAGCGGAACGAACGTGGCGTGGTGAGATGTTTTGAGAATGTATAATTGAGATTGGAGGAACAATACAATGAACGAAGATCAGCAGACAATGACAGAAGAGGAGTGGGAGGAGGCATATGCGCAGTCCCACATGGAGAGAATGGACGCAATGTACCAGATAATGGATGATGTGTTTGAAGCGCACAAGGATGAGCTGGATAAGTACATCATGAACGATGACTTTGAGGGACGTGACAAATTGATTGACCAGATGATTGACGAGATTGTTGAGCAATCTGGCAATTTCATAGGACGTTGTGAAGCGTCTGAATTCATAGACATGAAGTTGACCCCTGAGATTCCTGCTGCGCCCAACAAAGAACAGGACACCGATGAAATAGAAGCTGAGGCAGATGCATATGAGCAGTCCCACATGGAGAGATGGGAAGCCCTCAACAGAGTCATGGATGAGGTGTATGAGAGACATCAGGGCGAGTTGGTGGATTCACATGGAGATGCACAAGAGGGATTGATTGAGCAAATTGCCGACGAAATGGTTGAGGAATCTGGTGGTATTCTCATGAAGGACGAAGCGCTTGGCTTCATCAGAGCCAAGTTGACCTGTTCAAGGGATGTGGAGCAGATCGCCAATTCATGAGACCATAACTGCTTCAGGAAACATATTGTCGCATGAAGAGATTGTCTCTTTCATCAAGGACAAACTGGAAGGACATTGATACAATGGGTGTTGTAAAGAAGAACAATGTGTTCTACATAACGCCCAATCCAACAAGAAAGGGATTGGGCGTTGCCTTTTTGCATAATAAAAATGAAGACAATAATACATAGATCCATGTTGACAACGAATCTGTTTCAAATATAGACAAAGAGATTCCATTGCAAATACCACTTGGAAATAAACCATCAATTGACAACACATTCATTGAGCGCAATCTGATTTTCGTGTGGATAGGGGACAAACTGCCTGTGTACGCCAAGAACTGCATGGATGCATATCGCAAGATGAATCCTGAATTCAGCATAATACTCAAATGGCACACAGTGAGGGATGTGGAGCATCCAAAGGATGTCTTGTTGAAGAAGGCTGTTGATTCAATCCTGGAGGTCAAGGATGGAATTCGGAACAGACACTACGACTTCATCAAGCGGTATCTGGACGAGGGAAGGAAGTTCTGCCAGGTTGTGGCGAATCTTCTGAGGTTCATGGTGTTGGAGGAAATGGGTGGAATCTATCTGGACATGGATACGTTGCCCATGAGACCATTTGACGATGAACTTCTTGCGAGTGGGTCGTTCAATTCAATCTGCTCTGGGTGGAGGGACATGGAGATGTGGAACAAGACCCATAGGGATGGAAAGGAACTCTACCACAAGACCTGGGATGAAAGCACATGTAAGTTCTTTAAGTTTTCAGACATCTTCATGATAGGACATGCCAAAAATGGTCCTGACTTCAAATATGCGAAATACGCCCGAATCCAGAACAACTTCGACACAGGGATGTATCTTCGCAACCATTTTCTACATGATCCAAAGTTCCTTGAGATGCGGGAATCGTTCCTGAAGGGCGACTTGAAGGAATGTCCATATGACGGTTCTGGAAAGTACATACAGCACTTCTTCGATGGGACTTGGATTAAGTCAGATGTGTATGGGATCAGAACCCCAAGATGCAAGTACGACCTGCAGGAGACACTGGAGATTCCAAGATGGTTGGAGAAGCAGACGAAGACCGAGTACATAGACAATGGCGTGGTGTCATATCTGACGAAGAGCGCTGAGTTCATACCACATCCATCCGAGGATGTCCTCAAGATATTTGGGACGACGAAATTCACCGACGACGAGAGCAAGATGGCAGATGAAATGAACATGAAGATGCATCGCGCCATTCAGAAGATATGGGAGGGCATAGAGGCATGATTACATTCAAGTCAAGGGAAGGGAGACTTGGGGAGTTGATGCATCTCATATATGGGTTGTTCTACTTCTGCATACGGAACGATGTTCCATTGGAGGGCATTGTCATAGACAAGGACTATTCTGGAAAGGCGTATGATTCCGAGGAAAGGGACTATGTGATACGGGACAACTGGCCCATATTCTCCAACATACAGAGCAACATCATTGAGTGTGGGAATTTCCAGAAGTTCCTTGACGAAAACCATTTCCAGGAACTCTCCAATGGCTATGGCATATACCAGAAGCCAATCAAGGTGGATTTGGGGAAGAACCACATTCTGGCCGACTATTGGCATTTTCCATACAACAGAAAGCTGTTCCACGCCTTGTTCCGAGTCCCAAGATTGGTTGAGGCGTTGCGGGAAAGGAACATGGACATTGATTTCAACAACGCATGCTCATGCCACATCAGACGGGGAGACTTCAAGTTCATAGAGTCCAATCCAGAATTGTTGATGAAATACCATGACAAGAAGCCACCTACAGCGAAGATGGTTCAGGACAAGATGATAGAAGTGTGGATGAAGAATCCAAGCACCCAGATTCTGGTTTTCTCGGACGATATGGACTGGTGCAAGGAGAATCTTGCCACCAAGAAGGTTGTGTTCATGGAGGGCAACTTGCCATATGAGGACATCAACTTGATAGGCATGTGCAAGGAGCATCTGTCGTTCAACTCCAGCTATTTCAACTATGTGGGCATGATGTTGGGAGGAGATTGATGAACATTAATCTATATCAACGTGGTAGGTTGTGCAATCAACTGTTGGGAAGGATGTTTTTGCTGTATGTGTGCAAAAAGCATGGCTTGGACTTCAACATAGTCAGCTTTCATCCATCAAGATATGTTCAGGAACGAGATGGGTTCTATGGTAAATTCTTGAAATACGAGAGAATTGTATCAGATGGCGACTATGTTGATTTGTCTGACGTGGATGGAGTGACAATCACAGGAAAGGGTGGACAATTCCCCCATTTGAAATATGAGGTTGGTGTGGATGAAACAATCGTTCGGACAATCCAAGAACATGGTTTAAGCATTGGGAAGAAATGCCCCTCGTTCATTTTCCCCACATTGGACTTCATGTTGGATGTGGATGGTGGTCAACTGTTTTTGGACATGGTTGACAACACCAACATCGTGTCCAGAATGTTGGAAAGGTATCCAAGCATAGAGCAGGGAGCCATTGGATTGCACTTCCGAAGGACAGATATGATAATGAACAATGTTGAGCAATCCAACAATGAGCAGATGGGCATATTCAAAAAACATGATGGTTCAAACGAAGATCGTACATTCCTCATCTTCTCAGAGGATATTGCGTGGTGCAAGAAGAACATGCGGTCAAGCAGAAACAAGGTTATGTTTGTTGAAGGGAACAGGGATTATGAGGATTTCATCGCGTTGAGTTTGTGCGACAACATTTCCCAAGAGCCATTCAATTTCAAACACGCATCCACATTCACATAGGCTGCTGCATGTTTGAATTTCATCAGGAAGAGAGGAAGGCACATTACATGAAAACATATAAAGTGACATTGAAGGGTGGCATGTACAATCCAGGCGCAGGATTGGACGACGACACCACATATGAATGGGTTGAGGCTGACAATGAAGACGAGGCGTGGAAAATCGCACAGGACAAGTTCATGCAGGAGTATTTCCACCACATGGACGGTCAGGGACGTGTGGTTGTGGATGTTCGCGAGGATAATTGACGTTTTTCAAGAAAGGATGGATGTTCAACTATGAAAACAGCATTGGTTGCAGTCGCAAAGGATGAAGATCACTACATAGATGAGTGGGTTGAGTATCATCAGAAAATTGGATTTGACGATGTATACATCTATGGGGACGAGTGGGAGTTGCCTGAGCCTACTCGTTCAAGGAAAGGCGTGTTCTTTGAGAACTGGGAGCGGAAAAAACCAGATGCTGTGGTCAAGAACCCCCAGGTGGGTTGCTATCGTGATTTCTGCAAGAAGCATTGGAAAGAGTATGATTGGGCCGCGTTCTTCGACGTAGACGAGTTTTTGTTCATCAAGGAGACGAACAATGAATTGAAGCCTTTCTTGGAGAAGCATGGAGATTGTCCAGGTGTGTTCATTCAATGGTTGATGTTTGGCAGCAACAACTTGCAGGAAGTGGTTGATGGGGATTGGTCAGTCATTGAACGATTTGTTCAATCGGATGATGAATTGCATCCGACGGGGAAGACGATGGTCAATTTCAGTGTGATGAAGAACGATTTTCTGATGCATTGCCATAATATAGAGAAAACCGATAAATTCAAGGTACAAGACTTGTTCGGAAATGAAGTGGAAGGGGTGGATAACAAGTCAGATTTTGATCGACATAATCTGAACATGGCGTATCTTGCACATTATAGGACAAAATCCCATCAAGAATTCTTGGAGAAGGTGAAAAGAAATCTGGATGGTTATGGCGACAAGGATTGGACAATCCATGAAAAGGACTTCAAGGATTGTGACAAAAACGAAATTCTCAATTTGGACTTACGATATTACATTAATTCATTAAACACATAAAAGTAGGTTGTAATCTATGAAAAGAAACAAATGTTTGAGCATGAGCCTTTACGGCGAGAAAGTATGGTACTATCTTCCGCTGTTGTTTAACATGGATTTGATAAACAAGTCTGGATTTGACTATGACATCGTAATCCGCGCGGAAAGAAAAAGCAAGGAGATGCTTGGCCACATCTTGGAGCAAGAAGATGTGCATTTCAATAACGATTTGGTGATGGTGGATATGGATAGACCATCTACTCTTTCGCGCGGATAGTTCTGGAGATACCACGAGATACTTCTTGACAGATATGACTATGTGATGGTTCAAGATGTTGACAACCTTTTGACCAATGCTGATTGGGATGTGATGGATCAATTCATACAATCAGGTAAGACAATTGGCACATTCAAGTATCTGAGTTGCAACGGTTCTTTGCTTGATGGTGGGAGGTTGTTTTTCAATAGAAAGCAGATGGACGATGATTTCTTGCGAAGATTTGGGCATATTTGTCAATTGATAGACAAGGAAGATGTTGTCAACTACGGCTTTGATCAAGATATGACGCAAGAAGTGTTGAAACCATACATGAAATCAGGTGACTTTGTGTTGTATGAGGCGTATAGAAACAACCGTTGGATTAAATACAACAATGAAGAGCAAATAGAAAAACGCATGGCTGACGCCCGGTAGAATTATGTTGATATAGTGGATCTAAACAACTATGAGTTCAAGAAAGTGGCATATAAGAATGGATGGTACTTCAATGACTTTTTCAAGGGATTGAAGAACTTTGACTTTGACAGTCAAACATATGTCCTTGATGGCGTGAAATATGAGAGAAATCACGACTATTCAGGAACCCGCACTAGCAATCCATGGGTGGAAAACAAGCAACTTGTTGCCAAGATGAAAAACGAGTTTGACAAATGCATCAATTCTGTGACGTCTATGCGATGCTAAAGAATGTTTTGCTACGCAAAACGAACATCGCATCTATCTCGGCATGAATTCTGTATAATTGAACACAAGGTGGTAATGCGATTATGACAGAGGAAGTCCAGAAGAAGATTGAAAATGCAACAACCTTGCTTGAGAAAATCAAGGTTCTGTTGAACGAAGCCCATGAACCAGAGGTAATGTACAACAAGTTGCCTGACCCGGAAGAGACAATCGAGGACATTGCGCTGATACAGTGCTTCTATGGCACTGACATTTCCAGGATACGCGCCACGACCCAGGCTCTTGAGTTCAACCTTCAGATGACTGTGAAGCCATCGACATGGGTTTTCGTGGAGTGCCAGAGGAAGAAGTCCGACTGCGCGTTCCAGTGGTTGAAGAGATATGGCGTAAAGCATGTGTTCGTCCAGATGAAGCCTGAGAACGATGGTATCATGTTGAAGCATCCTCTGTGGAACATTGGAGCCGACAATTGCGTTGAATCCAGATTGTGCTTCGTTGATTCTGATGTCGTGATGTGCAGCTCCGACTGGATGAAGAAGGCGGCGACCAAGTTTGATTCACATGATGTTCTTTCCCTCGCCTCGCACCAATATTATCAGGCCGACGATAAGTGTCTACTGCTTGAAACAATTGGCTACAAGTGGATATCCACTGGGAAGATTGACAAGGGGCATGTTGGATTCACCATTGGGATGAGGAGAAAGGTTTTTAACATGATTGGCAGACTGGATCCTGCGATAATCCTTGACGACATACATCTGTACCACAAGATTCTTGGGGACGATATGTTCAAGTCCTTTGAGAATTGGTACAAGCCATTTGACCTTCCATCTGACAAGAAGTTCGGCTACAATGTTGAACTTGGATATGTTGACAACATAGCCTGCCATGTCTGGCATGGGGATGCGCAGTCAAAATACGACGATTTGACGAAGTTGATGGTTGCGTCTGGGGTGAAGTCAATGTCTGACATGTTCACCTATTCAAGGGGCGATGAACTTCCTGAATGGAAAACCGGCACAGCAGAGGGCATGGCGTTGAGCAGAACCATTCTCAAGTACCACGAATATGTGAAGAAGAACGAGTTGGTGGAGGACAAGAAGCCATTTGACATAGTTGGTGAATACAAGGCGGAAATGAAGCGTCTACTTGGTGAGCCTGACGAGAAGCATCCATTGATTGCTTGCACGGTGGTCAAGGACAGATTTGGATTGAAACTTGAGGATTTCACGAAGTTCAAGGATCTGGTTGAAGCCAAGTTCGCGTTCGCAAAGGTTCAACCCACAATCATGTTCTTCACCGACTGCAAGAAGTATGATTTCGAGGATGAAGGGTTGGATGTTGTGCCATTGAAGAACTACAATCCAGACGATGAACAGGCGCAATGCCACAGGAAGGATGTGAAGTTCCCCAAGAACGCCATCATATACTACATTCCGATGGGCGTTGAGGACTTTGACAACGACCTGTGGATTCCATCTGAGCCAATATGTGGTTCGAATGGCACATTGTTGTTCGCGTGTTGATTATTGTAAATACACTTTGCGATGAAAAGATTCTACCTTAAGATATTGCGGCTCTTCGGATACAAGCCATCTGGAGGGGGAGACAGTCCCTATGGCACATGAACTAATCACATCGCTTGTCGCCTTGGACATTCTGTTTCTCCTTACTGGAATGCCCAGTGTATCTGGATGGATATTGGACAAACTGGGTCTTTGATTTGCCATTTCTCATCAATTTTTGTAAATACCCATGAGGTTTCATAAGAAGAAACAACATCATGGGCGATTTCTATCTTAAAATATTGAAGTTATTCACATCCAGTGTGAGTGTGGGGGATGATCTGCCAGACATTCCAGAGCCTCCACCAACACCCTATGTGCCGCCTCGGACCAAGAATGTGGAATTGGCTGAACCTGAGATTGTGGATTTGATTCGCGCAAAGTTCGAGTTCGCCGACGATGATCTCAACGCCATCCCATAGAATGACTTCGAGAATGAGATTGTCAAAGCCAGACTGTTCATTGCGCAACATCCCACGCCTGCGAAGATATTGAGCCTCATTGCCGCCAAGATCTTCACCAGAAAAACCATGTCCCCACAGGATCAGGGGTTCTTCGACGCCCACATGGTGGAGGCATTGAGGGAGATGGGATGGGTTGTGATGACTGACGACCAGGGGAACATCCTTCGTCTGACGCCACCTGCCAACGAAGCCCATATGTGGTCCATCACGAACAATGTGTGGAAAGATCGGAGTGGCAACACCTTGGATTTCCATGTAATGAGGCATCTAAAGCTGAAATACAACTGGAAGAAGTCATCCACGTGATGAAGTCATCCACATGATGGAGATTTTTCAACGGAGAATATAGAAAATGGGACAAATTGTAATAGGAACACTTAAGACAACCAAATTGACAATCATTCCAAAGCCCAATCCATATCTTGAGCCTTGAGAAAGGAGATTGAATGTGACGAACTATTTTTACATATCAGACATCCATTTTGGGTATCAGACAGACACCAATCCAATCAGACGAACATAGTATCAATTGACCTTCTCCCACTACAAGTTGAATGGACCGAAGGACTATGACAACAGGATGACCAACAACTGGAACGCCATAGTGAAGCCGGATGATCATGTTTTCATATTGGGGGACATCTCCTGCTATGACACGAAGACAACAGTGAATCTGTTGAAGAACCTGAAGGGGCAGAAGCACTTGATATTGGGGAACCATGACTACCAATTCCTGCATGACAACGATTTCAGAGATCAGTTCGTGGAGATCAAGAACTACAAGGAGCAGAACATTGGGGATGGGGTCAGATTGGTTCTGACGCATTACCCATTCTACACTTGGAATGGGAGATACAAGGGCAATCCGATGTTCTACGGCCATGTCCACAACTCATGGGAGTATGATTCGTTCAAGCAAGGGCAGGAGGCGCTGTACAAGTCATAGAACGAGAACTACCCATTGAACTCTCTGAATGTGGGCAGCATGATGCCTTGGATGGACATGACCCCAAGAAGCTTCCAGTTCTGCATGAACGAAATGCACAACCAGCAGATGGAAACCACAAGGAAGTTCAGAATCTAATTTACATCGGAATTTGATTTACGTTGGGATGGATTAAGGCGTATAATTGACATGAAAGGACTATGCGCTGACATGTTGACGAAAGTATGCAATCTGAATGAAATAACTACAGCCCTTCCTGGAAACACTAGAAGGTTCACGATAGACGAGACTAACCCGATTTGGGTGGATTTGGGGAAGGTGATGGTGGCAAGGGTGATTGACGGGCAACTAGTGTTCCAGGATGAGAAGGACAGGTCTCTTTACAAACCCGAAAAATTCATTGAACTCTACTGGGATGTGAATCTGTGCGTTGTGACTCTGTTCACTGAGGAAGTGAAGAACAACCTTCCCTTGTGCCTTGGGGAGACCACCGCCCCGGCAAGGAAGTTCAATGGCAAGAACGAGAAATACAAGGACATTGGCAAGGAGCTGCCATTCAACGAGAGAAAGGCGTTGCCAGATGGCAAATTTGGAAAGAAGGACATTGAGTCATGGAACTGAATGAACGAGAGAAGAACATAGTCAACCTCATAAACCAATTGTCCGAGGTTGCGTCTGATGAAGCAACAACCCAGGATGCAGTGGATCGCATAATTGGGCAGATACGCCAGACCACCAATGAAAACATGAAGAGCGAAATGAAGAAGGTTGAATCGCCCATAGACAGACCCCAGATGAAGATTCCTGACACGAACATGACGCAAAGCCTCAAGGATGCCATTGATTTGGAACATGAGAGGATGTTGGAGGAACTTGCCAAGCACAATCACAATGAGCATGAATTGACATCTACGCAGAATGTTGGGGAGTTGATTTTCACCAGAATCAGAGAAGTCAAGGCTCCGACAAGGGCGCATCCAACTGATGCAGGAATTGATTTCTTCGTTCCAGACGCAAAGGCATGGGATGACGACTTCAAGGATACTGTGAAGAAGTATTCAAAGAACAAAGAAGAAATTGGCTTGGATGGCGAGACGTTTGATGGATTGAAGTTCGATGGAAATGTCCTGGAGGTAAGTCCAAACGCGCATGTTGCCATTCCATCTGGAATCAAGACCATAATCCCACAGGGGCTTGCGATGATGATGGTGAACAAGTCTGGGGTTGCCACGAAACTGAAACTTGACCACAGCGCATGTCTCATTGATTCCGAGTACAGGGATGAACTCATCTTCTGCTTCTTCAACCACAACGTCGAGCCAGTCAAGATTGAGCCTGGGATGAAGATAACGCAAGGATTGATTGTCCCAGTCATAAATCTTCAATTACAGGAGGTTTTCAATCGGGTTTATGAAGATATGGGCAGGGAAACCGACAGGGGTGGTGGATTTGGCTCTTCGGGTTCCCACTAATGAACTGAATTGAGAAATGTTCCGAACCCCCTTGACTTATGAGGGGGTTTTGTGGTATAATATAGGTGTTGCGAGAAACAAGGAGAAGACAAAATGAGCAAGACCTACATCGTAGACTGGACGAACAAGACCCGTCGTGGCTGGCGCGACTACCGCAAGGTGGTTGAGACCGACAACATCGCGGAGTATGTCAAGGGCAAGATGAAACTGCATTTTGGCGTTGTCTGTGAAAAGGGCATGTTCAGGTCAGCAACCGAGGTCAGAAAGTCCGAACGCTTTGGCTATGCTTGGGAGGAAGTCAAGGGTGGCGAGTATTGGTTCACCCGCGATACGTCCATTCTTGTTGGAGAAATCACCTGGGTGGCAAACTACTTTGACTACAAGTTGAGGGGTTGGATGGTTGGCTGAGGAAGAGAAGAACAATGGACATCCGCAAGCATCGTTTCGTGCCAAGGTTCTCGACTGCAACCCGTGTGATTGTGGACAAGAAGCGCAAGCAGAAGTCACGCAAGTTTTTGAACAACCCCAAGAACTGGAGGTAAACTATGGACGACAAGAAGCAGGAAATGCCGATTCCGGGCACCGTGGGAGAAATGATTGAGTTTCTCAAGAAGTTCCCGAAGGATCGCATACTTGACCTCTGCTATGTGGAACACAGTGACTATGAAGGCGATTGCGAGACTTCAGCATATCGCATGGAGTTTGAGGAACTCAAGGACTATGGTTCGCTTGAAATAACAATCAAGTGAGAAATGGAGGCAATGAAATGGGAATGGGAGTCATTGACAGTCACACAGTGGACGTGTTGAAGTCCGAGCTAAAGGAAATGTATTCTGTGTTGATGTGGCTTGACAAGCGCATTGCACAGGAGGGAAACATGGAATGCAGGAGAAACTTGCTTGACACGCGGAATTACGTCCGCTGTTCCATTGACTGCTTCAACGCCGACATCGTGAACCTTTCATGAGGAGATTTGAAATGCGCATTGACAGCAAGACAAACAAGCATGTAATACTGAATCTTGGAAAGATTGACTACAACAGTCAGGGAAGGAAAACCAACAAGGCAGATGTCTTCATTGGGTTCACCAATCTGCGTGGTGAATCGGAAGAAGAGTCTTATTTTTCCGTTGCAGGCTATATCTGGAACGAAAGCCACACGCACATTCTCCGTGGAGGAAGCAACGCTGTGCAGTTTCTACTGGACGAGTTCTTTCCAAACAACGCCACTTTGAGGAAGGTTGTCCAGTTCGCCGAGACGTGGAATCTGGTCTCGTTCTCCCAAATCCCAGAGGAAGTTCGCGCCAAAATCATCGACCTGATGGAGGATATTGAGGACTTCAATGGGGATGTCAAAAATCTTTGAAATTTTTTGACGAAAACACTTTACACATCCTGGTGGATGGTGTATAATGAACTATGATTTGGAAGACCCAATGGTTGGGTCATCCGCAACAAAGAAAGAAGAGAAAGCAAAATGAAGAAGACCATGAAGAAGAACGCCAAGAAGACCATCACGACCAAGGCTACGCTGGTGAAGCCGAACGCCTCCTACACGAAGGACGAGGTTCGCTCGTTCCTGGGTCTGTCCAAGGGCACGTATCTGGTTCCGTCCCAGTACGCCGGCATGGGTGGTCGTGGCAAGGTTCCTGGCACTGCCGTGATCGCGTTTCTTGAGAACCGCAAGCGTGGCCGCACGAAGATTGGCCGTCGCTACGCCTCTGGCACGGTGACTGTGGTTGCCCGCTAAACGATCGTCAAGTTCCCCTATACCTCCATTATTTGTTCTTAAACTGGAGGGGGAACGAGGTGGCTCCAAGTGGAGTCACCTTTTTGTTTTACAGTGCGTCCGTTTTGTTGTATAATGTTGTGGAAGGAAGAAAGAGCCATAACCAACATATAGGAAGCATCAAACATGGATCAGCAAGAGAATCATGAACATCCATCTGCCATCAATCGCGGAAAAAAGGCAAAGCCAAACCCGTCCAATTCCAGAATGTATGTGAATGTCAACCGAGCGAAGAAAACGTATCGGGACAAATACAAGATTGAGACTGACAAGGCGTTGAAGAAGTTCAAGGCCGACATGGGAAAGTCCGAGGACTATGAACTTACAGACCCTGAATGGATGAGATTCTTCACAACCATTCTCATTCCTCTGGACAAGGAACGCGAAACGAAGATGATTGACATGTTCAGGAACGATAGACCCACCTTGAACAACCTTCTTATCCTCCACAACGCGAAGGCCGGCGAGAATCTTGCCGAGGTCTACTTCAAGAAGTATCAGAAGAACTGTCCCACCAAATGGTATGACTTGGACGATTTCAAGCAGTTGGCCGCCGAAGGACTTGCCATTGCAGCAAAGAAGTTCGACCTCAACTACAAGAACAGATTTCTGACATACGCCACATGGTGGATTCTCAATCGCGTGAGAAAGCCATATCATGAAAAGGGGGCAATGACATTCCACACATCATTGGATGCACCCAGTGCTGCAGGAGATGATTTGAACACCACCACTGTGGAGGAAGTTCTGAGTCCAGACAAATTGGCTGCCGGATGGGAGTTGCCGGGCGCCTCGTCGGAGTTTGGTGATCCTGGAGAGGCAATGGACAAACTGAATGTGGATGAAAACCACAACCTTTTCCAAGCGCTGAAGAACTTGAAGGGAGGAGGAAACATCCTTGATGGTGGTGGAGGAGTGGACAAGAACAACGCCCATAGAATGATGGACTATTTGATGTCCATAGTGGAGAAGAACGAGAACTCCTACAACAACAAGCAAATCTTCCTGTATCTGTTCAAGAAAACCTTCATCAAGTATTCAGCATTGAATCCAGATTCCAGTGGGAAGATCTCCACCTACATCTCCGAAGCCGCGAAGTCCAAGGCCGATCTTCTGAAAAGACTGAACATGAATGAACATCAATATGAGGCATTGTGTGGAAGACTGACAAGGGGTGGATACGATGGCGTATAAGAAAGGGGTCAAGGGGTCTGACAACCCAAAGCCCAGTCTGGATCTGTTCATGATTCTGGGCAACATTCTGGTTGACAAGGATTGGCGCATGTATGAAAGCCACGTCCAGAACGAACTGTTCCAATCAACATTCTCGACCTTCATGATTGTCCGGTATCTGTCCATGAACTCCAACCCAAAGGTCAGGGAGATTGCGATGAAGCACCAAGAGACATTGGAGAGCATCGCGGACAAGCCAGAACTTGTGTATAAGCTTCTGCTCAAGACTGTGCCAAAGACATTCAATCGGTTCACCCCATACATCAAGTCTGGATTCCCATCGAAAAAAGTCGAAAAAACTTTGTAAGGAAATCCATTCGAGTTGTCCTATTCTTACTGAAGGGGAGAAGGGTTTCTTCCCATTGTAAATAACCAAGGAGGAAAATGAAATGAACAAGAAAACTGCAATTGCGCTCATGGCGGCAATGACTGTGTGTCTGACTGCGTTTGGGCATCATCATCACCATTCTGGATTCTGGGGTGGATTCACTGGAAGTCTGGTTGGAAGCCTGGTAGCTCCAAGAACAACAGTGGTTGCGCCAGCTCCTGTTGTCACAACACCTGCCGTTGTCACAACGCCCCCCGTTGTCACAACACCCCCTGTTGTCACAACGACAATCCCATCGTATTCCTATGGGTACTACAACAATGTGTACTGCCCAACCTATTCTGGGTATTACTACTATGGGAACAGTTGGATTTGGGGTGGTCCGAGGTTTGGTCACAGACCACCACCCCCAATGTGGAGACCCCACCATCGTGGGGGCCCGGGATTCCACCACGGTGGATTCCACCACGGTGGTCCGCATCATCGTAGGTGATTGTTGAACACAAGGGGAAATGAACAGATGGCTGGCTCTTCATTGAGTCAGCCATTATATTTTCTGACCATATCTTCTCAGGAAATCCTCTTTTGCAGCCTTCTGCATCTCCATCATCTGCTGTTGCTTCTCGTCCTATGCGACAGGAGCGTTCATCTGGGTCTCCAGACCACTCTTGTCCAATATGACGAAATGGGTGTATGCGCATGTGAACGAGTGCTGGATTTCATCTGCTTCTGAATAGGACAACTGCAAGTCCGAGAACGCCTTGATCCAGCAGTTCTTGAATCTGAATCCAACCACAGGCTTCTTGTATGGGGAAAGCAAGGTGACATCAATGTCGCAGACGTTCAGAAGTCCAGAACCATCCACATTCCCTGTGTCAAGCGCATTTGCTCCCTTGTTCACTGGGGCGTTGTTCATGCACCAGTTGTACAAGGCCCTGTAATCGGTCCAATCTGCATTGATGAAGTAGTTGAATGTGATTTCCTTGCTGCCAGGAGACATCGTGTATGTAGGTCTTTCAATCTCTATGGAACGATACATAACCTTGTCAGTTCCCATTTCTATGGCGGGAATTGTGAATGTGGAGAGGCGAATATCAATGTTGTGATAAGCTGGTCCAAGAACTAGATAAATCGGTATCGAACAGGTCCATTTGTTCTTCGCAGCATAAGCGTTCTATCCAGAAATGCCATCAGTAGCAGGGACGTTCACTCCAGGATAGACCAATTGCTGATTCCTATTGAGATTTCTAGTCTGATTTGGATGTTGGAAATGATTTACTGAATTAGGTACTGCCATGTTCATTCACCTCCATTTCCTTGATTATTTGTCTATGTTTCCGAACTAGAAACGAAGAATACGCCACCTTCAAGAGCATGTTTCCTCTGCTCAGATTCCTCAGAGCCGTCAATGCCTTGTTCAAGATTCTTGCGTATTCTGTCATATTCCTCAGGGGTGACGGAATAGAATTTCACTGGAATTGCCATGATGCATCTACCTCGTTGTTCCAAGTTATTTACCATTTTTGTTATCCTCAATTATTGGTAAATATATGACAATCACACAACAACATACAACAACAACCATGATCAATTCATCCGCGAAGGAGTATATTGGCAGAAAGTTCGATGAACTGAAGACTGCCATAAGATGGGACACATTCAACTTGACCAGAAGCCAGCAAGAATGTCTTGAAGACAAGTTGGCTGAATTGAGAAAGCAGATGGAGGAATATTATCTCGTCAACGAAGGCGAATAATCTGTCCATTTGAAATGCAATTAGCCAAAGTTGGCGAAAAGCAAAAGACCAGGAGAAATCCTGGTCTTTGTTCGTTGTTTTGGATTTTCAATCACATTCTACTGTACTTGAAGTATTTTTGGATTGCCTGTGAAATCTTGTCGTCAACGTCCTGGAAAAGAGACCTTCTCAAGTCATGCTCTTCCTCGTCGTCAACCTTCGTGTCGTCCCACAGGACCTGCCTGAACTCTTCAAGCGCGGCCATTACCCTCTTTCGTCCATCGTCCTTGTCATAGTCATAGGACTCGTCCAGTTGCTCTCCGCCCTCGTCTTCCTCGGAATCCTCTCCTTGGTCAAATGTGCTTTGGTATCCGCTGTTCACGGCATCTGCAAGGTCAGGTGCGTCAAGTTCCAACTTGTCAATGCTGCCATAGAACTCTCCACTTGCATCAACATGGTCTGCTTCAATCTTCTCCCTTGGAAGGTCTACATGCGTCCATCCCCAGCCATAGTCAAAGCTGACATCCATGGTTCTCCTTGCAACTTCATGTCTCAACTCATCCTCGGCTTCGTCTTCGTCGTAGCTGTTTGTTGAGTAGGAAATCGTGGCAATGCCACCATCAATCTGGGCAGTTGGAGTGTCTCCAAACTCATGCTCCTGCCAGAAGAAGTCGTTGTAGTAGTCGCTTGCCTCAATCTCGTATTCACCAGGCATGACCTCAACTTGGCATTCCCAGTAACTCTCGTAGTCCTTCTTCATTTTCACGTACTTCTTCTCAAGAATACTGCCAAGTTTCAAGCCCTTGATTGTGACGGTGTAGCCTGCTCCGGCTCCTTCCTTGACGATCTTCTTGGATTCAGCATATCCTCCCAACTTCTTCGCGGTGTATTCGTCCGCGTTTTCGGCGATTGTCTCGGCCTCAGTCATGGTCTAGCATTGTCCAATGGTTGTTCCGTTCTTGTTCGTGACAACAAAGCAGTCTCCACAGTCATGGATTGTGCATCCATTCGCCGCTGGATAACGTTCCCATGTTTCCTTCACAATCTTTCTGAACTTGTTTTCGTTGAACCTTGGTTTCATTTCATTTTCCTCATTCTTCCAAATCACTATCACTGCTGGATTTTTCCCATCATCATCAAGGTAAATCTCGTATTGTCCATGAGTGTTGTTCTTGTCGATGTAGTCAGATGAAATCCTTGGGTCTTCATACTTGAACTCCTCCCCGAAGGTGTCAACAAGGAACTTCACAACTTCGTCGTAGAAGGAGATTGTGCAGTCGCGTTTCTCCTCGAAATCCTCGTCCTCCTTGTCGAGGTCGAACCAGCAAATCACCTGATCGTCGCTCAAGGTGATGTGTATTCCCAAAAACTCGTCGCTCCATGTCTTGCCATCGTATTCGGAGCGCAATGCCTTGTAAATTTCCTGTAAATCCATTTTCATTTCCTTAATCTGTGTGGATAATGATATTTACAAGAAAATGGTGAAAAATCAGAACATGGCCGCAGCCTTCACTCCAATGACGGTGACATAGATTTCCGACTTGGCGTTCTGGGAAAGCACATTCATGTTCAGATGCATGAGGTTTGGCTTGGAAATCACTATCTCGATGTCCTTTGCCTTTGTGGTCGCCATGAAGGACTTGCAGGTTGAGGAAAGGGTGTCCAATATCTCCTTGTTGCTGAGGAACACGAAGTTCTGGGTTGTGGATGTTGTGCAGCAGATGTCCTTGTAGTTTTCCGCGGCGTATGTCATCTTCCCAAACTCCACAGACACCTTGTTGCCTATCTTGGACTTGACGAGCTTCTGGTTGTCGGACACTGTGGCATAGAGGGTGTTGGCGAGTGGATTTGGGTTCACATCGTCCTCAATCTTGGCCTGCTCTGGAATCTGGATTTTGATTGAGGACTCCCCTGCCTCGGAGAGGGTTGCCATTATGTCGGATATCTCCGAGAACTTGTTGGAGCTGATTTTGGCGCATAGAAGGAAATTGGATTGGAGATCTTCAATGTTGGCCGCTCTATGGACGACCTCTCCATACTTGGATGGCACAAGAACCTTCTCTATGTTCCCCAACTGGCTTTCAACAACAGCGCTTGTGGACAACTGGAACTTGATGTTGTATTTTGGAGATGCTATCCTCACATATGATGCCTTTGAGCAGACATGCATGGCAACCTTTCCACCATCGTTGAAGAGGCTCGTGTCCTTGATGTCGTAGTATTTCCCCACATTCCTCAGCACTGCGATGAACTTCTTCACATTGGGGATGAAGAGAGTTGTTCCCTCAACCCCATCTGGAAGGGGGGTTGATTCGTCAAGGTGGATTGCGGTTGTGAAAAGGTCGGACTTTCCGGTGGCCCACTTGTTGAACATTGTGGTCTCTGTCTTTCCAATCGACACCTGGCAGCATGATTGGGCGAGAGTTGTGTCAAAGGTGTTCAACGCCCCAAGAAGCTGCTCAAAGTCCTCCACCTTCAATGTGTATTCAGATATGTTGTTGCTGTTGTCCATATTCTTCCTCAGTAAGACGATGCAAGCCAGAGCCTGTCATAGGACTCGTTCATGAACTTGACGACCTTCTCGATTTCGCCCTTGTAGTAGAAGAGATCCCTCGCATCCACGAACTCGTCCTCCAGACCCAGTTCCTCTGCGCACTCAATCGCGATTCTGCTCCCAGACTCGGGCAAGAACCACCCCACCACCTTCGCCAACCTCATCTTCCATTTCTTCCTCTCCCATCTGGCGAGTTCCATGGCAATCTTTCTGGGATCAAGTTCAACGATGTGGTTTTCATCTGGGTTTTCTCCCGATGATTTCGAGCATCTGTTGAATGAGCATCTGTTGAAGATGTGCATCAGGTTCCATGAACACGAATCAAGCACGGACATCCCAGGAAGCAAATCCCAGTCGAACTCAAGGTGGGTGTTGCTCTCGTCAACGAAATTGGAAATGGATCCAACGACCCATGACAGATTGTTTGCGAACTCGCTCTTGTTCATGTCCGCGAGGACCTTCTTTGTGGAGTCTGGGATGTTGGCGTTCAACACGTCATCTCTGCCGAGGGAAAGTGCCCTCTGCTTCAATTTCATGTACTGCACATGTCTCTGCGACTTGTCGTCCCCAAGATACCAGTCCATGCCATCCACAACAGCATGCATGACTGTGTATAGACGTTCCAAGTTGATGTTCCGCCCAGTCCTAATCACCGATATGTCAAGCCCCATTGCTCCATCTCGCTTTCGTTTTTCTCTTTCACACAATCCAATTATACAACACAGGGGCGTCTGCGTAAAGCGCAGAACATCATTTACAACTCAAGCGCAATGGGGTATAATTGAAGGAAGCATAAGAGATTTTACATATGGCGAAACAAGAGGAATTTCACAGAGAGGAACTGTCAAGCAAGACGCTGGAACTGATGTTGTTCAGGGAAATGATAACGAACCAGGACTTCCTCAGCAGGCTTTCTGGAGTCATGGACCTTAGATGGTTCAGAACGCCGCACATCAGGCTCATGGCGGAGTTCGCCATGCTGTTCTACAAGAAATATGGTGGCGTCCTCACAAGGGATCTGGTGGAATCCCTCATCCAGAAGCGCAATGACGCGCAGGCCATCGACGCGAACAAAATCGACCTGAACGCCGCGCTGTACGATTTCAACAAGGCGAAGGAACTGGATTTGGGGCCGATGGACGAAGCCACGAAGATTTCCAAGATTCAGGCATTCGTCAAGCAGGAAGCCATGAGGAACGCCCTTCTGGATTCAGCCACCGACCTTGAGAAGGCGAACACCGACGGAATCATTGAATCAACCTTGAAGAAGTTCGAGGACATCCAGAAGATTCTGTTCGAGAAGGTTGATCTTGGCGTTGAGATGTCAAAGGAAGAAGTTGATGGTTCAATGGAAGACCACATAGACTATCTCACCAATCCAGAGGCGAGGATTCCAACCTTGTGGAACTGCCTTGACGATTTGACGCATGGTGGGTTCTTGAAGGATGGCAAGTTCCTCGCTGTGTTCATGGCCCAGGCTGGCCTTGGAAAGTCGAACATATTGGCGAACCTTGGCTACAACTTCCTCAAGCAGAACCTGAAGGTTGTTGTGATTTCAATGGAAATGTCCCAGAACGTCTACTTGCGCAGATTTGACTCGCTCATATCCAAAATCGACATCGACGAACTGGGTTTCTCCAGCATGACTTCGCAGTTGAAGGAGAAGGTCAGAAACTTCTACACGATTGACTGTCCAGGGGCCAAGTTGAATGTAAAGGAGTTCGCTCCCGGAAGCAAGTCGGCCAAGAACATAGAGGCATATGTGGAGAAACTGGCCGAGGTGAAGGGGTGGAAGCCAGATGTCCTCATCATAGACTATCTGAATCTGATAAGACCAAACGCCATGAACGCGAAGGGGGATTCGTCCATGTACCAAGACGGCAAGGTTGTGTCGGAGGAACTCCGAGCCTTGTCATACAGGCTTGAAATCCCAATCATAACTGCAGTCCAGTGCAACTCAAGTGGATTCAACACAGCCGACATTGGAATGCAGAACATCGCTGAATCCAGGGGCATAGCGCACACCGCCGACTTCATAGCTGGCCTTTACCAGACAGAGGAGGAGCAGGACGATGGCGTTTTCCACATGAAGGTGTTGAAGTCAAGACTCGGGGACAAGAAGAACCTGAGGTTCGAGTTCGATAAGCACACTATGGAGTTCAGGGACATCAACGATGTTGGAGACAACAACGACATGGCAGTTGATTCATCCAAGTCAAGCATGGGATTGCCAAAGGCAACCGAGGACGATTTCAACCCATTTGGTGGAGACTTGGGAATGCCTTGACGCCTCCGCCTGCATGAGTCTGGACGAAATGGACTTTCCTTGTCTCATCAGGCATGTCACAATCAAATTTGAAACTGATTTCAAATTCAAGTGGGATTCCAATGGGCATAGAGCATGGCATCCCCAAACACATGCGCATTCTCCGTCACTGGCCGACCACCACGCTTGCGCGTGAACCATCCATTGAAATCATATCCAGTTCGATCACTAAGTGGCAGTTTTCCAATTGGACTGTTCCATGACACAGACTTTTGGAGAGGATTTGCTGGATTCCCACCATTGGCGTCAAATGTCACTGTGCATTGCTGCGCAGGCGGATCGATGGATTGCGTCTCATCAGACTCGATGCATTCCCATATATACACCTCCTTGTATGGGGGCATGTTGTCGTGCGGCAGAAACAACTTCTTCTGGTCGCATTCAAGGGGACTCATCTGGCAATCCACAGTTGCGCTCTTCAATGTATTCTTGTTCTTGTCATCATCATCTGATGGGGTTTGGACGACCTTGGTGGATTCACCTCCAACCCCCACATCAACTGGTCTATCGAAGCTGATTTTGTCCCCTTTCTTCGCCAGATACGCATGCGTGTGGATTGGAATGTTGGATTCCCTCAAGCACACGAATTCCTCCCCCAGTTTCTTCCCCAAGGTGGGGTCATGGTCGGACACGCCTCGCAGGAAATTCAGCACTCTTCTCCATTTCCTCCCACCATAGTTCCCAATCACCTTCAGCTCGGTGTCGTCCTTCGTGGAAATCACCACTCGCCCAACATATGAGGTGGGCTTGATTGATGACACCCAATCATATATGCTTTCAATCTTGCTGCGGATGGTCTCCATCTTGTCCATCATCTTGACATACCATGTCTGGAACTCAGAGACAACCACCAAATCCTCGTCCAGTTTGTCCTTGAACATCTCCTGCATGGTCTTCCCCCCAATCTTCAACATGTCTGCGGTGTTGTCTGAGAAGATGTCGAACAATGTCTGCAGGGATTGGCGATACAGTTCCGCGTCAGGTGATATGCGCAAAAGGCAATCGTGGATGGTCAAATCGTCTGTGTTGTACTTCTAAAGTCCATTCACCATCTGCGATTCATATTGCGCTTCGACGATGGAGGTTGAACTGTTGATTGTGGCGCGCATGAACCTCATTGGCTCTGATTGGATGGATGTGCCGTCTGAAATGGTGGATGGGATTCCTCTTGGTCCGGTGGATTCCTTGTATTTGATGATGACATTCAGCGATGGGGGGATGTTGTTGTGCGTTTTCTTGGGGTTTCTCCAATCAAGGACATTCTCGCCATGCAATGGATATGTCAACTGCCCATCATCGAGATTGTTTGGCCGCGCCAGAAGATTGGATGTTGTCTGGACATTCCCATGCGAAACCAACTGCCCACTGCCCACAGTGAACACATCAACAAGATTTCCACCACCATGTATGGTTGAACAAGGCGTTGTTGGGGCTTCTGGTCTAGTGATGCGATGCTTGTGCTTCAATGGCATCTATAGGGTGGCTTCGTCCATTCCCATTGGAAGGTCATCTTCGGTTGTGTTCCCCAAGCACCAAATCAATCCACATATGTTTTTGAAGTCCTGATACAGGTTGTTGGTGATGGTGGTGGAAATCTCAACTGCGCCATCGTAGTTCAACTTGGCTTCGTTCTTCAGGAACGCAATCTGGGCATCCACGTTGTCTTCCAGCATCTTCAAGTCATTTTCCAACTTGCTCTTATATGCCGTGTAGGTTGTCCTTTTCACATAGTCCGTGAACTGGTTTTCATCGACATGGGCATCGTTCTTCCATTTCCCTGTGGAACAATCAACATTGAACCGACCATTCTAATCCACCAATCCCCCGAATATGGTTTTGCGCATGTGCTTGAACAATTCGGTCTATGTCATTGCTGTATATCCAGTCTGATTCTCATCATCGGGGAACAGAAGAAAACAATCAGTCCCATTGTCCGAGATTGAGAGTTCATGGACCGATATTGGATTGATCCTCAGATATTCGCGCACGTCTATGTTCATGGTGGAAGTATTTACCATTATGCCGTTTTTTGCCGAAACTGGTAAATAATATCGCCTGAATAGGCAATGATGATGCCAACTTCGGGCACAAAACACAAACACACAACATACACACGAGGTGCATCATGAAGAGAATCGGATTCGCATTGGCGTTTCTGTCTTCGATGTTGGCATTGAACGGCCAGATAGTTGACACCTACGCATTCAGAATGAACCTGAAGGTTCCCAGAATCTACAATAACTCATAGTCTCTGGGATATCGAAGACTTCAGCCCCAACGATTGACGGGGAATCTGCAGTTCATATACAAGGATGATGGGCAGATTGAGATCAAGGTGCTTGATCTTGTCAACAAGTCCCACAAGGTGAATGGAACTCCAATAACATACACTTGCTACGACATCCCCTACAGTGGTCATCAGACATTGGTTGTGGGGATAGGGAACAACAAGACGGGTGTGTTCAGACAAGGTGGGGTTGAGTTTGCGTTCCAGGCTGACCCATCCTACAACATAGGGACATTGGACGAGGACAACACCCTCATTCTGGAATTTTCGGGATATGGCTCGTTGCGTGGGGACGTGTTGAGGAACATGAGGGGTTCTGTGAAGGGGCAGATTGGATGTGGATGCATGGCCCATGGACACATCTCCCCAACCCGCCTGTTTCTGGGATATCTCACTGACATAGTGCATGATGTCGCCCCTCTCTATGGGACATTCACCGCGACATTCAAGAGCAGAAGAATTGTGGATTGATTGAAGTCTGTTTTGCATTGAAGCGAAAGCCAGTTCTCCTCCTTTGGTGGGATTGGCTTTTTTTGTATAATTGAGCATTGAAAGGTTCATATACAAATGGATAACGAAAAATACTGCACAAGAATCAACGAAAAGACAGACGAGGTTCTTCTGGCAATCAAGAAGTCTGCCCAGAAGATATCAGACATAGTTTCACAGACTGCAGGTCCGTATGGCCACAATGTCATGCTCATCAATGGCAAGACATGCAGAATCACGAAAGACGGCATTTCTGTTCTGCGTTCAATAACGGAGCCTGAGACCGAATCGGATTTCATCGCATTGAGCGTAATCAGGTCTGCATCCGACGAGACGAACAGGCTTGCTGGAGACGGAACCACCGCCACATGCATCCTTGCGAACGAAATCTTCCAGCAGGGGCATACATTCCTCACGGCAGGCATGAATGGCAATCTGCTCAGGAATGGAATAGTAAAGGCGTCTGACCTTGCCCAGAAGATGGTTGTTGACAAGTTGTCAACGCCAGTGAAGGACGACAAGGACATCTACAACGTCGCCAAGATTTCCGCCAATGGCTCCGACGAGATCGCCCAGATTCTCACAGATGTCTTCTCCAAGATTGGCAAGGACGGAATGGCGAGAGTTGAGCTGTCCAACACCGACAAGACAACCTCCAAGATTGTCTATGGCATGACGATTGACCGTGGGCTTGAGTCCCCCTATTTCGCAACGAACGAGCATGGGGAGGCTGTGCTTGACAATCCCATAATCCTTCTTGTGAACAAGAGACTTTCGGTTGTTGGCGAACTGTTTGAGCCATTCAAGCTGCTTGCGAAGTTGAACCGACCAATCCTCGTTGTGGCAGAGGGATACGATCCAGACATCCTCAACACATTTGTCGTCAACAAGATCCGTGGTCTGCCAATCTGCGCAATCCTCGCCCCAAATTACGGCGAAGATCGCACGAATATGATGGAAGACCTAGCAATTGTGACTGGTGGAAAGGTAATTTCCCCCCAGACAGGACTCACCCTTGAATCCATTATAAGCGACCAGTCAATCCTTGGAACGGCGAAGCAAGTGATTGTGAATGGAGAGTCAACCTCAATCATAGCCGACACGTCCGTTATTGACAAGGAAAGGCTTGACAAGAGGATTGCTGAGATTGACCATGTGCTTGAGGACGAGACCCTGAACGAGCATGACAAGAGGATTGCCAAGACGAGAAAGGCAAGGCTTGTGTCTGGCATTGGCATCATATCTGTTGGTGGGGCGACAGAGGCCGAGATGCACGAAAAGAAGGATCTTGTGGATGATGCATTCGCTTCCGTGTCCAGTTCCCAGAAGAAGGGCATTGTTCCAGGCGCTGGCTTGACATATCTCGCAATCCACAGCGCGTTGTACAAGTGGCTTTCCGAGCACTACAACGAGCTGACCCAGGAAGAGGCAAGTGGATTCAAGGTGTTCGCCGATTCTCTGACAAAGCCATTCCTCACCATATGCGGCAATTCTGGGAACCAGAACGCCCAGTATGCCCTTGGTGTTGTCCAGAACACGAACGAAGCCGAACACAAGAACGATGGAAAAATCTCCAACTGGACAAGATGCGTGGACTTTGGAACTGGGGAGATGATTGATGTGATTGAGAAGGGAATAGTGGATTCAGCCGCAGCGGTGATTGAGACCATGAAGAATGGGGCCGCGGCAGGCGCGCAGCTTCTCTCCCTCAGTGGGGTTGTGAACACGCCATTGAAGCCTGTTCCACCCCCACCACAGATGTAATTCAAACGCCATTGTGAATTACCTCAAAAAAAAATGAACGGTTGCTCTTTACATGGGCAACCGTTTGTTGTATAATTGAATCGTTGCTTGTGGTGATGCGAAGGATACTTCAACGAACAAATGAACTGAAAATTCAACAAACCCCTCCTTCGCAGATTTTCCCGAGCGACATTTTACAGAAAGGATGACATAGACATGAGCAAGTTCAACGAGAAGAAGGCTGGCGCGCCAATGAAGAAGAACTTCATGGGCGAGGACGCATACGTGCTGCCTGACAAGGAAGCCTTGACCTCAATGGTCATGACCACCTTCCTCACTGACGCATACTATGTCACTGAGAACCAGTTGACGCAGAACATCATTGAACTTGCCCAGAAGTGCGGCTCGGAGTTCACTGCAAAGCTGGCTCTCTATGCCAGAACCAAGGGGAATCTACGTTCGGTCAGCCATCTTCTTGCTGCCCTTGTATGCAAGGACTCCACGCATCCAACCTGGCTCAAGTCCTTCTACGAGCACATTGTGCTGCGTCCTGACGACATTTCGGAAATTCTGTCCTGCTATGGCAAGTTGAGGGGATTTGACCTCAAGCATATCAGGCAGATTCCAAACGCCATGAAGAGGGGATTTTCAACGGTCCTCTCCAATCTCTCCCCATACCAGATTGACAAGTACAAGATGAACGGCAGGACTGTGTCCTTGGTTGACATCGTGAACCTCCTTCACCCAACGCCAACCGACAAGAACAGAGAGGCATACCGCAGGTTGATGCATGGGGAGTCCCTTGACGGAACATACGATGCGAAGATTCTTGAGAAGGAAATGGCCGAGACTGGCAAGAACGCCAGCAACGAGCAGGAACTTGTCCTTGCAAAGCATGACGCAATCAAGTCTGTGCTTGAGAAGGGGATGCCAATCATGAACCTTCTCCGCAACCTTCGGAACATCATGCTCTACGCCCCAGACATGGTTGACGAGGCAATCAAGCAGCTCACGAACCACGACAAGATTGTGAACAGCAGGCTTCTGCCATTCAGGTTCATGTCGGCATACGATTCTGTGAACGAGGTTGAGATGTCTGACTACACTCCAGATGAAGATTCTGAATCAAAGATAATGTTCGAGTCGGACATGCCAAGAATGGACGCGAACAGGCTTGCTTCAATCAAGACGAAGGTGATGAAGGCAATCGAGGACGCCATGACCATTTCGTGCGAGAACGTCCCTGACCTTGAGGGCAATTGCGCAATCCTCATCGACCACTCTGGTTCCGTGCGTGGAGACTGGGGTGGAGATTCAAGGGTCTCTCCTTGGAGCAGCGTCCGCACTGCCCACATTGGAAACCTGTTTGGCTCCATCGTGGCGTTCAAGCAGAAGGATGTCTACATTGGCATGTTCGGCGACGAGCTCATTTCACCCAAGATTGACCGAAGCATGGGTCTTCTGAAGTTCAACAAGATGACCTACGATGAGGGAGACGATTGTGGAGGAGCGACAGAGAATGGGTTGTACACCTTCCTCAAGAATGTCATCAAGGAGAAGAAGCACATCGACAACCTCATCGTGTTCTCCGACATGGAGATTGGAGATGGTGGTGAGGGTGGATGGGACTACACGAGCAGATCGGGTGTCCATTTCAAGGACTTGTTCAAGGAGTTCAGGAAAATCAACCCCAACTGCCTTACGGTGTGCTGCAACATCAGGGGTCAGAGTGGGACGTCAGTGTTCAACCCCAACCTCAAGATTCTGAACGTCTCAGGGTGGTCGAACAACATCTTTGATGTGATATCCATGTACAAGGCTGGCAAGCTGAAGTCCATGGTTGAGGACATTGAAAAAATTAGCATTTGACAGGCTTTACACGAAAATCAATTTGTTGTATAATTACTATAGAGCCAGTGGTGAGTGGATTGTTACTTCTCAATCTGTTAAATTGAATTAAACTACCAATCCACAACTTTCCCTGGCTTTTTTACTTTAAGGGCATCAAATCACATGAAGTGGAGATTGATAGAGGAAGCAAGAAAGACCCCATCTGACATGGAGTCCATCAATGATTCCTTCAACAAGGATGTATCTGACGAGAAGTTCGTCCCAACTGTAGATTTTGTCAAAGCTGTGTATAGAAGACTTAACCAGAAACTTTTCGGTGGCAGACTTCCATCAACAAATGAATTCAAAGTTGAAATTGTCAGCAGTAATGCGTTTAATGGAAATGTGACTGCACATGACATCAAAGGCACTGAAAATATCGCAGTTGTCAGTCTTCAGATGAATGGGACAAGTACATTGACAATCCATACCTGGATGGAGACAATACTGCATGAAATGATTCACATTGACGATTTGGTGAATCACCCAGAACATTTTCATACAAAGGGATATAGAAGACACGGTAAATGGTTCAAGGAACAGGCAAGAAGGTTCAAGAAGGAGGGTTTTAACGTGACTGTGAAGTACGAAGGTGATTTTGGCACAAATACAGACGATGAACTTTATTCCAGGAACAAAGAGGCAATATTCATCAAGATAAGCGAAAATCCAATTGGTCCCTCTGACATGATAAAGGTCAAAGTTGATGACAGAGACTGGGCATTGAAATGTCTATATGTACATGGATATAGAAAGGTGAAGATTCTCCAAACCGACAATGAAAACTCTGGCAGGCTTGACTACAGTGAATATGATGGCGATTCTGGATTTAGCCCATATCATCTTACTGACAAATTCATAAGGGCATTTGGTCCATTCAACGAAGTTGAAGACATTGACTTGTCAAGTATAGTTGCTGAAAGCGAAGGTGGTTTTCTTCCAAGCGACACATTGGAGATAAATGAACCTGGATTCAAGCAATATATCAGAAATGGCGTTCGTTATTATGAAGTTTCCTGATGAAATTTGACCTGACAATAGGCAATCCTCCATACACCTCTGGCATGGACATTGACGTGCATAAGGCGTTCTCTGGAATTTCCAAGAAAATCGTTTTTGTCCACCCTTCAACTTTCCTAATTTCCCACAAGCGCAATTCCTTCAATAAGCAGATGAAAAGGATTGACATGAGGAAACTGGAATCAGCGCATCTATTATGGGGCAATGCCATGTTCAACATCCAACTGTACGTGCCAATTGTTGTTTCTACTTGGAACGCAGAGAAAACAGATGAAATTGTCCATGTGGTTGATGATGCCTATAACCACTGCGAATATGATGTTGACTATGACAAGGTTCACCATTATGGCAAGGACTATCCAAGGTTTTTGGAATGGTTGAACAATAATGTCATGCCACTTGTGGAGAAGAATGGTTCTGTTGGAGGACATGGGACGTATGAAGTGACAGAGCAGTTTGGATTCAAGATGTCCACCATGCGTGGGCATCCACCTCTTGACGATGGGGATTCCGCTTTGAGGGACGATTTCTACACCATCTTGCCACAGTCCGACAAGGTTGTGCGCGAAAACTTCTGCAAGTTGGGGGATTATGATTCAAACTACAAGCGCATGTTCTCCTTCAAGACAGAAGATGAGCGCGAGAATTTCCTTTGGTACTTGAAGACCAAATGCGTCAGGTTCAACCTCTCCATATTCAAGTTCTCCAACATGCTGATGAGAGGGGAAATGACCCAGATTCCCTGGATGGACTTCAAAACTCGATATTCCGACGCTGATTTGAGGAAATTGTGGAATATAGATGACGATTTGTGGGATATAATCAACAAGAAGATACCTGATTATTATGTAGATTACACATATAATTGAAACAAAGAACTAAAAAGAAAGGAAAATGAACATGACCAATACATTCAAAACTGGCGATACTATCCTTCTCAAGGATACTAATGCGAAATATACTATCTGGAATGAAGACGACTTTTGGTATTGCCTCAAATCCGTGGATTCTGATTCCGCAATTCGCATCCCCAAGAAGGGTGCTGCAGAAAAGTGGGTCAAGGTTGCTTGACCCCATGCGTTTCATAGAATCAATATGGGTGCTACTTGAGACAATGTGTTTCAGTAGCACCTAAAACATAAAGAAAACAGGCAACCAAAATTATTCCGATTATTTTTACGGAACCCCCTTGCGTTCGGAACAATAATGTGGTATACTGTTGGGGTTCTTTGGGAGAAGAAGGATGCCCGCGAGTTCCTTCAAGAAAAATGAACTATGTTGAGCGAGCAAGAAAAGTCTGACTACAGAGAAATCGTCATGAAGCACATGACCAAGATGGCCGAAAGTTTTAGCGATCTAAATCCTAAAAATTCCTTTTATACTCTTTTTCCATCCCGAGCAGTAGAATTTGGGCGTTCATTTGATAGCAAGTTGGGACATACAATGGAAGGGATAATCGTTGATATATGCAAACGCAATTTCTGCAACGTTTCTCGTAAGGTCAAGGGTTTCTTGTATTCTGAACAGAGCGACCACATCGGTCACTTGCTGTCCATGTATGAAGACAAGGAGACAAGGAAAACTCCTGAAATTTCAGATTACTTGGGATTTCAGGTGTCAAGTTCTTCGGGGAAGATGAGGAAAGAGTTATGCGATATAGTCATGCAAGATGGCAACAAGCACTACTTAGTTGAAGTGAAACTTGGTGGTGATATGGATGTCAAGAAAGCACAGGGGGAGAAACGCCATTTGCTTGAGTTGTATTACATGATGTTCAACAGTTGCACCAAGAATGACGAAATTAAGATTTTGGTTGGTACTGTGTACAATTGCTGTGGCGAAGGAAACGATTTCAACCAGAAACGTGTGCTTCAATATTTCAACAGAAATGAGCTATTGATTGGAACCGAGTTTTGGAGTTTCATCGCAAGGAGTGAAGAAGGTGGGAAGTTCATTTGGGATGAATTCGTCAAGTGCTGCCCCATGGTCAACACTGCGTATGAGAAGAACAAGGAACGAGTGCAGAAAGAACTTAATCTAGTATAATTAAAATATGAAATCCAAGCAATTAAAAACTTATGGTCTTAAGCCATTGATAAAGTATCCGGGGGGCAAGGAAAAAGAACTTCCACTGATATTTGAAAACCTTCCCACATCGTTTCAAGACTATTATGAGCCTTTTGTTGGGGGTGGTTCCGTCCACATGGCGATGTCCGCCACCCATCATTTCATAAACGATAAGTCAAAGGACTTGATTGATTTTTATCGGGCGTTGAAAAACCAAGATACCCGGGTTCTATTTGACATCGAAAACATTAACTCCTCGTGGAAAAACTTGAACCAGTTCATGAACGAGCACAGGGACGAACTTGTTGACATCTACAAGTCGGGAACAGAAAAAAACTTAAATGTGCTTGACTTCATAGAGAAGAACTATCCTGCCATCAAATTAATATTCAATGGCTTGACTGTTAATGATGGTCTGTTCAAGCGTGAGTTGGTTCGTTGCGTTCCATCCAAGTTCAATAGGATGAGGAACATCAGCACAAAGAATGGCGCACTTCCTGAGTCTGATATTTTCCCTAACTTAACAACGGCGTTCATTTCTTCGCTATATTCGTACTACAGAAGTCTATACAACACCAAAGACCCCTCCGTGGTTCCATGCAGAGTGGCGTTATATGTATTTCTCAGGTACTATGCCTACAGTGGGATGTTCAGGTTCAACCCAAGGGGGGAGTTCAACGTCCCATATGGCGGGATGGGGTATAACAAGAACTTTCTGGACTCCAAGATTGCTTATTGGAAGTCTCCGGAGTTGATTGAGCATTTTGAGAAAACCACCATTGAAGCCATGGACTTCCGAGATTTCATAAATGCGCATCCACCAACAAGTGATGATTTCATGTTCCTTGATCCACCATATGATTCTGAATTCAGTACTTACGATGGAAATGAATTTGGGAAAGCGGAGCAGTGCGCCCTTGCGAATTACCTTCTGGACGATTGTCCATGTAAGTGGATGATGGTGATAAAAAACACGGACTTCATCAGAAATCTATATGATGGGCATGGACTTTCCATAAAGGCGTTTGACAAGAAATATTCGGTGAGCTTCATGAACAGAAACAACAAAAATGTGACGCATCTTATCATCATGAACTATTGACAATGAGCATTGAAACATCAGAGTCAAGGTTCAAGGAAGTTACAGGTCTGACCCATCTTGACTTGTCAGTTCCCCATTTCAGTAAAGGCGACAATCAACAGCAGAAAACGACAAAGCAGCAATTTCGCGATTTTGGCTGGGTATGTACGCCCCTCTGGTTGGTTGACGAAATGCTTGAACCTCAGATTTCAAACTTGACATTGACATCCACCACATGCGATGCTTGTGCCGGTTGTGGACAGTTCTCCATACGCCTGATGAGGAAGATGTACAACAAGCTTCGGGAAATGGGTGCGTCTGAGGACAAGGCAAATATCTGGATTCAGAAAGTCTGGCTTCCCAAACTACACTACTTCACTGAATTCCAGTTTTCCAACGTGGCGAAACTCGTTTACATTTTTGGTCCGAACATCAACGTCTATGCCGGAGATTCACTGAACATGAAGTACGCGAAGGATGAAGACAAGGGCCTGCTCTTTTTCAACGAAAAGTTGAAATCATGGCTGAACATCCCTGACCTCCAACCCGAAGTTGAAAAACGGAAGGACGACCTTGACGCGCTTGTGACTCTGTTCAAAGTGCTTGAAACCAACTGGAACCTCATCAACCACATGAAGAACTGATTTTACAATCAATCATGCAGGTGGTATAATTTACTGTATGAAATGGAAACTTGTAAATGAATCAAAAACTCCGGCAGATGATGATTCAATAAATTCCACCTTAAATGGGGATGTATCAAAGGGAACAGACGACTATGACGAGGAAGTTGATGTTATTAGACATCAGAGAGGTGTCATCAAGGCAGAGCGAGTTGGAAAAAACGCCATTAGAATCGTAGTATCTTAATTGAAAGGAAACGCAAACAGAAATGGAACCCGACTATTCAACCTACAGACTGCAGCTCAAGTCCTTGAAGCCGGACCTTGACGAGAAGCAGATCTACCAGATGTACAATGGCGTGATGAAGCCTGGGCGCAGCACACAGACAACGCCCTATCTTGCCGAGGATGGCTACTACCACGGACTCTACCTTACGGAGTGCCTTGACGATGGCCGAATCTACGTTGGGAAGCACAGCACAATGGATCTTGACGATGGGTATCAAGGTTCTGGCTATGAAATCAACGATGGGAAGAACCTTGGGAAGAAGTTCAAGACGACATGGCTTGAGTTCTTTGATTCGTCTGACCAGGCATATGTCGCCGAGAAGGGGATTGTGAACGCGAACTTCATCCGAAACCAGAAGCTGGTGATGAACCATGTCCTTGGTGGGAAGCATCTTGATGATGCGAAGCATCTTGATGATTCAAAGCATGATGCGAAGCATCTGGACGATGTGAAGAAGCATCTGGACGAGAAAAAGCCAGAAGTTGTGAAAACTGAATCCAGCAAGAAGGTTGAGCCATTCAAGACCCCAAATCCGGACAGGATTGAGGTGAAGGGCAGAAAGAAGAGGGGAAGCACATTCTCGGACCTTGGGGTGAAGGTTGGAGACTGGATTTCGTTCATTGAGGACGAGAGCAAGAAGTTCAAGGTTGTTGACGATTGGCATGTTGACGACCACAATGGCCGAACCTTGATGCTCAAGCAGGTTCTACCGGCCTTGACGAAGAGGTTCTATGGCAATCCCCTTTCCGCGTTCACGTTCAATGGGAAATGCCTTGCCGCAATCCAGAAGGAACTTCGCAGCAATTGATCCAGGGGTATTGACATTCTCGCTGGGATATGGTATACTGTAGTTGTTATGAACAAGCACATACAGAAGATCATCAACGATCCCAGGCCTGAATGCCAGGTGAAGGGTCATCGCGTCCATGTCACGATCAATGGCACTGGCGAGAACTGGCCGAAATGGAGCCATCTTGCCTATGGCATTGGAGGTGGCTTCATCCACTTCGAGAAGGAGGAGGACTACAACGATTGGAAGTCCCATCAGCCCCAATCTTCATCTGGGGACAACGACAACAATGATGAATCCACCAACGAGTGGCAAGGTGGCAGGTATGTCCCAGAGTGTGGGCCGATTGGCTTCAGGGCTGCATGAAGGAGAATCGTATGTACGAAAAATTCAAGAAGCAGATTGAACGTATCTTGAAACGTTATTCCATTGTCAATGACCGAGATGCCATCATGAAAGACCTCTCCGAAGTGGTGACCGAGGCGTATGACATGGGATGTGAAGATGCCAAGGATAATTGGGATGACTGAACCATGCCCAAGGAACTTCTGGACAGATTGAATGGAATCCTGGATTGGTGGAAGATTGAAGATTTTACCGACAGGGAGGAGATTGAGAAGGAATTGACTTCACTTCTGAATGATGCATATTCACAGGGATGGAGTGACGCAAAGGACGATTCCTTTGAAGAGGATTATAGCCGGGATGATGGAAACTGGCCGGAAGATTGAGCAATATCACATTCACCGGATAGGAGAAGAACAAAATGAGAAACGTTGTTTGCTGGTATGAGATTTGCGTTGATGGCTCTACACAGTGGGAAATGGTTGACCCGCTCAATGGCGAGTGCATCGAGTATTTCTACAACAAGCTCGACGCCAAGGTGTATGCAGGGCAGCACGACATCAACATCGTCGAGTGGAGGGAGGACTGAGATGCTACCAACCTACGATGAATGCTGTGGCGACGGACCTGGGAAGATGTACATGTCCAGGGAACGCGCCTTGTGGGAAATCGCAAGGCAATTGAGCAGGAAGAACGACCTGCTTGAGGTTGAGATGCTATGCAAGACGGCAGATGCTCTTCGCAATGCAGCAAAGGGTTCGCTTGGGGATCTCCATGACGATGGCTACATCTGGGCCGAGGAATTGGCTTGCATGGCACACAAGAAGATTTGTGAAATCACAGGCGCACCATTCGCCCTCAATGACGAAGAAGAAACAAGGAGTTGTTGAATGAAGGTCAAGTTCTACAAGTTCTGCTATTGGATTGGGACAAAGTTGGGGATACGCCGGCTTGAAGTATGGTCGTATCTTCGTTGGTTCAGTTTGGTTGGGACTGACAGCATTCTTGGGTTCTTCGCCTTTTCGGAAGACTACTTCAAGTTCTGCGAGAGGTGGGAAATCAATGCGAAGTTTGGTAAATAACCTTGACAGCAAAGAGGCATATATGGACAACAAGTTTTTCACGAAGAAGGGAAGCAAGGTTGAGATTGAGGAAGTTCATACCTCTTCGGGACTGGAATACGACATCAATTTCAATGGTGGCACTGACTACTACACCGTGGCGAAGTGCTGGGACTACCTTCTGGCAGAGAAGATTCGTGACGCGGTTTCCGACTACATGCAGGAGAATTACAAGGTTGTTGGTCAAGAGGACGCCGAGATGCTTGAAGAAAGCCTTGACGAACCCATCATGCCTGACACAGCAGTTGCCGGCAAGCCAATTGCAGCGAAAGCAGTATACGAGGAAGACCCACGCCAGTCCTTCATCATCCACAGCAACAGGCAGTGCAAGGACAAGTGGGAGGAGCAGGCTTTCAAGTATGTCATGCTTACTGGCAATGCGTATGAGGACGAGTTTGGGATAATGGTTCCTGTCCTTCAAAGGGGAGTGCCAAAGAAGTACAAAGAATTGTTGTCAAGAAGATTTCCAGTTTCATTGGAAGAAATAGATTGAAAGGAAACGCCTAATGGCATATCATAGAATCGACCAAGCGAGGGTCAAGATGCGGGCAAAACGCGCCTGCAAGGCTTGGAACTCCTTCATGGAGGAGCTTGAGCAAGTCACGATGGAGAGCAACCACACCTACTGCGATGACATATACAAGAAGATGTCCAAATTGGCTGACGAGGTTGGGGACAATCTCAGAAAGGCCTACAATGGATGAGTGGATGAAGAAACTTGATGCGATTCTGGACAAGTATGGCATTGTTGAAAACCGGGAAGCAATCAAGGACGACATCTACCATGATATCATTCAGGAGGCATTGCGTGTTGGATATGATGCTGGAAATGTAAAGCATTATTGGGATAATTGAGAAAGGCATATAATGGATAACAACAAGTATCTATTCCTCATAACTGGTGCAGCTGGTTCTGGCAAATCCACATTGGCTCAATTGATTCAGAACATTGCGAAAAAGTACATAGAGCCAATTGCCGAGATATGCGAGGCAGACGAGTTCTGGTACATCTTGGGCAAGGGGAAGTACGCATTCAACCCCAAGCTGCTTTGGAAGGCGCACAAGTGGTGTCAGGACAACGCAAGGGAGGTCATGTCCCATGGGGCGAACTTGATTGTGTCGAACACCAACATCAAGCCATCCGACAGAAAGGCGTATTTCGACATGGCTGATGAATATGGCTACAAAGTCGTGTACATCCACCTCAAGACCCAGTTCCAGAACCAGCACAATGTCCCAGACGAGACCGTGAAGCGTATGAGGGACAACTACGTGGACTTGACTTCAGACGAGAAGAGACTTGTTGTGAAGTCAGATGAAATGTCGGATGAATTGAAGGAACTTTTGGAGAAAGCAGAGGTGAACTATGAGTATTGAGCTTGACACCAATGAAATCGCAGCAAAGTTGTCCTTCCTCATTGGACGCACGGTATTGCTGAAATCAGAAGATGGCGCGAGTTGCGTGTCTTCCATTGAATCGTTCAGGGTAATGAACAAGCCCATTCCCATGATTGATGTCTACTACAGTGGGCTTGGAATCCAGCACATCACCACCAGTCGGAAATTCAATGAAGTAATGATTGTGAACGAGCAGGGTGGAATTGAACCCCTCGGCGAGATAGTTGACAGACTTGGCATTTACTTCTAATCCAGATTGTTGTATAATGTAGTGGAAAGGAAATCCACATGAAAATCCGTTCTGACTATGTTTCAAACTCCAGCTCCAGCTCGTTCGTGATTGCGAATTGCGAACTGATCGAACATTTCAACATCACGAAGCAGGACATCCTTGACGCGCTGATTGACACCTATGGCAGGGATGACTACAAGCGCAGCGTGAAGCAGCGCGCGAAGTCCGCGAAGGAGTATCCAGAATACCATAAGAAGGAGCTGAAGTATGGGCATTTCGGTCCGTTCTGGGTGTATGACATGACCGACAAGGCCGACAGGAAGGAGGCAATTGACCTCTGGGGAAATCTGCTCAAGGGATGGGACGCGAACAACTGCAAGAAAGTCACGGACGAGGATTCCGAGGACAACAAGGGGAAGATTGCCAGTGGCTCGGCGTATTCCACCTACCGCGAAATCATGGACAAGCTCTACGATGTGTATGGAATCTCGTTCTGGGACATCCGTGAGTATGCAGTGAATCCAATCAAGAAGAACATGCCAACCAGGTTCATAAGGTCGGACAAGAAAGACCCAAAGACTGGATGCTATGGTCATTATGTCCCGGTTGAGAAGGAGATTCTGGATTTCGCAATCAAACTGCGCAAGGACATGGGAATCATGACGAACCTTGATGTAATCAAGTCGAAGGTTGCGAAGTTCTTCGTCCATGCCGACGACAACACACTGTGTGGAGAGAAATTGAGCGAGAATGGAAATGGCGAGAAACGTTGGGATGCCAAGAAGAAAGATTGGGTGGAGTGTTCAAGCAAGTGGGAATCCAAGTCCTACACCTTTGACCGCATCTGCGAAATCGTGCTTGAGTGGCTTGTGAAGAAGGGTAGGGTCAATCTCAACGACCAGGCGTTCATGGACATGATGCGCATTGACGAGAAGTACCTTTCAGCATTCGACAAGGAACATGGGGAGCTATGGGACTTCGCCAACGGCAAGAACTTCACCTGGAAGGACTTGAAGCACTGTGCCTTGACATGGAACCTGCATGAGGGTTGAGAGACTTGAAGAACGACAACGAGATATTGCTTCTGTGCGAATGCTCATCCTGCGAACATCAGATGATTGTCCGTTGGGATGGTTCAGACAATGAAGTGTATGTTGAGGTTCATCTTGCGGACAGCAAAGGCTTCTGGAAGAGGATGTGGCATGGATTGAAATACATCTTTGGGCACAAGTCCAGATATGGCGCATTCGATGAAATCATCCTGCGCAAAGAAGATGTCAAGTCAATCCAGAAGATTGTGGATCATCTGAAACAAGTCCGATGATGTGGAATGTCAGTTGTCCAGATTGTGGATGGTTGTTTCACACAACTATTCCAAGTCGTCATCTGATGCCAGCCAGTTATCGGTTTCATCGTCTGGATTCTTCAAGAATGGCTTGTTGGAAAGGAATTTCCCAGAACATACCATGTGGGGAACATAGAAAGCATTTAACACACAACTCCAAAAATTCGCGTTAGTGCCCATTGAGGCTTTACGTCCTATGTCTTGCAACGATTTTTTCAGTTTCTTCTGCTGATCTTTGAATCTTGCCATATTAGCAATAAGTTCATTCAGTTCAGGTGGATTTTCGTCATCCTCTTCCTAACCAATGGGCAATTCCAAGAAATATCTATCTGTATGCAAGTTTTTTTTGAACACCTTACTGCTCACCAAATCTTTTATATAACCAACGAAACTGTCAGCGATATGGTACTTCTTCTATTCTGGATAAAAATATAGATCAGTGCTATCGTCTATTTCATCCAAATCCAGTTCATATCTAAAATATTTCTCTCCGTTGTTGTTCAAATCGTCTTGGATCTGTTGCTTGGTGTCCAGCCATTGTTGCTCCAATTCTGGTCTGAGAATATCCATCATCAAATTGAAGTTTTTATTGAAGAATTCGCGCAACACAGCAAATACCTGACATACCAGATTGTTGATTCTGTTGTTGAAACCAATAGTCAATGAAAGATAATCTCTCAATGATGAATTTGTGTATATGGTTCTAACCAACATGTCACTAAAGAATCCATCTCTTAAATTCCCAACAGATGTATGTTGAGCAGTCGCCCCACATATGCAACATATGTCAGACACCCCAGGTAGGATTTTCGATGTGTCTGATATTAAACAGTTATGTAGAACAGGACGAGTGGGTTCACTTTGCATTCCTCCCGAATAGCAACTTGCAAACCAAAGCCCAAGACTGGATGTTGGATTCCATTTCATGTGAATGTCGTGCAACTTCCGAAAGAGATCGTTTTTTATACAACCATCCAACCCTCCCTCAAAAATGACATTTTCAAATGCCAAAGCTGAATATCCATTGTACTTGTCATTGATTCGATCCAATGAATACTCCTTTCGGGCACCATGCAAAAACCAAAATTCGTTTTTGAATGGAGATATGGTCTTCAAGTATCTGGAAATCACTGACCAGCTTTTATGTGTTTCTTGCCTAGCATCGACATACCAGTGTTGACGAAAACTATCACCAAATGGGTTGCAATAATGTTTTTCTAATATCCTTTTGAGAAAACTAATTGAAGTTTTGGAGAACGGTTCACCTTTTCCAGGAGGACATTCTTTGAACATGGTAAAATCGCACTCTGCCCATGGCTTGAACACAGGATATAGGGTTATATTGGTCTTCAATCCATTGATTGGAAAGCACTCATGCACTATTCTGACATAATCGGGGTTGGTTGCCCCCCCGTTCCACTTCGTCACAGCCCAATGATTTGCGAACCTGGCCCAAGGATATGTCCATCCAATTTGGTCTGGATGACTCTCTTCGTTGAATTCCACAAATTTGATGATGTTTGGTTCTTCATCAACTTTGCCATAGTAATTATTTGTGTATTTGATCCATCTATGTGCCACATCTATTTCGGGTTTTTTGTATTGGTTGACACTATAGAAAGCCTCATCAGATGCTGGATATACTTCATCTGATTGTTGAATCCACTTGTTGTTTGGATTGTTCATTCCCTGTTTCCAGGGAATCCACATATGATCAAATTCACCATCTTGGTTGGTTGTGACAACCTTTGCCCTTTTTGGGGACTTATATTCACCAACATCAATTTCCTGCAGTTCCAGCCATGGTCTGTATAGTGCGAAGAAACTGTCCACATACACCAACAATGTCTGGATTTTCGGCCCATCCCCATATGGATAAATACAAATATTCAATGAGGATACTGGTTGATTGGTGTTGTTATAGGAATCAATTGTTGTTTCATAGCTCTTTGTCTATTTCCAATTAACTGATATAGAATGAATGGAATTGTTTATTCCTCTTCCAGAATCCAAATTAGAACAAACATACATGTTACTGGGCATGTTGTGTTCTTCTGGATCAGAACCATCTCCTGACAATCCATTGGGGTCTGAACCATCCAATGTGTATGTGTCGTCAAAACACACCCAGTTGGTGTACGTATGTGGAGATTCGGTACGAACCATGAAGTATAACGCCTTTCCAAACATGAAATAATATGGCTATATTCCTTCACATCCAACGAGGTGAACATTCACATGGCTGCTTTCATGCTCACTGGATGTTGTTGTTATGGTTATGACTGTTTCTTCTTCAAGACCAAATGAGTATCTATTTGTGTAGCCATTGTTGGAATACTCCTCAAGATTAATGCATCCTGCAAGTTCTTGGTTTGGTGTTCCATCGTAGGGGTTCAATGTGCCTTGTGTCAATGTGGAATCTCTCCAACCACAACCGCTGATTGTTACATCTGGATAATAATACCATTCACTCCATTCACTCCAATTGCCACTTCTATCTGTAGTTCTGCTTCGATTTTTCTTAGATACAGTGATTGTTTCGATTTGAACACCTTTTCCAGGATGGAACCACAATCTTTCATGTGTCCACTGTTCCCACTCATTGCCCTCATCAGGAACAATCTATCTTTCTATGGTTCCCAGGCTGGATCCATTGTAAACGGTTGTTTTAATAGTCCATCTACCCATGTCAAATTTCCTCCTCTTCATCAGTCTCATTTGAATCTCTGGTGATGACGACGAATCCCTCATTGCCTTGTTCTGACTCGGCAATCCAATCGTCTATTCCCACATCATCTTCTGTTGTGCCATGTGTATTGGCGAACTCTCCTTCTGGGAGAGCAGGCAATGAATCGTAGTATTGTCTCACTTCTGCATAATCAGGGAAATGCGGCGTGGGATATTGCTGGTCTATCTATTGGAATTCCTGCTTGAGTTCAGGATCCAAATCCTCCCAATCGTCATAGTTCCATGTTGTGTTGGTGGGATCCCATTCTGGTGGCGTGGGTTCTGTCTGTTCTCCTCCCCCTTCTTCTTCTGGTGGTTGCTTGTCCTCGGCGTATATGATGGATTCGTCCAGACCCCATGGGTAGTTCGCCATTTCCCTCACCTGCTGGATGGTTCTTCCCACGAACATGACCTGTGTCAGTCCCTTGCCTGTCGTGGAGTCTTTGTTGTTCAGAAATGCGTCTATCCCTATGTTCTGGACATGCAGTGGAATCTGGATAGTTTTCAATTCCAAGCATGCCATGACAGCCTCTCTCCCAATTTCCACCACGCTTTCTGGGATTGTCAAGGTGGTCTTCCTTCCTTGTGGACAACGCAACAATATGCTTCCATCCTTGGAGAGGAGCAGATTGTCCACAGATGAATAGTTGGGGTTGGATTCTGAGACCACCATGTTTTCCAAGTTCACGCATCCCACGAACTGCCAGATTTGCCCATAGGGTTTCTAGTAGATTAAAGAACCCACATTGTCGCCAATAATCACTTCTTCTAGGTCAGGGGATTCGTTGAAGATTGCGTCGCCATCTTCTGCAATCGCCACATCGTCGCCAATCACTGCCTTCTTGATGTGCTTGACCCATCTAAGCGAATAGTCATAGAAACCATGGCGCGCCATCCATGTCAATGACAATGGTTCATCGCCCAAATCGAATGTGTGGGTGGTTCCGTCTTCCATTGTGAATGTGACTTTGCCATCTTTGGGTTGTGGTTCTGGATCAGGTTCTGGATCATCTTCAATCCAATCTGCTGTGAATGTGAACGCCCATGTGTGGTTTGCTGGCTTGAATGGTGGCATCCAACCATTGAATGTCCAACCCTCAACTGGGTCAGGCGAGGGTGGTGTGTAGTCGTAGTCGATCTCCACCGAGTTTGTGGTCAGTGCATCCTTTGGTTGTTCACCATGCCCTGCCATGTCATAATGTATTGGATACTCAACCAATTTCCAATGGGCATACCAAGTCTCATCCCCAATTATCACATGCCCAATCTCTATTTTTTCGCCATCCTCGTCTGGGGAGTTCCACCATCCATCTTGGACATATCCAGTCCTGGTTGCAGTTTCCGAAATAGAATCAACCATGTCACCCACATTGAAATGCAATGTGTTGCTTTCTACAACCCCACCATTTCCATCCAATGCTATTGTTGCTGGTGTGGGTTCAGGCTCGGGTTCAGGATCAACCACCTTCCATTGGGCAGTGAATCTGACATCCCCAGTGGAGCCATGGGGGACATCCACAGGAAGCCAACCATTGAATTCAAATCCAACAATGCCATTTGGAGCTGGAGGCAAGTATCTCTGGCTTTCAACATTGTAATGCGTCAAAGCTTCTGATGGAATCTCCCCGTGCCCGTTCATGTCATAAGAAATCGCATACTCGATTGGCGTCCAATGTGCGAAAATGCCGATGTCGCGTGAAATTTGAATGGGGGATTCCAGATGGGTTCCACCATTTTGCGCTGTGTACCATCCATCGAACACATAGCCTGTTCTGCTTGAATCAGGAAGATTGAACATCGTTCCATCAAGAAGGGAGAGCGAAGTCTGCGCGAATCCCCAATCCAGATGGATGTTGAACATCTATGGCTCAGGTTCAGGCTCGGGTTCAGGTTCAGGCTTCTCATCTTCATCAAGCCAATGTGCATAATAGACATTTGCATCTTGGACAATGGTGGACTCGTCTATCGTCTCTCCATCAACCTCATGCGTCCACCACCCATCGAACACATGCCCTGTCAGACTGGCTGTTGGCAATTCACCAATTTTCTCCCCCACTTGTCTTGTGGATGCGATTATGAGATGGACATTTGCGATTGATGGATCTGGTTCTGGTTGAGGCTCAGGTTCAGGCTTGTTTTCAATCCAATGGACATAGTATGTGATGTTGCCTGTTATAGTGGTTGAGGCCGATACCTGGTTCCCGCCACTCGCTGCAGTCCACCAACCACCAAAATCATACCCATCTCGTTCCAGTGTGGGCAATGTGCCAAGCGTCGAGCCATATGTCCCTGTCATGGTTGTGTTTTCGCCACCCCCATTCGCATTGAATATCACCGAGTAGGTTTTTGGCTCCCAATGGGCATAATATATGATTGGCTCTTGGAATGTTTGGTCTATGTCCAGTTGCGAACCACCTTCAATCTCCGTCCACCAGCCTTGAAAATTATATCCCTCCCTTGTTGGAGCAGGAGGAACTTCAGTCAACGTTTTTCCAATTTCCACATCCTCTGTGAAATTCGCCTGCTCGCCACCATTCGTGAAGAAGGAGATCCGCACATATTCAATCTCTGGTTCCTCTGGCTGTTCAAGCACCTTATAATAGACGGCATCGCTTTGTTGTTTGAGCAATCCTGCGCCCAACATGATTGATTTCGCATTGGGAATCTATGCTTCGCTCTTCACATAGAATGTGACTGGAGTCCACTTGCTGAGATTTGTGCAAGAACCAAGTGCATATGAACCAATGCTCTGCACGGTGCTTGGAATGAAGACTGTGTATAGTTTCGGGCATTGAAAGAAAGCCTTCTCTCCTATGGATTGAACTCCTTCTGCCATCTTGACTGTGACAAGGTATGGTGCCCGCTCAAACGCCGACTTCTCTATGCTTGTCACTGAAGAACCAATGTCCACACGGGTTATCTTGCGTTCATCCCTGAAAACATAGGGGATGCCAGATACACCAGATAAATGTGCCTTGAATCCTTCCAAAATCATGAATTGGTTCGTCAAAGCACCCGTTATGTCGTATTCTTCGCTTTCACCATCTTGAAATGTGAACACTGTATGCGATGGGTCTGTGGCTTCCGCCACCTTTGGAACTATAACTTTCGCCACGTTTTCCTCCTGTATGCCCCAAGGATAGTTTGGTGAATTTTTCACCTCTTTGTTGGTCATCATCACGAACGTCACTTTGAATTCTGGGTTGATTGACGCCAATGCATTTCCGTCAATCTGCGTGGTTGAACCATTGATTGTCACTTGCCTCACATTTGGACCGACAACTCCACCACCCAGCATTGTCACGTTTGATCCAACTCTGATTTGCGCGATGTTGTTGAGCATTTGAACCAACCTGCGAGAAGGTTGTCTGGTGGTGGGTTGCTCTCCCTCACCAGCATCTACCGCCAAACCATGCTCAACCAACCAATCCAAGTCAAGGTTTCCCACGATGTCGTATGTCAAGACAGTGCCATCATCCAATATGAATGTGGTGCATCTGTCCTTGTCGCTCTGTTGAACAAGGATTCTATTGGCATGCAATTTTCTAAGGATTAAACTAGAATTACCCATGATTAAACCAACTATCCAATGTTATTTACACAAATTCAATGGCAAGAAAGATGTGATGTCTTTGTTGCCTGCCATCAGTTGGTGTATTCAAATCCATCCTTGAATTTCCTGTCAGGTGGATAATGCGCACCACTCCATGTTGAATCCCCCTCTTTGATGAGATTCCCAAGCCTTTGCCACCAATACTTGAATGGATGCTTGTGCTTGAACAACATTTCATCGGCTTTGCGTTCAAGCATGATGTGGTATTCCTTCTATCCGGCCTCTGTCGGTCTATGGCAGAGTTCAAGTGTCTTTGTTTCGTATACCATGGTTGTGTTGTTGTTGTTGTGTGTGGATGTATGTGTGTTTGGATATATTTACCTTTTGGCGCGCGGAACATAACATCGCATCCATCTCGGCATGTTTCTTGTATAATTGTTGTTGTTGAAAAGGAAATTCCACAATGGACAAGACAACAAGACGGGAATTCATATTTGGCGCAGTCGCCGTGGCGGCAATCGTCCCATTTGCTGGAGGCACTTCAGATGTGGCAGAGCAACCCATTACCGACGAAGTGTTTGAGGACATAAGGGTTGACAGGTACTATATCCTCAAGGGTGGGCAATATGGCGACACTGGTGGAATTGGATGTCCAGGATTCGAGTTGGGGATTGGTACGGTCAAGGAAATGGCTTGGCAGAAGTACTGCAACATGCTTGACAGATGGATGGACAACATCGAGGACAAAGGTTTCTACCTTGAAGTGGTGGGGTATTTCGGACCTGACGATGCCAAGCCATTTGGTAGAATCCGGTTGAACAGGGACTGGCTCATGAAGTTCTACAATCTTCACAAGAACGAGACGAAAGAGGATTGGGAGAGGAAATATGGGGACTATTTGGAGTCTCTTCATTGGCCGAAGGCAAGTCTTTCCAAGCTTGGAACATTGACAATTTGAGGAAAAAACTATAATGGAAGAAAAGAAAAAGTTTGTTGTTGGCGTGATTGGAACGCAGAACACTGGGAAATCCACCTTCATCGGCGACATAATGGACAAGTTCAAGGGTTCTCTGAGCGAGTTCCACACTGTTGGATGCGACTACCGCGAGAAGATAAGGAAAGCTGGACTTCAGATTAACAGGAACGGCAACCTTGAGGCGCAGAAGATAATCCTTGACACCTTGGTTGAGCAGCTTGACATAATCCAGAAGATGCCAGATGGAAACTACATGACGGACCGCTCCCCAATCGACGCATATGTCTACACCATGTATCTGTTCAGACACAATCCCGAACTTGGAATCACCCAGTCTGACCTTGATGAAATGTTCAACAAGGTGAAGAAGTCCATAGAGGGATATGACAGGATAATCTACATTGATCTTGACAACTGTGGGAATGTTGAGGTTGTTGATGACACCTTTCGCGACACGAACCTTGAATATCGGGCCGAGATTGACAGGTTGTTCAAGGAGACTTTCCGCAGTCTGGGCAAGGCTCTTGATGGGAAACTGAATTCAGAAATCAAGGGTACGAGGGAAATGCGGGTCAACCAGTTCCTTGAGATGGAAGGTGGGCGTTTCTTCGTTGGATAGAGAAGGACGGTTGAGTTGAGAACCACAAGATATCCAGATCCACCCCAGAAGGTGGATGTGATTCACGAGGATGGCTACAGGGTCACTGACAAGTATGTGCTGTTCTACGGCAGTTTCCTCTCCAACTTTTCAAGATGCAAGTTCACGTGGGAGTATATGGGAGAAAGCCACGAGTTCTTCTGCACGGAGCAGGCGTTCATGTGGGCAAAGGCAAAGTTGTTCAATGACCCAATAATGAGCAAGGCAATTCTTGACGAGAAGGACGACCCAATGGAATGCAAGCACTGTGGAAGATGGGTTCAGGGATATGATGACAAGAAATGGGCGGAAGTCAGATACAACATCATGCGGGATGTCAACTTCGCCAAATTCAGTCAATGCAAGTGGCATAGGAACAAGCTTCTGAATCCAGAATTCGATGGCAAGACATTCGTTGAGGCTTCTCCCAGCGATGGGATATGGGGAATCAGAATGAGCATAGCCGAAAAGGGGGTTCTTGACGAAAGGAACTGGAATGGGCAGAACCTCTTGGGGAAGGCAATAACTGAGGTCAGAGAGAAACTTAAGGCTTTACAGGTTGTCCAAAATGTTGTATAATGTAGTAGGAAAAGGAAACGCCGATGAAAATCAGAATAGACTATGTTTCAAACTCAAGTTCAAGCAGCTTCATGGTTGTGGGGCATGCGTTTGACAACGAGGAACTTGCGAAGATTGCCGAATACAACAAGCTGGTTTCTGAATACCAGGACACCCCAGAGGACTACAGCGAGTGGAGCAATGGCGAGATAGTTGAAGCCCTTGAGGAGAAGTTCAAGGACTTGGACTTCCAGTATGGACTGGAGAACTACTATGATGAGGTCTGCATTGGAATGGGGTATGAGAAGATGAAGGATTCCGAGACAAGGAAGGACTTTGAGAAGAGGATTGCCGACAGGTTGAAGGAAATGACTGGCAAGGACAACATTGAGATTGACTGCATGGTTGATGGTGGAACGGAGTGTTGAGAAATGAAACTCAGAAGCGATTATGTCAGCAACAGTTCTTCGTCTTCGTTCATCATAATAGCCGACAATGGCGAAGACCAGACCGACAACATCCAGCAAGATTTCTCGTCCTACACGAATGACTGGACTTGCTATGAAATCCCATGTCAGAATGGCAAGCATCAGTTTGGATGGGAATGGGAGGACACATGCACCTTTGAAGGCAAGTTGAACTTCGTTGGAATCCAGTTGCTCTACCTGTTCCTTGAGAAGATTAGTGGAAGGGAGCCGGACCACAAGAGGGAGTTCACAGGCAAGGACTTCGATAGACTCTACGACATGGTGAAGAAGGTCTGCAAGGAACAGTTCGGGTTCAATGTCAAGTTGAACGAGGATGCAATCAAGATGCACATCTGGCATGACGACGAGCGTGGCTATTATGGCTACAGCATGTTGAACGACAACTACTACATTGACCACCAATCTGCATCGTCAGAGGGCGAGTGCATGGAAATGTTCGAGTCGGAGGATGCCTTGTACAACTTCCTCAGATTCCAGGAATCCTACATCCGTGGTGGAAACGACAATTGATTAAGGAGAGAATACGATGACATTTGCCATACATTGCAGTTGGGCTAATTATTGCGCTTCCAAAGATGGAACGATTGAAGCGAATTCCTACGATGAACTGTTTGATGAAATGCAGAAGTTCTTTGAACATGCATGTGGATTCACTGGCGTTGAGGCGTTTGAGATTTCCCGTCCATATATTGAGGATTGGGAAGAGGACGATGGTGAAGAACCTGACATGTACGAATGGGATTGGGAAAACCTGAGAAGGAACCGGAACCTTTCGGATGTATGGGACAAGGTGAAACGTGAAATCAAGGAAGAATGGGGAAAGGACTACTTCAACAAGGGAGAAAAGTCATGAGATTCAGAGTGTATTCCTATTGGGCCGATGGTTGTGCGAATGCGCGAGATGACATCAAGGCATCTACAACTGACGAGCTTCTCAAGAAGATTGAGGAGAGTTTCAGAAAGGCTTGTGGTGCCATTGGTGGGGTTGAGAGTTTCTCCGTTGTGTGTTCCGACAAGGACGAAATGGACGATGACTACGAATACGATTGGAACAACAGAAATCTGAGGCGAAGCGAGGACTTGGCCGATGTTTGGCAAGACGAAGTGAGTTTGGAAATCAAGAACTTTTTCAAGGAGACATTCAAATGAAAATCAGAAGTGACTATGTAAGCAACAGCTCAAGCAGCTCGTTCATCATTGACTTTGGGGATGACAAGGGAGCCTGCATTGACAATGGATTCATGAAGCTGCTCAAGCACGTCAATGGAATCATCCTCAGATGCGTGTTGGAATCCAAGGACGAATTGAAGGAGTTTGAGGAGAAGGCCTTTTCGGCATTTGGTCCGAAGGTGGATGTGTGGAAGTACGACGACGAACTTGACTTTGAGATTTCAGTTGACTCCGAGTACATTTCAGAAGATGACAAGCAGATTGACTACATACGAAATGTTCTTCAGAAGAAGAATGGTTCAATCTACTGCCAGTGTGGAGACGATTTTGGCGAGGACTTGACCAATGCTGTTCAGGTTGCAACCATCATGGAAACCAGGTACAAGCAAATTGAAATCAGTGGGGACGACCACTTTGATTACCACAGCATCCGTGGTTCGGACCTTGACATTTGAAGGAGAGCAGACACATGAAAATCCGAACAGACTACGTCAGCAATTCGAGTTCATCCAGTTTCGTGATAGTTGGGAAGGTGTTTTCCGATGCTGACAAGCTGATGGACACATTGGTGAAGGACAAGGCCAAGTTGTTGGAGGACTTGAACAAGGAATACGAAAGCGAATGCGAGTCCCTTGACGATTTCATTGAGCAGGAATCTCTCTCTGAGGTTCTGTATACTGTACTTGACAAACTTGGTCTTGACTTCCAGATTGCAGGAAGAGATTGGGACGAGGTTGAGGAAGTTCTTGTTGGCTATGACATGAAGTCTGGAGACAACAAGATGAAGGACACAGAGACCTTGAAGGAGTACAAGACCCGAGTTGTTGACGCGCTCAACGATAAGGGATTGGATGCAAAGTACGATGAAGTTGCCATCGTCACTGGTGGTTCGGATGCTGGTGGCACGACTTTCTTCAACGAATGTGGTTGATTGGCATGGGGAAATCAAATGAAAATCCGTTCAGACTATGTTAGCAACTCCAGTTCGTCAAGTTTCATCGTTGACAGGGAAACCCTTGTTCGGTACATTGAAAAATACGGACCACCAGAGATTGAATATTACCACAAGGAAGTGAACGGCATTGAATGCGTTGAGTTCTCTGGAGAAGACGATGAACACACCGTTGAGGGCTATGACAGCGACGAGGACTATGTGAGAAGCCTTTACGAGGACATGGGTAATCTATTTGACCCCAAAATCATTAGATGGTCAAACGACCATTGACAGGAGAATGAACAAATGAAAGTTAGAGCAGATTATGTGAGCAATTCAAGTTCCAGCTCCTTCGTAATCAAGAAGGATGCAGCGAAGGCCGCGAAGATGTTCCTTGACGATTTCGGGGACTGCATCCATGACGCATTTGACCCTTTGGGCGAGACAATGAACATTGGCGTCCGCACAGTTGGAGCATCAGAAGACGATTGGTTGGACTGGTTCAGTCCTGAGAGGTTCTGTGGGGACTACATTGATGGTCCGTACGATGGGGTCACCGACACCCATGCCGACCCCTTAAACCCAGAGGACATAGCCGAATTGGGCTTTGAGTGCGATGACTGGGACAAGGAGTCCATGGGCAACCTTGCGTTCCTCTACAAGTATTTCAAGAAGTTTGGGTTTAGACCTGACGATTCAGATTCTGAACACGACTTCCTGGACAAGGACACATTCCTTGGAAGGATTCTGGACAGGCTGGAAGTGAAGGAGAAAATAGATGAAAATCAGAAGTGACTATGTGAGCAATTCAAGTTCAAGCAGCTTCGTTGTGGTTCTTCCAAAGAACTACAGGCAGGAGGATTTCATTGACGATGTTGTTCGGGCATGCTCAGACGACAGGGATGTGGTATATGACGACGAGTACATTGAGGAATTGAACAAGTTCAATCGGCGCAATCTTGACTTCTGCATGAATTCCTACGAACTGCTCTTCATTGGGGAACTTGAAGTTGGTTGGGCCCCTGAGTGGAACGACGTTGACAAGGCAGAGGCAGTGACAATCAACTCCCAATTGATGCGATGGAGCATCAGACACTACAAGTTCAATGAAACTGACGATAAGTATCGGAAGAAGGTTGTTGAGAACATCATGAAGTGCTGCGACAGGAAGAACAGGGACAATCCATTTTCCCGAGATGACCACATGGGAATCTGCGAAATCACCATGAACACAATCCTGAACACGCAGGACTTGATTGCCGAGGGGAAGAAACTTGAATTGCCAAAGTGGGCTGACCTTGAGACGTTGAAGAAGCGGATCGAGGATGGGGACAGAATCTTCTGCATTGAAATGAACCAGGGTGGCGATGGTCAGGACATTGGATCAATCTACGCCTTGAATGGCTGGGATTCCAACTTTAACAAATATGCCAATGTGCAAGTTCTTGGCTCTTGGATGGGGTGATGTTCTGAACCAATTCAAAATCTAGGTGTCGTGGGGTTTTTGTTCCTTTTTACTGCCCACGGCACCTTTTCTGTTTTCTGAATGGTAAATACGAAATGAGTATAATTGAGTTTAGGACATAGCTGACATGGCGAACAACACAAACCATAGCGTATTGACTGCATCTGCTTCACCTGTTGACAGGGTGAACAAGTTGAACACGTAGGGCGCTGGACAGGCTGGATCAGAGAAAGACGATAGAATCCAGATTCTGGCGCAGAACCGAAACTTCGAGACATTCAAATCCTACACCAGCAAGATTGAGAAGATAATCGACAAGCAGGGGATCGTCTCGCTCCAGAATCCTGGAATCTCAACTGCGTTCTTCGGCTATGTCTCCGACGAGTTCGACCACAACTACATCCCCCTCATCACCGACAAGTGCCAGAGGTTGTGGCAGTACAGGGCAATCTCGGAATTCCCAGAATGCAACTGGTGCATCAACGAAATCGCGTCTGACTTCCTTACAGTTTCCTCGACTGGCGAGTTCATCAGATTGAACTTCTCCCCTGACATTTCGGACAAGTTGAACCAGCAACAACAGGATCTGATTCAGAAGGAGTTTGAGAACTTCATCAAGCTGTTCGACATCCGCAACAACATCGTGGATATCATCAGAACCTATGTCATCGAGGGCGAAGTCTGCTGGGAGAACATCATCAACCACGACATTCCCACATTGGGAATCATTGGTGTGAAGAGGTTGAGGAACGACTTCTACGACATCCTCATCAACCAGGCGACAGGGGACAATTGTGGCATCTACTTTGACCTTGACAAGTATGCACAGGAGCTTCAATACACGCTCTCTGCGTATTATTCCCAGAACTCCGCCATATTCAACACCATCTACACGAATGGCTATCGTGGATTGGACTTCAGCTCCGCGCAGAATGTTGTTCCCTTGCTGTTCCCACAGATAACCTACTTCTCCCACGACAAGAAGTCCCCGAATGGGAGGGTGACATATTCCATAATCGAGGGCGTGAAGCAGGCGTACTATCAGTTGGTTCTATTGCAGGACGCCGCCGTGATCATGAGGGTGACGCGGGCTCCAGTGAGGTTGCTCTTCAACATAGCGACTGGTGGAATGGCAGACAAGGTTGCGCACGAGTACGTGAGGAAGTTCGCCCAGAAGTTGTCCGAGAAGAAAGTTGCGAAGATTGACAGGCAATCCAACAACTCCATGATTGGCAAGACCTACAATCCAAGTTCAATGCTGGACAGTTGGGTGTTTCCGAAGTCAAATGCGAACGATGGAACCACAGTCTCCACGATTGAACAGACTGCCCAATACGACCAGATTGAAGACCTCAAGTTCTTCCTGAAGCGAATGATTAAGCAGTTCGGCGTTCCATACACAAGATGGGACAATCTTGAATCCAATTCCTATCGTGCTTCAACCGAAATCACACAGGAGGAGTTCTCCTTCTCAAAGTTGGAGCTGAACATCCAGATGAAGTTCGCAAAGGCTCTTCAGGACTCGTTCATCGTCCATTTGAAGCTGCGTGGAATATGGCAGCAGTGCCAGTTGAAGGAAAGCGACTTCTTTGTGGAGTTCACGCCACCATATGTCTATTCCAAGTTCATCTCGAACCAGGAAATCTCCCAGAAGATGGATCTGTACGCCAAGTACGCCGACAGAGACGAGATGTCAAAGACATGGGCGCAGAAGCACATCCTTGGCATGACTGACGCCGAGATCAACGAAATGAACCAGCTCAGGCTGTTCGATGGCATCATGGCCGCGATGGTCGAGGGCATTGGCGAGAAATACATGGGTGGAGAGATTGACGCCTCCCAGATAACCAAGCTGAAGACCATGACGATGGCCAGCCTTGAGGAAATACTTGCCCACAGCATATTCAACACCAACAAGATCAATGTCACAACAGCAGACGAAGAGAATGGAGAGGGTGGAGAAAATGGCGAAGGTGGAGATGAAGGTGAAGGTGAAGAAGGTGGTGGAGCAGACGAAGGAGGTGGAGAAGATGACATGGGTGGAGGCGACGAAGGTGGTGGAGCAGACGACAACCCATTCGCCTGATGATTGAGGGCTTGACATGCAGACGAGAAACCAAGATCCCAGATACCGTTTCAATCCACTGTATAGAAACCACTTCAAGGAGGGGCAATTCGTCTCTGACAGAAACGCTGAACTTCCAGAACCTGTAATGTACGATGTCCAGTTTGATTAGTTTGGGGACATGGCACTGGACATGATGAATGGCTATCAGTACTCAGAACAAGAACTTGATGCCATGGTCATGGAACTGCAGGCGAAGGGTTACTGAGGAAGTTCGTCGTCCAAAAGAATCCCTGCTCCAATGGACGCAGAGTTCCCACTTTGTGGCTCCTCATATGGATCAGGGGGCAAATCGTTGAACTCCTCCTCGTATTGACTGGTTTCGTATTCACCTTCCCTTGAATGGCTTTGAACAGGATTCTAGTCGATGTTCCCGTCCATTTCCTCATTGAACTCTTCTTCTTCTCCATCTATTGGTTCCACGCCATATTTTGGATTCAGTTCACACATCTTGTCCAGAACCTCGGTCAATCTGTTGATTATGGATGGATCTTTCAAGTAATATGGGAAAATGTAGTGGAGCATTTTGTGTGTGTATGAGTTCAGTGGCATGAAGTCGTCCTCTTGTGAGATGTCGCAATAGGATTCCTCTGTGAGTTCAGTCTTGAGATGATGGACATTGAACCCCTTCACCAATCGTCTTCCGGTTATATAGTCCCGATGGTTGAACATCTTCGCCATCTTGGATCTGAAGTCCTTCCATTCCCTGGATTTTCTGAACTTCTCCTTCTTGTTCTCCAATTCGCGCTTCTTGCGCTTTTTCTTTGCTCCAGATTCTGGATTCAGATTGGACTTGTTTCTATATGCCCTTCGATTTCTCTTTCTCAAAACATGTGTCCTCTTTTTGCGATGTGCATGCATGTGCTTATATATATTTACAATTCTGTGGGGAGGTTCATGTTGGATTTTGCTGTGATGTTTTCCATGCGATTTTCGTATAATTAGATGTGATGGCAACATCAGTTCATATACAACAAGAGGATACATGAAGAAAATGAATGGTGGAATTTCAAGCATCTTCGAGGAAGGTGCATCTTTTGACAAGGACAATTTGATTTCATATTCCAAGCAGGTGAAGAATGTGTTCCATCTATGGTTGATAGACGACATAGAGGACAACAAGGCGTATTTGAAGTGGTTTGATGTGCTTCAGAACGCCACTGAGGACGATTTGGTTGTGATACACATCAATTGCTGGGGTGGAAATCTATTCACTGCCGTGCAGATTGTGACGCAGATAAAGACATGCGCCGCGCAGGTGGTGTGCCAGATTGAATCTTCGTGCTGTTCTGCAGCCACGATAATCGCGCTTGCCTGCGATGGACTCATCTGCTATCCACATGGCTATATGATGATTCACACCTCTTCTGGATGCGCATTTGGAAAGCAGTCTGACATCAAGAAGGAGGAGGAGTTCTACAATCCTTGGCTTGCCAACTTCTTCCATGAGATATACAAGGATTTTCTTTCCAGGAAGGAGATACAGAACGTCCTGGACGGACACGACATGTGGTTGAACGCCGATGAGGTCATGTCCAGATTCCAGCACAAGGTGGATGTCATCAACAAGGCGAACGCCAAGGCGAAGAAGCAGGAGAAGGAGCATATGAAGAAGATATATTCGTTCATGTCCCAACTGCAGCACAAGGACGATGAAGTTGGGCAGAAACCATCTGAAAACGAATATACGCCACCATCCGAGGAAGAAGGTTCTTCAGGCGTGAAGGGCAAACCTGGAGGGAAGAAGAAGGGTGGCAAAAAGAGAAAGCCATCCAGCAAGTAAGTGATTTTCAACACGAAACAAGACAGAAAGAGGTAAAGACAACATGCAACCCCCAATTTCACATTACAAAGACGAAGACCCAGGACAGACGCAGGCGATTCTCAACCAGGAACTTGAGAAAGAGGTGTCTGAATTGAAGCATCAGAAGAAAACCACTGAACAGGGGAAAGAAGAGGAATCAACATCCACTCCTGAATTGAAGGTTCTTCCTGTGAAAAAGAGCGAAGCCAAGGCAACCAACGCATCCAACATCGTGAATGCCTTTAGGCAGAAGATGGCGAATGTGGCGACCCCAATAGATTTGCCCTCTGCAGGGATCACCGTGGAGTTCAAGGAGATTTCCACGCATGAGCAGAAGGAGCTGTCCAAGGTTGCACTGCAAAGCAATTCGAGGGCGGACATCATGTATTGCGCCATGATTTCCCTCATAAATGAATTGGCTGTGGACAAGAAGTTCGACATCAGAGACTACACAGAGTTCGAGAGGATTCAGGTGATATTGAATCTCCAGCAGATGAACAAGATGAATCCAGAAATCAAGTACACATGCTCGCAGTGTGGAAAGGAGAACTCCTATCGTCTGGACACGATGAAGCTGCTCAGGAACTTCACCAAGACATACAAGCCCGACAATGAATTCATCATCGAGACTGGTGGTGGAAGGAAGTTCAATGTCGTTGCTGGCTGGCCGTCTTGCAGATTGGTGGAGGAGTTCTTCAAGCACTACTTCAAGAGATACGACAACCAGTCCAAGCCCATGAAGGAGAGCATGGACAACATGTCCCAGATAGAATACATGCTGATGTTCATGAAGTCCATTTCTGTGGTGGATGGTTCCGATCCAAGCGATGTTCTCACGGCCAACCTTGAAGATTTGACCTATGGCGAAAGATGCCAAATCGTGGACAGTCTTCCACAGAACATCATGTTCGACGAGGACACTGGCGTGATTTCCCAGATAATCAAGTCATACATTGAACCCATCAACAAGGTGTTCAAGTACGCCGATTGCCCATTCTGTGGCGCGGAGCAAGAAGGGCAAGTCGCCAATCTCTCCGACTTCATGGGTGGTTGATGAATGGACTTTTCAACAAGGGGTTTCCCTCCAACATAATACCGGTGGTTGTGCCCAGCACTGGGATGTATATATCCCTCAGGGAGACCACAATCACCGAGTTGAAGTCCATGTCGAAGATCGTCATAGACAACTACAGCAGACGACAGATGGACGTCATATACGATGCCACTGCCCAGTATCTTCAATCCATGATATTGACTGATGGAGTGGATGTGGGCAAGTTCACCGAGTTCGACAAGCTGTATTGTCTGATGGTCTTCTTCCAGGTGTCGTTCTATCGGGATCCAATCCAGTTCAATTGCCCCAAATGCAAAGTTGAGATAAACTATAGATACGACATGTCCAGGTATCTTGAGAAGATGAAGACCGCCTATGTGGAGAACCAGACAATTGAAATCCCCCACAAGTCCAGTGTATACACATTCGAGATAGGCTGGCCCACGGTGGATGAGATGTCCATGTTGTACAGAGACTTCTACTCGCAGGAAGAGATAACCCCTGACATGGAGCAGACCCAATTTGGGATAGAGTTCGTCATGTCGTTCGTGAAGAAGATAGTCGTGAGGAGCGCAGGGAGCCGCGACGACATACAGGCTGAGGCGGACTTGACTGCATTGGACACCTTCAGGGAGAAGATGGAATGCATCAACGCCATTCCATCCATTGTGATGTTCGACGACGAATCTGGTGTGTTCTCCAAAATCACAGGGTATTTCATCAACAGATTGGAGAACTGCTTTTCGTTCGACAGATGCCCTCAATGCCACGCTGAGACCGAGTATGGATTGCCACAATCCTCCTTCTTCTATGGCATGTTCTATGGGACAATCAAAAGCATATTCAAGTTCATCATGCAGGTGGAATGCCTCCTTCTCTTCAGATATGATCAGGTGATATTCGACAAGGAGCAGTACATGACATACAACGACCTCTCCAATCTGATGCATCAGCTCTCGTCCACAGTGGAGAAGGACAACCAGGACAGGCAGAAGGTGGGCAGAGATCATCTGTACAAGGGGCTTTGGCTGATACGCGAGATATTGAACACGATGATATTCCCAGAGGACAAGAAGCACTGATCATGAAACTGACAATAGAAGACATGTTGCGGCATTCGTTCGTGATAACCATCAACAAGGAACGCCATTCTTTGTTCAAGAGGATATTCAAGGCGCATGGTCTTGACAAGCCATGTCTCCCAAAGAAGTTCAATGGAGTTGTCGTCCACTACAACTCCCCATAGTACAATTGTTCCCTTTCCCACAAGGCTGCGATTGAAAAGGCGAAGAAACTTGACTGGCCGTTCGTCTGCATATTCGAGGATGATGCCTATCCAATGGTTGGCGTCAAGAATGAACTTGAGAAGTACCTCTCCGAGATTCCAGACAATTGCGCAGTTCTGGTTCTGGGAAGCATATTCTGCCATGGCTCTCTTGGACTGCAGGGGAATTTCGTCAAGGGGATTCGGATATACGGCGGTCATTCCTACATTCTGTTCAAGGACTGGTACGATAAGTATCTTGAACTGTTGAAGAAATTTCCAGAGGGCGATGGTCCTCTGTACAAGACTGACAACTCAATAATCCCACTTGACCAGTTCTATGCGACTGGAAGGAATCTGTTCATCCAGTATTCCCCTGAAAATGGAATGAACAACAAGAGTGGATACATACTCTACTATTCCATGTAGAATTGGAACTGGGTAAAGTTCCCAGACGAGTATATCTTCCACAGGGGATTTCCAAAGATTGAGGATCTTTTGGCAAAGGGCAAGAAGAAAGATGGAGATTTATTGTAAATAAAAACATGAAAGTTTCAGATATAGTTGTTCTTCTGGAGGAAATCAAGGACTACTTGGAATACATTGGCTGTGGCGACATGTATGGCGTACTTGGTCACGATGTGGGGGGTGTGTTGAGCCATTCTGTTTTGCACAACGACCCCCAGTGCTAGTCCTTTGACGCGAATGGAAACCCAATGACTTGTCAGTTGAATGGGTCAGACAAGCAGAACGTCACTGACGTCTACAACGACCTGAACGAAGTCATAGACAAGGGTTAGAACAAGGAGTTCGTTGAGCGAATCGACGATGCCATAAAGCACCTTGTCAGAAAAGCTTAATTCTTTGACTTCTTGATGAAAGCGCAAATCGGCCAATGGGTCTTTGGCTCTCCCTTGTCGCCAGCGAAAACCACGAAGCAGGTCCAGACCTCCATGTTATCCTCTGGCTTCTCGTATTCAACCTCAAGATACGAGTTCGTCCATGGGAATGAGAGTCTGTTTTCGGATGCTGATTTCCATTTTTGAGTTGTGTTCTTCCCAATCAAGTCCTGCAAGTCCATGTTCAACTCCCTTTCCATGTTGTCTGGATCGTCTGGAAGTTCCTTTGATGGAACAGCTTCTGGTGGAGTTGCTGCGTCCACTTGATGGAAAGGTTGATCAGCCCAACCATTGTGCTGTCCATATACTTCGTGCTTCAACCTTATCGGCTTGAGGCAGTATGTCTCGTCATCGAATTCGGGAATTTTGTTGTATCTGCTTGCCAATAGATAAGATCTCGTTCCATCTGTCAGAACAAGATTGTCATCGTCTGCCCTGAGATATTCGATGAACTGCACGTCCTTCCCTATCTTGGTTGACTTCTTCAATGGAGACAATTTCAACGATGAGACGTTGTTCTTCGGATCAGACACCAACGAAAGAACCATTTTCATGTCCTTGAAGATGAACAGATTTGTTGTGGATTTCCGTGGAAGTTTCGCCTTTGCCTTGTCATCTGGCTTGTCGAAGTCGTTTACGGTGGAGTTCTTCGCGTCTCTCTGAACAGATGGATTTCCACGCTTGTTCACCTTCTGGTAGCCACCATAGACATCATCCTCGAAATCCTCGTACAGTCCTATCTTCTTGGCTGCGTTCTCCGCCGCTTGGTTGATGAGGTCAAGTTTGTCCTGCTTCTCCTTCTTGCTCTCTTGTTCCTCTGGCTCGGTCTGCCCACTTGCGATGTACGCCCTCAGATTGCACTGGTAGAGATACTTCCTCAGAAATGGGTTCATGTAAGATTCGTTGGTGATGGTTTCCTCAATGTGGACGATTTCGTACTTCTGGTTGTAGATTTCCTCTGTTCCATCCTTGCCTGGCACAGGAACATCAATCAAGTCCCCAACCTCTGGCTTCACCTTGTCTATGTACTTCCCAATGACGGTTGTGTCATGGTAGATTACGCCACCACGGATTCCACCCATTATCCTTATGCAGCCATGCTTGTCAACTTGAACCGATGTGACTTCAAGGTGGAGATGCGCTTCAACCATATCGTCCTCGAATGGATCGTAGTGGTCTCCCTTGTAGAGCAATGGATTTATGCGTCCAGTGTCGATCTTCAACTTGCCATGGTCAATCACCTGGCATGGTATCGTTATTGGCAATGGAGAGGCAATCTCCTGGCAATTGTCCGGAAGAAGCAATGTATTCAAAGTCCTGTCGTCAACAATGGCTCTCAATGTCCCATCGAACAGGTCCGTCTTGAAGTCGATGACTATGTTGTTCTGGTTCTCAACCAAGTCCCTGTCGGAAGTGAAGTCAATGATGAACTCTGAATTTCCAACAACCTTGTATTCGCGCCACTATGACAGTTTCTTCGCAAGGGCTATGGCGAAATCCGTCTGGTCGAGCCACATTGTCATGTTGGAATCTGGCTGCACGCCATAGGCGTTCAAGATTATGGAATCGTTGTCCCATTTGAGGAACGCAATCATTCTCACCGGATCCTCCCATTCCTGGACATATCCCTCGCCATAGGCATGCACCGCTAGCGCATTGCTGTCAAGTATGGGCTTGAACACGTCTGGGTATGGGGTCTTCAACTTGAAGAAGCGGATGTCGGTCCCATAGGCCCTTATCATGTCTGAGACGTAATTTTCATGGACAATGGATTCAGCATACACGTTCTGCATGCTGCCAATTCTCAGTCCATTTGGTTCTCTGTCCTATATGATTGCCATGAAACTATTTACCATTTTGGTTCTGCGTCTTCACGAAGTAGTCCAAGATTGATTCAACGACCTTTGCATCAATGTTCGTGCGTCCATTGGTTGATTCCACCATGAAGATGTCAATGTCGGTGTGTGTTTTTGTATCCATTCTATGCACATCATCCACGAAATGCGTAAGGGAAATCCCGAACAGAAACTCTGCAAGTTCATCTACTGTCTCGAATCCACCAATGTCCATGACATCGCTTTTTCCATCAGTGACGAGCCATATGTTGGCCGTCTTGTTTTCAAGGTCTGGTCCATGGCTTATGATATCCACTATCAATTGGCTTGTCATCATAATCATTTTGGCAGCTACTTCATGGTTTTCAATGAACAATCCTCCCCCCAAACAAAGCCACAATGCTGTTCATCACATCAATGTCTATGTTCGTGGAATGGTCAAGGGAAGGTTGGACGAGAAACGAAACCAATCCAGGGTCTCCCCATATTTGGAAAATCTCATACCCTTGGGTGGAGAGGTCAAAGAGTTTCTGCATTGCATCGTCAAGATTGTGGACAACAAGATCGTCTGTGGGTCTGTCAACGACAACTGTTTCGCAGGTGTCTGCCACCCTTGTGTCATAGATGCGGATGTTCAACCCCACTTGCCACTTGATCATCCCCCATCCCCATCGTTTCGCCACGACCACGGCGAGGTCTATGTCACGAATCAATGACATCATCAACCATTTCCGGGGTAAGGCTCAAGTCCTTGCGTTCCTTCAACTCCAGCGCCTTCAATTCGTTGGCAATCTTGAGCTGCTTCGCGATGTCCACCAGATAATGGGGGATGATTTCCATGAACCTCTGTTCAATCACTGTCATTTTCGTTGTTCCTTTCTGCTTGTATCTTTCTCTCTATCTCGTACAACTTGTTGAATGCCTCAATCAAGGTTGGAGTGATGTTGGTTGAATGGTCAGGCGTTTCACTGAGACATATGATAATCCTCACTGTTCTGGTTAAATAGCCCAAAAGAATTTCAATGTGCGCTATGGAGAAGTGAAGCGAGGAATCAAACATCTTTTCGCAGAACTTGTCCTTGTCCCATATCCTTGCAACCTTGCCACTTGCCCATTCACCCATGATGAAATCTCTTGAAAGTGGGTCTCCAACCTTCAGATAGATGAAGTCAAAATAGGGCAGGTCGATGTCGTACTTTCTGCATGAGTTGCACACCTCCCCAATATACCCTATCAATTCGTTTTCAGTCATTTCCTGCATTTTCAGATGTCGCGGTAGTCGGGCTTGTAGACCATCTTCTCTCCCCATTCCACGAAGTCCTTGTCAGCATCAGGGGTGAGGACGAAGAGGGTCGGGTAGGGAGGTGGATAGGTGGGCATGGAAATGTACCCATCTGTGAATGTTATCACGCAGTTGAAATCGTCGCCCAGTTCGCGCAGCTTCTTGAAGGCAGGGCGGAAGTCTGAACCACCACCACCCTTCGCGTTGAACTTGTCGAACTCCATTGGCGTGTCGGCGTCATAGGTCTTGACATCCTGAACCTCGGCATCGCACTGAATCATCGTGATCTCGTACTTGCCAAAGGACTCAACCAGAGCCTTGAACTCAGCAAGGAACTTGGGGAGATCCTGAAGATAGGAACCAGAGGTGTCAAGGATGAGAGCGGCCTTGATCTTCATGTCGGTCTTGCCGGGAAGATACATTCCCCTTCCAAGGGCATGGCGGGAGCAGCGCGCCCAAGAGTGTTCTCCACCAAGGGTCTTCGTGACGAACTGGCTCAGCGCCTCCTTCCAATTGATCTCGGGCTTGAGCATTTCCTTCACAAGATTGTCGATTCCTGCGGGCAGATGCCCCTGCTTGCGCTCAATGCTCTGCGCAACACTCGTCACCATTTCCTTGATGTTGTTCTCAACTTCACGTCCATCCTTCATGGACGGGTTGAAGTCCTGGTCAAAGCCCTTCTTGCCCCACTTGCCATCCTTCTCCTGACCCTGACCTGCGTTCTCTCCCTCGTAGATGTGCTTGTCGAACTGGTTGCCATGCTTGGTCTTGTTGTTGCCACTGTTGGATGAGGAGGAGGAGCCGGCATTTCCACCATTGCTGTCGGAACCCTCTTCCCCATCGCCATCCATGCCATCGCCAGAGCCTGAAGAGTTGGTTGATGAGTCGTTTTCCCCCTGACCATTTCCACTCTGCTTGTTCCCCTTCTTGCCATTCTGCTGCTTCAGCTGCTTCTGCTGTTGCTGCATGAGGTAGGCGTAGATGTCCTCGGCGTTCTTGCCGGCCACGATGGGGTCGGGGAAGCAACCATCCTTCAGAACCTCCATTCCCTCGTTCTGGAGCATGTGGTTGATTTCCATGTCGGTGGCAACATTCCACAGCTGGACATCACGAGCCTGCCTGCGGATGAAGTGAAGGAAGATGTTGTGCCAGACCTCATGGGCAAGCACGAACTGGCGCTGACCCTCGGTCAAGGTGCTGTAGAACTCGCAATCAAAGAAAATCTTTGACCCATCGGTCGCGGCAGTGCCCAGGCGGCAATCATAGGTGGGCACAATGCTGAACCTAAGAAGCATCTCCCCGATGAAGGGATGCTTCTCAAGAAGCTGCCACCTGGCGTATTCAAGACCCTTCATGACGGTCTCTTTGACATCTTCAATGTTCTTCTTTTCGGCCATAACCATTCTCCTCGAAGGAACTCGCGGGCATCCTTCTTCTCCCTTATGAGGAACTTGCTCGTCCTCACCCAAACAACGACAATAGTATACACTATTTCACTCATAATGTCAAGGGGGTATGGACATAATTTACAGATGTTCCCCAATGGTGTATAATTGATTATACCTTGGAGGAAAGAGGAAATAGGCATGAAAATCAGAGTTTTTTCAGATATACACATTGATGTAAATCAAAACTTCCCATTTTCGCTCAGAACAAGCGAAAAAGACGTTTTCACGCTCATTCCGGGGGACATAAGTGGAAATGTGAAGTTGACAGCCAAGTGGATTCAGGCGAACATCCACAATGGCATGTTCATAGTGGGCAACCACGATCCCTCATACAACGATCTTGGATGGACCATCGGCAAGCAAAAGCAATACCTGCACGACAAGTTCCCAATTGATGGACCGGTCACATTCATGGACGAATCTGTTGGCGTTATGTCAAAGCAAATCCCAGGCACGAACATATTGGTGATTGGCTCAACGCTCTACACCGACTACAACTACATGGAAGAGCGCATGAGAGAAGGACTTGCAGATGGCAACGCGAGGAGAAGGGAGCATGGCGAAAATGAGCTGACGATCCCAGAGGTGAACATGGCAATGGCTTCCCGTGGTCTCAACGATTTCAGATGGGGTCATGTGGAGGATGAGTTTGACGATAGGGGATTGAAGCAAAGACTTGTCAGACCATCTGACTACAAGAGGTGGTTCGACATCACCTTCGGCAAGATCAACCAACTTGTGCAGGACAACAAGGACAAGGACATAATAATCATGTCTCATCATTGCCCCACGCCGAAATGCATCGCAAGCCAGTATGTGGACAACGAAATGAACGCATCCTATGTGTCAGACCTTGAGCAGTTCATCATTGACAATCCCAACATCAGAGCATGGTGCTGTGGTCATGTCCATTCAACCACGATCACCACAATCGGCGAGAATGGTCAGCTCATTGTCTGCAACCCAAGGGGATATGAACGCAGCATGGAGTGTGGGGACTGGAACCCAAACACATGCATAGACACAGACACATGGCAAATCACAACAAGCCCATTCTCCAACAAGAAGCTGGTGGACGCAAGAAAGAAGTACAATGAAGAGTTCATGAAATGGGCGCCGATGTTCCTATGAAAGAGAGATGACCACATGAAGAAGAAACGTTGCGTACACTACCACTATGTCAGTGACTATTGCATGGAGACATGCAGGAAGGATGGACTTCAGCACGAAAAGCTGGACTTTGACTGCAAGAACTGCCCTGACTTCAGGAGCCATTATTCTGGATTGAAGAAATGCCCATTTTGTGGTGGAAGGGCGTATCTTGACTTGACCTACGATTTCAAGGACGAATGGGAGGTCTTCTGCCAGAAGTGCCTTGTTTCCATGAAGAAGCGGGGAGTCAAGAAGGCAGTTGACGCTTGGAATTCTCGCAAGCCTCTTTGATTATCTCATCGCAAGTCTTGTATGGATTTGCAAATGGCGAGAACTCCCCATAGTGGATTCCAGCCTTGAACTTCCACCATTGATATCCCTCTTCATAGGTGTCGAAGGTCTCGTTGATGAAGCAGGTTCTGTTCTTGCTCATGTACTGGAAGCCTTCATTAACCAAACCATTTTCAGCTTCCGCCATTGTTGGATATGACTTGGAAAATGTGAACTTCCACTTGCCATTCTTGAGTTGATGACCATGCCGCTTCTCGCAGTTCCAGGAATTTTGAATTGGAGAGCAAGGCCTGAGGTTCTGAATTCTGTTGTCCAATCTGTTACGATTCTTGTGATCTATGACCTCTCCCCAAGCAGGTATCATGTCGTTCAGATACGCAACGACTTGATGCAAGGGAACTCCAAAGCAAGAGACATAGCCATTCTTGTTGACCTTCCACCCAGACCAAGGAAGTTTCTCCCAGGTTCCGGAATCAACAAGGAATTCCACATTATCAGTCAAGGATTTCACAACGGCAAGGTTCCCAATGATGTGGAACTTGTTTTCAATCCCAGGCTCTTTAATCTATTGATAATTATCGCCAAAACGACGTATGAAGTTGTAGGTCATATATGGCAATTATACATATTAAAAAGACCACCAAGTTGATGGTGGTCTTTCTTGGGAATTGCAATGTACTTTTTGATTATGATACAATCATCGGTCCATCAGTGCATGTTATCACACATCCGGTAGGGAGATTCCAACTGTAATATGTCATTGTCTGGACTTGGATAAGAGTCTTTCCAAGGAATCTCACTTTCGCCAGCCTAATGCAACCCTAGAACACAGAAGACCCGATGTCCACCACGCTGGATGATATCGTCACATTCGTCAGTCCGTTGCAATAGGAGAACGCAGCAGTCCCAATGCTCTCAACGCCTTTGCCGATCGTCACGCTCGTAAGACCACTGCATTGGTAGAACGCATAATCCCTAATGTTCGTCACCGAGTCTGGTATCGTCACGCTCGTAAGTCCACTGCAACCCGAGAACGCAGAAGACCCGATGCTCGTCACGCCGTTCGGTATCGTAACTCTCGTAAGATCGTAGCAACGGTAGAACGCATGATCACTGATGTTCGTAACGCTGTTCGGTATCGTCACGCTTGTAAGACTGCTACAACCAGAAAACGCATAAGACCCGATGGTCATCACGCTGTCTGATATCGTCAACTCCGTGAGTCTGCTGCAATCGTGGAACGTTATCTGACCGATGCTCGTCACGTCTGTGCCAATCTCAACTTTAACGATATCTGTTCTTTGATGTCCATCAAGGTTGTTGTCTATTATCTCATAAGTCAATTCACCATCTGATCCTACTTCTACAGTTGTATAGTCGTCATTAGACCAATATAGACGGGTTTGTGTATTGCCAGACGGTGGGTCTGGTTGAGGAGGTTCAGGGGCTGTGCTTATGAATGTCTTAATGTCAGACAGCTTCACCTTGTAGGACTTGTAGCCCATTCCATCCTGCTTGTTGACAATCAACCATTCGTCCCCTGTTGGATTCTGAACGGAATACTTGAATTCAGATACTGCTTTCATGATGTCATCATCCTCCTTCTTTCCATTCAATCCACTATGATTGGATATGCGCTGAATACTGTCGCACCACTAATGCCGCTAAGACCACCCATTATTTTCAATTCGTCGTCTGTTCTGAGGTTGAATGCCAAGTTATTGTAAACTCCCTCACCATTAACATCATCACACAGCACTTTCTTCCCATTTATCTAAACAGTTTCATTTCCGAGATTTTGATAATTGACGTTAAAAAACTAATTACTACTATTTGCAATTATTAATCTTGTTGGAGAACTGGCTTTATACTAAAATGTATAATTTTGTCCATCTATTCTATGGTCTATTGCTCTTCCTGCATGTGTGAAACCACCGGTTGAAGTGGTATCGTTGTCTAGTCCAAAATCCCATTTGTCTGTTTTTGTGTCTATGAAGAACCTGGCCCCACTGATTATTGGGAGGATTCGTATAACAGATTGTGATGATGTTGATTCTGGGTTAGTCATTCCAATTTCAATTTTCTATCCTGCAGCGAGGAACAATATATAGCCGCCTGTTCCAGTTGCACTTCTAAATGGCCAGAGGTTGATGTCTTTGTCGTCTATTTTAAGATAAAACTATCTATTAGAGTGCCAGCTAGTTTGCATGTTAGTTGTCCAATAGCCATAGCCATTATTACCAGTATATCTTATCCAGACAAGACAGTCTTTGTTTACGGTCTTGGTAAAACTCTTGACTGCGCCATTATATGTTGTTTGTGGCTAATTATATTCATCATATATAACGACTTTTCCAACAAACAAGTCCCAAAGGTAATTGGTGTCTGACTATTCCCAAGCCCTAACTTCTTGCTCTGTTGTCAAGACTTCTCCTTCTTCATCCGTGTCATATATCAACGGACCGCCAATGTAGGATTTTGTGGGTGTACTTGTTCCAGATGACTTTGAATTGACATAATCTGCAAGTGCGCCCAACGTCATCTTCTTTGATGTATAGCTTCCATTGCTGTTCCTGGCTGATGTCATCAACAAGTCGCTGTCAGTAAGTTCTGACGCAGATGTTTCGTCAAGTTGATCTATTGTCATTATGTCGCTCATTTCAGTTGTCCTCGGTTATGCAAATTTCTTTGATTTACCCAATCCATCAATAGGTGGTGAATTTTAAGGTTCCGTGCTAGTGTTGGACGATGAACCTATCAAAGGAGCAATATTGGCATAAGCATCATAAGTTGGCGTATTCACAGTTGTTGACCAACCAATATGTTCATGGTAAACATCAGTATAGGTAGTTGTGCCTTTTGCTGTCACTCTAATCCTTGTACCAGTTTTGAGGATAATTCCATTGCCATATGATGGACCGAATGTATCTATGGGGGTTTGACATCCTTCAACAAAGTCTGGCAGATACAATGATATTTGCGTGGCTGCGCCTGATGAAGAACTCGGTACAACAAGTGAATCTTGAGGCAGGGTGTATATGGTAGCGCTGTTATTTGCAGGGAATTTTACAGCATATGCGTGTTCAAAATCGAACAATGGAACTATTCCCATACTATTCCCCAAGAAGAATAAAGAATCGCGCAAAGATTGCTTGAAATCTTCAATACTTGCCTTTCTTGACCTATATCCTCCACTGGAAGTATCTTTCTCTCCAATATAGAGCAAGTCTTCGTCTTTAATCTGTTCTGCTGTTGGCAACTATGAAACCTTTATGTTTCCCATTTTACTTTACCTCTTTGTTTTTGTTTAACTGTATTTACAAAACACATATGATGTGATCATCATCTTCCGTGATGATTGGTTGTTCATCTAACTGTGGTTCTTCATCATTTTCCGTGATGAGAAAATAAATCTGGTCTTGTCCTTGTTCTATGATATAGTTCCTCAATGTGGACAACCTCATCATCCTCGATACATAAGTACCATCATTCTGTTTCTGGTTGACAAGGAACAGTTCATCGCCTGTCAATAATTCCTGCCTTGGAAACTGTGTTATGGATTTTCCTTCTTTCATGTCCGTTGTTCCTCCAAATATTAGTTATCCTATTCCTGGGTTAACCAATGGATAGACATTATAAGAGTGAATTAATGATTTACCATAAGAAGTATCATACCGAACTGCCTTAAATACATCTCCTGGCATCAAGATAATTCTACTACATACGCAGGTCGAGCTATTGCTTTGATCAGGAGCATCATAATGGATATACTTGCCGTTTAATGATATAAGTACATCGTCGTCTGAACTGGTGTTATGACCAGTTACACTATCTCGGAACCTTGAACAGAATAATATTGGACAATCAAAATCGTTGGTGTAGGTGTATGTGTAGTTTGCGGCGTTTGTATCTCGCAAATCACTCATGTATCCATGTGGAAAATAAGAATCATCCTTATCGGTGTCAATAAAGAATCTACAACCAGATTTCAATGGGATTATTGATACTCTTCCTCCACCAATGTTGTCTGGAACATTGATTTTGATTGTCTAACCAGCTTTAAGATAAAGTTTTACACCATATTCAGGAACAAAAAAGTTTTGAAGACGCAATAGTTTATCATTTATGTACACGCTATAACTTCGTGATGAATTAGGATAGTCATATAAATCACCAGCACTGTAAGTTGCGTCATACGGTAGACAATTCCAATATTCTAACTCCACAAGGCAATTCTTTGAAACTGTCTTTTCAAGTGTTTTTACTGTAAAGGTGGTTGCTGGCGTTGCGCTTGATGTATACATATCCAAATCAAACAAAAGATTTCTTGAACTGTCCGCACAATATGCCTCGACATCTGCCTAATTGTAACACCTTCCATCGCCTTCTTCGTCAGAAAGGTCATATATCTCATATCCACCAAAACCAGGTTCGATAGGCTACATGCCATTTCTTACATAGTTGGCTATATTCGCCAAAGTCACCTTCTTGGACACATATGCAGATACACCGTTAGGAACAGACGCAAACAACAGGTCGTCGTCTTGAAGGTTTGTTGCTGGATCAAGATTTTCTATTTTCTTTGGATTGATCATTTCTTTGTCTCCGTTAAATTGGCTTAGTCTTCGTTGTAGTTCAGAATAATATTGTCTCCATATCCACTTACGCCAATGTCATATTCATGTCCATTTTCAGTAACCACATATCTTGTCTCGTCAGTGTAGTCAAGTGGTTCCCCATCGTTTTCCCCACCACTCAATACGATGTCATACACCCTGTCTTCTGTGATGACATACCTTTCTTCCTCTGATTCTGGTGGCTGATATTCGCTCAATGCCCTTATCTCAAATGGCTTATCTCCGACCCACAATTTCGCTATTACAGGTCCGTCTGGATTTTCATTGTCCACCCTTATTGGACAAGCTGACAACTGCCTGTTTTGTCCAAGACCAGTGATGCCAACGACGCCTGAATATCCATTTGAAATGTTGTTCTTGACGCTTATTTTGGATTCATCTATGTCGATCAAGTCTCCTGGCTGGGAGGGTATGGATTTCCCAGCCACCCAGTCTATCAACCTCAGGATGTCAGCCAAGTCTTCTGTGATGTTGGTGTTGGGTACAAACCAATTCTTCCAATCATCTGGGAGATTCGGCAAGTTCAAATCATCAATGTTGTGCCAAGTCAATCCCCCTTCAAAGGGATCGCCAGTAGCCCCCAAGACTGTTGCTTGACAATGCCTATGGTAATCTGCGCTCATCTGTGTTTTCCTCGGAAATTCCTGTTCTCCTGTGCGTACTTATTTACCATTTCCTCAACGATATCTTCCAACCACCTGAAGGGTGAACAAGTTGTTCCACGGAACGCCAATGTTGTATTTCTTCAAGGAGTTGAAATGGCAGTGGATTGGGAGGACGATGTCGAATCCAGCAGCCGTCTTGTTCAACAGCATTGGCATTGAGACAACTGCGTCATATGTCGGCTCCTCCTTGCTCTGGATGTCTGTCTTGTCGTACCCAAAGACGAACTCGCCGTTTCCATATGTGTCGAAGAACACCATGTACTCGTCGTTGATGAAGGGAACATCGAACTCCACCCTCTTGTGGAAGATGTTGGTTCCGTATCTGAGGTTGTTGAAGGAGGTGTATATTGCATGCTCAACCCCACCATCCACGACCTTGCGTCCATTCACATTCACCGAGAACAGATCATCCTCCATGTATTTGCTTGAGAACACCGTCTAATCAGACTCGTCCCATATTGGGGATTTCTGGCGAAAATATCTTGAATCCAATATCTTCAACTCCTCAGGGTTGGCCTGGATGTCGAACGAGTACTGCAAATACAACCGCATCACCCCATTGGACGATGTCTGCCGATCCAGCGTCTATGTGGATTCTTGGGTCTTCCACACCGACTTGTCCCCCAGTTGCCATCCTGTGGACAGATTGGAGATGTCCTTCTTCAGCAGATTCTTCCTTATGTCTGTCTGGTTCCCCACAAGACCATGCTCCTGCACAAGATGCTCTTGAAGAACTGTGGTGAAAACCTCAACAACGACCTTCCTCATTCCAATCAGATCTTGAAGCAGAAACGATGTGGGGTTCATCAACCTCCATCCTGACTTCGTGAAGTCTGGGATGCCATCCACCAAATCGTAGCTGGGGATCTTTCTGTTCTAGGAGTCCAGCGACAGAAGGATGAACGCAAATTCCCTTTTGTCCACCTCTGGGGCCACCTGTTCACTCTCCTGCTTGAACCACAGCACGACATCCCCCTTGCTGTACGCCACATTCTAGTCCCACATGGTCAAACCAGAGCCTCGTCCATTCCCCACCTCGCTGGTCAGTTTGACCAACTGTCCACCAATCCAATCCACAAGGCGGTCAATCCCAGTTCTCGTCAAAGGTTCGTTCGGAGACAAGAATTGCGCCTTGTCGAACTCCGCCACAACCCCATCCAATATCTTCTGGTTCGCTTCAGTCATCGCCCATTCACCTCCATCTTCATGTCATGGTCTATGATGTCCTTCACCTCGTCCTCATAGTCCGTCTGGAATGTCCCAAACCCCAAGACCTTGTTGTTGTATATGCAGTAGAAGCATTGCCCATAGTCATCGTTGAATATCGGAACAGAGACTCCCTTGTAGGTTATCGTCTCAACATAGTCCTCCTTGTCAAATCTCATCAATTCTGGATTCAGCTTGTTGAAGAAGTCCTGGAACTCCCCCAGACTGACGAACAATTCGCATTTGAGCCACCCACATCTATCAGAGGAATACTCGCATGGATTGGAAATGTCGCTGCCCGACAAGTCATATGTGAATCGGTAGAATCCAGCAAGAAGATGCAGACCATCAACATCAACATCCTTCTCAAGCCGATAGATTGTATAGAATATGCACTGGTTGTTTTCCATAACTCGCTATGACTCCATGATGCCTCAATTATATCAATATGGTGTGTAGTCGTCCGTTCCCATTGGATTCTCAGCCTGAAGATCGTCTTCTGTGATCTCGTTGATTATCCCAGTGTCGTTCCAAGGACGAGTCTCTATTGGTTGATAAGGAAGGCCCCATTGGTTGACGTAGTTCTGGCTTTGAATCAACTGCTTCATGTGGTCTGGCGTAATCTCAACCTCTTGATCGTAGAGCCTGTGCCGTGGATTCACATATGTCAACCCATCGCCATTTTCAGGGACATACCCAAATGGCTTGTTGGGGTCGGTGACAGGTTCAAGTTCCCCCGTCTCAGGGTTCCTCTGATAGTCCAGAATCCAGTCAATCATCTCATACTCCGGATATGGAATCTGCCCATTGTCCAATTTGCCCAGATAGTTCTCTATGGACATCTGATGCTGATCAATCTCTGATGGCTCTCCCAATTTCCCTGTGTTGTTCTTTGGGACATTGTCCTGGTCTGGCTCCAGATAAGGCACAGCATGGACTTCGGCCGAAATCTTCGTGATTGGCGCGATGAATGGATTGATTGCAGTCAGCTCGGCCTGTTCTGTTCCACCGAATATGTGCGTCTTGTAGGTGAACGTCAATTCCGCAGTGTGGATTTCGTCAGCGTCCTTGGAAATGTCAGGCGATGACTCTATGCTCACGTCTGGGGACATCACAACCTATGACGAATACTTCACGTTGCTGTATTTGGGATGCCGTGAACTACAAAATACATCTGTATTGAAAAACGGAAGAATTTGCCCTAACATCATGTCAATATCAGACAACCAACGAGAAACCAAACATACTTTGTAGGTTATATCTAGAGGAACAGGGGTATACAAATTGAAATTTATTCTACCTTCCATTTCCTAGTTTTTTATCTCGTTATGTAGATTGGTTATTCTGCTCTACGCAATTTGAATTCCTGTTCGCTGCACGGTGATCAATGGCAATTCCAAGCCTGGTTTTTCCAAGTTCTTAAAAATCCTTGAACGATCAGCGATAACGCAAGGTACATTAATTGTCACAACAGTCTTGTTCTCCAGATCCTGGGAACGTGTGATCCTGAAATTCCGAAACAAGCCCGAAAACAATATATTTGCTGTGCGCAACTCGTTGTTAAAATTTCTGATTTGCATTACCGTTTCCTCGTTGAATGTATTTACTATTTTTATGTATAATTGTAAATAATAAAGGTTGATTGAGACTGCCATCCCAACCAACCTGAATCATTCAAGATATACGAGGTATCTCAAATGACTAAAGAAATTATACAATATAGTAAAGAAGAACTCAGGCAATTATCCAATTTGGAATTGCTTGACCGAATCAATCAAGTTGATGTTGATGTTGTTCATCTCGCCCGCTATTTGAAGAGTCATTGTGGCGAATTATTTGAAGAATTGGTTTTTCGTACCAGGTTTCTTGACAACAATTATAAACATATTCCAATAATGGCAAGGTTATATTGTCTGAGAAACAACATTGTTGAACAACCCAAATGTCGTCTTCAAGGATGTGATAATAATGTTGAATGGGATTGTGGTGCACAATCTTTCAGAAAATACTGCTGTCATCAACATTTTCTTGATGACCCAACAGTGCAGGATAGAAGAGAGCAAACAATGCTTGAAAGATATGGTGTCAGAACTCCAATGGAATCAGAGGAATTCAAACAACATGCCAAAGAGGTTTGCATTCGTGAATTTGGTGTTGAAAATAATGGACAACGAGAAGATGTAAAGGAGAAAATCAAACAAACGAACATGAAGAGACACGGAGCAAAATCATTTGTGGAGAGCGATGAATTCAAAAAGAAGTCTCAACAAACTTGTCGGCGCAAATATCAGGTTGATCACATATTGCAAAGTACTGAATTTAGAAATAGAATACAGCAAATCTGCAAAGAAAGATATGGTGAAAGAGTTCCATTTAGAGTAAAGGAAATCCAGGAAAAAGCAAAAACGACATATAGAAAACTATATGTTGACGACGAAAACGGAAAACAATCAGTTAATCAGAAGAGAAGAACCACCATACAAGCAAAGTATGGAGTGAATCATCAGATGGAATTGGATTCGGTGAAAGAACGAATAAGGGAGACAAACAATGAAAGATATGGGGTTGATTATTATTCACAAACAAATGAATTTCACAAGAAATGTCATAAGCGATACACCAATCCAAAGTACCCAGACATGTCATGGGCAGATTCTTGGGAATTCAAGGTATATGACTTCTTGACAGAACATAACATTCCATTCGAGTATCAGATAGAACCAATTCCATATGAATATGATAATGGAATTCATTATTATCATCCAGACTTCAGGGTGAATGGCAGAATCTACGAGGTCAAAGGCGACAACTTCTTTCGCATCAACGGGGAAACTGGCAAGGAGGAGATGTATAAAACTTGGAGAGATCCAAACATTTCAGACGAAGAATATGAATGGCAATGTGGCAAGGAAGAAGCCAAGCACCAGTGCATGATTGCCAATAATGTCAAAATATTGAGGAAGAAAGAGATAGACAATCTCACTGTTGAATTGTTTCTATCCTAAATTTGGTAAATATACAATGTACCAAACAAGAGTGATGGAATTATGGACAATAAACTTACAGCAAAACACCTGATAACTGAATCTGATTTTCATGATTATGACATAGTGAGGGAATCTGGACGAGATGGCTCTACTATGTTGAAATTAGTCGGTCCAATGATAGTCTGCGAACGGATAAACAACAATTCGAGGAAATATCATCTTGATGAAATGATTGAAGAAGTTCGCAAATATCAGGATGTCATTAAGGCACATAGAGCATTGGGTGAACTGGAACATCCAGATGATATTGTCATCAATCCAGACAGAGTGTGTTGTAGACTTTTGAAACTTGAGCAAGACCCACATGATGAATTGGTGTTCAATGGTGAGGCTGTGATAATGGGTGGAGACCCTGCGCATGGAATCAGTGGAACACCTTGTGGTCAGATAGTGCAATCTCTTATACAATATGGTACGAAGATGGGGTTCTCAACACGAGGACTGGGAAATCCAGAAGAGGATGAAAATGGCGAGACCTATGTTGGAGAATTCTAGCTCATCTGTCTGGATTGCGTCTTGGACCCGAGCATCGGGAAGTTTGCTGATGCAAAGCAAGAATCCAAGGCTGTCCATGGCATTCTTGAAAATATCGAGTATCTTGTTGACTCGAACAGGCTTGTTGTTGAATCCAGAGTTGTTGATCAATTCAAAAAGGACTTGAAGGTTCTTCCGAACGATTCTGCCGAGAGGTTCATGAAGATGAAGGGAGCTGTTGACAGGTTCCTGCGAAGCATTTAATAAGGGTCTGAACAATGATTGAATTGCACGTTGACAAACTTGTTGGTGGAAACATCGTGATAACAACTTCTTCATCTGGGGGAAGCGGTGGAAGTGAAATACCTACTGATTGGGATGGTATAAAATTGCGTGTAGAATTTTCTGATGGAAGTATAGAAGAATATAATGTATCTTATCTGTCTCTTGATTAGCAACCACTCTCAGATTGGTATGATGAAAGTACATCACAATGGATAAGTCATCCTGTGAAGATGTTTCTTGGAACTCGCTTAAAAAATAATGGTCGATATTCGCTTGGAACTGGTACTCTTACTAGCTGCAACTCTATAACTGAAGTAACAACATTGGAAACAATATCATATTGGAATGAAAATTATAAGGTATATGACTTACTTGATGCTTTTCCTGAAGGAATAACAGTACATTGTACCGATGGAGATTTTACTTTGACATATCCAAGTTAAAATCAAGGTTGGTCTTGTCAATCAAGAACCAACCTTTCGTTTTTCAAGGATTTGAGAATTCAACCTTCGCCCATATCTTTGAGCAATCGCATTCAACATTCTCCCATTTGCTTGAAGGGAAATGCGTCTTCACCATGTCCTCAACCAGCTCTCTGCTTGCGCCATTGTTTTCATTCTTGTACTCAATCCTAAGAATCTCTGAGTCCCTGTTTTTCGCAGACTCCCAGATTGCCACACATGCCAACACAAGGAACAGCACAGCAAGTGCGCCACATGCGAATCCACCCCAGAAGCATCCGTCATCGCTCATTTTGATTTTCCTTTCTTCTCATTTTCTTCGTTGCCAACATCACAGCACATGATTGCGTCAAACGGCAGAAGTGCAGTGTCCAATACAACCTCCAATGGGAAGTCCACAATCCAGAATGGATATACCATCTTGGTGTATGCGTCCATTGCCATCTCTGTCTTTCCGACAGGGGTTCTCCACCACACTCCAAGGCAATTGCTCCAGCAATCAGCCGTTCCATTGTAGGGATAATCGTTCTCCCCACCCAGATGATACACGCTGGACAGGCATCCACACATCGTAATGGCAATCATCATCACAGCAAGCAGTTTCTTCATTTTCATTTTACCCTCGTTCATATAGGCATTTCATGCAAGTATTCCAATCAACCACATCACCACCTTGACGAGACACCAAATCCAGGTCGTCTCAACTGCGATGAATGTGATTGCCCACAGGGGTCTCACAGCCAGATAGTCAATCAGAATCCTCATCATTGCAGTTGTATTTACCTTTTCCCCTACCCATGACGGTTTCATCTCCATGCCGAGATGGCATCTTGTCTGAGGGAACCCACCAGTATGCCCCCATCACAAGCATTCCCCATATGAATATGAAGAATGTCTTTGGGAACTCAATCCAAATCCCGGCAAGGCAGCAAATCAACGCCCCAACCAGGCAGGACAATGACAGTCCTTTTTGGGTTGTTCTTCTCATTCTCTTGCTCCTCCTTCTTGGTTTTTCCCCTTCAGCAGCTTCTTGTCCTTCTTCCGTTCAAGCCATTTCCTTATCATAGTACCTATATGGAATGGCTTGAACACGATGCACATTTTCCGCAAAATGGATTCGCGTGGGACTTTGCTCCATAGACAATTGAGGAAAAACGCAAGATCCACCAGCAAAAGCACGAACAAGGTAAACGGCCAGAAAGCTGCCATCAGCCAGTCGCACTCATCCATTTTGTCGTCATAACTCCACATCCCCATCAGAAGGGACATGACCCAGACCATGAAGGCATAGCCCAATATTATCGCCAATGCAATCATTGTTGAAGTCTCTCTCTCCAATCATGTTGGTTTTTCAATGTCCTTGTTCTCAACCAGTTTCACATAGTGGTCGATTATGTTGCTTGCATCCATCAAATCCTTGTATATCTGGCTTATGGTGGAATATCTCAAAGCCTCCGCGTAAAGCCTTTCAGACAGCGCTTTCATGTCCTCAATCGTCATCATGTTTCAGTTTCCTTTCATCTTCTTTTCCTTCGGCCGCCTTGTTGAATGAATTGTCCTTTACATCCTGAAGCATGAAGTTAATCACAGATCGCCGCTCATCAACTGCATTACTGCAATATCCCCTATCCCGATGGCAAGCTACTGTTGCTTTCTCCAGAGTATTATACACATCGCAATTCCTGGTTCCTGGCTTCCTCAGATGTTCAATGGTGTCGCAAAGCAGCTTCACTGTGTCAAAATGCGCCCCACGCCAAGTGTCCGTGTTCTGGAAGTCACGACCAATCTTGAGGATATGGTCAATGTCCATGTTTTCCATGTTGATGATGGGTGACGAATCAAGGTCGGGCTTTGGATGTTCGTTTTTCTCAATCTCCATTTCGTCCAACCGTTCAAGCTCGCGCATGGCTTTTCCAATCAACCTCATGGTTTCGTTCGACAAGGACACATTCACTCCAGGAACTGCGTTTGGATGCCACACGCTTTTGTTCTTGTCCATTTCCTTTGCATGTTCAAGGGCACATTCCAGATAATGCCCGACAAGATTCAATGTATCGTGTGCAGATTGTTTCTGGCAAGATGGAGCGCACATATCTTACTGCTTCCCTTCAATGTCCATGTTCTTGAAATTGATGATGGATGAATCTGGCTCGTACTTGCGCAACTTCTCCACTGCGTTTTCAAGCATCGTGTCGCGCTTCTCGCAGAGGTCGAGATGCTTGCGGTAGAGGTTGATCAGCTCATCGTAGAAGCCCTTCTCGCCCATGTACCCCCACATCCATATTCCTGCGAAAATCCAGCCAATGCCAGAAATCCAATGGCACGACACCAATTCGCAACTTCCGACGAAGAACGAGCCAACAATCCCAATCCATCCTGAGTTCCAGAACGCGATTGCCCGCCTCATCCCTCTCTTAAACCAGCCAATTTCTTTCGTTTCAGACATGATGCTTCTTTCTTTCATATACAACATTATACAACATTTCACTTGTTTTGTAAAGCGTCTTCAATGCGCTTCTTCGCGTAGTTGAAGTATTCCCCTTCCTTCTCAATTCCAATGAAGTTTCTCCCAATCTGGATTGCCGCAACTCCAGTTGAGCCAGAACCCATGAACGGGTCAAGAACCAATGCGCCTTTGGGGGCAACCATCCTTATCAGGTACTTCATCAGTTCCACTGGCTTTACGGTTGGATGGGGATTGTCCTTGCCCTTCTCGCTCTTGCTGGCTTTCGCGCAGTAGAAGAACCTTGCCGCAGAGCCAATGGAGTTGTCAGACCCATGGTTTTCAAAGTCTGTCTTTTCCCCATTATTGTTGAAATGCCTTGCTCCCTTTGTTGTGTTCCAACTTCCACCCTTCACGTTGTCTGGGAACAGTTCAACAACCTCGTCGGACCCATCGTGTATGATGTTCGCAGGGAAACGACCAGATGGCTGCTTGAACTCGGTATCGCAGGTCTTTCCCTCAGCGAACATTCCCGAACCCTTTGCGTCACGGTCTTGACCATACAGACCCTTTTCCCTATGCCCATCCTTGCAGTACGCGCCACCATTGAGGTTGTCGCCTGTTGGAACACGGCAATCGTCAATGTTGATTCCACCTGTGCCATACTTCAACACTGTGTCAACAACTGTCCCCTCCAATGGCTTTCGCGCCATTATCACAGGTTCATATGCTGGCTTCAGACAAGTCCCCCATCCCCTCCATTTCTTCGCCTCTTCCACATCCCCTGTTTTCTTCTTGTCAATCGCCTTTGAGATGTCCATGGATTTCGGAAATCCTTGGCCATACAGCCACATGATTGTATCTCGAACTTCCCAACCAGCATCCTCAATGGCGCAAGCCAACCGATGATATGTCCTCGTCCCACCAAAAGCCAGAAGATGCGCACCAGGCTTCGCAATCCTCAGCATTTCTTGAAACACTGGCGTCATGTACTCCTGAAACTTGAACGAGTCGCAGTCCTTGTACCCACGGCTATGAGAACCACCATATGCAAAACCACCTCGCTTCTCCTTGCCCGTGGACATTTGCCCAACCATGCCACCAGGACTGTCCCACTTCTTGTTCATGAAATTGATGCCATACGGTGGGTCAGTGACGATTGCATCTATGCAATCATCTGGCATTTTCCTCATTGCTTCCAGACAGTCGGCGTGTAGAACGCCAAATGGATTTTTCTCGTCAGTTTCCATGTTCAATCCTCATTCTCAATCGCACACATAGTCAAAATACTCCTGGTCACCGGGCTTCGCGTTCTTCACCCTCTCAACATGTTCCCACTCGGCCTTTTCCCGTTTCCTCGCCTTTCGTCTAATCAGATATTCCCTGAACCACACACCTGCCTTGATCAACCATCTAAACACGTAGGAGAGATAGTAGATGATTCCAAGCACCAGCGCAAGCACAGAACCCAAAACAACAGCCGGCCAAAATACAAGCAGACAAAACGCAATGAGATAATCCTCAGTTTCAAATCTCTTGACCTCATCATGCTTCCAGATGCCAAATGCAAAAGGAAGCACAACAAGTCCAACGCAATAGATTGTCAAGAAACACTCAAAACTCATTTCAATTCCTCCTTCTTTTCTTTGGACTTGGTGAAGTCAAATTCCAAGATTCTCTTCTTCATCTCGTCAATCTCCTCCTGAGTGACATATTTGGTTCTGGTTTCAGTCTTGCCAAAACCCTTGTCAAGGTCAAGGGTGCCGCTCTGCGCCCACGTGTTCTTCCAGTAATGGGCTTCCCTTCTCTGAAGCTCCGATTCCGAAATCTCCATCCGCCATCCAATCGACCAGAACAGACCGGCAATCCATCCAGGCAAAGCACTCCAGTTTCCATCATATATGTTGACCCCAATGCATCCAATGGCAATTCCAATGCAGAACTGCACAAGGCTCTTGTACCAGTATTTCAAGTTCATGTGTCATTTCCTCATATACATTATACAACATCTGGCTTCTGATGCAAACGAGCAGATTCAACTATGTCCTGTTCCCAATATTCCTCAAGATCAAGCATGATGTACACCAGACCATTATGGGGAGATTGCCGAATCATGATGTGCGAATCAGAAACATCGCACCGTCTAGGGGTCAGGTTTGAGAACAGACAGAAATTCACCTCTGAATCAGGTGGAAATTTGGATAGTTTGGAAATGAGTTCCTTGTTCGTCATACTGCATTATACATCAGAATTGGTTTCTTGTAAAGGATATTTCTTGTTCCACTCTTCTATTCGTTTCAGTAGTTCTTCTAATGTTATTGAACACGAGTCTCGTTTTGAAGCATTATCGCATTGACGAACTAATCTACAGTTTGCAGGATGTGATATTATTTTGGGGTCTATGTTATTCAAAAAACCTTCCTTTACTGAATACATGTGGTCACGGGAAACACCACCCATATTGTTTCCACGGTTCTTTGCTGAATACCAACCGTGTTCTTCAATTAATTTGAAGTCAAACTCATCTGGAAATTGGTTAAGTGAAAATGTAAACCTACATAATTCTCTATACCGAATGAGACGCAACTTATATTTTTCTTCGTCTGAAAGTCCATCCATATTTTTAGGAATATAGTTCTTAATTTTTAATCGTCCAGACTTAAATCCTTCTTTAAGGGTTTTTTGAACCTGTTCAGAATGGGCTTTAACTCTAATGTCAGTGGTCTTTGTTAATCCTTTGTTCCACGCAACACATTTTTGTCCATTATAATGTTCTTCTCTATAATGTGAATTTCTTTCAGCCCTTGTCCTAAATATTTTACCACAAGTTGAGCATTTCCAATCTCCCTTTGCTCTACGTTTGTTATGGATATTGCTTTGGTTAAAGAATGCCGAGGTAAATGTTCCGTTTTTCAATTTGGTTTCATATGAATGTTTTCCTATTACATGCATCCTACATTTTTTAGAACAGAACCTACCTGTGCCATAAGAACCATCATGCTCGTTGTTGCAATCTGGATTTTCACACTTGAACAATCCATTTGGAAGTCTGCGTTTATTTCGTTCTTCCTCAAGAAGTTTTAGATGAACTTTGCATTTTGATTGATGTCCAGTCATCTGGTTCAATCGTTCAAATTCTTTACCACATTCACAGACAAATAGTCTGTGTTTTTCTTTACATTTATCACACATATTATTTTTACCTTTTTGTTTCTGAAGTCATGTCCGTGACTCCATAAAAGTATTTACTTTAATTATACATAAAAGAAAAGACCATAGGCGGACACCTATGGTCTAACTTTAGATTGGAGCTGGGAACTGTACTCGCAACAGTGTAGTCCATATTACAAGTATGGTGCATAACTTCTCTGCCATCCCAGCGTCAAATTGGTGGACCGACGGAGAGTTGAACTCCGACCTTCTGGATGCAAACCAGATGTGCTACCGCTATCACTATCGGCCCATAAAGATGAATGACGATTTTAATTATACGAAAATGACAGAAAAACTGGAGCCACAATCAAGAATTGAACTTGAAACCTACTCTGTACGAAAGAGTTGCACTACCAGAATTGTGCTATTGTGGCCATTGGAGCTACAGTCGGGAGTTGGACCCGAAACCTACGCAATACCGATGCGTTGCACTACCAGTTGTGCTACCGTAGCATTGAAATTGGTGGACCGAGCAGGACTCGAACCTGCAACCTAGAGATTATGAGACTCCTCGTCTAACCATTGACATATCGGTCCTCCAAAAGGTTCTCGTTGAAATGGCAGTTTTCACAGTGGCAAGATTTGTTCATCCCAGGGATTATGCCATGCACGGCCAACACATTAAGATGCCTTGTTAGGGACATGCGCCATCAACGAGGTTTTGCGCAAATTGGGCAGGATTTGCTTTTCCGGGGTCACCTGCGTTCTCCCCAACCGAAGACCCACTAGGGGCTTTTGATGTTTCTCGTTCGGCACCCAACTGGAGGATGGCGATACACGCAGTAGGCTACGCTGCTCCCTGGATCAGATGTTCCCCCAGCTCAGCCCAACACGTTCTTGGGACTTCACCAACGGCCGATTCGTCTACGTCCTGTTGGCTTGCAAATAAGGCCGTGCATCTGGGAGTCGAACCCAGCGTCTTGGCAGATTCAGCGGCCGCTCTCCTCTGCCCTGTTCTCTTGGACAATATCTCCACACATTTTCACTGCTTAAGACAGCTCCAATGCATCCTTATTTGAACTATATGCACGATAGAAATGGCGTCTGTGATATCCCACAATTGACTTCAACCAACACGTCGGGATTCGAACCACGGTCTCACTCTTCGTGTATTCTGCCTTTTTGAACTATTCGTGTCTAATCTTCATGTGACAGACGCACATTGAAATGGTGTGTTCGCTTTTGCAAACAAGTGTTCGCTTTTGCAAACAACCGTAAATGGTGGACCCGTTTTACAGTGGCGCGGCCCATTCTTCTTCCTACCCACCAACCCACTGCATAGTAGCATCCTTTCCTTCCTCAGGTGATTGTCCACCGTCTTTGTGGGACGCAACCGGCAACTACTTCCAATGCTCACTCCAAGTGTTTCCAATGGAGACTCAATGGATATGGAGAATCATATTTCGGGTGCTGCCCGTTTGCTTTGTAAATATGACCTCACCGGTCTGCGCTTGCTGCAACAAATCCAATTCTCAAAGAACAACACGTTAATTATACGCCATTGCCCTGTTTTTGTAAAGTGGAAGTTTCCAACTCAGGAGACTTTTCCATTCGAGGACTATGGATGTCCAATCATTTGAGTTTGACCAGACATGCCATAGACTTCACTCAATTATCCACAAGAATGTACTCACGAACCATCGTTGGAAACGTTCAGGATTCTTGAGATTTGTTTTACGCCACACAGGCAACCCAACCAGAATCCCACAGGGATTGGGTACTTGAAAATGGAGTGAACGATGGGTGCCGCCCCCACTTAATCCAACCTGGCAGATTGGTGAACTGCTGATGTTCCACGTTCACATAGCACCAGGCGGGATTCGGACCCGCGATAACCTGCTTGGAGGGCAGGAGCCATTGACCACTAGGCGACTGATGCATTGAAATTTTGCTCCTACTGGGTTCGAACCAATTCTCCTTGAGTCAGAGTCAAGTATACTACCAATTATATTAAGGAGCATTGAAATCTTGTTTGGTTGTCCCTGGAGAATTTGCATCTCCCCTAACTGGATCAAAACCAGTTGTGCTGCTGCTACACCAAGGGACATTCACGAAAGGAAGTTCAATCCGACCACATTGGTTTTCGATCTTGTATCATGGATTTGCAACATCTGACATCGTTCCCGTACTCGTTGCATTTTCGGGGAAATCCATCAGAACCCGTCAACCAAGTGTACTTCCCATGTGGTTGCTCCGCTTTCGCAGAACATTCTGCACAGCATGTTGATATCGGATTGAAAAATTGAATGACGCGCCTTGGAATCGAACCAAGGGCAGATTGGTCTGACTTACGATTCAGACACTCTTCGGCACCCATTCGCGCCATGGTTGCTATGCAACCTGAAATCACAGGTTTGTTTTTCGCAGACTGTCCATTGCGGTTGTTTTGCGCCTGAGAACGCAAACCAATAGTGTTGCTACTCCCGTTATGCAGTCTCTTAAATGTTCTGTTGCAACAGAACAACCGGGCTTGCCTAGCAGAGCACTTGAACAAACCAAAAACCGACTCATGTGGTAGCTGACCTTTCTGAGTTTGACCCGTCATGATTCCGTCGGGCTTTTTTCGTTCAGTGTTTTGGCACTGAACCAAATGGTATGCGCGGAGACATGAAAAACAATTACATAAGAGGTGGTAGTCACTCTCATTTTTCTCACGCGCATGAAATGGCGGGAAGGACGAGGCACGATCTCGCAACCTTCGGATCGACAGTCCGAAGCTCTAACCAATTGAGCTACCTCCCCACAAAAATCGTGTGGTCTACCCGGTTTTGCCCGGGTTTCATGCTTCAACATTCCAACCTTGCTTGGTTTTCGCTTTCATGATTTGGTTGGAACTCCACACGCATGTCGTTCGCAACAGCAAACGATCCCTGCGACCCACAGGTACTCAAAATCACATTCAATTGTCAAAGAACAACCTTTGTCTGATGCTTAAGCATTATCTGATGCGCAAGCATCATTCGATGCGCAAGCATCATTCAAAGAACCAACAAACCAATTATACACCATCTTCACCAAGATGTAAAGCGGAATCTTCCTCTCGCTTTGGATAGGGAAGAACCTTGTTCAATTCAAGGAACTTCTTCCTCAGCGCGTTCGTCTCCCTTCTGTCCCTCCCGAGCACGAATGCGTACTTGTGCTTGCTCGGGAACTCAATCTTCTTCGCCTCTTTGTACATCTTCTTGGAATAATCCCTCAGCTTCTGCTCCACATCGTCCGGAATGTTCTCCCACAGCATCTTCTGGTCATCGTTCCAGTTCCTCTGCCAGACTATCCCAAGATCCTTCGCGTATCTCTTGTACATTGATCTTGCCCTGAAAGCCCTGTCAGAAATCATCACCTTGGGGTTGTATGGGTTCACGCATCTGATTGAAGTTCCATGCCCCTGACCAAGATAGTAGAAGTTAAGCCCCTGATAGATGCTCCCAATCTCCTTCGCCTGTGGATCAGAATAGCATGTGAACAGTCTGTACTGCGTGTTCATCACCATCCACTTGATGCACCACATCACGAACTTGGAGCCAAGGTTGAATGGACACCATGAAGCAGATGCACCCCTCATCAGAAGCCGCTCAATGTCCTTCGTGTTCTCCCCAAGCAGCTTTGAGAATGCATTTGGCATCCCCATTATCACAACCCCACCAAGAATGCCCTTGTATCGGGCAGTGAACCAGTGTGTTGGATAGTTCCCAACTGTCCCAAGCCACTCGTACCTCTGTATGAACTTCGTAGCCTCGGCTTTTTCTGCCTTTGACGTTATTGGACTGAATTCAAAATCGTCAAGGGAAATGCTTTTCAAATCGTCTTCGCTGCTCCATCCATGAAGTTCCATGTCCTCCTTCAAGGTGTCAAGCCGTTTCTGGTACTGGTAGCACCACTTCTTATCGTATGTGCGTATCTTCTCAAGCAGTCCTATGTCGCCCATTGTTGGGATTCCTTTCCTGTTGTACATTCAATTATACACTGCATATGAGGGTCATACGCAAAGCGAACTTCAGAGAGGGTGGGCTTCACTCCACCATGTCCTTCATGTCATCGCAGCCTTCCTGGATTTTCACCATCAGCTAGACATGAACTACACGTTTCCAAAACGCTCGGCGCAGCAGATTCTCGCTTCAACCCGACCTGCTCCACCGCCAACTTTCGCTTGCCGCCAGTTTTTACCCCGTTGAAGTGGCTAAGGCCTGCACGAACTTTTCGTTCACTCTCTGAAGCAACAAATGGTTCCCGATATTGGATTTGAACCAATGACCTTCTCCATGTCAAGGAGACGCGCTAACCAACTACGCCAATCGGAAATATGGTAGACGATACAGGACTTGAACCTGTGACTTTTTCCATGTGAAGGAAACACTCTAGCCTACTGAGTTAATCGTCCAGCTTGAAATTGGGTTGTCTTGCTGGTTCTGCCCCAGCGATTTCCCCGTCCACAGCGGGGCGTCTTCACTACTCGACCAAAGACAACATTACAGTGGCGGATGAGGCGCGTCCCGGCCGCGCATGTGAGCTTTCGCCCGACCATTCGCTTTCCAAGCGAAGCTGTTTGCCAATTCCAGCACTCATCCATGAAATTTTCGGAGTTGGGTGGATTTGAACCACCACAGGGACTTTGACATCCCCTACTAACGGTTTAGCAAACCGTGGCCTTACCTGGTTAGGCTTACAACTCCAATGAAAATCGGATGCGGAGCGACTCGAACGCCCAATCCCATGAAGGACACCTGAGTTCAAATCAGGCCGACTACCATTATCACACGCATCCATAAATTGAAACCACGGATGGAGCAGGAGTTGAACCTGCACATGGCTCTCGCCACCCTTGCTTTCGAGGCAAGACCTTTAACCATTTAGGAGAATCCATCCATGAAAATTGAAGGCGAGGGTTGCTTGCGGGCATGTTCATGACCAAGGAGCCGCCGGGGTGTCAGGGTAGGCAAATGAGCCATCGCAATACGATGGAACGGAACGGCCTAATGCCTTATCGTCGATCAAGACGAAGCTGAGACGCTGTTTTGAAGTTCCCCCTCGCATAATCTATCTCAGCCCAGTTAGGAGAAAATGGATACGGCGTTCCTGTTTCTCAAGGTTATGAGCCTTGGACGACATGGACTCAAAGAACTACTCCTGGTGGCTGGCAACATCTTCCGGAAGTTTTATGTGCTTGACTGTTTTAGCACCTCCAGTTGGCAGATATTTCGTTCTTCAGGCAAGCCATCTTGCCTTGACTTTTCTATTGCCTCAAAGGAAAGAAATGTCAACAAAGAAAATCTTCTCAAAAATGAACCAGAGACCAGAATAATTCGGCATGGACTTGCTTGGCATCGTCACACCAAGTATGGAGGTCTATGCGTCAACCTTTAATGACCGCAAGCTTTGGACTTGCGCGAGGTTGCAATCCATTGGCAAGCGTGGTCTTCTCCGGCGCTTATCTCTGTTCAGACCACCTTCATGCGAGTCAAGACTGGACTAGCGAATCCAGTCAAAAAGAAGATATAAGAGAGAGCCATCCGACTGAGACCTGCGCGATACCTCAAGCTGGTTTACCCAACTCCCCAGGGCAGGCTCCGTGGGACATCCCACGGCTATTCAACTCATGAGCGTTCATTTTTATCCCATTATCGTTCATCCTACATGTCCACCGGGGCATTCCAGCCCCCAATAGCGAAACCTCAATGTGTTTGACGTGGATTTCGGATAGATTTTCGGGTATGCGCCTTCCAAAAAGCATGACTCTCAATTGTCTGCTCATCGTTAAGCTGGTGTCCCACATCCAGCATTAAAGGACTGAGTGTTTTGAATTCCTTTCACGATGTAAGGCTGCCGTTGAAGCATTAAGCAGTTGGCTTTCACCAACCTTGGTGGTTATCCACCAAATACTGGGTTTAACTCCCCATCTGGCTCTCTCAAATCAAAACCAATTATCAAAGATCCATCTTTGCCTGATGCTTGCGCATCATTCAAAGAACACAACACAATTATACATAATCCACAACCCATTGTAAAGTGGTTGGGCTATCGGGATGTGCGCCCGAGATTGGTCTTTAGGAGAGACCCGTGATGTCTGCTTCACCATAACCCAGTTGAAAGATCAGCCTTACTCGGTAACGCTCCGAGGTCTCAGCCTTGAAAGGGCCGCGATCTAACTTTTAATCTATAAGGCCATTGAAAGTTCAGCTCTGCACGGTAATGCTCCGTGTTCTCCTGGATGAGAACCAGGTGATCTGCTTCTAATCTACAGAGCCATTGTGAAATCCAGTTAAACGACACCGCTCTTTATTTGATGTGGCAATCACTGCCACATGGCAGTTTATTTTGTTGAGGGCAGAGCCTTGCCAACCTCTTAACCATCATTGGGAACAGTGGATGGATTCGGACCATCATGTTTGGTTGCATAACCAAACGTCTTGAAAATTGTTTGGCAATATTCAACATCACCGATGCTTGGAATCGAACCAACGCCCAGCAACTACGCATGGGGACTGTCCACCAGGACACACAAGTGAAATCATGGAATTGCCCAACCATCTTGCAAGTCATTTGGAGCAATGAACAAGTCATTGGAGAGCGAGGAGAGAATTGAACTCCCATTTGCAGGGTTGCAGCCTGCCGCCAAGACCACTATTGACAACTCGCCCATTATGAAATTCAGGCAAAGGTGGATTCGAACCACCACATAAGGTTTTGGAGACCTTCATGCTACCATTGACATCATTTGCCTATTTGAAAGTGGCACTCCCACCCCGACTCGAACGGGGAATGCGGCGTTCGTAGCACCTCAGTTTTTCCATTAGCTTATGGGAGCATTGTGAAATTGGTGGAGCGGAGGGGAATCGAACCCCTGTCCGAAGCATTCCGTTTGGACGCTTTCTACAGCAATTTCCCATGTCATTTAACCTCTCACCATAATGGGAATCAGATGACAGGCGAGAATCCTCATATAATGCTCCACAAGGCGAGGAAACCAGACCTCAATGGGCATGTCAGATAATCCATTCCCTACTCAAGCCCCATCTGACATCAGGCTTTTTCAGTAGGCTTAAGCAGCCATCGAGTAATCGTTGCCGTTTACTTGTTTTGGAAGGTTTACGTCATCCAGACGTGTTGCTGCGTCCTTGGGAGGTTGTTCCGTCGAAAACCTGTACCGCCCCAATTGAAGAAAGGTTGAAGAAGTTGGCATCATCGGGCCCAGCCCTCTGGCTTCATTGAGCAAGATTAGATTGAAGAAACCCAATGAACTTTACTTCATGGTTGTGAACACGAAGCCGTAGCCAGTTTGTCATTTGTTAACTATGGTGGAAAGTTCCGACTTGAATGGATGTCAACTTCAAAATAGACTGAGTGTTTTTGATTTGTCTGGCAGCTTTCCCAGACAAAGTGAGTTGGAGATTTTAACGCTTGTTCAGCCTGCGTTGCAAACCATGAAACACACAAACCACCTTGGTCTTATGGTGAACCAGGAACCAATCGAAACCACAGTAAATGAATAAGTGGAATCAAATCGTGAATTGAAATTGGCGGCAACATCCGATTCTCACGGCACAAACAGCTCCCTGCTGCCATGCTCATATGGTTTCCCTATCTAGAGTCAGAAAACCACGTCCCTTGTTTCGGAGCAAGGTGAATTCAATTCCTTTAACTCCTTCGGGGATTACATCACATTGCCAAAATTGATTGATGTAAATGACGAGGAATCTGGGACTCGAACCCAGAGTTGTGTGTACCTGCGATGGTGTTTTCCCCACCTTATGCCCGTACTACTGGAATTGGTTGCCCTGACAAGGCGTTTGTCCTCTGAGTTGGAGGACGATGACGTTGCTTGTCTGCTACTCGCAGGTTCATCTGCTTTCGTCACCGCCAAACGGACCGCTATACATCACGCATCACCTGTTTCCTCATTGTAAATTGGTGGAAGTATCGCATTGTGCGATATGGACCATAAATGGTGGACACGTTCGGTAACGCTCCGAAGTCTCCTCGTTGCGAACGAGGTGTTCTACTATTGAACTAGCGGCCCTTAGATTGGTATGCCATGAGCGGAGTGGAACCACCATTTGTAGAGTCTGTGTACTTGAACCCACCTATCGCCGTATACAGTTACATGGCAAAATTTGGTGGACACGGCAGGAATTGAACCTGCATCTCTTCAATGCCATTGAAGCGTTCTACCGTTGAACTATCGGCCCATGGTGGGAGGATGTGGGATCGAACCACAACCTTCGGATTTTCAGTCCGTAGTACACACCAAGTATACGATCCTCCCATTGAAATTGGTGGCTGTGTTGCGGGTATCTACTCCGCTATCTCCCCAACGAGCGATGCATCAACTCATTATGTCAGGGAACCCGTTTTACACACGGGCCAGGATCAAATACCTGAGTATCAAGCCATTGGGAAAATGAATGAGCGGGGTGGATTCGAACCACCAATGTCAAAGACGAACAGTTGCGCATTGAAAAGGAGCTACCTTTCTGGCAACTAGCGAAAACCCATGGGCCTTTTGTTTTTTAACCCGCTTATTATCGTCAATGACCTCCGGATTACGAAGCCGGTGCGTTTGCCAATTCTGCCACCACTCAAAATGGTTGTGGGAGTAGGATTTGAACCTACGAACTCCGAAGAGGGCGGGTTTACAGCCCGCAGCCTTTGACCACTTGGCTTATCCCACAATGAAATGTCGAAGTGGGAGGAATCGAACCTCCGAATGCATGTGTATCAGACATGTGCGTTAACCAGACTTCGCCACACTTCGTTGAAAATCGTTTGGTGTCGGATGGTGGAGTCGAACCACCTTATAACGCCGTATGAAAGCGCACCATGACCGTTCTGGCAACCCGACATTTGGTTCTCCAGGAGGGATTCGAACCCACACTACCATCACCCTGAATGATGCGACTCTGCCAAGATTGGTCTACTGGAGAATTTGGAATGGTAGGGATGGGTGGATTCGGACCACCACTGGACAAGATCTAAACCTGCTGTCTCTGCCGTTGGACTACACCCCCATAGAAAATCACATAGTGTGATGCTCTGCATCATATGATGTTTCATATCAAATTGTCGCCAGAGTGGGATTTGAACCCACACGCCTTTCGGCAGATGATTTTGAGTCATCCAAGTCTTCCGTTCCATCATCTGGCGTTGAAATTGAGTCCCGATGGGTGGATTCGAACCACCAACCAAGGAGTTTTAAGTTCCTATGCTCTGCCGTTGGCACACATCGGGATTTCATCAAAATTGGTGTCCGTGAGAGGACTTGAACCTCCACGCCTTACGGCACTACCCCCTCAAGGTAGCGTGTACTGCCAATTTCACCACACGGACATTAAAGGCCGCATCTACTTCCATAGTGGGAGTTGAACCCACGAGTGGTGATCATCACTCAGGCCGTATATGGATGTTTCGGCTGGGACTGCGCGAACTAGAACACGCACCTTGCCAACCTGCGTCCGATGCCAGACGCACAGGCATCAAACCAACTTCAACCTTGCAGGACTCGAACCCACCTCTCCCCCTTCAATCTAGGGGCGTACTGACCACTAATACGAAAGGTGTGGTTGGATGCTTGAAAAGAAAAGAATCTCGCTGTTGAAACCATTTGCATCGCTTTCCGG